>OIER01000002.1_pt1 | contig 589682 bp, 450 predicted proteins | sample 1581801 | NCBI WGS metagenome assembly OIER01 (sample SAMN03281006, study PRJEB24777) | human gut metagenome | isolation source: fecal sample PR165 from 1 month old male Malay infant, vaginally delivered... | reverse complement strand
GTTTTGTTTGATTATTTTTTTGCAACACTAAGTTAAGTGAATCCTCTGACATGGCAAAATCCTGAGCAACTTTTTGTTGCTCAGGTACTTAAAAAAAATATTTTATAATAGTGTTGCGGAATTAAGGAAGATAAAAGAGGCTTTACTTGGTTGGGCACCCAGACCGGATTAGATCGTTTTGACGGTATCAATGTGAAAAGTTTTCTTCAGTTTTCAGGACGTACCATTTTTTCCATAGCCGAAACAGATTCTGTTTATTTGTGGGTGGGTACAGATAAAGGATTATGGAGACTTGATAGGAAAACAGACCAAGTGAAATTGGTCACTTTGGATACAAAGTCGTTGGAAGTTAGATCAGTATTTGTAAGCCAGACAGGGCGATTACTGGTTGGAACAACTCACGGACTTTTTATCTATCAGGAGAATACTTTCAGGAAGGTGCTTTTCGGATCAAATGCTTTGTCTTCTACTAATTTTCTCACTGGCATTGTTGAAGGACATAAAGATACTTTTTGGCTGACTTCACAAGGTGGTTTGATAGAATATAATATTGTAACTGGTCAATCGGAAGTCTATACATATCAGGGTGATGAGAGGTTTGTTAATTATTTTTCTTGTCTGACTCTTTTAAAAGAAAAGCTATATTTAGGAACAGCCGGCAATGGTATGCTTGTTTTTGATATCGGTAAGACGGCTTTTTCTATTTGTCCTGAAGTGGAAAATGGATATATAAAAAGTATCATTGCTGTTAATGATGAGATATGGGTGGGAACAAATGGAAGCGGTATTAGAATAATCAGTGCGTCTACAGGAAAAGAGTTGTCGGCTATAGAGCATACTTCGAATGCGGATGCTATTTGTTCTAATGCAGTTTATTCTTTGTTGAAAGAGGATGATATGCTTTTTGTAGGTACTTACATGGGCGGATTAAGTTATACTCCGGCTCATGGAAGTTTCTTTTCTGTTTATTCTTATCCAGAGCTTTTTAATTCTTATAATATGAATGTACGTGCTTTTTGGGTGGATGCAGATGGGAAAAAAGTAATAGGCACGCGTGACGGACTTTATTATATTTCTGAAATGGAACGAAGGATAAGGCATTATACACACCGGAATTCCATTTTGCGTTCGGATATAATTTTGTCTGTAAAACCTTTCAATCGGGATTTTTTAATTGGAACTTATGGAGGGGGCTTGTACTTGCTTCACAGGAATACGGGTGAACTTTCCTTTCTTCAATCAGATCAATGTTTTATGCAAGGGTCATTTAATGGATATGAAAGGGATGTAAATAATAAATTATGGATCGGCAGTTCCAAAGGTGTGTATGTATATGATCATTTGACAGGGGAATATGAGGTTTATAACAGTCGTAATTCTTCTTTGTCGGTAAATTCTGTTTTTTCATTGAAGGCAGATTCGAAGGGCAGGATGTGGCTGGGCACGGGAGGAGCCGTTTTTATGTATGATAGGGTTGATGGAGTATTTAAATCGGATGTTTTTCCGGAACATGTTTTGCCATATACTAAAAGTGTACGGTTCATTTATGAGGATAAAAAGAAGAATTTGTGGTTTTGTGATGATAAGGAGGGGGTGGTTAAGGTAGATGAGTCTTTTACGACATTTGAACACATCACGATCGATGATTTCTTACCGAATAATTCTGTGATGAGCATAGTGGAAGATCCTAAGAATGGCGGATTATGGTTTGCTACTCAGAGGGGGTTACTATATATAAAGGAAGAGGAAAATTATCATAAGATTTTTTCGTTATACGATGGCATTCCCGGATATATTTTTAATTCTCCGGTACAGATAACGGATGATAATACGGTTTGGTGGGGAAATGAACGAGGATTGGTCTGTTATGATGCAGTAAAGAGCTGGAGTGAGATAGGAACAAAAAAGGTCCAGCCTCCCGTGATTACTTCCATTTCAGTCGCAGGCAGACCTTTGTGCCCGGGAGAGACATTAATGCCCGTTTCTGCTCCATTTATAGATGAGGTGTTTCTGTCTGTAAATGATAATAATATTTCATTCACTTTCTCAGCCTTGAATTATGCAGTGGAGAATACGGATTTATACGAGTATTGTTTGGAAGAATATGATAAGGAATGGAAAACTTTGATGAAAGGAAATCAGGTTTCTTATACAGAACTTCCTGTTGGCGATTATATGTTTAGGGTCAGGGCGGCTTCCAATCCTGCAGCAATAAAAGCGGTAAGGGTGGTTGTTGCCGGAAATACGCCTTTTATAAGATGGATTGTGGTGTTAAGTGTAGTCGTTTGTTGTATTCTTATTTATTTTTACTCCGGGTTATTGGGGAAGTATCGCACAATGAAGGAATATATAAATAAAAAGACGGAACCATCCGAAGAAAACCGGAAAGAAAAATATCAAAAATCAAGGATGGAAGAGAAAACGGCCATGCTCATTATTGGGAAACTGAATGAGTGTATGGAAAAAGATCGGTTATATTTGAATCCTGATTTAAAGTTGCAGGATGTGGCAAAAGTGGTGAAATGTAATACTGGAGAGTTGTCCCAAGTGCTGAATATGTTTATGAATATTGGTTTCACGGATTATGTTAATAAATATAGGATAGACGAATTCATAAAAAGAATACAGGATAAGTCTGCCTCCAGATATACCTTGGTTTCTTTGTCGGAACAATGTGGTTTCAGTTCCCGTACTTCTTTTTTTCGTTCGTTTAAGAAGTTTAAGGGAATGTCACCTGCCGAATATATAAAGGAACATGGGATATTTATAAAGTAGCGTTTGGAATAGGGGTGTTACTCTAGTGATTGGATAGAAGAAGAGAGTTTCATATTTTTTTGAAACTCTCTTTCTTGTTGTGTAATTTGTTGATTCATAGTGCTGTATGGTCTTTTTGTTTCATCTAGTAGGTTGGGATTAATCCTACTTTACAAGATGGTTGAAAAGACATTTCAGTTTCTAATTTTGCTGATAGAAAAATATTTTTATCCATTAAAGAAACTGATACGATTATGAAAAGCAGAACTTTTTTTACTCTTGTTTTTATCTTTTTAGTTAGCATAGGATGTTTTTCGTGTAAAACGACTGCTACTGATGATTTTCCTGTTGATTCGGAAATTGCGTATTGCCGGTCTCAGGCTATGCGGACGCTGGTTTCTATTCCTTCGTTAGATAAAATTCCTAATTCTATGGATTTAGATAGTATTAAATGGCGTTATACACAGGCAGGCTCTTGGACTTGTGGATTTTGGCCTGGTATCCTTTGGTATTTATATGAGGATACTAAGGATAATATGTGGAGGGAAGCAGCAGGAAAAGTAACCGATATGATTGCTCCCTTGGCTTACAGGAAAGCAAAGAGTCATGATTCCGGTTTTATTATGATGTGTAGTTTGGGCAACGGTTATCGTTTGACAGGAAAACCGGAATATAAGGAAGGATTGCTGCATGCCGCAGATTCTTTGGCTATGCTTTATAATCCTGTTGTGGGTACTATTTTATCTTGGCCTGGAATGGTGAAAAAGGAAAACTGGCCGCACAATACTATTATTGATAATATGATGAATTTGGAACTTTTGTTTTGGGCTGCGCGGAATGGAGGGGGGCAGTATTTGTATGACATTGCCTGTAAACATGCGGAAACGACTATGAAACATCAATTCCGTAAAGATTATTCATGTTATCATGTAGCGGTGTATGATACGCTGGATGGTCATTTTATAAAAGGAGTTACCCATCAAGGATTGAGTGATGATTCTATGTGGGCCCGTGGACAGGCATGGGCTATTTATGGATATACCATGGTATATCGTGAAACACATGATGTGCGTTTTTTGGATTTTGCTCGGAAGGTATCGGATGTCTATTTGTCCCGTCTTCCTGAGGACATGATTCCTTATTGGGATTTTAATGCTCCGGAATTATCCTCAGGTGAACCGAAAGATGCATCGGCTTCTGCCATAACAGCCTCTGCTTTATTGGAACTTTCTACCTATATAAATGATAGTGATTCTGCATTTTTCTATCGGAATAAGGCTGTGGAAATGCTTCAGATACTATCCTCTCCGGCATACCAGGCTCGAAATAAAAAAGATGCTTTTTTATTGCATTCGGTTGGGCACATGAACAAGGGATGGGAAGTTGATGCTTCTATTAGTTATGCAGATTACTATTATTTGGAAGCATTGGTACGATTGAAACGTTTGAAAGAGAAACAATCTGTTTTGGCTAATTTATAAAACCATTGTTAATCCATCTATATTATGAATACACAATCTGTTAATACCAGTCTTTATCAAAAAGGGGATATCTCCTTGGAGAGAATTTATGGAAAATATAGGAATAGTTTTATTAGATATGCCGGAAAAGTGCTATCTGATGAATTTTATGCGGAAGATGTAGTGCAGGATGTATTTACAGGATTGTTTCAGCAAACAAATTATTTTGTGTCTGAAATGGCTGCATTAAAATGTATTTATATTGCTATCTATAATCGTAGTATTGATATGTTGCGTCATAAACAGATTGTGCAGCATTATGAAACTGCACATAGTGATAAAAAAAGGGAAGAAGTCAGTATTGGTGAATATAATGAGTTGCTTACTAAAGAATTTTTTATAATAGTTGAAAATGGAATAGATACTTTACCACCTAAATGTAAACAGATATTTGTAATGAAAAGTAGAAAATCACTTTCGAATTCAGAAATAAGTAATCTTTTAGGTCTGTCTCTTCGTACGGTTGAAAACTAGGTTTATATTGCCCGTAATGTATTACGAAAATATATTGACTCTTATTTATGCTCTTAAATTGATGATAATATGAAAAGACTATTTTTAGGAATTTTAGCAATATGTTGGGTTATTGGTGTGAAGGCGCAAGAAGTGTTCTCACCTGATGGTAAAATTAATGTGCGATTCTTCTTGTCGGAAAAAGTATCTTTAATAATACAAGTGACTGACGGGCTGCTTCCAATGATACAGCCTGATGTTCCTTGCTATGGACGATTTGTTCCGCTTGTTTACCATTACCCCGATAGGGATTGTCAAATAATCCCAGCCAGAATTTGACACGAAGTATCTCGGCTACCCGTTTGTCAAGAGTTTCCTGAGAGATTTTACCGTCGGCAACAGCTTTACGAAGAGGCAAGATAAAATCAGCAGGCGGAGTGAAATGGGTACGGATATTCAGTCCTGCATTGACAGCCTGCGCTATTCCGTCTTCGTATGTATTCGCCACTTTATGTTTACTGGAGATAAATTCCACAGCTTCACTGTCCGATACGACATATCCTTTAAATCCCCATTCCTGACGTAATATTTCAGTCAGGAAATGATAACTTCCCGTAATGGGCTCTCCGTCATAGTCATTATAAGAACTCATCACTCCCAATGCTCCGGCTTCTTGAAATGCCATCCGGAAAGGTTCTATATATAAGGTACGCATTTCTCGTGGAGCTACGTGTGGATCAGTCCGCGTCTTTCCGTCACGCCCACCTACCGGAATGCTATAAACTGCAAAATGCTTTGGAGTAGCCACCAGGTTATGTTTTTGCAGACTGGTAATCATTTGTTTTCCCAGTTCTCCTACTAAATAAGGATCTTCTCCGTATGTTTCCACGCATCTTCCCCAGCGAGGATCTTGGGCGATATCAAGGATAGGAGAATAGATATTGGTATACCCCAGCGCTACAGCTTCTTTGGCTTCCACTTCACCGATACGGGCTATCAGCTCTTTATTCCAAGTAGCGCCCTGTCCGCATTGGGCGGGGAAATAAGTTGCCCGGTCATGACATAATCCGCGAATACCTTCATTGGTGAAATCTACGGGGATGCCTAAACGTGTTTCTTCTACAAACCAGCGTTGAATGGCATGCTTGGCATCCACATGTTTGGTGTAGGGAAAAGAATATTCGGACTTGAAAGTTCCCAGTCCGTTATGTTCTTCATCTATGTTCCCTATTCCGTCTTTCCATACCTCTGTTTTCCAATTGTCTTGGGGCAGGGCATCTTTCAGTACACGTCCTGAACCATAGAGGGTAGCCATCTGGCAACTTTTTTCTTCCAATGTCATTTGTGAGAGCAAGTCTTGTACCCTCTCTTCCAGTGGGGCTTTAGGATTTTCATATAGATCCATTTTTCCATTCTTGTTGAAATCTATCCATCCTTTGTGATAAATTCCATCCGGCGTATCTCCTGATACTTGTGTACAAAACAGGAAAGAGGCTACTGTAAATAAAGTGTGTTTATTCATGTTATCTAGGTTTTGTATATATGCTTAATACGTACAAAGATAGAATTTTACTCATCTCTCCGGAAGATATTCATAACTAAAGTTGAGTGTTTCTTGATTGTGATTCGTCTTTGTAATAAAAGTGAAGATAACTATGAAACATGTATTTTTATTTGGAATATTCGGTTGGTTCTTATCATTTACGCTTGTCGCACAAACAGGAATCTGGCAATGGTCCGTACCCGTTCGTAATTTTAGCACTCATCCCAAGAATCCTGAGTCAAGGGCTTACTTGTGGATTCCCAGTCAGTGTGAACAAGTAAAAGCAATCTTGGTTGCCCAACACAATATGGAGGAAATTTCTATCCTTGAAGATGAGGTTTTCCGGCAGCGTATGGCTGAACTTGATGTTGCTCAAATATGGGTATGTCCTTCTTTCAATCACGGATTTGATTTTACGGATGGGGCATGGGAAACTTTGGATGGTCTTTTGGCAGATCTTGCTGAAGAATCTGGATATAAAGAGTTGTCTACAGCTCCTTTAATAGCTATAGGACATTCGGCAGCTGCTAGTTGGCCTTATTATCTTGCAGCCTATAAACCGGAACGTACATTGGCATGTATTTCTGTCAGTGGTCAATGGCCATATCATCGTGATAAGTGGTTATGTCCAGATATTTGGGGTGAGCGTAACATCAATAAAATCCCTTGTCTGGAAACCATGGGAGAATATGAATCAGCACATACATGGAGCAATGAGGGTTTGAAAGAACGTAAGGAACATCCATTGCTACCTTTAAGTATGTTGGCCTGTCCTGCTGAAGGCCACTTTGCCTATACCCCGGAAAAAGCACAATATATAGCTCTTTATATTAAAAAGGCAATGCACTATGGACATGTGGATCCGACAAAGGAAGGATGGTTGATGGAGCGATGGAAAAAAATGAAAAACCTTCTTGTATTCCGGCACCGGTAAATCAATTTAAAGGTGATCCTGCACAAGCTTTTTGGTTTTTTGATCGTGAGATGATAGAGGCTACTTTGGCGTATCAATCCCGATATTACGATATGAAGCCACAATTGGTAAGTGTGTCTCAAAACGGAAAAACAGTATCCCAACAGAATACTCATTTACAAGTTCACCCGGCTTTTATGCCACAGGAAGATGGTATCACATTTCAATTGACTCCTGTTTTTCTGGATACTGTTCCAGGAGAAAGCCCCCGACTTTCCAATTGGACTGATTTACCTGTCGGAGCATCTATTGGTCATGCCGGAAAATCCCCTGTCTTGCAGATGATTACCGGTCCAGCTGTTTTAGTTGATTCTGTGACATTTCGAATTCAATGGAATCGGGGAACTTTATGGACGGACAAAAAATCGGATATTGTTTTTTCAATAACTCATCCGGGAGATAAAGAATATAAACCGGCTGTTCAGCAAGCTCAGATTACAATTCCGGTTAAAAATAGGGAAGGACAGCCGCAACATATTGAATTTGCAACGTTACCGGACATAAAGCGTGGTACTAAGTACGTTTCTTTATCTGCTGTTTCCAGTTGTGGCTTGCCGGTTGATTTTTATGTAGAATCGGGACCGGCTTATGTGGATGGTAATCGATTGATATTAACTGCTATTCCTCCTAAGGCTGCTTATCCGGTGAAAGTGACTGTGATAGCCTGGCAATACGGAAAAAACTCATATCCAAAGATAAAGACAGCAGAGCCGGTAAAGCAAACATTTTATATTCGTTGACTTTAAATAATGAATTAAATAGGCGGATCATAAAATAATTCATTCGGATTGAGTGGAATAGCTCTATGATACGTATTTTTGTGAAAGAGAATGAATAGAATTATGAAAAAGACTATTTTATTGATATGCTTGCTGATAACAGGTGTATTATATGCACAAGAGAATTTTTTGTCGATAAAACTGTCACAAGGTCATCCCCGATATCTGACGGATAACAAGGGTAAAGCCGAAACGCAGAAGTTGATAAAGGAAGAACCATGGGCACAGGAAGTGTTTGAAAAGTTAAAGCAACGGACTGACCGGTATGCTGACCGAGGGCCTGAATGGCTTACTTCCCGCTTGCAAATGTATTGGAAAACTCATGCAACGGAGGTATATATTAAAGGAGAATATTATGATCATGCAGGAGGAGAGAAGGCGCCGGCTCCTACGGTGATGTATACCGGTGCACGCAGTCATGCAACTAACTATGTACGTCCCAAGCTGGAAGATTTGAAGCCTTATCAGGAAGATGCTCGGGGAATGTATCTGGCAAATGGGACGTTGGAAGGCAGACCATACGAATGGGTGAATATCAGTAAAACCGGAAATATCATCCAAAGTATTAATGTAGAGATACTGGGTATCGCCCGTGATGCCGCTTTTCTTTGGTGGATGACCGGAGAGAAGAAATATGCTGATTTGGCAGCTTCGGTATTTGATACTTATATGACGGGGATCTATTACCGAAATCTTCCCAAGGATTTGAACTATGGACATCAGCAGACTTTGGTGGGTATGAGTAGTTTTGAAGTCATTCATGAGGATGCAGTGAATGCTTTGGTTCCATTGTATGATTTTTTATATGATTATTTAAAAACCGATAAGGTTGATAAGATGGACATCTATGCCGGAGCATTCAAGAAATGGGCGGATAATATCATTGATAATGGAGTGCCGCATAATAACTGGAATCTGATGCAGGCGCGTTATATCATGAGCATCGGCATGATTTTGGAACCTGATGCTTCTTATCCGGACAAAAAGGGAGGCGAATATTATATTGATTATGTGTTGAATCGTTCTTCCATCCGTCAATGGTCACTGAAGCAGCTTGCTGATTATGGTTATGATACAGAAACCGGTATTTGGGCTGAATGTCCGGGGTATAGCCAAGTGGTTATCGGAGATTATACGGATATGGTTACTATCTTTGACCGTAATTTGGGTATGGACCTGACCGGAGAGATTCCCGTCATAAAAAAAGCGGTGGCCGCCGACCCGCAATATTTGTTTCCGGATTGTATGACAATGGGCTTTGGCGATACACATCCCGGTAAATTGAATCCTGCTATCTTTGCCCGTATGGTAACTAATGCGCAAAAGCATGGTAAAAAAGATCAGGAAAGGCAATTTACTGCTATGTTGAAGTTATTTGATCCCGATGCGTCCAAATCGGCGGCTGAAAAGAAAAACGTGAAGGTGGCGGTAACTTCTTTCTTCAGTGATAAGCCTTTGGTGATTGATGATAAGATACCTGCCGGTGATATCAATGATTATGTGACTCCTACTTTTTATGCTCCCAATGCCAGTTGGCTGGTGCAACGCAATGGCATGGACAAACGCCATAGTCTGATGATCGCTCAAAACGCCAGTGAAGGGAACCACATGCATGCCAATGGCATCAGCATGGAACTTTATGGAAAAGGATATCGTCTGGCACCGGACGGCGGCATCGGCTTGACCCTTTATTCCGGTTTGGATTATTTGGAGTATTACAGTCAGTTCCCTGCACACAATACGGTTTGTGTAGATGGAATCTCTTCTTATCCGGTTATGAAAAGCAATCATGCTTTCAAATTATTGAACTGCTATCCCGAAACGGGGGTGAAAGTGGATTATCAGCCTGTAAGTTATAGCGAAGTCTTTTTCCGTGAACCTGAATCACAGGCTGATCAAAACCGTATGATGAGTATTGTGACTACAGGAGAAAAGAACGGATATTATGTCGATATTTTCCGTAGCAGGAAAGTGGAGGGAGGAGATAAAATGCATGATTATTTTTATCATAATATGGGACAAACCATGAACTTGACTGCTGCTGACGGGAGTAGCTTGTTTCTTCAACCAACGGAGGAACTGGCTTTTGCAGGGGCACATATATATGCCTATTCTTATTTGTTTGATAAGAAAAGTGCCGAGACCTCCAAAGATATTAAAACAACGTTTACTATACAGATGCCGGATGAGGATAATATCAGTATGAATATGTGGATGAAAGGTGCTCCTGAACGTAAAGTGTTCTCGGCTTTGAGCCCGATGACTGAAGGGTTGAGCCGGATTCCGGATATGCCTTATGCTATCAAAGAGCAACCTACGTTGACTTTTGTAGCCCGCCAACAAGGTGAAGCTTGGAATCGTCCGTTTGTAGCTGTTTATGAACCTTCTTCTGTAAAGGAGCCGGGATGTATTTCCTCCGTTACTTTTCCAGAAGTGGAAAGTGGTGTGGCTGGAAGTCATGTCGGAATTTGTATCCAACAAAAAGAGGGGCGTGTGGACCGGATTATTTCTTCGGATGATGCAGGCCATTTGTGTAAAAGTGGAGAAATGACTGTACAAGCAGCTTATGCATTGTGGGGAAATAAACAAGGCGATGATTGTATTTTCTTTTTGGGAGGAGGTACACTATTGAAAACTCCACATGTTGAAATAAGTTCATTGACAGTAACAGATGTGATGTTGGTGTATAAAGAGGGCGTTTGGAAATATGCAGCTTCTACACCTTGTAAAGTCAGGATGAATGGAAAAGAATATAATTTGTTGCCCGGACATGATTTACGCAAACTTTGATATAAACTTTCTTTTATAAAGTAATCTTTTTAAATCATCATCCTTTCTTTTTCATACAGCAAATAAGAAGTGGATGATGATTTTTTCTTTTTTTGATAGGGAAAATATATTCCCTTTTCACTATATTTGCATTATTTGATAAACACGAGGTTCCAAATATGCACAATGTAATGAAAAACATTTTAAGATTTATATTTATATTGTTTCTTATATTCTTGTCTTTACCCATTTTCTCTCGTTCCTACGCTTTTCGTGGCTTGTCTGTAACTGAGGGTTTGTCAGATTTAGTGGTAAACGCCATTTATAAAGATTCTTTAGGTTATGTTTGGTTGGGGACCGGCAATTCGTTGGAATGTTTTGATGGAATTCATTTCAAGCATTATCTTATTCCGGGTTCAGATGAAAAATTGAAACGGGTAAATGCCATTGCTGAGATGCCTGGCAATGAATTGTGGATGGGGAATGGCAGTGGATTATGGCGTGTTAGCAAGCAGAAAAATAGTTTGGAGCCCATTGCCCGTGAAACGATAGGATATGCTGTGCGCTCTCTTTTACATGACGGGAAAGGAATACTTTATATCGGAACAGAAAGAGGACTTTTCATTTATAAAGGAGGGAGCCTGAACCAAATTATGATAGATCCTAATATGTTGTCGGCGGCGAATTCGATTGGTGGTTTGAATTTGGGGGAAGATGGAATACTTTGGATGGCTACGGAGAATGGTCTTTATTCCTTACAACTCTCAGATGGAAAAATAGAGGCTTATCATAATGTGGTGGAAGAGAAACATGTTTGTTCCTTTAAGAATATAGCCCGGATAGGGAGTATGCTTTATTTGGGAACGATGGGACAGGGAATCATCAGTTTTGATACACAAACTAAAGAATTTGCCCGTTTTGTTGATGTAGGTTGTAATGTCATTTCTTCTTTGTCCGGTGATGGCAAAAGCCTTTTGTATGTAGGGACGGATGGTAACGGAGTTCATTTTGTATCAACGGATAAAAAGAAAGTTGTTCGTTCCATGCGTCATGAAACAGGGAAGGATGAGACTTTGCGTTCTAATTCCGTTTATTCTGTTTTGGTTGATAAGGAAGGATTGATATGGGTAGGATTCTATCAGCTGGGATTGGATTACACATTATATCAGAGCGGGTTGTTCTCCACTTATACGTATGCTCCTTTTTTTGATTCCGGAGATATGCCGGTACGTGCACTTGCCATCGAGGGGAAGGAAAAGCTGATCGGATCTCGTGACGGACTTTTTTATATTGACGAAGAAAATCATCGTTATAAAAGTTTCAAGGTTCCACAGTTACGCTCAAATATGATTTTCAGTTGTCTGTATTATCAGAATGAGTATTATATAGGTACATACGGTGGGGGAATGTATGTTTTCAATCCTGTAACTTTGACACTCAGAGATTTTGCCCCCGATGGAGGAATGCCTTTCAGTAAAGGACATATTTTCTGTATCAAGCAGGATAATGAAAGTAATTTGTGGATAGGGACATCTTTAGGAATATTCTGCTATAAAAATGGCAGACAGATAGCTCATTATACCAGTGCTAACTCTAAGTTGCCGGAAGGGAATGTATATGAAATTTATTTTGATTCCACCCATAAAGGATGGATATGTACGGAGAATGGAATGTGTATTTGGGACCCTTCCGTCCGGACATTAAAAACCGATGTGTTTCCTGAAGGATTTATTCATAAGGAAAAAGTAAGAGTGATCTACGAAGATTCCGACCATGATCTTTATTTTTTTCCGGACAAAGGCTCGCTTTTTATCTCTGATTTATCAATGACTACTTTCAGACGTTTGCAGCCGGGGACTCCTCTGGATGGGAATGATGGTATGTTTGTTGTGGAGGATCGTGAAAAGTGGTTATGGCTGGGAACTAACAATGGTTTGTTCCGGTATGATAAGAAAGACTGTTTTATTCCTTATAATTTTGTCGATGGCATTCCCAGTTCCATATTTACTCTTTGTCCGCCGGTGCGTGATGAGAATGGCATTTGGTTTGGAAACTCCAAAGGGCTCTTATATTTGGATGCAGTGCGGATGAATCAGAAGAAATCCATTCCCTATCCGGTTGCCATAACAGAGGTATGTGTAAATGGAAAATCTGTAGTGCAATCTGTTGTGAGAGATGGCGGCAAGAGTGAAATTTCATTGGAGTCTTCTCAAAAGAATGTTACCTTTTACTTTTCCGATTTCAGTTATACGGCACCTGCCTTTATGTCATATGAATATCAGTTGGAGGGTGAGGATGCCGGATGGATAGCTGTGACAGGTCGTTCGGATATGACTTATTATGATTTGCCGTCCGGTACCTATACTTTTAAAGTAAGGCGGACGGGGAATCCAGAGTCGGAAACTCAGATGACGGTTAAAATCGCTTCTTCTATCAGTATATGGAGCATAGTGTTTATCGTGATAGCAGTGGTGACCGGAGGTATTGCTGTTCTTTTGTCAAAGAAGAAAGAGGGAGAGGACGAAAGGGAAGAACCAATGCCTGGTCCTGCTAAGGTTATAGAAAAGGAAATACAATCGGTTAAGGAAACCAATGTTGTAGCGGAAGAAAAGTATAAGACAAATAAGATAAGTGTGGAAGAATGTAAACGGTTGGCGGATAAATTGGAGATTGTTATGCATAAAGAAAAGCCTTATACCAATCCTAATTTGAAGATTGCCGATTTGGCCGCCTCTATCGGAACCTCATCTCATACTTTGTCCTATTTGTTTAATCAGTATTTAAACCGTAATTATTATGATTATATTAATGATTATCGTATAGCTGAATTCAAGCGCTTGGTGGAGAAAGATGAATATGCTAAATACACTTTGAGTGCTTTGGCAGAGTTGTGCGGATTCAGTTCACGGGCTTCTTTCTTCCGATATTTCAAAAAAGCGACAAATATCACTCCCAATGAGTACATCCGAAGTATTGGGAAAAACAATGAATAACCTCGCTATTTCTTGTTGAGAGTATCAAATTATTATATGATACTGATAGTCTCAAATTCTTAAGCTGCTATAAATTAGCAGCTTAAACTGTTTTTTGTCTAGGGTAATGATATGAGATTTATTGGAACCGGAAAAGTGCTTTTCTTGTTCTTCTACCTTCTATATTTGCATTCGTAAATGTAACCCAAAAAGCTGAAGACATGAAAAACATATCCATGAAATCTATTCAATTAATAAAAGACTCTTATACGAATTATCATCATTCGGTCTATCTGTATCTTTATTATAAGATAGGTCATAAAGAAGAGGCAGAAGACTTGGCACAAGATGTGTATGTACGGCTGATGGATTACGATCGGATGCTCTGTGCAGAAACTATTAAGTATTTCATTTTTACCATTGCCCGTAATTTGGTGACTGACTATTTACGTCGTTATTATAAGAGGCAGGAAGTGACTTCTTATTTATATGAGCATGCGGTAACTTATACAAATGAGACTGAGGCTCGTGTGGTGGCTGATGACTTGGAAGCATGTGAGAAATATAGATTGTCTTTGCTTCCTCCACAGCGTCGTACTATTTATGCAATGAGTCGTTTTGAAGACAAATCTATTTCAGATATTTCAGAGGAATTAAATCTTTCGCATCGTACCGTTGAAAACCATTTAAGGATAGGGCGGCATGAGGTGCGCGAGTTTATCAAACAGTGTATATAATAAGAAAACAACAATAAAACTGTTAATATTAAATTTCAAGTTTATGAAAAACGAATTCTTTAAATTTTCATCGAGAAGAATCTTGTTTTCTACGGTGATGGCTTCTGCCTTGTTGGCAGGTAGTCCGCAGGCTGTATTTGCAGAGGTGAATGAGTTACAGTCTGTTATGCAGGCTGGTACAGTGAAAGGTCAAGTAGTGGATGCTGCCGGAGAACCTGTTATTGGTGCCACGGTACAAGTAAAAGGTACGACTAATGGTACAATTACCGATTTTGATGGTAACTTTATATTGAATAATGTCCCGGAAAAAGGCATATTGGTTATTTCTTATATCGGATACAAGGCTCAGGAAGTAAATATATCAGGGAAAACGAGCATTAAGGTTGTTGTGAAAGAGGATACCGAGGTGCTGGATGAAGTAGTAGTGGTTGGTTACGGTGCCCAAAAGAAAGCTTCTTTAACTAGTTCTATTAGTCAGATCAAGGGGGATGAGGCTTTTAAAAATAAGGGTATTGCTAATGCTACAGTCGCTTTGCAAGGTGAAGTTCCGGGATTGACAATTACACGCACTTCTACTCGTCCGGGTAGTGAGGGAGCAGAGATGAAAATACGTGGTGATATTTCTGTCAACGGAAAATCTTCTCCATTAGTTATCATTGATGGTATAACTGGTTCATTGGATGAGTTAAATGCCATGGATGCAAGTGATATTGAGAATATTTCAGTTCTGAAGGATGCTTCAGCAGCGATTTATGGTGCCCGTTCAGCCTCAGGAGTTGTACTGGTGACAACAAAGCGTGGTAAGAAAGGAAAGGCTCAAATATCATATAGTGGTTCAGTTAGTCGTACAATTAATGGTATTCAGCCCCCTATCACAAATAATCAGGAATGGTTGGATATGTTTTATGAAGCTCAATATAACGATGCTGCCGCTTTAAATCCTAATTTGACTACTGCTGATGAAATTCATAAAGCTGTGAATTGGTGGATATTTAATTCTTTTGGAGGTCCAACTCTGGATCAATCAGATATTGATCCGGCTACTGGTGCACCAACAGTATATAAGGGAGAAACACTTTTTAATGCCCTTCGTGCAGGTAAAGTCTTGACATTACAAAATGGCGATAAGGTAGAACGTTGGGATCCAAATGTGTATATGATGGATTATCTTTATGGTCAGGCAACTTCCCAAAAGCATTCGATTAGTATTTCGGGAGCAGATGAAAAATTCAGTTATCGGGCATCTTTGGGATATGCGGATAATAATTCACAATTGAAAGTTGCTAATGATGGAGAAAAAAAATATAGTGGTCGTTTAAATGCTGATTATCAAGCGACAGATGCTTTGAAATTTGAAACAAGCATGTCGTATGACAAACGTGATATTATAACTCCAACTACTGATGTGGGAGCTGGATATTTTGACCCCTGGTTTTGGACTGTGTATAATCAAAATGGTCAGGCTTATGATACATTCAGTGGTAACCGGAATCCTATTGGCGGGTTGACTCAAGGGGGGGAAAAGAAAAATTCATTGACAACCTTCAGAGGAAGTGCCAAAGCGACTTATGATTTTTCTAAATGGGTAAAAGGACTTTCTATTTCAGCTTCGGGAGCTTATAAAACTGTACAGAGAAATATGCAGGAAGTGAAGAATAAAGTACAATATTATGATTGGGTAGGTACACAGACTGGTAATAAGCAAGGTCCCGGACAATTGAAAGAAGAAATAGAAAAATGGGAAAACATTACTTTAGGTGCTTTTGCTAATTATAACCGTACTTTCGCTGATGTACATAGCGTTTCTGCCATGTTGGGTATGACTGCCGAACAAGAAACATATAAAAAGGTAGGTGCGGTTCGTAAATCCGGTGCTGTTTATCCGGGGTCCGGATTAACAGATTTGGATGTATGGGTAAATGGAAATAATAATGAGGCATACGGTGGACAGAATTCTTGGGGATTGGTTTCTTATTTAGGACGTTTAAATTATACTTATGCTGATAAATACTCAATAGAGATATTGGGACGTCGGGATGGGTCTTCTAAGTTAGCGAAAGAACAACGTTGGAAGAATTTTTACTCTATTTCTGGTTTTTGGAGACTTTCAAATGAAAACTTTTTAAAAGATGTTTCATGGTTGAGTGATCTGAAGCTGCGTTATAATTATGGTAGAACGGGTAGTGTGGAAGGTATTGATAATTACGAAAGGTTTGCTACTATCAAAACTGGTACGACTATTTTTGGTATAAATCCCGGTACGCATACTTCATTGTGGGTAGACGGTATGAGATCTGCGGACCGTACATGGGAAACTATCGACAGTCACGATGTGGGAGTGGATTTTGCCTTTCTCAGTAACCGTTTGAGAGGTTCATTTGATTATTTTATCAAGACCAATAACGGAATGTTTATTGATGTACAATATCCTTCTATTTTAGGTGCGGCTGCTCCTAAAAGCAACAATGGTAAGTTTCGTGCCCGTGGTTGGGAATTGGCTTTGAATTGGGATGATCAAATAGGTCAGGTGAAATATAGTATTGGAGGATCTCTTTCGGATGCATGGTCAAAAGTGCTTGAATTAGCTAATAATGAAAATGTACCCAATGAGGGTAAGAATGAAAATCGCTTGATAGGAATGCCAAGACAAGCATTGTATGTATACCAGACTGATGGAATTTTCCAAAATGCGGATGAAGTGGCTGCATATTATGAAAAGTACTATTGGAATGCGGATCATTCAGGACCGAAAGCTAATAATATTCTTCCTGCACCTCAGGAGGCGGCTACCAATACACTTCGTCCGGGTGCTCGCAAAGTAGTCGATTTGAATGGCGACGGTGCTATCACGAAGGATGACCTTTACTATGCAGGAGATATGGCCCCTCGTTTGACATTTGGCTTTAAATTGGGGTTGGAATGGAAAGGAATCGACTTCTCGGCTTTCTTACAGGGAGTAGGTAAACAAGTATTGTTAAGAAATGGATATTTGGCTGCTCCATGGACAACAAATTATGTTCTGCAAAATAAAAACTTCGCAGGGAAAATGTGGAGTGAGAATAATCGGGATGCAGAATATACTATCGCTTCACGTGATCAGGATTTTAATAAGTGGAACTATAATAACAAAGATGTCAGTGTTCAGAATAATCGGTACGTCCGTTTGAAATCTTTGGTAGTAGGGTATTCATTGCCTCAAAAGTGGATTTCAAAAGCCGGACTCAGCAAACTGAGAGTTTACTTCTCCGGTGATGACCTTTGGGAATGGACAAAAGTAAAGGATGGATATGATCCGGAATATGGTGAAAATTCAAATAATACATTCCCGTTCAGCAGACTGCTGACATTCGGGGTAGATGTTACATTCTAATAATCTGTTAAAATATAAACGTATGAAAACCATAATAAATAAATTTTTTCTTGTATCGGCTGTAGTGATGGCATTGACAGCATGCAGTGATTTTCTTGATAAAGAACCGTTGTCTCAGGGAACAGAGGCTATTGTGTTTAAGACTCCTGAACATTTTGAACAGGCTGCCAATGCTTTATATAATGTAATTGGATGGAAAAATCTGGATGATAAGCCGTCTTACGATGATATAATGGACCGGGGGACGGATATCAGTGGACTAGGAAGCAATGGAGGTGGTTCTGCACCGGAAGAAAATTGGAGTTGGGACAAGCCTTATTCCCATATCCGTACTTGCAATATCTTGTTGGAAAAGGCAGAAGCCTATGATGGAAGCCAAAGCGATATTGCCCAGTCAGTGGGTACTGCTTATTTTTTTCGTGCATGGCAGCATTTTTATTTGTTGCAACATTTTGGTGGTGTGCCTATTTCAGACCATGTGTTGACTGTCAGTGACGGAGTGTTACAGGCCCCTCGAAACAGTCGGTATGAAGTGGCAGCCTTTATTATGTCCGATTTAAGAGAGGCTGTAAAGCACTTACCTAAAGAGACAGAAATCCCGGAAGGAAGCAAAGGAAAAGTAAGCAAGGAAGCTGCCAAGTCTTTTTTGGCCAGAGTATTGCTTTATGAGGCTACGTGGGAAAAGTATGTTCCTGCTATCAATTATGATTTAGATGGTGATGGTACTTCACAAGGGGCAGGCACTGCTAAGCCAGAAGGATATCCTTCTATAACCGATATGCTGACAGAAGCAAAGCAGATGTCAAAAGAGGTGATAGAAGAAGCTGAAAGTGGAACTTATAAGTTGTGGACAGAATGTGACTCTTTGAGTTATTACTATTTGTTTAATATTGATGATAAAGGTGGGAATATTCCTAATTTCAAAAGTGCGGGAAAAAGTACAAATAAAGAATTTATTTTTTACAAAAAATATGACTACGATCTGAACCGCGGTGGTATTAATTTATCGCATTCAGTCATGGTAGGCGCAGCAACGGGTATGAGTGCCCAGTTTGGTGAATCTTTCCTTTGTCGCAACGGACTTCCTATTCGTATCAGTTATACAGGTAGTATGTCTGATGCGCAGAATAATCCAGAATTCGAGGGATATGCTACATTTATAGGTGAATATCGTAATCGTGATTATCGTTTTGTCGGCTGTACTTTCTTGCCTGACCGTGTATCTTATAGTAGCCGTACTGAAGATGGACGTCAGCGTACGGATGCTAATCAACCGTATCCTACTCCTGTGTTTCCGAAGGACAATGATCATTATGATCCTACTGATCCCGTATATAGCAGTTCTTGTGCAGTGTTCCATCCCACAATCAGAAATAATAGTACAATGGGGGGATATAGCAGCCGTAAATATCTGATTGAAGGAGCGAATCGTCCGGATAATACAGAATCTGCAGATTTCCCGTTGATCCGTTTGGCAGAAGTACATTGCATTTATGCCGAAGCTACTTGTGAATTGAACAATGGAAACATTTCAGATGAAGATCTTAATTTTTCTATTAATAAAAATCGTGCCCGTGCCGGAGTGGCTCCTTTGACCAATGCGTTGATTGCCAATGTTTGGGATGCTGGTTATTGGGATCATGCTACAGGAAAAACTATTTGTAAAAAAATGAATATGTTGGATGAAATACGTAGAGAGCGTGCATGTGAACTTTTTGGTGAAGGCTTTCGTATGGACGATTTGAAACGTTGGGGTATTGCGCATATCAACCTGACTGGCCGTAAACTGGGCCGACATGTTTTGAGGACAGCATACGAAACAGAGAAAGCCAATGATGCCACTTACTTCGGTGAACCTTGTTATTATCCGGAAAAGTATCCTTTGCTTTATGGGCTTTATGAAGGCTCTGATCCTAACGACCCTGACTATGGACGTTCTATAGCAACTTTGGCTGGTAATTTGCTTTATACACAAAGAGATTATTTAGATCCTATTCCTCGTCAGCAGATACGTTTGAATCCGCAATTAACGCAGAATCCCGGTTGGTAATAAAAACTGAAGGATAAATCGAAAATCAATAGACTGATTTATAGCAGATAGGGTGTGAAATAAGAATATTCTTTAGGTAAAAGATTATTTCACGCCCTAATTTATAATGAAATTGCAGTATATTAGAATTGCCGGTAGGCGATTTGAGTGATTGATAGTTATCGAACGTATATTCTATAAAACCAATAATAAACTTTACAAATGGAAAGAATGAGAACATTATGCTTGACAGGTCTTTTATGGATGATGACCTGTATCCTTTATGCGCAAAACCAGTTGATAACTTACACGGTTCCCGGTGACGGGGTGGAGTTGAAAGACGATTTTACAGTTCGGGTGAGGCAATCGGGCGGTGGATGGAAAGAAGTAGTCACTTATCCGGTGAAAGTAGATGAAGTACGCCAGACGAAGCATCATGTTGAACTGGCCTCAATGGGATATTTTGACTTTTCCGGGCAGGTGGAAGTTTCCGTCACCTATAATAAAGGAGAAGTAAAGAGTGGCAGGGTGCGTCCGTTGTCGTATGGTATCACTCCGAGGATCAGCGGCAGTACGATGACTTTTACACTAGACCGTCCGCGTAACTTGTCCATTGAAGTAAATGGAGACATCTTCCATAATCTTCATCTTTTTGCGAATCCGATAGATGAAAACCGCCCGAAGAAATTGAAAGACAAGAATCTGATTTATTTCGCTCCGGGAATACATCAGTTACCCGGCGATACACTCAATGTTCCTTCGGGAAAGACTGTCTATGTGGCAGGTGGGGCCATTGTGCGTGGATGTATCCGTGCGGTCAATGCCCGTGATGTGAAAATTCTGGGACGGGGTGAGGTGCATCCCGAAGGTCGTGGGGCAGGTATCAGCATTATTAATTCACGAAATATATATGTGGAAGGTCTCATCACAACCCAATGTCCCACTGGAGGTTCGGACAGTGTGACAATCCGCAATGTAAAGGCCATCAGTTCATACGGGTGGGGGGACGGTATGAATGTGTTTGCCAGCAACAACGTCTTGTTTGACGGAGTATTTTGCCGTAACTCCGATGATTGCACTACCGTGTATGCTACACGTATGGGGTTTCATGGCGGATGCCGTAATGTAACAATGCAGAATTCTACCCTGTGGGCAGATGTGGCGCATCCTATTTTTATCGGGCTGCATGGAGATGTGGAAAGAAATGAAGTGATGGAGAATCTGACTTACCGGAACATTGATATTTTGGATCATCGGGAAATGCAGGTGGATTATCAAGGCTGTCTGGCTATCAATGCAGGTGATAATAATCTGGTCCGGAATGTGCGGTTCGAGAATATCCGCATCGAGAATTTCCGGCAAGGACAATTGGTGAATCTGCGTATATTTTATAACAAGAAGTATTGCAAGGCTCCGGGCAGGGGCATTGAGAATGTGCTTTTTAAAGATATTACCTATAATGGCGATCATGCCGAGCTCTCACATATTGTTGGCTATGACAAGGAACGGATGGTGAAGAATATTCGTTTTGAGAATCTGAAGATAAACGGTAAAGTTATATCGGATGATATGGCCGGCAAGCCTGCATGGTATAAAACATCAGACATGGCGCGTTTCTTTGTTGGGGAACACGTGGGCAGTATTGTATTTACAAAATAAAAAAGGTCAGTCTCAAGCAAGAGTTTCAAGAAGATTTAAACAACTCAGCTAAAAAGACCTACAACATTGTCTAAAGAAGATTATTATAAATGGCATGAGGTAGCAGTGAGTTCGGTAGTATAGCGACTGTTTTCTTACTGTATGTTTTTTGAAAAATATCTGTCACACTGTCATATGACTTTTCAATGCCTTGTTATACAGCGTGTTAAATCTGTGATGAATACTGTGACAGATAAAAAAAGTGTCACCCTTCTGTCACACAGAAACGGATGAAGTAGTTCTCTCGATGAGCTATTTCATGCAGATAACCTATATGGTTAACAGGGTGTTCCAACGTGTGGAACAGTTGATTCCACCATTAGAAATAAGGAGTTCCATCAGACAGGCTCCTTTGTTCCTCTCAAGAATGAGGAAGATAAAGAGTATTCGTTTCGAGAACCTGATGATAAACGGTAAGGTGATGTCGGCATGATATGCCCAAAGGGCCCCAATGGTATAAGATTCCGGATTGGGCAGGTATCTTTGTGGAAGAGCATATGGAGAATGCAGTATTTGTGAAATAAAAAATAAGGGTAATTATTTAAGTGGAATAATTCTTTAAGAGCAATCCTTTTTCGTATCTTTGTCCATTGAAGTTACGAAAAGAGTGTAATTTATTGGAAATGAGCGCAAGTTAGTCGCTCTTGATAGTAATAGGTTACGAATTAGTTAGTTATCTACTGCATTATTCCTCTGCGCGTTGCGTAACCTTCAAAGAACTCTTCGTATGCAAAAGTAGCTATTTTATCCGAGATTTTGAAATAAACTCCCGGATTTTTTTATTCCCTTATTCATAAGTTTTTCCGTAAAAGCGATTTTATCCGTCGGTACATAATCGCAGCGGACAAGTCCTAACGAATATGTACCGACTATCACATAGCCGGAGAAAAGGGCATTGCCTCACGCCTAAACGATGTTTAGACTGATGATGCAATGCCCCTTTCTTTTGTGGCTATGCCAAGAAGTGCTTTTACGGGGTTTCTGATGATTTTTCTTTTTTCGCAGTCCATTTGTGCCGGAAGCGGAAAGTATGCAGAGTGTGTCAGCTTGCCCCATGAATGTAGCAAGCGGCCACACACAGCAGGGCAAACCGGGAAGAAAGAATGTTGCCGCCCGTTGGAACAAGTACCATCGGATCGGAAACATTCATACTTCCTTGTCGATGGTTTGCACTTTTCACGCTTCCGATGATTTCCTTTTTTTAGTTGGTTCTTCTTTTTTACGGATTTTCCCTGAAGTTTTTGTATTCCAATCTGCCTCTGTTTTCGTTTACCTCCATCTTGCGCCTTTCAGTAGAATCGCATCAGGCAGTCATTTCCGTTCTGGGCGCAAAGGTAATTCCGGGATTGGACGGGAAAGCAAGGTCAAGCCTCCTGTTTTCGGCAAAAATCTCCAGCCCTGCGGGTAGTATTTCCGCCGAAAAACCTTGCATTCCCTAATCCCTACCTTTTTAAGCACCCGAAACGAAAACGACCGATGCGACAGAAAGACGCATAAAAAAAATGTCGGATAAACGAGAGGCAGATAAGATAGTTTGAAACTCAACTCCCTCAGCTCTTGAATCCGCATAAAAAAACAAAAAATCAAAAAACAACGGATATGAGAACAGCAATAGCAACAAAATTCGTGGCATGGGAAGTACCAAGTTTGGAGAACCTGCAAGACAGCAAGGTGTACGGACTCCGCACCAAACTCAACAACGGAGAAAAGTTGAGCCGAGAGGAAAAGGATTGGCTTACACGCAACGTGAACAGCAACATCTATTTCAAGAGTGCAGTACCCTTACAGGGTTGGATGTTTGACTTCTCCGACATTCTCCGAACCTACATTGTGAAGCAGTACGGACATTGGGCGGAATACAAGGCTACCGACAAGACCGCACTCCGCAGTTTCCTTTACGGCAGGATTGACAGCATCGTGGAACTTAACAAATGATACGGCTATGACAGCAACGGCAGATTTCAGACAGATAGCGCAATACATCGGGCTTGCTATATGCGGTTTGATAATGCGCACCGCCTTCGGGGTGTTCGGCATCCTTTGGGGCATCATCAGAGAGATTGTAAACGGAGTGTTCCGAGTGGCGATAGGTGTAATCGTGGCTATCCTTTCCACCATTGCCTTCTTCGGCTTCATCCTTTGGTTATTCACCCTTTAACCCTTACCGATATGGCAAAGAGAAACAGCAGGACGGCAGCGCAGCAGTGCAGATATTACGAGGTGGACAACATCTTCGTGTATATGGTGGAAACGTACATCAACGGCAATTTCAGCACATTCAGTGAACTCTACCACGAACTGAACAAGGACGCACGGAGGGACTTCATTGACTTCCTTCTCAGCGAGGTGGAGCCGACCTATTGGAGAGAGATACTGAAACAGACAATCTAAAAAAGAAAGTAGTATGAAAGGAACAGACCATTTCAAGAGAACGATACAGATGTATTTGGAACAGCGTGCGGAAGAAGATACGCTATTTGCGAAGAAATACAGCAACCCAGCCAAGAACGTGGACGATTGCGTGACACACATTCTGAACTATGTGCATAAAAGCGGTTGCAACGGCTTCACGGACGGAGAGATTTTCGGGCAAGCCATCCATTACTATGAGGAAAACGAGATAGAAGTGGGCAAACCGATGAACTGCCAAGTGGTAGTGAACCACGTTGTAGAACTCACGGCAGAGGAAAAGGCGGAGGCACGGCAGAACGCAGTCCGCAGATACCAAGAGGATGAACTCCGCAAGTTGCAGAACCGCAACAGACCGTCAGCGAGAAAAGAAACCCAACCACAACCCTCATTATTTGATTTAGGCTTATGAAACCGAAGACCAAGATACAGAAAGAGGTGGCAAGACTTTCAGCCAACCTTCGCCCAATATCAGCGACACAAATAGATTGGGCATACCGCCATTGCGTTGAGCATATCGGCTACCGCACCAAGAAAGGGAACATCACCTGTTCCGACTGCGGTCACGAGTGGCACAGCAGGAGCGAACTATGCGATACCCTTGAAGGTTGTACCTGCCCAAGATGCCATACCGAACTCAAAGTGCAGGACACCCGAAAGCGTATCTACAAGGAAACGCAGTATTTCAGCGTGATAACCACCTGCAAAGGCTATCAGGTAATCCGTGTGGCGCAGGTCAGATGCGAGAGCAGGAAAGGTGAGCCGATGCACTTCTACTGCCACGAGGTTGTGCAGCGTTGGATTGCATCCGATGGCAAGGTTACGGATATGGCGTTGCTCCGTGGCTTCACATTCTGTTACTGCGATGTGTGGGCATTGGGCAGTGGTATGGAGGTAAGACCGCACAACAGCCTATACGATGATGTGGTGACAAGGAGCTATCCATATCCAAAGATGAGGGTATTGCCCCAACTCAAACGCAACGGCTTCAAGGGCGATTTCCACGGCATATCCCCCGTGCGTCTTTTCAAGGCTCTACTTGCAGACCCAAGAATTGAAACCCTTATGAAAGGCGGTGAGATTGAGGTTATGAAACACTTTCTTTTCAATACCCGTACTGCCGATGAATGTTGGGCGTCATATCTGATTGCCAAGCGTCACAAGTATCAGATAGACAACATCTCAATGTGGTGCGACTATCTGCGTATGCTCAAAAAACTCGGTCAAGACCTCCGTAACCCGAAGAACATCTGCCCCCAAGATTTCATAGTGGCACACGACAATGCAAGCCGAAAGATTGAAGCCATACACGAGAAGGAAAGAGCCGAGCGACAGCGTCGTTGGGATATTGAACGGCGTGAGCGAGAGCAACAGCGACAACTCCAACGGAAGAAAGATGCCGAGGATTTCATCGCCAACAAATCCAAATTCTTCGGATTGGTAATCACGGACGAGGAACTAATCGTCAAGGTGCTTGAAAGCATAGACGAGTATTACAACGAAGGCAAGGCGCAGCACATCTGCGTGTTCGGCAGTGAATACTACAAGAAACCCGACACCCTCATACTCTCGGCAAGGATTGGCGATGAGATTATTGAAACCGTTGAGGTGGACTTGCGAACCCTCGAAGTGGTGCAGTGCCACGGCAAGCACAACCAAGACACCGAATACCACGAGCGCATTATCGCCCTTGTAAACGAGAACGCCAACCTTATCCGTGAGCGGATGAAAGCGGCATAGCATAAACGACCCTAAAACAACATTGATATGGAAGTAAGAATTGAAAGTATGATTTGTGTGTGGGATGATGCAATCCCCACTATGTTCCTTGAATTTGTAAACCTCCTCACTCTCGCAACGAGTGAGGAGGGATTAAGGAGAGGTGTAAAGGAGTTTGCCGAGAAGCATGAACTTGACAAGTTTTTCCTTTACGGCTTCGGCTCTCACCATTTCTACCTGCACCAACGCTACACGAGCAACCCCGAAATGGTGATGAAGAACAGACTTTTATCAGTACATTTTTAACATCTAAAAGAGCAATGAATATGGCAACACGAATGACCATCAACGGAGTAAGCACCTGCACGGAAGCAGGAACGGAGAAATACGAGCGTTTCCAATCGGGTATCGGCAGACGCAGGCGGACACTTGTGCAATACGATTACCGCCACACAGACGGAGAATTGTTCGCTTGTGTGAAACCCACATTGGACGAATGTCGGGAAGCAAGGGACAAATGGTTGACCGCAAAACAAGGAAAGGAGGACAGAGTATGAACACAACCTATCAAACACTGATTGTCAAGTTCAAAGAGCCTATCACGGCATTGGACGGCATATTTGACGATGCCCAAATGTGGGGAACAGACACCCTCAAAGGGTGGATTGACGATTACGAAAGTACACGTTTCACCGCCACCGACAGCCATACGGCAGTCATCACGAGCGAGTATAATATGGAGTGCGTGAAGGAATGGCTACAATGTCAGACACCCATTGCCGAGATGATAGAATTTTGAACGGGTTGGCGGTGTACGCACCGCCAACACTTAAAACCCTAAGAACAACGGATATGATAGCAAAGACGATATTACAGCAGATAGGCGGAAAACGCTTCGCCACTATGACAGGAAGCCGTGATTTTATAGATATGGGCAACGGCTTACGGATGAGCCTTGCGAGGAACAAGACAAGCGCAAACCGTCTTGACATCATCTATGACGGAGGGGCAGACCTCTACAATATGCGCTTCTACCGCAGGACGTTCAGCAAGAAGACATTTGAGTGCAAGGAAAAGGACATTGCCGTACACGAGGGTATCTATTTTGATATGCTGGAGGATATGTTCACGATGGTGACGGGGCTTTACACACGCTTTTAAGAAGAGGAACGGGCGGTAAAATCGCCGCCCGCTACTTTTGTCAGTGAGCAGTGGGCGGCACAAAAGTAGCAAAAAGCCCAAGTTCCAATCTGTGATACCATTAACAAAAACAAGTTTTAATCATTACGGGAACAATCCCGAATGTATGAAAAGCGGAAACTCCGATGAAGTTGGCGGCTTCATCGGAGTTTCGTTTATGGTCACGGAATATACAGCAGCTCAAACTCCGCCTTTCTCCGTTTGAGCAGCATGGCGTGGCGTTTCCCCTTGTAATTGCAGAAGGCGATATACTCACGGTATATGTTCCTATCGCCTATCTCCAACTTCTTGATTAAGGTACTTTTTGGAATTGTCTTACTGCCTAAAAGCCTATATGGTCCGACATTGTAGGCAAGCGTGGCAAGCAGAAGACTGTCTTTCCCGAACTGCCGGAACATCGCGCAGAACTTCCGCAGGTCTTTCCGCAGGAGCGCGTCCGCCTGCCGTTTCGTCATGGTTCGTGCCGAATACCTTTCGCCCGGCAAAATTTTGTGACCCCAACCCACGTATGGGTGGTGCTTTTCCGAATGCCAGCCTTCAAAATATTTCGTGCAGCGTACCGCCCTCTCGAAAAGTGGCAGTCGGCAGATTGCCGCCTGCCCGTCCGTTCCCTCTTGGCGGCTGATCTGCGCAGACGCAGAACAGACCGCCAGAAGCGAACAGAGCGTTATCAACCACACACGCATCATTTCGGCAGGGGTTTGAATTTTCCGATGGGAATGATGGTCAAGCCGTCATCCTTGATGTTGCGGTTGTTGAAGTCAAATTCCAGCTCGAAGGAGTTGCCGAAGTTGTCCTCCACCACCACGATGAAGTTGTGCGCCTCGTTACCCTCTGCCGTATAGTACAGACGGAACTTCCCGTTCTCCAGCAGGTAACGGTCATTGGGCAGGAAAGTGATGCCGTTGTCCATTTTTAACTTTCCTTCTCCCTCAAACTGAAAATAGCGGATGGTGTAAAGAGTGTTGGCGAAGTCGCCCTCCTTTTTCAGCTCACAGCGGATTTCCACCGTCTGCCCCTTCGTCACCTTGTTCGGCACGGGCATGACCTCCACCGTGAAGGGATAGGACTGTTGGATGTCCATGTCGTCGTCGCACGACACGAGGGTGAATGACACGGCGGCTATCAGGCATAACGCCACCGCCTTGAAGATTGATGTTCTTTTGTTTCTCTTGTTCAGTATGTTCATATTCTTCGATTTTTAGATTGTTGTTTTTCTTTTTTCGTTGTCTGTTGCAGGTGTTCATTCAAATCCTTGCAACCGTCATAGAGGATGGAACGGTCGGCGACACGTTCCCCGTAACGCTTGGTGAGTGCGGCAAGCGTCCGCCGTCCGGCTTCGTCACGGTCGAGGAAGCAGCCGATACGCCCGTAGCCGTCCAGCAGTTCTGTTGCCTTGCCCACGTTTGCAACGGAGTTCAGCACAAGGCAGTCCGCGTTACCGGTTACTTGCAGCGTTTCAGCCGAAAGGAAGTCCATGAAGCCCTCGAACACAAGGCACTCGTTAGACGGTGTATCTTCCGATTTTACCAGCGATACGGACTTCGGAGGTATGCACCCTTTGAAAAAGCGGCTTCGGACTTCATAGCCTCCTGCCATGTTCGGGAAGCCGACGGCAAAATACCGTTTCCCACGCACACCGTAGTTCAGGCGGCAGCAGTGGCGGGATGCAATGGCGTAAGGGATGCCCCGTTCCGCAAGATACTCCGTCAGCGGTGAGCGGAGCAGCGGGGCGACCTCCACATCCTCAAAGACGGGTTCGGTCGGCTTCGGGAGATAGGTGGGCTTTTCCCATCCGGCAACCGTCATATTGGCGGCTTCCGCTATGAACCTCGCCTGTGCCATGAAGTCGTCGCTTTGCAGCAACTCCCCGGCAAGCGTGAAGATGTCGCCGCCCTTGCCAAGCCCGAAGTCGTACCAGAGCTGTTTCGCCACGTTCACACGGAAAGAGGGGGTGCGCTCGCCCCTGTACGGGGCGAGATACCACAACTCGTTTCCGCTTCTTCTGACAGGCTCATGCCCCAGCCGTGCGAGGAAGTCCGCCAGCGGGATGGTTCGGATTCCGTCAATGTTCATAGGCGCATCCCCCGTTTCCTTTTAGGCGGTTCCGGCTTCGGCTGATTGGCGTTCCTTACGGGCGAAGCCACGACAATGTTTCCGTCAGCCTCCCTGCCGTTTGCCGTGACGCTGTACATCTTCACCTCACGCACCTTCTTCATTTCGGATGCGATGAACAGGTTTAGATCCGAGCGGTTGGCACTTCCGGTAATCTCATGGGCGAGGTCGTAAATGCCGCCATACAATTTTTCGGGTTGTGCCGTGTCGTACCAACCGTTAGCATCGGTATTAACAACTATATTCCCTTTTGCCGAATACGGCGACTTGTATGTCAGCAGGTTCGCGTTTCTATCGACAGGCTCATAGCCCATAGCCCTCATAAAATCTTCAAGGGGAAGATTTTTGATGTCAAGGTCAATAACAGTCAGTCCCATAGGCTCATCCGATTATGAATTTTACGCCGACCCCGAACTGCGTGTGGAACTTCCTTGTGTCGCCACCCCACAAGCAACGCTCCCGTAAGTTGGCAAGCAAGGCGATACGGTCTGCCACATAGCACTCCACATCGAGCGTCAGCGCACCGCCGTAGATGAAGGCGTCCCGGTCGTGCAGCGTGGAGCCGTCATATAGCACCTTCTTCCCCCAGTTCACCGACTCATATCCGGCGAGAGCCGAAGCCCCGGCATAGACGAACACGATTTTCCGGGCATCCGACAGTATCTTGAAGTAATAGCCGCCCTCCGCCGTGAACTGCGCCACGGGTATCTTGGTATCCTTGTAGGGATTGTTTTTCAGGAGGTATTCGCCACCGAACACCCACTTGTTCCCTCTTTTCGTGTAGGTGGAGAGAGCCGCCCCGAAGCTGTACCCACCGTACTTGCCGCCGGGATTGAAGCCGTCCGCCATGTTCGCCCTCACCTCGATGCCCTGCATCTTCGGCAGGCATCGCTGGGCGTGCGCCTGCCCCGTGAAAAGGGCAAGCGACGCGATGATTGTTGCGATGTGTTTTCTCATGGTCAGCGCACTTGAAGTTCATTGATGGTATTGGCGCGTACCAGATCCTCGTTCTCAATCACGAAGGACTGGTGACGACCGCCGTTCTTCTCGTTCAGCTCCACCACGAGGCACTTGTCGTCGGGGATGGTGAACTTCGCCATTGTGAAGACCGTGCGCTCACTCTTCTTGCCCGGCACGAGTGTGGCGTAGTTCTGCGCACGGAGCGGCAGGATGATCTGCTCCTGCACGGCGGTACGCTTCGCCACCTTCTTGTCCACGATTTTCCAAGTGATGTAGTCCACATCGAAAGGCACGTTGCTCTGGTTCTTTATCTCCGTGTGGAAATAGAGCAATCCGTTGTGCGTGTATATGCCTTTGAGAAGATACTGGATGCCGAAACGCTTGCAGCCGATGTGCTTCACCTCCCGTTTGTTCTGCTTGTGGATGGACTTCATGATAAGGCGCACCAGCATCGGGCTTTCGCTGCCCAGTTCTTTCAGGTAGATTTCCTGCGCGTTGTTCGGGCGGTTCACCGTGCTGCCGTCATGGATGAATTCGCACATCTCCACGTTGAGCAACAGCGGTTCGGCGGCGTACTTCACGTTGAAGGTGTAGAAACTTCCGTCCTCGGTGATGACGGACATATTGGTCTCGTTGGGGAAATTCCGCACGGTTGCCTTCACGCGGATTACATTCTCCGCTCCGTCGGCTTTTCCGGCAATCAGGTCGGGAGAGCCTAAATCGACGTAGCGCACCTCCGCCGGAAAAATGACGTGGACGGTCTTGTCATAGGTCACTTCCAGACCGTGCGGCGGTATCATGCGGTCAAAGGTCAGCTTGCGCGACAGACCGTGATACAGGTCGCCGTCCGCCTCCTTCTGCGGATAGACCTCTTTGGTCAAGGTCGGTTGTTCATTACTTCCGTTGTTCTGTTCAACGGTTACATTCTCCTGCGCGTTGGCAGTTACGATGCCCATAGCGAGGGCAAACATGATGATTACTTTTCTCATTACTTTTGGATTTTAGTGGTAAATGTTTTTTTTTGATTGTTGTTTTCAGTCCTTTTCCTGATAGAGCATGACCCTGTACCCGGCTTTCAGATGCACCTTGACGGTTCGCATCTTCTTGGCGATGTACTGGCTCGTGCCTTGTATCAGTCCCTTGCCCAAGTCGGAGGCGAGTTGCGCCCCGGCGTTGGTGGAGATGTTGATGCTGCTCCCCAACGAGCCGCCCATGTTGGCGGCGACCTCCCGAACGGCGTTCATCTCCATTGAGTTCGGGATGAAGATGCCGGACTGTCCGTCCGTGTCATAGACCGCAAGCTCCACGGGGATAATCGTGCCGTCGTATTCCAGCGAGGTGATCCCGATGTCGAGCCGTTCCCCCTGTATCTTGCCCGTACCGACCACCACCGCATTGTGGGGAATTGTCCTGCCCGCCACCGCCATCGGCTCCAGCAGGCGCAGCCTTACCGTCTGCCCGTCCGTCACGCTCTGCGCCCCATGCACACACGCAGGTATGGTGTTCCTGTCCGATACCTCCGCCGTGCCGACAGCAGTGTTGAAACTCCGGTTGCGCTCCTGCGAGAAAGTGGCGACAAACTCTGCATTGCTCATGGGTTGTGATAGTGAAGAAACCACTTGGCGGCTCACTTGTTTTACGGGTGTCGCCGTGTTCTTCTTTCCTTTCTGCACGGTGGAAGGTTGCTCTGCCGTCTGTTCCGGCTTTCCTCCGTTCTGACCGCCCATATACTTTGCAGCCAGTTCGTAGGACTTCTCCATAAGAGCCACTTGGTCGTCCACGACATTTGCCTTGCCTTTCTCGCTTTCCAGTTCCGACTCCAGCGAGGCGATGCGCTCCAGCAGCTCGTCCATTTCGGCATTGTCATTCTTCGGCTGTTCGTAGAAGTTACCGAGTGTGGCGTTCAGGTCACGGTAGGCGGCAGCGGAGGATTGGATGGTCTGCGGAGTGGCGGGCTGTGCCGTTTCCTCCTTGCCGCCCGGATTGGCGAGGTCGAAGTCCGTTCCGTCTTCCGTCTGCGCCACCTCACGGTCGAACATATCGCCCAGCTGCCCGATGGCACGGTTGCGGTTTTCCAACCGCTCCTCCATCTCCCCATGCTCGTAGGCTTTCATCTTGTCGCCGATGATCTGCCCGTTGTTGGCATCCGGCATTTCGGTGTTGTAGCCGTCAGTTCCCGGCTTCTGTTCCTTGCCGGAGGACGGGGCGAATATCAGCCACATCGCCCCGATGAACACCAGCACCATAGCGGGCAGCACTATCATCTTCTGCCGTTTCAGCCGTTGCGCCTCGGTCAGCGGTTCGCGCTCCTTTTTCGGCTTTCCCGTGTCGGGAGCGGCTTTGTTTTCTTTTGTCGGTTCATTCTTCTTCTGTTCCATATAAATAAGGTATTAAGTGATTGTCTTTTTCTGCCGGGGTCGGCAATTCCACCTGTCCGGCGTGTCCCGTTTCCATGCGTGAGCCATCGTTTCTGCCGATGTCATAGACGGCTCTGCCGAAAGTGTAGAGGGCAAGCACCGCGAAGGCGGCAAGCATCCCCAGCACGATGCGGCGGCGTGTTTCCGGCGGCAAGCCGTCAAGATAGCCTTTGACTTTTGCCACGATTTGTTTCCGTTTGTCGTGGAGTTTCCAATATGCGCCCCACATTGATTTTCTGATACTTTTTCCTTTCATCATTTGTTACCTTTTGATTGTCTGCAAGTCTTTGTTCTCGATAATGGTGAACCCCTCGATGGTGAAACCGTTGGGATTGTCGTCCGACCGCGAGGCGTTCAGCAGGCGGCAGGTGGTCACGAGGCTGCGCTCGGTGACGTTGCTCTGCCGGATGATTTTCTGCGTGGCGTAGGTCACGGCGCGGTAGGGATAGGCGTTGAAGTCGCACACCACGCTGTCCACCTTCAGCACTTGGTTGATGTTCCCGGCGATGACACGGTTGTAGTACCCCTTCTCGGCGAAGTCCGAATAATAGTGGTACACGCTCTTGTCCGCCAGCAGCAAGGCACGCTTCACGTTGTGTTCAATCGCGCTCTTTTCGGGCGAGAGCGTGAAGAACAGTTCGTGAAAACGGCGTATATGCTCCCGTGCCTCCGCCGGACGGTTCTGCGACAGGTCCTGCGACAGCGCGAGCATCAGCGACTTGCCGTTGTCCAGCACATAGATCTTCTCCCGTTGCTTCTCTGCGAAGCGGTAGGAACTCCATACGCTCCACACCGTCACCACGGCGCACAGCGAGAGGAAGACGATACCGAACAGGCGTATCTGCCTGAACGATGATTCGATGTTTCTGAGTGATTTGAATTCCATTTTACTTTTTCCGTTTTTATGATTTCACATTGGTTATTTCAGCAGCTTGCCGATGCGACCGACCGCGTTTCCTGCCGTTGCCCCGGCGACTCCGCCCGCCATGCCTCCGGCGCGTCCCGCCATCTGGTTCATGGTGCGGTTGTAGCTGCCCATGCCCCCGGCTTGGATAATCCAGCCCGCCACGGTGGGGATGGTGAAGTATCCGATGATGCCGATGCAGAGGAACACGATATACACCCCGTCGCTCGAATCCAGCGAGAAGTTCGGATCTGCCTGCATACGCTCTATGTCGCTTTGCAGCATCAGCACTTGTATCTTCGCCAGTATGGTGCTGAACATATCCGATACCGGAAGCCACAGATAGACCTGTATGTAGCGGCATATCCACTGCGTGAGCGTGCTTTGGAATCCGTCCCACACCGATATGGCGAAGGCTATCGGACCGAGTATCGCCAGCACCACGAGGAAGAAGGTGCGGACGGTGTCTATCACGAGGGCGGCGGCTTGGAACAGCAGCTCCAGTATCTCGCGGAAGAAGTCGCGGATGCCCTTCTTCATGCTGTACATACCACGGTCGATATACATCCCCGCCATCGTCACCATATCGGCGGGCGACCAGCCGAGTTCCTCCAGTTGCTTGTCAAACTCTTCGTTTGACACCAAGTAGGCGGTTTCGGGGTTGCGCATCATCGCCTCGTATTCCAGCCTGTCCTTCTGTTCTCGGTAGGTGTTCATGTCGAGCGTTTCCGCCTCCAGCATCTTAGCCGTGCCCTGCACCACGGGCGAGAGGATGCTGTTTATCGTGCCAAGCACCACCGTGGGGAAGAACATGATGCACAGACCGATGGCGAAGGGACGGAGCATCGGGAACACATCGATTGGTTCGGCTCTCGCCAGCGACTGCCACACGCGGTAGGCGATGTAGAACAACGCGCCCAGCCCGGCGATGCCTTTCGCCACGCCCGCCATGTCCTCGCATAGCGGCATCATCTGCTCGTAGAGTGAGCGTAGAATCTGGTGAAGGTTGTCGAACTCCATAGGCTACCAGTATCTTTCGTTCATGTTCCCGTACAGCCCCATGATGCGGTCGAGGTCGTTTTTCTTCTTCGCGCGGAGGTAGGACACCGATATGTTCTTGTTGGTGTAGTAGCTCACGAGGTTGCGGTATCGCCGCATCTTCGAGTGGCAGCGTTCCACCACATCCATGCGCTCCTTGTCGGTCATGGAGAGCGTGGTGATGTTCACCACGTTCTTCAATTCGGTCAGTACATCGTTGCTCTCTTCCAACAGCTTCGTATAGCCGAAGGCGATGGCTCCTAATTCCTCTACCGTGAAGTTGTCGTCACGCATCATCCGCTGGAAGTTGGTCACATAGATGTCGGTGATGTCGCCCACCATCAGGATGGTCTGCTGCACCTTGCGGGCGTCCCGGACAAGGTTGTTCACCGATTTCAGCGCGTCGTAATACTTCTTGCCCTGTTCATAAATCTTTACTGTTTCCTGAAAGTTCTTCACCATGTTCTGAGCCGTCGTCGAGGTATGCACCACGTTCTTGGAGGTGTTCACGATGCTCTGAGCGATGTTGGACGGGTCTATCACCGCCCACTGTGCGCTTGCCCTGCCTGCGAGAAGCAGGCACAGGCTGACAATCATTGTTATTCTTGTTCTCATTCTACTTTGGATTTTAGTGGTTGTTGTCAATCTTGTTCTTGTTCCTCAATCGGAGTTTCCCGCTGTGGTTTCACCCGCACATAATCCCCGTTGGGCGAGAAGGTCAGCACGTCGGTAGCCTCGTTGTAGGACACGTCGATGCGGAAGCCGGTGTTCATGAACAGGTTGCCGTTCTCTTCCTGCAAGAGATAGGTTTCCGGTTTCAGTTTGCGGCGCAGACCGCTCCGGCGGAACACCGTCACCTTGTAGGCTTCGCCCTCCTTGTAGATAAGCACGTCGGGCTTCCCCTCCACGCTCTCCCAGTTCCCGCAAAGCAGGTCACGGCGGTTTTCCTCCACGTCACAGGATTGCAGCATCACGACCGCCAATCCGATAAGACACTTGCTGACTTGCAGCATTTTCACTTTTGATAAGCTCATACGCATTTTTGTTTTTTGGTTGATAATTTCCGTTTTAATTGTTGGTTGTTTTTTTGTTTCTCCGCCTTTCGGCAAGTTGCCGGATGGCGGCTTCGATGTCGCCGCCCAACTTCTCCGCAAGACGGTAAACCTCCACTTTCTCCGTTTCCTCGGTGGTGTACGCCAGATATTCTTCAGCACTGACCTCCGTGGCATAGACCGCCGACTGTGTGCCGCCTAAGCCTATCCACACCTCCTTGTAGAGCCGAGAGGAGTTGTTCGCCATGTTGATGGAGAGTATCTGCCCCTTCTCCTTTTCCGTCAGTCCGAGCAACGCCTGTATCTGGTCAAACTTGTTCATGTACTTGCGCTGGTCGAGAAGTATCTTGCAGTCGGAGTTGTTGATGATGCTCTCCTTGACAACCGGGGAACTGATGATGTCGTCCACCTCCTGCGTCACCACGATCGCCTCGCCGTAATACTTCCTGACGGTCTTATACATATAGCGCAGATACTCAGCCATGTTCGCCGAAGATAGAGCCTTCCAAGCCTCTTCCACGATGAGCTGTTTGCGCACGCCTTTCAGCCGTCGCATCTTGTTGATGAAAGCCTCCATGATGATGATTGTCACCACCGGGAAAAGCTCACGATTTTCCTTTATGGAATCAATCTCGAAGACAATGAACCGCTTGTTCAGCAGGTCTATGTTCTCCGTGGAGTTGAGCAGGAAGTCGTAGCGTCCGCCCCGGTAATACTGCCGCATGGTGGTGAGCATGTTGTCAATGTTGAAGTCGGACTTCTCCACCTTGATGTCACGCTCCGCCAGTTCCTTGCGGTAGTCGTCGCGCATATACTCGTAGAAGGTGTTGAATGACGGCACAATGCTACGGTCGGTTTTGATGCGCTCGATGTAGGCACTCACGGCACTGCCCAGTTCGCCGCTCTCCGTCTTCGTCACCTTGTCGTCCTCCGACTTCCAGAGCGTCAGCAGCAGGGTCTTGATGCTGTCCTTCTTCTCCACATCGAAGACGTAATCGTCGGTGTAGAACGGGTTGAACGATATGGGCTTTTCCTCCGTGTAGGTGAAATACACGCCATCCTCTCCGCCAGTCTTGCGCTGTATCATCCCGCACAATCCCTGATAGGAGTTTCCCGTGTCCACCAGCACGACGTGAGTGCCTTGCTCGTAATATTGCCGGACCAAGTGGTTCATGAAGAACGACTTGCCACTGCCCGAAGGACCCAGCACGAACTTGTTGCGGTTGGTCGTGATGCCGCGCTTCATCGGCAGGTCGCTGATGTCAAGGTGCAGCGGTTTCCCCGTGAGCCTGTCCACCATCTTGATGCCGAAGGGTGATAGCGAGGAGCGGTAGTTGGTTTCCTCCGTGAACAGGCACACCGCCTGCTCGATGAAGGTGTGGAAACTCTCTTCCGCCGGGAAGTCAGCCGCGTTGCCGGGTATCGCCGCCCAGTAGAGCGTCGGGCAGTCGATGGTGTTGTGGCGCGGCACGCACTCCATGCTTGCCAGCTGGCTGCCCACGTCGTTCCTTATGTGCTTCAGCTCTTCCGCATCATCGCTCCATGCCATGACATTGAAGTGCGCCCGTACCGAGGTCAGTCCGTAGGAATGGGCTTCGTTCAGGTATTGGTCTATCCACTCGCGGTTGATGCTGTTGCTCCTTGAATACCGTGAGAGCGACTGCATATTGCGGGCGGACTTCTCGAACTTCTGCAAGGCTTCCTCGCTGTTGTCTATCAGCACATACTGGTTGTAGATGTGGTTGCAGGAGAGCAACAGCCCCACGGGGGAGGCGAATGATAGGCGGCAGTCGCTCCGGTCGGTGGAGAGTTTCTCGTAGCGGGTGTCGGTAGCCACCTTGCCCGGCAGTTCTTCCGCGTCGGAGAGGGTATGCAGGCACAGGCGGTTGTCGCCGATGCGCATCTCCCTTGCCGAAAGTTCGATGTCCTGCAAGGTGGTGTCTCCTTCCGGCATGAGCGAGAAGTAACGCTCAATCAGTCCGATGGACTTTTCCGTTCCCACAATCTCGTCGGTGGAGAGGCGGCGCAGTTTTACCAATCCGCTGTCGTTCATGATGCGCTCGAACTGTTCGCAGGCTTCCAAGAACTTGGTTGTGGTTTCCCTGTCCAGCTCCTTCGGGATGATATGCCCACGGCACAGCGTGCTGAAATTGCTCTGCATCCGGTTACGCTCCTTCGTCGTCTTGGTCAGATAGAGGTAGCAGGTGTGTTTCAGGTACGGACGCTCGTTGAAGTGTCGCTCGAAGCTCCGCGAGAGGAAACTCATATCGTCCTTGTGCAGTTCCGGCTGGTAGCGTTCCTTGATGAACCAGTCCTGTTTGTGGACGACGGAGTAGTCCGGCAGCACCTTGATCGCCTTGCACCAACAGCCGTGTATCGCCTCGTACTCCGCGCCCGTCATGGTGTAAAGCTCCGGCAGCTCCACCTCGAAAGCCACCGTGATGTCGGCGTCCTTTGAGATGATGCAGCCATGCTCCACCGCAAGCAGGGGGAACTTGTTTTCCAGTGTTGTCATTTTCGATGTATTCCTCATTGTCTTTCTTCCTTTCGTTGTCGTTTGAACAGACGGGTTATCCGCCGCCGGTTGATAAGGTATCGGGGATGGCTCCGTGCCGCTCCCATTTTCATCAGCCCGTGTTCACCGTACCGGGCGTTCAGCGCGAAGGTCTGCCACACAAGGAGGGAGGACGATGCCGCGCCGAAGCCGATACATACCCACTGGTCGATGCCGACCATGTAGAGGATGACGAACAGGACGAAGAGAGCCAGCAGACCTCCGCAGAAGATGAAGAGGTACTGAGCCTTCAAGCCCTTGAACTCTACCGGACGGCCGATACCCTTGTTGATCGGGTATTCAGCCATACGTTGTTTATTAAAGGAAGAATGAGCGCAGGATGGTGGCGGCTACAATCAGGAAGATGCACGCGCCGAACCACGAGGCGGCTGTCTTGCTGGTGTCGGGGTCGCCGGATGAAAACTTGCCATAGACTTTCACGCCTCCGATAAGCCCGACGACCGCGCCGATGGCGTATATCAGTTTCGTGCCGGGGTCGAAATAGGAACTCACCATAGAGGTGGCTTCGTTGATGCCCGCGATGCCGTTTCCCTGCGCGAAGGCGGAGGCGGTTGCGGCGATGATGAGTGCCGCTGAGAGGATTGCTTTCTTGTTTCTTACGATGTTCTTGTTCATAAACTGTCCTTGTTTTTGTGCCGTCGAAAGGGTGGATGGTCCTTTGTCGGGCGGTTGATACTCTGTTACTTTACTTTGGTTTTAGTGGTTGCCCGTTTGTTTCCACGGACTTGGGTGTGTCCGTTGCGTACCCGATATGCCTTGCACATCTTCGCCGCGTGGGTTGGTTGTCATTCTTTCATTTTCTTTCCTTTATTATTGCATGAAATCCCGTATGTTGAACTCTTCAAAACTTTTCGGGATTACCAGTTCTTTTTTCACTGCCACCTTTTCAACTTTCACCGTCGGTTCGTCATAAAGGTAGAAGTCTATGCAACCGGAGATTTTCACCTTCATCTTGTGCAGTTTGGCAAGCAACTCCGTTCCTTCCAGATCGGAGAAGACCTTTCCGGCTTGCCGCTTCTCTTCGTCGGTCGGGTTGTCCTTTCGGGCTATGCCGACGGCTTCCCCGATTTCGTCAAAGCTGACCCCGGATGCCTGTCCCTTGTCCGGCTTTTCATCTTCCGGCTCATCATCGCCGAACTTCAGTTCCTCCGGCGGTATGCTCGTGAAGGTTTCATCGAACTTTTCCTCCGGGACTTGCGCCGTTCGGGATGCGCTTTCCGTGTTTTCGTCGTCAAAAGTAGCGTCTTCTTCCGACAGCTCAATGCCTTTTTCCGAAGTGGCAGCTTGTTGCGTCGGTATGGCAGCGGTTGTCCGGGTTGATACCATCCTGAAACGGCTCTTGCCGATGATGCCCGCCTTTTCTTCCGTGGCTTCCTTATGTGTTGCCTCACTCTTTGTCCCTTTGTCTTCCAGCGACCGCCACAATCTGGCAATCCCCTTGAAGAATCGGAACATCTTGGTTTCCATGATGCGGTCGTAAAGGAGCAGGAACAGGAACCACAGGTTGCAGCCGACCGATACGGTCAACAGAATGTCCGTCATGCTCATAGCTCTACCGGTTTTACGTTTCCGAAAGCGACCGAATACAATGCCCTGTATTTGTCGATGTGGTCACGCAGCACATTGTCCACATACTTGCCGATGCTCAGTCCGTCGCCGAGATACTTGACTATATCGGAGATTTTACGATGCGTGTCACGGTCGATATAGACGCATTGCCGGGTCTTGATTTCCGATGCCTCCAGAAAGGTGGCAAGAAGTCCCTCCGCTTCATCAGGCGTTATTTCCCGTACCTGTCCCTTGAACGGGCGTTTCTCGCGCCGTCCGTCACGGTTCCGGTTGCGTTTGCGGTGTGCGTTTCCGCTGCTTGGCAAGGCATCGGCCGCTTCCTGACACTGCGCGAAATGCGCGGTCAGCACGTTGTCCAAATAATCTTCCACCGTCATGCCGTTTTCGCCGAAAAGGGCGATGATTTCGGTAATGCGGTCGTGGTACTCCGGGCGCATATATGCCTGCCCGCCGCCTGCCGTTGCCATACCTGTCTGTTTCAGGATTTCAGCCTTGTAGCTGTCTGCCTTTCTCTGGTTCTTGTTGTTCGTTGTCTTCATGTCTTTTCTTGTTTTTTGATGGTTAGAATACGTCTTCATAATTTTTGTCATACAGTTTCTTTATCACATTCTCGCATTGGAGGAAATGCTGGGTCAGCACATGGTCCAGATAGCCTGACAGCGTGAGCTTGTCCTTGCCGATTACACGGGTGATACGCATGATGCGGTCGTGGTATTCCCTGCGCGCATATGCCATCTTCCCTGAGCGTGCCGCCGTTTCAGCACCCTTGATGAACATTTCAAGATAGTCCTCTTCGTTCTCCAATGGGGGAATGACGGAAGCGGCGGACGGCTTCCTGCGGTTCTCGTTCCTTGCCGCCTTCTTCTTTTCGGCAGGGCTGTCGGTCGGTGCCGGGGCGGTTTCCCTCTTTTCACCGCCGGAGGCGGACGGGGGAATTTCCGGGCGTATGCTTTCAAGAAAGCTCGCGGCGTCGATTTGCACATCAAGGTTCTTTGCCATAATCAGCCGTTTATGATTTTCAACATCTCGTCTGCAAGGCTCTCTATATTGCTTCCTTTGATAAGGCTCTTGTCCGGCGGCATGACCGTGGAGCGGAATATGGAGCGTACACCGTCTTCCTCGCTCTCCCTGCGGAAACGCTTGCTGTCGGGCAGGTATGTCTTCATCACGTTCAGCCCCAGTTCTGCCGCCACCTTCTCGTACACGTCATACAGGTTGGTCTTCTCCCGACCATCCACCATGTTCCACAGCATATAAAGCCCCTTGAGGTTGCCTTTGCCCATGCTCATGAATGAATCGTTCACGACGGAAGCGAAGCCCAGCGAACTTTCCGCCACCACGCGGTCCGCCGTTATGGGGCAGAACACATAGTCCATCGTAGCCACGGTATTGATGACTCCGGGATTGTTCACCGTGCCGGGGAGGTCAAAGAAGATGATGTCGGGCGGCGTTTCTTTTTCGATGAAAGCCTTTGCTTTTTCGATAGCGGCTTCGGGGTGGCTCTCCACGATGGGGTACATCCTCTTTTTCAACCGGGCGTACAGGTCAAAGGCAGCCTTTCCCAGATGCGGGTTGCGCTCGATGTTGTTCACGTCGCGCTTGCGCATATCCTTGATGCTGTACTGCGGATAGTCGCAGTCCACCACCACGACATCCATTCCCTTGACATAGTAAAGATAGCTTGCCATCAGTACCGTGAGCGTCGTCTTGCCCGCACCGCCCTTTTGGGTGGAGAAGGCGACCAGTAATGTTTCCTTGTCTTTTCTCATTTCGTCTTTTCTTTTAATGTTATACAATCAGTCTGTCTTGTGACCGGATGATCGACCGTGATACCGCAGGGCTTGCCGACCATAGTGTCTGTCCGATGGTATGCCGACCAATCGGCGGGTCGTATGCCGGATGAACCGGTCTGCATGGCGGTCAGTCTTCGGGCTTGCCTGCCGGCTTTCATATCGGCTTGCCGTATTACTGACTTACCGACTGGACGGCTTGCCCGCTTATCGGCTGACTGGTCATCGGACAGGTCTTCAGGACGGCTTGCCGACTGTCCGGCAAACAGGTCTTTCAACCAATCACGCTGCAAATAAACAATGATATTTTGGAACTTGTATCACTTCTCCGGCAAGTGGCAGCACGTTGCGCCGGTTGGCAGTCATTGTCCGGGTCAAGCGACTGTCCGATACCGCTTTAAGGGCGTAACTTTGCCCCCGGACAGCAGGGTTCGCCGATGGTGGCGCAGCCGGAGTCCTGAAAGGTATCTTCCCATCCGTCCCCTGACGGATTTTTATGTTCACCTGAACATAGCAAGGTATGTTTTCAGCCGCTCAAAATATTTTGAGCATCCCGGAAAACGCCTTGCCCTTGCAGGGGGCGGGCTTTCCCTCCGAAGTCGGGAAGCCTTTCAGAACTGCGGTGCCGTGACCCGAAGCGGCGGCTTATGCCGTCAATCCGCTAAATCCAAAGTAATATGAAAGAGAAAAGGAAAAGCAAAGCAGGGAGAAATCCCAAACTTGATCCGGCGGTGTACCGGTACACCGTCCGTTTCAACGAGGAGGAACACAACCGTTTCCTCGCCATGTTCGGAAAATCGGGTGTCTATGCGCGGTCGGTTTTCCTCAAAGCGCACTTCTTCGGACAGCCGTTCAAGGTGCTGAAGGTGGACAAGACGTTGGTGGACTATTACACCAAGCTGTCGGATTTTCATGCGCAGTTCCGCGCCGTAGGTACGAATTACAACCAAGTCGTGAAGGAACTGAGGCTGCATTTTTCAGAGAAAAAGGCGATGGCGTTGCTCTATAAATTGGAGCAACACACCGTCGAACTCGTGAAACTGAGCCGTCAGATTGTGGAACTGTCAAGGGAGCTGAAAGAGCAGCGAGAGCAGAGCCAAACTTGTTTGGACTCTGCCGAGTCGCGTTTGAAGAAGAGTGAAACTCAAATGGAGGCGAAATGGTCGCAAAAATCAGTGTAGGCAGCTCGTTGTACGGCGCGATTGCCTACAACGGGGAGAAGATTAACGAGGCACAGGGGCGGCTTCTCACCACCAACCGCATCTATAATGACGGTTCGGGGAAGGTGGACATCGGCAAGGCGATGGAGGGCTTCCACACCTTCCTGCCACCGCAGATGAAAGTGGAGAAACCGGTGGTGCATATCTCGCTCAACCCGCACCCGGAGGATGTGCTGACCGATGCGGAATTGCAGGACATCGCCCGCGAGTATCTGGAAAAGCTCGGTTTTGGCAACCAGCCTTATCTTGTATTCAAGCACGAGGACATCGACCGTCACCATCTGCACATTGTGACGGTGCGGGTGGATGAGAACGGGAAATGTATCAGCGACAAGAACAACTACTACCGCAGCAAGCAGATTACTCGTGAGCTTGAAAGGAAATACGGGCTGCACGATGCGGAGCGCAGGAACCGCCGTCTTGACACGCCGCTATGTAAAGTGGACGTATCGGCAGGCGATGTGAAGAAGCAGGTAGGCAATACCCTGAAGGCTCTGAACGGGCAGTACCGTTTCCAGACGATGGGCGAATACCGTGCGCTCCTTTCCTTATATAATATGACGGTGGAGGAAGCGAGGGGTAACGTGCGCGGACGGGAATATCACGGGCTGGTCTATTCCGTCACGGACGACAAGGGCAACAAGGTCGGCAACCCGTTCAAGTCCTCGCTTTTCGGGAAGTCCGCAGGCTATGAAGCCGTGCAGAATAAGTTTGCCCGTTCCAAGCTTGAGATTAAGGACAGGAAACTCGCCGACATGACGAAACGCACCGTCCTTTCCGTGCTGCAAGGCACTTATGACAAGGACAGGTTTGTGTCCCTGCTCAAAGAGAAAGGCATCGACACCGTGTTGCGCCATACGGAGGAAGGGCGCATCTACGGGGCTACTTTCATCGACCACCGCACGGGGTGCGTGCTGAACGGCTCACGCATGGGCAAGGAGCTTTCGGCGAATACCTTGCAGGAACATTTTACCCTGCCATACGCAGGACAGCCGCCGATACCGCTATCCATCCCTGTGGATGCTGCGGACAAGGCGCACGGGCAGACCGCATACGACCGTGAAGACGTATCGGGCGGAATGGGCTTGCTCACTCCCGAAGGTCCGGCGGTAGATGCCGAGGAAGAGGCTTTCATCCGGGCGATGAAGCGCAAAAAGAAGAAAAAGCGCAAGGGCTTGGGTATGTAATCGGAGTATCAACAATTAAAAAATCAATGTATGTCACAACAAGAAGACGATTTGAGGGCATTGGCGAAAATCATGGATTTTCTGCGTGCCGTGAGTATCATTTTAGTGGTCATGAACGTGTACTGGTTCTGCTACGAAGCCATCCGGCTGTGGGGCGTGAACATCGGTGTGGTGGACAAAATCCTGATGAACTTCGACCGCACGGCGGGGCTGTTCCATTCCATACTGTACACGAAGCTGTTTGCCGTCCTGCTGCTTGCCCTGTCCTGTCTGGGTACGAAGGGTGTCAAGGGAGAGAAAATCACTTGGAGAAAAATATGGACGGCACTCGCCATCGGGTCCGTGCTGTTTTTCCTGAACTGGTGGATACTGGCTCTGCCGTTGCCGGTCGAAGCGGTGACGGGGCTGTATATCATTACCATCGGTACAGGCTATGTCTGCCTTTTGATGGGCGGTCTGTGGATGAGCCGTCTGTTGAAACACAATCTGATGGAGGATGTTTTCAACAATGAGAACGAGAGTTTCATGCAGGAAACAAGGCTCATCGAAAGCGAGTATTCGGTCAATCTGCCCACACGCTTCTATTACAAAAAGCGTTGGAACAACGGCTGGATCAATGTGGTGAATCCCTTCCGTGCGTCCATCGTGTTGGGTACGCCGGGCAGCGGCAAATCCTACGCAGTGGTGAACAGCTTTATCAAGCAACAGATTGAAAAGGGCTTCTCAATGTATGTGTACGACTTCAAATTCAGTGACTTGTCCACCATAGCCTACAACCATTTGCTGAACCACCCGGAGGGCTACAAGGTGAAGCCGAAATTCTATGTGATCAATTTCGACGACCCGCGACGCTCACACCGTTGCAATCCCATACACCCGGATTTCATGGAGGATATTACGGACGCTTACGAGAGTGCCTACACGATAATGCTCAACCTCAATAAAACGTGGGTGCAAAAGCAGGGCGACTTCTTCGTGGAGTCACCTATCATTCTGTTTGCCAGTATTATCTGGTATCTCAAAATCTATCAGAACGGGAAATACTGCACGTTTCCCCATGCCATCGAGTTTTTGAACCGCCGTTACGAGGATATTTTTCCGATACTGACTTCCTATCCCGAACTGGAGAATTACCTTTCCCCGTTCATGGATGCTTGGCTCGGAGGGGCTGCGGAGCAGCTCATGGGGCAGATAGCGTCGGCAAAAATTCCGCTTTCGAGGATGATTTCCCCGCAGCTCTACTGGGTGATGTCGGACAGCGAATTTACGCTGGACATCAACAATCCCGAAGAGCCGAAAATCCTATGCGTGGGCAACAATCCCGACCGTCAGAACATTTACGGGGCGGCTCTCGGTCTGTATAACTCCCGTATCGTGAAACTCATCAACAAGAAGGGGATGCTGAAGTCGTCGGTCATCATCGACGAGCTGCCCACGATATACTTCAAAGGGTTGGACAATCTTATAGCTACCGCCCGAAGCAACAAGGTTGCCGTGTGTCTGGGCTTTCAGGATTTCAGCCAGTTAGTGCGCGACTACGGCGATAAGGAAGCAAAAGTCGTGATGAATACGGTCGGTAACATTTTCTCCGGGCAGGTGGTAGGAGAAACGGCAAAGACACTATCGGAGCGGTTCGGGAAGGTGTTGCAGAAACGGCAGTCTATCTCCATCAACCGGCAGGATGTTTCCACCTCCATCAACACGCAGATGGACGCGCTTATCCCGCCGAGCAAGATTTCCGGGCTTACGCAGGGTATGTTTGTCGGTTCGGTGTCCGACAACTTCAACGAGCGCATCGAGCAGAAGATTTTCCACTGCGAGATTGTGGTGGATGCCGAGAAGGTGAAGCGGGAGGAAAGTGCCTACAAGAAAATACCTGTCATTACCGATTTCACGGACGAGGACGGAAACGACCGCATGAAGGATACGGTGCAGGCGAACTACCGGCGCATCAAGGAAGAGGTGAAGCAGATTGTGCAGGATGAACTGGAACGCATCGCAGGCGATGACAACCTGAAGCACCTGTTGCAGTAGAAATAAAAAAACAGAGGTGGCGGAAAATATCTCCGTCACCTCTTAAAATGAAGAACGCCTCCCAAGTATGCTGTCTTACGATGCGCCCAGGAGGTTTATTGTATTGCTTCTCTTTTTGTTTTTCCGCACCTGTAAACAGGCACTTTTTTCATTTCCAAATCGGCTCTTCTTTCCAGCGGTTGAAGAAGCCTATCTTGTAGATGGGCACATCCGCATACTCCTCAAACAATGCCAGCAGTTTCTCTTTGAACGTATGCCCCTCGTCTATGGCATTGCAGAGATATAACATTGCCGTAATCACATAGAACGGTTTTTTCTGCTGTACCTCGGTCAATGGACGGGAAAGCCATGTCATTCGCGGATTATGAATTTCACAAGGCCGTTTGACCATGTTCCGACTCCATATTCTGGAATGGTGCGCGATTATGTTGCGCATATATGAAATGGCTTCAAGCCATCCCGAAAGTTCATTGTGTAGATTCAGCCCCATATCATTGGCTATTGCTGATTTTTCGGGCAGTTGGTGGTTAAGGTTCTTGTATATCTTGGAAAGTGTGCCGAATGTGGCCACTTCAAATATAATCCACGCATCCGGGTGTTCGTCAAGCGTCTTTTCACCGCTTGCATCAGTCACAAGGTGCTTGCGCCTGTAGTCTTTCACAAAAATCTCATTGCTCCGTAAGAATTCTTCTATCAGTTCTTTGAGGTGCTGTGTGTGAAAAGCGACATCAGCAAACAATCTCGGGTCACGATACCACAGCCCTCCGTAGGATTGTGAAAGATGATAAATCATCTTTGTGCGTAGCGTGATTTCTATTGTTTCGATGGCATCAAATAAAATAAGGCGCAGTTCCTTGTCGAAATAATAGCGTGTGATTACATCTTCCAGTTTGGAATCCGGCTGAAACAGATGATTGGCTCTATCGGACTGCATGTCCCACCAATATCCCTTCAAACGATAGTAGCTGATATGAGCCAAATGTCGGGCAGCGAAACCTTCATCGCCGACAAGCATTCCTCTTTGTTTGAGCAGTTCTATTTGTTCATCAATGGAACGTGATTCCTTATTTGCCATACCGTTATAAAAAAGAATGACCCGCCGGCAGATCTTACGGTATGCCAAACGGGTACTGTTATCGTTGAACACGGTCAGAACCGCATGTCTTCTTAATTGTAGATGCAAAGATAAGACTTTTTTATGTAACGACAAAAAATAAGCCGATTTTTCATTCAAACGATGAAAAGGTATAGAAATACTTACCGTCTTTTTATTTCCAGTTCCTCATCGCGCATCATCCTCTCATTCAGTTTCTCCTGCATCCTGTCAAGGAAGTAGGTGCGGCTTTCGTTCTTCCGGCGTTTGATATCGGTGTAGAAGCGGTAGCAGTCCTTCGACTCAACCCCGAATATCTTGTAAAGAAGCGGGGCAAGCTGTTTGAGCGGCATATTGCCGTTGTTGATACAACCCATCTCGTCGATGCCGTAGATAAGCTCCACGAGGTCTATGGCGTTGCCCGTCCATTGCAGGAGGCTGGCGGTGTTTTCAGTTGCGTTGTTGGCGGATATTAGTGGCGGCACTTGGGGCGTGGCAAGGAATTTTTGCATCTTCCTGATGAAAGACAGGGCCTTGCTGATGTAGGCGGCAATCTCTTTTCTTTCTTCTGATAGATTGCGCACGGGATGGTGCTGCAACTCGATTTCGATGTAAGCAAGCGCGATAATGGTAAGGTTCGCATCCATGCCGCCGTTACACAGTTCAATCACTTGGGTGGCGAAAGCCGTATATGCCGTTTCCATATTGCAGTCACCGGCTTCGTTTATCAGGCGGAAGAAGTCGGTTTCCGCCAGCAAGAAATAATTCATGGTTCTGTCAATTTTGAAAATTACACTTTGTTTTCTGCGTGCGCACATAAATATAATTGGCAAAACATGTGTCAGAAAGCAAAAAATCCGGCACCGGCTTTTTCAAGGTGCTGGAATTCAGTGGTATAAAATTCAATATTTTTCCAAAGGAATGAATTTATACGGGATTAAATTGTTCATAATCAGAACATTTCTTCTATTTCCGAAAACAAAATTGTATGACTGCCGTACATTTTGGCTGTCTTGCTTATTTGTCAAGGGTGTAGATACTTCGGCATACACCGTTAGGATAGCTTTTCACAGAGGAAAGCGTCCAGTGTTGCTTTGGCAGAGCCGATTTGAAAAAATGCCGCCCACTTCCTAAAATGAAAGGAACGTTGTATAGTATGATTTCATCCACAGCGTGCATACGCAGTAGTCCGTTTATATAATCTGCCGTATCCGGTGTGGCTTCCGCGAGGTAACGGATGTTTGTGCCGTCTTTTCTCCATTCGTGCAGCATTGAAATGGAATAGTCCGGTGTCACACGGTAAAGGGCTTTCTTCCTGATTTCATCAAGACCGCAACGGTCAAGGCACAAATCCTGATGTGTTTTATCATATAACTCTGAAGAAAGACATCCGTCCATCGTCAGTACAGCGAGAATCTGAACTTTACCCATAATCGTTTCTTTTCGTTAGGCAAGGGTAAAAAAGTAGCGTGCAATTCACACTACCTTCAAGCGATGGCTCTGGTAAAGCCTTTACGGAGAGTACGTGAATGCACGCTATGCGTAAGCATAGCATAAGCATCACGCAATCGTCTCCGTAGTTCCAATTTACCAGATTTTCGCTTGAAACGCCTTGCGGTCTTATCCTATATGTTGGCGGCGAAAAGCTCCTGCCAATCGCCGTTTTTCTCAAATGTTATGCAAAGATAGCCAAATTCAGTGAATTACAGGCTATGATTGCTTGAATTTATATTTAAGTCCATACTCTTCAAGTTTGCTGTATAGTGTTGTCCTGCCTATTCCGAGCAGTTCGGCGGCGACACTCCGGTTGCCGTTTGCCTGTTTCAACGCACGCAATATCCGCTCCTTATCCTCCGCGTCATTGCGCAAGGCGAAGCTGACAGTAGAGGTCGGTTTCGTCACGGCAAGTTCCAGATGCTCTTTCATGACAACACCTTCCTGCGCCTGCAATACAGCACCCATAACTTTCTGCCGAAGTTCCCGCACGTTGCCCGGCCATGTGTGGGTCAGTAACGCTTTTCGGGCTTCGGAACTGAAACCGCTCACATTACACTCCAGTTCCTTGTTGGCTATCTCGCGGAAGAACTCCGCAAGCGGCATGATGTCCTCCTTACAGTCACGCAAAGGCGGCACGGTTATCACGAAGTCATGCAAGCGGTAGAGTAAATCCTGTCGGAAACGCTTTTCATTCACCGCTACTTCCAAATCCTCGTTGGTGGCGGCGATGATGCGGACATTGAAACTCCTGTCCGATTTGTCACCAACCGGGCGATACCGCCTCTCTTGTATGGCACGGAGCAACATCTGTTGGGTTTCCAACGCGAGGTTTCCCACCTCGTCCAGAAACAACGTGCCGCCTTCCGCTTCATGGAAATACCCTTTCTTGGTGCTGTCCGCACCTGTAAACGCTCCCTTGACGTGTCCGAAGAATGCCGACGGCGCAAGTTCTTTTGAGAGTGAACCGCAGTCAACCGCCACGAAGGGTTTGCCCGTACGTTTGCTCTTGTCGTGCAGGTGGTGGGCGATATGTTCCTTGCCCGTGCCGTTCTCTCCGAATATCATCACGCTCATGTCGGTTGCTGCTACCAGCCTTATGCGGTGCATGATTTTCTGAAAGGCGGAACCTTCACGGGCGAACACGGGCATACGGGATTGTCCCGCCTGCCGTTCTTTCTGTATGGAACGGAGAAGAGGGACAAGTTTATCCTCCACAAGTTGTTTGGGGATATAGTCTATCGAACCGAGCTTCATGCTTTCCACTGCGGTATGCACTTCGGCATAGTCTGTCATGATAATGAAAGGTTGCATCTTTCCCTCCTTTCGCATCCAGCGCAAGAGGTCTATGCCGTTACCGTCAGGCAGGCGCAGGTCGGCAACCACGATGTCATATCCGTCGCCTGTTGCAGATGTTTCTTCGCTGTTGACAGGTGGTAAGCCTTCACGGTACGGTAGCCCTCCCGTGACAGCATGTTGCAGACAAACTCGCAGTACACGATGTTGTCTTCCACCACAATTATTTTTGTCTTATCCATTTTCGTATTTTCTCCTTTCCTCTTCTGCCAACCGGATTATTTCCGCTCCCTTGTTCAACACGGCGATCACGGCATGGCTTAACACTTCTTCATCTGGGATTACATCGCTATGAAGCAATCTGTAAAGTTCCCTCAACGGTTGGTCAGCACGGAGTATCTCCCATGAGCTACGCAGGTGGTGTGTCAGGGAATCTAACTTTCGCAGGTCTTTTTCTGTTGCCGCTTCCCGTATTGTCTGCATCTCCTTTTCGGTTTCCGTCATCAACTTTTCCAGCATAACGGCTTCATTGCCGTAGGACAACAAGGCTGAAAAATCCGGTTTCCCGTCCGGTGTTTCTTTTATGGCACACCTGTCGGAAACCTCCATCAACTCCGATATGGAGAACGGCTTGAACAGGCATCCGGCAAAGCCTTTTGCCAATAGTTCCCCTTTGTTACAACTGCCCGAAGCGGTTGCCACAACCACCGGGATTGTTGGTGAATTGCCCACGTTGGACGAACGCAATAGTTCCAGCAATTCGAAACCGTTTATACCGGACATATTCAAGTCTGTCAGCAACAGGCTGTATTCTTTCTGGCGTATCATTTCCATCAGTGCCGCAGCATCGGTGCAAGTGTCGCAGTGTATTCCTTCTTGGGAATACATCTCTTTCAGCATCAGAAGTAATACCTCATCATTGTCAATGGCGACAACATCATGGAATTTATTGTTATGATAAACAGGTGTATTGCTTGTATATCCAAGCTGTTCTTCAGCTTCCTGCATAGAAATTTCAACTGTGAAACGACTGCCTTTCCCTTTCTTGCTGTCCAAACGGATTGTTCCGCCAAGCATCGACACAATATTACGCATTATGGCAAGCCCAAGCCCGAAACCCTCCTTTGCGGCGGCATTTGATAGACGTTCAAACGCACCGAACGCTTGTTTCTGTTCCTCTTCTGTCATGCCTGTACCTGTATCTTCAACGACCAGTGTCAGAACTCCATTGTCATATTCAGTAATCAAAGAAACACCGCCTTCTTCTGTGAACTTGACAGCGTTTGACAGCAGGTTATTCCCGATTTGTATTATTCGCTCTTTGTCGGTCAATACAATGGCATCGTGTCCAGTCTTCACGGACAAGGACAACCCTTTGTTCACGGCAACAGGCATGAACTCCGTTTCAAGTGTGTGCGTGATTGCAGAAATCCGGCAGGGTGACAGACGGGGCTGTTCCTTGCCGTTGTCCAGGCGGAAGAAGTCAAGCAAAGTGTTGAGCATATCCCGCATACGGTCGGAGGATTGCAGTATATTTTGGATATATTGCCCATTATTACCGCTATTGCATTCTTTCCGCAAAAGTTCGGTATAGCCGGTTATTGCCGTCAGTGGTGTACGCAACTCATGGGTAATAGTATGTACCGCTTTCTTTCGGGAGGTTATGAGTACCTCATTTTGTTGCACGGACTGTTCCAATTGCTCGATCAAATCCGTTGTCTTGCGTTTGTATCGTTTAATGTTCTTTGCATCACGGTGTATGATGATATCGGAAATGACCAACAGCAAAAGAACAAATCCCATCAAGCCGCCTATCTGCATAAATGATTTTTTACGCATGGCTGTTATCTCGCTTTCTCTATTTTGTAAATCAGATTGTACCTTCTTTTCGATTTGGCAAATCAATCCTTGCAGTTGTCTGTTAAGTTCTGCATTACGGGCAGCAAGACTATCGGCTTGTTCTGACAATCGACGGCTCTGCGCTTTCTGTTCGTTGACCATGTTTCTATTGGATGAACGGAGCGTAGTCGTTGTTGTCGTTGGCTTCGTTCCCTCTTTTTTGCCGAAGATGCTCAAGAAACCTTTTCGTTTTGGCTTTTTGGACTGTTCCTGCACACTTTTCTGCACAATAACCGGAATTTGATTGGCTATCTTCTTGTTAATAGATTGTTGTTCATCCATTAACCGGACTATCTGGAACATCTGTCGTTCCTTATCCTCTAAAAGACTGCGCACACTATCGATGCGCTCTGCTGGATAGGTGGCCTTGAAACGGCAGAGCATACTGTCCATTGCCATACGCCGTGCATGGTAATGCTCGATATCTTTATCGTTCCATTCCAGTATTGTTTCACCCAATAGAGAAAATTTTATCATTTGAATATTGATATTGTTTATTTCTTTTCGGAGCTCGTCTATTTTTTTATTGCCAAGTTCTAATGCTTCTATCTCCTGCCATTCATAGAGGCTATTATATGCCATACATCCGATAAGAATGGAGATAAGTATATATCCCAACCGTATTGCCTTATAGAAATTTCCTGACCGCTCCATTATTTTGATGACATTGATTTTTGAAACATGAATAAAAGTTTATCTTTTTCGTTCATACGGATATTATCAGAATAATCGCCTTTTGTTATTTGATACCCGCATGGCTTAACCATAAAAACGCCTAAGCCCTTAGTGTATGAACTTACTTCTGAGGCGTAGTCTTTACTTGTATTTAATGGAACTTTCCCTTTAATATGACACCACTCATTATTGCAACTGATGTCTTCAATCTCAGACATCATTTTTTGCAAATCTGTAATAGCTTTGGAACTTGCCGATTGGGGTATCTGCAACTCAAAATAGAGCATCGGTTCGAGGATGTCCACACCTGACTGTTGCAAGGCCAGCCTGAAGACATAAGGGGTCAGCTGTCTGAAATCAGCAGGTGTACTTACCGGGCTATAATACTCGGCTTGAGTAAAAGTTACTTTCAGATCAGTCACTTCCCATCCATGTAAACCAGATTGGCAAGACATACGAATCCCTTCAAAAACGGCATTTTGAAAAGAATGGTTCAGATAACCATAGGAGATGTCACTTTCGATTTGCAACCCTGTCCCTAACGGTAAGGGTTCAATAGTCAGCCCTATTGTGGCCCAATAAGGGTTGGGCGGCACTTCGATCTGAATAATCTTATTCACCTTTTTTATAGGTCGTTCTTTGTAGATAGTCTTGATCTCATCAAAATGGACCTTGACGGAAAATCGTTCTTCCAGCAATGTCTGTATGATTTCCTTTTGTGTCAAACCATATAACGAGATTTCCAATTCATCACTATATGAGTTTATGGAAAAGGACAAAGACGGGTCTTCAATCCACAATGTATTCAGAGCGGATATCACCTTGCTTCTCTCTTCGGGCCTGTCTGGCCGGACGGAGGATTTGAGAGCGGGATGCTGACGAGATAACCCTTGAATCAAACAAGGTTTAGCACCTAAATAATCTCCGATTCGAAAATCTTCCATATCTTCTACAATCGCGATATCATTGGCCCCCACTTCATCAACATTTATCTCTCTGCCCTGATAAATAGTCTTTAGATTTTTAATCTTGATGAATTTTTCCGAATCGTTGATTCTTACAATGTCTCGAAGTCTCAGACTTCCGTCAATTATTTTTAGAAAACTTCTTTTATGTCCTTTGGGGTCATGCTCTATCTTATAGAGATAAGCTGAAAGTCTGTTTGAGACTGATTCTGGAGGAAGTATAAAAGAAGAGATGGCGTCCAACAACTCATTGATACCGATATTGAACATTGCTGATCCATGTAGTACCGGATAGACTTTGGCTTTTGCCACAAGATCGATTATCGTATTCCAATAATCAGCCGGTGAAATTTCGCTATCCGCCAAATATCGTTCTAATATATTGTCGTCATGGTTGCATACAAATTCTTTGTATTCTTCCTTTATATATGTTTGGGAGCAAATCGGATAAACCAATCCATCGACAATAGTTTGCATAAACAGGACATCTTGAGACAGATTTGTTTTTATATCCAGATACAAACGCTCTAAATTCACACCGTCACGGTCAATTTTATTGATAAATATAATTGTCGGGATTTGCAGTTTTTGTAAAGTATTGAACAGCAACTTTGTTTGCGCTTGTATGCCTTCCTTTGCGGATAAGATGAGGACTGCTCCATCAAGCATTTTGAATGTCCGCTCCACTTCCGCAATAAAATCCATGTGTCCCGGAGTGTCAATGATATTGCATTTCACACCATTCCTGATAATAGATGTCGTAGAAGCCCGAACAGTAATTCCTCTACGTTTCTCTATATCCATAGAGTCTGTTATGGTGTCACCATTATCCACACGGCCGCACTTTTCCGTTGCTCCACTGGCAAACAGCAGATTCTCGGTTACGGAAGTTTTTCCTGCATCAATGTGAGCAAGAATTCCTAAATTTATAATATTCATTTGGATTAAGCAATAATATACTACAATAGATGCATTGTCGAAATGCACCTTTTAATACCTCCTCGTAGCATGTGAGAACTACAGGATTACTAACTCGTATTAATATGTATATTATTACTGCCGCATAACGATTACAAAATTACACAAAAAAATATATCTAACAAAAGTGGGAGGATTTTTTAACTTTTTACCATAGACATTTTATTAGGGAAGCGTAGGTTCAACTGGCAAGTACAAATAAGTAGAAATGTTTGAACAACACCGTTTTAGGAAGTTGAAAAATCAAGTTTCTCTCTCGGTATAACGTTTATTTTGGCCAATATCTTCTTTAGTTTGGCATTTGAGTATTTCCCATTCGTGTTCTATTTAGCTCCTTATTATGAGTATGTAGCAAGTTGCTTATCAAATTCAGCCTCTTTGAGGGTCAAATATGGTTTTGCAAATGGTGACTGACAAGACATAAACAAGGTCAGCAGGATTTTTTACATAAATGAACATGAATGTATATAACCTAAAATAAGAATAAATTTTAATAAGGGCTGCCCAAAAAGAAAAAAATGCAGTTGCCATCCTACAGATACTTGCAGAAAGGATAAAATTTACTTTTAGACCTTTTGGGATAGCCCTTATTAATACTTCAGATAAAATTCCTAAGGTTATATTTTCAATCCTTTGGACCGGGTTTCCTCCTTGGCATACAGTCCTGGACGCCCGATTATGACATGGTTGGCAACGATACTATCCGCCGGACTGCGTATCTGCGGCGGTGCATTTTCGGGATATTGCACCTGCCTGTTCCGCACATCTTCCGCTTCCGGTTTGACCTGTTGCCCCTCGTTCTCCTTTTCGGCGACTTCGGGCGTGGGCGGCGCAAGCTCCAGCTGTATCTTGCGGTCAAGGGCGGCAAGTTCGGACTTCAACTGCTTCAACTCGTCCTCCTTCTTCCACACCTTGCCAGCTATCTCCTGCAACTGCGGTATCTCCCTTTTCAGTACCTCGTTCTTCGCCTTATACTGGTCGATGATTGAGGGTATCCTCTCAATCGCGTTGAGGAAATTGCGGGCGGCAGCCAACGGGTCAGCCAGCGCCAGATGCCCGTTGTTGTAGGTGTACTTGTAGTTTCCCTCTATCACGAAACGGTTGTCGGTAAACTCCAATCCCTCTTTGAGTATCCTTTCGCTCACCACCTTTATCGGAAAACCGTAAAGCTCTCCGACCTGCGTGTAAAGCCCGCCCGTAGTGGCGTTTTTCGCTATCTCCTGCAAACGCTTTCCGATAACCTTCTCATCGGCGGAATCCACACCGTCCACCTTAATTATATTAAGGCGGTTGCCCTCCTTGTCGGTCTGCACCACCGACAGGAAGCGGTTCCAGTCCTCCGTCATGGCATCTATGAAAGCCGTGTTGTTGCGCAACTCGCCGGTCTTTGACTCCAGCTTGAACTCCGAATCACGCTTGCCCTTGTTGAACGACTTGCGTTCCCCTTCGAGCGATGCGATCCGCTTCTCCAGTTTCGCCTTATCCAAAAGGTCGGTGTTGCCGGATAACAACGCCATGTACTCCGAGAAGTTCATGCCCGATTTCTCGTCCATTGCCCCCTCGTCGATGGTACGCGCCCCCATAGCACCGCTTTTGAGCTGCGAGATGAAAGTTTGCTTGCAGTGCAGGAGGTTGAACTTGTAGCTGTCCAGTGACTTCTCCACCGCGTAGATGATTACATCCACGTTGTTCCCGGCGAAATGCTTGGCAATCTCATTTCCTGCCCTAACTCCGCGTCCGTCACGCTGTTGCAGGTCGGATGGCCGCCACGGTGTGTCCAAATGATGGATTGCCACACACCTTTTCTGCGCATTCACACCCGTTCCGAGCATGGAGGTGGAGCCGAACAGCACACGCACCGTTCCGGCATTCATGGCGTCTATCACCGCCTTCCGCGCCTTGTCGGTCTTGCACTCCTGAATGAAGCGCACCTCGCTTGGCGGTATGCCGTAGTCCTCCGTCAGCTTGCGCTTGATTTCCGAATAGACGTTCCACCCATCGCCCGGCTGATATGTCCCCAAGTCCGAGAAAACGAACTGCGTTCCCTTTTGCGCGTCGTATTTTTGGTAATATTCCGCGATCATCTTGGCACAGTGGCTCGCCTTGTTGTCGGGATGGTCTTCATAATTCGGGTCTATCATGCGCATGTCGAGTGCCATTTTCCGGGCATAGTCCGTGGCGATAAGCATCTTCGCCTTTTCTTCCGTTTCCGAAAGCGGCAGCCTGCCCAACAGGGTGGCATCGCCCGTCTTGGCGAACTGCATCAGCTTCTGAATGAAGTCCTCCTGCTCCGGCGTGGGCGGTATGTGGTGCAGTATCTCGTTCTTGGCGGGGCGGTCAACGCCCACATCCTCCGCCGTTCGGTAGTCCGTAATCTCATTATAGAAGGCGGCAAGCTCCGGCACTTTGATGAAGTATCGGAAACGCTCCTTCTGCACCACGTTGTTCGTCACGTTGAACTCAAAATCCGTCGTCTTCTTGGCGAATATCGCCGCCCAAGCGTCGAAACACCGGATATCCTGCCGTTCCAGCTCCTTCGGGCGCAGGTACTTGAACAGCAGATACAATTCAGTCAGCGAGTTGCTGATGGTCGTGCCGGAGAGGAACGTAGCTCCCAAATCTTTGCCCGTGCGCTCCTGTATGGTGCGTATGGCAAAGAGCATGTTCAACGCCTTCTGGCTTCCCTCGCTGTTTCCCAGCCCCGCCACACGGTCGTGTCGTGTATTGAAAGTCAGATTTTTGAACTGGTGGCTCTCATCTATGAAGATGTGGTCGATGCCCATCTGCTTGAAATCCACCACGTCGTCCGTGCGTGACTTTATGGCGTGTTCCACCTTCTCCAGCTTCGCTTCAAGGTTGTGCTTGCGCTTCTCCAATCCTTTCAGCATCGCCCGCGACACGTTCTTTCCCTGCTGGCGCAGCACTTCGAGGTTTTCCTCCACCGTGTCAAGCTCCGCTTGCAGGATGCGCTGCTGCAACTCCGGCGACTGCGGTATCTTGCCGAACTGGTCGTGCGACATGATGACACAATCGTAGTCGTTGTTCTTGATATTGTTGAAGAAACGCACGCGGTTGGCGGTCGAAAAGTCCTTTTCCGAAGCGTACAGAATACGTGCGTTGGGATATGCCGCCTGATAGGTGGCGGCAATCTCCGCGACATTGGCTTTCAGCCCGATAATCATCGGCTTGTGCGCCAGATTCAGACGCTTCATTTCATGTGCGGCGATACACATAATCAGCGTCTTGCCGGTTCCCACCTCATGGTCACAAATTCCGCCGCCGTTCTGTTTCAGCATCCAGACACAATCCATCTGCGAGGGATAGACGCTCCTGATGCCCCGGCTTGCCAAGCCTTTCAGATTGAGGTCGGGGAAAGTCTGGTGCGAGCCGTCATACTTCGGGCGCACGAAACAGTTGAACTTGCGGTTATACATCGTCGTCAGCCGCTCCTTGAACTGTGGCGACTGCTCTTCGAGCCATTCGGAGAATCCGTTTCGTATCTCGTCAATCTTGGCGTTGGCGAGCTGTATTCCCTCGCTGTCGCGCACCTTGATGTCGTTGCCATGCTCGTCCTTGCCGATGGACTTCATCATGTCGGGGCAGGTGTTGTGCAGGGCGTGTTTCAGAAGGTGCATACCGTCATAGTTCCGGTAATACCCCTTCACCAGAAACTCGTCCGTGATTTTCATGGTGCGGTAGCCGCACGCCACCGAAAACTCGTCCATGCTGGCGGAGTAGGCGATTTTCACCTCTGTGTCAAACAGCCGGCTCATGTAGGCGGCATAGACACCCGTCGGAATCCAGCGTTCCCCGAAATTGAAGTCCAGATCCTCGAAGGCGATGCGCGGCGGTTCGGCTTCTTTCAGAGCCTCCAACGCCTGCTTCACCTCCGGCATACGTTCACTTTCGGGGTTTTCGCCCATCCAAGCCTCTATGCGTTCCGCCTTCTCTATCACGTTTCCGGCAATAAAGCGGTCCTTAATCTCGTAACCGGTTACGAGCGGATTGTAATAGATACGTTCTTGCAGGGCTGTGAGCAACTCCTCCGCCGTGCTGTCGGTTATCTCCCGCATATAGTCGAGATTGACCGTGCCATATTTGTTGAGCGACGCGGACAAGGCTTCTTCGGGAGAGCCTACGTTGGCATGGCTCTCCACGGAGAAGGAAACAGGACGATCGAAGATGTCCGCCTTGACAAACTTCCCGTTCTCCGCCCGTTCCAGCGAAAGGATGTCACGCCCTCCCGCGTCCATCATCACCAGCTTCACGTTCTGCTTGGCGTTGAGGTTGCCGTAACGCATGACGAACTCATCGTAACAGGTGTTCAGATGCTCACGCCACTGGACATTTGCTTCGTGTAGGTTCGATTCATAGCGGTACAGCCGCTCGTAGGCGTCACGGAGTAAAACATACTGTAACGCCTTCTCCTTCTGGTAGCCTTTCAGGTCGAGCGGCTGGAATGTGGCCCCGTAAGGCGTGATGTCCTTCAGATAGCCGATGTTGCGGCGCGCCCTGTCAGCCACCAGCGAGCCTTCGCGCAGGTGCATCTCCGGCGTGCGGTGGTAGGCACGCGGAGAAAGGTCCACGACTTCCTCCTTCGGCTTTTCCGCTTCGATGTCGGGGAAAAGTGAAGTCGCCACCGCTTCCACTTGAGCATCGGTAGCAGCAGGCGTGGCGGCAACTTTCGGCTGTGTTTCCTCCTGTCGTGGTTGCTCTCGGGAAGTTTCCGGCACAGCTTTCACTTCCGTCTTTTCCGCCGCCACTTGTTTCTCGTTATGCTGTCTTGCCAGCTCCCGAAGTTCCTTCCTGCGTTCCGGCGTCAAACCCATCATCATTTCATAGAAGCCGTTGATGGGAGGATTGGTATCCCAGTCCAACGTGGCATAGATGTCGTCAGGGTCGGCAGGCTTGGCGGCATTGTCCGTTTTCGCCTCCTTGTTTTCCGTAACATTCTGTGTGGTCTGCGGCTTGGACGGAATGCGCCTTGTCGGGCTTTCCTTTTTCGCCGCCTTTTTCTTTTTGGCGGTTTTCGGTTGTTGACTGACTTCTTCCGTCATCCCCCAGAGGTCGAGCAAGGATAGCTGCACACCGTCAGAATATTTCGGACGTGGCTCTATCTCCGGTTTTTCCTCAACGGGTTGCGGTTTTTCTGTCGGAGTTTCCACCGTCTGCGCCGAAGATACCGTTTCCAATTTTATAGCAGGACGCTCTACCTCCTTTTGAACGGTAACTTTTTCTTCCGTTCCCGACTGCCGGATTGTTCCCGAATACAGACGCATGGCGAGCCTGTAATGGAAATCCTCGTCAAGCATACGGCGCAAGTCCCCGGATATGCCTGCGGTCTTGCCCTCGTGCAGATAGACCATAGCGGGTTTCCCGTAGGGGTCGGTGTCAAGTTTCGCCGTCGTATGCACGATGCGTTCCGGGTGGTGGATGAAATAGGCGTTGTCCGTCAGGTCGGTTTTCGTATCCGTCTGTATCACGGTCATCAGCCGTTCGTCCTGCGACATTTCCTTCTTGTTCAGGTGCTTTTGCAGGACAATCAGGTCGCTGCCCACCTCCGTGCCCGCGTTGTCCGTGAACAGGTTGTTGGGCAGGCGTACCGCGGATACCAGATTAGCCTGCCGGAAAAGTTCGTTACGCACGGAGGTCTTGGTGCTGTTCAATACCCCCTGCGAGGTGATAAACGCCACGATACCGCCGTCACGCACGGTATCAAGCCCTTTGAGGAAAAAATAGTTGTGTATGGCGTTCTGGGCGGAGCGTCTGCCGAAGGAATCGCTACGCTGAAACTCCGCGTCGAACACGGCGATGTCACCGAACGGGATGTTAGATACCGCCAAGTCGAAATAATTGTTGAAAGGCTTTTCAATTTTCTCAAAACCGCAGGTGCGCATTTTATGGTCTGGATATAGATGCCGCAGGATTGTCCCCGTGAGCAGATCCTTCTCGAAAGCCATCACATCCGCATCGGGGCTGTGCCGCAGCACGGAATCCACGAACACGCCTACACCTGCCGACGGTTCGAGCATACGGGCGGGGCGGACGCTGTAATCCGCCAGCATGTCCGCGAGGGTGTCAGTTATCTCTTTTGGGGTGTAGAAAGCGGTCAGCACGGATGCTTTCAGCGAATCCACAAACCGCTTGTATTCCGTTTCGTCCTTGCTGTTCTCACGGATGAGCCTGTGCAACTCCACCGTCGGGGCGAACAGTTCGAGGTCGGATTTCGCCCACCGGACGGCATCCGTCAGTTCCTTGGCAGGGTTCAGGATACATTTCAGACCGCCGAAACCGCAGTACCTTTGAAGTATGGCACGCTCTTCGGTTGTCGCCGCTCTCTGTTCCCTGTCAAGGATGAATGCCGTCCGTATCGCCTCGATGTTGTCCCGTAGTTTCTGTTTGCGGTTAAACGCCATATTCCCCGATGTAAAGGACGGTTGCCCCCGTCAGCTCCGTATAGAGCAGGTCGTAATCGGAAGACAGGGCGAAGTTGTCGTCCGAAAGGTCATAGACGGAGAACACGTTGCCGACAAGCGGCAGGAGTTTATGGATAAAGGCTTCTTGTTTCTCTTCCGGCACTTCGTTGGCAAACTCGTTCTCCACGACTTCGTGGAGCATGGCGTACCGGGAATAGTGCAACCCGCGCAGCAGTGTTTCCATCGCCAGTTCCTGCGCACCGTCGGTGGGATAGCCTTCAATCCGCGCCTTTTCATACGTTTCGGCGGCACGATCGGCGCGTTCCCGTATGAAAGCGGTGTCGGTAGCCTGTTCAAACTTGTTCGTGCGGAGGTAGTCCATCAGGTACAGACCGTAATAGGAAAAGTCGGACTGCCCTTCGTTGTTCTTCTTGTTGTTCATTACTTTGGAGTTTAGTGGATTGATATTTAACGGGATAATCGGTTGGAAAAAAGGAAGAAAAAGGCACTCGGTATCCCTCCGAGTGCCGCCACTAAATCCAAAGTATGAGTGTAATCCGGTATCGAAGAACAATTCATTACTCTGAACAAGTGGCAAAGTTAATACTATTTCTTCCGTCCTGAAAATTTCTTGCCCTTTTTAGCCTCCGGGAACACGAACGTCGTGTTATATTCCCCGTCAAAGGCGACGACGGCATCGAAGCTCTTGCCCTGTTTGCTCTTGAAGCCTTTGAGCAGCTGGGTATGCCCTTCGGTGAGCAGGTCTTTGATTTCATCGTCGGACAGGGTGCGTCCCGCTTTCAGCCGGAACACGGGAAGCCCGCACTCCGTGTTGTCGCAGCGTACCACCTTGCCGTAGAACCGCATCCTGCCCGTGCCGCACTTGGGACACGCGCAACCGGAATCGCGGCTGCCGAAGAGTTTGTCGCATGAGAGCAGTTCGGAGGTAATCTCCCGCGTGTACGCCTCTATCTTTTTGCGGAAGGTATCGGCGGACAGCTCCCCACGCTCGATGCGTGCCAGTTCCTTCTCCCATTCGCCTGTCATGGCGACATCGGCGATGCGCATCGTCTTCACCACGGAATTGAGTGCAAGCCCCTTTTCGGTGGGGACAAGCAATTTCTTGCAGCGTTCCATGTAACCGCGCTTGAAGAGCGTTTCGATGATGGAGGCGCGTGTGGCGGGAGTACCGATGCCGCAGTCCTTCATCGCCTGCCGCAGTGCGTCATCCTCGATTTCCTTGCCCGCCGTTTCCATTGCGGACAGCAGGGTGGCTTCGGTATGTAGCGGCTTGGGCTTGGTCTTCCCTTCTGTGATGGAAGAGGCTTTCAGTGTCAGCGTGTCGCCTTCCTGCCAGCCGGGAATGGTGGTTTCCTCCTTGTTTTCCTCGCCATAGACAGCACGCCATCCGGCTTGCCTGATGACGCTGCCTTTCACGGTAAACTCCACTCCGGCACATTCCGCCATGACAGCGGTCACGTCCTTGACGCATTTTTCAGAGAATGCCTCGACCATGCGCCCGGCAATCATCTGATAGATGGTATTGTCCTCTTTGGAGAGGAAGAGCGGTTTCTCACCCGTGACGAGTAGGGCATGGTGGTCTGTCACCTTGCCGCCGTCTACGCTGCGGCGTGTCGGGATGGCTTTTGCCCGCACCTTGTCTTTCCATTCGTGCTGTGTGCCGATGAAAGCGAGCAGTTTGGGAATTTCGGCAAACACGTCTTCGGGGATGTAGCGGCTACCCGTTCTCGGATAGGTTATCAGCTTCTTCTCGTAGAGCTTCTGCGCGATTTCAAGCGTCTGCTCCGCCGTGAAGCCGTGCTTGGCGTTGGCTTCTTTCTGAAGCGTGGTCAGGTCGTACAGCAACGGGGTATCCTCCGTTTTCTCCTTGCGCTCGGCTTTCGTTACCGTTGCGAAGCCTGCCGCCTTTACCTTATTATATAGCTCCGTTGCCGGTTCTTTCGACTTCCATTTTTCAGAGGATGAGAATTTCACGACCTTGCCGTCGCAACCGTCCGTTGCGATATGGAGTTGCCAGAAGGCTTCGGGCGTGAAGCGGCGGTTCTCCCAGTAGCGTTCACATACCATAGCCAACGTTGGTGTCTGCACCCGCCCCACGGAGTATGTGCCGTGTCCGGCGGCGATGGAGAGAGCCTGCGTGCCGTTGATGCCCACGAGCCAGTCGGATTCGCTTCGCGCTTTGGCGGCGAGGTATAGGTTGTCATACTTGCCGCCGTCTTCGAGGTTGCGCAATCCCTCGCGGATAGCCTTGTCGGTGAGCGAGCTTATCCACAGGCGCACGAAAGGAGTGGTACTGCCCGTGTAGTGGTAGAGGTAGCGGAAGATAAGTTCACCCTCGCGTCCGGCATCGGTTGCCACGATGATTTGGTCGCTGGTGCCGAACAGCCTTTTGATTGTTTTTATCTGCGACACCACGCCGCTATCGGGCTTGTAGCCTTTCTCCGTCCTGACCTGACGGGGGACGAGCGTGAAGGTGTCGGGGATAATCGGGAGGTTGTCACGGACGAAACCGCGCACGCCGTAGCCATCGGGCATGGCGAGCTGGACAAGGTGTCCGAATGCCCATGTCACGGCATAGCCGCCTCCCTCGAAATATCCTTCCTCTCTCTTTGTCGCGCCCACGATGCGGGCGATTTCACGTGCCACGGAGGGCTTTTCTGCAATGATTGTCTTCATGTCTTCTTCTTTTTTGTTGATACTTTGGATTTTATTTTGGATTCAGTGGCGGACATCGGTCTATACTTTCATGCCCTTGCCCGTTTTCTTCTGCGGCTTGTCCTGCTGCTGTTGCTGGCGGGCGTCCTTCGGAGTGGTCTGACCTTTCTGCAAAGGCTCTTTCAGGTTCTTTGTCGCCTCGTTGGTCTTGCCCTCGTTGTTCACCGCCACCTGCGTGCGGCTCTCGTTGGACGGGGCGACCTGCTGCCCGATGTCGGGATTTGTTTCGTAGCGGTACGGGCGACCCTTCTCCGGGTTGAACTTGATATACATCGTGGCATGGAAGCCCTGCTTGTCGGTCACGTTCTCCAGTTTCACGGCTTTGCCCGCCACATAGTCGGCTTTCTGCTGTTCGGTGAAGTTCACGTCGCTCCATTTGCTGATGGGGCGGATGCTGCCGTCCTCGTTCGTCCACGTGTTGCGGCGTTGCTCCTTCTTGGTCTGTGTGGCATTTTCCCCGCCTTGCGCCTGACTTTTCGACGTGTCGCCTTTGGTTTCCTGCGTCTGTACGGTACGGGGCGACCTTCCGGTTCCCGGCACGAACTCCACGCCGCGCTGCTCCACGTTCACTTGCAGAGTGGTGACGAACTTCCTGCCGTCGTTGCGCTCGATGAGCTTGTCGCGCACGGGCAGTCCGGCGCGGAGCATATCCTGCTCCTGCTTGGTGATTTCCGTCTTGCCGATGCGCTCCGGGATGCGTACCTTGCTCGCCGGAATGTCCGTGATCTCATTCGTCTTGCGGTCGATGCTGATGTAGGAGGGGATAATCTCGCCCGTTTCCTTCTCCACGATGTCCACGACCCTGCCGAGGTTGCCCGTCTCGCGCAGGTTCTTCCGGTCGTCGTCGGAGAATTTGTGTTCCTTGTATTCATCCAGTTTCTGCTCCTTGCGGATGAAGTGCGGCACGAGGCTGATGTTTCCCTCGCCGTCCTTCTTGAAGGAAAGGCGGGCGTCCAGCTCGAATGCTTCGCCGCCGAAGGTGGGCTTGACCTTCACCAAGTCGGACTTGCCGTAGTGGAGCATCTTCGTAAGGTCGCCGGACTTTTCAAGGTCGTCACGCTTCACGCCCCATCTGTCCTCCAGCTCCTGCCAGTTGATTTTGCTCTCGTCGATGGGCTGGTAGCCCCGTTTGCCCTGCGTCTGTTCGGGATCTTCCTGTTGTTCTTTTTGTTGCTCCATGTTTTCCTGTTTTTGAGGTTCTTGTTTTTCGGTTGCCAGTTCTTCCTGCACCTTTTTCTCGTAGTCGGAGGTGTCCACCTTGTGAGGGGCAAGCAGCTCCTTGTTCGCTTCGGGGTCTTTCAGCAGTTGCTTCATCACCTCCAAGAGATTTTCGGCTTGGTCTGCCGCGATGCGGTAAAAACCGAAGCGGCTGGGTTCCTTGCACTGCCGGAAGAAGTTCTTGAAGAAGTTGTCCAGCACGTCGCCGTGTCGGTCGAATTGCAGGAAACTCTGCGCGTTTTCCGCTTTCGCGGGGGTGCGCTTGGGTGTGCCGTCCGCGTTCAGCCCGGCAACCACGCTGATCTCGCCCGTCTTCTCGTCACGGACCACCAGCACGTCCTTTTCGTCTTTTTTCTTTGCCATCTGAAAAATGTTTTAATGGGTTATTTATGAAAGAAATTATGGATACGAGCCTTGTAGAAGGCTATATCTTCCTTTTTGAAGTCCTTGATATGGTTGGAAAGGAATGTCAGCACGTCCTCCTCGCTGTAATAGGTTTTCTTGCCCAGTGTCTTGTAGGGCAATGCGCCGACACTGCGGTAGCGTTGCAGGGTGCGCTTGCTTATCTGAAGCAGCATGCACAAGTCCTGATTGTCGAAAAGGCGGATGCTTTCCGTGATAGTAGGCTGTTTCCCCTCAGCCTTCATCGCCAGCAGCAGTTCGTCCTGACGGTCGAGCCGTTCCATCAACTTCTGCATCCAGCCTTCGAAGTTGTTTCGTGTGAGCAGTTCCATGACCTATGTCCTCCTTCCTTTGGGGTTGCCGCCCGTGCGCAACGTGTGGTTGCGTTTCAGTTCCTGCGGTGTCGCCGCGTCCTCGTTGACGGTACTCTCATCAAGCAGGCGGTCGATTTCCGACTGCCGGTAGCGGCATTTGCCGCGAAGCACGACATAGCCGATGCGTTGCTCGCTGCGCATACGCTGGAGGGTGCGGGTACTCACGTTAAGCAGGTGCGCCGCCTCGCGTGTGGTGAGCAACCTGTCGGGCGATGCCGCTCTCTTGTCACCGGAGACGGCACGGACGTGTGCCGCAATCTCCGCTATCTGTTCCGTCAATGACCGGAAGACGGAACTTTCCATTGTTATCACTTTCATATTCAGTCCTTTCTTTTTGTATCTGCGGCAAAATTCGGCAATAAACAAAAGGGGCTTTAACAACTCACTACGTGACTCACGTAAGATTTTTACGGAAGATGGCTCCGTAACCCGGTCAAACGGCGCAACAGGCAGCCTTTCAGTGGAAAACGGCACGTGTCCGGGAGTGTATCGTTACCTTTGCGGGCAAACCGATAATTGCATGAATATGGAAATAGTATCAATTGAGAAAAAGACTTTCGAGATGATGGTGGCGACATTCGGCGCACTCTCGGAGAAGGTCGCCGCACTGAGGCGCAAAAGCGACACGGGGCGCATGGAAAGATGGCTCACGGGCGAGGAGGTCTGCGGGCAGTTGAGAATAAGCCCGCGTACGTTGCAGACGCTGCGTGACAGGCGGCTTATCGGCTACTCGCAGATAAACCGCAGGTTTTATTACAAGCCGGAGGAGGTAAAGCGGTTGATACCGCTTATCGGTACACTCTATCCGCACGGCAGATGATTTGATTTATTTACCCACTGAATCCGAAGTTATGATAAACGAGAACAACGATGTTTTTACGATGGAAGACGAGCCGATAGCCTCTGTGATGCAGGATATGCGCAAAGGCTCAAAATGGCTGTCCGCATTTCTGGAGAATTACCGTCCTCCGCTGGACGGGGAGCGTTACCTGACGGACGGCGAGGTGGCGGAACTGCTCCGTGTAAGCCGACGCACCTTGCAGGAATACCGCAACAACCGCGTGTTGCCCTTCATACTTTTGGGAGGGAAGGTGCTTTACCCGGAAACGGGGTTGCGCGAGGTACTGGAAGCGAACTACCGCAAGCCGCTGGAGTGACGCTGGCATGAAAAAGGAAACGGGCGACACCTTTTGTGGTGCTGCCCGTTTCTTGTCTTATGGGGTATGCGCAATCAGCAATACCCAGTTTTTCCGTTCTGTATGAACATCACGTATGCCTGCCGTTTCTCTTGTGAGAGTGCCTTTCCCACCAGCCATGTGCGAAACAGGTGGGTGTTGTAGGTGTTCAGCCGGAAGGCGACGGGTATGATGATTTCAAGCGCGTACACGTCCGCGTACAGCCCGTTTTCAAGTTGCATGTAACGGCATACCTTGTAGTCGTTCAGCACGTCCGACTTGCGGACAGCTTTGATGGCGGCGTTCACTGCCGGGACGGTCGTATGGAACAGTCCGGCGATTTCGGTGGCGGCCATCCATACGTCGTTACCGGTTACGCTGACCGCCTTGTTATCTATGATGATTATGTCACGTTTCATGGCTCCTCTTTTTTAGATGGTGCAACCTGCAAATTCCTCAATGCCGCTCAATCTTGCCACAAGGTTCTCCATGTCCTGATTGAGTTTCTCTTTCGTTATCTTAGCGTAAATCTGCGTCGTCTTTATGCTCTTGTGTCCGAGCATGGAACTGACGGTTTCGATGGGTACGCCGTTGGAGAGGAATACCGTCGTGGCTGCCGTGTGGCGGCTCTGATGCCACGTGATATGCTTGGTGATGCCGCAACGCTTGGCGACGGCACGGATACCGGCAAGGCACGTGTTATAATGCGGTACGGGGAATATCCTGCCGTCCTCGCACAGCCCCCGGTATTTGCCGATTATGCGGTTGGCGATGTCGAGCAGGCGGATGTTGGACACCACGCCCGTTTTCTGGCGGTTGATGTTTATCCACTCGTGTTCGTCGAAGTAGGTGCGGATATTCTCTTCTGTGAGGCTGCGCATATCCGAAAACGATAACCCGGTGAAGGCGCAGAACAGGTAGAGGTCACGGTACAGTTCTTGTTTGGCGTTTTTCAGTTTCCCGTCCATCAGCAGGCGTATTTCCTCTTTGGTCAGGAAACTGCGTGTCGTTTCCTCCTTCTTGATTTCATACTCGCGGAACGGGTCGCGTGTCAGCCACTCGTTGTTGATGGCGATGAAAACCATCGTCCGTAGCGGGCAGACATACAGCCACACGGTATTGGTGCAGCAGTGCTTGTCCGTGCGCAGGAACATCTCGAAATCGGAGATGAAAGCCGGGGTAAGCTCTTTCAGGGCGATGTCCTTCACATGGTAGCGGATGTCGAGGAACTCTTGCAGGTGCTTGTAAACGGTGCGGTACTTCAACAGCGTGCCTTTGGCTTTCATGCCTGCCTCCACCTGTTTCTCGTAGTCCTCGTTGTGCTGGCGGAACACCTGCATAAGTGTATGATGGCGGTGTTCCAGTCCAAGAAATGCGTTCTTGACTTTCTCCGCTGTGACGAAATTATCACGCTCCATGATTTCCTGATAGTGCCTGTTGATGCGTACCCGCATCTTGTCAAGCATACGGTTCGTTTCGAGTGCCGCCGTGCTTCTGCCCGTGACACGTCCACCTTTGGTGTCCCACAATTTCGGATCGACAGTCAGCTTGCAGCTGAACTGCGTTTGGCTGCCGTCAACTGTGATGCGTCCCATGACGGGAACTGTCCCGTCCTTTTTCACTACCTGACGCTTGAGGTAGTAGATTACTGAAAATGTACTCTTCATTGTCCTTAATTTTTTGGTTTCAAAATTAGTTGGTGAAGAGTCCGGTGTCGGTACGCAAAACGGAGAGGAACGGCGCAATCTTTTTCCGTAACCGGATTTTTCGCGTGAGTTGTCGGTAACTCACTATTCCTTAGTGTCTTGTTTCGCCCTCCGTGCCCGTTTGTCGCATTTTCGGGCATGGTTACGAACAAGTAACGTTGCGGCGTCAGGATTTGGCTTCGGCAGGGATTGTAATGGCTTCACGAATTATCGCCACTTCAACTAAAACCCTTGTAACTCAATTCTATCACTATATCTTTCCGCATTTCACTTTTTTGTAGTAACTTTGTATCATCGAAAATGAATAAATTATATTCTTATGGAATTACAAGATAGATATATCCGTTTTGATTGGGCAGTCAAACGCCTGTTGCGTCATAAAGCCAATTTTGGTGTGCTCGAAGGGTTCCTTACGGTGCTGATAGGTGATGATATCCATATAGTGGAGATTCTGGAAAGCGAGGGTAATCAGCAAACGGAAGAGGATAAGTTCAACCGGGTTGATATCAAGGCTCTTAATAGTAAAAATGAGATTGTTATCATCGAGATCCAAAATACCCGTGAACTGTATTATTTGGAGCGTATCCTGTATGGAGTAGCCAAGGCCATTACGGAGCATATCTCATTGGGTGAAACTTATTATAAAGTTAAAAAGATATATTCCATCAGTATCCTTTATTTCGATATCGGTTATGGAACTGATTATCTTTATCATGGGCAGAATATATTTAAAGGGGTGCATACGGGAGATTTCCTGCAGGTCAGTACCCGGGAGAAGGATGCTATTGTGCCTCGTATGCCTTCCGAAATTTATCCTGAGTATTTCCTTATCCGTGTGAATGAGTTTAATAAGGTGGCCATGACTCCCCTTGAGGAATGGATAGAATATTTGAAGACGGGTATTATCCGTCCTGACACGACAGCTCCCGGATTGGGGGAGGCACGTGAAAAATTGAAATATTATTCAATGACCCCTCAGGAACGTCATGCTTACGATGAACATCTCAGCGCTTTAATGATTCAGAATGATGTTCTTGATTCTGCCAAGTTGGAAGGAAAGATAGAAGGGCGTATGGAAGGTCGCGAAGAAGGGCGCATGGAGGGCCGCGAAGAAGGTCGTGCGGAAGGTCGCGAAGAAGGCATTAAGGAAGGTGTCGTTCGCAATGCCCGGAGAATGAAAGAAAAAGGATTCTCTACAGAAGATATTATGGAAATTACAGGATTGACATTCGAAGAGGTTAGTCAGTTGTAATCCCATGTTTGGTTAAATAAATCCACAGGTATCCTCATGAGGTATCTGTGGATTTTTATTTTAATGAATGAGGTGTTGAGTGAATATCGTGAGTGGAGCGTATTAAAAAGAAAATATTCATTTAAACATATAGCTTGATGAGGAAATTAGTATTTGCTTTATTGTTATTGTGCAGTGCTTTGTTTGCTACTGCCCAAGAATGGCAATGGTCCGTACAGTTGAAAGGATTCATCTCTTCCGAAACCGGCAAAGAACCGACTGCCTTCCTGTGGATACCTTCCGATTGCCATCAGTTGCGTGCCGTAATGGTAGGAAAGCACAATATGAGTGAGGAAACCCTGTTCGAGATGCCGCGTTTCCGGGAAGCATTGTCCCGGATGGGAATCGGACTGGTATGGATCACTCCCGGAATCGACCAGCAATGGGATGTGACAAAAGGAACGCAAGAGATTTTCAATCGGATGATGAATGACCTGGCGGAAGTCAGCGGCTATTCTGAGTTGGAACATATACCTGTAGTTCCTGTCGGTCATTCGGCAATGGCCACTTATCCGTGGAATTTTGCCGCTTGGAATCCTGAACGGACATTGGCTGTCATTTCTTTGCATGGAGATGCTCCCCGTACCAACCTGTGTGGCTATGGCGGGGAGAATCTGGAGTGGGGTAGGACACGTAATATAGATGGTATTCCGGGATTGATGATTGAAGGAGAATATGAATGGTGGGAGGCGCGGGTGAACCCTGCTTTGGCGTTTCGGATGATGTATCCCGAAAGTTGTATTTCATTTTTGTGTGATACGGGACGTGGACATTTTGATGTGGCCGGGCAGACTGCCGATTATATTGCTTTGTTTCTGCGAAAAGCGTTGGAATACCGTTTGTCCGGACATCCTTCTTTGAATGAGCCTGTCCGTTTGAAAAAACTGAATCCGAAAGAAGGGTGGTTGGCCGAGCGTTGGCGTCCGGAGCAGAAGGACAGGGCTAAGGCGGCTCCTTATCGGGACTATAAAGGAGATAAGCACGATGCATTTTGGTATTTTGATAAAGAAATGGCCGGACTGACCGAAGCCCGCTATGCAAAATATAAAGGTAAGCAGATGCAATATCTTGGATTTATGCAGAGAGGCCGGTTGGTTAAATATGATGCCGGACAACATGCCGGAGTGATTGCCGCTTTCCGGCCGGAGGCCGATGGCCTGACTTTTCACGTAAAAGGGGTGTATACGGACTCTTTACGCTCCTCACTGATAAAGGAACATGCTCATGGCGGAATTGAAGTTACTCGTATTTGCGGTCCGGTGGCAAAGGTGAATGATACTACTTTTACCGTGCGTTTTTATAGAATGGGAATGGATAATCCGAAGCGTACCGGAGATATCTGGCTGTTGGCCGCTAATGAGGGTGACAGTAGATATAAGAGTGCGGTACAACAATTCAATATTCGTATTCCTTATCGGAATACAGAGGGAAAACGCCAATATATACTTTTTCCGGGGATAGAAGATGTGAGGGAAGGAGTGGAATCAGTTTCTCTTGAAGCTGTTTCTGATTGTGGATTGCCCATATATTATTATGTAAAGGAAGGCCCTGCGGAATTACAAGATAACAGGCTGGTCTTTACGAAAATTCCTCCCCGCAGTAAATTTCCGGTGAAAGTCACCGTTGTAGCCTGGCAGTACGGGATTGCCGGACAGGTACAGACGGCTGAACCGGTGGAACGCAGTTTTTTTATAACGAAATAGTCAGCTCCGCGTTGAGTCTTTATTTCTTCTCTTTCGTATTGAATGATATAAAGGGAGAAGTTGCGATTTGTTATTATCATAATTCAGTAAATACCATGAAAAAGAAGCTGATGACTTGTCTTTATCTATGTCTTTCTGTCATCCATGTTTTTGCTCAAACGAAGGAGCACGGGAGGACGGGAGAATTTAATATTCTGGATTTCGGAGCCACCCGTGATACTATGATGGTGCATACGAAAGCTATCAATGAAGCGATTGAAAGCTGTTACAGGCAGGGTGGCGGAAGAGTGGTTATTCCTCCGGGTAAATTTAAGACAGGTACTATTTTTCTGAAAGATAATGTAGAACTTCATTTGGATAACGGTGCCTGCCTTTATGCCAGTGAGGATTATGCTGATTTTCCTATTCAGCCGAGAGCAGTTTACCGCTCTTTGAAAGATGCAGGCGGATGGTCGGCGTTGATTTATGCGGTGGGGGCTAGGAATATAGCCGTTACAGGCAAAGGTGTAATTGATGGGAGAGGAAAGGGCAGAAAAGGGCGTGTGGGCGGAGTACCGGGTGATGCCGACGGCAGGCCGCGCAATATCCTTTTTATTTCATGTAAAGGGGTACGTATCTCAGGTATCAGTATGAGGAATTCAGCCTTGTGGAATCAACATTATCTGGATTGTGAAGATGTTATTGTAGAGCATATCCATGTTTTCAACCATTGTAATGGTAATAATGACGGTATAGATATTGACGGTTGTCGCAGGTTTATCTTGTCTGATAGTGTCATCGATTCGGACGATGACGGAATCGTGTTGAAAAGTACGGGGCTGGCTCCTTGTGAAGATGTCGTTATTAATAATTGTATTGTCAGCAGCTTTGCCAATGCTATAAAATGTGGCACCGAATCGACCGGAGGATATAAGAATATTGTCATTTCTAATTGTATTGTTAAACCGAGTTGCAATAAAGGGGACCGCATTATAAAATCTACTCCAAGCGGTATTACGGCTATTTCTTTGGAGGTGGTGGATGGTGGAATAATGGATGGCGTGTCTATTGACAATATCGTAATTGAGGGTACGGAATGTCCTTTGTATGTCCGTTTGGCGAATAGAGGCCGGAAATATATAGATGAGGCTCCGGTTCCTCCAATAGGAAAAATGAGAAATATACAGATTAGTAATGTAACCGCTTATGATACCGGTAATTTTTGTTCTTCCATAACGGGGATTCCCGGTGGTGAGATAGAGAATATTTATTTGAGCAATGTTCGCTTTCTAAATAAAGGCGGGCTTGTAGCAGGAAATTGCCGTACGGCGAATGATATGCAAGGGAAACGGCATGATACTGCCGGAAATGTATTTCGGAACCAATATTGGTCTTCCCATCGGGAGGTGAAAGAGGATGAGAAAGGTTATCCGCAACCTACTGTATGGGGGAATCTGCCGAGTTATGGACTGTTTATCAGAAATGTGAGAAGTATAGCTGTGGACAATGCCACCTTTCAATCGGAAAAGCCTGATCCCAGGATACCGGTAATTGCCGTTAATGTAGGGAACTTGTCGCTTGACCGGATACAAGTCAACGACATTTCTTCCGCCGGTGTACTTTTGGATAATGTCAGGACGGCGGATGTAGACAGACGGTTGAGGAAAAGCGGAAAGTGATTTTCTATGTCGTTAAACAATAATTAAACCAACAGAAATATGAAACGGATATATGTATGTCTATTGATTTTTTTATGCTTTGCTTTTGTACAGGCGCAAAAGATAAAACACCCTGCTTTGCTTTATACTCCGGAGCGCATTCAGCAGGTGAAACAACGGATTGTAAATGATTTAAAGATGGCTGAGGCATGGGCTTCTATAAAGAAGACGGCAGATGAACAGTTACAGAAAAAGAATCTAAGCAAGGCGGATTACCTGGCTTTGGCTTATTTGATGACAGATGAAAAAAAATACGCTGACAAATTGAAAGAGATTTTATTGGATGTCATTAAGGAGGATACGTGGGGCAGTGAAGAAATGCTGGCGCGTATCCCTGTCTGGAGAGCGGATTTGGGACTGGCACATAAGGCTTACCTTTCTGCCATAGCCTATGATGCTGTTTATAATGACCTTTCAAGTTCCGAGAGGAAAGAAATAGCGGAAGGATTGAAACGGTTGGCCCTTGACCCGTGTCTGGGGGACTGGGTGCTGGAGCCGGCACGTATTCATTCGTTGAATTCGATGGGACATAACTGGTGGACTTCTTGTGCCTGCATGGGCGGCATACTGGCCTTGAGTTTACAAAACGAATTGCCGGAGGCAAAGCAAGGAGCGGAGGTGGTATATGAGGCTCTTCCCCAATGGTTTGACTTTGCCGGAGATGTCTTGCAGCAGAAGCCGAAAAGCTTTGATGCCGATGGAGGGATGTATGAAAGTCTCAATTATGCCAATTTCGGGATTCAGGAAGCATTACAGTTTCGTTTGGCATGGATGAACACCCATCCCGGACAAAAGCCGGTTCAAATTCCGCAACTGGATAAATTGTCCGATTTCTTTGTGCATGTCTGCTATCCGCGTACAGGTATACTATATAATATGAATTTTGGTGACAGCCATAAGAATGTGACTGCCGAAAGTACCTTGATGCTGCTCTATGCGATGGGAATCAGGAATGATAATATGCTTTGGTATATGAATCAGGTGGAACAGGGGCAACACCGTGACGGTTATTTTATCGACCGTCCGATGGGATTTCTCTATACGCCCGATCTAAGCAAAGCGCCGCAGTTGCCTGAAATAAAGAAATCACAACTTTTTGCAGATTTTGGGTGGGCTACGATGCGTACTTCCTGGGAGAAGGATGCTACCATGCTGGCCGTTAAATCGGGGCATACATGGAATCATTCTCATGCGGACGCCAACTCGTTCATCATCTTTCATAAAGGAGTGGATATTATAAAAGATGCGGGAAACTGCTGGTATCCTAATCCCAGTTACCGTAATTATTTTTTTCAAAGCGAGGCACACAATGTCGTGCTTTTCAATGGCAAAGGACAGTCGCGTGAACAACAATATCATGGTTCAATGCTGAGAGGGTATTTACATTATTTGCTCGATGCGGATAATGTAAAATATGTATTGGCCAATGGAACCGGCCCGTATTCAGACCAGTTTAGTCGTAATTTCCGTCATTTCCTGTGGATAGATGATGTGATTTATATGATTGATGATTTGAAAACTCATGATGTGGGACATTTTGAATGGCTTTGGCATCCGGGAGGAGAGGCGGAAAAACGTGGAATTGATCTGAATATAACAAATGGGAATTCTTCAGTTGTTGTCCGTCCGCTATATCCCCGTTTGTTGGCGAAATCCGATTTTGTACATGATTACCCCGAAGATTTATATTGGGAAGAAGTAGAAGCTCCAACGGAGGATTTAAAAGGAACAGAAACGTATTATTCATTTCATTTGCCGGCAAAAGTGGATCGGGTGAAAGGGCTGACCGCCATCATCTTGAAAGAAACGCCGGACCAGAAAGATCTTCCTTATATGGAAAGACGGGAAGGCAAAGATTGGATAGGACTTCGTATTCATTATAAGGGAAAAATAACAGATCTCTATATCAATCAATTGGCCGACGGGCGATTGATGCATAGCAATTCATGGATTGAAGCGGACGGATGGTTTACGGACGCTTATATGTTTGCAGTCACTTATGAGGCTGGTATGGAACCAGCCGGTTCAAAAGAGCACTTTATTTGTTATGGAAGCGCTTTAAGACGAGGAGATGTTTCTTTCTTTTCTTCTTTGGCTAAGCTTTTTGTGATTCAAAAGGAGGAAAACGGGCGGATGAAATTGTGGATGGATGGTCAACCGAAGATGAATGCTGGATTCAGAAGCGAGAAACGTCCGAAAGCGGTTGTCGTGAATGGAAAGGTAACTCCTGTAGTTTATGAGAAGGGCACGGTAAAAGTATCAGGCGTGGTTATTGAATGAGCGGGTAAGGCGAAGAATTTGGTGGAAGTTTATTTTACGCAAAGGTTTGCGTGCTTTTTGTTAAGCTGGCTGGTACTTATGTCAGCTTAATCTTTTTATTTTTGAGCATATAAATAAACGATTTGTTAACGTGTAAAATAATGATACGATGAAAAAGCTCTTCTTTTTAATGGCTGCGAGTTTTTTGTTTGCTCCTGTACATGCACAGATAACCGAGCGTGAACGTCCTGCCGAATGGCAACATCTGGTAAAGGGTGCACGTTTTATGGACCGTTTCCTTCCGATGCCCGACGGTATCCAGGCCAAGGGGATATGGGGAACTGACAGTGTGCTGAACCGTTATGTGGATAATGGCATTGAGCTTCCCGGAGTTTCTTTCTGGGGAGGAAATATATTGCAGGATACGGAAGGCAAATATCATCTGTTTGTGTGTGGCTGGCCCGAGAACTCTCCGAAAGGTCACATGTTCTGGTCAAACTCTACCGTTTTTCATGCGGTAAGTGACCGGCTCACGGGACCTTTTAAAATACGGAATTCCATTGGAAAAGGACATAATCCGGAAGCGTTCCGTCTGTCGGACGGCCGTATCGTGGTCTATGTTATTGATGGTTATTATATAGCGGACAGGGTGGATGACAAGGTTTGGACGTATGGAAAGTTCAGTTTTGACCCGCGTGACCGTAAAATCATAGAAGGCCTCTCCAATCTGACTTTTGCCCGTCGTCAGGATGGCTCTTATCTGATGGTATGCCGCGGTGGAGGTGTCTGGATCAGCAAAGACGGACTTTCACCCTATAAGCAGTTGACGGACAAACGGGTTTACCCGGACGTGGAGGGCCGGTTTGAAGATCCGGTGGTATGGAGGGATGATTTGCAATATCACTTGATCGTAAATGACTGGTTGGGCAGGATTGCTTTCTACCAGCGTTCCAAGGATGGAGTACATTGGGTGACGGAACAGGGAGAAGCATACATGCCGGGCGTATCATTCCATAAAGACGGAACGGTGGAGCGTTGGTTTAAATATGAGCGTCCTAAGGTTTTCCAGGACGAGAAGGGGCGTGCCGTCCAAATGAATTTTGCCGTGATTGATACGATAAAATGGAACGACCTTCCTAATGACAAACATAGTTCCAAGAACATAAGCGTTCCCTTGAATAAAGGGATGCTATTGTCCGTTTTGAATGAAAAGGAGATCACTCCGTCTACCCGTACCATTGAAGTGAAGATTGCCGCCGAAGAGGGGTTCCATCCGCAAACGGATGTGGATGTAAAGTCGTTGCGGTTCGGTTCGTTTACAGAAGTGAACTTCGGGCGTGGTTGCAAACCGGTGAAGACCAAGGTTTCGGGGGAAGACTTGATTGTGGTTTTTAATGCCGAAGGAAGTGGAATTACCTCTGGTGAGTTTGCTCCCAAAATGATAGGAAAACACAGGAATGGGAACATGCTTTACGGTTATGCCCGCCTGCCTTATGTGAATTACCGGCCGGCTTTGCTTTCTGCCCGTCGTCCTGTGTTTGATAAGGAAAAAGGGGAATTGAAAGTGGAGATACAAAACTTTGGATTGTCTGCATCGGAACCGGCGGAAGTGGAGGTGATATGTGGCGGCCATAGCTTGGGGCGGATGACTCTAAAGACATTGCAGCCTTATGAAGTAGAGTATCTGGCCTTCTCTCCGGATGCAGCCTTGGCGGATGACAAATCATCTTATGAAGTCGTATTTTTTTATGAAGGAAAAGAGGTGGAACGGAACAGATTCGGAAAAGACTGATTTAATTTGTAAGTTGACGGTTGATAACATCTTATTTTTGAGTGAAAAACGTTTGCCCAACGTATCTAATAAGAAAAATGCAAAATATGAAGAATTTATTGACCTTTTGTCTTATGGTATGCTGTGTGGCCGTACAGGCTCAATTAGTGACTTATCCCGAAGGACTGCAGACCGGTATGCCTCATAATGATGACTATACGGTTCGTGTCCGTGTGCCGGGGGGCGACTGGAAAGATCTGTTTGAGTATAATGTGCAGGTAGATATGGATAGGGTACAGGATGCTTCGATGGTACAGTTTGATATGGGCAGTCCTGTAGAAGTGATGGTGAAAAAAAATAATGGGATGATTCATGAGGTCGATATCCGTCCGCAGGCCAGGAAAGTGCAGTATGTGCAGAATAAGAATGTAATTACGTTTACGCTGGACAAACCTCAGTATCTGTCTGTGGAGTTTAATGGCGACCGCCTGCATAATCTCCATCTTTTTGCCAATCCGATGGAAACGGAGACTTACTCGGAAGAAGAGAAAGGAGTGATGTATTTCGGGCCGGGAGTGCATCGTCCCAAAGATCTGCCGAACAATCAGATAAGAATACCAGGCAATACGACGGTTTATCTGGCACCGGGAGCTGTTGTGAAAGCGAAGTTGCTGCTGGATAAAGTGGAGAATGTACGGATCATTGGGCGTGGCATTTTGGACCATCCTGTTCGTGGTATTGAAATCACTGATTCTAAAAATATAGTGATAGATGGCATAACAGTGGTCAATCCTGATCATTATACCGTATTTGGCGGAGGTGCTGAGGGGGTGACAATCAAGAACCTGAAATCATTCAGTTGTAAAGGTTGGAGCGATGGCATCGACATGATGTGCTGTCACGATGTATTGATAGACAATGTGTTTATGCGTAATAGTGATGACTGCATTGCTTTATATAATCATCGTTGGAACTGGTGGGGCGGTTCGGACAATATCACTGTACAGAATACCATTCTTTGGGCGGATATTGCTCATCCTATCAATGTAGGTGGTCATGGTGATCCGAATTCTCCGACAGGAGAGATTATTGAGAATCTGGTTTTCCGCAATATTGATATTTTGGAACATGATGAAGATGATGTGCCTTATCAGGGATGTATGGCTATAGATGCAGGCGACAGGAACAGGGTGAAAAATATATTGTTTGAGGATATTCGTGTGGAAAGTATTCAAGAGGGGAGGCTGTTTCATATCAATGTCCGTTTTAACGGGAAGTATGACAAACAACCCGGACAAAGCATTGATGGAGTGACTTTCCGTAATATTACTTATAACGGGGTGGGAGAAAACCCGTCACTGATAAAAGGATTGGACAAAGACCGGATGGTACGGGATGTGATTTTTGAGAACGTTGTGGTTAATGGGAAGAAAATGAAAGATTTAAATGGTTTTATAACCAATGAATATATTGAAAGAATTGAAGTCAAATAGTATCTTTTATGTAAATCTAGGAATATGAGGATTCTGGCATTTATTTGTTTATTAATATTATCCGGTTTGACCGGATTATATTCACAAGATACCGGCGATGTACAGGTGAAAAGTGGTTATATGAAGGTTCCGGAAGGTTCTTTGTATTATGAAGAAGCAGGTACGGGAGAGCCGCTTATTTTTATTCACGGACACTCTTTGGACCGTAGAATGTGGAATGAACAGTTCTTTAAGTTTGCAAAGCATTATCGAGCTATACGATATGATTTGCGCGGATATGGCATTTCATCCAAACAAACGGAAGATTTCCAATTTACCCATGCAGAAGATCTGGTTGCTTTGATGGATGCTTTGCATATACGGAAAGCGCATATTGTAGGTTTGTCTTTGGGGGGATTCGTTGGTGCGGATATGCTGGGATGTTTTCCGGACCGTATGTTGTCCGCTTTCTTGGCCAGCGGAAATATCCGCAAATCAAAAGGACCCAGTGAGCCGATGACAAAAGAGGAAGCGGCAAAACGGGATGAAGAAATCGCAGCACTGGAAAAGAAAGGAGTGGATGTGATGAAGAAGGAATGGTTCGAAGGACTGATGCAGTCGGGTGGAACAAGAAAAGAAAGAATGCGTGTGCCTCTGTGGGAGATGATCGATGACTGGGATGCATGGCAGCCTTTACATAAGGAGGTGAGGGTGATAATCGGACTGGATGCTTATGCAAAACTGAAAGAAAATCATCCTCAGGTACCTACTTTGATTGTTGAAGGCAGGTCACCCGGAAACAGATATTCCGATCATCCTGAGATTTTGGATTATCTTCCGAATGGAAAATTGAAAGTGCTGGATGATTGTGGTCACATGATGAATATGGAGCAACCGGAAGCATTTAATGAAGCATTGGAAGAATTTTTAAATGACTTGGAATAAAAGTGGTTGGACTGCTGAAAAAGGAAGAGGTATTTTGAGTGCTCTCTTCCTTTTTTTCGTATTATAAAATAGAGATTCCAATAATCGGATAGTAAATGAAAAAATACAATGATATGAAGAGGAAAGTATTTATAGCGGTTATGTCGCTAGTTGTTTCAGGTGGTTTGTCTGGCCAATCAGTTTATCCCGGCCAGCATTCCGGAAAATTGAAAAAAGAAACCATAGCTCCGATGCAAGTCAAGAGCTTTGATTTGAAGGATGTCCGTTTGCTGCCGAGTCGTTTTCGTGAAAATATGATGCGTGATTCTATGTGGATGGCTTCTATAGAGGTGGACAGGCTGTTACATAGTTTCCGTACTAATGCGGGTGTGTTTGCCGGTCGGGAAGGTGGTTACATGACAGTAAAGAAATTAGGCGGATGGGAATCCTTGGACTGTGAATTGCGTGGACACACCACAGGGCACTTGCTTTCTGCCTACGGCCTGATGTATGCGGCGACAGGCAGTAAACTGTTCAGACACAAAGGAGACAGTTTGGTAAGTGGTCTGGCTGAAGTACAAAACGCGTTGGGTAATGGTTATTTGAGTGCTTATCCTGAAGAATTGATTAATCGTAACATCCGTGGCACCAGTGTATGGGCACCGTGGTACACGCTTCATAAGCTTTTCTCTGGATTGATAGACCAGTATCTTTACAGTGACAATCAGAAAGCTTTGGAGGTTGTTATCCGTATGGCCGACTGGGCCTATCATAAGCTCAAACCATTGGATGAGACTACACGTCAAAAGATGATACGGAATGAATTTGGTGGAGTGAATGAGTCTTTTTATAATTTGTATGCGATAACCGGGGATGAACGTCATCGGTGGCTGGCTCAATTCTTTTACCATAATGAAGTGATTGATCCGTTAAAGGAACTACGTGATGATTTGGGTACTAAACATACCAATACATTTATTCCGAAAGTGATAGCCGAAGCTCGTAATTATGAATTGACAGAGGATGAGAACAGCAGAAAGTTATCCGATTTCTTTTGGCATACTATGATAGACCATCATACATTTGCCCCCGGATGCAGTAGTGACAAGGAACATTATTTTGATCCGGCCCGGTTCTCCAAGCATGTGTCAGGTTATACCGGGGAAACGTGTTGTACCTATAATATGTTGAAGCTGTCCCGTCATCTGTTCTGCTGGACAGCCGATGCTGCTATTGCGGATTATTATGAACGTGCTCTTTATAACCATATTTTGGGACAGCAAGATCCTCAAACCGGTATGGTGACATATTTCCTGCCCTTGCTTTCGGGTTCGCATAAGGTGTATAGTACGAAAGAAAACTCTTTTTGGTGTTGTGTGGGCAGCGGCTTTGAAAACCATGCTAAATATGGAGAAGCCATCTATTATCACAATGATAAAGGCATTTATGTGAATCTTTTTATTCCTTCGGTAGTCAATTGGCAGGAGAAAGGATTGACTCTCCGCCAGGAAACGGATTTTCCGGCAGAGGAAACCACAGTTCTGACCATAGGCACTCAAAGTCCTGTAGAGACTACGGTTTATCTTCGTTATCCTTCGTGGAGCAAGGAAGTGAAAGTCGCTGTAAATGGTAAAAAGGTGGCGGTGAAGCAGAAGCCCGGTTCATATATTGCTATCACTCGTCTATGGAAAGACGGTGACCGTATTACGGCTGATTATCCCATGCGTCTCCGTGTGGAAACGACTCCGGATAATCCTCAAAAGGGAGCGTTGGTTTATGGTCCGGTAGTGTTGGCCGGTGAACGGGGAACAGAAGGAATGCAGGCACCTGCGCCCGATTCCAATCCTGCTTTGTACAATGATTATTATACGTATGATTATCATATCCCTGTAGGACTTCGCACCACGTTAAAACTTGATGTCAAGCATCCTGAACGCAGTGTACGGCGTGTCGGTACGGAGTTAAAGTTTACGACTTCTCAAGGAGATGTGATAGAACCGTTGTACAATATTCATCGGCAGCGTTATGTGGTATATTGGGATTTGGAGAAAGAATAAATTTCATTATTAGATGAGTAAATGAATCCTTTGATTCGTATTTATATATGGTTTGACTAATCAAATGATATAGGAATATGAATAGAGGATTCGTTTTTATTTTCAGGTTGGCAGTTCATGGAATCAGAATGAAAAAGATTCTAGCCGCCTTTATTTTGGGGATGGGATGTATGTTGGCTGTTCAGGCGCAGCAACACCCTTGTGTCTATGTTGCTCCGGCGGATAGGGCGTCTGTTCTGCAAAAAGTGAAAAATGAGCCTTGGGCTGGGGAAGCCTTTGCAGCTATTCGCTCCAAAGTGGAAAAATATGTGGATCGTCATCAGACTGATCCCGAATGGATAACTTCCCGGCTGGCCATGTATTGGAAAGATGGAGAGCGCTATACTCAATGTTATTTGAAAAAACAGAATTGGGACTATGGAGAGGGGAATGCTCCTGTTCCCACTGTAAGAATGCCGGGAATGCGTACTTGGAATAAGTATGTCAATGTTCCGCTGGAGGACCGCACTCCTTATAATGAAACAGGTGATATGTGGGGAATTAATAAATTAAATCCTTCGGAGCCTTCGGTCAAAGTGCCTTATAAGGAAAGCGGGCACATGATACGGGGGAATAATGTCGAGATCTTGACATTAGCAGAAAATGCCGCTTTTGTTTATTGGGTGACAGGAGAAGAGAAGTTTGCCCGTTTTGCCACAGATATATTTAATGTGTGGTTGGTAGGGACGTATTATATGAATCCTATTTTGGACCCTGAAAAGTCGTGTGGCAGTGTCGGTGGTTGGGAACCGGGAGGTATTTGCGGCTATTATGATTACGAACAGATACATGATGATTTGGTAATGCATGCGGCAATGGCGTATGATTTTGCTTTCGATTATTTGATACGGCATCCTCATGCTCATCTGAAAGCAATTGGGAAAGATACAAAAACGGTAGCTGCCGAAGTCTTTAAGCGTTTTATCAATATAGGGCTGGTACGCGGTGGCAAATCGGGTAACTGGAATGTGAACGGGTGGAATATAATGCTGCGTCCTATGTTGGTGCTCGATCATAATGAGGCTTATGCTGACGGTAAAGGAAAAGAGTATTATTTGAATCTGCTGGTGAACGAATCTACTCCTTATCATGATGCCATTCCCGATATATTGAAAACTTACGATCGGGTGACAGGGCTGTGGCCGGAATCTCCCGGTTATTCATTCGGTACAGTGCAGTCATTGCTTGATTGGGCGGCTCCCTTGAAACGTGCCGGGATAGATATCATAGCCGGTAACCCCATTTTGCAGAAAGCTGCAATGGCTGTATTTCCTTGGATGGACGATGCAGCCAATATGGTGGTGTTCGGTGATTCACGTGGGGGAAGTGCTAATTTTCAGACGTTTGAAAATCTGCTGACTTATTATACCGGAACAGATAATAAGGAGGGGGTGGAAAAAGTGGCAAGTGCCTTGAACAAAGGGATTTCTCAAAAGAAATACTCCAGAAATAATGCCGGTTGGACAGGGCTTTGTACCTATACAGCTACCATCCCGTCTGTACGTGCAGAGAGTAATGAGCGTGCGTCTTATTCTCCCCATCATCGTTTTATTACAATGAAGAACTGGGAGGGAGATTATAAAATGATGTTCACTCTGTATGGTGGTAAAAAAGGATACCATCTCACTCCGAACGGGTTGGCTTTACAATTCTATGCGTATGGTTATGCGTTGGCTCCGGATGCAGCGGCTTATGAGTCCTATTGGAGTAAAGATCATGGATACCATCAGTCTCCTACAGGTTCTAATACGGTTTTACCCGGATATACGGAAGGAGATATCACTATTCATGCTATGGAACCTATGGTGAAGGAGGGAGAATTCGTAAATGATAGGGAATTAACTCCTTACCTCAACTTTGCCGATGTGTCTGCCGGTGAGAAAAGAAGAATGGTCGCTATGGTCCGTACTTCGGGGAATAGTGGTTATTATGTGGATATTTTCCGGTCGGACAGGGCGGATAATGATTATTTGTTCCATCATGTAGGTACTTCGATGGAAATCACTGATTCGGAAGGGAACAAGCTTCCCGGTGAGGCTTTGGAGAAGTTTGACAAGACGTGGCATGAAGGATATCATTGGTTTTCCAATCTGCATAAATCCGATTATAACCAGAATTTCATCGCTTCATGGAGTATGCCCGAAGATATAACGGCGCGTTTATGGATGGCAGGAGGTGAGGGACGTGAAATTTATCAGGTGGATGCTCCCCCGACTACAATGAATAAAGGGTTGACTCCCGGCGATATTTGTATGCCTCCTATGCCGACTCCTGCTTTGATTGTTCGTCAGGAAGGTAATAATGCTCATACTCATCCTTTTGTTTCTGTTTATGAAGCGTATAAAAAGAGTGGTCCGAATGTGCTCGGTGTAGAAGCCTTGCAGGGAGATGATGGCTCTACCGGGGTGAAGGTGAATACGGCGGACGGATATGCGGATTATCTGTTCACTGCGACGGACATGCAGGCTCATCATCCTTCCAAACGTGTTTCATTCTGTGGCAGGTTAGGATTGATAAGAGAAAAAGAAGGTCAGATTCAACTGATGTATCTTGGCTGTGGCCGTTCACTAAAGAAAGGTAACTTTGTTTTAGAATCGGATCATGACGTATATGCTGCAATCTATATGCAGCATGGTGTTTGGTACTATTCAGCAACCGGTCCTGTACGGGTGAAAATAGGAAAAGAAACCAAAAAACTGAATGAAGGTTACAATCAAAAATTATAATTTTTTTGTGCATCCTTATTCACCGCAGGGACTAATGCTGAAGGTCTCTGCGGTTAATTGTTTTATCCTATAGATTTTATTTTTCTTTTCGTTGAGTGAGTTTTCCGATTCATCCGTACTACTAATTAAAAAGTAATCATTATGAAAAAAATAATACTCATAGCATGTGCGTTGACCTGTACGGCTTCGCTTTATGCAGGTCATTCTAAAGAATTGAAATTGACGTCCCCGGAGGGAGTTCATGAAGTCATGTTCAGGCAGGAGAAAATTTCTTCTTCGGTAAATGAAATAGTATATCAGGTAAAGTATAGAGGCAGAGAGGTTATCGGAAACTCCCGTGCCGGTCTTCAGCTGGATAACCGTACTTGGGAACTGGCGCTTGCCCGTAAAATAAATCAGGTAAAATGTTGGATGGATAATTTGGAGGTGGATAGTGTGATCTATCAGCCTGCTGTCAACAAGTCTTGGCATCCTCTGTATGGAGAACGTAGTACGGTTCGCGAGGCGTATAATGAGGCAATCATGTATCTTTCCAAAAAAGACGGTTCCAATTATCGTTTGAATATTGAAGTACGTGCGTATGATGAAGGCATCGCTTTCCGTTATTTTTTTCCTGAACATCCACAGGCCATTTTTCATAAAGTGGTGGGGGATCTGACTGAATATACGTTTTCCCCCGGTGCGGTGGCGTGGACGGAGCAATGGGCGCAAGCTCCTTTTGAGCGCCTTGCCATTAATGACATCAAATTGCCGGTAGAACGTGCTTTGACCGTAGAACTTCCCAATGGGCTGTGGGTAGCTTTGACTGATGCCGATGTAGATGACTGGTGTTTGACTAAGTTTGTAGCTTCTCCAACTAAACAGAATACACTGACTTCGGTCATGTATAGCCCTGTGGATATTGTTACTTATTATGCTACTCCATGGAAAATTATCATGGCGGCTGATAAGCCGGGGGAATTGCTGGAACACAACGACATCATCCAGAACCTGAATCCTCCTTGTGAGATAACCGATACGGACTGGATCAGGCCCGGCAAGATTATGCGTGAAACGACTATTACCACCGAAGGGGCCATAGCTACAATTGATTTCTGTGCTGCCCATCATATTCCTTATATGTTGTTCGACTGGCAATGGTATATGCCTTGTACTTCTCATGACGGAGATGCCACAAAGGTGGTTTCCAAACTGGACATGCCACGTGTCATTGCATACGGGAAAGAAAAAGGAGTAGGTGTATGGGTGTATGTCAATCAGCATGCCCTGATGAAACAGATGCATGAGCTTTTTCCATTGCTGCATAAGTGGGGAGTCGTAGGTGTGAAATCCGGTTTCGTACAGTATGCCAGTCATCGTTGGGCTACTTGGCTGCATGATATGGTTCGTCTGGCTGCCGAAAACAAATTGTTGATTAATATTCATGATGAGTTCCGTCCATCCGGTTTCAGCCGTACTTATCCTAACTTGCTCACTCAGGAAGGGATACGGGGAAATGAGGAATTTCCCGACGCTACGCATAATACGATTCTGCCTTTTACCCGTATGATTAATGGAGCGGCGGATTATACCATCTGTTATTTCGACAAACGCCTGAAGAACACCCATGCTCATCAGTTGGCGGCTTCATTGATTTTTTACAGTCCTTTACAAACTATCTTCTGGTATGACCGCCCTTCATTCTATCAAGGGGAGCCCGAAATAGAATGGTTCGAGAATCTGCAAACCGTATTTGATGATACAAAAGTATTAGAAGGTGCTCCGGGTAAGTGTATAACTATGGCGCGTCGCAAAGGTAATGACTGGTTTGTAGGAGCTTTGACTAATAATGAAGGTTCTGCTCAATCGGTAAATCTTTCATTTTTAGATAAGGGAAAGACCTATCTGGCCCGTATTTATACAGATGGGGGAGATAAAATGAAGACTCGTACTCAGGTGAAATGTACCCGTTTGTTGGTGGATTCTTCTCAAATCATGCAGTTCGCATTAAAGCCTGGAGGTGGTGTGGCCATGCAACTCGTGCCAGCGACGGATCAGGAAATAGAAGAATATAAAAAGTATAGAGGACAAGTATTATAAAAATAACCACTTTCGTTGAGTGTATTGGTTTTCTTGTCCGTATTATAGATAGATTAGGTTAACAAAAATGAAGGTTAGGTGATTTTTTAGTTTAATAGAGTACGTTTTTTAAGGTAAGAATGATTGTTTCAGGGCATTTTTATAATAGGTAAGAATGAAAAAGATAGTGATTATAGCGGCTTTAGTATGTGGTGCATGGCAACAGGCAGATGCTCAGTATGTATCCAAGGTATGGGTGCCCGATCAGAAAGACGGTACGTATATTAATCCGATTATTCATGCGGATTACTCTGATCCGGATGTTTGTGCCGCAGGTGATGATTTTTACATGACCGCTTCCAGTTTTGGCTGCGCTCCGGGATTGCCCATTCTTCATTCAAAGGATTTGGTCAACTGGCGTTTGGCAAACTATGCCTTGAAGGAGATAGAGCCGACCGGCTTCTTTAACGCTCCTCAACATGGAAAAGGGGTATGGGCTCCTTCTATCCGTTACCACAACGGTGAGTTTTTTATCTATTGGGGAGATCCCGATTGGGGTATTTTCATGGTAAAGACTAAAGATCCGTTGGGTGAATGGGAAAAGCCGGTCTTGGTAAAGGCCGGGAAAGGAATGATAGATCCTACTCCGTTGTGGGATGAGGATGGAAAAGTGTATTTGGTACATGCGTGGGCGGGCAGTCGTGCCGCATTCAATAGTGTGATTACGGTTTGTGAGATGAATGCGGGAGGTACAAAAGTCATTAGTGAACCTGTATTGGTTTTTGATGGTAATGATGGGGTGAATCACACCATCGAGGGGCCTAAGTTTTACAAACGTAATGGATATTACTACATTTTGGCTCCTGCAGGAGGGGTGGTGACAGGTTGGCAGTTGGCACTTCGTTCTCGTAATGTGTATGGCCCATACGAATCGAAAATTGTTATGGCTCAGGGAGATACAGATATAAATGGTCCTCATCAGGGAGGATGGGTGGAAACTTGTACAGGCGAGTCTTGGTTTATCAATTTTCAAGATAAAGCTATGTATGGTAGAGTTTTGCACTTGAATCCTATGAAGTGGGAAAATGATTGGCCCGTGATTGGGGAGGACAAGGATGGAGATGGGTGTGGTGAACCTGTAAAACGATATAAAAAGCCGGATGTAGGCAGGACTTATCCTATAGAAACACCGATTGAGAGTGATGAATTCAACACAAGGCAATTGGGCTTGCAATGGGAATGGCATGCCAATTACCAGGATACGTTTGGCTTTACCTCTGATTTGGGTTACATTCGTATATATGGACATATTTTGTCCAAGGATTTTGTGAATTTTTGGGAGGTGCCGAATCTCTTGTTACAAAAATTCCCTGCCGAAGAATTTACAGTGACTGCCAAACTGAAAGTTTCGGCGAAAGCAGACGGACAGCAGTCCGGACTGATAGTGATGGGGTGGGATTATGGCTATCTGGGTGTAGTAAAAGAAGGTGATAAATTTATATTGAATCAAGTGGTCTGCAAGGATGCGGAGCAACGGTCTCCTGAAACAGTGATCCGTCTTGCGGAATTACCTGTAAGCCGCCGGTTCGGAGCCGGGCTCTATCCCAATTATGAGCGTGATATTTATTTGCAGGTGAAAGTAACTGGGGGAGGTATCTGTTATTTCAGCTACAGTCTGGACGGCAGGAAATATACATCGGCCGGAGTGCCTTTTACCGCTCGTCAGGGTAAGTGGATAGGAGCGAAAGTAGGATTATTCAGTACAGCTCCTTATGGTAAGGAAAGAGGTTGGGTAGATGCCGATTGGTTCCGTATCAATAAGTAAAAAAGAAAGGATAATTATGAATACAAAAAATCTATTAGTAGGTATAGGGTTATGTCTGCTTTCAGCCTGTACTGAAGTAGACAACAAACTGGAGGTGGACAGAGCTTTGGAATATTGTGATCGCCAGGTACATCGTACTTTGGAGGTTATGCATGGAAAAGGGCGGGAGGTAGATTACACTATGATGCCTCGTAACATAATGGATGGCCAGTCTGACTGGAACTATCGTAAAGTGAGTAAGGAAGAATGGTGCGGAGGTTTCTGGCCGGGCATCTTGTGGTATGATTATGAATATACACAAGATCCGAAAATAAAGGAAGAGGCCGAAAAGTTTACTGCTTCTTTGAAATTTCTCTCGGAGATTCCTGCATACGATCATGATTTGGGTTTTTTGGTTTTTTGTAGCTATGGTAACGGTTATCGTCTGACCGGTAATCCGGAATATAAGCAAGTTATAATCAATACGGCTGATTCGTTATCAGCATTGTTCAATCCCCGTGTAGGTACTATGCTTTCATGGCCTCGCAATGTGAAAATGTTTGGCGGTCATAATACCATCATGGACAATATGATCAATCTGGAAATGCTTTTCTGGGCAGCCAAGAATGGAGGTAATCCTTATTTGTTTGACATTGCCGTGGCTCATGCGGATAAGACGATGAAATATCATTTTCGTCCGGATTATACCTCTTATCATGTAGCAGTGTATGATACTCTGACAGGTGAATTTATCAAGGGAGTGACCCATCAAGGTTATTCGGATGACAGTATGTGGGCTCGTGGTCAGGCATGGGCTATCTATGGTTATACAGTCGTTTATCGGGAAACAAAAGATGTCCGTTACCTCGATTTTGTACAAAAAGTAACGGATGTATATCTGAAAAATCTGCCCGAAGACTATGTTCCTTATTGGGATTTTAATGATCCGTCCATTCCCGATGCTCCCCGGGATGCTTCTGCCGCTTGTGTGGTAGCTTCTGCTTTATTAGAATTGTCCGGTTATCTGCCGGCTGAAAAAGCATTGGAATATAAACAGGCGGCTGTAAAAATGCTAACCAGTCTGAGTTCTGACAAATACCAGTGTGGTGAAAGTAAACCTGCTTTCCTGCTTCATTCCACAGGACACTTGCCTGCCGAATCAGAGATTGATGCATCCATCATTTATGCTGATTATTATTATATGGAGGCACTTCTCCGCCTGAAAAGGCTGACGGAGAATAAACCGGTCATTGACGAATAATAGATTGTTCAGGGAAGTATAAAGTATATAGAGATCTGTAGTTTTCTTATAGGTGGATTATTTATGATAAGTATATCCCGTTTTCACCTACTGATGAAAACGGGATATACTGTTTTACAGCAGGTAACTAAAGCTTTTAGTTTACTTTAACTATGAAAATTAGTTTTGTAACTAAAAGTTTTAGTTCTTTGTGATAATCAAAAGAAAGATTATGAAAATGTTGACAGCAAAGGAAGAAGAGATTATGGGTTATTTTTGGGAAAAAGGCCCGTTGTTTGTAAAACAGTTACTTGATTTTTATGATGAACCGCGTCCACATTTCAATACTCTGTCTACCATTGTGAGAGGATTGGAGGAAAAGGGGTTTCTCAGTCATGAGGTATTTGGAAATACCTATCAGTATTATGCGGTGGTAAGCTGTGATGATTTTAAGAAGAAGACGTTGAAAGGGGTTATCAGTAAATATTTCAATAACTCTTATTTAGGAGCGGTTTCTTCACTGGTGAAGGAGGAGGAGATTTCTCTGGATGAATTGAAGCAGCTTATCCGGGATGTGGAAAAGGCGCATGAATAATCCGGATAAAGAGAATAATTAAAGATACATACTATGGGAGCATTTTTTGTATATATTGTAAAGTCGGCAGTCTGTCTGGCGGTATTCTATTTATTTTACCGCCTGTTGCTGAGCCGTGAAACATTCCATCGTTTTAACCGTATTGCTTTGTTGGGAATACTGATATTGTCCTGTGCCATTCCCTTTGTGGAAGTGACCATGAAAGAACCGATGGAAGTCAGCCAACAATTGCTGACTTGGGAAGAACTGCTGCTTATGGCTAGTCTTAATCGGACTGCTACTATAGAAACTGCTCCCGAATCTGCTATTATGTGGCGTGAAGCGCTGCTGATGGTTTATTTGTTGGGTATTGTATTCTTCTTTTTACGTAATGTATGGTCGCTGACCCGTATGTTGAGGCTGATAAAGGGTAGCACCCTTGTCCGTCAGGAAAATGGTATTACGCTGATAACCCACCAAAAAGAAATCGCTCCGTTCAGTTGGATGAAGTTTGTAGTGATCTCTGAGAAAGACCTGAAGGAAAACGGTGAGGAAATACTGACGCATGAATACGCTCATATACGGAAGAGACATTCCATAGATTTACTTATAGCGGATATCTGCATCTTTTTCCAATGGTTCAATCCTGCTTCCTGGTTATTGAAACAGGAACTACAGAACATACACGAGTTCGAAGCGGACGAAAGCGTGATTGCACAAGGTATTGATGCAAAGAAATATCAGTTGTTATTAATAAAAAAAGCTGTTGGCACAAGGCTCTACTCTATGGCCAACAGCTTCAATCACAGTTCACTTAAAAAACGTATTACTATGATGTTAAAAAAGAAATCCAATCCGTGGGCACGACTCAAGTACCTGTATGTGCTTCCATTGGCAGTCATTGCCGTGGCAGCCTTTGCCCGCCCCGAAATCTCTAGTGAGTTAGATGAGATTTCAGCCGTCAAAGTTAATGATTTAACGGCAATTATGAAAACCGAAGAGGTTAAAAGTCCCGAAAAACATCCTGCAAAGGAAATAAAAGTGCAAGGGCAGGTATTAGAAAAAAGTACAAACACTCCGGTTGTAGGTGCTAATGTGATTATCAAAGGTACCACTTCAGGTACGATCACTGATTTAGATGGAAATTTTGTTATTTCAATGCCTGTTGGGGCTACTTTGAGTGTTTCATATATAAATATGAAAACAAAGGAATTGACTATTACAGAGAAACTTATTGGAAAAATTAAATCTTTAAAAGTGTATTTGGAGGGAGAAATCACAACTAAGACACAGGAAGTGGTTGTAGTAGGTTATGGAGGTGGTGAAGAAGCTTCTGATGAAGTTCCGGTTTTTCAGGTTGTTGAAGAGATGCCTGAGTTTCCGGGTGGTATGGGAGAATGTTTGAAATTCTTGGGGAAGAATATCAAATATCCAGTGGAGGCTCAGAAAGCTGGAGTACAGGGAAAGGTTATTGTACAATTTGTAGTTGAGAAAGATGGTAATATAGCCAATCCCAAAGTTGTCAGGAGCATTGATCCGGATTTGGACGGTGAGGCCATCCGAGTCATTTCCATTATGCCGAAATGGAAACCGGGTATGCAGAAAGGCCAGCCTGTGCGTGTGAAATATACGGTTCCCGTCACTTTCAGACTAGACGGTAAAGATACAAAATCAAATGAAACACGTCATTTGGAGTTGAGGACAGACTCTGTTTTTCAAGAAAATCCATTGCGGATAGGTAAGGAAACTTTTTCGTTGAAAGATTGGAAGGAAAAACCATTGCTTATAGTTGATGGGATAGAAAAGCCTTATAGTCAAATGGAAAAAATGAATGCTTCGGATATTGAATCTATTTCGGTGTTGAAGGATGCGGCAGGTACTGCCATTTATGGAGCCAAGGCCAAGAATGGCGTGATATTGATTACTACAAAGAAACAATAAGAATAAAGATATGAAGAAATTTGTAACACTGCTACTATGTATGCTCCCCATTTCGTTGTTTGCCCAGGTGAATGATGGGATTCGTCAGGCAATGGATAATTATGATTATGAGACAGTAGTTATGCTGATTGAATCCGATTGTCAGGATTCTTTATTGCTTATTACCAAAGCTCAGGCGCTGAAAGCGATGAACCGTTATCCGGAAGCTATAGGGGTATTGAACTCTCTTATCTTGAAAGACAGCACAAACACAAAAGTTTTGATCGACCTTGCCGAGTGTTACAAATTGACGGGTAACTCCCGTCGGGCGGCCAACTGTTATCAGAAGGCAATGAATTTGCAACCGGAAAATAAATTTTTCCGGTTGCAGTTCATACGCTCTTTATTAGCCTCCGAAGATTATGAAGAAGCACGTACGGCTTGTCATGGCTGGTTGGAGCGCGATTCCTTGTCGGCCACCGGATACAAATATCTGGGACAGGCATACGAGGGATTGCAGGATGCCGCCAGTGCCTTTCTTAGTTATAACATAGCCTATCGGCGTGATTCGTTGGATGCCCAGACAGTGGCACGCATTGCCGGTATTTTTAATAACAATCAGCAGTTTAAAGATGCTGTTGATGTGACGGAAGTTTATCGTTTGTCCGATACCACCAATATAGATGTGAACCGCCAGAATGCGAAAGCTTATTGTATGCTGAAAGAGTACGGAACAGCGGTAAAACGCTATGAGTCATTAAAAGAACTGGGTGATCGTAGTTTTCTCACTCTTTACTATTTAGGTGTATCCCATTATGGGGATAACTGGTTTTATGGTGCATACGATAATCTGAAAGAAGCCTATCAAAAAAATCCGATGGATGTGAATGTGCTCTATTATCTGGCAAAAGCTTCGGCACGCACTTCCTGGAAAAAGGAGGGTGTGGAATATATGGAAGAAGCCTTCCGCATAGCGGTTCCTTCTGATAGTATGATGGTACGTCTTTATGACGGGTTGGTAGAATGTTACGATTATGCGGGGGATACAAAGAAAGAGGTGGAAGCCTTGGAGAAGTTATATATTTATACAAAGAAAAACTCCATTCTTTATAAAATAGCCTGTCTCTATGATTGGAAAGAAGATGAGAAGAATGCCATTCGCTATTATAAGAAATACATGGCTACTGTTCCCGAAGATCAGCGTTATGCTTTGGACGAAGACGGGAATCCGGTGGAAGACCGCATAACACTTTACCAGCAGGCATGGAAACGTATCAAAAAAATAAAGGAGGAAGGTTTCTTTAGAGGTGATATTCCGACAAAGTCATTTCCTGTAGAGAAAAAAGATACGTTGGCACTTCGTCATGCAAAATAACGGAAGTCATTTATATAAAAGTAAGAATATATGAAGAAAATTTTGGCTTTGGCACTCTTTGCAGTGGCTCTAGTATCATGCCGGCAAACTATGCAGACCGATGGCTTTAAACTATCCGGTCATTTGGAAGGGCTTCAGGTCGGAGATACTCTTTTTCTTAAAACTTTTTTATTGCCCGATTGGAAAGAAGACGGGACAGATACCATATTGGTGGAAAAGGAGGGAATTTTCTCGGCTTTTATTCCTATGGAACATACTACTTTTTATTTATTGATGCATCAGCCTAAAATGGGTGAACCGTTACGGAGTTGTATTCGCGGAGCTGAGATTATAGCTCGTGTAGGTGATGATATAAAACTGAAAGGGTCTTTGGATTACTTGGGTGCGGTTCGTCATTCGGGTGGTTTTTATGACAATTCGTTGGTGGCTAGGTACGATAGCCTGACTGCGTCTTCCAATACTGAAATGATTGATATCTTCAGTCAGATACTGAAATATCAGGATACAAAGCAAAATGATAGTGTGGCAAAATACGGGCAAATGTATAATGAATATCATCGTCCGCTAATACTGAAGACTGTTCGTGATAGTCTGGCATTGAAAGTGAACGATATGGAATATGCCGCTTTTATGTATGCATCCGCTTTTGTTTTTGATGCTACTTATAAGGATGTGAAAGAGCGTTTGGCACAATTTACTCCAGAGGTTCAAAATTCATATTTTGGACAAATACTTGACAAGCAATTGCTTGTATTGAAGAATATTGAAGTAGGCTTTGCGCCAGCGGAGTTTACAGTGACAGATAAAGATGACCGGAAGGTGTCTTTGTCTGATTATAAAGGCAAATATGTGTTGATTTATCATTGGGGATTATGTCCTGGTACTTTTTGGGTAAATCCTAAAATAATGGATCTCTATCAAAAATATCATGAAAAAGGTTTGGAGGTATTGGGATTTACCCGTGATGATTTATTGAAATCGTTGCAGGGAAGTTCTGAAGAGTTTAAGAAAGATGAACGGGTACAGGGATTGCTAAGCCATCCGTGGACTACAGTTTACACAGAGGAGGAGGGTAACGGCTTTATAGTGAAAGACCTTTATTTTTCAGGAGTTCCCATTCTTATGTTAATCTCTCCGGATGGTATTACTTTGGTCCGTGGATATACAAAGGCATACGAAGAAGTAAAGAATATTTTGGATAGGAACTTGGGAAATAAGTAAGTATGTTAAAAAAAAATACAATGAAAAACTTTGGTATTCTATTGCTTGCTATGGTGAGTTGCTGCCTTTTGCAGGCAAAAAACCGGGTGGTTAAACAGCCGCCTTTCATCGCTCGTAGTTCTTCTACTATTGAGATAGACAGAGTGGTGGTTTCGGATACGGCAACCGTATTGGATATAAAAGCCTTTTTCCGTCCTCATAATTGGATTCAGATAAGTAATGAAAGTTATTTGTTGGCTGATAATGGAGAGAAGTATCCGATTCGTTCCGGTAATGGAATCACTTTGGGTGAAAAATTTTGGATGCCCGATAGCGGCGAAGCTTCTTTTAGTCTTATTTTTCCGTTATTGCCCCCCACAGTGAAAGTGATTGATTTCATTGAAAGCGATTGTGAAGATTGTTTCAAGGTATGGGGAATCCATTTGGATGGAAAATTACCGGAATTAGATTTATCGGATGATGTGAAGAAACAGAAATTGAATTACGATGAACCGTTGCCTAAGGCTGAATTGAAAGATGGCAAATCAGTGATAACCGGTCGTTTGTTAGGCTATGAGAAGCACTATGCACTTCCGTTTTCTTGTAGGACTTGTGATTTGTTGACGGCTAAATTTGAGGATACTGAAATTAAGGTGAATGAAGACGGAACATTTCGGACAGAGATTGAACTTTGTACTCCGACTACGGTCAGTTTTTCTGTGGGACGTGATATTTATTTTGATGTATTTTTAGTTCCCGGTGGTGAATTGGATATGGCTGTCAACTTGCGTGAGTTGAGTCGTTCTGAAAGCAAATTGTTGAAAGGGAAGCGTGCTGGTGGAAAGAAAGTCTATTTTTCAGGTACTATGGCGGCTTTGAATGATGAAATGATAACCGATGATGAACATTTGATGGATGTATGGGGAATGGTTCATTGGAATATGAATGATTTATATAATATGACTGCCGGTCAGTATAAAGCTTATTGGTTGAAAAAATATGAAGAAACCAAATCTGCTATCTGTTCCGATAAGAAAAGAAGTCAGGCATACCGGAATCTTTTATTGGCTCAGAATGATTTGCTTTGTACTTTGACATTGACCCGTGTAAGCTCTAATTTAGCCTATGCTTATGTGCAGTGCAGTGGATTACCGGCTCGTGAAGCTTATCAAAAGTTTAAACAACCGGAATTGAGTGATGATTTCTATGACTATATCCGGCAGCTGAATATACTGAACTCGCCTGTCATGCTTTATACCAATGGTTATGCTGATTTGGTGAGAGGAATGGGCTATATGAGGGTGAAGATGGATGATAAGTTGAGTGATATATTTGCGTTTATTCTCTCTTCCGATAAAGTTTCTGTTGAAGATGCTGAGATAATACGTGAGTTCAAGGCTAATACAGATGCCGGAAAAACATCTGTCTATCGGGAAAAAATGGGAGAATTGCGAATAAAATACGATGATTTGTTTAAAGAATTCAGTTCTATGCAGCAAGACTATATCTTGAAAAAGATTATAGCCGGATATTTGGGTACAGAGCAAGGACTTTTTTTCGATCTGCAGAAAATGATGAAATATGCTCAGAAAATCAGTGACTTCACTCCATTGACTATACATGATTTTGAGGAGATACGGAAGATGAGTGATCCTTATTATCTCAGCAGACTGACAAGGATGAACAACCGTCTTTTGGAAACGATTGAAGCTAATAAGAAAAAGAAAGGTTATACTGTTAATGAATCCGGAGAAGTAAAAGATGAAGATTTATTTTATTCTATCACTTCTAAATTTAAGGGTAAGGTGATTTTGGTCGATTTTTGGGCGACTTGGTGCGGTCCTTGCAAAATGGCTATGAAACAGATGAAACCGATGAAGAAAGATCTTGAAGGTAAAGATATTGTATATGTTTTTATTGCCGGAGAGAACTCGCCCAAAGAAACGTGGGATAACATGATTCCGGATATTCATGGAGAGCATTACCGAGTAACGGCGGCTCAGTGGAATTACCTGAGCAAGCAGTTCAGCATACAGGGGGTTCCGACTTATATTATTGTCGATAAAGAAGGGGGTATTATTCAAAAATACACCGGTTTCCCAGGAGTGGATACCGTAAAAAAAGAATTAATAAAAGCATTAGAGAAATAAAGAACGTGTTCGTCTTGCAAGAATAAAGTGGAAAAGGATCTGTAAGCTGCTGTAAGCATTTACAGATTCTTTTTTTGGATTTATATTACTATCTTTGGCAAGACAAAACTAATATTGAATAATGAAAAACTGGGTCGTTAAGTTATTGGTATTACTTTTCATTCCTTCTTTAGCAGGAATCTTGTTCACTGTTGCTCTTGGTTTTAATCCGGGGGGCTGGTTACAAATTACGACGTATGCTTTCCCTCCGTTACTCACTCTCGCCGGAGGGGCTTTTATCATTGCTTCAAGATGGAAAATTCCTTTTCTTATATTGATGGCGGCTGCCAGTATGGCCTTTAATATTCCTTTACAGAACTGGCTTTTTCATTCGGCAGATGAAGTGGTGCGTTATCATGCTGTTACCGATTTATATAATGGGGGGAATAATGCTCTGTATTTTACTTTCGATACTCTGGAGGTGGATTATGCCCGAAGGAGCAGTGTGACTGTCACTCGTGAGGTGACACGAAGTATGGGCAGACACCGCTATCGTAAGGAACAGAAGCAATATCATTTCTCTGTAGCTCCTGCATTTACCGATTCATTGCCCCGTCATAAGTATGAGGAGCGGGAAGTTAAGGCATGGGTTATTCCGGTGAGGCATGAGAAAGGACAAGCCGTTGTATGTTATGAGCGTTGTATTTTTGATTTAGATGATTATCAAAGGGCCATTGATCGGTCCCGCTGTAAACTCCACCATCCTCAAGCTCCGATTATACGACCTTTGTATTCACAGTTCATTACCCGGCAGGAATGGAAAGGAATCTTTCTGAATGTTGCATGGATTGTACTTTCTGTACTGATGGTACTGGGGGTAATTTTGAATTATCAAGCAGACAGAAAGAAAGCATAATATCGGAACAGACTGTATGAAGGGTACTTTATGAATATTATGATTTTCATGCATGTGACCTGTCAATGTTATTAGTAAATTCTAGAATGATGTTTTCTTTATATAAAACTTTCCCCGGACATTTCATGACAGAAACATCCGGGGAGAGGCATTTCGCTTTTTATTTATTGCAGAGTTTTATTTTGCCTTTACATTCAGATTGGATAATTCTGTGTCCTTATGGATGGATGGCAGATTATTCTGTTTTACAACAACAGTATGAACTTTCCCTTTTGCCACTTGCGGCAAAGTGAATTTCTGTTTGTAGATAACCTGTTCCGCTGATGGGCGCAGCAGATAGCCTGTTTCTTTTTCAAAGCGGTTGTATATTCTTACCACAATTTGGTTACTGCCTTTTTGAAGTGGTAGCAGCACCTTCTCCTCACGGAACTTGCAGCGGTAAGGGTTGAGGTGTTTCATTACAGACTTGCCGTTCAGATAGATTTCGATACCGTTTCCAGCACCTACATCTACTAGAATATCTTGTGCTTTGGGCGATTCTACCTGCTGCATTAGGAAGTAACTTTCCAGAATATTGCTGGGGAACATGGCTTTTTCCTCATTCACTTCTTTCCATTGTCCTTTTCTTACCGGTGCTTTTTCCGGATCAGTATGGATGGTGGCAGGAGCATCGAACAATCCGCTGCCCGGCCCGCAGAAGTAACGCTGACCCCATACGGCCTTGGAAGATAGGTTTAGTGCCTGTGCCTTGCTTGCGTCAAGGGTTACTGTGTAAGGTGTTCCATCTACTTCAACCAGTAATTCCTTACCGTTCTCCTGCGGAGTATAGGTAAATTCCAATGCGTTGAGGTTGGATTTGTTGATGCTCCATTGATAGCTCACCGTACTGCGGTAGTTGCTGTAATAATCGAAACAGGAATAACTATAATTAGGAGTGCGCTGTGCAGCTATAGGTTGTGGTTTCACCGGTTGGTCGAACGTGGCGCAAATCACTTGGATATCTTTTCCATATGCGTCGGCGGGCAGTGTGAAGATCATCTCCTGTCCTTTCTGAATCGCTTTAATGTCTGCTTTTTGCAGTTTGCATCCCGGTATGTTCAAAGTGATTTTATCATCGGCAGGACGGTTGCCCGATAAGATGAGGTAGAGGTTATTGCCTTTGCGGGTAATGGTTCCCCATTCGAATTGCTTGCGGAAAGGAGAGGCTTCTGTACCATAAATGGCTTCACCGTTTTTCTTCAACCAGATACCGATTTCTTTCAGCACTTCTCTTTCAAAGGGTACTACGGAACCGTCGCCTTTGGGACCGATGTTCAGCAGGAAGTTTCCACCATGGGAAACTACATTGATCAGGCTGCGCAGTTTTTCCATCGCTTTGGTGTGAACGTCCCCCCTTTTTTGCCAGGAACGGTAGCTCCAGGTTTCATCGAACATGGAAGCTGCTGTTTGCCATGCGGTCTGCAAAGAGCCTTCGGGATATGTGTTGTCTGCCATGACACTGAAGTCATACTGATCGTTGCCCAACCGGCCGCTTACCATACAGTCTGGTTGCAATCTGTGCACTAGTTGATACAGTTCTTTGCTTTGTTCAGGAGTGTTGGAACCCATGTCAAACCAAAGTTCAGAAATGGGACCGTAGTTGGTCAACAGTTCGGTAACTTGTGCTTTGGTGAATTCATGGTGTTGTGGGGTGATGAAATCACAGTTATGGCTGGAGATGGGATAGGCTTGTGGAAAATGCCAGTCTATCAGTGAGAAATAGATGCCGAAGTTGATTCCGCCACGTTTGCAAGCTTCCGCCATCTCTTTTATAAAGTCGCGTTTGCCAGGGGTGGCATCGTATGAATTATAGTCGGTGGTGGCTGTACGGAACATACAGAAACCGTCGTGATGCTTGGTGGTAATGATGATGGAGCGCATACCGGCTTCTTTGGCCAGTGACACAATAGCGTCTGCATTGAACAGGGTGGGATTGAAACGCAGAGCGGTATCTCCATACCAATCACTGAAGATTCCCGCAAACGACTGGATTTGTTCACTGTATCCTCGGGTGACGGGGCTGCCTTCCCATACGCCTCCCAGTTCGGAATAAAGACCGAAGTGGATGAACATGGAATACTTGTTTTGATGCCATTTCTCAAATGCTTCTTTCGAGATTTGGGCGGTTACACCCAGGCTGATGACGCAAGCCATGATGAAGGTTAGTAATTTTTTCATGATTGTAATTAGTGGTTAACTGAATGAATATATTGCATAATTTCTGTTTGCTGGTCGGGATGGAACCAAACGATGTCTTTGTCTCGTTTGAACCAGGTCATCTGTTTACGAGAGTAGATACGGGAATTTTGTTTGATTTTCCCGATAGCGAATTCCAATGTCCATTCTCCATCCAGATACTTGAATATTTCTTTGTATCCTACGGTATTGAGCGAGTTCAGATGCCGGAAAGGATATACCTGCCGGGCTTCTTCCAACAAGCCGTCCTGCATCATGATGTCCACGCGGCGGTTGATGCGGTCATACAATTCTTCGCGGTCGCGAGTTAGTCCTATCTTGATGATGCGGAAAGGGCGTTCCTTGTGAGTGCGGGTACGAAAGGAAGTATAAGTTTTTCCAGTCATGTAGCATATTTCCAATGCATGTATTACTCGTTTGGGATTTTTCAGATCCACTATTTTGTAATACTCGGGGTCCAGCAGCTTTAGTTCGGCGCAAAGAGTGTCCAGTCCTTTTTGTTCGTAACGGTGTAGCATCAGCTGGCGTGTTTCGTTGTCTACAGTGGGGATATCATCTATGCCTTTGCAGATGGCATCTATATACATCATGGAACCTCCGGTCAGTATTACAGTGTCATGGTTTTGGTACAGGATTTCCAGTTGTGCTAACACATCTGCTTCGTATTGTGCGGCGCTGTAATAATCTGTTAGTTGTAATGTTCCGACAAAGTAATGAGGAACACGCGCCAGTTGCTTGGGAGTAGGGGCGGCAGTTCCTATCTTCAGGTTTGCATATAATTGGCGTGAATCTGCCGAGACAATGGAAGTCCGGAAGTGTTCGGCAATGGAAAGGCTTAGTTCGGTCTTTCCTACACCGGTAGGGCCGATAAGGACGATAAGGGTGTCAGGCATGGTGTTTATAAAAAGATAGGGGCAGACGTTTAACGTCCGCCCCCGTTAAGATTAATAGTTTTCTTGCTCATAAGGGTCCGGTGAGGAGGCACCGCCCATATCAAATCCTTCGGGATCAAAGTCTTCCATATCGAAGTCTTGATCACCATAAAAATTCTCGTCTATATCCAGATTTCCGCTATTGCTTTTTGCCATCATTTCGTCAAAGTCGACGGTTTGTTTAGGGGCTTCTCCGGCTTTGCGCGAACATACTGCTTTGTCAAGGTCTTTGCCGGTGATGATTTCCGATAGTTCAATGAAAAACACTCGTTCTGCCAGCGGGTCGAATACGTACAGCAATTTTTGCTTTTCGTCTTCCACCAAATCACTCAAGCGGGTTTCTCTCATGATGTAGCTGTCTTCTTCCGAACTACTTCCCATATCTTCCAGTGTGATTTCTTGATCTTTCTCCCAGTCGTCATCACAAATGAAGAAAGAGGTCATCTGGTCATCTTTATATCCTGCCGCTTTCAATATCGCTTCGTGCAAATCAAAGAAAGTTGCTTCCGAGTCTATCTTTATTTCTCTTATAAAATCATCGACTTCGTCAGAGATTATTGTAAATCTGTAAATCATATATTTTACTGTATATACTATATAACTTTTTTTTCGTGCAGTAAAGTTATAAAAAACTTTGTTATCTGATGATACCTCTTTGAGAATTTTCTATGAAAGAAATAATATATTCTATTTCTTTGCTCATAGGTATTTCTTTGCGTACTTGTTCCAAGGCATCGGTAACGTTCATACCATTTTGATAAATAATGCGATAGGTGTTGTGTATATTCTCTATTAGTTCATTAGAGAATCCGCGGCGGCGGAGTCCTACGATATTGATTCCTGCGTAGGCGATGGGTTCGCGCCCCGCTATAATATAAGGAGGAATGTCCTTGCTGAAACGTGAACCGCCCTGTACCATTACATAACCGCCTACCCGGCAGAATTGGTGCATCAATACGGCACCGCTGATAATGGCGTTATCATCAATGATAATTTCACCTGCCATCTTGGTGGCATTGCCTATGATGCAACCGCTGCCTATGATGGCATCATGTGCTACGTGTACCCCTTCCATCAACAGGTTGTTACTGCCCACTATGGTTTTGCCTTTAGCCGCTGTACCACGATTGATGGTTACATTCTCGCGAATGGTGTTGTTATCACCTATTTCGGCAGTCGTTTCTTCACCGCGGAATTTCAAATCCTGGGGAATAGCGCCTATAACAGCTCCCGGAAAAATGGTGTTGCCGTTCCCTATGCGTGAGCCATACAGTATATTGGCGTTAGGCATGATTGTGTTGTTATCGCCGATAACTACATTCTTGTCGATAAACACAAAAGGACCGATTTCTACATTCTCACCAATTCTTGCCTCGGGATGTATATATGCTAATGGACTAATCATGTTGTTTTTTTAGTGGTTATTTATTTTTTACTATTTGTGCCATAAACTCGGCTTCGCAGACTACTTTCTCGCCTACAAACACATATCCTTTCATTGTGGAGATGCCCCGGCGGATAGGAGCCAACAATTCAACACGGAACAATAAAGTGTCTCCCGGCACTACTTTCTGACGGAACTTCACTCCGTCTATCTTCATGAAGTAGGTGGAGTACCTTTCGGGTTCATCCACTGAGTTCAAAACAAGCAGACCGCCGCATTGTGCCATGGCCTCTACTTGAAGTACACCAGGCATGACAGGTTCCTGCGGAAAATGTCCCTGGAAGAAAGGTTCGTTGGCTGTTACATTTTTCACACCGACAATGTGGTTCGCGCCGATGGCAACGACTTTGTCCACCAACTGGAACGGATAACGGTGCGGGAGCAGCTCGCGAATGCGGTTTACGTCCATGATGGGGGATTCATTGCAGTTATAGGATGGGGCCTGTATTTCGTGAAGTTTGATTTCTTTGCGTATTTGGCGGGCAAACTTGTTATTAATGGTGTGCCCAGGACGGGTGGCGATGATACGGCCTTTGATGGGCTTGCCTATCAGTGCCAAGTCACCGATGATATCCAGTAGCTTGTGACGTGCCGGTTCGTTGTCCCATACCAGAGGGATATGATTGATATAGCCCAGTTTGGTGGCGTCCATGTGGGGAACACCCATGACATCGGCCAGCTTGTCATAATTTTCTTGGCTCATCTCTTTTTCGTAAATTACGATGGCGTTGTCCAGATCGCCTCCCTTGATCAGTCCGGCACCCAGCAATGGTTCTATTTCGCGGACGAATACAAAGGTACGCGCGGAAGCTACCTCGGTGGGGAATTTAGCCATGTCTTCCAGTGTGGCGAACTGATTGGACAGTATTTTAGACTGATAAGAGATCAGTGCGTTCACACTGAAATTTTCGTCCGGAAGAACAATGATGGAAGATCCGGTTTCCTCGTCCCTAAATTCGATTTTTGATTTTATAATATAGTAATCCTTGACAGCATTCTGTTCTTCGATTCCTACACGCTGTATATTTTCTACATACGCTTTAGCACTGCCGTCCAGAATAGGGAATTCGGGACCGCTTACCTGAATCAGGCAGTTGTCTATACCAGCTGCATAAAGAGCTGCCAAAGCATGTTCTACTGTACTTACTTTTATTCCGTTTTTCATCAGCACAGTGCCGCGGGTGGTATCACCTACATTTTCTGCTACGGCATCAATTATTGGTTGTCCTTCAAGATCAATTCGTTGGATTTTATACCCGTGGTTGTCCGGTGCAGGATTGAATGTCACCGTCAAGTTTACTCCGGTGTGAAGGCCTTTTCCATTTAAAGAAAAACTGCCTCTTAATGTCTTCTGTTTCAACATGGGGTTTATTTATTTAGTTGTTTTTTTAATTCTTCTATCTCTTTCTGCATGGCGTTCAGTGTGGCGTACATTTCGGGTAGTTTTTTGTATACGGCCGATGATTTCATGAAATTCTTGGCGTCGATGGCCGGAGTGCCTAGAATTTGCTCGTTGGATTTCACGTTGCCGGGAACGCCTGCTTGTGCGCCGATACCTACCTTGTCACCTATCTTAATATGTCCGGCTAGTCCTACTTGTCCGCCAAACATACACCATTCACCTACTTTGGTAGAACCTGCAATACCCACCTGTGATGCCATGACAGTGTGGCTTCCTACTTCCACATTGTGTGCTATCTGGATCAGGTTGTCCAGTTTCACCCCTTTATGTACAATGGTGGCACCCATGGTGGCACGATCTACGCAAGTATTAGCACCAATCTCCACATTATCTTCTATGATGGCAATGCCTATTTGTGGAATTTTTTCGTACCCTTCGGGAGAAGGTGCGAATCCGAATCCATCAGCACCGATTACGCAGCCTGCATGCAGGGTACAGTTGTTTCCTACCAAGCAGTCGTGATAGATAGTGGCATGTGGATAAAGTGTACAATTATTACCTACTTTGGCATGACTTCCTACAGTAGCGTGCGGATGGAGGGAAGTGTTGTCCCCAATCTCAGCACCATCGCCTACGCAGGCAAACGGAGCGATATATACATCCTTCCCCAACTTCGCAGTGGGGGCAACGTATGCCAGCGGATCTATACCGGTCTTTTTAGGTTTGCTCATTTCATAGAGCGTCAGTAATTTAGCCAGGCTTTCGTAGGCGTTGTCTACCTTGATTAAGGTAGCTTTTACTTCTTGCTCGGGAACGAAATCTTTGTTTACCAACACAATGGTAGACTGAGTATCGTAAATGTAATGAGTATACTTAGGATTTGAAAGAAAAGAAATCGCTCCCGGCACGCCTTCCTCTATTTTAGCAAAAGTATGCACAGTTGCGTTTTCATCGCCAACAATAATTCCCTGGATGTATTCCGCAATTTGTTTAGCTGAGAACTCCATAATACTGTCTAATTCTTTATGTTCTAAATGTTTCAGTTTTGTTACTTGCGTGTTACATGTTAGTGTAAACACATCATTAATTATGCAAATTACGCATTTTTTTTTTATATATCCGTACAATTCGCTAATTATTTAATGTCCGTCGTTTTCGGAACGCAGGTAACATATATAATATTTCTTGACTTTTCGGGAGAGGAGAGAGATGTTGAGCATATCTGAAGCCTTGGCTATATCACAGGTGCTGCCATCTTTATAGATGATTTCAATACTGTCATCCTCCTTTTTATACATATTGTTTTCTATACTGGATATAGATAGGAAGTATTTTGCTTCTTTTTTGTTGATATTCAGTTGTTTACTTATCCTAGAAAGAATTTCTTCTTTTCGCGTTTTTGTGATAGAAGAGGAGGTCACCTCTACTTTGAATAGTCTCCTGTTAATCATTCCACGGCTCAGAGTGGACAATACCACATCGCTGTGATTGCTCCAAACTTTCAGTGCGGTCCATATATCATTATCATCTAATTGAATAAAATTTTCAAGACAATCCGGGCTGTTATAAAATTCTTTTTTATCAATAGAGTGGTATAAAAAGAATCTTAAAGCGGGTGAGGCGAACAGCTCCACGCCACGTAAAGCTAATTCCTTTGCTCGTGTCAGAGTGTTGATCAGCATTTTTTCACTGGCAACGGATGTCTTGTGCAGATATACCTGCCAGTACATCAGGCGGCGGGACATCAGGAAATTTTCGATGGAGTAAATACCTTTAGACTCTACTACCAGGTGATCGTCTTTTACATCAAGCATTTTGATGATGCGGGCGGACCCGATATTGCCTTCGGATACACCGGTATAGAAACTGTCACGCCGCAAATAGTCCAAACGATCCATATCCAATTGGCCACTGACCAGTTGGTGCAGGAATTTCTTGGGATATTCATCTTTGAATATCTGTATGGCAAGATTGAGTTGACCTTTCATGTCCTTGTTTATTCGTTCCATCAGCATCAAGGAGATTTCTTCATGTGAAACACCTCCTACCAATGTGTTTTCCAGCACATGGGAGAAGGGACCGTGTCCGATGTCGTGTAACAGGATGGCAGCTTGTACGGCTTCCGCTTCGCTGTCAAAGATGAAGTTACCTTTGGCGGTAAGGTGTTTGATAGTTTCACTCATTAAGTGGAAAGCACCTAATGAGTGTTGGAAACGGGTATGTTGTGCTCCCGGATATACAGCAGAGGACAGGCCCAGTTGCTTGATGCGGGTAAGACGTTGCAGCAATGGGTGACATACAATGTCATATAGTAACCCCTTCGGGATGTTGATAAACCCGAAGACGGGGTCATTTATAATTTTTCGGTCACTCATGGGGAATGATTATTCAGTGTGCTGATATGCTAATAAACCAATGTACTACGCTATGTATCTACCTGGTAATTTGCATATTAGCACATTGTTTTATTGGCACATTATTTTCTCCATCTGTGCCTGGACTTTCTGAGCTTCTTGTCCTGCTACAGTCGCAAAATTCTCAGTTTTATCCGCATAGATAATGGCACGGCTTGAATTAACAATAAGTCCACAGGTACTATTCATGCCATATTTGCAGACTTCCTCTAGAGAACCTCCTTGTGCACCGATTCCAGGTACAAGCAGGAAGTGGTTGGGGACAATTTTACGGATGTCTTCGAAAGCACGTCCTTGTGTGGCGCCTACTACATACATCATGTTTTCATCGTTGGCCCATTCTTGTGATTTGCGCAATACTTTTTCGAAAAGGCGTTCGCCGTTGGTGTCTTCGGTCAGCTGGAAGTCGTGGGAACCCTTGTTGCTGGTAAGTGCTAGCAGGATTACCCATTTGCCTTCGTAACTCAGGAAGGGAGTCACGCTGTCTTCACCCATGTAAGGAGCTACGGTGACTGAGTCAATGTCCAGCTCTTCAAAGAATGTGCGGGCATACATAGCCGAAGTGTTTCCAATATCGCCACGTTTTGCATCGGCAATGATGAATTGGTCGGGATAGTTTTCCTTGATGTAGGATACAGTCTTTTCGAAAGCGATCCATCCTTTTACGCCCATGCTTTCATAAAAGGCCAGATTGGGTTTATAGGCGATGCAATAAGGGGCAGTAGCGTCAATGATAGCTTTATTGAAGGCGAAAATCGGGTCTTCTTCTTTTAACAGATGTTCGGGAATTTTCTTTATGTCGGTATCTAGCCCTACACAGAGGAATGATTTTTTCTTTTGGATATTTTCAAATAATTGTTGCTTGTTCATTATTATATTTACAGTTTATGGTTTACGATATTTTAATTATAATTCGCTCTCTTTCAAACGTTCTGCATTCTCGGCTACAGTCAAATGGTCGATACAGTCTTGAATGTCTCCATCCATAAAGGCGGCCAAATTGTAAATGGTATAGTTGATGCGGTGGTCGGTGATACGTCCTTGTGGATAATTGTAGGTACGTATTTTTGCCGATCTGTCTCCGGTAGATACCATCGTTTTGCGTTTGCTGGCAATGTCGTCAATGTACTTTTGGTGTTCTTTATCATATATAAAGGTACGCAGGCGAGAAAGGGCTCGTTCTTTATTCTTCGGCTGGTCACGGGTTTCGGTACATTCTATCAGGATTTCCTCTACTATCCCGGTGTTGGGATTCTTCCAGTTGTAGCGCAGGCGTACTCCGGATTCCACCTTATTTACGTTCTGTCCGCCGGCACCACCGCTTCGGAAAGTGTCCCACTTGATTTCCCCTTCGTTGATTTCCACATCAAAAGGCTCTGCTTCGGGTAAAACGGCGACTGATGCGGCTGAAGTATGTACACGTCCTTGGGTTTCGGTGGCTGGTACACGTTGTACACGATGTACGCCCGATTCATATTTCAAAGTGCCATATACTTTATCTCCGGTTACGGAGCAGATAATTTCCTTAAAACCTCCTGCTGCTCCTTCATTGGCGCTGGATACTTCCAGTTTCCAACCTTTTGTCTCGCAGTATTTGGAGTACATACGGAACAGGTCACCTGCAAAAATGGCGGCTTCATCACCTCCCGTACCACCGCGTATTTCCAGAATAGCATTTCGGTCATCTTGCGGATCCGCAGGAACGAGTAGTAGTTTGATTTCCTCTTCCAGTTCTGGAATGCGGACTTCGCAGAGATTTGCCTCTTCGCGTGCCATTTCTTTCATCTCCGGGTCGGATTCGTTAGTCATGATTTGTTTGGCCTCTTCCAGTCCATTCAGGCATTGTATATATTCTCTACGGGCTTTCATGATGTCATTCAAGTCCTTGTATTCCTTGGTGAGCTTGACATAACGTTTTTGGTCAGCTATGACATTAGGGTCTGTAATGAGGGTGGAAACTTCCTCAAAGCGAGCCACTAACCCGTCTAATTTCTCAAGTAATGTATTATTGTTTTCTGCCATTCTTTTCTAAACATTTATTTGCGACATACCAAGTGAGTAATATCCACCCAAGTATGGCAAGTACTTTTCTTACTATATATAGTATGTCATGCCAAGTTGCTTCATGACCCCATGCGGTAGAGATGAAATACAACTCGCGTGTTGTATCAATTGTAACTAATGAGCATATTATTGCTCCCATGCCATAAAAAAATCTTTTTTTTAATGTAGCATGCTTGGAAGCGTTATTATAATATTGCTTGTCAGTATTTGAATTCTCCAAACTCACTTTTGATAATTAGTTCCTTCTTGTCACTTTCTTCTATACGTCCCACAATCTTCGCGTCAATATTGAATGACTTGCTGATGGCGATCACCTCTTCGGCATGTTCGGGTGAGAGGTAAACTTCCAGTCGGTGGCCCATATTAAATACTTTGTACATTTCTTCCCAATCGGTGCCGCTTTGTTCCTTGATGGTTTTGAACAGAGGGGGGACAGGGAACAGGTTGTCCTTTACTACACGGCAATTGTTTCCTATAAAGTGCAGGACTTTGGTTTGAGCACCGCCTGAGCAGTGAACCATTCCGTGAATTTCAGGTCGGAGCGCATCCAGTAATTTCTTCACTACCGGAGCATAGGTACGGGTAGGTGAGAGTACCAGCTTTCCTGCATCCAGAGGACTTCCTTCTACAGTATCGGTCAGCTTCAAATTGCCACTGTATACTAGTTCTTCAGGTACTGCCTTGTCATAGCTTTCGGGATATTTCTCAGCCAAGTATTTTGCGAACACGTCGTGGCGGGCGCTGGTGAGTCCATTGCTGCCCATGCCTCCGTTGTATTCTTTTTCATAAGTAGCCTGTCCGTAAGATGCCAGACCTATGATGACGTCACCCGGGCGAATATTGGCATTGTTAATGACATCGGTACGTTTCATGCGGCATGTTACGGTAGAATCTACGATGATGGTACGAACCAAGTCACCTACATCAGCAGTCTCGCCTCCGGTAGCGTATACGCCTACACCCATTTCGCGAAGTTCGGCCAACAGTTCATCCGTTCCGTTGATGATAGCGGAAATTACTTCACCCGGAACGAGTAGCTTATTACGGCCGATAGTTGATGAAACCAGAATATTATCTACTGCACCTACACACAACAAGTCATCGATGTTCATAATCAGTGCATCTTGTGCAATGCCTTTCCATACGCTTAAATCGCCGGTTTCTTTCCAATACAAATAAGCCAGTGATGATTTGGTGCCTGCACCGTCAGCGTGCATAATGTTGCAATATTCAGGATCTCCGCCTAGAATATCGGGGATGATTTTACAAAAAGCTTGTGGAAAAATACCTTTGTCAATGTTCTTAATGGCGTTGTGCACATCTTCCTTGGATGCTGACACACCGCGCTGCATGTATCGTTGATTGCTCATGAGTTATATATTTTATTCAATTGAATGTGCAAAAATAGTTATTATTTTGCTTATAGCCTTGAGTTTTATGAAAATAAAAGAGGAGAAGAGATTTATTCTGTTTCCATATTATTGCCGTTCCTGTTTTAGATTTATTGCTATACTCTTATTTTTTAGACGAGTAAATTTAATATTTATATCGAACTGACATTGATATCATACATTATTTATATGTTACAATGCCTTATCAATATAACGCCATAAAGAAAGACGCATAGTACAACCACCTCTATTAATATCAAATATCTTAAAGACTATAAAAGAAAACACAGCCTAATTTAACGTGAAATATAAAATTTCCCCGTCACTTCATCGTCTTCATTACCAGTATGTTCCGGTGTGAAAATATCTATAAAGGCCCCGAAACGGTAGGTAATCGCGGTCAATGTACAACATTGCGATCATCGCACCCATAGCGGCAAAATTCCAACAGATGTACCTTGCCGGCAGTATGTTACCATGAAAACAGCTTTATGGCTTTATTGCTTCACCTGTGTGAAGCGGCGGTTTCACACAGGTGACAACGGCTCTTCACCCGAATGACAGGGCCTGTTCACCTGAGTGATGGTACAGATGGTGCACTCTTCTTGCACGGATACTGCCGTAAATATATCAAGATTATGTATCCAATATGACAACCGGCATCTGACGAGCTGGCTTCCGCAAGGAAAAACGAAAAAAACACTTTGTGGGGATACAGAAAATTACGTCACCATATATCGCTGTATATCAGCATAATGCGGTGACGGGACAAAAAACATTGCAGTGCGGAAACGAAAAATAACAGTATGTAAAGTTTTATCAGATTATAACTTAACAACAAAGATGGAGATTCCCGGCAGACAAACTTTTTGAGAGCCGGGCATCTGCAACGACATAATGTGTCATACCAAAAAAACAGTTTGCATTTTTTATTTTACGATTGTTCCGACAAAGGTTTGTGCTCCTGCATTATTCAAGATATATACTGTATAGAATCCGCCAGGTAATGAGGCTATGGACATTTGGGGTGCATAAACAAAATATTTTATTTCTTCACCGGTAGCAGTAAATATTTTCACTGTTTTTGCTTCTTTTATTTCAGGCAGGGTGAGAATATCTCCGTCATTTAGTAAAGGCATGTCTGTTTCTGAAATTGCATTCAGTTCCAAGGGAGCGCTTTCGTTTCCGAAACGGTCGGCAGCAGTTACGGCAAAATAACGTTTTTGTCGCCAAGGTGAAATAGGGGTATATTCGTATTCCGTATGGGTGAGATAGGTTTCCAGTAAGTTTCCGGCATCTGTGATATCTACTGGATAGGTATCTGAGGCATAAAGATGATAGGTGACAAGACCTCCGTTGTTATCTGTGGAAATCTGCCAGCTCATGTGCATTTTTCCGTCCGGCAACAGTTGCAGGGAAGGCATGGCCGGAGTGGATGGGGGGATGCTGTCCATCCAGGTCATTGGGGGAATCAATGCCGGAGTGGTATAGAAATTCTCTTGGAGTTCGTCCCAAATGCCTTTGGTGTTGTTTAATAGAAAACGATTGCGGAAATAGGCTTGTCCGTTTAGTTTTATCTGACGGGTGAAATAAAGTTGGCGGACTATTTCGTCCAACGGCCAATTTTGTTCGTTGGGAGAGAGGAAATAAATACCCAAACCAGGTATTATCCAGCGGTTACCACAATTCTCTTTCCAATCCAAAGCAAAAGGATAGAAATTATTTCCCTGAAAATACATCATCGGGAACAATGCATCATGAATACCTTCTTTTAGCCATTTCTGAGCATCTTGGTAAACTACATGATAAGCGTTCCATCCACGGGAGGGGTATCGGTTGGTATCTCGGTATTTGCCAATAGGGGAACTGCTGACTTTCACCCAGGGTTTGATAGTCTTGATGTCGGTATAGAGCCTATGCACAATATCTGTGATATTATCACGCCGCCATTGTTTCAACTCCTTACCTTTACCGTATTTCCGGTAGGTGTCCTTGTCAGGAAAGTTATCGGCTTGCTCGGGGTAGCGGATGTAATCGAAATGAATGCCGTCTATATCATAACGGGAAGTTATTTCTTTTACTATGCATGACAGATATTCTTTGGTTCCCGGATTTCCCGGGTCCAAGTACCAGTTACCTTTATAAAGTTTGCAAATTGTCCGGTTTTTCCGTACTACGGAGCTACGTCCTTGCAATTGTACTTGACGGGTATTTCCGGCAGGAATCGTAACAATCCATGCATGTAGTTCCATGCCTCGTTTGTGGCATTCTCCGATGGCGAAAGCCAAAGGGTCATATCCGGGATTCCCTCCTGTGCTACCTGTCAGTGATTCGGCGAAAGTTTCTATGGCGGAAGGATAAATCATATCTCCGCGCAGACGGGTTTGCAACAATACCGTATTGAAATTGGCGGCTTTCAGACGATCCAGTATATCACATAATTCTTTTTGCTGACGCCGGATGCCTGATGCGTTTATTGCCTTGTTACGAGGCCAGTCCATTCCTCCAAGCGTAGTGAGCCAGGTGGCACGGATTTCATATTTAGGTTGTGAGAAAACTGATAAGAAACTCACTATGACTAGTAATAAAGTTATAAAGAATGTTCGCATTTACTTTAATTTTAGGGCAAAGATACGAAGTAATCAATTAATTCGTTACTTTTGCCCCAACAAAACAAAAAATAGAATATGATAACCTTTATTATTGCATTATTGGTTCTTGTAGGCGGATACTTTTTGTATGGAAGTTATGTGGAACGTGTGTTCGGTCCTGACAAGATTAGGAAGACACCTGCCCTGACCATGGCGGATGGTGTTGACTTTATTCCACTTCCTACTTGGAAGATTTTTATGATTCAATTTTTGAATATAGCCGGCTTAGGACCTATTTTCGGTGCTATAATGGGAGCGAAGTTTGGTACGGCGTCTTATTTGTGGATTGTTTTAGGTACCATTTTTGCCGGGGCGGTACACGATTATTTGTCCGGAATGCTTTCCATTCGGCATGAGGGCGAGAGTTTGCCGGAAATTATCGGTCGTTATTTAGGGCTTCCCACAAAGCAGTTAATGCGTGGTTTTACGGTTGTGCTGATGATATTAGTCGGAGCGGTTTTTGTGGCAGGACCAGCCGGATTGCTTGCCAAACTTACTCCGGAGTATATGGATGTTACTTTTTGGATTATTGTTGTGTTTTTCTATTATATGTTGGCTACATTGTTGCCGGTAGATAAGATTATAGGAAAAATATATCCATTGTTTGCCATTGCTTTATTGTTTATGGCAGTGGGGATTTTGGTGATGTTGTTATGGAATCATCCGGCATTGCCCGAAATTACGGATGGTCTACATAATACCCATCCTGCCGGATTACCAATTTTTCCTATAATGTTTGTTTCTATTGCTTGTGGGGCCATCAGTGGCTTTCATGCCACACAATCTCCACTGATGGCACGTTGTATGAAGAATGAGAAGTATGGTCGTCCTATTTTTTATGGAGCGATGGTGACCGAAGGGATAGTGGCATTGATTTGGGCTGCTGCCGCTACTTATTTTTTTCATCAAAATGGTATGGAGGAGAGTAATGCTTCGATTATTGTGGACAGCATAACCAAGGAATGGTTGGGTACGATAGGAGGTTTATTGGCTGTACTGGGGGTAATTGCCGCTCCTATTACCAGTGGAGATACCGCTTTGCGTTCAGCTCGTTTGATTGTTGCCGATTTTATGCATTTGGAACAAAAAAGTATAGCGAAACGTTTATTGATTTGTATTCCTATTTTTGCGGTAACTATCGGTATATTATTGTACAGTCAGCGTGATGCGGCGGGATTTGATATGATATGGCGTTATTTTGCCTGGTGTAATCAGGCTTTGTCTGTGTTTACTTTGTGGGCGGTCACTGTTTTTCTAGTACGTGCGAAAAAGAATTATTATATCACCTTGTTTCCTGCCCTGTTTATGACGGCTGTATGTTCTACTTATATTTGCATAGCCCCCGAAGGATTAGCGTTTTCGGATTATGTATCTTATATAATTGGTAGTCTTTGTACGTTGGTAGCCGCTATAGGGTTTGCAAGTTGGTATAGGAAACAAAACAGCATAGTTTATGAAAAAATATAGAAAATCGATTTGGTTGCCTGTAGCTTTATTGGTTTATACTACGGCGATGGCCGTTTATTTTATTCCGCGCAATACGGAAATAAGTGATACGGAAAAGTATCTCACAGTAGGTTTATCCTATATGATTATAGCGTTGTTATGGATTGTCCTTCGTAAGAAAGAAAAGGCGGAGGAAAGACGTGAACGTGATTTGGAAAACAAAAAATAACTATTAAACGACAACATTATGAAGAAAATTTTAGTCAGCTTGATGCTGTTGGTAATGACTGCACTGAGTGCACATGCTCAATTTGAGAAGGATGTATGGTATGTGAATGCTTCATTGACAGGGCTTGACCTATCTCATAGCAAGAATGAAGGAACAAATTTTGGTTTTGCTTTAACCGGCGGCGCATTTGTAGCCGATAATGTGGCTGTGTTGCTGAATTTTAAAGGCAATTATGTAGAACATGGAATGGATGAAACCAGTATTGGTGCACAGGGACGTTATTATTTTTCCAGTTGCGGTATTTATGGAGGACTAGGAATGGCGTATAAACACCTTTCTTGTGTAGGATTTAAAAAGAATCTGGTTTGTTTGACACCGGAAGTCGGATATGCTTTTTTCTTGGGTAGAAATGTGACTATTGAACCGTCTGTATATTATGACTTGAGTTTTAGTGATACTTCAGAATTTAGTAAATTAGGATTCAAGATAGGATTCGGGGTTTATTTCTGATTGATTTAATTCCACCACAGATTACGCAGATTATTGAATGGGAGAATTCATTGAAATTCAATCTATGTAAATCTGTATAATCTGTGGTGAAAAACTTTTTATGTGAGATTAATGCGCATAGAGATGCGTGAACGGAATTTCTTTACCATCACTACCTGTTACTTTTAATTTCAGTTGTCCTCCGTTTTGGTCGAAATAACGTAATTCCATTGGATGATATCCTTTTGCCAATGCTTTTTGCCCCACTATTTCTTTAGGCCCGTGAGGTCCGTCATTGTCTACTATCTGTTCACTGTCTATAGTTAATGTACTACCATCATCGGATAGGAGTGCAAAAGTGTAGATATCGTCTTGAGGAGCATTGAAATATCCTTTGATAATCAGTCCGATATTTCCTTTTACTTTTTTAGGAATCATAACATCTTCCACTGGATAAGTACCATTGACCGGAGCTTTTTCTATTTCACTGCATTTATTTCCTTTAAATTCGTGCCATGTAGCTTTCAAACCCGGATTGGAAGGAGCGGCAGTTACAGAGGGAGTATATTCACTTTTGATGAAACGGGTCTTGACTATGTCACCTTTCTTTCCATTAGGGCGGAAGGTGCAGAAAGTAAAGTCTGTGGTTTCAGTCACTTTGATGGGACCTTCATATATGGGAGATTGTAAAGTAGGAGTACTGCCATCAGTGGTATAGTGAATTTCCGCAGTGGGGTCAAGGCAAGTTACATTGATGGCTCCTTCACCGATAAAGGCGTTGACGGCATTAAAGCCTTCCAAATCGGGTATACGGTAATTGATACCCATGATATTGAGACGTTCAAACTGATCAGACAGGCGTTGTTGGAAGGCACTCCAATCTTTTTGCTCCGGTTTGCTCCAACCTAGTTCGGCAATAGCCAGCAAACGTGGAATAGCCATATATTGCATACGTGCGTTGGAAGGAATCCATTCGCACCAAATATTTCCCTGCACTCCTAAAATCAGCGACTGCTGCTCGGAGGTCAGGTTGTCTGTCGTATCCAGATTATAAATACTTGCCATAGAGTTCTTATCTTCTGCATAATCCAAATAAAATTGTCCGTTAGGAGTGAAAATGACAGGGTTGCCTTGTGCTGTTGTCTTGGTTGCTGCATCTTTTACCCAGCTGCGCCACCACATTACGGTAGCTGTTTTAGACAATCCGCCTTCAATGATTTCATCCCAGCCTATCATTTCTTTGCCTTTCTCGTTAAAGAATCTCTCCATGTCATGAATGAACCATGATTGCAGTTCTTCTTCAGTTTTCAGATTATTGTCATGCATACGTTTCTGACAGTCCGGACATTTTTTCCAATTAGTTTTTTCTACTTCGTCACCTCCTATATGTACATACTTATAGGGGAAAAGGGCTATCAGTTCTGTATAAACATTCTTGCAGAATTCCAATGCGGAGTCTTTCCCCGGACAAACAGGTGAGGAGAAGACACTTCCCCAACCGGTTTCGTTAAAACAGGAAACACCTTCATAGTTACTTACAGCTGCCAGCATGTGTCCCGGCATATCAATTTCGGGAATAATATCTATGCCTCGTATTTTGGCGTATGCTATGACATCCTTGATATCTTCCTGAGTGTAGTAGCCTCCATATAAGGTGTCACCTTCTACGATGCGTATCTTGTCTTCAGGAATTGCCATATCCGGGTTGTTATTAGTCTTTGACTGACGTATGCATTCGCGATCATGAGAATTGAATTTGCGCCATGCTCCTTTTTCCGTCAGTAAAGGATATTTCTTGATTTCAATACGCCATCCTTGGTCGTCGGTAAGATGCCAGTGGAATTTATTCATCTTGTAAAGGGCCATGACATCCAGTAATTCTTTCACCTCACCTATTGTGTAGAAATGGCGGGATACGTCCAGCATAATGCCTCTCCATTCAAAGCGGGGGGCATCTTGAATGTTAACGGCCGGTATGGCCCAGTCTGTACCTTTAACAATTTCCTTAGATTCTATTTGCGGGGGAAACAGCTGTCTGAGTGATTCGATACCTGCAATGACACCTCCGTAAGAGTTACCTGTAATGTTGACCTTATCGCTCTCGGCTGTCAGGGTATAAGCTCCTTCTTTTCCTTGAACATCACCCAAGGCAAGGGTGATGGTTCCTTCGCCTTCTTTGACTTTAAGGTCGTAGCCTGTGGCTCTGGAAAGCATATCGGCCAAATACTCGGCTGCGGGAATTAGTTCGGCGTCAATAACACCGATGGAGGTATTACTTTTCAATACAAAAGCACCGTTTGTTTCCTCCAGATGGTTGGTTATGGGTACAATGGATACCTCTTTTGTTACAGGGGGAGTACCGGTACATGCTCCCAACATCAATGTGCCTGCTAACATACAGGCGGTCATTAACTGTTTATGTGTACATTTGGTCATAGGATAATAAATTAGGTTATTGGACAAAGATAACAGAAATATTGGGAAAAACGATATTATTTGGCGGGATATTGGAAAGTAACCAGTACTCCTTTATGGTCTGTAGGCCATACGCCCAATGGTTCTATAAACTTGTCTTTAGATGTTTCCTGAACACGCTGTGCACGGACTATAGAATTTTTCGGACCGAAAATGGCGGCGTCTTTCACTTTCAACCCCTTTTCGGGATAATACCAAATGTAATCTATACGGTCGCGTTCATCTGCTTTGGGAGCCCAGGTTATTTTGTCGGCGGGCTTTGCCGGATTATCCGAAGGATAAGTGAAGCCGGGATAGTTTAATACATCTGGATAGAATTCTCGATAGGCGTCTTTCAATCCGGCTTCGTCTAACAGGACAGGAACTGTCCAGGGGATTACAAAGCCATGATGGTCATACAGGTCTTTGGTCTCTTCAGTCCAATCTTGATGTGAAGGTTCATTAAAATCTCCTCCTAAAATGATGGTGTAGCCGGCTGCACGATCTTTTTTTGCCTGTTCAATGAATAGTCTGATGGCGTCATCGCGTTGTGAGGCTACATTTCTCTTTAATACTTCTTCTACGGTAGTGGGGATAGGGATTTCTTCCCAAGTAGAACCATCATATCCGCGTACATTATAATAGGCGTCATCCAAATAATCAAGATGAGCGGTGTAGACTGCTATTTTCTGTCCGTTCATATCGGCTGTAAGGCGATAGATACTGCCGTGGTCATTCTTTTCGGGGAAAACGGTTAATGAATCAGTGATGGGGTATCGGCTTAACAGACCTGTATCATAGGTATAGAAGGAATAATAGGTTTCTCCTTTTTCCTTTAATGATTGCACTAGGCGGGCAGTGAAATTGGTGTTTTCGTAATTACGTACTTCGCTCAATGTGACGAAGTCCGGACGAAGACGGGCTATTTCATTCACAATAGCGTCGTAACCACCGGGAATTACAGTTCCTTCTTGCCAAATGTTCCATTGAAGAACGGTGAATTCTTTCTCTTTTTGTGAACATCCCAATAGGAAAGGGAACAGCAAGAGTAGTAAAAAAAGTTTTTTCATATTCTGTTGATTTATAAGGTTATTAATTCAATTCTAAATTTACTCATATTTTCGTTTAGATTTAGATTGACAATGCGGAAAACATTAAAACAGATTTTTAGTAAAATGATTCTGCAATCATACCACAAAATGCTAAATTTACAGAACGGAATAAATCACTTTTAAATTCCCATTTATCATCTAGTGGTATATTGCGTATAATCATATTTAATAATTTGTGTCAGTTTGGACAATCAGCGGTGAATAAAAAATCAATCAGGAGAATCCATCGCCAGTTTTTCCTTCAAAAACTGTCCCGTATAAGATGCCGCACATGCTGCAACCTCTTCCGGAGTGCCCGCAACTACCAGATTTCCTCCCATATTTCCTCCTTCGGGCCCTAGGTCAATCACATGGTCGGCACATTTTATCACATCCATATTATGCTCGATAATGATAATGGTATGTCCGCGGCTGATTAAGGCTTCAAATGCTTCCAGCAGTTTCTTGATATCATGAAAATGCAGACCTGTGGTTGGTTCATCGAATACAAAAATAGTGGGTTGTGCTTTCTCTATGCTCAGAAAATAGGCTAGTTTTACGCGTTGATTCTCGCCACCGGAAAGAGTGGAGGAGGCTTGTCCCAACTTTATATATCCCAATCCCACTTCTTGTAATGGGGTTAGTTTTTTCACTATCTTTTTTTGATTGTATTCGGTGAAGAATTCGATAGCTTGATTCACTGTCATTTCCAGAATATCATAGATGTTCTTATCTTGAAATTTTACTTCCAGTGTGTCGCTCTTGAAACGTTTTCCATGACAAGATTCACATTCTAATACCAAATCTGCCATAAATTGCATTTCAACGGTTACCGTACCGTCACCTTTACATTCCTCACAACGACCGCCTTCGGTATTGAATGAGAAATATCCGGCAGTATATCCCATTTGTTTGGCAAGAGGCTGTTCGGCAAAGAGTTTGCGTATTTCGTCGTATGCTTTTACATAGGTCACCGGATTGCTGCGTGATGATTTTCCGATAGGATTCTGGTCTACAAATTCAATATCTTTCACTAGCTGTACATCCCCTTCCAAAGAGATGAACTCACCCGGCCGTTCGCTAGCTTCACTATATTCGCGTTTCAATGCCTTGTAAAAGACATCACGTACCAACGTACTCTTTCCCGAACCGCTGACCCCCGTAACTACCGTCATTACATTCAGTGGAAATTTTACGTCAATGCCTTTAAGGTTGTTTTCACGTGCACCTTTTATTTCTATATAATTGTTCCACGGACGATGGCATCGGGGGATCTCTATGTTTTCTTCTCCCAACAAATAGCGTACCGTATAACTATTACTGTTTCTTTGAAGATCGTTCATGCTGCCTTGATATACTATCTGTCCTCCTAAACGTCCTGCTTGAGGACCGATATCAATGATATAATCGGCAGCACGGATTATTTCTTCATCATGTTCTACCACTACTACGGTGTTTCCCAGTTCCTGTAACTGACGAAGTACTTTTATCAGCCGGTCAGTGTCACGGCTGTGTAATCCGATACTGGGTTCGTCTAGAATATAGAGTGAGCCTACCAAGCTGCTGCCTAATGAGGTGGCCAGATTGATGCGCTGACTTTCGCCGCCGGAGAGTGAGTTGCTGAGACGGTTCAGTGTAAGATATCCCAAACCTACATCCATGAGGAAGTTGATGCGGTTGGTAATTTCCGTTAAGATCCGTTTGGCGATGGCTGTATCATGTGCATCTAGTTCTAGAGTGCGGAAGAATTCTTTTAAGTCATGAATAGGTAAGTCAACCAGTTGAGAAATGGATTTTCCACCTACTTTTACATAACCGGCTTCTTTTTTCAAGCGTGTTCCATGGCAGACAGGACAAATAGTTTTTCCCCGGTATCGTGCCAGCATCACACGATATTGTATTTTATATTGATTTTCTTCCAGCATTCTGAAGAAAGAATCTATACAGGCCTTATTTCTAGGTCCATGCCATAAATAATCTTTTTGTTCCTGTGTCAGTTCATAATAAGGGGCAAAGATGGGAAAATCGTGGGCGGGAGCTTCATGAATGAATTCTTGTAACCATTCCCCCATCTTTTCTCCGCGCCAGCAGAGGACAGCTCCGTCATATACACTCAGAGCACGGTTTGGAATCACCAGATGTTCATCTATACCTATCACTTTACCGAAGCCTTCGCATTCGGGACAAGCTCCGAGAGGGGAATTGAATGAAAACATTTGGTCATTCGGTTCTTCGAATTTAATTCCGTCGGCTTCGAATTTAGTGCTGAAAGAGAATAGCTGCGTACTTCCGTCAGCAGAGTAGAAGCGGAGGAGGCAATTTCCGTCTCCCTCGTACATGGCTGTTTCGGCAGAATCGGTGAGGCGGCTGATACTGTCTTTGCTATCATCGGCTGTCATGCGATCTACCAGCAGATAGATGTTTTGTCTTTTATCTTCGGCAGCTGTTTGTTGCAGAAAATCTTCTATACGAACTATTTCACGGTTAACCTCTACACGGGTGAATCCTTGTTTAAAGTCCATTTCTAGCTGTTGACGCAGTGTACGGCCTTCACGAGGCATCATAGGAGTGAGAACCGTGTATTTCGTTCCTTTAGGAAAGGAGAGCATACAGCTTACAATATCTTCAATACTATGCTTTTTCACCAGTTGCCCGCTAATGGGAGAATAAGTCTTCCCCACGCGTGCATAGAGTAGTCGCAGATACTCATATATTTCGGTGGAAGTCCCCACGGTGGAACGTGGATTGCGGCTGTTCACTTTTTGCTCTATGGCGATAGCGGGTGGTATACCTTTAATGAAATCACACTCAGGTTTGCTCATACGGCCCAGAAATTGGCGGGCGTATGATGATAGGCTTTCTACATAGCGTCGCTGACCTTCAGCGTATAATGTATCAAAAGCCAATGATGATTTTCCGGAACCGGATAGGCCCGTGATAACGACCAGCTTATTGCGTGGTATGTTGACATCGATGTTTTTGAGGTTGTTTACCTTTGCTCCTTTTATGGATATATAGTTACTTTCTGACATTCTTTATTGAATTTGGTTTAATATGCAAAGATAATTATAAGTTTTCTTATCTTTGCAAGCGTATTAAACAAGAATAACAAAATGAGAGCAAAAACTATTCTTCTTTTATTGATAGCACTACTTTTTACTTCTGTTGTCAGTGCTCAGACACGTTATCCTAAACGTGAGTTCCGCGGTGCATGGATTCAGTGTGTGAATGGACAGTTCCAAGGGATGCCGGCAGAGAAGATGCAGCAGCTATTAATAAATCAACTAAACAGTCTGCAAGGCGCAGGCATTAATGCGATAATTTTTCAGGTACGTGCAGAAGCCGATGCCTTGTATAAATCTTCTTATGAGCCGTGGAGCCGCTTTCTTACGGGAGTGCAGGGTAGAGTGCCTTCACCTTATTGGGACCCGATGCAGTTCATGATTGATGAATGCCATAAGCGTGGAATGGAGTTCCATGCCTGGATTAACCCTTACCGTGCCAAGACAAAGGGAACTACTGCCTTATCACCCATTCATCCGTATAATAAGAATCCGGAACGTTTCGTGAATTATGCTGGTCAGCTTTATTTTGATCCGGCTTTGCCCGAAAACCGAAAATATATTTGTAAGATTGTGCGCGATATTGTTACTCGTTATGATGTGGATGCCATTCATATGGATGATTATTTTTATCCTTATCCCAACCCGGGCGAGGATTTTCCTGATCATGTCAGTTTTGCGCAATATGGTCGCGGATACAGTAATAAAGCCGATTGGCGCCGTGACAACGTGAATGTGCTGATAAAGGAAATCCATGAGACAGTGCGCGAGTGTAAGCCGTGGGTGAAGTTCGGTGTTTCTCCTTTTGGTATCTATCGTAACAAGAAAAATGATCCGAATGGAAGTGATACACGTGGTCTTCAGAATTATGATGATTTATATGCAGATGTGCTGATGTGGATTAATAATGGTTGGGTAGATTATAATATCCCTCAGATTTATTGGGAAATAGGTCATCCTGCTGCCGATTATGACAACTTGATACATTGGTGGGCAAAACATGCCGCTTCGCGTCCGTTATTTATCGGTCAGGATGTGATGCGTACGGTGAACAAGGCGGATGCCCGTAATCCATTACAAAACCAGATGCCTGCCAAAATGAAGTTGCAACGGTCGCTTCCTACCGTGCAGGGAAGTTGTCAATGGTATGCTGCAGCAGTGGTGGATAACGCCGGTAATTACCGCACTATGTTGGAGAAGGAGTATCATCGTTATCCGGCTTTGATTCCTGAATCTCCTTTTATGGACGATAAGGCTCCAGGTAAAGTAAAGAAGGTAAAGATGGTATGGACGTATGAAGGTCCAGTACTCTTCTGGACAGCTCCGAAGGCAAAGGACGAGATGGACAAAGCTGTACAGTATGTGGTTTATCGCTTTGATAAAAAAGAAAAAGTCAATTTGGATGATGCTTCCCATATTGTAGCCATTACCCGTGATCATTTTTATCCATTACCTTATAACGATGGAAAAACGAAGTACCAGTATGTGGTGACAGCGTTGGATCGTTTGCACAATGAGTCGAAAGGTACTAAAAAGAAAGTGAAACTGTAAGAAGCGGGAGTGTTTCTTTTAGATTTTATTTCTACTGCCACTGCCTGGGTATTTATTCATGTAATATCGATGAATAAAGAATTCTAGGGTAGTGGCAGTTGATTTGTATGCTGCCATATCTTCCGAGTACGATATTGTTTATGTTGAGATCAATGAAAAAAGGTTATAACATCTGCATCCATCTTATGGCTTTCTCTAATCAGTGATAAAAAGTATCTGCAATAAATATATCAAGTAGTGATATAAATTCTATTGATCTCTTGAATTTATTTCCGTCATATATAAAGTCCCGTTGGCAAAATTGATTTTTTTCAGATTGTGTTATGAAACTTAAGAAGCTTTACCAACGGGGAATGTATTTATAATTTCACATTGACTTGTTTCCCTTTATAGGAAATAGATTGGTCAAAGGTGGGGCTATCCTTATCTCCACATCCTTTCCCCGGTTCAACAAGTATGATGTTGAATTTGCGGTTTTTCAGCATACCTTTGTAGTTGCCTTTTCGCTCGTTAATAGTCAGTGTGCGCTCTTTGTCATCCCATTTCATCAGGATGGTTGTGTAAGCACCTTTTTCATAATTATAATTATCAAATTCATCTTCATAAAGGGTAAATTCCGCATCAGCACCCGGATAGATGCGAATCGTCAGATTATCCCACTTCTTTTCTGTAGAGTATTGCACTGCTGGTCCCCAAGGAAGGATAGATCCCGCACGTACATAAATAGGCATAATATCAATGGGTACTTCCCGTTGGATCGTTTGCCCGCCTTCCAAAGTTTGCCCGGTCCAAAAGTCTGTCCAGTTTGCTCCTTTAGGTAAATATACCTCTGTATTTCCAATCTTTTTTAAATCTTTTAAGTAACCGTTCTGATTTTTGTCTTGCCATGTATAAAGCGAGTCTGTAACGGGACGTACTAGGAAATTATGTCCGAACATATATTCGGTATCCATATCAAGTACTTTGGGATCTTTCGGGAAATCCATCATTAATGGGCGGATAAAGCTGCCTGCTTTGCTGGTTACCTCCCAGGAAGTGCTATAAAGATAAGGTAGCAGACGATAACGCAGGTGAGTATATTTTTCTAACGCATCATAGGCCCAGTCGCCTTTTTGGCCGAATTGGTATATTTCGACTGCTACCGGACTAGAATTGTGTGAGCGCATAATGGGTTGAAACACTCCCCATTGATACCAGCGGACATGTAACTCGTGATAAGCTATGTTGTTTACATTATTATTGTATTTCCAGGCAAAGAATCCTCCCAAATCTGTATTCCAATAGGGAATGCCGCATAATGAGTAATTCAATCCGGCTGCTAATTGTTTGCGCATGACTTCCCAGGTAGAAACTACATCTCCGCTCCACGAATGAGAAGCATAGCGTTGCTGTCCTAGGAAAGAAGAACGAGTGAGTAGGAATACTCGTTTGTCCGAAGTAGTAGCTCGTTGATGTTCATATACTCCTTTATTGGACATTAACGGGAAAGCATTATGTACTCTGCGGAAAGTTCCCAAATAGGTGAGAGTATTAAAATCCTGGTCCTTCAGATTCATGTGATCGGGTTCAGTAGAGTCCAGCCACCAACCGTCCATGCCCAGATCGAATATGTTCTTTTTCATCTCTGACCAATAGAGATCACGTGCAACAGGATTATAAGGGTCGTATGGCCTGACTCCGGCATTGTTGGGCCAAGTATCAAATTGAAGAAGTGCTTTCAGACTGTCCATTTTTTGATACATTTCAGTCCAAGGGCCGAAAGAAGCCCATACGGAGATCATGATATGTGCATTTTGTTTGTGCACATAGTCAATCATTTCTTTGGGAGTTTTGATTCTTGGAGTACCGTAACGTGCGCTTTTATCTTCTCCGTTTGGAAGATATTTCATATATTCTTTATCGCCCATTTTGTTGATGTAACGGGGATTTTGGAACTTCATGGCATTCCAGTTAGAGTCGCATCCCCAATATTGCCAATCCTGTATAATGCCATCCAGAGGGACTTTCAGTTTACGGTACTTATCTACAACTTCGCATAATTCATCCGGGCTTTTATAACGTTCGCGACATTGCCAGAATCCTAGTGCCCAAAGCGGATAGAGAGGAGCCTGTCCAGTCAGTTCGCGTACATTGGCTATTACTTTATCTGCATTGCCGCCGTAAATGAAATAATAATCTGCACAATCACCTACTTCCGAGTCAAAAGACATTTCTTGTGGATTGTCTACAAAAGTGGTGGGGGAGTAATTGTCCCAATAAAGGGCATATCCTTTTATTGAATGAATAAACGGAATGCAAATGCTCATGTTTTGGTTACGGAGAAATAGTTTCTGATTCCGTTGGTTCACTTTTCCTGTTTGTTGCTGTCCTAGTCCGTAAATCACTTCATCTTTGTCCAGTAAGAAAGCTTGACGAACATTATATGATGGAACGCCGGCGTCATCGAAGGGGGTGAATTGGGTACCATAATCTTTATCAGTCAGTAATAATTTTCCTTCTTTGTCGGAAAAACGGATACCTCCGGTTTCAGGATTTACTTCTACTTGTATAACATTGCTGCTGAGTGTTACATTTTTCCCTTTCTCACCGAAAGTTACAGAGGTGGTTTCCGGTGTTTTGATAATGACCAGACTTTCTTTTTTATAAGGTTTCTTAATGGGGGTTTTATAAATACGGACAATGGTGGGAGAGTAAAATTCTACTTTGACATCTATTTCTTGTGTAGTATACGTTATTCCTTGTGTGGTGTGTTGTACACTCTGTGCGATGCCATTTGTTGCAATGATAGTTGCTCCAATTAGGGTTAGAGTCATTTTTTTAATAAAATTCATATTCATAGTATTTTAGTGTTTTGTACTGTTACAAAGGTAAGGCGAAAAGCTTTAAATAGGCAACAATGAGGTTGAATCCAATAATAATCAGGTTGATTTCTTTGTTTTTCTGGCGTATTCGGAGGGGCGGCATCCATACATTTCTTGGAAGCACTTACTTAGATAGCTGGAACTGCTGAAGCCTGTGCGTTCTGCTATTTCTGCAATACTGAGTTCGTTTTCAGTAAGTAGTTGCGCAGCTCGTTGTAAACGGATGTTACGGATGAAAAGGCTGGGAGACTGATCTAATAAATTTACTAGTTTGCGATAAAGTCCTGTTCTTTCCATGCAAAGGTCTCGACTTAGCTGTTCTACTGAATAACCGATGACATGCATATTCTTTTCTACCTGTTCTATAGCCCGTGCTAAAAAAGCGGATTCGGTATTGGTTGTTTTAGGATGATCCGGTTGCTTGTCGTTTTCAAAGCAAGTGGAGGTTGCTGTGCCATTCTTTTCCAGACGTGCTTTTTGTTCGGCTTCGTAATTGTTGCATTGCTCTATCAGGTTGCGGATGCGGAGTAGTAGAATTTCCTCTTTATGCCGACGCTCTATTTTTTTTCGGGTCCAACATATGTAAAGACGGATACTTCCTACTGTAATAAATAGTAAAATGAGCAGGTAAATAGTATAAGCGGTGGTTGTTTTCCACCAAGGGGCATGGATGGTGAGTTTTATAACGGTTATTTTTTCATTCCACTGGAGAGGGGTATCGGATGCCATAACTTTGAATGTGTATTCTCCGGGAGGTAAATTAGTATAGGACGCTTGAAGCATACCATTACCTGCTGTGGTATTGCCTGGTTTGCTGGTGAAAACATTCATCCAGTTTTTATCAATACCTTCTAATTGATAACGATAATAGGTGCGTTCACTATTGATATAGTTCAAAGCAGAGAATTCGAAAGTGAGGAAATTCTGATTGTAGCCCAGTTCTATTTCTTTTGTATAAGGGCTGGCTTGGGGAAGTTTTATCTTTTTGCCGTATAGCCGCAAACAAGTGAACACTGGGGAATAGGGGAGTTCCGGAGTGATTGATTCATTATCAGGATTGAAGATATTGAATCCGTCTATGCCACCGAAGTAAAGTGTACCGTCCGATGCTTTGAAAACAGCCTTTGTTAGATATTCCCCTTCTAATGCGCCATCCTGTTGATTGAAATTGGTGAAGTATGGTTCTTTATTTTTCTGATTGATGTGGATACGTGAGATTCCATTGCTTGTAGTTACCCAGATATCATTGTGATCATCTTCAATAATGCCTTGTACAAAGTTATTACTTAATCCATTTTCACGATAAAAAATGCGTGGGGTTTGCTCGTCCGGTATAAAAAGTTCCAGACCATCTGCTGTCCCTGCCCAAGTCCAGCCTCGTGTGTCAGTACATAGGGCCGTATATGTTTTTCCCTTGAAAAAGGCAGTTTCTGTTCCTCTGTTGAATTTCTTTTTTACTTCGGCAGGGATAGATGAATTATGTTCGGAGATAAGGGTGCGTGTTCCATCTTTTTCAGTGGACAAGCGGTAAATATGAGTATGTTCTTTCAGATAGATCATTCCTTTATTGTCTTCGGCAAAACTTTCTACTGCAATATCTTTTTCAGGAGCAACTGGAAAATTGTTACGGTTTATTTGGGTAAGTTTATGCATGGACGGATGGTAATATAGTAATCCTCGGTTGAGAGTTCCAATCCATAATCCTCCTTGTCGGTCTTGGAATATAGTGCTGATTTCTGTTGAGAGTCGTTGTCCGTTTTTAGTTTCCAAAATAGGAATATATTGCAGTTTTTCCTTAGTAAGATCCAGTATCCAAAAACCATGTACACAGGTTATATACGCTTTTTGATTGTCGGGGGTGATGATTAAAGTATTAAGTGCATAGTTTTCTTCAAGTATCTTTTTCCATGTCCGTTGGCATGTGTTGAAACAGAACAAACCACCTTTATATCCGTTGCGTAATTGGTAAAAGCTGTTTGGAGCTTTGACAACCAAGGAGGTTCGGGCAAAATATTGTTGCTCGGTTTCCGCATAGGCAGCAGCACTGTATAGTCGTTTTCTGCTTGTCATGTCATAACAATCTACTTCTCCCGTATTATAGAACAGGTAAAGTGAATCATTCTCCGTATTTAGATCTTGTAGTTGGCGGGCATCATTGGGGGATAAAGTTATATGGATTCCGGTTTGTAATTCTTGTAATTTATGGTCTGTCAGTATCCAAATGTGTCCTGCACAGTCGGCAAAAAGATTTTCTATCGGTTCCGGTATATTTTTATTTTGGAAATAAGATTCTAAATCTCGGATATATTCCTCTTTGTAGAGATTGATTCCCATTAGTTTGTGATAGTCTTTCACCCAAAGTAGGGAGTCTCCACTTTGATAAATGCGGTAGAACCCGTCATATTGTTTTAAAGGATATACATTTTTATCCGTCCGATGCAGATAACTGAAATGTATACCATCATATAAATTGATGTTGCCATTAGTAGTAAACACCATTCTTCCGTCAGGTAGTTGTAGGATATATCTTATCTGGTTGTCGCTTAATCCGTGTGAAGTATTGATGGAAGTAAACAGGAAATCATTGGCATATAGTGGCAATATTATACTGATATATAAACAGATCAGTAGGCTTATTTGTTTTTTTTGATGATTTCCCATAATCTTCCTATTTTTAGTAAAGCAGGAATCCTGCCACTCCGCAAAGTATAATCATTAATATAGGATTAATTTTGTATTTCCGTGTACCTATAAAGGTTACTAGAAAAATAATTATACTGATGATAAATTGATACAAATCTATTTGATAGCTACTGAAGTTTTCAGCATTCATCAAGACGAGTGCAGCCGCTGCCAGCAGACCTACCACTGCCGGACGTAACCCTTTGAATACGGCTTCTACAACCGGATGCTTTTGGTATTTCAAGAAGAACCGGCTGATGATTACCATTAATATGAATGATGGAAAAACTACAGCAAAAGTAGCTATACAAGAACCGAATATGGCCCAGTTTTCATTGTAGCCTGCATTCAATACTGCAGTATATCCCACATAAGTAGCAGAGTTGATACCAATGGGGCCTGGTGTCATCTGGCTGATAGCGATGATATCTGTAAATTCGCTGGCACTGACCCAATTATATCTTGTTACTACTTCTCCTTGTATCATGGACAACATGGCATAGCCTCCTCCGAAACCGAAGAGACCTATTTTACAGAATGTATAGAATAAATATAGAAAAATCATTTGGATGAATATTTATGTTTGTACTTGCCATATATAAAACCCCCCACGCCCGCTATTATGATAATGTAGACAGGGGATACGTCCAATACCCAGATAAGTAATGCGGATACTATTGGTATCCAGATAGTGTAACGGTTTATCTTGGCCGATTTTGCCATGGAGAAAGTTGGAGCTGCAATAAGGGCTACTACTGCCGGACGGATTCCCTTGAATATATTCTCTACAATTTGGTATTGTTTGAACTGTTGAAAGAATAAGGCAATTGCCAACATAATAAAGAAAGAGGGGAGTATTGTGCCTAAAGCCATTGCCAATGCTCCACGGAAATTACGCAATTTATATCCGATAAATATGGCAATATTTACAGCAAATATTCCAGGTACAGACTGAGCGAGGGCTAATAAATCAATAAAATCCTCTTTGTCAATCCATTTTCGTTTGTCCACTATTTCATCTTGAATTAGGGGAACCATGGCATATCCTCCGCCAATGGTAAATAGTCCTATCTTTAAGAAGATAAGAAATGATTGTAAATAGAAATTCATTTTTTTAATTTTGTTTCATATAAGTGCTTGGTGGAACTCTGTAGTATTTCTTAAATGTATCCGTAAAATATTTGGGATCACTGAATCCCATCATATCCGAAACTTCGGATACAGTATAACGTTTGCTTTTTAATAAAATGCTAGCCTCGTTCATACGTACTTTACGTATAAAATCACTGGGCGAATCATTGGTTAAAGCCTTTATTTTATTGTATAAACTACTCCGGCTCATATTCATTGCATCACATAGGTTTTCTACGTTCATTTCTTTGTTTATACTACTTTTTATGATGTTGGTGGCTTTTAAAAGAAATTCTTGTTCCAAACTGATCGTCGGATCATCTGAAACCTCGTCTGCATTGAATTTGAATTGTGAGAAACGCTTTTTCATGATTTCCCTGTTCGCCAGAACATTGGCTATATTTGCTTTCAGTACTTCCATGTCAAATGGTTTGACTATATATTTATCGGCTTTGGTCTGTAAACCCTTGATGATACTTTCTTTATCGTTCAATGCGGTCAGCAATATGATAGGTATATGACTGGTTTCAATATTATTTTTCAATATATTGCACATTTTGTCTCCATTCATGATAGGCATCATTACATCCGACAATATCAGATCCGGTTGTCGTTCCTTGATAAAATCCAGTGCTTCTTGCCCATTTCCTACATCAGAAACATTATAGTCTTCCGATAGCGTATGCAACAGGAAAGTACGCAATTCCATATTATCTTCCACTATCAGAATGGAAGCGGCATGTGTTTTGGCTGGCTTGTTTTTGATCTCTTTCACCAGTTCTTCCGGATTGCCTTCGATAACAGGCAGAGGATCAATTACATCAGCTTTTTTGAATATACGGTAGTTGTATTTCCGGCTTTTGATAGGGAATGCCAGTTTGAAGGTAGTTCCTACATTTTCTATACTGCTCATTGATATTTTGCCGGCATGGCTTTTGATCAGTTTGTAGGTAAGCAGCATACCGATGCCGCTTCCTGTGATTTGCAGATTGATGGCATTATTTCCTCTGAAGAGGCTTTTGAACATTTTCTTTTGTTCATTGGCAGGGATTCCGATTCCTGTATCTGTAATAGTGATGAACCAATGACTTTTATTTTTCTGAGTTTGTACAGTGACATTGCCCCCTTGACAGGTATATTTCAAGGCATTTGTCATCAGGTTACGGATGATGGAATCCATCTTATTTCTGTCCAGCCATACTTCCTGGCTTTCAAAATTAGTTTCAAATATTATATTTATCTGTCTTTTGCGAGCATATAAATTGAACTGTTCCAAATAGTTTTTGATATAATTGTTCAATTCGTATCGGGATACATATACAGTGGAGGTATATAGTTCCTCTTTTTCAAAATTAATCAGATTACTGGCTAACTCAGACAGGTTGTCCGTATTTTGTATAGCTAGGTTGATATTGATTCTTCCCTGTTCGGATAGGTTTTCGTTTTTAAGGATCTCTCCCAAAGGAGCTTTTATCAAAGTCAGCGGTGTACGTATATCATGTGCCGTGTTGATAAAGAACCGGATTTTTTCTTTTGAATTGTTTCTGTCTTTCCTAAGCCACAAATAACGCAAAACAATTACTCCGACCAGTATAAAAATGATCAGATAAAGAATTCCTGCCCAAAAAGTAGCCCACCAAGGTGGGGTTATGGTAATGAAAAGTGAACGTTCTTCTAACAAATGGTGGTCATCCATCAGGATGGCTCTCACTCTTAATTTATATTTACCGGGACTGATGTTAGTGTAACGTATGCGGTTATCATTCGTGAGTGAAGTCCATTCATCATAAAATCCTTCCAGTTTCCAAGAATAGACTATGTTGGAGGGATTATCATAATTAATGGAAGACACATCCAGTGAAAAAATATTCTGGTCGTAATTCAGTATGATGTGCCGGGTATCATCAATTTCTTCTTTTAAGGGGGAACCTTTTTCACCAGGCATTACTTTCTGGTAGAGCAGTCGGAAATTGTCAAATACCATTTTGGATTTAAATTGATGAGGCAGCGTGACAGTATCTGCCAGTTCAATGGCTCCGTCTCCACATCCGAAGATAAATTTTTTATCGCGTGTATGTACTCCGGCAGCTTGGTTAAAGCTGGTAGACATCAAGCCTTGTTCTTTTGTCCAGTTAGAGAATATTTTTTCTTTTGTTTTGAAACGGGTCAACCCTTTTTCTGTACTAATGATTAAATCGTCTTCCAGAGCAGGCAGTATGCAATGAATATTATTAGATATCAGAGCTGAATTATTGATATGGTAATTAGTTACTTTTTCTGTATAATTATTGTAAATCCACATACCGGAACCATGTGTACCAATAAAAGTGATGTTCTTTTTACTTTGATAAATAGTATTTATACAGCCTAGCTCGGAGTCTAGATTCACCGCTTTGAGCTCTTGATTGACCTTATTGAACTGATACAATCCATTGATAGTTCCTATCCATAAATTATGGGCGTCCTTATTGGTGATATAGGTGATAGGGAAGTCCATATTGTAACAATGCATTTCCTTTGTATCCAGATCGTAACTTTTCAAGTTGTAATATCCTCCGGCCCAAATCAGATTATCCCAATCCTTATAAATACAACGAATATATTTATCCGGTTTTACGGTGTCATCATTCAATGTTTGGGGAATAAAATATTGTGTGGTCATGTTTTTCTTATCTATTTTGTACATTCCCGACATATATCCACCTACTAAAATAACTCCCGGTCGGGATTCACATATAGAGATAAATACATGATTCTGATTAGGCGTGTCATGCTGATAAGTTGATAATAAATTCGTCCATTGTTTGGTAGAAGGACTGTAGCAACATACGCCATTATTGGTTGCATACCAAATGTCTCCTTCAGAATCTTCCAATATATAATTCACTTGATTATCTATCAGTGAGTTAGGGTTGTCATAAGAGTGCTGTATCCATTGATATCCGGGATATTTCTCGGAATATACAGTGATGCCTATAGGATAGACTGCCATCCATAATTTTTGATCATCATCAATATAGATATCATTAATGATATTACCGTTCATTTTGTTGGAATGGTTGTGGTCGGCATTTAGAAAATTTGTCAATTCGTAAGTGCCCAAGTTTAATTTATATACGCCTGCGCCGTTAGTTGCTATTAACACCTCGTTTTCATTTTCTTTACTTGCTATGATAGAGTTGACATTAATGTCTTGTAGTCCGTTGTGTACATCAATCAGTTGGCGGCTATGGATATTGTATAGATAAATACCATCCAATAAGGTACCTATTACTAACATTTGGGTTTCCGGATGAAAATAGATGTAGTTTACTATATGGAAATTATCCAGTTCCGGATGCTTGATTACTTCTAATCGCCCATGATTCAGTCTTGCACAGTAAATCTTGTGGCTGGAGGCTAGAAAATATTGATTGTTCGTAGATTTCGCAATATATGTGATTTCTTCCTTGATAGGACTTTCCAGTTGAATAAGTTCATGGGTATCTATGTCGAAAAGATATTGTTTGTTTTTGGTGCAAAGCAATATATTATTGTCTTTGGAGTCAAGAAATGAAGCGGTGAGTGGCAGCCCGCTGTTGCTTTTGTCCTTACTGGCAAAATCGCAAACTAGTTCAAATTTGTCTTGTAGAGAATTGTATTTGAATAGATGACCGGTTTTTCCTATCTCCCAAACCACTCCTGCCGTATCTATCTGCAAAGTGTTCAAGTTGGGAAAAAAGTTCAGTAGTTTTCCATTGGCTGTTAAGCTATAGTGTGTGTATTGTTTTCCGTTATACCTGTCTATTCCTTCGTGAGTGAGAAACCACATATAGCCTTTTTTATCTTTTCGTATAGATAGAACTCTACGGCTGCTCAAACCATTCTGAGTATCCAGATACTGGTATAGTTGAGCAACGGCAGGTGTTACCAAAATAACAAAAAGGCATATAAGTAAAAGAATTCTTCTCATATTATTAGGAGGCAAAATCCTTACAAAGTTCGTAATTTCCCTTAACATATCAAAATCTGTTATATACAAAAAAAGCGGTAATCAGTCCGACTCACCGCTTTTTTAGTAAATATAACAAATCGTTTTTATTTTTTGTTCATTTCAACCCATTTTCTAGCATTGACAAATGCTTCCATCCATGGAGTAATCTGATCGTTCTTTATTCTATCAGCCGGATAATAAGCATTTTGCCATGGGAAACAAGAGCGTTCCAAATGAGGCATCATGGCCAAATGGCGGCCGTCAGGACTGGCCAGACCGGCTACGCTGTAATCCGAACCGTTTGGATTGCCAGGATACTCATCGTATGAGTATTTCAATACAACATTGTATTGATCTTCATCATATGGCAATGAGAATTTACCTTCTCCATGGGCTACCCAGATACCAAGCTTACTTCCGCTTAACGAACCGAACATGACGCTTCTATTCATAGGAACGGTAACACCTACAAACTTGGATTCGAATTTATGTGAATCATTGTGCAGCATTTTCGCTTTTTGGGTGAAGTCGGGGTTAATCAGGTTTAATTCTATCATCAGCTGGCAGCCGTTACATACGCCCAATGACAATGTATCTTTGCGTGCATAGAAGTTATCCAATGCAGCTTTGGCTTTGGGATTGAACAAGAAAGCTCCGGCCCATCCTTTAGCAGAGCCTAAAACGTCCGAATTAGAGAACCCACCGCAAAATACGATGAAATTGATGTCCTTCAATGTTTCACGTCCGCTAACCAAATCAGTCATTGTTACATCTTTCACATCAAATCCTGCCAAATAGAGCATATAGGCCATTTCGCGTTCGCCATTGGTTCCTTTTTCACGGATAATAGCCGCTTTGATACCTGTCGGAGTACGACGGTCGGGGTTAAGGCCGAATTGTGAAAGTTTGCCGGTGAATGATTTGTCGAATACAAATTCCAAAGGTTGTTTCTTGTAGTTCTCGAAACGTTTTTTGGCACAGCCGTTCATGCTCTGCTTGCAGTCTAGCAAGTAAGAGGTAGAATACCATACATCGCGCAGATAGTCTATGCCGAACTGGTAAGTTGCATCTCCCTTTTCTACCAGGATATGCCGTTCTTCAGTCGGTTTACCTAATTTTACGTAGCCTATGCCTGCGTCTTCCAAGATCTTTTTTACTTCTTCTTTGTGCTTATTTTTTACCTGGATAACAATACCCGGATTTTCGGCGAACAATATCTTGATGATGTCATCCTCCTTAATCTTGTTCAGGCTGATTTCCATACCACCTTCCATATTCGAGAAGCACATTTCAAGCAGTGTGGTAATAAGACCACCGGCAGAAATATCGTGACCGGCCATAATCAGACCTTTATTTACTAATTCTTGTACTGCCAGGAATGCGTCACGAAAATATTCAGGATTTTGTACAGTCGGTACATCGTCACCTATTTTATTCAATGATTGTGCAAAAGCAGAACCTCCCAGACGTAACTTGTCAAAACTGAAATCAATATGGTAGATAGTGCTCTTTTCATCATTTACCAATACAGGAGAAACCACTTTCTTCACATCCGAGACTTCGCCGCCGGCTGAAACGATGACAGTTCCCGGACTAATGATCTTCTCACCGTTAGGATATTTCTGGGTCATAGATAAAGAATCTTTTCCGGTCGGTACATTGATTTGCAATGAGCAGCAGAAATCGGAAAGGGCTTTTACGGCAGTGTACAGGCGGGCGTCTTCACCTTCCTGTGCGCGACATGGCCACATCCAGTTGGCAGATAAGGAAACGCTGTCCAATCCTTCTGCCATCGGGGCCCATACGATATTAGTCAGTGCTTCGGCTACCGACAAAACAGAGCCTGCGGCCGGATTGGCTAAGGCGGCTTGGGGAGCATGGCCTAGAGAAGTTGCTATACCTTTTTCGCCACGATAGTCGAGGGCTACTACACCACAATCGCTCAGAGGCAGCTGGATTTCACCTTGACATTGCTGGCGGGCGATTTTACCGGTTACGGAACGGTCTACTTTATTGGTTAACCAATCTTTGCAAGCAACAGCTTCCAGCTGAAGTACGCGGCGGATATATTCATTTAATTTGGAAGTTTCGTATGAAACATTTTCATAATGGCGTTCTACAGTCTTGTCAACCATGTAGGTCTTCGGAGAAGAACCGAACATTTGATCTACTGCCAGATCGAACGGACGTACCCCATCGGCCTGTTCGAAAGCAAAGCGGGCGTCTCCGGTTGTTTCACCTACGGTATACATCGGCGCACGTTCGCGATCAGCAATTTTTTGTACATGTTCAATAGCTGATTCGTCAATCAGCAATCCCATACGTTCCTGAGATTCGTTGGCGATAATTTCTTTGGCAGACAAAGTCTGGTCACCGATAGGTAATTTGTCCATATGAATTAATCCACCGTTTTCTTCTACCAATTCGGATAAACAATTCACGTGGCCGGCCGAACCGTGGTCGTGAATGGAAACAATCGGGTTGTTATCTTCTTCACACAATGCGCGGACTACATTATAGGCACGTTTTTGCATTTCCGCATTGGCACGCTGGACAGCGTTTAGTTCGATTCCCGATGAGTACCGGCCTGTTTCAACAGAAGAAACTGAACCTCCACCCAAGCCGATGCGATAGTTATCACCACCCATTACAACGACTTTGTTTCCTTTTTCGGGATGTCCTTTCAGACAGTCGCGCTGAGTACCGTAACCTACCCCTCCTGCCAGCATAATCACTTTGTCGTATGCATACTTCTCGCCATTTTCCTGGTGCTCGAATGTTAGTACAGAACCACAAATCAGCGGTTGACCGAATTTGTTACCGAAATCGGAAGCACCGTTGGAAGCCTTGATTAAGATCTGTTCCGGAGTCTGGTATAACCATTGGCGGACAGGAAGGATATCTTCCCACTCGCGTCCCTCATCAGTACGGGGGTAAGAAGTCATATAAACGGCAGTACCAGCAATGGGCCATGAGCCTTTACCACCGCCCATGCGGTCACGGATCTCACCACCAGTACCGGTGGATGCACCGTTGAATGGTTCTACGGTTGTCGGGAAGTTATGTGTCTCGGCTTTCAGTGAGATAACAGTCTTGATATCTTTGATAATGAAATAATCGGAAGTGGAATGATCGGCCGGAGAGAATTGCTCTACTATCGGTCCTTCGGCAAATGCTACATTATCTTTATAAGCAGAAATAATCTTGTTGGGATTTTCAGCAGTAGTTTTCTTGATCATCTGGAACAAGGAAGACTCCATTTCCTGACCATCAATAATGAATGTTCCGCCGAATATCTTATGGCGGCAATGCTCGGAATTGATTTGCGCGAAGCCGAATACTTCGGAATCGGTTAATTTACGTCCCAAATCTTTTTCAACCTTCAGCAAATAGTCCATCTCCTCACGAGAAAGTGCCAGACCTTCTTTTTCATTGTATTCTTCGAGGTTCTCGATGTGAACAATCGGCTGGGGTTTGATGTTGACTGTGAAAATCTCCTGGTTCAATCCCTTATACATACGTTGCAGCATAGGATCGTACTCGGCGTTTTCGTCTTTTACAGGGAAATATTCCTCAATGCGTAAAACACCTGTAAGACCCATGTTCTGAGTGATTTCTACAGCATTTGTACTCCAGGGAGTGATCATTTCCCGACGCGGTCCGATGAAGCAACCTTTCAGGTTCTCTTCGTTCTCTACAGTGGCTTCACCATAAAGCCAGCTTAATTTCTGAATATCCTCAGAAGGCAGTTCCTGGCTGACTTCTGTTGCTATTACACTTTTAGTGGGTGTTCTGAAAAATAGAATCATAGCACTTTTATAGTTGTTTTGTTAATTGAAAACTAGTTCTAATATCAAGGGTCTATTAATAAGGTGCAAAGTTATATAAAAGAGACGGGGTATGAAAGAATTTTGAGTGTAAATATAGGTACTTTCGTAAAAAAGTAGCATCTTTGCAGCATGAATTGGATAGAACAAGTAACCATACTCGATTTATTGGTGAAAGGGCTTATCGTCGGCGTAGTGGTTTCTGCGCCGCTAGGTCCTGTTGGGGTACTTTGTATACAGCGTACACTGAACAAGGGACGATGGTATGGATTTGTTACTGGTCTGGGAGCTGCCCTTAGTGATATAGGCTATGCCTTGATTACAGGTTATGGCATGAGTTTTATGGATGATTTCTTGGCAAAGAACCAAGTATTGTTACAAATTATCGGCAGTATCATGCTGTTCTTTTTCGGTATTTATACTTTTCGTAGTAATCCTGTCCAGTCTATCCGTCCTGTATCCTCTACCCCGGGCAGTTATCTTCATAATTTTGTTACTGCTTTTTTTGTGACTCTCTCCAATCCCCTCATTATATTCCTGTTTATAGGTTTGTTTGCCCGTTTTTCTTTTGTGATGCCGGGCAGTCCCATAGGCTTTCAACTGGTGGGGTATTTGGCTATTGTATTGGGGGCGCTTCTCTGGTGGTTCGGAATTACGTATTTTGTCAATAAAGTACGCACCCGTTTTAATTTACGCGGCATTTGGATTTTGAACCGTGTGATTGGTATTGTAGTGATGCTGATTTCAGTCGCAGGTTTCATTTATACTATTTTAGGAAAAACGATGTACTGACAAAGAAACATATCTTGATGTATCATACGTTGGTTTTTTGATTTTTAATTATTAATTTTAATTTAAAAAGTATGTTCGTTTCCAAGCAGTTGAAAGAAAAGAATATAGCCGAGTATCTTATATATATGTGGCAGATAGAGGATTTAATCCGTGCCAACGGCTGTGATATAGAAAAGATAAAAAGCACCATCATAGCTCCTTATCCGTTAACGGAAGAGCAGAAAGCGGAACTCACTCAATGGTATATGGATTTGATTGAGATGATGCGTCATGAAGGGATTATGGAAAAAGGCCATTTGCAGATTAATAAAAACATTATAACTTGGCTTACCGACCTTCATTTGCAGTTATTGCGTTCCCCTAAGTTTCCTTATTATAATTCTGCTTATTATAAAGTATTGCCCTATATTGTGGAGTTACGCGCTAAAGGTGCGGATAAAGAGGAGCCTGAGCTGGAAACGTGTTTTGAGGCGCTTTATGGTATCTTATTGTTGAAATTGCAAAAGAAAGAAATCAGTGAGGAAACAAGAAAGGCACAAGAAGCAATCTCGACATTGCTGGCTATGTTGTCAAACTACTATATAGAGGATAAAAAAGGAGAATTGGAATTCTAATAAATGAAATAGAAATGAAGAATATATTGGTGACTGGTGCCAACGGTCAATTAGGAAATGAAATGCGTGTGCTATCGGCTGAATACAAGGAATATACTTGTTTTTTTACGGATGTAGCCGAATTGGACATTTGTGATGAGCAGGCGGTGATGACTTTCGTGAAAGAGAATAATATTCATGTCATAGTGAACTGTGCGGCCTATACGGCAGTAGATAAGGCAGAGGATGATATAGAGTTATGTACCAAGCTGAACAAGAACGCTGTGAGCTATCTGGCGAAGGCGGCTGAAGCCAACTGGGGTGAGTTTATTCAGATATCAACGGATTATGTGTTCGATGGCACGAAATATCTTCCTTATAATGAGGGAGATGTTCCTTGTCCCAATTCCGTTTACGGCAAGACCAAACTGGCCGGTGAAACGAATGCATTGGAGTATTGCAAAAAAACAATGATTATCCGTACCGCATGGCTTTATTCTACTTTTGGGAATAATTTTGTAAAAACGATGATCCGTCTGGGAAAGGAAAAGGAAACTTTGGGTGTGGTCTTTGATCAGATTGGTACACCGACATATGCTCGTGATTTGGCACGTGTCATCTTTACAGCCATTTATAAGGGAGTGGTTCCGGGAGTTTATCATTTCAGTAATGAAGGGGTATGCTCTTGGTATGATTTTGCCAAGGCTATCCATCGTATTGCCGGTATCACGACCTGTAAGGTTAGTCCCTTGCATACAAATGAATATCCGGCAAAGGCTCCCCGTCCCCATTATTCCGTATTGGACAAGACCAAGGTTAAAACTACTTATAACATTGAGATTCCTCATTGGGAAGAGAGTCTGGAAGCATGTATCAAAGAATTAAATGCATAATAAAATATGAATAGTGAAATAGAAAGAAGACGGACGTTTGCGATTATAGCACATCCGGATGCCGGTAAGACCTCTCTAACTGAAAAATTGTTACTTTTTGGCGGACAGATACAGGTGGCCGGAGCCGTAAAGAGCAATAAGATAAAGAAGACCGCCACATCCGACTGGATGGACATTGAAAAGCAGCGTGGTATTTCTGTGACCACTTCTGTGATGGAGTTTGATTACAATGATTATAAAATCAATATTTTGGATACTCCGGGCCATCAGGACTTTGCCGAGGATACTTATCGTACTTTGACAGCCGTAGATAGTGTCATTATTGTGGTGGATGGTGCGAAAGGTGTGGAAACGCAGACACGTAAGTTGATGGAGGTATGCCGTATGCGTAATACTCCGGTAATCATATTTGTCAACAAGATGGACCGTGAGGCGAAAGATCCGTTTGATTTGTTGGACGAACTGGAGGAGGAACTTATTATCAATGTACGTCCTCTGACGTGGCCTATTGAAAGCGGTCCCCGTTTCAAAGGTGTGTATAACCTTTATGAACATAAACTGAATCTTTTCCAACCTTCCAAACAGGTGGTAACAGAAAAAGTGGAGGTTGATATCAATACGGAAGAACTAGACAACCAGATCGGTGCTCCTTTGGCTGAAAAATTGCGCGGAGAACTGGAACTGGTTGACGGTGTTTATCCTGAATTCAATGTGGAGGAGTACCTGAAAGGCGAGATGGCTCCTGTATTTTTCGGGTCGGCATTGAATAACTTCGGTGTACAGGAACTGCTGGATACATTTGTGGAAATTGCTCCGAGCCCCCGTCCTACCAAGACAGAAGAACGTGAGGTGGAACCCGATGAACCGAAATTTACCGGATTTGTCTTTAAGATCACAGCTAATATTGATCCTAATCATCGTTCATGTATTGCATTTTGTAAAATTTGTTCGGGAAAATTTTCCCGTAATACTCCCTATTATCATGTACGTCATGACAAGACGATGCGTTTCTCTTCTCCCACTCAGTTTATGGCACAGCGTAAAACAACAGTAGACGAGGCTTGGGCGGGAGATATCATTGGTTTGCCGGATAACGGAACGTTCAAGATCGGTGATACATTGACTGAAGGTGAGAAACTTCATTTCCGTGGAATTCCCAGTTTTTCGCCCGAGATGTTTAAATACATTGAGAATGCTGACCCTATGAAACAGAAACAATTGGCTAAAGGTATTGACCAGTTGATGGATGAGGGTGTGGCACAGTTATTTATCAATCAGTTTAATGGACGTAAGATTATCGGTACGGTAGGGCAGTTGCAGTTTGAAGTGATCCAGTATCGTCTGGAAAATGAATATAATGCAAAATGCCGATGGGAGCCTGTCAGCCTATACAAGGCATGTTGGGTGGAAAGTGATGATCCGGAAGAGCTGGAAGCTTTCAAAAAACGTAAATATCAGTATATGGCCAAGGATCGTGAAGGAAGGGATGTATTCTTGGCTGATAGCAATTATGTACTTCAAATGGCACAAATGGACTTCAAGCATATTAAGTTCCATTTTACCAGTGAGTTTTAATTTTTTGTTGGAGGTGTGTCAAAAATCCCTAAGGGGATGGACACACCTCCTTCTTATTTTCACGAAATATTCTTTTTTACTTTATTCCTCTGGCTTTATAAATTCGTTCTTTAGCGTTATTAATTTGTTGAAACTTCTCTTCTGCCGCTTTTTTCACATCTTCACCCAATGTAGCAACACGGTCAGGGTGATGTTTTAATGCCAGGCGGCGATAGGCTGTACGTACTTCCTCATTGGTGGCAGACGGGTCAATTTCAAGTACTTTGTAAGCTTCTTCCAATGAGTTTCCGCTAAGGTTTAGCATGGATTCCACTTCTTTGGGTGACAGTTCCATGCATTGTGCCACTTCTTTTAATGCTGCTATTTCCTCAGAGCATACGCTTCCGTCACTTTTGGCTATGTTTACCAGAAAGTCCAACAATTGCAACCGTTGTTCGTAAGGCAGGTTCGCGGCAATCTGTGCACCACATTCATGGATGGTATTTTTAAATGCCATCGGATTTTGACGCTCCATCTGTTTGCGCTGTTCAAAAAGATTCAGCAAAATCTGTTCTCCTTGGATGACTGCCTCTTCGCCGAAATTCATTCTTAAGAATTGGCGTACATATTCCATTTCGCTGTGCATGATGCGTCCGTCTGCACGGATGATGTAAGACGCCATAACCAACATGGAGAATAAAAAACTATTCCGCTGGCCTTCATCATAGTTTCCAGCTTCCACCTGTCCTTTTTCGTATGTATTGCCAAAAAGTCCGTTGTTTCCATCCAGCAATGAGCCTAAGGCAAATCCGGCCAAAGCTCCCAGTGGTCCCATAGTCATGAATCCTAGAATACCACCAATCCATTTTCCTGCTCCCATTATTCTTTTAATTTTTTCGTTTTGGATGCAAAAATAAACAATCTTGGATGAAAAAAGTCTCTTTGCCGCATTTTTTACTATCTTTACCAATCAAATTAAAAATACTATGTTTCAGAAACTTGTAGCAATAGAACCTGTCAGTTTGGTTCTGTCAGCAGAAAAAACGTTATATTCTTTTGCAGATGAGGTTGTTATGTACTCTGATATTCCAGCGGGAGATAGTGAGATTATTGCTCGGATCGGAGATGCGGATGCTGTATTGTTAAGTTATACATCACAAATAAACCGGTATATTTTAGAGAGATGTCCGAATGTCCGGTATATCGGTATGTGTTGTTCACTATATTCTCCCGAAAGTGCGAATGTGGATATCCGTTATGCTAATGAACGCGGTATTACGGTGACGGGTATTCGTGACTATGGTGACGAAGGGGTAATAGAATATGTAGTCAGCGAACTGGTGCGTTGTCTTCATGGATTTGGTCAGAAGCCGTGGGAAGGGATTCCCCGGGAGATTACCGGCTTGAAAGTGGGTATTGTAGGCTTAGGAAAATCTGGTGGTATGATAGCGGATGCAATGAAGTTTTTTGGTGCGGATATAGCTTATTATGCCCGTAGTGAAAAAAAAGAAGCCGGTGCGAAGGGTTATCGTTTTATGCCTTTGAATGAACTTTTGACATGGAGTGAAGTGGTATGCTGTTGCTTGAATAAGAATACGGTTTTGTTGCATGAGGAGGAGTTCAAGGCACTTGGAAATAGAAAGATACTATTTAACACAGGATTGTCACCTGCGTGGGACGAATCTTCGTTTACCCGATGGTTGGAGGAAGATAATCTTTGTTTTTGTGATACATTAGGAGCATTGGGGAGTACGGCATTGCTTACCCATCCGCATGTGCGTTGTATGCAAGTATCAACCGGCCGTACTCGTCAGGCGTTTGACCGCCTGAGCGAGAAGGTGCTGGCCAATTTGTCAGAATACAATGGGTGAAGTGATATTGAGCAGGGTGTTTACTACAGACCATCCTGCAATCTCTGATGTAGCACTGTACACTTCTACTACTGCGTGTACTTGTTCATTTTTGATTTCCACTTTTTGAGTATCACCTGTAAATCCAGGGGTGGACTGTATGGATACCTGCATATTGTCCGGTCCTACGGAAGCCAATGAGGCTGCGACAGATACATTTACTTTGGTTGGAAAAACATTTATAGCCTCTGTTGCATTGCCGGAAAAGACAATGCATCTTTCCTGCTGCAGCTCTTCCTTGTAAACCGATGTGCCTTTCAAAGCATCAGGTCCTTTTTCATTGAAAAAACGAGCTGTAGCGTTTCCCATCAAAGAGGTGGTTCTTAATACATCAAATCCTCCGATGGCTCCGGATACCAAGTAAACCCGTGTATCGTTTGCCTTGGCTGTTTCTTTGACTTTCTCATAAAAAGAGGTGTCTGCCAAAGCTCCTATGGATAGGGTGATAATGGAAGTTCCGTTTTCCAAGGTAGGTAAGGCCAGTTCTTTCATTGCGGCAGGCGAGGCTGATTCCACTAGATAATCAGGTTTTAACTTCAACAGTTCTTTTAAAGTGTGACAGGCTGCACACATTTTTCCGTGTTGCCTCATTTTATTCGCAATGCGTTCGGCCTTTGATGCTGTACGCGAATATACGCCTACTAACTCATAGTCGGGCAACATTCCTTTGACAACTGCGTTTGTTATAATTTCAGCAAGTCGTCCACATCCTACTATAACTAATTTATTCATAGAACAAAGATAGGTATTTTCATCATATAAACCTATTTTGTGAAAAATGGAATTTATTGTGATATGTTTCTTACTCTATAGGTATATCTGTCCGAGCTGTTTTTAGTGTGCTTCTTAATCCCCTGTCTGATACATTAAAAAATTATACTTGTAATTTAAAAATAGTATGAGGAAGATTCGTCCTGATCAAGAATATTTTTTAAGGAATAATATTTACGTTTTATATAACAGACAGCATTATTACCTGACAGAATAAATGAAAAGTGATGGTTCAGAGTCGAATGGAAAAATTTCTTGTAAAACCAATATGATTGCATACTTATTCCTTAATACATGTTTTTTAGCATATTTTTGATGAATATTGCCCATTAAATTTGATAAATTTCGCCTTATGCGAGAATGCGGAAAAGTTTATACTTGTATTGAGAAAAAATGAATGATATACTATTAATAAAATGTTGTATTGTCTATGAGGAAATTATTTATTTTAATTCAATATTAGTATGAAAAAAACTTACTTAGATGCTTTAATGAGTATTTTTACACCTATTCCTTTGAATAATGGTTTTTATTTTGTGGATAACAACGGGACGATTGATTGGATTCTGTCGAATATATTCCTTTTAGGGTACGTGCTACCTGTAGAGGGGGTGATGATAGGTATCTTTTTCTATCTTTTATTATCTCATGCCATAGAACATAAAACTCAACTGATGTTCCGTGAAAAGTTCAAACTTGTTATTAATTTGTTCCATTATACACATACGCCTTTGGTGGTGTTACGGAATCAATTGGAAGAAATTGTGGTTGGTAATCTTCCTGAATCTGCTGTTACAAAGTTACAGCAGGCTCTGAAAAATGCCAATCAGGTTATTGATTGCAGCCAGAGTGCTATTTCACTTGGTAAAGCGGATTGGAAAACGATTCCTCGTGCTTCTGTGGTAGAGTTTGAGCTTTATGCCTATATCATGTCTGTTGTCGGTCTATGCCATCTTTATGCCGATTCGCGTCATATTCAGTTAAAAGTTACTGCCTGTTCTGATTATATCAGTTGCAGGATCAATGAAACCGTGATGACGGTAGCTCTTCAGCACCTTTTGAACAAAATGATAGATAACACACCTCCTGACGGTTGTATAAATATTATTCTTTCACATTCGGCAAGTTCTTGGGAGTTGCGTATCAGCAATTGTGAAAAGATAAGAAATGGAATTTTAAAGATGATTCCGGCCATGCCTGCCTTCTCTTCCATATATAATTATGGTGACTTATGGACGGTAAAGAAAATAATCCGTTTGCATGGCGGTAAAATAATCGGTTATGGATACGGAAAAGTGGTTACTTACCAGGTTATTATGCCGAAATATTTTCAATCCCAATCCGAGGCAGATACCGGTATGGCGCTATCTGTAAAGAAGCAAAAGGTTTACTTGGAAGAAACCGTATCTACAGCAGAAGGAAAGAGCCGGACTGATAAAAAAGAGAGTAAATCTTGTATTTTGTTGGTTATGGCAGACAAAAAGTATAGTGATTATTTAAGGATGACTCTTTCGGAGTATTTCAGGTGTATTGTTCTGGACGCTCCCGATAGAATAATAAGTGCCTCTGTTCAAAATAACCCTGATGTGATTGTTGTTGACGAAACTGTGAATGGAGTCTATGGAGAGGAACTTTGTTCTAAAGTTAAAGCAGACAAGGCCATAGCGAATATTCCGGTTATTCTTTTAATTAAGTCGGCAGATAATGAAAGCTATTTGTCGCATGTGGGGAGTAAAGCCGACCGGCTGGAATTGCGGAGTGCGAATATTTGGAAATTCCGGACGGACATTACTATGCTTATAGATAATAATTTGGTCAGACAGGAACGGATGAGGCGATTTATAGCCGATACGGTTGCTCCTACACTTCCCGAGAAGATAAGAAAGGACGATGCTTGTCTGAAGTTTATAAATAAAGTCCGGCAGTTGTTGGAACAGAATTTGGCGGAAGAGTCATATACCGTTGATGCGCTTAGTGAAGATATGGGAATGTCCCGCACTGCTTTCTATAATAAGATGAAGAAAATGACAGGACAGGCGCCGGCCGATTATATGTTGACATTCAAAATGGAAAGAGCAAAGAGATTATTGGCCTCTCAAGATTACTCTATCGGAGAAATTGCAACGATGTTGGGCTTTTGTGACAGTCGGTATTTTGCAAAAAGGTTTAAGGAAGCGTGTGGTATATGTCCGTCAAAGTATATCGAAACCATAATAGGCTGATGTGATATGATGCGGATTCTCCATACCTTATTTTATGATAGGCTGTTTTGACATGTTTTCATTGTAGAGGTGGCAAAGTCCCTGAATTTCGATGAAATGGGAAGAAATGAAAATCTACTCGTGAAAAAGAGATGTCTATGACGAATCTAAAATGAAGATTTAAGGTAAATCTAAGGTTGTTTCTTCTTGTTTTTATGAATAGTTTGTTTACTTTGTGCCAGATAAGTAAATATAGAAATCAAATGAAAAACAAACAACTATTATGCGTTTTATTCCCTTTGTTGGTGGCGTGTACCGGGCAACGCCACCAACAGCAGGTATCCAGTGAGTCAATCATAGAAGAAGCGGTGCGGAAGGGAGAAGTTCTGAAAGGGGAGATTGTTCCCATTGATACGGCTCTGTTCCGGTATGCCTATCGTATGCGTGTACAGGGTGACAAGGCGGTGATATTGGATTTGCACAATGCCGATTACTATTATCATGTATTTACTTATCCCGATTTTCAGTATCAGTCTTCTTTTGGAAAGCGTGGGGAAGGTCCGGGTGAGTCCATTTATGCGGCGAATATCCGTTTTGCAGGGCAGGACACGGTGTGGGTGCTTGATGACGGCAAGGGTAGGATGTATCAATATAGCGGTATAGCCGGGGGGAAAACTCCCAAACAGGAAAAGGATATTTTGTTGGATAAGCGCTTGTTCCGTTCCCTTGATTTTGATTTGAAGGATGCCTCTACTGTTGTTATCCCCGATTATTCCGGTGAGAACCGTCTCAGTTGGGCTTCACTCTCTTCCGGCGAATTGCTTCGTAAATCCGAGCAGATACCTGTGTCCGATCCGGAACTGTTGAGAGAAAGTGCGCCTGCTGTGGCTCAAGGCTGGAACAGTTTTGTATCATTCAGTCCTGATAAGAAGATATTGGTTTCTGTCACTCAGTTTGGAGATAGGCTCGATATTTATAGCATGGCTTCACAAAAGCATATAGGAGAATTGGGTGGGGATGGTGAACCCCAATTTAAAGTGAGTCCTGAAGGGTATGGCCTTCCGGCAGGCAGAATCTGCTATTATGATGTGCAGGTGACTGATAACTATATTTATGCCATTTATGACGGGCGCAAATTTAAAGATATTATGAAGTTGGCCGATGCCTATAAGCAGGGGGGCAGGATATTGCGTATATTTACCCATGAAGGCAATGTGGTGAAAACCCTTGTACTTGATCGTCCTATAGCCGGTATTTATGTGGATGAGGCTGCCGGTCTGCTATTCGGTATGGATGTCAATGCTGACGAGCAGATAGTAAAATACTCCACATGCAACCGGCAGTATACTCCCAGCAAACGAAGAATCAGATAGAAAGTATATTGAAAATGCTTTTCTGTCGCCTCAACCGTCTTTATCGAGCCATGAGAATTATACGGTATATCGGCAAGGAAAGAAGTTAATACAGTGCAGAAAGCTGTAGTCTCCCCTTCTTCAAGCAAAATGACGGCATCTACAATCCAATTGGAAATCTCGGTATCTTTGGGCTTTAAATAATTGGCAGCCACCATGGTCAGGAACCCTTTCGTTTCCTCTATTGTATAGTTAAACTTATTTGCCAGATCTGCAATAGCCAATCCTTCAAAAAATTCTTTCCTTCCCTTGAAATAAGTATCCAGGGTACTCACCAGCAGATTCTTTCCAAAACGTCGGGGACGGCTCAGAAAATATGTCGTACTCACAGATACCAACTTATAAATCAAAGCTGTCCTGTCCACATAGACAAAACCATCTTCACGCATCTTGTCAAAGCTCTGTATACCAATGGGATATTTCATTATTCCCTTTTTCTTAAACGGATTGTTAATGCGAAGATAAATCGTTATCTTTGCATTAACAATAAAAGTTGGAAAAAAGCTCATTCATCCATTTGAAGAAATAACCAGACGGTATCCTTTTTTAGGTTCTGTTATAATCTGATATTCTGGAAAGTTCTTTATTGAGGATTTAAGGGTGGAAATATGATTATGTATTTTATTGTCGGGCTTGTCCTCTTGCGGCCAAAATACATTCTTTATGTCTTCTTTGGTTAGAAAATGTTCCGGTGCATTGATGAATAGTAACAGCAGATTGAAATCCGCAGGTGCTATGGGACACGGCTGGTCGTTGATATACAATTTCTGACTTTCCAGCTTTAAAACCATCTTTTCAAATCGTGTGCAGTTCTGACTGGCCGGGATATCTTTTTCCAGCGGCTTTTTCAGAAATGACAAAGACACCCATACCAAGACGATGAAATAGGCGATGATGCTCCATAACACTTTTGGAGTAGTATGTTTTACTATTTCTGTCCAATGAATCATAGCCCATGCCTGTACGCCGGCACTTCTTTTTGCATCTATTGTTTGTACAGGGGTGACAAGGGCCGACTGAAAGGAGATTGAATCATTGTCACTAAATGCCTTTTCCTTGTTGTGGCGGTAAATGATTCCCGTCTTTATAGCAGAAATCCCATTCTTTTCCCATTCTTCTTGGAAGATCTTATTGAATTTGTCAGGATTGACAGGGATAATCCTTGTCATCACATACTGGTTGGCCAGTTGGGTAGCCAGTGACTCATGGATGCTGTCTTCAAAATAAATGGTTTCCATGCTATCACCGCATTCTATTTGAACACCTTTTACCTTTCTGCCTAAAGGACGATAGCTAACAAGTATTTTGTTTAATCGTTCCTGATAATCAATGTTGATCGTTTCACGTAGGCTGTCCTTCATTGTTATCAGAACATTTGTTTTTTCATCTTTAAAAGCAACATAAGATAGTAGGATGAATACAATCCATCCCACTACAATAAAACTTAACTTGAGTAAAGTTGCTAACTTTTTCATGTCTCCTGTTTGTGATACATTGCAAAGGTACATTTTTTTGTGAGAATTAGATTCATAATCCGGAGAGAATATGTGACTTAATAGCATGATTCACATAATTGGAGCTAAATTGTACCTTGATGATTTTTTCGATGAAATGGGTGTTTTTAGAACCTTAAGAAAACTTTAAGATCACCTTAAGCTGAATTTAAGGGGAAAAGTTTGTACGGTTGATAAATGTTCTCTACTTTCACATAAAAATGATAAACAAATGAAAAAAGCAATTATGTTGTTTACCACTGTTATAGTAATGGTGGTAGTGGTTTGGGAAAAGACCTCCGGAAAGGCGGTAGAGAGTAAACTCCTTTTAGATAATGTGGAGGCATTGGCGGCTGGAGAGTTTGGACGTGATACATGCCTAGGTAGTGGAAATGTTACTTGCAGTACCGGAGAAAAAGTGGAATATGTTCTTAGACCTTTTAGCTTGGATTAGTTAATGAGATGCCTTTGTCTATTACTATGCGTACTTGCTCTGTTTTCCTCCTGCAAAGAATCTGAAAAAGATAAAATCGCTCGTTTGGTTGAGGAATGGGAGGGGAAAGAAATTCTCTTTCCTGCCCGTTCCGTCTTTACTATTCAAGGGAAGGATACGGTGGATTTTTCTTTTGTCGATGCAGACTATAAGGTAGTGACATATATCGATTCAGTAGGATGTACCAGTTGCAAGTTACAATTACCTCGCTGGAAGCAGTTTATGCAGGAAGTGGATTCAACGCTGAACCGTCCTATTCCCTTTGTATTTTATTTTCATCCGAAAGACATGAAAGAATTGCGTTATATCACCCGTCGTGATGCATTCATCTATCCTGTTTGTTTCGATGAAATGGATGATTTTAACCGATTGAACCATTTTCCGGGAGAAATGACTTTTCAAACATTTCTATTGGACAAAGATAACAAGGTGGTGGCTATAGGCAATCCGGTTCACAATCCGAAGTTGAAGGAACTTTATCTGAAAATATTGACAGGTGGTAAAGCGGAAAAAGTGGAAATTCCTATGACGGAAGTTAGTATGGATGTAGCAAGTATAGACTTCGGTTCATTTCCTCAGTTGGAGAAGCAGGAACGCAAGTTCACACTGACCAATACGGGGCAGCATGTGCTGGTGATATACGATGTTGTCACTTCCTGTGGGTGTACTAAGGTAAACTATAGTAAGGAAGGTATCCGTCCGGGAGAAAAAGCGGTGCAGACAGTGATTTATGAAGCCGAAAAGGCAGAACATTTCAGCAAGACGGTTACCATTTATTGCAATGCGGATAATTCTCCACTTCGTTTGAAGATAACGGGAAATGCTGAATAAAGATGAAGTATAAGCTAATGAGAGTAAAAAGCGGATGGAAAGAAATCCTTTTTCTTTGCCGAAAGTCGATTCTTTCCACCCTGCGGCTCTCTCCTAAAAGAAAGGAGGTTAAGTCCAATGCAAAAGTAATGTAAAAGATTGGAATGGGCAAGCGGTAGGTTTGCTTTTCCTGAGGTGGAACTTGTTTCCATAAAGAGATTACAATGAAAGTAACAATTCATCAAAAAAATAAAAGACGATGAAAGGAAAAATTTTGAAAGTAACTATAGTTGCTGCGTTTGCTTTGATAGCAGGAATGAATGTGTATAACGCTCAGAAATCGGATGTTATGTCTGATTTGGCTTTGGCTAATGTAGAAGCATTAGCCCAGTCTGAAGGTTCTGGTAGCAGTGGTTGTCGATATCGGATGGCTTCACGTTGTGGAGTGGTCGATTCTTCAATGCCTTGGAGACCGGTAATGACTATTTATGAAGATCATTATTTTTAGAAAACATAACGTTTATCGGTTACGAATTATTTTTGTAACCGATAAATCGAAAAATACGGAAAAGTATGAAGAACTATATATATTATTTATTATTACTCGCATTGAGCATATCTTGCACAGCTAATAAAAAAGGAATAGACAAAACAGAAAAACAGACAGATCAACTGGTATATACTCATGTTAGTGGAGAAAACCTGAAAAGTGATTCTACGTTATGGGGTATGAAAATTGATTTTGTAAAAGATGGCCATTTATTTATTCAGGAACTATCTAATGACTTATTGTATGGGGTTTATCGTATAGAAGACGACAGCCTAATAAAAGAAGGCGGGTTCTTAACCAAAGGGGAAGGACCTTTTGAGGTTGTTCATCCTGACTTGTGGGGAAATGAAGATGACTCGGTTTTCTATGTTTCAAACTATGCCGGGATAATAAAAGAAATATATAGCATAAAGATGGCTGACATCTATCATAAAGAGAAATGGAATATTATTCCATTTCCGGATTCTCAAGGATGTCTGTTTTATCCTTCTATTGCTATAATGAATGATAGTATTTGTGTCGTTTCAGGCTCAAAGTTAAGCAGTGTCAATATATTATCTTATGTCAATTTGCAAACTGGGGAAATATCGGATTTAGATTTCCCTTTTCCCGGATTTGTCCTCCCCTCAGATTTTAAGACTGCGGAGCACATGATTTATTGTGATGCACAACTTTTAAAACATCCCAGTCAAAATAAGCTGTTATATGTTTGTCGTTTAGGACGATATGTGAAAATTGTGGAAATAGAGAACAGACAAATTAGCAGACAAATCTCTTTATACTCCATTCTTCCCCAATATGAAGTAGTAAATGGTGACCGAAAAATAAAAGATGATTGTTTGGGTGGAATTGTTGCAAAAATGACAAATGATCGGATCTATTGCCTTGTTTTACCTTATACAAGAAAAGAAGAAAATGAGCAGCCTTTCTATAAAGGTATGCCGAATTATTTTGCTGATGAACTGGTGGTTTTTGATTGGAATGGAAACATCATCGAGGCCTATAGATTGGATCAGCCTATTTGTAATTTTGGAGTAGATGGGACAAAAAATATCCTATATGGAACGACATTGGATGGAGAAGACTTCGTAGTGAGAAAATATAATTTGAAGAATGTTGAATAAATAATGTTCATTTATAATCGAATCGTATAGTAATAGATGATGTATTTTTTAATCAGTGGCTATATGTGTATATTGAAGTTTATGCTTTTTTCTTGCGTTATATGTATTTTTTTTTCTTGTTCATCTTTTCATAAGGAACAATTAGAAAATGCTTTGAGCTTTGCAACTTTTAATCGGTTGGAACTGGAAAAAGTGCTGAAGCATTATGAACACGATTCTTTAAAATTGGAAGCGGCTAAATTTCTGATACGGAATATGCCTCATTGCTATTCCTACCAACAGGGAGGTGAAATGGATAGTGTGAAGCGTGTACGTACTTATTATAGTCCTTTCGGACAAATAGACCAGACTTATGCCAGACGTTGGGGGCATTATACCTATCGTAATCTTCTTAAAATATATGATGCCCATATTATCACAGCCGAATACTTGATAGACAATATAGACCGTGCTTTTGATAATTGGCAGAAACGTTCATGGAACCGTTCTCTTTCATTTGAAGATTTTTGTGAATACTTGTTGCCTTATCGTATAGGGGATGAACCGCTGGAAGAATGGCGTGAACTTTATGAAAAGAAATATGGATATTTATTAGATTCCATATATAAAGGCAGCGATGTGGTGGAGGCCGCGAATTTGGTAAGCAGGCATCTACAAGAACCTGTCTTTATTTATTGTGAAGACTTTGAACTGCCTCATATCGGTCCCAGGTATTTATTCAGCCATCGATATGGTAGTTGCGTGGATGCGGCGGATATAGTGACTTATGCATTTCGGGCTGTCGGCATTCCTTGTATGGAAGATACGGATGCCAGAGGGGGACATGTATGGAATGTTGTTCGTGACACGACAGAGAGCGATGTACCTATTTGGTATATAGCTTCGGAGGCTGTGAGGGGGAGTAGGGATACGGGAGGGTATAAACGTGGCAAGGTTTACAGGTCCATGTATGGTTTTCAAGAAGAAAAGGCGGCACATCTGGGAGATGATTGGAAATCAATGCCGCTTTTATTCTATCACCCTTATATGAAAGATGTCAGTTATGCATATTATCCGGATACGTTACGCATACTTACCGGTATTCCTGATGGTGAGGTTTGTTATCTGGCCCATTTCCACGAAGCGCATTGGTGGAGTTGTGCCTGTGCACGCTCGGCAAGCGGCAAAATGGAAATACCTAATCTAGAATCGGAACTGGTATATCTTCCCATGAAATATACCAAAGGCAATTATTATCCTTCCGGCTTCCCCTTTTGGTTTGCAGGTGGAGAAATAAATACGTTTCTTCCGGATTGGGAGAAAACAGTAAAGGTTCGTTTGTATAGAAAATATCCGGTATATGGTTGGTTGCGCAGCTTTATGGGCCATGTGGTGGGAGGTACTTTTGAGGGAAGTATGACGAAAGACTTTGAAGATGGAAAGACATTATATGAGATAGCGGATACTCCCGTGATAGCAAGGAATAGAATCTTTCTGAATAAGCCGGTTAAGTGCCGTTACATAAGATATAAGGCTGACAATGATAAATGCGCGGAACTGGCGGAAATGACATTTTATGCCAATGGCAAGGCTGTTTCTCCGATAGCGGTTTGGGGGAGTCCTACGGAAAAAGGAAATATGCATGTGCTGGCAAAGCATGTGGCGGATGGTAATCCTCTTTCTTATTATCTGTCTTTAGACAAAGGAGGGGAGGTAGTTGTTGATTTGGGCCGTGTCGCAGTTATAGATTGCCTGGAGTATATGCCCCGGAATGATGACAATTTTATTTCTCCGGGTGATACTTATGAGTTGTTCTGTCATGCCGGTACTGAAGGATGGAAGAGTTTGGGAAAACAGCGGGCTGATACTACCTGTTTGGACTGGATTGTGCCTGACAATGCATTGTTCTGGTTACGCGATCTGACCCGTGGGCGTGAAGAACATATTTTCTTTATGCAGAACGGGCGGCAGAAATTTCCAACCTTTTAAGATTTAAAATGAGGTATCTAAAGAAATACATAGGCGTTTTATATAACTTGCTGGTTTGTGTGGCCGGAGGGAGTTTGTTAATGATGATTATTTGGTTGTTATTACAGATATTTGTTTTTGCCTCATTTGCCATACCTTCTGACTCCATGGAGCCGGTTTTGATACCGGGTGACTATGTGCTTGTCAATAAAATGTTGAAAGGACCACGTATATTCAGCCTTGGTGATGCCCGGCAACATAAGCCGCTACACATAGATCGTTTGAAGGGATTCAGTGAATTTCGGCGCAATGAGGTATTGGTCTTTAATTTCCCTTATCCGGAACGATGGGACAGTGTAGGCTTTAACCTGATGCTTTATTATGTAAAGAGGTGTATCGCATTGCCGGGTGATACTGTTGAAATAAGGGACGCCCGATATAGGGTCAGAGGTTATGATAAGGAATTAGGAAATATAGTTTCACAAAACAGTTTGGCGCATTTTTTGGAGAAACCGAGGAATGTGGAGAAAATGATACAGGAAAATTGTTTTTTTGCTTATCCCGGTGATACCATCTTAAAATGGAGTATTAAAGATTTTGGTCCTTTTTATCTTCCTTCCCGTGGGGATACTATTGTGATGGATGATAAACATTATTTGCTTTATCGCAACCTTATAGAATGGGAGCAACAAGATAAATTAATAGCGAGTAACGGGCATTTTTATTTAAATGGGCGGGAAGTGGAGCATTATGTTTTTATGCACAATTATTATTTCATGGGTGGTGATAATTGTTATAATTCTCAGGACTCGCGCTATTGGGGGCCTTTGCCGGAGGAATATATTGTAGGAAAGGCGACATTGATATGGAAGTCTAAGAATAGAGTGACGGATGAAATATGTATGGACAGGATATTTAAAAAGATAAAGTAGTATGAGAGTTTGTGGTGTATATTTTGTTTTTGTAATTCTTCTTTCTGCTTGTACGAATGGAGTAAGTCATTTGGATATTGCTTTGCAGCAGGCTAAACATAATAAAGCGGAGTTGGAAAAAGTGTTGAAGCATTTTAAACATGATAGCTTGAAATACCGTGCTGCCTGTTTTTTGATTGAAAATATGCCTGGTAAATATTCAATACTCCCTTATGATTCGTTGGATAGATATAAGAACTTTTTGAAGATTATCCCACAAAATGATCCTATAAGTTGGGATGTACGATATTCTAAGATTTGGCATGGATTTGATTCTATTTCTAAACGACAGTTGGCAGGCTTTAGTAAGATTGAAGATATAAAAGTTATAACGGGAGATTATTTAATAAAAAATATTGAATATTCCTTTAAGATATGGGAGAATGGAAAAATAAAAGATTACTGTTCATTTGATGAATTCTGTCATTATATTTTGCCTTATCGTATAGACCATGAGCCATTATCGGATTGGCGTGAGGAAGGTTTTCAAAAGTTTGGTCATTTATTGGATTCTTTAATGTCTCCACGAGAATTGGCCCTTCGTATCATAAAATTAGGTGGAATGCGTTATAATATAGGAATGACTAAATATCCTTATAAACAGTCTTATGCTGAAATGCTACAGACCCGTTGGGGTACTTGTGATGATATGGCGGCATTTTTAGCTTTGTCTTTACGTGCCATTGGAATCCCTGCTTCTATTGATTATGTTCCGGCATGGGCTAATAGGAGTTCTTCGCATTGTTGGAATGTGGTGAAAGATGCTACTGGTGATTTTATAGAAGTGGGATATGGTCCTGAAGGAAAAAATGAAGTTGTATACAAGATTTCTAAGATTTATAGGAAAAAATATGATATTCCACTATGTGACGTTACATCCGAATATGCTATGCCTCTTTCTGATTTAACCTTTAGAGTGCCTTCACAGAAAGATAAACAATTAATCAGTCTTTGTACTTTTAATAATCATGACTGGGTTCCTGTTGCTTTATCAAAGGTGATGAATGGAAGTGTTTTGTTTGAATCAGTCGGGAGAGGAATTTTATGGGGAGATAATCAAATAAGAACTTATTTAAACGAAGGAAAGGGGATCGTTTTCTTAGCATTTATCAGCCAAAAAGGGCGATTGAATAATAAACCTATAGGGTTTCCTGTAATTCTTTTAGAAGATGGAACCATAAAAGAGCTGTGTGCTAGTACAGAAAAAGAAAGTATTATACTTTACCGTAAATACCCATATTATGGAAGTAATAATGCAATAATATATGATAGTAATGAAATATGTGTCGATAATGAATATGAATTGTTCTATTGGAATATGAAATGGATTAGTTTAGGGCGAAAATTTGCAGTCGACAATAAACTTCATTATGATGATGTACCTAAAGGCGCTTTATTGTGGTTAAAAAATCATACTCAAGGAAAAGAAGAGCGGATTTTTACATACGAAGATGGGAAACAAGTTTGGTGGTAGAAATGGGAAATAAATGGCTGAAATATGGAATAGCATTGGTGGCAGGCATACCGGTTGCGTTGTGTCTCAGCATGGTGTGTTGTGGCACGTCTTCACTGCCTGCCGATATACTGGAAGATGACTGGCGGTGGATGTATGCTTGTGGTATTTTTTCATTGGCAGCTTTTACCCTGTTGATATTTCTTTTTCCGGCACGGATTAAGGAATGTCTGCCGGCTGTCGTATCATGGGTATTTATTCTATACGGAGTCGTTGAAGCCGTGTGGGGCATCCGTCAGGTGTATGGATTTACCTATTCCAACCATTCCCTCTATGCCTTGACCGGTTCATTCTATAATCCCGGTCCTTATTCAGGCTACCTTGCCATGATATTCCCTATCTGTCTGTATGAATGGTTAAAGCGGAAGGAGGATAAGAAAACCATATCTTATTATATTGTTTTATTCGGAATGCTATTGATTCTTTGTGTGTTGCCTGCCGGTATGAGCCGCTCGGCATGGATAGCCGCATCGGTCTCTTCCGTTTATATTTGTAGTATGCACTATAGGATGGAAATTCAGCATTATATCAGGCATCATCGTAAGCAGGCAGTGTCTTTTGCCATAGTAACCTTTATTTTGGGCGGTATAGCATTGGGTGGCATTTATCAAATGAAGAAGGATTCCGCAGACGGACGTCTGTTCTTATGGAAAATTGCTGTCCGGGCTGTCAATGAACATCCATGGACAGGATGCGGCTGGAACAGTGTTCCGGCTGCTTACGGACAGGCGCAGGAGAATTATTTTGCAGCCGGAAATTATACGGCAACGGAGGAACTTGTGGCAGGTGCTCCCGAATATGTTTTTAATGAATATCTGCAAGTAGCCATTGCCTGGGGAATACCTGTGCTTTGCATCGGGTTGTTGATACTAAGTGGGAGCATGTACATAGGTCATAAACAAGGCATCTATGGACTATGCGGCGCATTGCTATCTTTAGCGGTATTTGCGTTTTCTTCTTATCCACTACAATTTCCAGCGTTTGTTTCGGCTTTGATTATATTAGTATTAGCTTGCGGTATCCGTGTTCTTCCTTTAGAGAAAGTTTGGCCGCGCATTTTGTTTACTGTTTTATTGTTAATCGGAAGCTATGGCTGTTTCTGTAAATATCAGCAGAAATCCAAGACTGTAGAAGCTTGTAAGCAATGGACCAAAAGCCGTATGTTTTACCACTCGGGAGCTTACCGGCAAGCAGTAGAAAGTTATGCTGAAATTCAGAAAGAAATGAGAGAGAATGCTCGCTTTATGTTTGAGTATGGCCATGCCTTGCATAAACTGCATGAACCCGAACTGTCTAACAAGGTACTGAAAGAGGCCTTGAAAGTGAGTGGCGATCCCATGATACTAAATATTATCGGGAAAAACGAACAGGAAATGAAGCATTATGAAAGTGCGGAATATTGGTTTATGCGTGCCGTTCATCGGCTACCCGGGAGGATTTATCCTTATTATCTTTTGGCCAATCTATATGCGGATCCGTCTTTTTATCGGCGTGACAAATTGGAGCGGATGGTACAGACGGTATTGGAGAAAGAACCGAAAATTCAATCTACCGCTATCAAGCAGATGAGACGGAAAGCACGGGAATTATTAAAAAAAGTACCTGAAAATTAGTTTTTACAGAATAAAAAGTTTTTATTTGTTATAGATATCACAAAATATGACCATGAAATTACACATCTTTGCATCGGGCTTATTGTTAGCTATTTCTTTCACTGCCTGCTCGGGAGAAAAAAAGGAAACAACGGAAAAAGAAGGGGTGGAAACAGTTCTTCCTTCTTTACCCAATGAGGTGACGGTGATGCCGCTCAAAAAGCAGGTTTTCAATCATGAGTTGATCAGTAACGGGAAAGTGACGGCGCAGGATTATGCCGACCTGTATTTTCGTACCTCGGAAGTGGTGGCAAACGTATGGGTAAAGAATGGAGATATAGTGCGAAAAGGTCAAAAGATTGCCCAATTGGATTTGTTTAAGCTGAACAATACGCTGGTACAGAATAAAAATAGTCTGGCGCAGGCTACCTTGGAGATGCAGGATGTGTTGATAGGACAAGGATATGCTCCCGATAATCTGAAGGTGATACCTGCTGATGTGCTGGAACTGGCCAAAGTAAAAAGCGGGTATGAGCAGAGTAAAGCCCAATATGAATCTGCTCAATATGATATGGAACAAGCTACGTTGACTGCTCCTTTCGATGGAGTAATTGCCAACCTCTTTGAAAAGAGGTATAATATGCCCAAAACTTCCGAGCCTTTCTGTCGGGTAATCCATACAGGTAATATGGAGGTGGATTTCACCGTACTTGAAAATGAGCTGCCATTACTGAAAGTGGGGGATAAGGTGGAGATTACTCCTTATGCATCGGCAGCAGGGGTGCGCCAGGGAAGTATCAGTGAGATTAATCCGCTGGTGGACGAGAATGGAATGGTACGGATAAAGGCACGAGTGAACGGGAGTAATAAATTGTTCGACGGCATGAATGTAAGGGTAGGCGTGAAGCGTTCTGTGGGTGAACAACTGGTTATCCCCAAAACGGCAGTTGTACTACGTTCCGGCAAACAGGTGGTATTTACACTGAAAGAGGGTAAAGCTATGTGGAACTATGTGCATACGGGATTGGAGAATATGGAGGAATATACCATAACAGATGGACTGGAAGAGGGCATGGAGGTAATAACTACCGGAAATGTGAATCTGGCTCATGAAGCACCGGTGAGGGTGATTAAAAATTGAAAGTATGGTTAAGTTCTTATTGCAACGGCCCATTGCGGTGCTGATGGCTTTTACCGCCTGTTTTATTGTAGGGTTGGTAACCTACTTTTCGTTGCCTGTATCTTTGCTGCCCGATATTGCCATACCGCAGATTACCATACAGATGACGGGCGAGAATTCATCGGCACGCGAGTTGGAGAATACGGTGGTCACCCCTGTGCGCAGGCAGTTGTTGCAAGTAGCCGGACTGAGGGAGATAAAAAGTGAAACCCGTGACGGGGCGGGTGTGATCCGTCTGGAGTTTGATTTTGGCGTGAATACCGATCTGGCATTTATAGAGGTGAATGAGAAGATAGATGCCGCTATGAACAGTCTTCCCAAGGAAGTGACACGTCCCAAAGCCATCAAGGCAAGTGCGACGGATATTCCTGTACTTTACGTCAATATGACCTTGAAAAACGACGGTGCTTATCGGGAAACCGACGAGCAACAATTTCTGGAGTTGTGCGAATTGGCGGAGAATGTGGTGAAACGCCGCATCGAACAGTTACCCGAAGTGGCTATGGCGGATATAACCGGAGTGCCCGGAAGGCTTTTGCAAATTGTTCCTGATAAAGATAAACTGGCCATGACGGGGATCAGTGTGGAGGATATAGAGAATACACTTTCCGCCAATAATGTAGAGCCGGGAAGCATGTTGGTGAGGGATGGCTATTATGAATATAATATCCGTATAGCTACCTTACTCCGTACGCCGGAGGATGTGAGAAATATTTATATCCGTAAAGGGGAACGCATTATGCAATTGAAAGAATTTTGCAAAGTGGATGTTGTTTCGCAAAAAGAGATGGGACGCTCCGTTGCCGGAGGAAAAAGAGCGGTGACGCTGGCCATTATCAAGCAGAGTGATGAAAATATGGATGCCATGAAGGCGAAGCTGAAGGAAACGACCGATTATTTTGCATCCCTGTATCCGGATATCGAGTTCAGTGTGAGCCGTAACCAAACAGAATTGTTGGACTATACTATTTCGAATTTGCAGCAGAATCTTTCTTTGGGGTTCTTGTTTATCTTTATTGTAGCTGTGCTGTTTCTGGGGGATGTACGTTCACCGCTGATTATTGGTATCAGCATGGTCACTTCTATTGTTATTACGTTCTTTTTCTTTTATTTCTGTCATGTGTCGCTGAATGTGATATCACTTTCGGGCTTGATTCTGGCAGTGGGTATGATGATAGACAGCGCCATTATTGTAACGGAGAATATTTCGCAGTATCGTGAACGGGGATATTCTCTGAAACGTTCTTGTGCCGTGGGCACGACGGAAATGATTACACCGATGCTCAGTTCGTCCCTTACAACCATTGCGGTATTTGTGCCTCTGATATTTATGAGCGGCATAGCTGGAGCTATTTTTATGGATCAGGCTTTTTCTATTACGGTGGGATTGATGATATCTTATATTACGGGTATTATGTTGCTGCCCGTATTGTATCTGTTGTTTTATAAGGCTGGTATCCGTAGTAAGGGATTTCTTTCCAGACGTTTTGACAATCTGCTGAAAAATGAGTGGCTGGAAAGCTTTTATGATAAAGGGATTGACTGGGTGTTCTCACATAAAAAGCTTTGTGTGGTCGGCACGCTGGCAACCCTTCCACTGTGTGTGTTTCTTTTTTATGTCATGGAGAAGGAACGTATGCCGCAGATTGACCAGAATGAACTGGTGGTACGGATAGAATGGAATGAGAATATCCATGTGGACGAGAACAACCGCCGGGTGGATGATTTAATGAAACAGGTGGACGACCGGGTGACAGAGCATACGGCATACGTGGGTATGCAGGATTATATATTGAACGGGGGCAGCGAACTTTCATCTACCGAAGCGGAACTTTATTTTAAGACAGAAAGTCCATCCGGAATCTTTTCATTGCAGGAATTATTGGGGAAGGAGATAAGGGAGAAGTATCCGTTGGCAGTGGTTACTTTCTCACCCCCCGAAACTATCTTTGAAAAGTTGTTTGTGACAGGAGAGGCGGATGTGGTAGCGGAACTCCATACGGCGAATAAATCGCAGGCACCGGAGGCGGAGCGTTTGCAGCGGTTAGAAAAGGAAATCACGCAGGTGACGGGCAATGTTCCGACGGGCATCGCTTTCCGGAACCAGATGAATCTGATAATCAATAAAGAAAAACTGTTGTTGTATAACGTATCATACGATGAATTGACGCGGGTACTCCGCACAGCTTTCAAAGAGAACAAGGTTTCTACTTTACGCTCCTACCAGCAATATCTGCCTATCAGTATTGCCGGGGAGGAAAAGAGTGTAAATAGTGTATTAAGTGAAACTTTGGTGCGGACGATGGCAGATGGTAACGGAGAGGTGAATTATATTCCTTTGAATAACCTGGTGACGGTAGTGCCCGCCGAAGATTTGAAGAGTATTACGGCGGGAAAGAACGGAGAATATATTCCTTTAAGCTTTTATGATGTGAAGGATGCACCGGGACTGATGCGGAAGGTGAAAGAGGTGGTTAATGAGGAAAAGGAATGGGAGGTGGATTTTTCGGGTAGTTTCTTTTCGAATGAAAAAATGATGGGGGAATTGACTGTGATTCTTTTTGTTTCTTTGTTGCTGATGTATTTTATCCTTTGCGCGCAGTTTGAGAGTTTCTTGCAACCGCTGATTGTCTTGATGGAAATTCCTATTGATACGGCTTTTGCTTTGCTGGCATTATGGGTTTTCGGTCACACGCTGAATTTGATGTCCGCCATAGGCATTATCGTGACTTGTGGTATTGTGGTGAATGACTCTATTTTAAAAATGGATGCCATCAATGAATTACGGAAAGCGGGGATGCCTTTGGTGGAAGCCATTCATACAGCAGGCAGGCGCAGGTTGAGGGCAATTATCATGACTTCGCTGACAACTATTTTTGCAATGGTTCCGTTGCTGTTTACCTCGGATATGGGGTCGGAGATGCAGAAGCCTTTGTCTATTGCCATGATTGGCTCTATGGTGGTGGGAACTTTGGTCAGCTTGTTTATCATTCCTTTGATATATTGGTTTATTTATAGAAAACATGACAAGAATGAAGTACATTAGTATATGGATAGTGGGATGTATGCTGTCTTTCGGGGTAAAGGCGCAGCAGGTGGTGAAGCTGGATTTGCAACGTACGATAGAGATTGCGAATGATAGTTCCTTGTCCGCTTTCAGATATCAGAATCTTTATTTGTCGGGATATTGGGAATATCGTACTTACAAGGCGAACCGTTTGCCGAGTCTTACGCTGGATCTGACTCCGGCTAAATATTATCGCTATATCACCCAGCGTTATGATTCGAATGAGGATATGGATGTGTATCGTGAACAACAGATGTTCAGTGCATCAGGCGGATTGAGTATCAAACAGAATCTGGACTGGACGGGCGGTACTTTCTATATTGATTCGGAACTGGACTTTATGCGTAATTTCGGTGACTCAAAGTCTACACAATATTCCAGTATCCCTGTGCGTGTGGGATATCAACAGAGCCTGTTGGGATATAATGCTTTTCGTTGGGACCGGAAAATAGAGCCGTTGAAGTATGAAAAGGTGAAGAAGCAATTCATTTATAACACGGAAATGGTTTCAGAAGAAGCGGTGACTTATTTCTTTGCGTTGGCTATGGCACAGGCGGATTACCGCTTGGCGGAGGAGAATGTGGCGTCCAGTGATACCCTTTATAGCATCGGGCTCCAGCGTCATAAGATAGCAGCGATATCACGTGCCGATTTGCTGACATTGCAACTGGACAAAGTGAATGCGCATAATACGTTGCAGAATGCGCAGATTGCTTTGAAACGCGCTATGTTTTCATTGGCTTCCTTTCTGAATCTGGATAAGAATACCGTGATTGAATTGGATATACCGGGACGTCCCACAGGAAAGATGATTCCGGTAGATGATGCGTTGATGCGGGCCAAAGAGAATAATCCTACTTTCCTGGAACAACGGCAGAATGTGCTGGAAGCGGAACAGAATGTGGACAAGACAAAGAAAGAATCCCGTTTCAATGCTAGTTTTAATGCCAGTGTGGGTTTTAACCAGGTGGCGGATAAACTGGGAGATGCCTACAGACATCCTTTGCAACAGGATTTGGTTTCTGTCAGTGTTTCTATTCCTTTGATTGACTGGGGAGTGAGAAAGGGTAAATATAATATGGCGAGAAATAATCTGAATGTGGTGAGGATTGCCGCTCGTCAGGAAGAACTGAGTGTGGAGGAAGAGGTGATTATGACGGTGAATGATTTTAACATTCAGCAGAGTTTGATTGCGAGTGCGGAGGAGGCTTTGGACCTTGCCGTAATGGCATACGAGCAGACACGCCAACGTTTTATCATCGGAAAGGCGGATGTGAATAGTCTTACTCTTTCGTTGAACCGCCAGCAGGAAGCGCAGAAAAATTATATTTCGGCTTTGCAGAATTATTGGTTGAATTATTATAAGATACGTAAACTGACGCTGCACGATTTTGAGTCCGGTTTTTCTCTGGCGGACAAGTTTGATTTTAATACTGGAATTTATCGATGAGTAATCCGCGTAACCTCTCCTCGTTTACTCTGATAGTGACATTTGTCTGTCTGTCACTGATAGGGGTGGTATTAGTACCGTTGTTGCCGGTTAAGCTGGCGCCGTCGCGTACCTTGCCCGGTCTGACTGTTTCTTTCAGTATGCCCGGCAATTCGTCACGGGTTATTGAGGCGGAGGTTACCAGTAAACTGGAGGCGATGATGGCCAGAGTAAAGGGAATCAGGAAGGTGAACTCTACTTCGGATAACGGCAGCGGCTCAATTTCTTTGGAATTGGATAAGCATGCGGATATTGACGTTACCCGCTTTGAAGTGTCTACCATCATCAGACAGACCTGGCCTCAACTGCCCGAGGGGGTGAGTTACCCTCAAATCAGTACGCGACGTTCGGATGATAAGGCGTCCAGACCTTTTATTACTTATACACTGAATGCGCCTGCCAATCCTATTTTGATTCAGCAGTATGCGGAAGAGAATATCAAGCCGGTATTGGGACAGTTGAAGGGGATTTATAAAGTGGAACTGAATGGAGCTACACCTATGGAGTGGCAGTTGGAGTATGACAGTGACCAGCTTTCACATTTGGGAATCACACTGCAGGCTGTGCAACGGGCCATTAACCGCCATTATGAAAAAGAGTTTCTGGGGATCTGTTCTATTGAAAAAGGTGCGGAGGGCAGAGAGTGGATCAGACTGGTACGTACATCTACTGAAAAAGAAATGGAATTTGAACCGGGAGCCATTCAACTGCAAGCCGAAGATGGAACGATGGTTATGCTGGATAAACTGATAAAGGTAAGGCATGTGGAAGAACGACCGCAAAGTTATTACCGGATAAACGGGTTGAACTCTGTTTACCTGTATGTCACTGCCGAGGAAACAGCCAACCAATTAAATTTAAGTGGGGAAGTGAAGCACCTTATGGGTGAGTTGCAACAGAAGATGCCTCCGGGATATGAGGTGCATATCAGTTATGATGCTACGGAATATATTCAGAAAGAATTGGATAAGATTTATTTTCGTACCGGACTGACTGTATTGATTCTATTGTTGTTTGTAGCGTTGATAACACGGAATCTGCGTTATCTGTTCCTGATTGTGGCCAGTCTGGTGGTTAATATATCTGTTGCCGTCATTCTTTATTATACATTTGGTTTGGAAATGCAGCTTTATTCATTGGCGGGCATTACCATCTCATTGAATTTGGTGATCGATAATACGATAGTGATGACAGACCATATTCTGCATCGCCGCAATCTGAAGGCGTTTGTTTCTGTACTGGCAGCCACGCTGACTACTATCGGGGCATTGGTTATTATCTTCTTTCTGGATGAGAAGATACGTCTGAACTTGCAGGATTTTGCAGCGGTGGTCATTATCAATCTGGCTGTATCTTTGTTTGTTGCCTTATTCTTTGTTCCGTCCATGATTGATAAAATAGGTTTGAAGAAGAAAAAGAGAAGAAAAAGAAGACGTTTTCTGCTCAGACCTACTTTTATGAAACGGTTGACTGTCTATTTTACCCGTTTCTATCAAGGGTTGATTTATTATTTATGCCGTTTCAGGGTGATAGCTTGCCTGCTGTTGCTGCTGGGGTTCGGTCTGCCTGTATTTATGCTGCCCGAGAAGATGGAAGGAGAAGGTAAATGGGTGGAATATTATAATAAGGTATTTGATAATTCCACTTTCAAGGATAAGGTAAAGCCGGTAATCAACAAGGCTTTAGGTGGTAGTCTCCGTCTTTTTGCAGAGAAAGTATACGAGGGAAGTTATTTCAATCGAGATGAAGGTGAAGTGGTGCTTTCCGTTTATGCTACTTTGCCTAATGGCAGTACATTAGAGCAGATGAATGTGCTGATAAAGAGGATGGAAACTTATCTGAGCGATTTTAAGGAAATTAGGCAGTTTCAGACGTATATCTATAATGCGCGTCAGGCTAATATTCAGATTTATTTTACAAAAGAAAATCAGCGGAGCGGATTCCCGTATACTTTGAAAGCTAATATAATCAGTAAGGCACTGACTTTGGGAGGTGGTAGCTGGAGCGTATATGGTTTGCAAGATCAGGGATTCAGTAACGATGTGCGTGAGAGTGCCGGCAGTTTCCGTGTGAAACTGTATGGGTATAATTACGACGAACTTTCTTATTGGACGGAACGGCTGAAGGAGAAGTTGTTATTACACCGCCGTATCAAGGAAGTGACGGTAAATTCGGAGTTTTCTTGGTGGAAAGATGATTATAGTGAGTTTTATCTGGATTTGGACAAGCTGAGGATGGCGAAAGAGAATGTTACAGCCACGCAGCTGTTTACCGCTTTGCGCCCTGTATTCGGACGGGATATTTATTGTGGTAACGTGTTGTTTGATAATCAGACGGAACAACTGAAGCTTTCATCGCTCCAAGGGCAGCAATATGATGTATGGGGCTTGGTTAATATACCGTTTTTCATCAATGGCCGTTCTTATAAACTGGCCGATTTCGCTACTGTTCAGAAAGGACAGTCACCCCAGAAAGTTGCAAAAGAAAACCAACAATATCGTCTTTGCCTGCAATATGAATATATCGGTTCATCCGAACAAGGAAAAAAACTGTTGAAGAAGGACTTGGAGGAATTTAATAAGGTATTACCTATGGGATATACAGCCGAAAATGATCAGGATTATTGGTCATGGAATAAAAAAGATAACAAGCAATATGCATTGTTGTTGATTGTAATCGCCATTATTTTCTTTACGACGGCTATTTTGTTTAATTCTTTGAAACAGCCTTTGGCTATCATTTTTGTCATTCCGATATCCTACATTGGCGTATTCCTTACGTTTTATCTTTTCGGACTGAATTTTGATCAGGGTGGATTTGCTTCTTTTGTATTACTTTGCGGTATTACAGTGAATGCCAGTATTTATATTCTAAATGAATATAATGCGATAAGAAAAAGATATCCTCTGTTATTACCGGCACGTGCTTTTACCAAAGCATGGAATTCGAAGATTCTGCCTATTTTTCTGACGGTTGTTTCTACTATTCTGGGGTTTATTCCTTTTATGGTGGGGGATGGAAAAGAGGCTTTCTGGTTTCCTTTGGCGGCAGGTACTATAGGCGGGTTAGTTATGTCTATACTTGGAATATTTTTGTTTCTGCCTATATTCTCATTGAAGAAACAAAAAAGATAATGAAGAATTTACTTTTCTTTCTCGATAGAAGTGTTTACTTTTGTTGTTACAAAAAGCATTAAATAAATATTATCTAATACTCGCTAATCATGTTAACTCAAATTATTAACGGCAAGATTTTTACTCCGCAAGGTTGGTTGGACGAAGGCTCTGTACTGATACGGGATAATAAAATACTGGAAGTGACTAACTGTGACCTGGCACTGATCGGTGCGAAACTGATTGATGCTAAAGGGATGTATATTGTACCCGGATATGTGTGTATGCATGCTCATGGCGGTGGTGGCCACGATTTTAATGAATGTACGGAAGAGGCGTTCCGTGCAGCGATAAAAGCCCATCAGAAACATGGAGCGACCAGTATTTTCCCAACTTTGTCTTCTTCTCCTTTTTCTGAAATCCGTAAGGCGGTAACTGTGTGCGAAACTTTGATGAACGAGAAGGATAGTCCTGTCTTGGGGTTGCATGTAGAAGGCCCTTACCTGAATCCGAAAAGAGCAGGTGAGCAGTTTGCCGGGAAATTGAAGAATCCTGATAAAGAGGAATATACTTCTTTATTGGAAAGTACTGACTGCATCAAGCGTTGGGATGCTTCACCTGAACTTCCGGGTGCGTTGGAATTTGCCCGCTATTTGAAGTCAAAAGGAGTATTAGTGGCTGTGTCACATACAGAATCAGAATACGAGGGGATAAAAGCTGCGTTTGAAGCCGGGTTTACTCATACTGCCCATTTCTATAACGGCATGCCGGGATTCCATAAATGTCGTGAATATAAATACGAAGGGACAGTGGAAAGTGTTTATCTGACAGACGGAATGACTATCGAATTGATTGCTGACGGTATCCATTTACCTGCTACTATTCTTCGGTTGGCTTATAAATTGAAGAGAGTGGAAAAAACTTGTTTGGTTACGGATGCTTTGGCATATGCCGCTGCTGATGGAATGGAAATAACAGATCCTAATGTAATTATTGAGGATGGTGTGTGCAAAATGGCTGATCATTCTTCATTGGCAGGTAGTATAGCAACCATGGATGTATTAGTACGAACAATGGTAAAAGCTGGTATTCCGCTGGCTGACGCCGTACGGATGGCTTCTGAAACTCCGGCACGAATTATGGGAGTGGATGACCGGAAGGGGGCATTGCAGAAAGATATGGATGCCGATGTGTTGATTTTGGATAGAGAACTGAATATCCGGGCGGCTTGGGCTATGGGCAGGTTGGTGGAGGATACGAATACGTTGTTTTAATTTCTTATATTGATTGGCAAGATGCCTTGATTGTTATAGAAAACGGTCAAGGCATCTTTTTTATTAGCTCTTTTTATACGATATCATAAGAAAAAACATAAATTTGCTACACTTTAATCTTAGATTATTTACAATGATGAACATACGAGTAAAATTATTGGTCGCTATTATATTATATCAGTTTTTTTTGTTTGTGCACGCACAAGGATTAATTGATGTACGGCATTATTCTATAGAAGATGGTCTGTCACAAAATATAGTACAAGATATGCTTCAAGATGATGATGGATATATCTGGTTGGCCACTTGGAATGGGTTGGAAAAATATGATGGATATACTTTCAAAAATTATAAGTCATATCCTACAGATGCAATAAAATTGAAATATAATAGAATGGTGCAGGTGATTAAAGGTAGTGATCATACATTATGGTGCCATACATATGACGATAAGGTCTACCTGTTTGATACTCAACGGGAAAGATTTGAAGATGTCTTTGTTTATCATCCCCAAATAGAGGAATGTGATTTGGTGGAAAAACTAATTCCATTAAATAATGGAATTGTTTGGGTTGTTGCCTCTGATGGAAATCTGTGGCGTATTGATGAGGCTGATTATCAGAAAGATAATGGGGTTATATTTCTGTCGTCGGGTTCTGTTCCACAACATGGAAATCATGTCTATTCAGTTGTATTGGATGCATATAATAATGAGTGGATATTGACAGATAAGGGATGTTTTGTTTATGGGAAACGTGAACTATCGGACAAAAGGGATTTTAAGTATGCAGTATCTTTGAATCATCAATTTTATATGGCAACTTCATCTGGAGAAATTGTGTTATATACTTCGAAAGGTGGAATAAAAGAAGTGAATTTTGAAAGGATAGATTGGGATATTATGGGACTATTGGCATTGAAAGATGGAAAAATGGGAGTTATAACTAAAAGAGGAGTCATTGTGGTTGATACTTATAATAACCATGTAGAAAATATTTTGATAGATAAGAGTAGTTCCGATATATCACCATCCGGATTCTTTCAGTCGACAGATAATAAATTATGGATGTTTAATGGAAAGTCCAATGTCGTTTGTTGTGATTTGAAGCATAATAAAATAGAATTTGTGAGCTATCCATTTAGTCAGCGCGAGAAAATGTATAACTTTATTCATGAGGATAGTTATGGACGTATCTGGATTTTAGCTTCAAATGGTGAATTTTCATTTTATAATCCCACAAAAAATCTTTTTGAACAAGGTTATACTTATATAAATGGTGAAAAAGTGTCTTATAAGGCTACAGGTAGAAAATTTTTAGTTGATAATCAGAAGAATATATGGCTGAGTTGTGATTCTGGGGTTGATATGATTACGTTCTTGAATGAAAATTACAGTTATTTCTCAATGAATCATCATGATAAAATACGTGGGTTGTTTGTTGATTCCAGACAAAGAGTGTGGATTGCCGATAAAAGTAAACGGATAGAAGTCTATGATAGAGAGCATCGTTATATAGGTAACTTGAATGAGGCAGGAGATTTGGTGCAAGACAGACAAGTTATTTTTGGTGCTGATATTTATTGCTTTTTCGAAGATGAAGCTCATCGTTTATGGATGGGGAGTAGAGAGAACGGGATTTATGTGGCTGTTCCCGAAGCTGAAAAATTCCGTATTTTTCATTTCAAACATGATAAGAAAGATAAGAGAAGTCTCAGTTCGGATGCTATTTATGCTTTTGGCAAAGATATGAATGGACATATTTGGATTGGTACTTATGGTGGAGGATTAAACGTTGTTGACGGGATTTTTCCTGATTTGCATTTTATTCATTCTGATAATGGATTAGATCTTTATCCTAAAGATGAATGTAGAAAAGTGAGGAGCATATACTGTACTTCAACAGGAATTATGTTGGTGGGGACAACTGATGGACTGTTATCTTTTTCAGCTAAAACTGATGAATATAGGAAAATACAATTTAATTTGAATCACTGTGAAACTAAGCGTGCCAATAGTCTTAGTAATAATGACGTAATTTATACTTTTGAAAGTAAGAAAGGAGAAATCTATATTATAACCCATAGCAGTGGATTGAATCTGGTAACGTCTAAAAATTTGTTGTGCGACAATATAGAGTTTGTGCATTTGAATAAACAGAATGGTTTGCCTTCGGATATGGCCTATACAATGATAGAAGGAAACAGAAATGAGCTATGGATTAGTTTTGAAGATCAGATTTGTAGGTATAATCCTGATAGAGGTAGTATAGAGTCTTATAATCGTTTTTATTTTCATTCTCATTTATTAGTTTCTGAAATACCGTTGGTCAGGGATGACAAAAATGGCATGTATGTGGCTTTAAACAGAGATGTTTTATACTTGCATTTAGATAAGTTGAATAAAAGTAGTTTTATACCACATATTGTCTTTACAAATGCCAGTACTGGTAAAAATAACAAAATGGGAGATTCTTCTCCTATTGTAGATCAGACTTTGACTTTAGAAAAAAATGAGAGGAATGTTTCGATTACTTTTGCAGCATTGGATTTTGCCGCTTCGGGTAATTTACAATATGCATATCGTCTGAAAAATATAGATAAGGAATGGAATTGTATAGGTTATGGTCATTCTGCCAGTTTGGTTAATCTTCCGGCAGGGGATTTTGTGTTGGAAGTAAAATCTACTAATGGAGATGGATTATGGGTTGATAATATGGCCCGGTTATTTATTCATGTAAAACCGACTTTTTGGGAAACTGGGTGGGCATGGTTATTATATGTCATATTAATTCTATTGATAATTGTCGCTGTTTCTGTAACTTTAGCTTATATTTTTAATTTAAGACGAAAAGTGGACTTTGAGCAACAGATAACAAACTTGAAACTTCGTTTTTTTACAGATATATCTCATGAATTACGTACTCCGTTAACTTTAATTGCCAGTCCCATTGAAGAGGTGATCGATCATGAGAAGTTAAGTGAGGAAGGTCGGGAGAATATGTTGATAGCAAAAAAGAATACAGACCGTATGTTACGCCTTATCAACCAATTACTTGATTTTAGGAAAATACAGAATAACAAAATGAAATTGTATATTGAAGAAACAGATATAGTATCCTTGTCTAAAAAAATCTTTGAAACTTTTACCGCTTTGGCACATCAGCGGAATATTAATTTTCAGTTTATTTGTTCCTGTGATAGTTATGTGCTTTATACTGATATTGATAAATTTGAAAAAATAGTGTTTAATCTATTGTCAAATGCATTTAAGTATACTCCCGACGGCAAGAATATCGATTTTATTCTTGAACCTCAAAATGATGTTTTCTTTTTCAAAGTCAGAGATGAAGGTAATGGTATTGAACTGCAAAAAATAGATATGTTATTTAAACGTTTTGAAACTTTGGGATATACAGACCCTAATTTTTCAAGCGGGATTGGCCTTTCCTTGGTAAAAGAATTGGTTGATATGCTACATGGTTCTATCATGGTGGATAGTAAATTAGGACAGGGGAGTGTGTTCTCTGTTTCTTTGTCAAGAAGCTATGAAGTTTTCCAATCAGACAAGAATGTGGAATTCATTTTGAATGACAGCAAAACAATGCCTTCAATTGAGACACAAGTAGAACAAAAAGAAGAATTTATAAAAGATATAACAGTCTTGGTAGTGGATGATAATGAAGAACTAAGACATTTTATTGTAAGTATTCTTCGTAAGGAGTATCATATAATAGAAGCGGAGAATGGAAAAAAGGGACTTGAAATAATAAGGTTAGAATTACCGGACTTGGTACTTAGTGACGTGATGATGCCTTGTATGGATGGTATTGAATTATTGGAAGAAGTGAAAAAGAATCATGATACCAGTCATATACCTTTTGTTTTGTTATCGGCAAAATCTGCGTTGGATGATCGTATCAGAGGATTGGAATATGGTGCGGATGATTATATAACTAAACCATTTAGTTCCGGATATTTACGTGCCCGTATTTCTTCTTTGTTGAAGCAACGCGAAATGTTACATGATTATTTTATGAAACAAGCATTCAGGTCTTTTGAACAGGAGAATTTGGTAGCTTCGAGTGTTTCTTTGGATAGTTTCTCTCCTTCAATACCTCAAATAACTTCTTTTGATGAGGTATTTATTCAGAGAGTGATTCAGGTTGTGGAATCCAAACTCCAGGAACAGGACTTTAAAATTGAGGATCTGGCTGATACGATGAAAATGGGACGTACTGTTTTTTATCGGAAGGTAAAGTCTATATTGGGAGTGACCCCTATTGATTTAGTAAAGGATATGCGGGTGAAGCGGGCCATACAATTATTGGATTCGGGGAATTATAATATATCTCAAGTAGCCTATATGAGTGGTTTTTCTTCTCCCCAATATTTTAGTAGGGTATTTAAGGAGTTGAAAAATTGTACTCCGAGTGAGTATAAAACAAAAGCCTTTGATTGATAAATCAAAGGCTTTTTTATGGTTTGGCATAAAAAGTACACAGAATAGCATAAATAATATACTTTTCTATCAAGTAGTTTAAAAAATACACGGAACGGCATAAATAATGCACGTTCCCTTTTTACCTCTTTGCTATGTTTGCAATGAAATAATTTTAGGTTGCCAAATGGAATCTTATATAATAGACTATTTAATATAAAGTACTATGAAGAAAATTTTAATCTATTGTGTGATTGCCTTTTCTTTTTGGAGCTGTAAATCAGAAATACATACTGGTGCAACACCGAAAAGGGGATTTTATAGTGACAGACCGGCTAAAATTTGGGAGGAGTCACTAGTTAGTGGAAATGGTATAATGGGGGCTATGGTGATAGGAGATCCATATCAGGAATCCATTGTTTTAAATCATGCTTTGCTTTATTTGCCTATTCATTCTGCAAGGAAACCGGTAGGTCAGGGAAAATATTTAGGTAAAATTCAGCAAATGTTGTTGGAGGACAAATATATGGAGGCTTCTCAGTTTGTTGTGGATTTGGCAAACTCAGAAGGGTACAAAGGGAAACATGCAACAGATCTTTTTATTCCCGCTTTTCAATTCAATCTTTTAGGAGATACTTCTACTGTAAAACAATATGAGAGATCAGTAGATTTTACTTCGGGTGAGGTAATAGTAAATTGGGAAGATAATAATGGTGTTTTCACCCGTAAATTATTTGTTTCAAGACCTGATAATCTTGTTGTTTTGAAATTTTCATCAGACGAAGGAGCGTCTATTAATACAACATTGAGCCTTTCGAAGATAATAAGGCATGATGTGGACCGTATCAAGAAGTTTAATCTGGATGATAACTTTTGTATAAAGAAGGTCGAATCCGGAACAATGGATAATGGGCTTTATTTTAAAGCATGGTATGAAAGACCTTGGGAGTTTGAATCTAGAAAAAGTTTTAAAGGTTACGAAGGAGTGGTACAGGTTCTACGTTCGGATGGAAAGATAGAAATGGATTCCGACCGATTGATCCTCAGGGATGCCACTGATGTGTTAATTGTTGCTCGGATTGAGCCTTCTGATAATATGGAGGAGTCTCGGGTTCTTGAAATGAGTAATGCATTAAAATCATATGATGGAACTTATGATGAATTGCTGGCGGTACATAAGAAAATTCATAAAGAATTGTTTGAACGTGTTTCTATTGATTTGGATGCATCAGAAGAGGACCGGATGAAATCTTCTGAAGAATTGTTGAAGTTAGGAGGCTCTAATCCGGCTCTTGTAGAAAAACTTTTTGATGCGGCACGTTATAATGTAATTAGTGCGACGGGTATTAATCCTCCTAATCTTCAAGGTATTTGGGGGGCTACTATGACTCCTCCGTGGTCTGGTGATTATACGACCAATGGTAATCTTCCGGTTGTCGTTTCCCATTATCTTCAGGCTAATACCCCGGAGTTGATGTTGCCTTTGTTCGACAGGCTGGAAGCATATATGGAGGATTTTAAAGTGAATGCGCGTGAACTTTTTAATTGTCAGGGTATTCATGTCCCTTCACGTTTTAGTTCCCATGGTCTGAATAATCATTTTGATGCTACATGGCCGATGACGTTTTGGTTAGCAGGAGCCGCATGGTATTCATTGTTCTATTATGATTATTATATGTACACCTTGGATAAAGATTTTTTAAGAGAGCGTGCGCTTCCGTTTATGGAGCAGGCTGCTTTGTTTTATGAGGATTTCTTAAAAGAAGGTAATGATGGAAAGTATATTTTTAACCCTTCATATTCTCCAGAGAATAATCCGGCTAATAGTTCAAGTCAGGCATGTGTCAATGCTACTATGGATGTAATGGCTGCTAATGGGTTATTGCGTTCTGTTATAGAAGCCAGCCAGATTTTAGGGGTAAATCAAGATAAGATTCCAGTATGGAAAGCGATGCAGGAAAAAATGCCTTCTTATATGTTGAATGAAAATGGGGAAATCAGAGAGTGGATGTGGAAAGATTTGCAGGATAATCATAAACACCGTCATGCTTCTCATTTATTCGGATTGTATGATTTTCATGATCCGTTGATTATGGGCAATCAAGATTTGATAGAGGGGTGTAAACGCGCTATCAATCGCAGAATGGAAATACGGCGACAGGATAACGGAGGTATCATGGCGTTTGGGATGGTTCAGTTGGCATTTGCGGCATGTGCTTTAGGAGAGACAGAAATGGCTTATGATATGTTGGTCTGGCTTGGAAATAGTTATTGGAACAACAATTTAGTTTCAACTCATGACCCTAAGAAAACATTCAATTTGGACATTTGTGGGGGATATCCGTCATTAGTGATGAAGATGATGGTTTATTCTGAACCTGGTGTAATCTCTCTTTTACCTTGTAAGCCTGTTCAATGGAAGAATGGTACTATAAAAGGGATAGCTTTAAGAGGAGGAATCCTGTTACAAGAATTAGTATGGCACGAAAAAGAAGTAAAAGCAACTTTGTTGTCCAAAATAAATCAGACTGTGAAAATCCAGTTACAAGGTATAGATAAACAGGAAATAGCGTTGAAAGCAGGTGAACCTGTTACCGTGGTTTTTTAAATTAAAAGAATGTTGAAAAATTACCTTATTTACTAATTATAAAAACACTAGTTTATGAATCAAAAAGTTTGTATTCAAAGAATGTTTATGTCTTTGATATTCAGTGTTATGTATCTGTTATCTTTTGCACAGACCCGTCAGATTTCCGGTATGGTAAAAGATATGTCAGGAGAACCGGTTATTGGTGTTAATGTTTCTGTGAAAGGAACAGGAAATGGTTCTATAACGGATTTGGATGGTAAATTTACCATACCAAATGTGAAGGAAAAAGATGTTTTGGTTGTTTCTTACATTGGGTATCTCACTCAGTCTGTCTCTGTGGGAAAACAAACATCTTTCATAATTACATTGAAAGAGGACACTCAAGCTTTGGATGAGGTCGTTGTTGTTGGTTATGGTGTACAAAAGAAAAGAGATCTTTCAGGTGCAGTATCTTCTGTAAAGTCTCGGGATATTACTGCTATTCCTACTACAAATGCTTTAGAGGCTTTGCAAGGAAAAGTAGCAGGATTGGATTTAACAGCTTCTTCTGGTAAAGCTGGAGCAGATTTGAGTTTTACTATTCGTGGTGAAAGATCTTTGAAGGCTAGTAATGCACCTCTGATTTTAGTTGATGGTATAGATTATGGTACAACTTTGGATATTAATCCTTCTGATATAGAATCTATTGAGGTATTGAAAGATGCTTCTTCGACTGCTATTTATGGAACACGTGGTGCTAATGGTATTATTATCGTTACAACTAAAAAAGGTAAAGCTGGAAAATCAAAGGTTTCTTTGAACGCTTTTGCTTCCATTAATATGATTTCGTCTTATCCCTCTATTATGAACGGAGCTGAATATGCTCAGTTAAAGCGTGAAGCATATCGTGACCAGACAACTAATGAATATTTACCAGATGAGCAAGTCTTTACGGTAGCACAGGAATTAGAGTATGTACGAGAAGGAGTTTCTACAGATTATAGAGATTTAATGATGAGTAATGGATTTAATCAGAATTATGAATTGTCTATAACAGGAGGTACAGAGAAAACACAACATTCTATTTCTTTAGGATACAGAGGCGAAAATGGACTTTTTAAAAATGATAATTATAAACGCTTGAATGCTAGAGTGGCATTAGATCATAAACTATTAGAAAACTTGAAGATTGGTACTAATATTACTTATACATACAAAGATCAAAACACGCGTCGTGATCCTTTGAATATGTGTAATAAGATTGTGCCTTTGTCAAAACCTTATGATGAAAATGGAGAAGTAGTAAGATTTCCTGCTCCGGGATATAATTCTCAAACTAATCCGTTAGTGGATGATGTAGATGGAGCTGTAAAAGATAATACAAAAGCAACCCGTTTTTTCGGTAGTCTATATGCGAATTGGAATATCACAAAAGATTTGCTTTTTAGAACAACTTTAGGTGTGGATGTAAGAAATAAGAGAAGGGGATATTATTGTTCTGCAAATTCTTTGGATGGAGAAGGTAAGGATAGTAAATCATTAAAAGAGCATACTATAGAATCGGGTATAACTTGGGAAAATGTTCTGACTTATTCTAAAATTTTAGGTGAACATGATTTTCAGATAATGGGTGGTACAAGTACTATTTATAAAAGTAAGGAGTACACTTTGGCTTCAGGTAAAGGACAGACATATGGAGGAAATATCTATCATAATTTGGCATCGAATACCAAGGAAGTCATGATTGACAGCTATTTAAATGAGGAAAAATTAGCTTCTTTTTTCGGGCGTGTAAACTATAAGTTTATGGATCGTTATATTCTTACAGCGTCATTACGTGCGGACGGTTCTTCATTATTAGCCGATGGACATAAATGGGGGTATTTCCCATCTGTAGCGGTGGCATGGAGAATGAATGAAGAAAGTTTTTTGAAAGGTTTTGACGAACTGTCAAATTTAAAACTTCGTTTGAGTTGGGGAGAGTCAGGGCAATCGGCTATTGATCCTTATCAGACTGTCGGGCTTTTAGGTTCGTCCACTTATTCATTTAACAATGATTTGGCTAGTGGGCTGTATCCTAAAACGATGTCGAATAAAAATCTGACTTGGGAAACAACTTCTGTGTTTGATCTAGGTGTGGATTTCGGTTTCTTTAATAACCGTCTTTCAGGTTCTGTAGATGTATATAAATCATATACTAGAAATGTATTGATGAATCGTAAGATTCCATCAACCAATGGGTATACCGAAGTTATGGAAAATATTGGTAAAACAGAAAATTTTGGTATTGATGTGGCGTTGAACTCTGTAAACATTCAAAAGAAGAATTTTACTTGGACTACAGATTTTACTCTTTCTCACAATAAAGAGAAAATTAAGGAATTGGCTTCAGGAGCACTGAGAGATGAGGCAAACTCATGGTTTGTAGGTGAAGCGTTTCAGGTCTTTTATGATTATAAAAAGATAGGAATCTGGCAACTGGATGAAGCGGATGAAGCTGCTAAAAATGGACAGAAACCTGGAGATATTAAGATTCAGGATACGGATGGTAATGGTGAAATAACTCCCGAAGACCGTGTGATTTATAGTAAACGTCCTAAAGTTACTTTTGGTATAAATAACTCATTTACCATTCATGACTTTGAATTTTCGTTCTTTATTTATAGTCGTTTAGGTCAATGGATTGATTACGAGTTCAATAGAGGATATAAACCGGATGGATTGGAAAATAGTTCTAATGTGGATTACTGGACTCCGGAAAATCCAACTAATAATTTCCCGCGTCCCAATCGGTTTTATGGGTTTGGAAAAACTAGATATTCCTCAACTTTGAAATATGAAAAAGGGTCGTTTGTTAAGGTGAGGGATGTAACCCTGGCCTATAATATCCCTTCAAAAGTATTGGCTAGTTTAGGTTTGGGACGTGCACGTATCTATGCAACTGCAAAAAATTTCTTTACCTTCAGCAGCATTGATAATTACGATCCAGAACGAGGGGGAGGAATTTCATTTCCGATGACCAAACAGCTTGTTTTTGGTGTGAACTTGGATTTTTGATAGAGTGTATAATATTAAAAGAAAGTAATTATGAAGAAAAATATATTTGTATTGACATCTTTGATGCTAACTCTAGGATGTGGTTGTGATAGTTTCTTGGATGAAACGAATTATAGTGATGTGACTTCAGAAGGAGGTTATTATGACACGGAAGCAGGATTGAATGCTGTAGTTAATGCTTGTTATACTCCTTTACGCTTTTGGGCGGGAAAAGAGGATGCGATTGGGCTAAGTGAGACTGGAACTGATATTATTGCGGCTGGTTCGGGATGCGTGGATAATAATATGGCGGCATATACCCAGTCTTTGGATGGAACAAATTCTGCCTGTACTTTTTATTTTGACCGTTTTTATGCAGCGATAAATTGGTGTAATACAGCAATATTTCATGCACAAACAGTGCCGAATCCATCCAATGATGAGATATTGGCAACAACTTTGAATAAGCGTGAGGCGGAAGCAAGAGTTTTACGTACATTCTATTATTGGATATTGACTGAAACATTTGGAGATACCTATTATACGGACCAGCCTTCTACCAGTATAGTAATGAACCCGGTAAAAACTTCTACAGATAATATCTACCAATATATGTTTGATGATTTGGATTGGGCTATCAAAAGCAAGTTGTCAACTTTGCAAAATGATGGTGGACGGGTTACCATCTGGACTGCGAAAGCTTTAAAAGCTAGACTTTTATTAACTAGAGCAAGTGAAAAGAACGATGTGGACATGTATGGACAGGCATACGATTTGGCTAAAGATGTGATAGAAAATGGTCCGTTTGAATTAGCTGAAGATTTTGCTTCAATATGGGACATGAAGAATAGTGATGGAAACTCTAATAAAGAAGTGATATGGTATGTAGATTATTCGACAAATCAGTTGTATAATTCTGAATTGGATGATAAACCTGTTATCAGAAACGGAGGGAATAATGCACATTTGCTTTTTTGTATGAAGTATGATGATCAACCGGGTATGACACGTACAGCAGAATATGGTCGTCCATTTAACCGATATATGCCAACTCGTTATTTGGTGGATTTGTTTGATGAGGAAAAAGACCAGCGTTATGCTGGTAGTTTTCGTAATTTATGGATTATGAATAATGAGAAGGGAAAAGGTAAATATACTGCAATGACTGATACTGCTATTTATATAATTAAAGGGGAGGCAACTAAAGCTCAACGGGCATGGGCAGAAAATCGTTATCAGCTTTTTGATAGAAATGATGTGTATAATGCAGATGGTTCGACAAAGAATATGAAGCAATATTTGGAGTTGAGTAAATTTGCAGATCCTACTCGTGCGTCAAAAGATGAAGATAGAAGTACTCGTGACGGCTTCATGATTCGTATTGCTGAAATGTATCTTATTGCAGCAGAGGCGGGAGCTAAAGCAAATAAAGCGGATGCTTTGGATTATATGAATAAATTGCGTATGACTCGTGCCATATCCGGATATGAAGATGCGATGCGTGTTGAATTGTCACAAATACAAGATATTGATTTTATACTGGATGAACGTGCACGGGAGTTGGCTGGAGAGCAGTTGCGTTGGTTTGATTTGAAACGATTTGGTAAAGAACAGTTTGTAAAAAGAATAAAAAAGTGTAATCCTGATGCTGCAAATGTGGATGAACATCATTGGGTACGTCCATTCCCTCAGACATTCTTGGACGCTATTGAAAATAAAACGGAATTTACTCAAAATACAGGTTATAAATAATGAAGAAATATATTATAGCTTTTTACTTGGTGGGAATGAGCGGAGGATTAGTTTCTGCTCAAGACTATGTTTCAAAAGTATGGGTGTCAGACCAAGGTGATGGAACTTATAAAAATCCAGTACTTTATGCGGATTATTCTGATCCTGACGCATGTAGGGTTGGAGATGATTATTATTTGACTTCATCGAGTTTCGGTTGTTTACCCGGTTTGCAAATATTACATTCCAAGGATTTGGTGAATTGGAGTATCATTGGTGCGGCATTACCTTATGCCGTACCTCCCATAAACGATAATTCTCCCCAGCATGGAAATCGTGTATGGGCTCCTAGCATCCGCTATCATAACGGGGAATTTTATATTTTTTGGGGAGATCCCGATCAAGGAGTTTATATGGTGAAATCCTCAAAAGTGGAAGGTCCTTGGAGTGAGCCGGTTTTAGTAAAATCAGGTAAAGGAATCATTGACACAACGCCTCTTTGGGATGATGATGGACGAGTGTATATGGTACATGCTTATGCAGGTAGTCGTGCCGGTTTAAAAAGTGTCATAGCCATTTGTGAATTAAATGCTGAGGCAACTCAAGCTATTACCCAGTCTCGTATCATTTTTGACGGACATGAAGCTCATGAAACTTGTGAAGGACCCAAATTTTATAAACGTAATGGATATTATTATATTTTCCATCCGGCTGGTGGTGTGGCTACTGGGTGGCAGGTAGTGTTACGTTCGAAAAATATCTATGGACCTTATGAGTGGAAGACTGTATTGGCTCAAGGAGAAACAAAGATAAACGGACCTCATCAAGGCGCGTGGGTGGACACTACTACAGGAGAAGACTGGTTTTTACATTTTCAAGATGTAGGTGCACATGGTCGTTTGCTTCATCTTCAGCCTATGAAATGGGTGGATGACTGGCCTGTCATAGGAATAGATAAAGATGAAGATGGTTGCGGAGAACCGGTATTATTCTATAAGAAACCAGATGTTGGTAAAAAGTACTCTGTTTGTACTCCTCAGGAAAGTGATGAGTTTAATAGTCAGAATTTGTCTCCACAATGGCAGTGGAATGCTAATATCAACGAAAAATGGATGTTTTGTAATGGACAAAATGGATATATACGTCTTTATTCTTATCCTGTTACAGATAGTTATAGGAATTTATGGGATGTCCCAAATTTGTTGTTACAAAAGATTTCTGCTCCTAATTTTACAGCAACGACTAAATTAACTTTTAAACCCACTAAGAAATATACAGGTGAGCGTACAGGATTAGTTGTAATGGGATTGGATTATGCAGGATTGTTCGTGGAGAATACTAAAGATGGGCTGGTACTGTCTCAGTCTGTGTGTGATGAGGCTGACCGGGGTAGTCTGGAAAAAACCAATGCATCCGTTTCTTTGGAAGGGAATACGGTTTATCTGAAATCAACATTCTCCACAATGGACAGAAAAAATGCTGGTAATGAAGGAGGATATGATTTGGTGGTGATGTGTAAATTTAGTTATAGTATGGATGGAATGACTTATAGATCGTTAGGTATTCCGTTCCGAGTGAAAGAAGGTAGATGGATTGGTGCTAAAACAGGTTTATTTTGTACTCGTCCGTCTATTCAAACGAATGATGGCGGTTGGACTGATGTGGATTGGTTTAGGATAGGCAAATAAGATAGGCAAGGGGAAAAGTTACAATGATAATTAGATTATTATGGGGACTTAAATGAAGCCTGCTAGGCTAAAATAGAAAAGTACTGTTTCTGTTTTGGGAATAGTACTTTTTTATATTGGCTATAGCAGAGAATATTGGAGAGTTTTCTTTTTTTCAAGTTTAACTCGTCATTATCAAGAGGATTTGCTACATTTGCAACTTGTTGAAATGAGAACCAAATAATAAAAAACGATATGAACGAAGATTTTAGAGAGGATTTGAAGAAAGCCTGTGAAGTGATGCAGAAGGGAGGAGTGATTCTTTATCCTACTGATACTATTTGGGGAATAGGTTGTGATGCAACTAATCCGAAGGCGGTAAAACGAGTTTATGATATAAAGAAGCGTGCTGATAGTAAAGCGATGCTTGTATTGGTGGACAGTACGGTAAAAGTAAATTTTTATGTTAGTGATGTACCTGCGGTAGCTTGGGATTTGATTGAGTTTGCCACAAAACCATTGACTATTATTTATGATGGGGCACGTAATCTGGCAGAGAATTTGCTGGCTGAGGATGGCAGTGTTGGTATTCGTGTTACGGCTGAGGAATTCTCCAAACAACTTTGTTTCCGATTTCGTAAAGCTATTGTGTCGACTTCTGCCAATATCAGCGGTCAGCCTTCACCTGCCAACTTCAGTGAAATCAGTGAAGAAGTAAAACAAGCTGTAGACTATATTGTGGAGTATAGACAAGATGAAGTGGGGCATCCCAAACCATCCAGCATTATCAAACTGGGTAAAGGGGGAGAAGTGAAGATTATTAGAGAGTAAAAAAAGGAATGGACGCAATTATAGATGAAAATAAGAAAAGTTGGTTACAGCGCTTTATCTTATGGCGCGAAAAGAAGATAAGAGAGAAACACTTTATTCTTATATTAAGTTTTCTTGCTGGTATTTTTACGGCATTGGCCGCGTGGTTTTTGAAGTTTCTAGTAGAATGGATCAAGGAATTTCTGACTGAAAATTTTGATTCTACAGGAGTCAACTGGTTGTATTTGGTGTATCCGGTTTTTGGAATCTTTCTTACCGGATTGTTCATTCGTTACATTGTGAAAGATGACATCAGTCATGGGGTGACGAAAATATTATATGCCATATCCCGTCGTCAAAGCCGCATCAAGCGGCATAATACATGGTCGTCTGTGATAGCTAGTGCCATTACTATCGGTTTTGGTGGTTCCGTAGGTGCAGAGGCTCCGATTGTGTTGACCGGATCGGCTATCGGTTCTAATTTGGGAAGTGTATTCAAGATGGAGCATAAAACTCTGATGCTGTTGGTGGGGTGTGGTGCGGCAGGTGCTGTGGCCGGTATTTTTAAGGCTCCTATTGCAGGCTTGGTTTTTACTTTGGAAGTCTTGATGATTGATTTGACGATGGCATCATTGTTGCCTCTTCTTGTTTCCTGTGTCACGGCAGCTACTGTTTCTTATATTCTTACCGGTCCCGATGCCATGTTCAAGTTCCATATGGATGAACCGTTTTTGATGGAGCGCATTCCTTCGGCAATTCTGTTAGGCATTGCGTGCGGATTGGTTTCTTTGTATTTTACGCGGGCTATGAATTCTGTGGAGAATATATTTCGTCGATATAATAATCCGTATATCAAGTTGGCTATAGGCGGTGCAATGCTGAGCATATTGATTTTCTTATTTCCTCCATTATATGGTGAAGGGTATGATACTATTAATTTATTGCTGAATGGCGTAACCAATCATGACTGGAATACAGTAATGAATAACTCTATCTTTTATGGGTTCGATAATTTGTTACTAGTCTATTTGGCCATGATTGTACTTTTCAAAGTCTTTGCTTCCAGTGCAACGAATGGCGGTGGTGGTTGTGGGGGTATTTTTGCTCCCAGTTTGTTCTTGGGGTGTATCACCGGGTTCATCTTCGCTCATTTTTGTAATGAACTGCATATAGGTCCTTATATTCCGGAGAAAAATTTTGCTTTGTTGGGAATGGCGGGATTGATGTCGGGAGTAATGCATGCTCCGCTGACAGGTATTTTTCTGATTGCAGAATTGACTGGTGGGTATGATTTGTTCCTTCCGCTGATGATGGTATCTGTCAGTTCTTATCTTACCATTATGATATTCGAGCCACATAGTATTTATTCTATGCGTTTGGCTAAGAAAGGTGAATTGATAACACATCATAAAGACAAGGCCGTATTGACTTTGATGAATATTGACAGTGTGGTTGAAACTGATTTTGAGAAAGTGCGTCCTGATATGGATTTAGGTGAAATGGTTAAAGTCATTTCGCAGGCTAAACGCAATTTGTTTCCGGTAGTGGATGTCAATGGAGAACTTTTGGGCATTGTGGTATTGGATGATATCCGTAATATTATGTTCCGTCAGGAATTATACCATCGTTTCAAGGTAGAAAAATTTATGATTTCTCCTCCGGCACGGATCAATGTTACTGATTCAATGGAAGAAGTGATGAAGAAGTTTGATGATACAAAGGCCTGGAACCTGCCTGTGATTGATGAAGAGGGAAAATACAAAGGGTTTGTTTCCAAGTCGAAAATATTTAATTCGTACCGGCAGGTATTGGTTGATTTCTCTGAAGATTAAATAATGTAAGTATATGGAAAAGAAAGATTTGCGGATCGTATATATGGGTACTCCCGATTTTGCGGTGGAGAGCCTGAAAAGATTGGTTGAAGGAGGCTACAATGTAGTAGGTGTGATAACTATGCCCGACAAACCGATGGGACGACATGGCAGTGTGCTACAACCTAGTCCGGTGAAAGAATATGCTGTTTCTCAAGGTCTGAGGGTACTTCAGCCGGAGAAATTGAAGGATGAGGCTTTTGTAGAGGAACTCCGGTCTTTACAAGCCGATTTACAAATTGTAGTTGCTTTCCGTATGCTTCCCGAAATAGTATGGAATATGCCGCGTTTGGGCACATTTAACTTGCATGCATCTTTATTACCTCAATATAGAGGAGCTGCTCCTATTAATTGGGCGGTGATAAACGGAGATACGGAAACTGGTATTACGACTTTCTTCTTGAAACATGAGATAGATACCGGTGAGATTATCCAGCAGGTGCGTGTTCCTATTGCTGATACGGATAATGTGGAAATAGTACATGATAAGCTGATGTATTTGGGGGGAGATTTGGTTTTGGAAACCGTGGATGCTATTTTGGATGGAAGTGTGAAACCTGTTCCTCAGGAAAATTTGATCCGGCAGGAAACGGAATTGCGCCCGGCGCCGAAAATATTTAAAGAGACTTGCCGTATAGACTGGAATAAAGGTGTGAAGCAGATTTATGACTTTATTCGTGGGCTATCTCCTTATCCGGCTGCATGGACCGAGCTTTGTGTGGCTGATGGAACACGTCAGGTTTTGAAAATATATGAAACGGAGAAAGTTTTTGTTTCCCATGAGATGAATATAGGCGATATCCGTACGGATATGAAGACTTATTTTCAGGTGGCTGTAAAAGATGGTTTTATTAATGTGCTTACTTTGCAGCTGGCAGGAAAGAAACGTATGAATGTGGCTGATTTTTTGAGAGGCTACAGAACTTCGGATAATAATAAGGTGGAATAAATGATACGTTAGTATGTGTGTTGCTGATGTATTAACGGTATAATCTTAGTACACTATAAGTCGGTATAAATGATAAAGGCTGTATCGAAAGATTTTCGGATACAGCCTTTTCGTTACAATAAGACAGACAAGGAGTTGTTAAGAATCATTTAATTTTTGTGTTGGATATATCTTTCTGTATGAACGGAAAGTTTGTAGATTTACTTTTATTATAACTTACTGTAACGGTTTCTTCGCCATTGTTAATGGTATTCATTTTTATTTTAAATCCTTGTAGCTTACCCTCTTTATATCCGGGAACATCCAATAAAGGGAAGGATACATAACCGGGACTCGGATATTCCTGTCTGTCACCTTCGGCATTGTGGCGTAATTCTACGGCCATATATCCGTTTGCGTCAGGAACGGTTCCTTCTGTGGCTACAAGGCTGATCCGATGTTTGATATTAGAGTTGAAACCTAATATTTGGAACATAAGGGTCAGGTGTGTCTTACCCATAATGGGAGTGATGAGGTTGATTCCATCATGTCCGTAAATATCTTCATCGTTTTCTTTTAGTGTATCCATTGGTTTGGTTAAGATCTTCTGCAAGTAATCTATAGAAATAAAAGGTCCTTTCTTACTTGCATCTCCGGTCGGATTGGCTGCATTTATATAGGTATAAAAAATACGTTGTCCCGGATTATTTGTTTCAAAACGTGTTAATTTATCGGGATTCACTACGTATGCGATTCCATCATTATCGCTTTCTATCACTGCTTCACCGGGTACTTCACTGGGAGTTACTACGGTTGCTAAAGCGGCGTTAAAAGGCATTTCTGCTTGTATGTCGTAGATGTCATCATCATAGTCATTCAGGCAAGACTGAGTAAATGGAATCAGCATTACCATAATTATTACAAGAACTGTCGCTTTATATTTTCTCATATTTTCTGTTTCTAGAATTGTTTCTATTGCTTAAATGCGAAGATAGTAAGTTTACTGCTTGTAAAAATGTTAAATCTGCTTAAGCAAAAATTTTATTCTTCCGGATGCAGTATTTTTGCAGTCTTATCATTTATTCAATAAAGAAGTGTCACAAACAATGAATGAAACAGAATTGGTGGAACGTTGCGGCAAGGGCGATAACCTTGCACGCAAGCAATTGTATGAGCGTTATGCCGGGCAATTGATGGCCATTTGTGTTCGTTATACAGGTGATAGGGAAGTGGCACAGGATGTCTTACATGATGGATTTTTGAATATATTTCGTTCATTCAGTCAATTTACTTATAAAGGAGAGGGGTCATTGAAAGCATGGCTGGCACGTATTATGGTAAATGAAGCACTGGGCTATCTTCGCAAGAAAGCTTCTACCAATCAGGAAGTGATAGTCGAAGAGTTACCCGATGTGATAGATGGAGATGAGGATGATTTTGAGCAAATACCCCAATCTGTTTTAATGCAATTCATTAAAGAACTTCCGGATGGATATAGAACGGTCTTTAATTTATATGTATTAGAAGAAAAGGGACATAAGGAGATTGCTGAAATGCTAGGAATTACAGAACATACTTCATCGTCTCAATTATATAGAGCCAAAACCTTATTAATGAAAAAAATAAATGATTATAGAAAGAGGATATAGGAATGAAAGAAAAAGATAAATGGATAAAAAATTTCCGCACTCGGATGGAAGGCTATTCGGAACCGGCTCCTGCTGATCTTTGGGAACAGTTGGAAAAGGAGCTGGATACGGTTCCGAAAGTAATTCCGATGTGGCGCCGCTGGCAGGCTGCAGCAGCTGTTGCTTTGTTAGTGGTTGTGTCTTCATTGACTGTATGGTTTTGGCAGTCACCTTCAGCAAACTATTTGGAGCAACAATCGGCAGGGTTGAATGTAATGCACGAACCCGATGAGTTGGTGCCGGGATCAATCACTCCTGAGCAACCTATGGCCTTGGTAGTTCCTGCTGCCCGTTCTGAGGAAAAGAAACATGTAAAAGTTGTTCGGTCTGTTACGGCAAAGGCGTTAGCCGCCGAACAGGAGGTTTTGCTAAATAAAGAGGTAGAAGAGATACAGATAGAGGAAAATTATATTGAAGAGCAAAAAGCGGAATCTGTTATAGTGGAACAAAAACAACAGAAACAGGCCGGCAGATCTTCCTATTCGGCTGCCAAAACGAATTACGCTTATGTGGCTCCTCATAGAAAGAAGGACAGAAACTGGTCGATAGGACTTTCTACCGGTAATGGAACCTTTTCATCCTCGACTAGTATGGATGGATATTTGCCTTTGCCTAATGGTGCAAGGAACGCAACAATGAATAGTGCTTATGGAGTGGAAACAAGGGCTGAAATTGATAAGCTGGTTCAGTTCAATAACTTGTCGGAAGGACAGAATGCGCAGTCTGATATAAAATATCGTATGCCTGTTACTTTTGGAGCTTCCCTTCGTTTTGATTTAAGTGATGATTGGGCTGTAGAAACTGGGGTGACTTATACCCAGCTTTCATCCGAAACACGTTCGGGAACTCAAAAAAACAATTATGGCTGGGAAGAGAAACTGCATTATGTGGGTATTCCTTTGAAAGTGAACCGGAATATATGGAGTAACAAGCGGTTTGAAGTGTATGCTTCGGCAGGTGGAGCGGTAGAAAAATGTGTATCTGGAAAGCGAAGCATTATCGGCAGTGTTTCTACATCAAATGCAGGAAAAGATGAACAATTTTCGGGAGGGGAAGAAGATGTCAAAGTGAAACCTTTGCAATGGTCTTTGTCCGCAGCGGCAGGTGCGCAGTTTAAGATTACAGAGAAATTGGGTATTTATGCGGAGCCGGGAGTTGTTTATTACTTTGATGACGGCAGTAATGTAAATACGATTCGCAAAGAACATCCTTTTAATTTTAATATACAGTTGGGTGTGCGGTTTACTTTGCCGAAATAAAATGAATTTTTTCACTGTTCTTATATAAAATATGGTTATCTTTGTTCTGTATAAAAAGAATAAGAACAGTGAACCATGAATAGACCTCTGATATCCCCTTCTTTATTGTCTGCCAATTTTGCTAATCTACAGGCAGACATAGAACAAATAAATCGTAGTGATGCTGACTGGTTGCATATTGATATAATGGATGGTGTGTTTGTACCGAATATTTCTTTTGGTTTTCCTGTATTGAAATATGTAGCCGAGTTGTGTGAAAAACCTTTGGATGTACATTTGATGATTGTTAATCCCGAGAAATTCATTAAAGAAGTGAAAGATTTGGGAACAATGATGATGAATGTGCATTATGAAGCTTGTGTACATTTGCATAGAGTGGTGCAACAAATAAAGGATGCCGGAATGAAAGCGGCTGTCACATTGAATCCGTCTACTCCTGTGGCTATGTTGGTCGATATTATCCGTGACGTGGATATGGTATTGCTGATGAGTGTGAATCCCGGTTTTGGTGGTCAGAAATTTATTGTACATACCCTGGATAAGGTGAGGGAATTACGTGAGTTGATAACGAATACAGGTTCGCAGGCATTGATAGAGGTTGACGGGGGAGTGAACCTGGAAACCGGCAGACAGCTTGTAGAGGTTGGAGCGGACGTGCTGGTGGCAGGAAATGCTGTGTTCAAAGCTCCTGATATGTCAGACATGATACATCGGTTGAAATCTCTTTGAACTTAAAACCAAAGTGCGAAATATAGCGGCTGTAAAGCCTTGTTCCATGTTCCGGTTGACTATACCTCTAGTCGCCGGAATTTTTGTATCCGATCATTTTTTTCAAGGCGCCTTGCCTGTGCTTGTTTCTGGCACGGGAATATTGGGGTGCTTGATTGGCTTGATTGTATTGGTGAAATGGCAAGGCTACCTTTCCCGATGGTTATTTGGAGGCATGGTTTTTATGTTTCTATTTTGTGTAGGGGCATTGTTGCTACAGCAAAAATGGCAACGGGTGGACTATGAATGGTCATCAGGGAAGAATATGTATCAAGGGGTGATAGTGGATGTTCCACAAGAAAAGGCAAAAACATATCTCTGTAAATTGCGGATAGATAAAGAAATGTCTGAGAGGGGGATAGTTCCTGTTAATCGTATGATACTAGTCTATATTATGAAAGATAGTCTTTCTGTAAATTTACGATGTGGAGACCATTTGAACTTTTATACACGTATCTCGACTCCTGAAAGAGAGGTGATTCCGGGAGAATTTGATTATGCGGCTTATCTTTTCAGACAGCAAATTAGCGGAACGGCCGTAATCTTTCCGGGGTATTGGCAATGGACAGGCAAGAAATCGGCATTGACATGGAAACAGCGGACAGGTGTATGGAGAGAGAAAATACTGAACAGTTATCGGAAATGGGGGTTCTCGGGAGATGAATTTGCCGTATTGTCCGCTTTGACTGTTGGCTATAAGGAGGAACTGAGTGAGGATTTACGTGAAACTTATCAAGTGGCGGGAGTGAGCCATATCTTGGCTTTGTCAGGAATGCATATAGCTGTTTTGTGGGGATTATTGTGTTGGATATTGCGTCCGCTGGATAGAAGTTGTTTGCTGCGATGGGTAAAGTGTGGCATTATTGTGTTGTTGTTATGGACATTTGCTTTTTTAGTGGGGTTGCCCCCCTCGGTTATACGGGCGGTGGTAATGTGTATGTTAATGACAGTGGCACGTGCGGCAGGAGAACGGACTTTGTCATTGAATACTTTGGCTATAGCGGCATTCTTTATGCTGCTTTATAATCCTTTTTATCTTTTTGATACCGGGTTCCAGCTATCATTTCTGGCTGTATTTTCAATTTTGTTTATTTATCCTGTCATTTTTCGGTGCTGGCGGGTGCATCACCCTGTACCTCGTTATATTTGGGGGATAGTGGCGGTTTCGCTGGCGGCACAGTTAGGGACAGCTCCTGTGGTTATTTATAAATTCGCTTATTTTCCTGTTTGTTTTTTACCGGCCAATTTGATAGTGGCACCTTTAGTATTTGTTATAATTTATGGATCGGTAGCAAGTTTTGTGTTGTCTCCTTTTACGGTATTGCATATATGGGTGGTAAAAGGATTGAACGGGGTGTTGTGGTTGCTGAATAACAGTATGCAATGGGTGGGGGATTTGCCTATATCACATTCCGGCGATATACATTTGTCTTTGTTTCAGGTTGGTATTCTTTATGTATTATTATTTGTGTTATTATCTTATCTGTTATCTCCTTCACGGAAATTGTTGATTACTGTTTTGTGTGGAATCAATTTTTTTATAGGATTTTCAGGTTGTCTATATTATATGAAAGAGGAGTCTTTTCAGTTAATCCTGGCCCATTCGCAAGTAAAAGTTTCCCCTCAAAAAGATGTTTGGCAACAGGATAGCATTTATCATTATAAAGGTCTGAATATATGTGTTTTGGTTGATAACCGCTGGCGGAGCAGATCGGTTGATTGTTTGTTGGATATTGATTATATGTACTTGTGTAAAGGTTTTAAAGGAAAAATTGCCCCATTACAAAAAATATTTAAAATTAGGAAGGTCATACTGGATGCTTCGCTCGGTGGGTATAGATTGAATTTGTTAAAGGACGAGTGTAGAGGTTTGGGATTGGATTATATTGATATATCTCCGAAAGGTTCTTACCGTATTCTTCTGTGAATAAAGAATTAATTTGTAAATTTGCCATTTCAAAAGAAAAAGATTGAATATGTTATCAAAAGTAATTGCACAGGCTAATATAGACCATGCCGAAAAATGGTTTGAAAGAGCTGATAAAATAGTTATTGTTACCCATGTGTCACCGGATGGTGATGCCATTGGCTCCTCATTAGGATTATGGCATTTTTTAGAATCACAGGAAAAAACGGTGAATGTCATTGTTCCCAATGCTTTTCCGGATTTTTTGAGATGGATGCCGGGAGCCAAGGATATAATCCGGTACGATAAATATACTGAATTTGCCAATAAACTGCTGAATGAGGCAGATGTGATCTGTTGTCTGGATTTCAATGCTTTGTCTCGTATTGATGCGATGGCGGATGCTGTGGCTCAGTCGCCGGCACGTAAAATGATGATTGACCATCATCTTAATCCGGAAGCCTTTTGTAAAATCATTATTTCTCATTCTGAAATATCTTCTACATCGGAATTGGTTTTCCGGTTGATATGCCGTCTGGGGTATTTTGAGGATATCACCAAAGAAGGTGCTGAATGTATTTATACGGGGATGATGACCGATACAGGTGGCTTTACTTATAATTCTAATGACCGTGAAATTTATTTCATTATTAGTGAACTGCTTTCAAAAGGCATTGATAAGGATGAGATTTATCGTAAAGTTTATAATACATATTCTGAGGGACGTTTACGCCTGATGGGATATGTGCTGTACGACAAGATGCAAGTATTCCCTCAGTTCAATTCGGCATTGATTTGGCTGACAAAAGAGGAACAAAGTAAATTCCAGTATGTAAAAGGAGATACGGAAGGGTTTGTGAATATTCCGCTTTCCATAAAGAATATTATTTTCTCCGTATTCTTGCGTGAGGATACGGAAAAGAATATGATAAAGGTATCTCTGCGTTCTGTAGGTACTTTCCCTTGTAATAAAGTGGCTGCCGAATTTTTTAATGGAGGTGGTCATTTGAATGCATCCGGTGGTGAGTTTTATGGTACAATGGATGAAGCTATCGATCTGTTTAAACAGGCTTTGGTGAAATACGAGGAACTGCTTCTGGCAAAAAAATAGTTATTTTAGTATAATTGCATACAAACAATATAAAAGTTAGGGGCTTATTTATTAATTTTGCCCGAAAATAACAGAACTTAGAATGAAGAAATTAGGTATATTGTTCGCATCTGTGTTTCTTTTAGGGCTGGTCTTCCAGTCTTGCAATAATGGAAAGACCTATGCTGAAATGAAAGAAGAAGAGAGAGAAGCTATCAAACGATTTATTGAACGGGAAGATATCAATGTGATCAGCTTTGAACAGTTTCAGGAACAGGATTCTACAACCAATGTGGATGAAAACCAGTTTGTCCTTTTCTCGGAAACAGGTGTTTATATGCAGATTGTGGCAGAAGGAAATGGTGAGCGTTTGAAAGACGGTCGCTATGAGATTTTGGCCCGGTATGTGGAGGAACAGATTACTTCGGATGGAATAGATTCTTTGTCTTGGAATACAGACTATGGGAATTCTCAAATGGTTTATCCGGATGCTATGATGCTGACAAAAAGTGGAAAATCTTTTTCAGCTACATTCACCTCCGGTATAATGTATACAGTTTGGGGGACACCTTACGTACCTTCAGGATGGTTGATTCCATTCAATTACATAAAGGTCGGCAGAGAGATTTCCGGTCGTTCTAAGGTCAGACTGATTGTACCTCACAGTGAAGGACAATCTGACGCTTCTGCTTCTGTCTATCCTTGTTACTATGAAATAACTTATCAATTAGCACGATGACATTAATTAAATCAATATCCGGAATTCGTGGAACCATTGGAGGACACGTGGGGGAAGGTTTGAACCCGCTGGATATAGTGAAATTTACATCAGCTTATGCAACGCTGATACGTAAAACAACTACAGTAAAGAGCAATAAAATTGTAGTAGGACGTGACGCACGTATCTCCGGCGAAATGGTGAAGAACGTGGTATGCGGTACTTTAATGGGAATGGGATTTGATGTGGTGAATATCGGACTGGCATCTACACCGACTACAGAATTGGCTGTAACCATGGAAGGAGCGTGTGGTGGTATTATTTTGACTGCCAGCCACAATCCCAGACAATGGAACGCTTTAAAGTTGCTGAATGAGCATGGAGAATTTCTGAATAAAGAAGAAGGAAATGAAGTGCTGCGTATAGCAGAAGCGGAAGCGTTTGAATTTGCCGATATCGACCACATCGGAAGTTATCGCGAAGACAATACCTACAATCAGAAACATATAGATAGTGTTTTGGCTTTGAAATTGGTAGACGTGGATGCTATCCGTAAGGCCAATTTCCGTGTAGCTATAGATTGCGTTAATTCAGTTGGCGGTATTATTCTTCCTGAATTGTTGGAACGATTGGGAGTGAAGCATGTAGAAAAGCTCTATTGTGAAGCGACCGGTGATTTTCAGCATAATCCGGAACCCTTGGAAAAGAACCTGGGGGATATTATGGGGTTGATGGCCAAAGGCGGTTGTGACGTGGCTTTTGTTGTAGACCCGGATGTTGACCGTCTGGCTATGATCTGTGAGGATGGAAAAATGTATGGCGAAGAATATACATTGGTGACCGTGGCAGACTATGTATTGAAACATACTCCCGGAAATACCGTTTCTAACTTGAGTTCTACCCGTGCTTTGCGCGATGTAACCCGTAAATATGGTTGCGAATACAATGCTTCGGCTGTAGGGGAAGTGAATGTGGTTACCAAGATGAAAGCGACTCATGCAGTGATTGGAGGTGAAGGAAATGGTGGAGTAATCTATCCTGAAAGCCATTACGGACGTGATGCATTGGTGGGAATTGCTTTATTCCTGAGCCATTTGGCACACGAAGGGAAGAAAGTCAGTGAACTGCGTGCTACTTATCCTCCTTATTTCATTGCCAAGAATCGCATTGATCTGACTCCGGAAACGGATGTGGACGCTATTTTGGCCAAAATAAAGGAACTGTATAAGGATGAAGAGATAAACGACATAGACGGTGTGAAAATCGATTTCCCAGACAAGTGGGTACATTTGCGTAAGAGTAATACTGAACCTATTATCCGTGTTTATTCTGAGGCTGCAACCATGGAAGCGGCAGATGAAATAGGCCAGAAGATAATGGATGTGGTTTATAGCTTGGCGAAATAAATACATTATTAATAGATAAATTAGCCGTATTGAATGAGATTATATTTCGTTTGATACGGCATTGTTTTTTTATCAGATAGAAATAAATACTATGAGAAAAAGCCTTTTATTTGTTTGGGCCTGTATGGGGCTGGTTTGTTTGGTGAGTGCTTGTAAGACATCGGTTAAAAGTAAAGAATGGAAGCTGGTATGGGTGGAGAATTTTGATCAAAAAAACAGTTTTGACGAATCGGTATGGACTAAGATACCTCGCGGAACATCCGATTGGAACAACTATATGTCTTATTATGATTCATGTTATGCTATGCAGGATGGAAATCTGATACTTCGTGGAATAGCCAATCATACTCAAAAAAATGATACGGCTCCTTATCTGACGGGAGGTGTCTATACCAAAGGAAAGAAATTGTTTACAGGGGGAAGAGTGGAGATACGTGCTAAATTGCAAGCCGCTAAGGGGGCATGGCCGGCTATATGGATGCTTCCCGAAAAAGCGGAGTGGCCCAAAGGAGGTGAGATTGATATTATGGAACGGTTGAATCATGATCGTATTGCTTATCAGACTACCCATTCTTACTATACACATGTCTTAGGTATAAAGGATAATCCGCCTCACGGAGGTATTAATAAGATAAATCCTGAGGAATACAATATCTATTCGGTAGATATTTATCCGGATAGCCTGGTGTTTGCTGTCAATCATCGTCATACCTATACTTATCCGCGCATTGATACGGACAAGGAAGGGCAGTTCCCTTTCTATCAACCTTACTATTTATTGATAGATATGCAGTTGGGCGGTTCATGGGTTGGCGCTGTGGACCCGAAAGAATTACCTGTGGAAATGTGGGTGGACTGGGTGAAGTATTACGAGAAACGCTGAATGCTGTTTGTCGGGAAACGGGGGGCTGTTCAATGTTGAACAGCCCCCCGTTATGTTTAATTATAAGGTAAATAGGCCTGGATGTAACATCATCAAAGAAAAATGTTACAGGCGGAGCACGTCTGTTCTGCCTGTAAAGATGCGTGTATCATTGTGATTACAGGAATCATAAAGCTTTGTGTACTTTTGTTTCGTCTGGAATAAGATTCTAAAGATTGGAGCAGGGACAACATTTTGTTTAGCTCATTTTTGTTTTCAATAGGCATAAAGTAATTCCAGCCAATGGATGGAATTACTTTTTATGGAAGATATTTTAATGTAATAACCATGAATACACAAAGTCAAAAAGTTTCGATGGCCGAGAAAATCGGTTACAGCCTGGGGGATTGCTCGGCTAATCTGGTCTTCCAGATGATGATGATTTATCAGACAAAGTTTTATACGGACATATTCGGTCTGGAAGGTGCCATTGCCGGTACGGTGATGTTGGTGGCGCGTATCACGGATGCCTTTGTCGATCCTACAGTGGGGTTATTGAGTGACCGCACCAAGACACGTTTCGGAAAATATCGTCCGTGGGTGCTTTGGACTGCGTTGCCTTTCATGGTTTTCTATGTGTTGGCTTTCTATAATCCGGGCATTGAAGATAAAGGGCTGGTAGCATTGTATGCTACGCTGTCTTATACCTTGCTGATGAGCCTTTATTCTTTTAACAATACGCCGTATGCTTCTTTGGGCGGAGTGATGTCCGGTGATATAAAGGAACGTACCAGTATCACTTCCATTCGTTTTGTGGCGGCTACCATTGCCCAGTTTGTGGTGCAGGGACTTACGCTCCCTTTGGTAAGCAAGTTTTCGGATGGTGGAGACAAAGCGCATGGCTGGTTATGTACCATCTCTTTGTTCGCTTGTATCGGGTTCGTTTTTCTGGTCATTACTTTCTTTTCAACTCGTGAGCGCATAGAGCCGCCTGCCAGTCAAAAGACAGATACGCGTCAGGATATAAAGGATGTGTTTGGAAGCGTTCCTTGGCGGGCTATGTTCATACTTACGCTTTTCATTTTTATTACGCTTGCCATGTGGGGTAGTGCCATGAACTATTATTTTGAGAATTATGTGGATGCCGGAGCATTGTATGCCTTTCTTGACCGTCTGGGACTGGTGGCAATGGAAACGGATGGCAGCGCGGGGTATGCTGTGTTGAATGCTTTCGGGCTGGTAGTCAATTCTTCCGATAAGGCATACGAGGTAGGATTTGGAGTGTTTAATATGTTGGGAGCACTTGTCCAGTTCTTTGGGGTGATTCTCTTGTCCGGCTTTTTGGCAAATCGTTATGGTAAGAAACGCGTTTTTATCGTTTGCCTCTCACTTACGGCCATTTTTACAGCTTTGTTCTATTTCCCGGGAAAAGCGGATGTGGAAACGATGTTTGTACTGAATTTCCTGAAGAGTTTGGCATACGCGCCGACTGTACCTTTGTTGTGGGCGATGATTGCGGATGTAGCCGACTATTCAGAATATAAAAATTACCGTCGCGCCACAGGCTTTGTGTTTGCTGGTGTAGTTTTTGCCTTGAAGGCCGGGCTGGGTATCGGTGGGGCCATCCTGGGGTTTCTGCTTTCAGGATTTGGGTATGTGTCCGGTATCGGGGCAGAGCAAAGCGGTACGGCTATAAGGGGGATTGTACTTTCCTCCAGTCTGATTCCGGCTATGATATTTGGAATGGGAGTAGCTGCCTTATGCTTCTATCCTATTACAAAAAAATACAACGAACAGATGCAGGCGGAACTTGCTGACCGTCGCAGTAAGGCCGGTTATTGTATAAAAAGAACAAGTTATTTACCTTAAAAACTTTGTAATATGAAAATAAGATATGTAACATTATTGGCTGCCATTGCCGGATTAATGGCCGCTTGCGGCAATGACCGGAAGGCCGGTATGCAGCCGGATCCTTCGCTGAAGGAAGCAGCTTCGGGCAAGTTTCTGATGGGGGTAGCGTTGAATGTACGTCAGGCAGCAGGTCAGGATACTTGCGCCTCGAAAGTGGTAAAACGTCATTTTAATTCTATTGTGGCCGAGAATTGCATGAAATGCGAAGTGATTCATCCGGAGGAAGACCATTTTGATTTTACGGAAGCGGACCGGTTGGTTCGTTTTGGCGAGGAGAACGATATGGCTGTTATAGGGCATTGCCTTATCTGGCATTCACAGCTGGCACCTTGGTTCTGTGTGGACGAACAAGGAAAAACAGTAAGTGCCGACATCTTGAAGGAGCGTATAAAAAAACATATCCAGACTATTGTGACGCACTATAAAGGGCGTATAAAGGGCTGGGATGTGTTGAATGAAGCCATTGAATCGGACGGCTCCTGGCGTAAATCTCCTTTTTACGAGATATTAGGCGAAGAGTACATCCCGCTTATTTTTCAGTATGCTCATGAGGCAGATCCGGAAGCCGAACTTTACTATAATGATTATGGCATGGACGGGAAGGCTAAGCGTGACAAAGTAGTCGAATTGGTAAAGATGCTGAAAGACCGTGGACTGCGCATCGATGCGGTAGGTATGCAGGGACACATGGGAATGGATTATCCGTCAGTGTCCGAATTTGAAGCCAGTATACTGGCATTTGCAGCTGCCGGAGTAAAGGTGATGGTAACCGAATGGGATATGAGTGCATTGCCCACGGCACGGATGGGAGCCAATATTTCGGACACGGTGTCTTATAAACAATCCCTGAATCCCTATCCCGACGGTTTGCCCGACTCTGTGTCTGTGGCATGGAATAACCGGATGAAGGAATTTTTCGGTCTTTTCCTGAAACATTCGAATATCATTACCCGTGTGACGGCGTGGGGGGTGACGGACGGTGACTCATGGAAGAATAATTTCCCTGTGCCCGGACGTGTGGATTATCCTTTATTGTTCGACCGTGATTGCCGGCCGAAACCTTTTGTGGAAGAACTGATTGGAAAACAGAACATTTAATAACGTAACGATATGGAAAAGAAATTCAGATACTTGGTGCCTGGAGACTATATGGCAGATCCTGCCGTACATGTTTTTGACGGAAAGCTTTACATTTATCCTTCTCATGACCGCGAGAGCGGAGTGGAGGAGAATGACAATGGTGATCATTTTGACATGTGTGACTATCATGTCTTTTCTACAGAAGATGTGATGAACGGAACAGTGACCGATCACGGAGTCGTACTGAAAGTTTCGGATATCCCTTGGGCCGGGCGTCAGTTGTGGGATTGTGATGTGGCTCGTAAAAACGGGAACTATTATATGTATTTTCCATTGAAAGACCGGAACGACATCTTCCGTATCGGCGTGGCGGTGAGCGATTGTCCCGAAGGGCCGTTCATTCCCCAGCCCGATCCCATGCGTGGAAGCTACAGTATAGATCCGGCGGTATTTGATGATGGTAATGGGAACTATTATATGTATTTCGGCGGTTTATGGGGCGGGCAGCTTCAGCGTTATCGCAACAACAAGGCATTGGAGTGTGCGGCTTTTCCGGCTGATGGTGAACCGGCTTTGCCTTCACGTGTGGTGAAACTTTCGGACGATATGCTTCAGTTTGCCGAAGAGCCGCGGCCTTTGGTTATTCTGGATGAACACGGACATCCGTTGACTGCCGGTGACAATGCGCGCCGCTTTTTCGAGGCTTCATGGATGCACAAGTATAACGGGAAATATTATTTTTCTTATTCTACGGGAGACACTCATCTGCTTTGCTATGCCACAGGAGATAATCCGTATGGTCCGTTCACTTATCAAGGGGTTATTTTGCAGCCTGTGGTAGGTTGGACTACTCATCATGCCATTGTAGAATACAAAGGAAAATGGTATCTGTTTCACCACGATTGTGTCCCTTCGGGGGGAACCACTTGGTTGCGCAGCCTGAAGGTGTGCGAATTGGAGTACGATGCGGAAGGGAAAATAAAGACCATAGAATCTGTCTAAAAATAAATCAGTGATACATCATCCGGACAGATTGGACCGGTTGCTTTGCCGGGTATTGTCCAAACAGACCGTTTGCAGAGATTCCGTTCGTCGTCCGGGACTTACAAACGGTCTTTTTATATCCGTGTTCTTCAATTACAGTATCTGGTGGCGTAATTATAATTTGTTGTAATATAGTATGTTATGTATGTATTGTAACGCAAATAAAGATTCATGTAACACGTTTGAAGCAAGATGTAACTCTACGAAAGATGCGTGTATCATGCAGAGAATTTATATTCGGCGACACTTTCTATATTTGCGTCTGAAATCCGTAAAGGAATTGGTCAATTATAATACTAGAAAGACAATGAAACAAAAACAAAAGCTGAAAAGATGGTCGGGCGTGCTGATCGCTTTAGGGGTGTTGGGCTCCTCCTTTACCTCATGTAGTTCGATCAAGAAAGGAAATGATTTGCCAGTTGTAGGAAAGTCTGTCGCTCTTTTCGATTACTTTAATTATAAAGGTGAGGATGATGTCTATATTTCCAATCCGCTTCCGGGAGATGATTATTTTTATAATCCCATTCTGCCGGGATGGTATTCCGATCCCAGCATTTGCACCAATGGCGAAGGCGATTATTTTCTGGCTGTTTCCACCTTTACTTATTATCCGGGTGTGCCTCTTTTCCACAGCAAGGACTTGGTGAACTGGAAGCAGGTAGGGCATATCTTGAATCGTCCTTCTCAATTAGTCAACATGGAGGGGCAACACGTAAGCGGAGGAATTTTTGCTCCGGCCATATCCTACAACCCGCATAACAAGACTTATTATATGGTTACTACCAATGTAGGGGCCGGAAACTTCTTTGTGAAGACACAAGATCCTTTTGGCGAATGGTCTGATCCTATTATGTTGCCCGAAGTGACAGGCATTGATCCCTCTTTCTTTTTCGATGAAGATGGGAAGGCCTACCTTGTCAATAATGATGACGCGCCGGACAACAAGCCCGAATACAGTGGACATCGTACCATCCGTGTGCAGGAATTTGATGTGAATGCGGACAAGACGGTGGGACCGCGCAAGATTCTGGTGAACAAGGGAGCTCGTCCGGAGGACAAGCCCATCTGGATTGAAGGTCCGCACCTTTATAAAATAAACGGGAACTACTTCCTGATGTCTGCCGAGGGTGGAACAGCCGGATGGCATTCGGAAGTAATTTTCCGTGGTGATTCTCCGACGGGCAAATTCATACCGTGGAAGAATAACCCTATTCTGACCCAGCGTCAGCTGGATGCGGAGCGTCCCAATCCGGTGACGTGCGCCGGACATGCCGACTTGGTTCAAACCCGGGAAGGGGATTGGTGGGCAGTCTTTCTGGCTTGCCGTCCCATAAACAACACGTTCGAGAATTTAGGACGTGAGACTTTTATGATGCCCGTCAAGTGGAGTGAGGATGGTTTCCCCTATATGACGCAGGGGGATGATCTGGTGCCAGTCATTGTCCGCCGCGAAGGAGTGAAGCGTGACGAATCTGCCACCTTCGGAAACTTTGAAATGAATGACGGTTTCGACGGACAAACATTGGGTATGGAATGGATGACTTTGCGTGCTCCTGCTACCGGACTTTACTCGCTTTCCCAGACTCCGGGTTATCTCACTTTGAAATGTGATTCAGTCAGTGCTTCCGAAAAGAAGGTGCCGGCTTTTATATGCCGCCGGTTGCAGCATCATAAGTTCGAATGCAGCACGCGTATGTTGTTCTGTCCGCAGAGCAAGGCGGAGCAAGCGGGCATATTGTTGTTCAAGGACGAAAAGCATCAATATTTCCTGGCTGTAGGCAGGGATGACCAAGGTGAATGTATTTCCCTCAGGCAGATAGGCGATGGGGAAAGTAAGATGCTGGCTTCCGTTCGCTTGGACGACAGAGGAGTGCTTACCGACCTGAAGGTGGTTTCGCGCGGAACACATTATGATTTCTACTATGCTCGCCAGGAAGGTGTGTGGAACGTGTTGTGCAGGAACGTGGACGCCGGGTATCTGTCAACGGCCACTGCCGGAGGCTTTACCGGAACAACGATAGGCATGTATGCCACCTTAAAATAAATGACTATTTGATTTTTTGTATAACTTAAATTAATGTATTAATGAAAAATGCTATGAATTTTAGGCCGGTGGGGCTGATGCTTCTGTTCTGTCTCATTCCTCTGTGGGCATTTGCACAGAGCGTGATGGTAAAAGGTGTAGTAAAGGACACAAGTGGTGAAGCTATCATCGGAGCCAGTGTCTTGGAAAAAGGCACTACCAACGGTACGATTACCGATTTTGATGGTAACTTTGCATTGAATGTATCGAAAAACGCCGTGTTGGTGGTGAGTTTTGTCGGTTACAAGAACGAGGAAATCCCGGTAGCGGGAAAGAGTTCTTTAAAGATTACATTGAAGGAAGATTCCAAAGCTTTGGAAGAAGTGGTGGTGATTGGTTACGGTAGCGCCCGCAAGAGTGACGTGACCGGATCTATTGCATCGGTAGGCGGAGAGAAGCTGCGTGAGATGCCTGCCACCAATATTACATACGCTTTGCAGAACCGCGTGGCAGGTGTGGATATGGCTCAGACTTCTTCCGCACCGGGCGCTTCCATGCAGATTCGTATTCGTGGTACCCGTTCGTTGAACGCCAGTAACGACCCGTTGGTAGTATTAGACGGAATCCCCTTTATGGGTAATTTGTCCGATATCAATCCCGGAGATATCAAGAGCATGGATATCTTGAAGGATGCATCTTCTACTGCTATCTACGGTTCGCGCGGTGCCAATGGTGTTATCCTGATCACTACACACAAAGGTGCACAGGGTAGTCCCGCCCGGTTTACTTACAATGGGTATGCAGGTATGAAGAAAGTATTCTCCAAATATCCCATGATGAACGGCAGCAAGTTTGCCGAAATGCGTAAACTGGCAGGCAAGTTCGAGAATTCGGTGGACGAGTCGGACGATGTGGATACTGACTGGCAGGACTTGATGTTCCGAGACGGTTATGTAAACAGCCACGATGTCAGCGTGTCCGGTGGTACCAACGGTGGAGGCTACAGCTTTGGCGCGGCTTACTATAAGGATCAGGGTGTCATTCCTACTCAGAACTATACCCGTTACTCTCTGCGTGGTTCTTTCGATCAGGGTGTGGGAAAATATTTCCGCTTCGGACTGGTGAACAATACCAACTATAACGTCACCAAAGGTTCCAATATCGGACTGTATGGTGTGCTTGCCATGTCTCCTATCGCTAACCCCTATAATGCGGACGGCACATTGAAACGTACCGTGAAATACAACAGTCAGGATGAGTCATTTGTATTGACCAGAGGCGTTGTGGAAGAATTGGAAGACAGTTGGCTGAGCAAGACCGAAGGCTTCGGTACGTACAACAACCTGTTTGCCGAAGTGAAATGCCCGTGGGTGGAAGGTTTGAAATACCGTGTCAACCTGGGTTTGAACTATCGTTCTACTAAAGGTGGATCGTTCACCGGCGAAGGCATCAACAGCACTACGGCCGACACTCCGTCTACCGCTTCGCTGAACCACTCGGAAACAACCAACTGGACTGTGGAGAACCTGCTGACTTACGACCGTACTTTCGGAAAACACCAGCTGAACGTTGTCGGTATGTACTCTGCCGAACAGACTGTCTATACACGTTCGGACGTTGCCGGACGGGATATTCCTGCCGAATATTTCCAATTCTACAACATCGGGCGTGCGGAAGGCACCATTACGGTGAACCCCGACAACTGGAACTATCAGAAGAGCGGTCTGATGTCTTGGATGGGCCGTGTGATGTACACTTACGACAATCGCTATATGTTGATGGCGACTGTACGTGCCGACGCTTCTTCACGTTTGGCAAAGGGACACCAATGGCACACTTATCCCGCCGTATCGGCAGGATGGAACATTCGTCAGGAAGAGTTTATGGACGAGGTGGACTGGATAGATATCCTGAAACTGCGTGTAGGTTACGGACAGACCTCCAACCAGGCTGTTGATCCTTACAAGACCTGGGGACGCTTGGCAACCCGTCCTTATAACTTCGGTCCTACCGGCTATGTCACCGGTTACTATGTATCCGAACTGCCTAATGCCGAATTGGGGTGGGAATATTCTTCTACATGGAACTTCGGTCTGGACTTCACCTTGCTGAGAGGACGCCTGTCCGGTACATTTGAGTATTACATTCAGAAAACCACCGACTTGCTGCAAAGCGTAAGCCTTCCTTCCACTTCGGGAGTAAGCAGCTATATGGCTAATGTGGGAAAGACGGAAAACAAAGGTTTTGAATTTACCTTGAACGGAACGATTCTGGACAACCATAACGGATGGACATGGGAGGCAAGCCTCAACCTGTCTGCCAACCGTAACAAACTGACCGAACTGGCTTCGGGCTCCAAAGATGATAAAGCGAACAACTGGTTTGTAGGACATCCCATCGACTGTATCTACGACTATGAAAAAGTAGGCTTATGGAACAGTGATGATCCCGATTTCCAATACTTGGACATTCTGGAGCCGGGTGGCAATGAAGGTATGATCAAAGTGAAATATACCGGTGATCGTGATGCCAGCGGCAAGCCGACTCGCGCCATTGGTCCCGAAGACCGTCAGATTATCAGCTTGGAACCTAAATTCCAAGGAGGTTTCAGCACTCGCGTGGCCTATAAAGGCTTCGACTTGAACGTTATCACCGCCTTCCGTTGCGGAGGCAAGCTGATCAGTACGCTGCACCACAGCAACGGTTACCTGAATATGCTGACCGGTCGTCGCGGACAAGTGGATGTAGACTACTGGACACCGGAGAACAAGGGTGCCAAGTACCCGAAACCGGGTGGTATCCAGAGTGGTGACAATCCGAAATACGGAAGCACATTGGGTTATTTTGACTCTTCTTACTGGAAAGTGCGCAACATCACATTGGGCTACAACTTCGAGAAGCAGGCTTGGCTGACCCGCATGGGCGTACAGAGCCTGCGTGCTTACCTGTCCGTACAGAATCCGTTCATCATCTGTTCTCCTTTCCATAAAGAAACCGGACTGGATCCCGAAACCAACTCTTACGGTAACGAGAATGTAGCTGTGACAGAAGGTATTCAGAAACGATTCCTGACAGTAGGTACTAACTCACCGTCCACCCGTAACTATTTATTCGGTATTAACTTAACATTCTAAATGAAAGCATGACTATGAAACCTATATTTTCAAAAATAAGAGTTTTGGGAACAGCCGCACTGGCTTTGTTCCTGACAGCATCCTGTTCAGACATTCTGGACGAGCAGCCGCGCAGCAGTTATGATCCTACTTTCTTTAAGACAGAAAAGGGGGTGGAAGGCGGTGTGACCTCCATGTATGCACACTTGCGCTATATTTACGGACAAGCTTATTATTATAATTCCTGTCTGACGGGAACCGATGAGGCAACCTGGGGATGGAGTGCCGATGGTAACTTCAAGGATGCCGACCTGTCCGGAGTAGGCAACCTGACTGCCACGACTTGCCGTTCCGACGCCTTGTGGGGAACCGCTTTCTCGAACATCAACACCGCTAACGGAGTGATAGAGAACGGTGCCGAAGTAGGAGTCAATGAATCATTGGTTTCCGAAGCCCGCTTCTTCCGTGCGTTCGATTATTTCCTGTTGGTGCAGACCTTCGGCGGAGTGCCTCTGGACCTAGGTTCCGGCGAACTGAAGTTCAATATCACTCCTTCACGTACCTCCGTGCGCAATACCGTGCCCGAAGTGTACACCAAGGCCATCTTCCCCGACTTGCTGACCGCTATCGAGAACTTGCCCGCTAATCCTCGTGTGACGGGTGGAGTGACCAAGACCGTTGCCCGCCTGTACTTGGCAAAGGCTTATCTGACTTATGCCTGGTGGCTGAAGAATCCGAATAACATTCCTACTTATCCCGAGTGCCAGCGTACGGACCCCGACGGACACGATGCGGCATGGTACTTCCAGCAGGCATACGATGTGGCGGTTACTGCTATCGAGAACCCCGGTCCTTTCGGCTTGCAGGAAAGCTTTTGGATGGTGAATGCCGGACCCAATGACCGTAACATGGAAATCCTGCTCTATGCAGACCATACGCAGGAAGACGAGTATTATAATGGTGGCAGCCTGAGCTACGGTGGCGGTGGTGCTCCCGATAACTTTGCCGGATGGATGATGAACTGGAACTATACCGACGCGCGTTCGGCTGATAATCAGGCTGTCATTAACCGTATTGCCGAGCAATGTTATGGCCGCCCTTGGACCCGTATGGCTCCTCCGTTGGGTGTGTTTACCAAGACGTTTGCCGACAAGGTGAACGACTCCCGTTACGACGGTACTTTTACTACTGTTTATCGCGGCAACTGGTCTACAGCCGGACAGAACTGGGAATCGGTGACCAATGCCAACGGAATGAAAGTGAAAGAACGTGAACCTATATTCTCTTTCGTATTCCAGGATATGGATAAGATAGACTATGCAGGAGAAGGTTCTAAAAGCAATCTGGGAGCAGGTACGTTGCCCGGTCGTGCCGACTGGGTATTGGGACTGGATGCGGTAGGCCGCTATGTATATCCCGGTCTTTGGAAACTCGGCCCGTATCGTACAGACAACGGCTCCGGAGCAGGACAGCCCAATGCGGGAAGTACCCGTCCGTATAACATCGCCAAATTCTCCGAACTTTATCTGGTTGCTGCCGAAGCTGCCGTAGAAGGAGCTGCCACACAAGCCGGCAAGTCTGCCCGTGACCTGGTGAACGTGCTTCGTGCCCGTGCCGGTCGCTGGACTTACAGCAATGCCGAGTACAAGGAAGTGGATCGTGATTTCAGTGCTGAAATGACAGCCGCCACTCCGGCAACCATTGACATCAACTATATTCTGGATGAACGCAGCCGCGAGTTCTATGGCGAAGGTTATCGTTGGTTCGACTTGGTTCGTACTCAGAAATGGAATGAATATGCTGACAGTTACGTGATTTGTGGAGGCAAGGGTGATCACAATCCGCAGACTTACAGCCGTACCATCGAAGCGTTCCATTATCTCCGTCCTATCCCACAAGGACAGTTGGATGGCATGGAAATGACAGAGGAGGAAAAAGACGCTTATCAGAATCCGGGATACAGAGATTGATTTTTTGTTTTTTAAGAGTACCCGCCGTTTCTTTCTGTTTCTGATGGAAGAAGCGGCGGTCTTTTTATGGTATGGACTGCTGGGTAGGTTATCATCTTCCCATAGAATATATGTTTTCAGTTTGATGAGTATGTGGCTTCCTTCTGATAAATTTACTGTTTCACTTAGGTGGGTAAGTTTTATCACTTAAGTGATGAGGATTCTTTACTAAGGTGATGCAATTTCATCACCTCAGTGAAACGATAAATTTATCAAGAGGAATTAGGGTATTCATCAGGCTGGTAAAGGATACTTGTACAGCTTGTTGCTGCTTGTAGTTTGCGATTGGTGGATATGGGGTCTGTCTGTTCCTGTCGGATATGTTTTGAAGTAAGGAAAGAGCTTGGGAAATATTTTTCCATCGGCTGAAAGGACTGATAGCAGACTGAAAGGACTACTGTCAGCATTATGCATTGTGTAATAGTGAGTTATGCCGGCTGAATGGACTGAAGAAAGGTTCGTGAAATAGGTATATGTAAGAGTGTTTTGTAGGAAAAGTGTATTTGTTCATACCATTGTATCCGCAAAGTTTGCATTCGGCGGAAACTGGGTCTGTACTTGGTGGAAAAGAGAACCGGAAATTATTTTCAGTTCTCTTCCTTATTCTTATCCTGTTTCAAATGTTGTTCCATGTATATGCTGGGAGGCATTCCGTACAGATCCTTGAAAGCGGTCGAGAAATTGTTGGGATTGGTGAATCCGGTCAAATCCGCCACTTCGGCTATGGTGTACCGTTTCTTCGACAACAGTTCTGCCGCTTGTTTCAGTCGGATGTTCCGGATAAAATCCCGTGTGGTCTGGTTGGTCAGTTCTTTCAGTTTACGGTGCAAGTGCACGCGGCTGATGCCTACCTCGGTGGTAATCATCTCCACGGTAAGGTTCGGGTTGCTCAGGTTTTCGTTGATGACCCGCATGATTCGTTCCATCAGTTTGTCATCGGGGGACTGTACTTCTATTGGTTGTACCTTATCCCCTTGGGTCTGTTGTCCGGTATAGGTATTGCGTAGCCGTTCACGACTGCGGATCAGGTTGGCGGCCGTTTTCCTCAATATCTCCATATGGAAAGGTTTGGTCATGTAGGCGTCGGCTCCTGTTTCCAGACCTTCCAGATTGTCTTCCTCCCGTGTCTTGGCGGTGAGCAGTATTACCGGGATGTGGTTCAGGTTCACATTTTGCTTTATTTTGCGGCATAAGGTAAGTCCGTCCATTTCGGGCATCATGACATCACTTATTACCAGGTCCGGGGTTTTATTGAAGATGCTTTCCAGTGCCTCCTTGCCGTTGCAGCTTTCCAGGGTATGGTAATCGCTTGCCAGTTCACGGCAGATATAGCGGCGTATATCTTCATCGTCTTCTACCACCAGTACTTTGTATTTCGTTTTGGTTCGTGTTTTTCCGTTTTCTTCTTCCTCGGTTTCATAAGGAATAGGAAGGACCGGAGCCGGAGTGTGGAAGAGAGGAGCTTTGTCGGCTTCCATTTCTTCTTTGCGCAGATGGGCGCATCCCAGAGGCATACGGATGATAAAGCTGCATCCCGGTTGTCCGTCCGGATTATTTTCTACACGGATGTCTCCGTGATGAAGTTCCACCAGTGAGCGGGTGAGGTGCAGCCCGATACCGGTACCTATGTTTGAGTTGTTTTGGCTATTCCGTATCTGGTAAAAGCGTTCGAATATGTGTTCTGTTTCTTTGGGGGCGATTCCTATTCCGCTGTCGGTCACGGTAATTTCGGCATACTGTTGTAATGGTTTCGGCAGGGTGGAGTCCTTACCGGTGCGTAGCCGTATGTCCACACTGCCTCCTTCGGGGGTGAATTTGAAGGCATTGGACAGGATGTTCAGGATAATTTTGTCGAAGTTCACCGGGTCCACCCACAACTTTAAGTGGTCGGCGCCCTCGTGGTGGAACTGCAAAGTAATTTGTTTTTTGTTCGCTTGTTCTGTAAAGGTTTCACACAAATCATTAATGAATCCGGTCATTTCGGTTTCACGGAAAACGAGTGACATCTGCCCTTTGTCTATCTTGCGTATATCCATCAATTGGTTTACAAGCCGAAGGATTCTTTCGGAATTGCGCCAGATGATGCGGTAGTTCTTTTGCCGTTCGTGGTCTGTATCGTTTGTCATCAGTTTTTGCAAAGGACTGATGATGAGTGACATCGGAGTACGTATCTCGTGGGAGATGTTGATGAAAAACTGTAGCTTGGCTTCGTTTATCTGTTCAGCATGGATATGTTGCATCATTTCCTGCCTTATGCGGTAACGGTGTCTCACTTGCAGGATGATGCCATAGACGGCTGCTACTGCCAATAAGGCATAGATCAGCATGGCCCAGCCCGATGCCCACCATGCCGGTGCGATGTGAATGGTGATTTCATCGGTGTCGGATTCCAGCAGATAATCTTCGGCTTTGATCCGGAAATGATAATCGCCGGGGGGAAGGTCGCTGAATGACACTCGGTTGACTCCTTTGGGAAGCTTGACCCAGGGGGTGTTGTTTATGGTATATAGATACGTGATACGTTCGGAATTATTTAGTTCGCGGGTAGAGAACTCGATGCTGAAAGCGTTGTCGTTATGTGACAAGTGGAAATCCCGGGCCTCAAAGACGGAGGTGTTTATGATTTCTTTTCCGCCCGACAACATTCCTTTCCTTATGGGCTGGTCGTGCAGATAGAAGTCGATGATGCGTACGTTCCATTTTTTTGCGGGATTTGTAATCTCTTGAGGATTGAAATAGGTAATTCCATTTGTACCTCCAAACCAGAGTATGCCGTTGTGGTCGGCAAAAGAGGCGTTTTTGCTGAATTCATTTCCTTGCAGGCCGTCGTCTGCATAGAAATTGCTGAACGTGTGGGTATTCAGATTAAAACGTGACATTCCGGCATTGGTGCTTATCCATAAGTTGTCCTGCCCGTCTCCTTTGATGGCATATACGGCGTTACTGGATAGTCCGTGGGCGGTGGTGTAGGTCTTTAGTTGCCGGGTTTGGGGATTCCATTCCGCCAGTCCGTCGGAACTGCCTATCCAGATGTTGCCTTGGGGGTCTTCATAAAGGGAGTGGATGATGTGTCTGGACAGGATTTCCTCAGTCTTGAAGTCGTCGGTGCTCAGGTCTATACATCTTATTCCGTCATACGTTCCTACATAAAGGTGGTTGTCACCGGCATACAGAAGACAGCTTATCCATTTATATTTTTCGGTGGCAGCATTGAATTTAGGATCATATACAGACTGTCCTGTCTTCAAGTCATAATAGAAAAGTCCGGCTCCCATGGTGGCTATCCAGAGTCGTTTGTCCTGGTCTTCAACCAGATCATACACGCGTTGGATACGGTTTCCATGCTTGTCTGTCAGATTCTGCAGATAGCTGCACTGTCCTGTTTTCTTATCCAGTCTGCCTAGTCCGTTGGTATAGGATCCGAACCACAGATTACGTTCAGAGTCTTCATACAGGCCGAAAACGGTGGAAGGAACCGAAGAAGGGCTGTCATGTGGGGCATAATGGACTCTTTGCTTCAGTTCTGTGGTGATGCCGTATATGCCGTCGTTGTCAGTACCTATCCATAATATGCCTTCGTGGTCGCGGCAGAGTGAGGTGATACAGTTGGAGCCGATGATATTCTTGTTTATTGATTTGTAGCCTATGTACTTGAAACTGTTGGGCTGTGCGGGAATCATCATAACCCCTTTCTGGTAAATGGCTATCCATAGGTTTCCTGCATTGTCTTTCAGGACGGAGTGTACTTTGGAGGTACCGGAGTCGAGGTAATTATTATCAAAAGGGTAATCCGTGATGAGCTGTTTGGGGATGTTGAAAATCTTGGCGCCTTTCCCGTCCGTGCCCAGACAAAGCTCGTTCTGGCTTATCTGGCAGATGGATTTGATAGGCAGGTTTTGTTTTCCTTTATAAAGGATAGGAATGAACTCTTCTGCCGGTTGGTTATATTTCAGCAATCCTTTGCCTATGGTTGCCAGGTAGATGTCTCCGTAGTTGTCTTCATAGAGGTCCACAATGGTCATTCCCTTCTCTTGTTTCAGAAAGTGCTTGCTTTTATTGTCCGCAGAGAGGCGGTAGATACCATTCTCACCCTGTGTTACCCAAAGATTGTGTTGTCTGTCCTCTATCATGTAGTCTGTCATTTGGGTGGGGATAGGTAAATCCAGTTTGTGTGCAGTCAGTTTCCCCTGTGTGATGGTTATGGTACACAAGTTGTTTCCCGATACCCATATTTCTCCGTTCCTACACTCCAGAATGGACATGATATTGCTGTCAAAAGTCTTTCCGTCTTCCCATTGCGCCTGTGTGCTGAAGCTGTCAGTGGCGGGATCGTATAACTGTATTCCATTATAGGTTCCTACGAACAATCGTCCCTTGCTGTCTTCATACAGGGCGCGTACGTAGTTGTGGCAGAGAGAGTGCTCGTTTTCCGGATCATGCTTGTAGATGACGAATTTGGCTCCGTCGTAGCGGTTCAGTCCGTCTTCGGTGGCGATCCAGATCATACCGTTCCGGTCCTGATATATCTTGTTGATCAGACTGCTGGACAGTTCCCTGTCTGTTGTGAAGAATTTATATGATTGTCCGTGACATAATAAAGACAGGAACATGAATAGTGTAAGAAGCGTATGTTTCATCATAATATAATATCTCAGATTGATTCAGGCGCACAAAAATAATTCAAAAAAATATATATAGCCTAATAAAAAAGAGGTAATTTCTATACTTCCCGCCATAATAGGGTGAGTTTGTAACATGGGAAAAGGACTATGTAACATAGTTCCGCCCGAAAATAAAGCGGATGTCTTTATCTTTGCTCTTGTTGAGCCGTGAAGAACGGAAAATAAAAACAACCTTGTGAATTTAATACCATGAATATGAAACTTGAATGTGATTTATCCGGTATCCGGAAATGTATGATGAGTGGCTTGTCCCTGTTGCTTGCCGGAGTGTTGTAGGCGCAGAATCCGATTGTGAAACTGGCTATAGTTAAAAAATAGAAAGTAGAAAAAGAAATGAAGAAGATCATCATTATTATTACCTGCTTCATTGGTTTGTCGGGGGCGTTTGCACAACAACGGGGAATGTTCCATAATCCGGTGATTGAGGCGGATGTACCCGACCCTTCCATGATAAGGGTGGGAAACTATTACTATCTGGTAAGCACCACCATGCACCTGATGCCGGGTTGTCCGGTGATGCGTTCAAAGGACTTGGTGCATTGGGAAACGATCAGTTATGTGTTTCAACGGCTTACTGACTTGCCCCGTTATGATTTGGAGGAAGGCACGGTATATGGTCGCGGACAATGGGCTTCCAGTATCCGCTATCATGACGGACGGTTCTATGTATGGTTCTCACCCAATGATGAGCCTCATCGTGGGTATATCTATACCGCCGAAGATCCGGCGGGCGAATGGACATTAGTCTCCCGTCCGCCTCATCATCATGATGCTTCTTTGTTTTTTGATGACGACGGTAAAGTCTATCTGTTTTATGGCACCGGACAACTTCGTCAGCTCAAAAGCGACTTGAGCGATGTGGAACCGGGAGGTATAGACCAAAAGATATTCGAGCGGGATGCCGATGAGCAGGGACTTCTGGAAGGAAGTCAGGCATTCAAGCATAACGGCAGATATTATGTGATGATGATTTCCATGGACTGGAGCATTCCCGGACGGTTACGTCGTGAGGTGTGCTACCGTGCCGACAAGATAACCGGTCCGTATGAGAAAAAGGTGATTTTAGAAACTGAATTTTAAGGATATGGTGGCGTGGGACAAGGCTGTATAGTCGATACTCCTGACGGAAACTGGTATGGCTTTATTTTTCAGGATAGAGGCGGCATAGGGCGTGTACCCACATTGATGCCCTGCCGCTGGGAAGATGGTTGGCCGATACTGGGTGATGCGGACGGACGTGTGCCCGAGTGTATGGAGATGCCTGTTTACGGAGAGGAGTGTAAAGGAAGTATCATGGGAAGTGATGGTTTCGACACCGATCAGTTGAGTTTGAACTGGCAGTGGAACCACAATCCGTTGGACGATTGCTGGTCACTGACGGAGCGTCCGGGTTTCCTGCGGTTGAGGACTGGAAAGGTGGTGGACAATCTGTTTCTGGCTCCCAATACCTTGACTCAGCGTATGAGCGGACCGAAGTGCAGCGGTGTGATAGCTATGGATATCTCGAAGATGAAAGAAGGGGATGTTGCGGGCTTCTGTGCTTTCAATGGGTTGTCCGGGGTACTGGCTGTGGTCATGGAGAACGGGAAAAAGCAGTGGGTGATGTCACATCAGTCTGTCAGTCTTTCGGACCGGGAAAAAAGGGTGACTGCTGTGGAAGTACTGGAGAAGGAACGCATGGATTGTGAGAAAGAGGTGGTCTATCTTCGTATGGAGGGCGATTTTGCAGATAAAAAAGATGAAGCCACTTTTTATTACAGTTATGACAAGAAAACGTGGAAACGAATAGGAGAACCTTGTAAAATGGTTTTTGATTATACCAAATTCTTTATGGGAAGCAAGTTTGCTATTTTTAATTATGCTACTAAAGATTTGGGAGGATATGTGGATATAGATTATTTTGAATACGGTAACTAAAAAGTGAATAGAATGAAACTGAAAAAATGTGTGGGGATATTCTTGTTCTCCACCTTGTGCCTGAATGTAGGAGCTATAGATCATAAAGGGATTACTTTTGACCGGCTGGCTCCCGACCGTTTCACTCTGATGGAAAACGGAGTGGCCAATGAAATATTGGTGGACGAGCAGGAGGATGCTGGTGTGATGATAGCGGTAAGGAATCTTCAGAATGACTTTAAACGGGTGAGTGGCCGGGCTGCCGGGTTATGCTATACTCCCGGCGTAAAGCGCATGATTATGGTAGGTACGTTGAAAAGCCGCTATATCAGAGATTTGGTAAAAGCGAAAAAGATAGATGCTTCGTTGCTGGAGGGCAAGAATGAGAAATACCTGATGACCGTGGTGTCTGCTCCCTTGAACGGAGTGGATGAGGCGCTCGTCATTGTGGGAAGTGACAAACGCGGAACGATTTATGGGATTTATGAGCTTTCGGAGCAGATTGGGGTTTCGCCGTGGTACGACTGGGCGGATGTGCCGGTGATGTCCCGGCAGAATCTTTCGATGACGCGTGGAAGTTATACGGCGGGAGAACCGGCGGTGAAGTATCGGGGTATCTTTTTGAATGACGAGGCTCCTTGCCTGACCGGATGGGTGAAGCACACTTATGGCACGAATTATGGTGATCATCGTTTTTATGCCCGTGTGTTCGAACTGATTCTGCGTCTGCGTGGTAACTTTATGTGGCCTGCCATGTGGGGTTGGAGTTTTTATGCGGATGATCCGGAGAACAGCAAGACCGCTCATGAGATGGGGATTATAATGGGAACCTCACACCATGAACCTATGGCACGCAATCATCAGGAATGGGTGAGAAAGCGCAGCGAATATGGGGCATGGGACTATGCTTCCAACCAGCAAGTGATTGACCGTTTTTTCCGTGAAGGTATGGAGCGTGCCGCCGGTACGGAAGATTTGATTACCATTGGTATGAGAGGTGACGGTGATACTCCGATGGGTGGAAAGGAAGGGGAAGATGACAAATATGTGCCGCGTGATGAGGAAAACATGCGCCTGATGGAGAAGATATTCCGGAACCAGCGTCGTATTATCAAGGAAGTGACGGGAAAAGCGCCGGAGAAACGTCCGCAGGTATGGGCTATTTATAAAGAGGTGCAACGCTATTATGATATGGGACTCCGTGTGCCTGATGATGTGATTATGTTGCTGAGTGATGACAATTGGGGGGATGTGCGCCGGTTGCCGGATGCAAAAGGACGAAAACGTGCCGGTGGCTGGGGGATGTATTATCATGTGGACTATGTGGGGGCTCCCCGTAATTCCAAATGGTTGAATGTAACTCCCGTACAAAATATGTGGGAGCAGCTTCAGTTGACTTACAGTTATGGGGTGGATAAGCTTTGGATATTGAATGTGGGTGATTTGAAGCCGATGGAGTATCCTATCACTCTTTTTATGAATATGGCTTGGAATCCGGAACGCTATGCGGCAGGGAATCTGTTGGAGCATACACGAGCGTTCTGTGCACAGCAGTTCGGTGAGGAACAGGCAGATGAGGCCATGCGTATCTTGAACCTGTATTGCAAGTACAATGGACGCGTGACTCCCGAGATGCTGGATAAGGATACTTATCACTTGGCTTCGGGGGAATGGAGGCAGGTGGCTGATGAATATGTGAAGCTGGAGGCGGAAGCCTTGCGGCAGTATTTGAAACTGGATACCGCTTACAGAGATGCCTACCGCCAACTGATTCTTTTTCCTGTGCAGGCGATGGCCAATCTGTATGAAATGTATTATGCACAAGCCATGAATCACAAATTATACAAGGAGAATAATCCGCAGGCGAATGAGTGGGCCGACAAGGTGGAGCAGGCATTCCGGCGTGATGCGGAATTGTGCAGGGAATACAACGAAGAAATGTCGGGAGGCAAGTGGAATGGGATGATGACGCAGAAACATATAGGCTATACTTCGTGGAATGATGATTTCCCGGCCGACCGTTTACCGGAAGTCTACCGGATAGAGCAACCGGAAGGGGCTGTAGGAGGATATTTGTTTACCGGTGACAAAGGGGTGGTTTCTATGGAGGCGGAGCATTACTTTACATCATCCGTTGCACCGAAGACCGCCTGGACAGTCATACCGCACATGGGACGTACGCTGAGCGGAGTGGCTTTGATGCCTTATACACAGTCTGCGGAGGGGGCTTCGCTCTCTTATAAAATGAAAATACCGCAAAAAGTAGATACAGTAAATGTGTATGTCATTGTGAAATCCACACTGCCCTTCCTCAGACGGGAAGGTCATCGCTACACGGTAGGTTTTGAAGGAGCGGAGGAGCAGACTGTCTGTTTCAATGCGGAGTTGAACGAACATCCGGATAATGTATATCGTGTACTGTATCCCACAGTGGCCCGTCGGGTAGTGAAGACCCGGGTGAAGTTGAGCCTGCCCGACTGTGCGGACGGAACCTATACATTGGTTCTAAAACCGGTGGAGCCTGCCATCGTATTTGAAAAGATAGTGGTGGATTATGGCGGTTATGAGGATAGTTATCTGTTTATGAACGAATCTCCTTGCCGGAGAAATAAGCTGAATGAACAATGAAAAATATGAGATTGACAGTTTGTATAGGAATAATGTGCGGATGGTTGGCAGCAGGAATGTTGCATGCAGGTACACGGCCGGACCATGTTCGCCCGGTGGAAGAAGATGGTAGCCGCTTGTGGCTACCGGTGATACGTCCGGTGGAAGGCGCGGAGGTGGAAATTACTTATAAAGGAAAAGTGTCACCCACCATAGCCATTGCCATTGCTGAATTGAAAAACGCTTGGAAGGGAGATCCTGTACTTTTAGAGAAAAAGAAAACAGGGCGTGGGGATGGGTTTGCCATCACTTCTTCAGAACATCAGGTTCGTATTCTTTCATCCACCGAAACTGGATTGCTTTATGGCGCTTATAGTCTGCTGCGTATGCAGGCGGCGGGGCAGCTCACTGTACCTCTGTCGGTTACTGAACAGCCTGCGTATGACTTGCGTATTCTGAATCATTGGGATAATCCGGATGGTACGGTGGAGCGTGGTTACGCTGGCCGTTCTTTGTGGAATTGGGAGGAACTTCCCGGAACTTTGTCGCCACGTTATGAGGCATACGCCCGTGCCAATGCTTCTGTGGGTATTAATGGAACGGTACTAAATAATGTCAATGCCTCACCTCAAGTGCTGACAACTGGTAGTTTGGAGAAAGTGAAAGCATTGGCTGATGTCTTCCGGCCTTATGGCATAAAGGTCTATTTATCGGTTAATTTTGCATCTCCTATCCGGTTGGGCAAGTTGGATACGGCAGATCCGTTGGACAAGGAAGTCATTGGATGGTGGAAACAAAAAGTAAAAGAGATCTATGCGATGATCCCCGACTTTGGCGGTTTTTTGGTGAAGGCCAATTCGGAGGGGCAACCGGGACCATGTGATTTTGGACGTACTCATGCCGAGGGAGCGAATATGCTGGCGGATGCGTTGAAACCCTACGGAGGAATCGTGATGTGGAGGGCGTTTGTCTATAGTCCTACCGACAGTGACCGTGCCAAGCAGGCTTATTTGGAGTTTATGCCTTTGGATGGACAGTTTCGCGAGAATGTAATTGTACAGATAAAGAACGGACCGATTGATTTCCAGCCTCGTGAACCTTATAGTCCTTTGTTCACGGCTATGAAGCAGACTCCCATGATGGTGGAGTTTCAAATTACTCAGGAGTATTTAGGCTTTTCCAATCATCTGGCCTATTTGGCTCCTTTATGGGAGGAGTTCTTTGGCGAGGTACGTCCGGACAGGTTAAAAGCTGCGGCGGGTGTGGCAAACATCGGTACGGATGTGAATTGGTGCGGACACCATTTTGCGCAGGCCAACTGGTATGCTTTCGGGCGTTTGGCATGGAATCCGTTGTTGACTTCAGACAGGATTGCCGATGAGTGGTTGCAGCAGACATTTACTTCCCAGTCGGCATTTGTCTGCCCGGTCAAGGCGATGATGTTGCAGAGCCGGGAGGCGGTGGTAGACTATATGATGCCATTAGGACTGCATCATCAGTTTGCATGGGGCCACCACTATGGTCCCGAACCGTGGTGCAGTGTACCCGGTGCCCGTCCGGATTGGCTACCCTCTTATTATCATAGGGCGGACAAAGAGGGAATCGGTTTCGACCGTAGCAGCAAAGGGAGTAATGCCGTTTCTCAGTATCCTGATTCACTTCGTCTGATTTACAATGACAAGACAACTTGCCCTGAAGTTTATTTGCTTTGGTTCCATCATGTGCCCTGGCAGTATCGGATGAAAAGCGGACGTACGCTTTGGGGGGAGTTGTGCCGTGCATACGATAGAGGTGTACGACAGGTACGTGGTTTTCAGGAAATATGGGACAGTGTGGAACCTTTTGTAGATGCACGCCGGTTCAGGGAAGTGCAGTCGAAATTGAAAATCCAGATGCGTGACGCCGTGTGGTGGAAAGATGCCTGTCTGCTTTATTTCCAGACTTTCTCAGGGATGCCTATTCCGGCTGGCATAGAACGTCCGGTACACGAGTTGGAGGACATGAAACGCTTCCGGTTGGAAATCTCGAACTATGAATGTCCTGAGAGTGGGTTTAATAAATAAAATACGGTACTTAGCTTTAGAAGAAACATGAAATATAAGTTAGCTTTAGTGATGTCAGCTTTTTGTGCGTTTTCCGTATGGACCGAAGCAAAGGTGAAATTGCCTGCCATCCTATCGGACGGTATGGTGTTGCAACGTGAGCGGTCCGTTAAAATATGGGGAAATGCCGATAAAGGAGAGAGTGTGACCGTTGTTTTTAAAAAGAAGAAATTCAGTACGGTAGCCGGGGAAGATGGAAAGTGGCTGGTGGAACTGCCTCCCATGAAGGCAGGTGGCCCTTTTGAAATGATCGTGAATGATATTCGGTTGAAAAATATTCTAGTGGGTGATGTCTGGCTTTGTTCCGGACAGTCCAACATGGAATTGACCGTCGGACGGGTGACTGATAAATTTGCCGAGGAAATAGCAAGGGATGAGAATCCGATGATACGGTATGTGAAGATTCCTTTAGGCAATGATTTGCATGGACCTAAAGACGATTTGCCGGGAACGGACTGGATGTCGCTGACTGAAGAAACCGCTCCTTCCTTTTCTGCTTTGGCTTATTTTTTTGCCAAGGAGATGTATAGGGAAACCCAAGTACCTGTGGGCATTGTTAACTCTAGTTGGGGGGGAAGCTCCGTTGAGGCTTGGATGAGTGAGGAGGCCTTGCAGAAGTTTCCGCGTCAGTTGCACGAGCGTGATTTGTTTAATTCGGACGAGTATCGTGAGTTGTGCAACCGTTCGGGACAGATGATGAACCGTTTTTGGGATGCTGCTTTGTACAAAGGAGACCAAGGACTTCATGACGGGATATGCTGGAATCGTCCGGAACTGGATGATACGGACTGGCAGACGGTAGATACGTTTTCCAAAGAATGGGGCAGGAAGAATGGATATCCGGTGAGTGGCTCTCATTGGTTCCGTCAGAAAGTGAATGTATCAGCGGAACAAGCCGGAAAAGATGCTGTCCTGCGTTTGGGATGCATGGTGGATGCCGATTCGGTATTTGTAAACGGTACCTTCGTAGGTAACACTTTCTATCAGTATCCGCCACGTATTTATCGGGTGCCGGCTTCTTTATTGAAACCCGGTGAGAATCTGGTGACTGTCCGGCTGATTAATTACGGAGGCGCCGCCAGCTTTGTACCCGATAAGCCCTATTGTCTGGTATGGAGGACAGATACAGTCCATTTGTCTAGCCGATGGAAATATCAATTAGGTTGTGAGATGCCTGCACGCACTAACAGTGTCTCTTTTCAGAATATTCCTACCGGTATGTATAACTCCATGATTTCTCCTCTGCGTAATCTGGTCTTTACCGGTGCGTTGTGGTATCAGGGAGAAACGAATACGGGCCGTCCTAATGAATATGAGGAATTGCTGACTGCCATGATTGCCGATTGGCGTGAGAAACTGGCCGATAAAGAACTGCCTTTCTTCATTGTACAGTTGGCCAATTTCATGCAGACACATCCACACCCGGTAGAAAGTAATTGGGCGGCTTTGCGTGAAGCGCAACGGCGAGTGGCGTTGAAAGTCCCGAATGCAGCTTTGGCGGTGGCGATTGATTTGGGCGAGTGGAACGACATTCATCCATTAAACAAAAAAGAACTGGCAAGACGTATCTCCCTGTTGGTGAAAAGAAGGGTGTATGGTGATAAAAAGAGTGTGCACAGTGGGCCTATGTGTACGGGTATGACTGTCAATCATGAAGGAAAGGCTGTTCTTTCTTTCGAAGCCGGGACTGATAAATTATGGGCGGTAGATGAATTGAAGGGATTTGCGATAGCCGGTGCCGATGGGCATTTTCAGTGGGCGGAAGCAGTTGTCGTTAATGGGAATCAGGTGGCGGTATGGCATAAAGATATCCCTCATCCTGTAACGGTACGTTATGGTTGGGATGATAATCCGGTTCATGCGAATTTGAAAAATAGAACCGGACTACCGGCTTCTCCTTTTCAGATTTCATTGGAAGATAAATAATTTAACAGAGATCCGAAAGTGGCAAAGCTTTCTAATAATCTTCGATGGATTTTAAAGGAATGCTTGTTTCTGTCGGATTTTCTATGGCAAAAATACCTATTCCTCCTTTGATGTTATTGGGAAAGATGACAGGTGTTTCCAACAGGTTGCTACTGTCATGGTCGGCATATGCATTGGCGGCTCGTAAATATTGATATTCAGCCGGGGATATGGCATAATATTGTATGATAGCTTTTCCAGTTATCTTTTTAATTTTATATAGTTTATTGTCTAATAGGAAACTATACCAACTGTCTAAAGTCATGGTATATTGGTTGTTGGTAAAGTAAGCATCATTGAATACATTATAATAGTTGTTTATAGTGGGGATGAAATTAATGATAGGATCAGAGTTGTTGGGAGTGCCAGGTTTTCCGTCCATTAATGCAGTGTCATAATATCCGCTACATTCCCATTGGGTGGAGATAGCAGTGGAGTCTTGTAAAGTTTTGCGGTTAGTAAGGCGGTAAGTATATGTTTGTTTTATGTTGACCCGGTAATATTGGGAATGGTTTGTGGTGGAAGTTTGTAATTTTATTTTCCACTTTGTTGCTTGATATATCCAAAGGCTTTCCGAAGTCTCTGATAGAGAATGATTAGATTCAATGGTGTCCGCTTTGATAATTTCAATGGGCTCATATACTGTTGCTTCTGCATTCGCTTTATATTTTCCGTCTTTGGTTTCTACTTCGATACGTACTTGATCACCGGTTTTAAAACGGCTGTTTATCTGATAAAAATAATTTTGATAGTCTAACGGTGAATCATTGTTAGGACGATAGGTACATTCCGAAATTGTTTCCGATAATACATTATTGATATAAAGGTGAATAATTCCATTTTTTACTACTTGGGGTTCGTGATAGCCGGATAAAGCTAAAAAGATAGCATTGTTCGTTTTGTTTGCGTTTATCAGAGCGTTGACGATGAGCTTTTGAGATTCATCATTAGGCAATATTTCTATATCATTGGTACAGGCGGCCAATAAATGAACAAATGAAAGGAGTAAAAGTGCTTTTTTCATTATTGCTTAAAATTTATAAGTATATGAGAATGAAGGTAAGAAGGGAAGGAGAGTGACTTTTTGTATCACAGGAATCTTTTTTCCTTCCGATTGCTCATCCGTGTAATAATCTATAAATACATGATTGGGATTCAAAGAGTTATAGGCATTCATAATACTGACGTTCCAAATCCGTTCTCCATGTTTTGTCTTTTTGTGAAAGTTGAATCCTAGATTCAACTGATGACTGGCGGGCAGACGGTAGTTATTTCGAGAAGAGCTATATTCAATGGGAAAAACAACCCCGTTGCCTGTATTTCCCATATGTCCCCATCCATAGCTTCCTTCGGGGAGAATGATGGTTGCTTTCTCTTTGGGCAGGGTGGCAGTATTTCCTGAAGCGTAAATCCAAGAAGCGCTCATGTATACTTTTTTGTTGAGGCGCCTGTTTATCGTGATGTTCACGGAGTGGCGTCTGTCGTATTTATAGGGAAAACGTTTCCCTCCATTTACATTTCCTTTACTGAATATACGGTCGGCTTTAGCCAAAGTATAATTTATCCATCCGGTAGTACGTCCGGTTTTCTTTTCCAGCATGAATTCTATGCCGAAATTGCGTCCTTTGCCCATTTCTACTTTCTCTTCCCAATGAATGGAATTACCGACTAGAGTATTACCATCTTTGTATTCCAATACGTTTTTCGTCATTTTGCTATAGCCTTCTACAGAAAACTCCCATCCTTGAATACCTGTATAGTAACCCCCGATAGAAAATTGGCATGCTTGCATCGGGCGGATCTTCTGTGTGACCGGTACCCATAGATCAGTGGGGAGAGAGAGATTGGATGAAGAAAGTAAATGTACATATTGTGTCATGTGGGTATAGGCCGCCTTGAAAGTAAGGTTGGGACTGGTTTTGAAACTAACGGTAATGCGAGGTTCCAAGGAGGCATAAGTGTGCTTTTGTACTTGGAAGAGTGAGAAATGTGCGCCTATATTTGTTTTCCATTGTTCGTTCCATTTGAAATCATCTTCTACATAAAGGGAAATTTCGTGTGAGTGTGTCGCTTCATTTCCTCCGATGGTGTATGTTTTATCAGGTTGTTCTTGTTCATTCGGAGAGTGCACAAATGTATGTTGGGTTTCGGGGCGGAACGTATGGTAGAGATAGTTTCCTCCGAATTTGATGAAATGGGAGGGGGATGGATGAAAGTCGAAGTCAGATGTTAATCCCCAATCTTCTATACCGGAATAATATTGGCTGTCAAGGTGTTTGTTGGCGGACGTGAAATTGTTTTTTATATTGAATCGGAAACGGTTATAGGATAGGGTGATGTTATGGAACAGACGATTACTGACTATGTGGTTCCAACGTAATGCCCCTAATGTACTTCCCCAAGCCATGACTTGTCTCTCTCTTGTGTCTGTCTCCTTTTCTTCTTCAAAGTAATAAGAAGAAGTATTTGTAAAGCTGGCATGATCTTTGCCATGATAAAAGGAGAAAAACAGGCGGTCACGGTCACTGAACCGATGATTTAGTTTTGTGTTGATATCATATAAGTAGTAACCTCCTTTCGTATCTTTATCCATGAAAGGCTTGATAATTAAATCGGCATAACTGCGTCTGGCAGAAATAATAAATGATGTCCGGTCTTTCCATAGAGGACCCTCAAAGTGCATTCGGGAAGTCAGCAGCCCGATGGTCAGACTGCCGTGATAATTCCTCATATCTCCATCGTTAGTGCGTACATCAATGACGGAGGACAGTCTTCCTCCGTAACGGGCAGGAAAACTGCTTTTATACAAATCGACTTTCTTGACCGATTCTGGGGTAAAGATGGAGAGAATACCTAGTGTATGGTCCACATTATATAAGGGTACACCGTCTAGCAGATAAAGATTCTGATCGGGACTTCCTCCACGTACATACAGGCCACTGGTACCGGTTATACCTCCTTGTATACCGGGCAGAAGCTGGATTGATTTTAATACATCTGCCTCACTCAGTAAAGCAGGGGTATTTTTAATATGTGTCAAAGGTATATTGTTTGCTCCCATACGGCTACTTTGAAAGCCTGTTTCCATTTTATCAGAAAGGACAACGATTTCTTCCAATGTATTATCGTTTTTAAGTTGGACAGTCAGCAGCGTATCTTTACATAAATACAATGCTATTTGTTTTGAACCGTAACCTATATAGGAAAAATTCAGTTCAGTGTTTCCTTCGGGCAGTGTGATACTGAAGAATCCGAATGGATTTGTGATTGTTCCTTGTTTATTTTGCTGGTCATAGATATTGGCACCTATCAGTGTTTCTTTCGATATTTCGTCCAATACATAACCGTTTAGTGTAAAATGTTGTTTTATAGGAAGTGACGTTGTTTTTTTCAATATGATATGGTGTTTGGTAATCTCGAAACTGATGTCTTGTTTAATGAAAGCTGTTTGTAGAATAGTTGTTAATGGGGTTTCTTTCAGATCGAGAGTTATGGGATGTTTGAGTACAACTTCTTCGCCATAAATAAAAGAATACTCTGACAGTTGTTCTATTTTAGCTGTAAACTCCTTTAAACTAGCCTGTTTCAGATAAATATTAAAAGGCATATCCGGAGTTTGTGCTGATATGAATGAATGGGAAAAGACTAGTAACAGCATTAAGTAAAAAAAAGTGATACTGTGTTTCTTATAAAGTGAAGAAATCATTTGTTTTTTAGTTTTCTTGCTTTAGTTCAATAAGATTGGATTGGGGCATGTGATAAGTAAAACCTACGATGGGAGCCAACATTTCTAGAATTTCTTCCAACGTTTCGTTTTGCTTGAAACGTGCATTTAATTTATAATTACGTAACTGTTCGCTTTTTATCTGTATGGTGACATTAAAATGATGGGATAGTTGACGAGCGATTTCTCCCATAGATATGTCATTAAAAGAAAGAACACCTTCACGCCAACTTATTTCGTTCTGTGCATTTGCATTAATGTGCATAGACAATATTCCAGTCGATTTACGATAAATGGCTGTTTCATTGGGCTTTAATATCATTTGTTTACCGTTGGCATTGTTACTGACGGATACACTACCTTCCAGCAGGGTTGTTTCTACTAAAGAATCGGCGGCATAGGCATTGACATTAAAATGCGTGCCTAATACCCTGATGGTAACTCCATTTGCTTTGACACGAAATGGTTTTTTAGGATTTTTACTGACTTCAAAATAAGCTTCTCCATTCAGCTTTACGATTCGTTCCTTGTTGAAAGTTTCCGGATAGCTCAATTGGGAATGTCGGTTTAGGGTTACTTTAGAGCCATCCGGTAATTGGATGCATTGAGTTTGTATATTGGTGGAAACAATCAGTGTACGTACCGGACGTTGGTAAAAATAAAACATCCAACCGAAACCTATAAGCAGGACGAAACCGGCAGCCACAGCAACTGTATACCGAATGGAAAGTATTTTGTGCTTGCGGTATGCCGGTTGAAGACGTTGTTGCAATATATTATAACTTTTCTCCGCCGAGAATTTTCCCTGCGGTGAATGAGTGGAAGAAGATAATAATTCCAACCATTCGTCCAGTTCTTTGTCTGATTTCGGTGAATTCATGTTATTTTATTTGCAGGACAAAGATACTACTTCTTTTGCAGACGGATAGAAATTTCAGAAATTTTTGCGTCTTTTCCGTCAGGAGTACAGATCAACCGTATGATACGTTGTACGCTTTTTATTTGTTTAGGATAAAGAATGATATCTATTTTTACTGATTTCTTTCCTTTCAAGATGACCGGATGGGCATTTTGAATGTGGAAGCTATTGTTACTTGTAGAACTGCTAATGGTCAGTTTACGGTCTGTGTCTTGTTTTTCGGCAGCTATTATTTTTAAAGTAAGGGTTTCTTCCTCGTTCTTTGTATCATAGGTGTGTGATATGAATTGTTTTTCAAAGCCTATATACTCTTTGGGATAGTTGTCGTTGTTACTACATGCACTTATAAGCAGGGCATAAAAAAATGGTAATACTAAACGTGTATTTGTTCTCATGTCTTTTTAGTTTATTAGTTTCTATTGATAAAGACAGGAGAATCTGGAAAACTCCCTATCGTCTATTTCTAAAATAATTGTTAATTTTTTCTTTGAGTCGGGTTACAGCTTTTTGTAACTGGGCATCTACTGTTTTAGGGCTTATATTAAGTTCTTCGGCAACGGAAGCATAACTTTGTTTTTCTTCGCGGACTTTAATAAAGATTGTTCGGCAACGTTCAGGTAATTCATTCAGTGAGTTCTCATAAATGTTAAATAACTCTTCATTCATCATTTGTTCTTCAGGAGAAAGGTTGGAAGAAGATATTTCCGGCATATTTTCCAGAAGCGAGGCTTCCCTCCTTTGTTCTTTTTCCAAATAGTTCAGAGCGGCATTTCTTATTAATATATAGCTGTACTTATTAAAATCATCGGGAATAAGCTGACTTTTTCGATGATTCCAAAGCGTGGTAAAAACATCTAAAATTACTTCTTGAGCCCATTCATCCCGTTGAAGGTAATAAAAGGCGATACGAAAGAAACGGTCATAATACATATCGTATAAAGACCGGAAAGCCTGTTGGGAATCATGCTTCTGTATTTCTTTGAGTAGTTCAGTTGCCTCCATTGCCGTGTTGGGCATGTTTGTTAATGTTATAATCGGATGCAAAGCTACTAAAATGTAAATAGATGTGCTATTCATTTTAGAACTTTTAGTTTTGATTTATTGTATGAGAGGAACTGAAGCCTTCTTCTTAGTATCTGTCTTGGCAATTTTCTTCTTTCAATTTGTATTTTACTTGGTTGGCAATACTGAATATACCTATTCCTCCTTTTATATTATTGGGAATAAGGGGAACTGCATAAATAAAATTTTCGGCATCAAAATCTAATGCAGAGGACATGGCATACAAATATCTATGTTCGCTTTCTGAAATACTGTAAAACCGGATACTGATATATCGCTCTGCTTTCTGAGAATCTATATGTATATAGTTGATGTCTTCTTTTAAATCTATCGTCATGTTATATTCCCTGTTTTTAAAATAACAGCTTTTAAAAAGGCCAAAATAATTGTTCCATTTCTGAATAAGCTCGAATCCTTCATCTATAGCATGTCCGGGTTTGCCGTCTGTCAAGGCGGTGTCATAAATATAATTATAGTTATAAGTCGTGTCAATACTGAGAGTGTCCCTGCCGTCATGCCATTTATGAGAATAAAAAATCTGTTTTATTTCAAGACGATAGTATGTATTCTCTGCCTCTATATCGGGTTGTTTTAATTGAATGTTAAGCCGAAGATAATTGTCATATACAGGCTTGCCTCCTACCCAGCTGTTATAATCTCTTAAACTTATATAGGTTGTATCTACATTTATAATCTGTAAGGGTGCACTGATGCGTGTTTCCGCTTTTGCTTTATATTTACCATTTTCTGAAGAAGCCTCTATTTTCACTTTATCTCCTGTTCGGAATATGCTTTTTACTGGGTAGTAATCATCTTCCGCAGTGATTGTTTCTGACAGTTTTCCGTTGATATACAGGTGTATGATACCATCGGTGACAGGAGTGGTAGCTGTCCATCCTGTGTAATGCAGATAAATCCGGTTATCGTTATTTTCAGTTTGCATCATGGCATTTACGATCAGTTTTTTAGGTTCATCATCGGGTAAATAACCAATGGTATTGGTACATGCGCTTAAAATAACAAATACACAAAGAAATAAAAAGTATTTTTTCATTGGATTTTAAAATTTATAAGTGTATGAAAATGAAGGAATACATGGCAAGATTGTCATTTTTTTCAATATAGGCTTTCCTGTTTGTGCTTCCCTGCTGATATAGACAAAGTTGGGGTTCATGGCATTGTAGGCATTTAGGATACTGATATTCCATATCCGTTCTCCGTGCCGGGTCTGTTTATGGAAGTTGAATCCTATATTCAATTGGTGGCTTGCAGGCAATCTGTAGTTATTTCGTGAACTAGAATGATCCATATCTCCTTTGTTCAAATTATCCATAATCCAGGAAGGTGGTACATTGGTAGGTGGTAGTTCTATATGTGTCTTCTCTGTAGGAAGTGTTGCCATGCAACCTGATGCATAAGTCCATGACATATTGAAGTCGATCCGTCGTGTCAATTGATAATTTAGAGTGAGATTCAAGGTATGTCGGCGGTCATATTGGTAAGGGAAACGTTTACCATTATTGATCCCGTCCGTACTGAATTGCCGGTCGGATTTGGATAGGGTGTAATTAATCCATCCAGTAAGGAGCCCTGCAGTTTTTTGTGCCATAAACTCCACTCCGAATGAACGTCCTTTGCCCATTTCTACTTTGTCTTCCCAGTTATGGGAAGAACCTAGAAAACTTTCTCCGTCTTTATATTCTAATACATTATACATATCTTTATAGTATCCTTCTATGGAAAATTCCCAATTCTTGATACCGGTATAGTATACTCCTACAGCATATTGAAAAGATTTCATGGGGCGGATGTGGCGTGTGACGGGCACCCAAAGGTCGGAAGGCATGGCCAGTGATGCAGTAGATAATAATTGGGTACACTGGCTCATCTGTGAAAAAGAACTTTTTAAGATGATATTTGAGGTCGCTTGGAAACTTATGGAAAGACGGGGTTGCAAAGAAAGATAAGTCTGTTTTTGTACATTAAAAAATGAAAAGTGCAATCCGGCATTTATTTTCCAATGTTCGTTCAGAATAAGATCATCTTCGGCATACAAGGAAAAGTCATGAGCATGGATATGAGAATTGTTCAAACTATAATTGTCGTTAGTTTGTGGATATCCATTGTCGGAATTGTGTTGATTTACGGTCTGCACTTCCGGAGCGAACTGATGATATATGTATTTCGCTCCAAATTTGATGTTGTGTGCCGGTAACGGATGATAATCAAAATCCGTACTAATGCTAAGATCACTGATGCCGGAGTGAAACAGATTGTTGGAACCATTGATGATTGTGGAACCATCAGGTTGTTGTATGCTGGAAGTTTCCTCTTGTTTGATATCAAAAACATAACGATTGTATGCCAGCGTAGTATTACTGAATAGTTGGGGTGTGAAAACATGATTCCAGCGTGTGTTCAGTAATATGTTTCCCCAATTGTGAGTTTGCTTGAACTTATCTTCATCTTTGTATTTATAGTAGACGTGGTCTTTTCCTTTATAGAAAGAGATGAAAAGGCGATCTTGTTCACTAAAGCGATGATTTAGCTTGGCGTTGATGTCATACAAACTATAACCGCCCCGTTCGTCCTTTGGCATAACTAGTGGGAGGAAACAGTCAATATAACTGCGTCGTGCTGAGATAATGAAGGAAGTATGATCTTTCCATATAGGTCCTTCAAATTGCAGATGTGAAGTGAGAAGACCGATAGTCAAGCTTCCATGATAGAGCTGCATGTTTCCGTCATTGGTACGGACATCGACAATAGATGAAAGACGTCCGCCGAATCGTGCCGGAAAGCTACTTTTGTATAAATCGACTTTTTTCACGGCTTCCGGAGTGAAGACCGATAACAGGCCCAGTGTATGATCTACATTATATAAAGGTACACCGTCTAATAAATAAAGATTTTGGTCCGGACCTCCTCCGCGTACATATAACCCACTGGTTCCGTTCATTCCGTTTTGTACACCGGGCAGTAGTTGGATGGATTTTAGTACGTCTGCCTCACTCATCAATGCCGGTGTGTTTTTTATGTGGGGAATAGGAATACTGCTTGCTCCCATACGACTGCTTTGAATACCCGTTTCGGGTTTGTCGGACAAGATAATGACCTCATTCAGTTGGTTGTCATTGTGGAGTTGGATGGTCAGCATAGTATCTTTCCATAGGTGCAAAGACACTTGTTTTACTGCATAGCCTATATATGAAAAGTTTAGTTTAGTGCCTCCCTCAGGCAATGTGATGCTAAAGTATCCGAAAGGATTGGTAGTAGTACCCACTCCGTTTTTCTGATCATAAATATTGGCACCTATCAATGTTTCTTTCGATATACTGTCCAATACATACCCGTTCAGGGTAAAAGATTTCTTGCTGGATTGTAGAGCGTATTTTTTTAATATAATGTGATTTTTGTTTATTTTGAAACTGATATTCTGTCCAGCAAAAGCTTTCTGTAAAATCAGGCTTAATGGAGCTTTTCTTAGACTGAGGGTTATAGGATGTTTAAGGATGATTTCCTCTCCATAAATAAAAGAGTAGCCGGAGGCTTTTTCTATTTCAAATATGAATTCTTTCAGATTCGCTTTTTTTAAGTGAATGCTGAAAGAAAGATCTGCTTTTTGGGCCTGTATGAATGTAGTGGAAATCATTAGTAACAGTATCAAGAAAATTCCCCTGATACTGTATTGATTGCAAGTTGAAGAAATCATTTAGTTTTTAGTTTTCTTTTATTATTCAATAATTTATATGCCTTTATTCAGAGTCTGTTATCCTCTTTGTAATATTTGGAGAAAGAGTTTCCAAAATTTGATTTGTGTTATGGTTGCATTCGGAACTCTTTTGTTCCGTTTTCCTGTGTTCTTCAGAATCGTTTTCGCTATTGTAAGCATAAGCTTCCATTAATGCGTAGAAGAATGGAAGAACTATGCGCGTACTTGTTTTCATATCTTTTTAGTTTATTGGTTTATATAAGTAAAGACAGGGAAACTTGAAAATCTCCCTATCGTATTTTATAAAATTATTCATTTATTTTTGGGGGATGCTTTTAAAATAGCATATGTGAATATTCGCTGGAGTATTGGTTACTCCACCCAAAGCATGTCGCTCATGATCCCGTCTGATATAAAAACGCCTTTACGGGTCAGTTTCAGCGTATCGTTTTTTATTTCCAGTGTTCCTTGTTGTAAATGTGGAGTGGCCATACGTAGGCAGTATTTGTACAGTTCTTCTCCGTATTGTTTCCCGAGTTTGGGCAGTGGCATTCCCCATTGTGTACGTATGTGGGTAATGACAAAATCATTGTAACGGGTATATAGGTCAAGTTCTTCTACTTCGAATGTGGGATTTCCGCTTGAGATCCCCTCTATATATTTATCTAGTGAAGCTACATTCCATTGGCGTGAAATGCCATTATAGGAATGTGCGGAAGGACCGCAACCTAAATATTGCTTTTCTGTCCAGTAACTGGAATTGTGCCGGGAATGAAGACCTGGCAAACAGAAATTGGATATTTCATAATGCTCGTATCCGGCAGTAGTGAGCTCGTCGATTAGTGTACCGAACAGGGAAACGCTTAAGTCCTCGTCTGCTTCTTCTACTTTATGTTGTTCGCGGAGTTTCCACAGGGGAGTTCCTTCCTCATAAATAAGATGATAAGCGGAAATATGTTCCGGGTGTAAGGAAAGGGCTTGTTTTAAATCTTTTTTCCATGAGGTGAGCGTTTCGCCGGGCAGCCCATACATCAGGTCAATACTGATATTTTGGAAACCTGCCGTGCGGCAGCCTTGGAAGGCACGAATGGCTTGGTCGGCGGTATGTCGTCGTTGGAGTTGTTTTAAAGTCGTTTCCTGGAAAGTTTGAATTCCCATACTTATCCGGTTGAAAGGAAAGGTGCGTAGCATAGAGATATACTCCGATGTTAAGTCATCGGGATTAGCTTCTAAAGTAATTTCGGCATTGGGGGTTACTTTATACACCTTATAAATATGGGAGAAAATAGCTTCGAAATCCTCTTTAGCCAATTGTGAGGGAGTACCGCCACCTAGATAAATCGTTTCTATGGGTTCTCCTTTCAGATAGTCTTTCCGGTTAGTTAGTTCGTGGCACAATGCACGGATGTATGCTGTTTTCTGTTCTTTACGAGTAGTAGAGAAAAAATCACAGTAAATGCAACGCTTTTTGCAGAAGGGTATATGTAGGTAGATGCCTGCCATGATAACTTATTTTGTGGCAAAGTTACAAAAAAATAATGCTAATATAGAATATCTGTCGTAAAACATAGTTTAGTAACACTATCCTTTAAGTTGTTTTTTTTCTCTTTATTTTCTAATTTGCGCTCCACATTTTTAGGAGATATGAAACACATATCCGTTTGTTAATAATTAAACCTTAGATATCATGAAAGTATATCAGACTAACGAAATTAAAAACATTGCACTTCTTGGCAATGATGGCTCAGGTAAAACCACCCTCACAGAGTCTTTGCTCTTTGAGAGTGGTATTATAAAACGTCGTGGCAGAATTACTGCCAAAAACACGGTTAGTGATTATTTTCCGGTAGAGCAAGAATATGGTTATTCAGTGTTCTCTACCGTTTATCATGTAGAGTGGAATGGAAAAAAACTAAATATAATTGACTGTCCGGGCAGTGATGACTTCGTAGGGGCTGCCATAACCGCGCTTAATGTAACCGATACTGCTATTTTGCTACTGAATGGACAATACGGTCCCGAAGTAGGCACTCAGAACCACTTCCGTTATACAGAAAAACTAGGCAAACCAGTTATCTTTTTGGTTAATCAGCTTGATAACGAGAAATGTGACTATGACAATGTACTCGAACAGTTGCGTAGTATTTATGGCTCTAAGGTAGTTCCCGTGCAATATCCTCTTGAAACGGGACCTAATTTTCATGAACTCATTGACGTGCTGTTGATGAAGAAATATTCATGGGGACCAGAAGGAGGTGCTCCTACAATTGAAGAAATTCCTGATTCTGAGAGAGAAAAGGCATTGGAGATGCATAAAGCTTTGGTAGAGGCTGCTGCTGAAAATGATGAGACATTGATGGAAAAATTCTTTGAATCGGAATCATTGACTGAAGATGAAATGCGTGAAGGCATCCGTAAGGGATTGGCTGCACGTGGTATGTTCCCTGTTTTCTGTGTATGTGCAGGTAAAGATATGGGTGTCCGTCGTCTGATGGAATTTTTAGGTAATGTTGTTCCATTCGTATCAGATATGCCTGTAGTTCATAATACTCGTGGTGTGCCTGTGCCTCCCGATGCTAATGGACCTACTTCTCTTTATTTCTTCAAGACTGCCGTTGAACCCCATATCGGTGGTGTGCAGTATTTTAAAGTGATGAGTGGAAAGGTACACGAAGGTGATGATTTAACTAATGCTGATCGTGGCTCTAAAGAGCGTATGGCACAGCTTTTTGTTTGTGCCGGAGCTAATCGTATTCCGGTGCCGGAGCTGGTAGCCGGAGATATTGGTTGTACTGTGAAATTGAAAGATGTAAAGACTGGAAATACCTTGAACGGCAAAGACTGTGAAAACCGGTTTAATTTCATTAAATATCCTAATGCTAAATACTCGCGCGCCATCAAGCCTGTAAATGAGGCTGATGTAGAGAAGATGATGGTTATATTGAACCGTATGCGTGAGGAAGATCCTACTTGGGAGGTAGAGCAATCCAAAGAATTGAAACAGACTATTGTGCATGGACAAGGTGAGTTCCATCTCCGTACCTTGAAGTGGCGTTTGGAGAATAACGAAAAATTGCAGATTAAGTTTGAGGAGCCTAAGATTCCTTATCGTGAAACAATCACTAAAGCAGCTCGTGCCGATTATCGTCACAAAAAACAATCAGGTGGTGCAGGGCAATTTGGTGAGGTTCATCTCATTGTTGAACCTTATTATGAAGGAATGCCTGTACCCGAAACGTATAAGTTTAACGGTCAGGAATTCAAGATAAATGTGAAGGGGACTGAGGAAATACCTTTGGAATGGGGTGGTAAATTAGTCTTTATTAACAGTATTGTGGGGGGATCTATTGATGCTCGTTTTATGCCTGCTATCTTGAAAGGGATTATGAGCCGGATGGAGCAGGGTCCGTTGACTGGTTCATATGCGCGTGATGTACGAGTGATTGTTTATGATGGTAAGATGCATCCGGTAGACTCAAATGAAATCTCCTTTATGCTTGCAGGACGTAATGCATTCAGTGAGGCATTTAAGAATGCTGGGCCTAAGATTCTAGAGCCAATTTATGATGTGGAAGTTTTCGTTCCTAGCGACAAAATGGGTGATGTAATGAGTGATTTGCAAGGTCGTCGTGGTATGATTATGGGTATGAGCAGTGAAAGTGGATATGAAAAACTGGTTGCGAAAGTACCTCTGAAAGAAATGTCTTCTTATTCCACTTCTTTGAGTTCCTTGACAGGTGGGCGCGCTTCGTTTATTATGAAGTTTGCCAGCTATGAATTGGTTCCGACGGATGTACAAGAAAAATTAATGAAGGAATTTGAAGCTAAAGAAAATAAAGATGATTGATAAAGTGTAAGATTTCATACTTAGAGGAGACGTATTTCGTTAAAAATACGTCTCTTTTTATTTAAGATAACTTAAACTTTTAGGTTTGTTATTTGGTTTTGAACTTAATTTTTTATTATTTTTGCAAACCAACTGGCGTAAATTTTGTTATAATAGTCAGAATCTTAGCTTAAATGACTTTTTCGGTTAATTATAGAGAATAGCCGTTTAAATTTGGTTAATCTATTATGTAATGAGATTTAGCGCTTTTAATTTTGCTGACATGAAAAAGTCTACTATTTGGGTATTAGGTATTGTAATGGGACTATCATTTCTTAGTTTATTGTATTTGCAGGTAAGCTATATTGAAGAAATGGTGAAAATGCGCAAAGGACAATTTGATGAGTCTGTTCAGCGCAGTTTAGTCCAAGCGTGTCGAAATATTGAGTTGGTGGAAACTAAAAAGTACCTTGAGGATGATGCGATTGCTACAGAAAAAGCAGCACAGTTATCCAGGGAGCAGTCCGAAGAAAAAAAGGGGGAGGGAAGTGGTAATGTGGTAGCGCATACACATGAGTACTCCATAACTTCCGATGGATTGAACGGTTACTCTACTTTTGAATTGAAGATGAGGTTCAGTGCGAATCGTCCTTCTAATATTCCTAAAGCGATTATTTCGACTGGTAAGAATATTCCTCAGACTTCAAGAGCCTTGCAGGAAATAATTAAAGACAGATATGTGTACCAACGTGCATTGTTGGACGAAGTGGTCTATAACATTTTGTATACAGCTAGTGACAAACCCTTGAACAAAAGAATCAACTTTAAACAGTTGGACTTGTTTTTAAAGACAGAATTGCTGAATAATGGCATTGATATTCCTTACCATTTTACGGTGACAGACCGTGACGGGACGGAAGTTTACCATTGCCCTGATTATACCAAAGAGGGTAGTGAGAATACATATCCGCAGGTTTTATTTAAAAATGATCCTCCGGCTCGTATGGCAACAGTAAATATTCACTTCCCTACATTGAACAGTTACATATTCAGTTCTGTTAAATTTATGATCCCGTCACTGATCTTCACATTTGTATTGCTTGTGACGTTCATTTTTACTATCTATATCATCTTCCGTCAGAAGAAGTTGACCGAGATAAAGAATGATTTCATAAATAATATGACACATGAATTCAAGACACCTATCTCTACCATATCGTTGGCAGCTCAGATGTTGAAAGATCCGGCAGTGGGAAAATCTCCTGCTATGTTCCAGCATATATCCGGAGTGATAAATGATGAAACCAAGCGTTTGCGTTTTCAAGTGGAAAAGGTGTTGCAGATGTCTATGTTCGAAAAGCAAAAAGCGACGCTGAAGATGAAAGAGGTGAATGCAAATGATTTGATAGCCGGTGTTGTCAATACTTTCACGTTGAAGGTAGAGAAATACAATGGTAAAATCACTTCGAATTTGGATGCGGTAAATCCGGATATATTTGTAGACGAGATGCATTTTACAAATGTTATTTTTAATTTGCTGGACAATGCAGTGAAATATAAAAAACAGGAAGGCGAATTGTTGTTGAATATACGTACTTGGAATGAATCGGGTAAGCTTTATATCTCTATCCAGGATAATGGAATAGGTATTAAGAAAGAAAACCTGAAGAAGATATTCGATAAATTCTATCGTGTGCATACTGGTAACCTGCACGATGTGAAAGGCTTTGGTTTGGGACTGGCTTATGTGAAAAAAATAATTCAAGATCACAAAGGGACTATACGTGCCGAGAGTGAATTGAATGTAGGAACTAAATTTATAATTGTATTACCTTTATTAAAAAATGAATAATATGGACGAGAAATTGCGTATCTTGTTATGCGAAGATGATGAGAATCTTGGCATGCTATTGAGAGAATATTTGCAGGCAAAAGGCTACTCGGCCGAACTTTGCCCGGATGGTGAGGCTGGCTACAAGGCTTTCCTTAAGAACAAATACGACTTATGTGTATTGGATGTGATGATGCCGAAGAAAGACGGGTTTACTTTAGCACAGGAAATTCGCCAGGCTAATGCTGAAATTCCTATTATCTTCTTGACTGCTAAAACTTTGAAAGAGGATATATTGGAAGGCTTCAAGATTGGTGCGGATGATTATATTACTAAACCGTTCAGTATGGAAGAGTTGACTTTCCGTATCGAGGCTATTTTGCGTCGTGTACGTGGTAAGAGAAACAAGGAAAGCAATATCTACAAGATTGGTCGTTTTACTTTTGATACTCAGAAACAAATTCTGGCTATCGATGGAAAACAGACTAAACTGACTACGAAAGAATCCGAATTATTGGGCTTGCTTTGTGCTCATGCTAATGAGATTCTGCAGCGTGATTTCGCATTGAAAACTATTTGGATTGATGATAATTATTTCAATGCACGAAGCATGGATGTGTATATTACTAAATTGCGTAAACATTTGAAAGAAGATGATTCTATCGAGATTATCAATATCCACGGGAAGGGGTATAAACTGATTACTCCCGAAGTAGAATAAGAGGATATCTGATATTTAGTAGTAACATTTAGTTGCAAGTAGATGAAAAAATCAGCTCGTTCTCAAGAACGAGCTGATTTTTTGTGTAGAAATTATTGTTTAAAGTAGGTTGTAAAATTCATGTTATATTTCCGTCAAAAGCTTCATGTCTTTATAAATAGCTTATTGTCAGATGATTAAGGTGAAGAATTCGTAGCTGGAAAGCTTCAGCTGTAAAAAATCCGTAAGCAAGACAGGGGAGTATGATCCGTAGTCAGAAAGAGTTAGTATTATGACTGTTTATGTTTGTGTCGGTTGAAAGATTACTAATGTTACAGTTGAAAGATATATAATCTAACAGGCATTACATATATAAAGATTAGAAGAAAAGGACTTTTCTTTTCGGCAATCTGGAATAAAGTGAGTAAAGTCGATAAAATAAAAAAGTCCGGAGTTCTACCCGGACTTTTTTATTTTTGTTCTCTTATACTTTAATCAACAATGCGTTTGTTTAATACAATATAAACGATTAAACCTATAACGATAAGGGCGGCACTTCCACCTAAAACACCGTTGTCGTTAATTGCTGCACTTCCGGTGAAGAAAACACCGACTAAAATAGCGGCGCCGATGATCATCAGTATCAGGCCTAAATTCTTAAGTAAGCTTTTCATGTGTGTATTTTATTAATAGATTATATTTATTCTTGTGTACAAATTAAAGCATAATTCTCTTATCATGGAAATTATTTTAGGAAAAAAAGATGAAAACCTTGAAAAACTTTAGTCTTTGATGTTGGTGAATACCTTTCTTAATACATCTTGGCTGACTTTCAGTTCTTCCAATGTTAATCCTTGTAGTGCTTCTTTCAATGTCTTGTTTGCGATGAAACGTGCTTTACCTTCTAATTCTCTGCCGGTTTTGGTCAAATGAATTAAATTGGTGCGTCGATCTCTTTTGTCGGCGATGCGTACCACCAGATGCTGGCGTTCCATATTGTCTATTAAGCGGGTCATGCTGGGTTTGTCTTTAAAAGTGGCATTACATAGTTCTTGCTGTGTGACACCATCTTTTTCCCATAGAAAAAGAAGGACTGTCCACTGTTCAGGGGTAATTTCTACACCATTTTGGCGAAAATTCCGGCTTAGTTTCCGGTTGATGGCTGCAGATACTTTGCCATTTAATATGGCAAATATTAATTGGATATCAAAACTAAATTGTTCTATCATGGAATTATTGTTTAAACAACTTTGCAAATATACAATTCTTGGCGGATATAACTTATCTTTTACAGATAAAAAATATAAAAAGGAAGATTAATTGTAAAATGAAACTATATTTTTTGAAGAAAATTGCGATAACTCTTTGTAGATTAAGATAAAATATCTACTTTTGCACTCGCATTTGAAATTTAATTTAATAATTTAATAAACGTAGTATGAATCAATACGAAACCGTTTTCATTTTAACTCCCGTTTTATCTGACGTTCAGATGAAGGAAGCGGTAGAGAAATTCAAAGGTATTCTGACTGCAGAAGGTGCAGAGATTATCAATGAGGAAAACTGGGGCTTGAAAAAGCTGGCTTACCCCATCCAAAAAAAGTCAACTGGTTTCTATCAGTTGATAGAGTTCAAAGCAGAACCGCAGGTTATTAAAAAATTGGAAATTAACTTCCGTCGTGACGAACGTGTTATCCGTTTCTTAACTTTTAAGATGGATAAATACGCTGCTGAATATGCTGCTAAGAGAAGAAATGTTAAATCAACTAAAAAGGAGGATTAATCATGGCACAGCAACAATCAGAAATCAGATATTTAACTCCGCCCTCAGTAGACGTTAAGAAGAAAAAATACTGCCGTTTCAAAAAGAGTGGTATTAAGTACATTGATTACAAAGATCCTGAATTCTTGAAGAAATTCTTGAACGAACAGGGTAAGATCCTTCCTCGCCGTATTACAGGTACTTCTCTGAAGTTCCAACGTCGTATCGCGCAGGCTGTTAAAAGAGCACGTCACTTGGCGTTACTTCCATTTGTAACTGACATGATGAAATAATAAGGAGGAATAAGTATGGAAATAATTTTGAAAGAAGACGTAGTGAACTTAGGCTACAAAAATGATATTGTAACTGTGAAGTCTGGTTACGGTCGTAACTATCTTATTCCGACTGGTAAGGCAGTGATTGCTTCACCTTCAGCTAAGAAAATGTTGGCAGAAGAGCTGAAACAACGCGCTCACAAATTGGAAAAGATTAAGAAAGATGCTGAAGCTATGGCAGAACAGTTGAAGGATGTAACCTTGACTATTGCTACTAAAGTGAGTGCCACAGGTACTATCTTCGGCTCTGTTAGCAACATTCAAATTGCTGAAGAATTGGAAAAATTGGGTCATAAGGTTGACAGAAAGATTATCGTTGTGAAAGATGCAGTGAAAGAGATTGGTTCTTACAAAGCTATCGTTAAACTTCACAAGGAAGTTTCTGTAGAAATCCCGTTCGAAGTAGTTGCTGAATAAAATCTGTAAATACTTTAAAGTATAATGATGCTGAAAAAGCCCGGTTCGTAAGAGCCGGGCTTTTTCTTTTTAATATGTTTGATTTATTAATTCAATCGTTTCTTTTATAATTTTTTGAGGAGTGGTAAAAGGATTTTCGTCAAAAGTGTTTGGCATAGTGAGGATCAGTTGTTTGATATCATATTCTTGTATCCTAGCTACCCATACTTTATAAATATTGTTATAATTTTTATGAATATTATAAATGGTTAGGTGAGAGAAGTAGCGGGTTATATAATCTTGTTTGTATTTATAATAGTCTTTGTTGTCCTCAGTTATTTTTCTACATCCTTTTATAGGTTTGTAAAAGTTTTGAAATGAACTCTTTGTCAGGTATCTGTTGCATCAATGCTGAACTTTTCAGTACTTCTAGCACATCTTCCGAATACTCACAATCTTTTACGCAAAAGGAGAATTGGCATTGTTTTTTAAAATAGAAGCTTTAGTTGTTTGAAGTGAATCCTGTTTTACGTTAGCAATCGGAAGAAACTGATTTCATTTAAATACGCGACTTCGGCCTGATTGATACTTTTCAAATTTTCTTCTAATTCCATTTTTATCATTTGCATACTTTCTTTTATCTGCTTTTCTTGTGAGGAATTGCTTATGAAATCAGTTCGGCAAGAGTGATAAATACTCCAGTGGTAACAATAGATAATTCACGGAAATAGTTTCCCAACTTCCAGTTTTGAAGTGTTTCTTTTAGATTTGTCTTTTTCATATCTATAATCCGCAAATCCAAATTTCCGCAGAATCCGAAACGAAGCGTTCGATTTTCAGGGAAAAGGACAAAACGAAGCGTTCAAAAAAGGAAAGCGCGCAACACTCAAAAAGCCGAAACAAAAGTTTTGTAATGACCTCTGTTTCGGCTTTATAATTTCATAAAAAATGGCTTTATAACGGCATTAAAATAAGGCTCAAAAGTTTGGCCTTCTGCTTGAAAAATTGTATCTTTGTTCAGTGCTAAGCAGCTGTTTTATGAACTAATTTTTCCTGTTTCTTATACAGCATCATGTCTGTATATTCGGCAGAATAATTCATGTGGGCATTGAATTCCTTTTTTGTACAACCCTCAAAAGGATTGCCAATGGTTTTGTTTGCTCCAATCCATTCACACAGTTCAAGTATGGAGGATTTATTGGATGTGAAATAAACGAAGGAATGCTTTTCGAGTATCTTTAAAACATCCAAATAATCAGACAAGCGCCAATACATATTGTACGTACCAACATCAGTGGAAAGATAAGGCGGATCAATTAAAAAGACGACTCCGGGAACATCCTTATATTGGTTGAATACTGCTTTGTAGTCGCATGATACAATTTCAAGCCCTTTTAAGTAGTCAGAAGACTCCGGATAACCGGTCTTGCGAATGTTGTTATAAAGGACTTCCTTGCGCATTTCGGCTACAGACAATTTATACTTCATGGAGAACATAAGTGAGGATGATAAGGTTATAAAATCCACGTACCCAACATTTAGTTCTTCTTCCTCGATACGTTTAAAAATGCGTTCTCTAAGTTCCCCTTTAATTGGTTTATGTTTGGGTATCGAATTACCCACCAGCTCCCTAATATCGGCAAGCAGTTTATTTGTCTGTGGGATATTTTTCAGTCTGAACCGGTAGTTGTCGAAGTCATTGTAGACAACAGTAGCATCGGGCTTGCTTCTTTTGGCTATATGCGAAAGAAGTCCGGAACCGCCAAACAAGTCCACAAACACGGTATCTTCAGGGAACTGTTCCAAAACTTTAATAAACTCTTTAGCAAACATTCTTTTTTGGCCTACAAATGGCAGTGGTGCAGATAAATTCATATTCTTCATACGTTCAAGTCAAATTTAATGTTTTCAACTCCGGATAACAGTTCCAGAGTCCGGTCAATGTTATTTTCATATATATGCACATTTCCAAGGTCAAGGGTTATGGACTTCAGGGGAAGCTCCACCTGCCTTGCCATCAGATAAAGATGATAAATATCAGCCGGAAGCCCAAGGTTCGCATCAGAACTACGCTGATATGCAGATAGCACCAATTCTCCCTCATCAATTTGGAACTGCACAAGACTCAGGCAGGGTGCCTGGTTGCTTTCCACCCCGGTTTCTCCAAGAAACAGGACATAATTCTTGCTGTTGCGCTTTTCCCGGTTAATCCTGGTTATGAGGGGTGGAAGCTTTTCAAAGTAAGTTGGATAGCTGTTTACAAGGGTATGGCCGCAATAATCCCACCAGGTAATCCCTGCCTCTTTGTATTTTTCCACATCCCGGACTCCTTGCATAAACAGTTTCAATTCCTCTTTCAGCTTTTTCCTGGCTATCCCGTGGCTTTCAAATATGTCAAGTAAATCAGCGGGGGTTAGCATGAGCCTTTCGTTTAATAGATACTTGATACGCCCTTTCCTATTGGTCTGGATTTTGCCCGTTTGGAGTATCTTGTCTAATGTCTGGTAATACTTATTCATGAGCTTTATTTTTGGTTGTACAAAGGTAGCTCTACCGGACAACACAAGGCATCCCCGGCACATCAATCACACTGCACCGAGCGTGCAGTGCTTTCCAAACCGTTTGATAACATCATACACCTTACGTTCGCTTACCGAATATTTATTTGCCAAAAACGCCACTGCATAAGTGGTCTTTTCACCTTGTTTTTTCATGACCTCATACTCCGTATATAAGTCTATGAATCGAAGGTCATCCTGCTTGCCGCCCAAACTTATAAGCATTTCAAGCGGTTCTCTGTTAAATTTAAGTGCTTCAAACAATGTCATATCCAATCATTTTTGTACTTTTGCAATGCCAATCATTTATTTAATGCGTAAAAACGCCACGAGAGTGCGGCAGAGGGCATTGCCCCCGGTCGCGCACTCTCGTGGCGTTTTGTGTTAATAAATGATTGGCGTCTATATTAACAGGCCGGGGGCTTTTTTTATCCCTCCCCCGAAGGGATTGTCAATCACTCAATCCGATATAATTCCAAATTGAACTTGTCCTTTTTTTCCCAGCCTTCAGCCAGAACTGTCTGAATGAATCCTATTGCTTTTGTATAGAAATCTTTCAGTTCTTCTAACTGAGTAAAAGTATGGTATTCCGGTTGTTCATCCGAACCAAACTTAAACGTCACTGGCAGGGTTTCTCCGCCCGTCTGAACGGCCAAATCGTATGCTGCCTTATAGTTGTACTGGTTCTCCACAGAAAGCCATACATGGGCACCATTATAGGCGAATCCGGATAGGATAGCCGCATCAGTCTGGCTGTTATACCAGGACATAACCAATGTGTGGATTTCCTCATCAGTAGGCTTATGCCCGAACTCCTCTTCCATGTAGGAGGCAGAGCCGTTCTCTTTTTCCTGCACATCCCATCGGATGCGCCATTTGTCTTTAACCGGGTTCGTGCATTCCATCAGCGAAACCCCGGAACTTCCTTCAACTCTTCTCATGTAAACACGTATTTGGTTCTACCTTTGCCGAATGTCTCTGTCTTGATGGTCGTTTCAAACGGGAAACCATCCGGCATTTCCTTTACTTGTGCGAGAATATTCTTCATTTCCTCGCTGTTGGTGAAGAACTTCTTTGCCTCGCCGTTCACTTCGATGGCCACAATACAGCGGTCTTCTCCCTGCTCGGTTTTGATACCGGTCTCAAAGTCCTTCACTACAATGGGTAAGTTTACCAGTTCCCGGATGCTTACCACCACTCCGGGGAATCGCTTTTTACCGTCTTCCGGCTTGTAAGCGACATTCAAGTCTTTAAAACTTCTCATTTCTTTGCCTGTTAATTTTTTAAACAACTTATTACAGTCGGCGTGCTTCGTCATGCCGTAGAAACTGGCAATCAGTTCCCGCCGTCTTTTTCTCGATTTTACCTCGTGCATTTTCCGGGCAAACTTCTGTTTGATGCGTTTCCGCAATCTTACATAGTCGGGACGGATAACATAGCCAAGGAAATCAATGCCTTCTTCCACAGGGAACACCCGTTCATTCGGCTTTATTTCCAAGTCTATTTTTCCCATTTGCCCGTGAACAGCATCACGAATCTTCCACAATTCCGCTTTCGTTTTACCGAGTACCAGTCCGTCATCGCAATAGCGATAGTAATAACGAACCCCGTACTTATCCTTCAGATAGTGGTCTAAAAATACAGACAGAAGCAGATTTCCTGCCCCTTGTGAACTGCGCAGTCCGAAACTGATACCTTCCGGCAGCAGCTTAACAAACCGCTCCAACAAGACCAACAGCCTTTTGTCCTTGAACACCCTCCGGAAGCACCACATAACAAAGTCCTGCCGCGCATTGTCATAAAACCTCCGGATGTCAAATTTGTATGCGTAAAGCGTGCCTTCCGGATTTTTTTGCAAATCGGTACGTATGCAGTTCATCAGGTCATGAGTACCGCGCCTTTTGATGCTTGCACCGGTTGTCCGGATATAACGTTTTTGCAGGTGGCGGTCCACCACATTCATGATGGCAAACACAGCGATGCGGTCTTTCATGGACAGGATCTGCAAAATACGTTTTTTACCGTATTCTTCAATTTCCCTCTCATGGTAGCCGCCCAGCCGGAATGAGCCGTCCGCAATGGAAGCCGTCAGTTCGGTGATAATCTTCTCCCTATGGGCAAGCAGGAATCGTCCCTGCCTTGACCTCTTACGATCGGTTCCGCGAAGTACCGAATCGAATGCCTCCGACATATTGGAGTATTCGATGATTTCCTCGATAATATATCCTTCCCTGCGCATAAGCTATTGGTTAATAAACATGGAAGATGAGGGCCTTCCTTTCCCCGGGTCTGACTTCTTCGAACTGATAACAGCCTACCAAACTCCACCCGACGCGTGATTTTTCAGCTTTCCACCTTTTCTGGTGCTGTTGCTGTGGCTTGCTCCCCTCGGCACCGCTTCGGGGACACGTCCCCGCTGCTGTACGCCGATTTGTTAGATTTCCAGACGCGAGCCGACATTCGCATTCGTATTCGAAGCATCGTTATTCGCATTCGCATTCGACACACCGCCATTCGCATTCGCATTGTTGTACCCGCGATAGACCACACGGACTATTGGGGAACTCTACCGCTTGCAAAGTTACTGATTTAACAGGCAAAACAGATAAACGAATTACACTATCATCCAAAATAAAACGGATATACTGCCACCCGCGACGGTGAGCCCCCAATCAATCCAGTCCCAAGGACTTCCCCGAAGAGTATCTTTCAGTTCCAGACAGGAAGCTGCAATGGCCGCAGCATAAAAGGCCGTCCAAGGAGTAAATCCCAATAGACCTACCATCAAACCACCGATAAGATGCTTGTAACGGTTACTCATTTTTAAAAATGCGATAATCTTTTTCATATACCTCAAAATTCTATTTTTTCGACCGGCTTCGCCGGTATTTGAATACCTTTTAAATGGAATTCGGAAACCATCCGAATCCCGTTCTTTCGTTTTAGTCGCTTCGCTCCACGCTTTGGCGCTTTGCGCTTACGCCACCTCGCGTATCGCCTTGTACGCTGCCACGCTTTGCGCCCGGACGATTTTGCCGCGGAAGGCCAGACGCGAGCCGACATACGCACTCGTACTCGAAGCATCGTTATTCGCATTCGCACTCGACACACCGCCATTCGCATCCGCACTGTTGCACCCGCGAGAGACCACACGGACCGTAGCGGTGCTTATCCAGTACATGTCGGTATAGTAAGTAGAAGATGATCCGTTCAGATTACCTACCGGAATCATGTCCATATACTTGCCGTGCGCCACGCCTGTAATCCACTGACCGCTGTCCTTCTTGCCCTGTACCATACGGATACTGCCGTCAGGCATCCAGATGCGCCATTTGCCCACGTTACCGCTGTCGTTCGGCAGATCCACGCCGTCCATCATGTCATACTTGTTGCCGTAGATGTCCTCATAGCCCAGGCAGCAGATATTGTTCACCTGCACCACAGTCGCCTGTCCGTATTCGTCCCGACTCTTATACCAGGCATACTGGTGCACCAGGCCGTCAATCAGCGAATTCGTGATTTTGTTGTTAATGACATACGCTTCATCGTAGCCGATGGTGTCTGTCATCCCGTGTTCGGCCGTTCCGCCTGTTGTGCGGTTATTGTTATGCTGACCGGCACCGCATTGTTCCTGCATATCCCTGCGCCCGTACTTTGCATAGCTCAGGTTCGCGATGCGGCTGTGCATCAGCGCATCTATCTGCTGCATACCCCGCTGCTGGCTGTAGTAGTGGAAGTCCGTCCAGGTCATACTTGCCGTGGTCGAAGCTCCGGTGATGCAGGCACGCAGTTTACTGCCCACCACCGAACTGCCCACAACGGCACACAGATGCTCCTCATTGGCCACCCAATCCGGTTCCATGTCCTCTATCTTGTCGCTGTGGCTCAGTACCACGCAGTCAAACTCTGCCGTGTTCAGAATGGAGAAATGCAGGGCTGTAGCACGTTCCGGAACGTCTGCTATCAGATACATGCCGGCTTCAAATTTCAAGCCGATGGTCGGCACCACAATACTCTTCAGGATGTTTCCCTCCGCATCAGCAAACACACTGCCGATAAGCCCTGTTCCTGGAACGCTCGGGAAGCGGACACGTCTGTAACCCGACACGTCCACTTTGCACACGGAATAAGCCTTGTCCGTCGTATAGGATTCCATCAGCGTGGGCTTGCCGCTCATGATCTTGCGTTCACCCAGCCAGCCGCCCTGTGTCTCCTTGATGGCATCCAGTGTCAGTACCGTCGCCTCAGGCACCGGGGGCATTTCGTCCTCCGGATAACTGCTGTAGCAGGCGTACTTCTTGTTGTTCAAATAATCGTTGATGCCTTTGCTCCAGTAAAACGGCTCATACATCATCCAGTCTCCCTCGCTGCCGTCCAGCTTCGCCACCGTACAGTCGTTCATATCCTCCGCATCGGCATAGAAGTTCGAGCTTTCGTCATGCAGGGGGAAATAGGTCATCTCCCCGTCCGGGTTGTTCACTTCCACCTGCTGCCCGGCTATCTCCACCTTCCGGCTCGTGGGCATCTTCGTCACCTTGGCCAATACGCGGTGGCGCTTGGACAGGATGGCATTCACATGCCCGCTCATTTTGTACGTATTGCCGAATTTGTACCCCGTCTTGTTGTCCAGGTTCGAAACATTGGCATCGTCGGCCACGCTGTCGTCAAACTCGATCATCGTATAGGGCGGCTGCTTGATGGTCAGTTCCGGATAACGGGCGGCATACTTCTCCAGTTCCTCATCGGCCAGATACTTCGTCAGGGTCAGCTTGCCCCTCAGTCCCGAATGCCGGTCATCCACGGCACCCGTCTGTGTATACGTTCCGTAGTCGTAATACTTCTTCAGCAGGGTTCCGTCGTCTTCCCGGTCTATCTCCAGCACGAAGCGCTCCAGCTTGCCGCTGCCGTTCAGTCTGGCCTGGTGCAGGCGTTCCAGCATAGCGAACCCGTCGATGCCGGGGCAGTTGGTGTAGCGGTAGCCCCGCACATTATTGATCCCTTCCAGTATCAGGCCACTATCGGACAGCTTGGTCAGATATTCCAGGAACAGTTCCTCAATCGTGTCCGGCAGGCATAACTGCACAACGGGCGCACCGGTGGCCAGTTTCACACGGGTCAGCCCCGTACCCCTCACGTCCAGTTTCTTCAGGCGGCCCTGCCAGCTCAAGTCCAAAGTGGCCACATTCCCGTTGTCCCCGTTCCGGGCCAGCCGGTTGTTCCGCATGTTCACTTCTTCCAGAAGCAGCATACCATTGGTCGAAGCCATGAACGAGCCGTTCCGGTAACCGCTGGCTTTCTCCACGCTCATGTCGAGTTTTACCAGTGAGGTCAGCAGACCGAAGTTGAAGCCGATTGCGAACGCATCCTCGTGCCATACCAGCTCCTTGATTTTGGCTGCACCGATAATCTTCAGCGGGTCGTTCTCACCGAAGGCACGGGTCAGCTGCAGGGAATGGAGCACGTCCGCATCCACCACGCCGCTGTCGGCCTGCACGCCGTTGCTGGTGGAGAGCTGCACACGGTACGGGATGGTCAGCCGGTACTGCATCGGTTTCAGTTTATAAGCCTTGTCCAGCGATGCCGTACTCTGGTAGAACTGGGCACCCAGCGTGGATACATAGCCGTACTCCACCTGCTTCAGGTCATACCGGCGTTGGATGAAGTAGTTCCGGTGTGCTTTCAACGAACCCTTCAGACCGTAGATTTGCGGATAGGTCTGTTTGGCACCGTCAGCACCCACCGGCATTTCGTTCAGGAACGGGTAGATGTATTTGAAGATGCCGGACTTGTTATAGAGGCGTGAGCACCACTTCTTCATCTGTTCGGTATCGAAATGGTCAATGGCTTTCTGGATACTGAAGGCACTCATGAAGCTTGCGCCCCCGTTCCATCCGCTCACCATAATCTCCACAATCATGTCCCAGCAATTGGCCACGATGAGGTTCCACAGCCACGAGTTATGACCCTGCATCACATAAGCCCCGTCGCGCTTCGTCTGGCGGTTGTCGTCATACTTCCCGGTCAGGAACGACTTGTTGTCAGAACCGAGCTGGCAGTCGCCGTCATAATAGTCAATCGACCATTTCACACCGTCCCATGTGCGGATAAGCATGTTCTTCGCAAGCTGGTCCACGCCGAGGTTGAACTGCACGTACAGATAGTAGGCAATCAGGTGGGGAAGGTCGAAATACTTCCCGGCCTCTTTCCTGAACGTATCGCTCTGCCACTTGGCGGTAGGGAACTTGTCGCCGTCGTCCTCATAGTCCACCCCCTCGAACGAATGGGATTCCGTGCTGTAAACCATGTTCCTGCCCGCAGGCGTTTCCTTTACGCACCGGTAGACGAAACTCATCATGCGGTCGGTGGCCTTGTACATCTTGTCGTACTTGTCACCGGTACCGAGGTGGTCTTTCAGGTTCGGTTCTTCCTCCGCGTCACCGCCTCCGTCCGACCAGAAGGTATCTTTCGGATGATTAAATTCCAGTCCTCCGTCAAAGTTGTAGTCCATGAAATCCTTATGCTCCGGTTCGGTACTCGGCAACCAGTGGAACAGGCACAGCGGATTGGAGTTGTTCAGCGTCTCGAAGCAGACGGGCAGGTACTGCTTGTGTCCTTCCTCGTCGGCTTCCAGGTAGTTCAGCGTGTCGCCCTCGCCCCATTTCTCGCCGCCGATGGTCTCATCCTGCCCGAAGATGGGGTAGCTGTCGCTCTTCTCGTTGTTCATGTTGTACTGGCCGTAATAGGTCAGGTCTTCGTCGGCACTCTTCGCTACGAACAGGTCGCACGGCAGGCCGTCGATGGCCGAACGGTAATCATCCTCCAGCCCATGGTCTTTGGCGTAACGCTGGGCAGGCGTAAGCAGCCCCATCTCTTTCAGTCCGTCATTGATAAGCTTCGCACCTCCGGTATTGGTGGTCATGGACGAGTCCGAGAAGTCGCATTTGGAACATGCCAGCTTCGCGCCTACCGAGTTCCTGCGTAACTTGAAGAGATTTTTTTTGCCGGTAGTTACCACCGGATTCTTCTGCCTGCCGTTTCCGTCAATCTCCCCGTAGCTCAATGTAACCGTCCAGCCGCTTGCCGTCTTCTGGAAGTAGAAACGGAAGTTCTTTCTGGCATAGTTCACGGAAGAAGTACCCTGAATACGGACATATACGTTGGTAAGGATAAAGTCAAGCGTCCTGTCCTCTCCGTTATAGAAACGGACCTCCCTTACCAGTTTGTTGGCCTTCTTGTCGTTCAGCTGGGCCAGTGCATCCACCACGTTCAGCGTGTCGCTCTCGCTCGGAACCTCACTGCCCACGCTGCCCGTGCCTATCAGTACCAGGATCGAGTTCCGGCGCTTCTTCATCAGCCCCATCAGCTTCTCCATGCTCACCGTATCTCCTTCATTCAGCACGCGGTTGTCCTCATCCAGTGAGCGCACGCCCGGTTCCCCGTCGGCATCCTCCAGGTGGTTGCGGTCCACGATGTAGTTGTTCAGCACCTCGTCCGAGGTCAGCGCCTTGTTATAGATACGCACGCTCTTCACGTTCAAGTCGGCACCTGCCGACTTAAATTCCAACTGGCTCTGAATGTCAAAATTCACCTTGTCGAGCCACTTGGAAGCAGCCGACTCTTCACCGTTCACATAGAAACCGATCAGCGTGCGCTGTTCGTTGGTCTGCACGTTCGGATAGAACACGTAGGTAATGCGGATATTCGTACCCGGCTGGAACTTGGTACCCACCGAGTCTTCATAGCGCAGCACCTGTCCGGCATCCATCGCCTCGGTCACCACACCGGTCAGGAACTTGGCCTCTTCCGGAGTCACAATCAGCCCGTACCGGTTGCCGTTGTCCAGCTGCCCCAGGCAGGTGATCAGCTCGGCATCCGTATCCGTCACGTTGGCCGTGCTGTATTCTATCTCCAGCGTCATGCCCACGTCACGGATGGCAAATCCCTCGGGCTTGTCCGCCTCGTTGAAGGGGCGGTAACCGCCGTCAGCGGTCAGGGTCATACCTGCACCACCGGCCAGCAGCAGGCGGTCCTTGTGCCAGCCGCTACCGGCACCATATTCGTTCACGCTCCACAGCACGTCCCGGAACTCCATACGCTTGTCACCGCTCACCCAGCTTGCCGGGTTGTTTTCCGTGTTGCTTCGCCCGAAGGCGTCAAACGTACACACGGCATCCGGTGCCAGCGTGGCTTCAATGTCCGGGTGCGATGTGGTGTTCACCTGCACCTCAAGCACGGCATCGCCGCATGACACACGGTAGTCCAACGGTTCCACGTTCACGTTCGTCCGTCCGTAGCTGCCGGTCTCACCGCGTTGCAGCAGGTCTTCCTTCACCACGCTGCCCCGGTCGGTCACTTTCACACGGGCCGTGTACGCATCGCGGTCATAGCCGGCATACGTGAAGTTCCATGCCGTGAACTGCTCTGCCTCCAGCACCGGGTGTTTCCAGTCACGCTGGAACCCCGCTGCCCGGTGGCTGAACATCAGGCCGGCATACGCTGTCACACCTCCGCCTGCCTTCAGCAGCGTAATGTAATGCACCCGGCTCACCACACCGGAGTTCTCATGCTGCGCGTAGGCTTCCACCACGTTCGTACCCTCCTGCATCTGTGTCAGGGGGATGGTCACGTTCTTCTGCTGCACACCGCTGCCGGCCGAAAGACCGAGGGTAAAGGCCTGTCCGCCGTTCACGCGGTAGTAGATGTTCTTCTCACCGCTCGTGCCCTTGGCAGTAAAGGGGATGTTCACGTCATTTTTATATCCCCCGTCGGCCAGCCCGTTGCCCGCCGAGTAGGTGGTCTCCAGCTCCATGGCCACCATGGTCACCTTGGCCGTGGCCGTCTTCATCAGCGTGCCGTCCTGGTAAGTTGCCTGCGCTTCCACCTGTACGGTATAGGCAGTGGCATCCTTCAGGTAGGGCGAAGCGTCAAAGGTATAGCTCTGTCCGGCTGTAACGCCCACAAACTCCGCATCCCGGAACTCACTGATGACGGTCGAACCGCGTTTCACGATCACGCGGGCTTTCAGGTCGCTGTAGCCGTCCACCGTACCGCCACCGGCAGTGCCCACACCTACGGAGTATTTCACCACAAAGCCGCTGCCCAGTGCCAGATACTGCGAGGCGGGAAGTCCCGCACCGCCGCTGTCCGTCAGGTCGATGTTCACCACCACCTTGTCATCGTCCGTGTACTTGGAAAAGCGCACTTCCTTCGAGCTCTCGCCGCCCTGGTTGTCCTTCTGCTTGACGGTCATCACGTACTGGGTGCCGTCCTCGCTGTCCTGCACATCCACGTCCGTCACCGTACCCACCATCGCATCGAACACCGTTCCGGATGTAGGAGGTTTCGTCTCGCCGCTCACCAGTTCCTCGGTAGGGGTACGGTTTGACAGTTCCTTCTTCAGGAACGCTTCGATGTCATCGCCTGCATAGGCATGATAGGTGCCGTCCGGCTGTTTCTGATTCCATGGTGTTTCAAGATTCATCGGATGTTCAGTCGCGTTGATGATTCCGCTTATTTTCCTTTTTGCCATAATACTGTCCTTTTATAATAATCATTCATTTATCAGTTTTACTGCTACCGTTCCATGCGTCCGATCCGTTCCACGGCTCGTCGCCTTTCCAGTATCCAAGTCCGAAACAGCTGCTTATCGCAGACCACACCAGTCTTGCCCCGGCATAGACTGCCGACAGGGCACGTTTCCCCACATACGCAGCCGTTATTTCCTTACCGCCTATGGTTATCATCGTCAATCCTCCTCATAAATCAGATACAGCGTATTCGCATCCTTGTCCTGCAGCGCCTCGTAAGCTTCCCCGCTCATCACCTCATGCCGGTAGGCCAGCAGTCTCAGGCTGCCGCCTGTTCCGGTATATACGGCATCACCCAGCAGGTAGAGCTTGTCCGGCAGGATGGCTGTCCGGTCCGCATTCATGAATATGCCGGCAGGAGGCACACCCGCCACATCCCAGTCCCCGTACAGGGTGGAGTCCATGTGGTAGGCGAACTTCCCGGCATCCGCTACATACACTACGCTGCCGCCCGGTTTGGTACTCTTGTCAGGTAAAACGTTGCCTGTTTCCATCCATGAGGAAAAGCGTGCGGTAGCCCCGCCGATGGCTGCTGCCGTAGTCTGTTCCACCTTGGCAGCGGCGTTTTCTGCCTTGGCTGCCGCTTCGTTGGCCTTGGTGGCCGCTTCCGTGGCGGCCTGGGTCTTTTCCTCCAGTCCGGCTACGGCTCCTTCCGCTTTCTTGGCGGCGGCCTCGGCATGGGCGGCGGCATCGCTCGCAGGCTTCCCTATCAGTTCCAGGGGGACGTTCACCATCTTGCCGTCCTTCTCCCCGGGCAGTGATTTCACACCGCTCAGCGAGGTGACGGTCTCCAAGTCCTCCACGCCGGTAGAACTCTGGAGTACACGGTCCAGCACTTCCTGAACCAGTTCTTCTTGTGTCATTTCTGCCATACTCATTCGTTTTTATCGGTTTCTGACCCGCCCAGGATTTCGTTCAGGGCATCTATCACATTGGGAAGACAATAGCGTTCCACCGCCATGTGTATCATCCCGGTTTCCTCATCGCTGAACTCGGTCTCGCCGGTACTCTCGAAAATCTTGAACGCAAGCCGATGGGCCTTGATGCCACTGACACGCGTATACAGCAAATCGGCTATCTGCTCACGTGCATCGAAAACCTCCCTCGTCTGACGGGTTATTCCGGTGGGAACGCTGAAATTCCTGAAATCTAACTTTTTCATATATATCTGTTTTTTAGGATGAATGATTCAATATCTGGTAACGGAATCCGTCCGCTTTTGTAATAAGTACCGTTACGGAGTCCCCGGATGCCATCTCGTAGTTTTGCAAATCTTCATTGTGGTTATAGATACCTTTTAGTATGATATTCTTTGAACCGGGTCTGACCCTGAACGTGACAATGGCTGCAAAATCGGTAGGCAAGTAACTCATGCCGAACTTGTATGCCACAGAACTTTCCGACGGCAGCGTAACCTCTACCTTACTGTAGTTGGGTTCATTGTAATACATCAAAATGATATTGTGTTGTGAGAAATCCACCGTGTAGTTTCCACTTCCGAAGGTAAGCAGCTTGGCTTTCGTATTGATAAACGCCGGGGCAAGTAATGCCGCATTGCTGCTGATACCGTAGTTCTTCGTACCGCCGGTAACATCTATAAACAATCCATAGTTCGCTTGGTCGAAGCCGTAATTCCCGTATATATTGGGGGCTGAGTTCACGATACGACCGACAGCGGTAAAAGCTCCTCCTGCAGAAGACGGTATCACATCATCACCGAACATCACATATCCTTTGCTGCCGCCGACACGGAAAAAATCATCATAAATGGCAAGACCGCCACCGCTCCCGTGAGAGTCGGCCACAGAACCGATACGGCCGTTCCCTATCTCAAAGCCGCCGATTTTCCCTTTGCTGCTGTCTATCTCTCCGGTAAACTTACCGTTGGTCGTTTCAATGCTGCCGTCTTCCAGTATCTTGAAGTTGCCGTTGGCCGTTACCAGTCCCTCCAGCTGTATATGGTCGGCTGTCAGCTTGATTTTGCTCACGGTATTTCCGTACTCGTCCTCTTCCTCCACGCTCACCCCGATAAGGGCAATCTTTCCTGTATTGTCCTGCGCATACAGACCGGAACCTTCAGGCTTTATGACAAGCCCGGTCTCTTTCAGCGCATTACCGTCCTTGTCGAAGACCGCCGCTGAAATCTTTACCAGCCGGTCGCTCTGTTCGAACAGTGTACGGTACTTATAGGCCAGTGCGTCCGCCTTGTTGGTGCTGAACACCAGCAGCGAAATGTAAATCACGCCCGTAAACGACAGCTTGAAGTCGCCAGTGCCGTTCCAAAGTCCGTCCAACGTGAACATCTTCTCACCGCCAACGGGCAGGTCCTCTTCATGGCCGAACATGTTGAAGTTCTCAAACCCGGTCTTATCAGCGTTCACAAATTCTATTTTCAACCTTCCGGCCTTGATAACCCGGTAGCTGAACGACAGATACACCACGCCGGGCACCCGTTCGCCCTGGCTGTTCGTCTGCCGGTACTCCGGTACCAGCCGGAAGTCCTCCAGTTTCTGCATGATATAGCTGTTCCGGATATAGGCATAAGGCACCTTGCCGTCGGTCCGTATCTCGGCATGGCCGTCCGGCTTCGTACCGTAAGGACCGCCGTTCGCCCAGATCCAGCGTCCGCCCAGGGTGAACAGCGTAGCCTTGCTGCCCGTCTTCCATTTGTCCATGCCGTCGGCAAAACTGCTGTTGTCCAGATAACTCTGTTCTTCGCGTATTTCCTTGCGCAAGCTTTCCACGGCTGAATGGATTTTCCCCTCGGTTATCTCAAACCGCGTCAGGATGTCCTCGCCCGTCATCAACACGAACGTACCCTTCAGCCACACGTTGTCGGCATACAGGCCGTTTCCTTTCGGCTGTTTGTCTGCCGGGAAAGCGCTGCTCCTGATGCCGTCCAGCTTACCCAGCCGGCAACGAAGGCAGCCGTTGAAGTTCTTGGCCTTCACACCGTCCAGAATGTCGATACGGGGCTGTCCGTCCTCCGTGGCCGCAATGGATATAAGGTTCTGCCGGAGCGGGGTTTCGGTGTTGCCCATCAGCACGCACTCATCGCCTGCCTCCGGCTTCACCCCGCCAAACTCGCTTACCGGGACCAGTACACCGCCGGCTATCACCGAAGCCACCTCCACCCAGTATGCTTTTAGTTTCTTACCACCCGTAACCGCACAGCGCATCAGGTCATGGGCCACAAAGCCCGATTCCTGCTCAAACACGATGCGGTAGTTGTCGCCCTGCTTCACCACGTCCTTGATCTTGCCGTTGGCAGCGGACACCACCAGCTGGCCGCACACGCTGCGCACCTTCTCGATCAGCAGTTCCAGCGCCACCAGGCTTTGCCGGGCAGTCACTTTGTCCACCGTCAGGTTTGTCAGTCCGGTCAGCTGGTCAATCCACAGCTGCCAGCCCTCACCGGTCAGCCCGTCCACAAACTCCGTGCTGCGCAGCAGTTCGCGGATCACGGCAGTCAAGTATTCGGCATTGCCCTCACCATCCACGATGCCGCAGGGCTTGCCGCCAGCAGCCTCGCCAAAGCTCACACCCTTCAGGAAGCGGATGGACTCTTTGGCTGTGTCCGGCTGGTTCTTGCTCAGGAACTCTTTCTGGCTGCGCCGGGCGGAAAACAGGTTGTTGTCCGTGGGCAGCGTCTTGTCCCAGCTTCGTATGATGTCCGGAAGGGCAGCGCCTTCCGTCTTTGATTTCGTATAGCTTTTCAGCGCACCGATGCTGTCCGTCACCTTGTCGAACTTGCCCACCTGCAGCGCATCGCTTATCTCGATGTCCATCTGCCCGGGTTCGTTCACCTTGCGGCTGATCTTGGTGATACGGCTCTGACGGTAGCCTTTTTCCGGGAAATACTTCCGGCTCTCCAGCTTCACCCGTCTGCCCACAAACAGGTCTATGCCGTGCTCCTCGATGTATACCGGGTCTGTCGGGGCTTTGTAGGCGGCAATGTCCAGCCAGTGGTCCCGGTTGTACTCGTCCACCGCAACCGCAAACTCCTCTTCGGCCAGCCGGTAATACTCATCCGGCATCCGGATATTCCACAGGATATAGGTGTCGCCTGCTCGGGGCACCAGCTTGCCGCCCGGCAGCTGGGTGTCGTCATCGTAGGGCCAGATGGTGATCAGTTCGAATTCACGTGCCGCGCTGTCGTAGTTCACCTCAAAGTAGTGGTCATCGCTTTCTCCCAGTCCGGCAAGGTCGCCCGTCTGGAACGACACACGTTTGGTTTCTCCGGCCAGCTCGTACAGGTTAGGGTCAAAGTCCAGTTCCCCGTCCCGGAAATAATAGACGGTGAATTTGTTTCCTTCATCGTCTGCCACCTCCTCGCTGCGAACCGAGCTCACCGTACCGACCCGACGGGGGAAGATGCCGCTGAAAGCATCCTGCTCGTAATGGTCATAGATGCCATATTCCTCCACGCCCTGCTCGATGTACTTCCTGCCGCCGGGAAGCATCAGACGCGGGCTGCCGTATTTCTCCGCATCGATGTTGCGGGTCGAGCCTACCGGGAACAGGCGCGTATAGAATTTGGCCGTGTTGCTCGTATCTCTTTCCAGGGAGGTCAGCCCCTTGCCATAGCCAAGGGTGATTTCTTCCCCGTGTTCGCAGCGGCACACGTTCACAGTCTGCCCCTCAACCCACCATTCCACCTTGCCGCCTGCCTTTTCCGCGATGGCTTTCAGCGCTTCGTCGCAGTACATCCCCTCGTAGTCTATCGTGATCAGCTCCGTACCTTCCACCGTACCCGTCTTCCAGTCAGTAATGTGGCCCATGCCGTTATTGATAGCCTTCACCACCATCGCCACATGCTCGCGGGGCGTGGCCGTCAGGGTAAACAGGGGGTTGGTGTCCCCGTCCGTCGTCTCCAGCACCAGGAACCGCTTGATCAGGCTCTCGATACCGTACAGCTTCAGGTTATACTCCCATTCACCATCGCTCACCTGCTTCGGCGTGTAGCGTTCTGTCAGCCAGTACCGTTCGCCCAGATAGTCCGTGTAGTCGTTCACGTCCAGGGGCAGGAAGGCATAATAGCTGAACGACAGGGAAAGCACATTGTCTCCCTGCACTTCCTTGCTTTGCGTCGAGCTGTCGTTCACGGCCACATCCGCACGCTTGGTTCCGGCTTTATCATATATCGTTAGAAGCATATTCTAATAGCGTTTGAATGGTTATATAATCGGTTTCGGTTCCCGGAACTTTACCCGGAACTTTCCGGCATGCACACCTTCCGTCCACAGATAGGTCAGCGGGGTGAACTTCGTACAGTCGGCATACTTCACCCGCAGCTGCAGATCCAGCTGGGGGAAACGGATCTCCAGCCAGCCGTCCTTCCCTTGCTTCAGGAAATTCACAAAGGCAAAGTACTGCTTCATCCAGCCTGCCTGGGTCTTGTTGTAAAGCGCAAAATGCAGCGTCACGTCACGCGCTTCATTCCGTGGGGTCAGCACGGGGCTGTATTTTTCCCCGTGCTCTTCCCGTATGTCCACAGCCGTATCCTTCTTGGCCTTGCTCGGGGTCAGGATGGCCGTCAGGTTCTCCATGCCCCCGCGCCGGTCTTCCACCAGGAACACGCCGTATTCCGTCCAGATGTCCGTGCCGTTCACCAGCACCAGTCCGCTCAGTATATTGCCCATATCACTTCACTTTTAGTCCGTCACGTATCATTTTCTTTATCACTTCCTTCAGTTCGCCCAGGTGTCCGGCGCTCACACCGGTGTTCTCGGCTATCCGGGCCAGATGCCCTTCAGCCGTGTCCATCTTCTCCACCACGCTTTCCAGCCGGTCGTCCATGCTGCTCCAGTGCTGCAGCCCGCCGGTGAACATGCCCTCCAGTTTCGTGCCCTGGTCCTGCGTCATGGCCGTAAAGCCGCCCGCTTTCGCACTTTGGCTCGTACCGCCCTGCTGCGTCTTGTCATAACCGGTGGCTGCCGCCAGGTTGTCACGCAGGGCAAGGGCTTCATCCATATACTGCATGTACTCTTCCATCAGCGCGTTCCGTTCCGCCTCGGTCAGTTCGTTGTCCTCCATGGCCTTGCCAAACTTCTCCCACCAGCCTTTCAGTTTGTCGCTGTACATCTCACCGATCTTGTTGCTCAGCATCGCCCGCATGAAGTACTCGGATATATCCTCCGCCGCATCCTTGGCACCGTACTTCATGTTCATCAGGTTGTCGATGAAGCTGCTGTACATACCGTCGAACGAAATGCCCGTCAGCCCTTCATACAGCTGGTCGGTCAGTTCCTCCAGCTTGCCGGCCTGGTCTATGTAGTCATCCAGTTTCTCGGTCAGTCGCCCGCCATAGCCTCTCTTACCGGTATTCTGGATTTGCGTCCACATATCCACGTTGCTGCGCAGTGCCTTCATTTCCTCCGGGCTCAGGCTCCACAGGTTCCCGTCCCACTGGCGGCCGATCTGTCCGCTCAGTTTGTCTATCTGTGCCTGGTTGAAACCGCCCCAGTAGTAGTTCCAGCTGTGGTGACTTCCGTGGTAGCCGGCTTGCGCCATAGCCATCTGCAGGTAGTTCGAATTCGTTTCCTGCTGCATCTTGTACGCGTCGCGGTAAGCCGCCACACTCTTCGTCCCCTGGCTCTGCTTGATGGTGTCGGTCAGATCCTCTATCGAGGTCTGCAGCAGCTCGTTCCGGTCTGTAAGACGGTCTATAGCCGCCTGCACTTCCTTGGCGTTCCCGCCGATGCCGAACAGTTTGTTGAAACCTCCGAAAGACACCGTGTTCAGCAATCCCCCGATACCTTTCACAAGGGAACCGCCTATCTGTTTGAACAGGTCTCCGCTGAGGATATTGTCGAGTATTCCGGTTATCGCATTGAAAATGGTGTCTATCAATGATGAGATAATCGGGCCAATACCGTCTTTCAGCAAATCCAGTATGGAGAGAATGGCCGATATGATCTGCCCGATGACTCCGGCACTTGACAGGGTTTCGGACATCCGGCTGATGGCATCGCCGACCTTGCCTCCGATATTCAGTTTTGAAAGACCGGTAAGCATGTTCTGGATTCCTTCAAATGATCCCTGCAAGGTTCCGCTCGCAAAGCCGTGCAACCCGTTGGATACCATGTTCAATCCGTCAACCGTGTCCCGGGAGGCACTTTTCACCTCCCCGGCAAGCGCCTTCATTTCAGAGGTGGCGTTCAGGTATTCTTCGTCAGCTGAAACGCTGGACGATTGAGCCGTTTGAAGAGCAATTTGGGTACGTTCTATTTCTGCCTGGTTACCGCTTTCAAGAGCCTTGTTGTAATCGGCCTGCGCCGCTTTCAACCGGATGAATGCCGCTTCCTGCTGCAGTTCTGCATTTTGCACACGTGTTACGGCATCCCCCAAAGCGTGCATCTGCGTTTGCAGCCGGGCAAAATCCAATGTGCCGTTGCCACCGGGGAGCATGCTTTGAATACGTTCAATGGCATCGTAAACGACCTGCTGATCCGCTGCTCCTGATTTTTTGAACTCATCCGTCTTGACATACTGCTTAAGTTCGCCAAGCAGATTCTTCATCTGGTCTGCAAGCAAGCCGGTTAAATCCCCGAACGCTGCTCCCCAGTCTATCTTCTGGGTAAGGGATTCCATGTCCACTTTGTGCACAGCCGCATCACGCTGCTTTTCCAAAGTCAGTCTTTCGCCCTGGGACTGTGCCTTGCGGATTTTCTCGGCATATTCTTCAGCGATGGCCAGTTTCTGCTGCTGGAAGGTCCCGTATTCCTTCAGATAGTCACGCATGGCTTCCGCCTCTTCCCTGTACACGTCCGCCTCCGCTTTTTTCCTTGACTCGGTGTTTGAGGCACGGGCTTTTTCAAGTTCATCCTGTTGCTCCCGGGTAAGTCCGTTATCTCCGGTGGAAAGACCGGCTTCCTTGTTCTCACGCTTCCAGTCGGCTTCCTGCCGGTTTATCTCTTCTTTCCGGGCGTTATAGTCATATTCGATTTGTGCCAGTTTCTTCTCGGTACCGGCTTGCATACGGTCTATCTCTTCCTTCCGGTTCTCGGCCTGCAGGGCGGCAAGATCCTGCGCCAGCCTGCGCTCTGTGGCAAGCCGTTGCTTGGCTTCCGCTTCCGGATTCTTCCCGGACTGTTCGGGGTCGGTATGTCCGCCGATATTTCCTTTTTTGGCTGCTTCTGCCGCTTTCTTTACCTCTTCCTCCGCTTTTTTCAGATAACCGTCGCGTTTGTTTTCGGCATTTTTCAACAGTATGTCATAAGCTTCCTGATCATGTTTCTTGATGGCAGCCTGTGCGTCATAGAACTGCCCGGATTCTGCCATGCTTGACTGCATGATATATTGTCCCCATTTCCCGAAAAAACCCATGGCGCTTTCCGCCTCTTCCGGTTTCTGCGCCTTGATTTTATTCACCTCTTCATCGGCTTCTGCAGCTTTTTTTACAAGGTTCTGGACATTGGCCTGGTGCAGCAGGACCTGTACATAGTCCTCGCTCTTTTGGATAAGGGTATCATACCATTCGGAAAGTGTTTTATAATACCCGAAAGATTCCCCGTACTTGCGGTTCAGTTCCTCTACCTTCGCCTTTTCCTGTTCCTTGCTGCCGGTGAAGTTCTTTATTTCATCGATGACCGATTTCAGTTCGAAGCGGGTACGCACCATCTGGGCACGGCCGTCCTTCTCTATCTCGGTCATTTCCTTGACTGATACGTTGAATTCATCCACGCCTTTTTTGGCACTGAACAGGTTTTTCGTCCAATCCCAGATTTCATCACCGTACATTACCAGCAGCATGATGCCGGTGGTCATGGCCGTCTGCCAGGAAAAGAGCGAGGACAGGACCTGTTTCCATACCGGTGTGCCTTTCTTGCCTGACTTCTGCAGCTCATCATATTCCTTACGGGCACGGGCCAGTTCGTCCGTAAAAATCGGCAGGTTGTTGGATATGGCCAGAAAGAACATCTGCGGTCCCATGGCCAAAGAAGGCATTTCACGGGCCATCTGCTGGATGCTGTTGTGAAGCCCGTTGAACTGGCGCTGTGCATTGGGCATGTCTGCAGGGGTGACCTGCACGGATTCCGATTCCTCCTGCAGCAGTTTCAGTTTGCCGCGCAATTCCTCAAGCTGCTTCTCCAGTGCATGGATCTGCGCGATATTGGCACTCTGGTCCAGATTGGGGGCAGCCGTCTCCCCGGCAAGGCGCAGCCTTTCCAGTTCAGCCTCCAGCAGCCTGACGGTATTACGCAGTTCCAGCGCCTCACGTTCGGCCTTGTTCATGCCGGGCGTGAGTTTGTCCTTCATCAAAAATTCAACTTCTACAGGTTTGCTCATTCCAGTTTGCTTTGAAAAAATCCTACTATATCGTTCGCTTCATCCTCGGCGCTGTGTTCCGGTCTGGGAGCACCGTTTCCGCCGCCTTGCTTTTTCCGCACATACCGCGGCGCGTCGCTCAGCATCATGATCAGCGTCTGGTAATTCACCCCATCAAGGATGTAATCCACGCTCCAGCCGGTCGCCGATGCAATCTGCCACACGAAGCCGAAAGGGCTATGGGAACCTTCATACCGGGTTCTTAACTCCCCTTCCTTGCCTGGCTCAGTCTCGGAGTCATCGGGTTCGCCCGCGCTGTCGAGCTGATAATACGCATAAAATCCTTCGTGCCCATCAGACGCTCGAATGTTCGGAACATGGCCGTCAGATAACGCCACTCCACAAAGTTCCGCAGTACCCACGCTGTCACCCCGATGCCCACGTGCCGCGACACGTATCCCCGGCATACCGTATAGGCCAGCAGGCGGCTCACAGCCTTACCATGCTCCGCCACAAAGGCCAGTTCCTCGGTCTTGTCCTTCGGTTGCCAATCGGGTTTGACACCCGTCTTCAGGTATTCCCGCGCCAGCAGAATCTGACCCCGCAGCCTCGGACGCTTCATCGTCACACGCACCTCCACCGGGCGTTTCAGCCACGGAAGCTTCCACCTTTTAAGAGGTACGGACACGCCGCTGTCAAGCAGCGCGTCCGCACACTCCATCTCTATCAGTTGTTCCAAACGGTCAGCCATACGTTAGCCCTCCTCACTTTGGAGCGATGCTGCAGCCGCGGCTTCCGCCGGCGGCAGCTTGTACTGCCCCCACTCGTCCGGTATTGCTTCCGTATCGAACACGCCGTAAGGCTGCGAACCGTCCTCCGGCATCGCCACTTCGAGCGTAACCTCTATCTTGGAGGTTTCTGTAAGGGTCAGCTTGCCTGCAGGATTGGAAAGCAGCGTGGCGTTGGGAATCAGTACGCTCTGTCCGGACACGAGGGAGAGTTCCCATGGTCCCTGCATGACAAGCACCTCCGACGGGGCTGTCCAGCCGATCGGAGTTTTCTTTTCCGAGTCTTCTTTCTTATAATGCAGGCTGCCGCCAAGCAGTTTGTGCAGGTTCGAATAGTTCATCTGGATCACATTGAACGTCGGGGCGATGCCGCCGTTACTCTGTGGGATGACCAGCACCGGGGCACCCTGCACCTGTTCGGCCTCGATCTTCGCGGCCTCGGGTTTCTTGCCGCCCAGGTCAAACGAGTTCTTTTCAATATACCCGATTGTGAAATCCTTATACTTTACGGCTCCTATGCCGTACATGAAATTCTTGTTCATCGTTTATAAAGTTTGATGGTTAATAACACACCGGCCAATAAGCCGGCCAATACACCTGTGATAAACGTCCGCATCCGGTTCGGAGGGCGTTTTTCTACTGTTTGAACGTCATTTGAAATTTCGCTCTTGGTTTCGCTACGGATGCGCGCCAGCTCTTCTTCATACCATAGCACCAGCTGCTGCAGACTGTCACACGAGGCTTCGGCCACGATGTTCCCGCTGTCGTCGCTGCCTACGGTCAGATTCGCCTGTCCGCTCTTGCCACGGTACACGGCACCTTCAGGAAGTTTACGGAGGCTGTCCGCAGGTATAGACAGCTTCACCGAACTCGCCGGTATACCCGCCATCACCAGTCCCGCCCGTCGGCTTCCGCTCGCGCTGTCGGTGCTTGCCGATTCCGTCTGTATCTTCTCCACCGTCGTGCTCTTCCTGCTGCTTGCGCAGCCCGCCAAGCACAGGACAGTCATCATGATGGCGGCAACTGTTGGCAGTGTCAATGGCCTTGCGCAGTCGCGCCATTTCGCGCTTGTTGGCCTGCAGGTCTTTTCTTGTTGCATTCAGTTCTTCTTTTAAGGGTACCACAATATTGCTCACCAAAACGCGGGTGGCATGTTCTGCGTTATCCACACGCACACCCTCTGCGTCGGCTTCGGCTTTCATCGCTTCCGCTTTCGCTTTCCTCACCGTAGCACGCAGGGAACCGATGGCTGCTGCAGTGCCCACAAGGCCGCCGCTAAGAATAATGTTCATGATCTCGCTAAAGTCCATACCACCCGTTTTTTAGTCAGTCAACCTTTTATTCTGCTTCCTCGCGTTTCTTTCGGAATAGTCCGATAACCCATTGCACCAGTCCCGTGTCGGCTACCCCATTGGCTACAAGTGAGGCACCAAAACCATAGAGCAAGGCAATGTCCCAGCTCACATCACTCACAAATCCGGCATCAAGCCACCACAGTAGCATCGCGCACACCAAGCCCACACACCAGCTCACCAGCTGCGTCACCCAGCCTTTCATGTTGGGGAACAAACCTTTCAACCCTTCAGTAAGCACCACCACACCGCCGACGAAACCGGCAAAGGTGCCAATCATTGCGTCATAGTCCGTTGCCGGAACATCGGCCCCTTGGGCCATCACAGCCGATACTGTTCCCAGCATCAGCATCATAAACAGCATAATTCGTTTCATTGATTGCTTCTTTTATTATTGGTTAATACCTATTTCTTTCAGCCATTTCTGTACATCGAAACTGGGGCAGGCTTTGGCCGCCAGCTCGTTGTGTCCCACAATGCGCACATCCGGGAATCTGCGATGGAAGTCCTTCACATACTTCTCCAGTGCCTTTTTCTGGCAGCCGGTGCGGGTGTCCTTCGGGGTCTTGCCGTCCTTGGCCACACCGCCGGCATACACAATGTGGCGGCTCACGCTGTTGTACCCCTTGGCTCCGTTGGTCACTTCCCAGGGATCCACCTGCGCATCCTCGTTGTTGTTCACCAAGCGTTCCACACCGCCCTGCAGGTGGAACAGGTCGGTGTAGCCCACCTGTTTCCAACCTCTGCCACCCTGGCTTACGGGCGAAGTGTGCCACTTCCGGATGTCCGCCGATGATACCTCACGCCCCTCCGGGGTTGCCGTACAGTGAATTACCAGATACTTCAATTTTGCCATACCATCTTATCCTTTCTGGTTTTGGGTAATGGTAATCTTGGCCGTCTTGCTGCGGTCGGCATTGAGCGTAAGGGTCAGTGTACCGGTTTTCTGACTGCCACTGTTTGCACCGGCCGAAATCTTCACGCCTTTATCCGTCGCTTCCACCTTGAAGCCGGCAGGGGCACTGCCTATCTCATATTCTCCGCTGGCGGTCACGGTCACTTCTTCACTGCCACCGGTTGCCTCAAGGGTCACACTGGCAGGGTCAACTGAAATCTTCTTCTCGCTCGCCTTGAACACGGGGTTGCTTCGCTTGTCCAGCACCACCACTTCTTCACCGAAGGCAATGTTCGTGTCAGCCTTCATCAGCATCTTGAAGAAGTACAGTTCGCTCGCGTTCGAGATCTTGTCAATCTGAATCACGTCTTCATCGTCCTGCAGGTTCACAGCCGCAAACAGGTTGCCGCCGGCATCGGGCGAACAGAGGGTGCACACAATCAGATCATCGGGCCAGGCCGCAAGCGTCTCAATGGTAATGCCCTTGTAGCGACGGGCATTCACATCGGTTTCGCTCGTGTTCTTGGACTCGCGCTGGGTCAGCTCGTCATCATACTTGTCAAAGTCGTTCACGCTCATCAGAATGCGGAGGTCCGGGTTGTTGCGGATGGCCACGGGAATCTTCGCACGCATGGCTTTCAGTCTGCCCAGCATGGTCGATTCTGCGCTGTCCACCACAATCACCTCAGTATCCTTGGCCATCTGGGTCAGGATGCCGTTAAACAAGTGGTCGTCATCATCCCCATATTCACCGTTCACATAGTGGTCACCCAGTTCAAACTGTACCCGCTTGGCCAACTCGGCAAGCAGGGCGTTCTGCGCTTCGGGCGGAAGTTCCGAGAATACCAGGTTGCCCTTCGGCTGCCATTTGCGCCAGATGTTCTCGAACGTGCGGGGGTTAAACACCGTAAAGGCCATGAAGTCCACCGGGTCAAGACTCTTTTCGTCGTAGTTGAAGTTGCCCTTCGAATCCTCCACGCCGGGGTTCTCCTTGCGCTTCTGGAGCATCTTGCCGGTCTTCAGGCGCGGCAGGCTGATTTTCTTCTCCACACCGGGAATCACCATGATCAGCCCCTTTTCCACAATCTCATTGCTCGTAGCGGCAAGCGTCAGCAACTGTTCCAGTACCTCGCCGCTGTAATTCGTGTTTCTTACAATTATTGCCATAGTTCAATCACTTTTTACGTTTGTCCTTAATTTCTCGCATACGCCTGTTCCAGGGGCTTTCTTCACCATTCGGTTCCAGATGCAGGTCTTCCATCACACGGCGCTTTACCGGCAGTTGGGCCAGGGCCTTTTCGCCGTTCTCGCGGTCATTGGCCAAAAGGTTTTCGTAGATGGGGCGGGTAGTCGCATCAATGCGACCGTCCTGCTCGGCTGCGTCAAGCAGCTGCTTGCGGGCGGCAAGGTCTTCGGCTTCAGCCTTGTCTTCGTAGGTCTTCACCTTGGCCTTCAGGTCGGTGTTCTCTTTCGTAAGGATAGGTACCTTGCCTGCCTCTTCCTCCAGTTGGTCCATCAGGCGGAACACATCCGCATCACTCGCGCAGTCCTTGAAGCGCGGGCGTTTCTTTACGTCTTCCAGATTCATGTCTTCTCTGTTTTTTTGTGGCTCAACGAGCCGGTTATTGAATAAAGTATATATCTGCGCCGGTGTACTGTCTGCCGGCACGGGGTCTGCATCATAGATGTCGTCTATGAAACCAAGGTCCAGGGCTTCCTTGGCGGTCAGCCAATGGTCCTCGCCGTCAAAATAGGTCTGTTTCACTTCTTCCTTGCTCATGCCCAGCCGCTCGGCATAGATTTCACTCAAGCTGCCTTCCAGGCTTTCTATCTCTTCCATGCAACGCTGCAGGTCCTGCTTGTTGCCGTAACACCCGCCGCTCACACTGTGCAGCATCAGACGGGCATATTTGCTCATTTCTACGGGCTTGCCGCAAAGGGCTATCACACTGGCCATGCTGGCGGCTATGCCATCCACATAAATGCGGATGTCGGCCTGGCTATGGCGCAGGGCGTTGAATATCGCAATGCCGCTGTACACTTCCCCGCCGTTGCTGTTGATACGCACATGGATGCGTCGGCTCACGCGTTCGGCTTCCATCAGTTCCTGGGCTATGCGCCCGCTTTGCACCTCCGTATAGTCTCCGATGTCCCCGTACAGGAATATCGTACTGGTGCCGTCGTCACTCGTTGTAATATTGAAAAATCTGCTCATCGTCATGTCTTTACCAGCGGTTTCCCCGCCTTTCGATGGTGCGAAAATAGAACATTCCCATGGCACCAAGAAACCGCGTCCGCATCATAACGTTTTCTGGCGTTATCATAACGCTGTAACCCGTCATCATGCGTACGCGCTTTTACAAACCCCGCTTTTTCATGCAATTTTGTAACGTGATTTACAACTAAAAAGGACGATTTATGGCAGATTTGACGAATGCCCAGAAAAAGGAATGGGCAAAAACTTTGTACCTCAAGGAAAACCTCACACAGCAGGAAATCGCCGACCGGGTGGGCGTGTCACGGGTGTCCGTGTCCAACTGGGTACGGGCCGGGAAGTGGGAGGAACAGAAGGTGGGGCTTACGCTCACAAGGCAGGAACAGGTGGCTAACCTCTACCGGCAGGTGGCCGAAATAAACAAGGCCATCGCCGAACGGCCCGAAGGGGAACGGTTCCCCTCATCCAAGGAGGCTGACATCCTCGGGAAACTGTCGGCGGCCATACGCAACATGGAGCAGGAAGTGGGCATTGCCGACATCATCAGTGTCCTCACCGGGCTCATCGACTGGGTACGGGCGGCCGACCTCGAAAAGGCAAAGGAAATTACACGCCTGGCCGATGCGTACATTAAAGACAAATTATAAAGGGATAGACAATGAAACAGACTGACAGACTCGCTCTCCTCGATTGGGAGAAGTACAAAGAAGACATCGCAAGGGCTACACCGGTCGATAGGAACATGACGGCAGCCGAACGGGAAAAACACCGGGAATATCTTGAGAAACATCCCATAGAATGGATCAAGTTCTTTTTTCCGAATTATGTCAAATATGAATTTGCCGACTTCCAGAAAAAGGCTATCCGGCGGATCATTGCACACGATGAATGGTTTGAGGTGCTTTCTTGGAGCCGTGAGCTGGCCAAATCCACCGTCACCATGTTCATCGTCATGAATCTCACGCTTACCGGACGCAAAAAGAATGTGATTCTGACCTCCAACAGCAAGGACAATGCGGTGCGCCTGCTCGATCCCTACCGGGCCAATCTCGAAGCCAACGGACGCATCATGGCATACTACGGCAAACAGGAACTGCCGGGCTCATGGACCGAGGATGAATTCACCACCAAAGGGAAGGTCTCTTTCCGCGCACTGGGTGCCGGACAATCTCCGCGTGGTTCGCGAAACGAGGCCATACGTCCCGACGTACTGCTGGTCGATGACTTTGATACGGACGAGGATACCAAGAACCCGGACATCATCCAGAAGCGCTGGGACTGGTGGGAAAATGCGCTGTATCCCACAAGGTCCATTTCCGAACCTACACTGGTCATCTTCTGCGGAAACATCATCGCCAAGGACTGCTGCGTGGTGAGGGCGGGCGAAATGGCCGACTCCTGGGACATCGTGAACATCCGCGACAAAAACGGTTTTTCCACATGGCCGGAAAAGAACTCGGAAGAGGACATCGACCGCACACTGTCCAAAATATCCAAAAAGGCGGCACAGGGAGAATATTTCAACAACCCGATTTCCGTGGGAGAGGTATTCGAAAACATTGCATACGGCAAGGTTCCGGCACTCTCCAAATTCAAGTTCCTCGTGGTGTATGGCGACCCGGCACCGGGCGAAAGCAAGGGTAAGAAAGGCAAATCCTTCAAGACGGTTTCGCTCTGTGGCAAATTGGGTGGCAGGCTTTACGTCATCAAGACTTTCCTGGCACAGGCGCTCAATGCGGAGTTCATTGACTGGTATGTCCGGATGCTTGAATTTGTCGGGGGCAAGACCAATGTCTATTGCTACATGGAGAACAACAAGCTGCAGGACCCTTTCTTCCAACAGGTGTTCAAACCGCTGGTGGCAAAAGTACGCCGCGAACAGAAGATTGCGCTGTTCATCCGGGGCGACGAGGAGAAGAAGACGGACAAGGCTACGCGCATCGAGGCCAACCTTGAACCGCTCAACCGCGAGGGGAACCTCATCCTCAACGAGGCTGAACGGGACAATCCGCACATGAAGGAACTGGAGGATCAATTCAAGTTGTTCACCCTGACCATGCGCTATCCGGCCGACGGACCGGATGCGGTCGAAGGGGCGAACCGTATCATTGACGAACTGATCAGGCGCATTGAACCGCCCGTATTCCGATCACGGAAGGATGTAAGAAAACGGAATAAGAAAAGATTATGACAACTCTAAAACAATAGGACTATGAGCAAATTTGTTGAACTTACCGATTACGATGCGAGCATCCACCGAGACATCCTCGACGCACTGGTTCGCGAAGACGAAACGGTCATTGAGGTTTGCGAGGACAGGGCCATTGCCGAAATGCGGTGTTATCTGGGCAAACGCTACGACTGCAACAAGATTTTTGCAGCCACCGGCGAGAACCGTAACCAGCTCGTGCTGATGATGGTCATCGACATGGCGGTCTATCACATCTTCTGCATCCACAACCCGCAGAAACTTTCCCAGGTACGCAAGGATCGTTACGAACGGGCGGTGGAATGGATGAAGGCGGTGGCCGACGAGGACATTTCAATCGAAGGGGCTCCGCTGCTGCCCGAGGAACAAAGGGCGGGCAGGTCGGATTTCCGCATTCAAAGCAACCGCAAACGAACGAACCACTGGTAAAAAGCAAGCATCATGAAAAAGAAAAACAGAAAAAACAACAAAGCCGGCATCATCACCGTAGGGGGAAACTTCACGTTGCCGGGACAAAAGAGACCGAATGTGATTGTGCTCACACAGCCCAAACGCTTCGGGCTGGACATTTCCGACTACATGGCAGCCGTAAGGGTGGCCGAGAATGTCGATTTCTCGCGACGTTACAAACTTTATGACCTCTACGAGGACATTCTGATGGATACCCACCTTTCCTGTGTGCTCGAAAAGCGAAAGAATGCCGTGCTGTGCTCCAACATGGAATTCCGGGTGGACGGGAAGCCCGACGATAAAATCAACGAACAGATACAGTCGCCCTGGTTCAACCGGCTGGTGGGTGACATCCTTGATGCGAAATTCTGGGGCTTCTCGCTCTGCCAGTTCTACAAGCTGCAGGAGTGGGTGGATTATGACCTGGTACCACGCAAGCATGTGGATCCGGTCAGGGAACTCATCCTGCGCCACCAGACGGACATTACCGGCCATTCCTGGAATGAATATACCGACCTGCTGTTTGTGGGTTCACCGTCCGATTTGGGGCTGTTGGCCAAGGCTGCACCTTGGGTCATCTACAAACGTAACACTACGGGCGACTGGGCACAGTTCTCCGAGGTATTCGGCATGCCTATCCAGGAATATATCTATGATTCCGACGACGACGAGTCACGCCAGCGGGCCATGGAGGATGCGGCCAATGCCGGAAGTCTGGCGCAGTTCTTCCATGCCAAGGACACGGAACTCAAACTCACGGAAGCCGGAAACAAAACAGGGTCTGCCGATGTCTATGAACGCCTCTGCGAGCGGTGCAACAACGAAATTTCCAAACTGATACTGGGCAATACGCTGACCACCGAATCGTCCGAAAAAGGCACGCAGGCTTTGGGTACGGTTCATAAGAAAGTAGAGGACAAGGTACTGGAGGCCGACCGGAAGTACGTGCTCAACGTGCTGAATTACGACATGACGGACATTCTGCTGCGCATGGGCATCAACACCGAAGGGGGTACGTTCTGTTTCCCCGAACCGAAGGAAACGGATGCCGGTACCAAAATATCCATCCTCACGCAGCTGAAGAAGAACTTCAACATCCCCATCGACGACGACTATCTCTATGAGGAATTCGGTATCGACAAACCGGCCAATTACGAGCAGCTGAAGGCGGAACAAAAGACGGCTGAACAAGCCGACCAGATTCCAAGCCCGAAGAAGGAGCCGGAGCCAGCGAATAAGGGACGGGATGATGAACCGACACCGAAACAGAAAAGAAACTTCCGGAACTGGCTCAAAGGTTTTTTCGTGAAAGCCCCGGCAGACGGGGCAGCTTTAGACTGGTAGTCGACAGACTGTATGCGGCTGATAATGGCAGCATCTCCATGGAGTTTGACTTCTCCGAAGAGGTGCTGCGGCGTGCCTTGCTGAACATATACAGCAGGGACTTTCATCCGGCAACCGAAATCGAAATCAACCTGTTCAATGAAATATGGGCAAAGATGGACAAGGCGGCAAAGGAAGGGTTCAGCAAATCCAAGGCCATTACTCCGGACGAGGATTTCAGAAATGCCATACTCCGGAACAATGCCGTATTCTCGGCATTCAAGGTACATCGTATGCAGAATGACATGGCACGACTTTTATTGGATTCAAACGGCATTTTAAAACCGTTCGACAAATGGGTACAGGAAGTCTTGCCCATTGCTTCCCATCAGGTTCGTCACTGGCTGCGGACGGAGTATGATACGGCGGTCATCCGGGCGCATCAGGCGGCTGACTGGCAACAGTTCCTGCGCGAACGCGATATTCTGCCCAACCTCAAATGGCTACCGTCCACCTCCATTCATCCGGGGGCTGACCACCGCCCGTTCTGGAATACCATCCGGCCGATTGATGACACGTTCTGGAACATCCACCGACCGGGCGACCGGTGGAACTGCAAGTGCGACCTCACTGCCACCGACGAGGAGCCGACACCACTTCCGGACGAAGACGACAAGAACAAGCCCCAGCCCGGACTGGATAACAATCCGGGAACGGACGGCAAACTGTTTTCCGACAATCATCCATATCAGGCAGAAGCCCACAAGGGTGCCCAAAAAGCGGTGGATAAACTTATGGCCCGTATTGACGAGATGATTGCGGAAATGCCGGACTACCTTACCGGGGAGGAAAAAATGGCCATTGCCCGGAACAACCTCGAAATGGAAAAGGCTCTTAAAATCAAAAAAGGAAAACCTATGGATGTGGATAAGGCGGACAAACAGAATGCAAATCCCAAACATGTGGAAGAGTATATTTTGGATTCCAAAGGAATATACCGCGATAAAAGGGGAAACAGATACCGGAAGAACAGCGATTACGATAAAAAACGGGATACTCCATACAGTATCAACTGCCAGACTTGCGCACCGGCATACGCTTTACGATTACGTGGATGGGATATTACCGCCAAAGGCAATGTCGCAGGGTCTAAACTTGAATATCTGAGTAATGGACGTGCTTTTGAAGTCTGGAAAAACACCGACGGTACTCCGGCGCAACATATAAGTATAAACAGCTGGCTTGCGCACAAAGGATACCTGAAAATGACCCCTAAAAGGTACATGGAGTATTTCAATGAGGTATGTAAGGAAGAAGGCGTGTATGAATTGTGCATCGGCTGGAAAAGTGGAGGAGGTCATGCTACAATCCTGCAACGGTTTGCGGATGGTGAACTAAGGTATATCGAACCCCAAAGCGATAATTCTGCCGGTTCAGGAATGGAATGGAAAGACGTAAAATATTTATGTGAAATAGGAGCTGCGACTTCCCACAACTGCAGGGGAGTCCTGAGAATTGACAATAAGCTATTCGATGTCTCCTTCCTCGATATTTTCGATACATGAATCGATAACGTCAAGGGATAACGGACCGGTTATTTCGGTTGCGTCTTTACCGTCATACAGATAGACGAAAGGATAACCGGTACAGGAGTCCCCCGGAAACTTGAACACATAGGCTTCCTGGCCTTCATAAATACCAAGGTATTCGAAGGTGTCACCGTATTGCTCAATAAGTACACGGGCCTCGTTCTTTACTTGTTCCGGTATATTCATAACGCATAAAAGGCATATTGGAAGCCTCGGTTGCAAAGTTATAAATTATTCTTGAATTACTGATGATTATGGACATAAAAGATTTTACGGAAATGATAAAGCGGAAACGTGACAGGCTGGACAGTATGATGCGCCGCAAAATGCCAGTCATGGTAGGACGAATGGCCAAAGACCATTTTCAGGATAACTTCCGGCAGGGTGGATTTGTCAATGGCGGTCTTCACCCTTGGCCCAAAGCCAAACGGTTGTCCTCGGGAGGTTCCGATGCCGCCAGCAATTATGGAACGCTGCTCTCCGGCAGGAAACATCTGTTCAAATCGGTCGGATATACACCTGCAGACTACCGGGTAAGGGTATTCAACGAGGTGGTCTATGCACCCATCAACAACTGGGGCGGGGAAATCGATGTCACCGTCACAGACCGCATGAGGCGCTTTGCATGGGCCAAGTTCTACAAGGCTTCGGGAAAAAGAAAAAAAACCGGCACAGGGCAAAAGAAACGCGTCAAACGACGTTCCAAGCCGAAGGAACTGAATCCGCAGGCACAGTTCTGGAGGAACATGGCGCTTACCCAAAAAAAGAAACTGCACATCCGCATCCCGCAGCGCCAGTTCATGGGCGAAAGCGAAGAATTGAACCGGCGTATCCGGGAAAAGGTGGACCAGGAAATTACCAACATTTTAAACCAATAACGATATGGACGAAATTTTTATCGCAATCATGGAACAGATTGCACAGGAAATGCCGGAACTCTCTCTCATCGACGAGGACTACGGACAATTGGAAATGGGAGCAGAAGAAGACCAGTACCCGGTCACTTTCCCTTGTGTATTAATCGGAAATACAAACTCCGACTGGCACGACCTCGGATACGGGGCACAGAAAAGCGAATCCGCACTGACCGTCCGGCTGGCCATCGATTGTTACGACGATACAAGCTACGCATCCGGCACGTATGACAAGGTGAGGGAAAGGCAGCAGCTGGCCAAGAAATTATACAAGTCGCTGCAGTGTCTGCAATGCACGGACAACGCTTCGCCGCTGGTACGCGAGAAAAGCCGTTCGTATGCCATGCCGCATTACATCAAGGTCTATGAAATGACGTTCTCATTCACACTGCACGATGAATCGGCCATGCCGTCATCTTATGGGGAATAGTTCCAGCTGGGCGGCAGTCAGACGGGGGGCTTTCACCTTGGGAACAGGCTTCAGATTGTAGTCTGTTCCCTCACGTGATTTCCGGCGGATGATGGTCATGATACGTTCCTCGGATATAAAGAATTCGCGCTCCGACAACACTTTTAAAGCATCGTCGAACCGCAACCGCTGTATTTCTGTCCAATAGTAGTAACGACGGCATAGTGCCTCGTCACGCAGCTTGATCAGTTCTTTATCCCGTCCTTTGCCCATACATTTTATTTCTCTTACAAAAATAACTGATTTCCATCTATTTTAAGAACAAAAGCGCCGCAATTATAACAACTGCGGCGCTTTCTGTTTATAGGGTTAACGGGTTCGGCTACAAACGGCAGAAACTGGGTTCAATGCGGGTCCATACGCCGTTTTCAGGGTTGCGGCGGCTGAAGTAGTAGTTGGTGGCATTGCGCTGCACTACATTAGCTTCCTTGAACAGGCGCATGATGTCTGCATACTCTTCATCGAACTTATCTTCCAGTTCATACAGCTTTGAAATGCTCTTGTAGTCCAGGTCGCCCATCTTGTTGCGCTCCAGCAGGGTCATGGCCATCTGATACATCGGATCATCAGAACCTTTCTCGCTGTTCTGCATGTAGCGCTTCAAATAGTCAATCAGACGGTCGGCTGCCATGTCGGCTCGTTCATCGAAGCCTTTCACCTTGTTGCTTTTCACTTCCAGACGGAAGTCTCCGTCCGTAATGGTATAGCTGCGCTGTTCGTCGCTTTTCACCTGGCCGTATTCCTTCATCACCTTGGTAAAGGCATCGGCTTCTTTTTCCAGCCATCCGCGGAACCCGGTCACGGCATTCACCATCTCAAGAACGTTGGTCTTTACTTCGTGCATAAACTCACCGCGTAATGCCTCGTAAGTTTCACGACGGGCGATGCGGTCTTCTTTCTCTTCTTGCTGCAGCTGGGCCATGAGGGCTGCTCGCTGTTCTTTACTCAGGGACTTGATGTCCACACTTTGATTGTTCTTTTCCATTTTAAATCATTTTAGTTGTTAATCAGCTATTACTTTGTCATCCTTCAGCAGCAAAGCGAATGTCCTGTCTCTTTCTGCTTTGGTTTCAAACTTCTTGTATGTCTTCCAGCCACCGTTTATGCCGGTACACATCTTTATCCTCGGGCCTGGATAATCATCCTTTCGTATTATACAGAACCCCGCTTTTATCAGCTTGTCTTGGTCATCTATCCTCATAATCATCCTGCTTTTCCGGTTCATCGTCTATCAGCATGGCCTCCCCATTGGCATACGCCCAGTCGGCCAGTTCGTTGAAAAACTCCGCTGCATCCTGGTTCTCCATATCGGATGTCGTAAGGGTCACGTCTTTTCTTATGCGCTCAAGCGCTTCATGTGCTTTTTTATCCATATTGCTCTATTTATCGGTTAAACCTCCTTTTCGTTGGATAGCCCGCAGTTTGATGGCCAGTTGTTCCAGCTCGGCTGTACTAACCTGAACAAAGGGCTTGCCGGCTATCCGGGGGTTGTTGCAGAATTCGTTCACCCGGTTCCAGTCGGTGGTGTCTATACCCAACTGTTGCATCAGCTTCAGGCAGACGCTGCGTTTCCGTCGCAGTTCCTCGCGAAGTTTCTGCCGCCATTCGTCTTGTCCGCTCAGTTTCTCCAGAGCAGTACAACAAACTTCATACTCCTTGGCCGTCATTTCCTTCAGACTGTCTGTCCGGTTCCACGTGTACTGCAGCACGATTTGTTTTTTGAATTCCTCCCGATCGCCCTGATAAGGCAGTTTGTTGAACAATGCATAGAACCGGGCGAAATTGGTTACTTCCTGTGCCATATCATCCTTTCACTTTTTTCTCCACTGAAAGAATTGCCAAACTTATCATCATAAGTTTTACAGACTGGCTGTCCTCTTCAAACAAATCAATATCCGCAACCACAGGCTCACCGCTCATGGTGTTCCATATTTGCTCTACCTCTTTCGTCTTCTTTTGATTCATCAAAAAGAGATACGCGTCATACTCGGAACGGTCAAATTCAAATACGACCTGAACTTTCTGTTTTTCTTCCATACATTCACTATTAAAAGGTTATTCAAACAATACTTTAATGCCACACGAACTGGCTACGTCAAGCTCCAGTTTGGCTCCCTTGCTCAGTTCCCAGTCCTTCAGCATGTAGATATAGTCACAAGCCAGCAACAGGGCAATGTCGGCCCGCATGTGGGCTCTCCAATGAGCTTCATCCGGCAATCCGTTCCTGAAAGGGTTTACAGGATCATAGCCTTGTGCCATCAGTTTCTCCTCGGCACGGCTGAAGGCTTCCTTGCGCTCATTCATATCATAGTGCGCGATGGCTCCGCTGATGTACACTTTCCCGGCACCGGTCGCTTCACCACGTTGAAAAGCCTTGTGTCGTTCCCACCGTTCCGGAACCACCACACTGTAGTTGCACGATTGGCAGCAGCAGCCTTCTTCTTTCACCGGGAACGGATTGTATCCGTAGCCCTCATACTCTTTGCCGCAGATGCAGCACACTTTCTTTTCTTCTTTCTTTTCCATCACTTCAAATCTTTAATGTTTATTTGGCAGGACGGATGCCATACCTGAATATTCCGAGCAAACATCACATCCCTGGTTTCTATCACTACGTGTCCATTTGTCTTGGCCCTGCGCAGACGGAGGTCGCTTTGTATGTTACGTTCTACCCAATCGTCCACCACGGCCTCCGCTTCCTGTTCTTTCAGGAGTATCTGGTACAGCTTATTCTCCCATTCCATCATTCAAATAATCCTCCATATTATCGTCCTTCAATGTTTTGGCAGCACCTTCTTCCCATATCACGTAGGGCTCACCGGGCCGCTCCATAAAGCGGCTTTTGCACCAGGCTTTGAAACAGCTTACCATGATTTTCACATCGGCATCATATTCCACCTTGCGGGCGCTTCTACCTGCCGGATGAAGCCCCTCGGCATGGCTGATGAAGATAAACAGTTTCTTGGGATGACGTTCCTTGAACTCCTTGTAGGTTTTGTAGTTCAAGCCGCTGTATTGGAAGCTGTCGATAATCACGATTCCGGGACTGCCTCTGCGCCGTAACCGTTCCTCCAATTGCTCCATCGGTTCCCGGTCAAGGATAATCAGCTTCTTTTTCACTTCACCCATCTTGTGCCGTTTCAGGCTCATCTGGAACGACAAACCGGTACTTTCTTCCAAACTGTCATAAATTACGCGTCCGAAGCTACACAGGTACTTGGCCAGCTGCATCACAAAGCTGCTCTTACCGTTTCCGCTGGCTCCCCAAATAATCCACACGCCGCTCTTGGCCGGGTTGCCTATCGAGGTTTGCCAGTCCCCGGAAAACTCGAACCGGGGAATCTTCATGTTCAGCACCTCACCGGGACTGTAGGCTCTCTTCAGTTTCACGGTTACCTCCTTTCAATTCTTCAATAAGAGCATCAGCATAGTCCACAGCAAGTCTGGCAACTTGTTTTATAGACATTATACCTGATGAATTGCTTCTTACTACCGGAAGCATGCTTTTGGCAATTTCATATCTGCGCTGTTCCCAGTCTATCTCATTCGCTTTTCTCATCTCGCGATGGATACCGATAACAGCATCCATCGCTTGCATTTCTATCTTGCTTATCATGCCTGCACCCTCCTTAATTTTTCGATTTCGGTATATACGCGCCGCAAGCCGCCTCCGGTGCTGTGAACAATCTTGGCAATGTCGGCACCGTCCGGGGCATTGATTTTGGCCACGATGGCAGCCTGTGCCTTCAGGAACTTTTCGCGTTCCTGCGCATCGTCCGGGGTCACCTTGCTGTAGGAGTCACCGTAGCGGCTCAACATTTCGGTATAGCCCACCTTCTTGCCTTCGATGGCACGGTTGATCTTCTCTTTCAATCCGTCGGCACCCATCATATACCAGGCACAGCAGCGTTCGGTGGCATTCCACAGGGCCTTCAGTTCCAAAAAGGCTTCATACTGCAGGTCGCCGGCTTCGTCCAGGATAACCAGAGGCGTATCAATCGTGCGCAGGTAGGCCACCAGGTCTTCATATACGTCGCTGTAGCGTCCGTTGCTGGTCACGCCGAATTCCTTGGCAATGTAGCGTATCAGCTTCAACTTGGTCTTTACCTGGCTGCAGTCCACATATACGGCGTGCTTGTGCTGTTTCACATAAGCTTTCGCTGTAAAAGTCTTGCCGATATTGGGCATATCGCACAGGATGGCGCTCAGACCGCTGCCCTGGCACACTTCCAGCTGCTTGCTCACAAATACGTAGGTCGGGGTCTGGGCTGCCAGCCAGGGCATTTCCGTACGCAGTTGCACGCCCAGTCTTCGGGCTATGCCTACCCAGTTGGCATCACTGACCTGCTTTTCATAATTGCCCCGCTTGATGGCATTGTACACGCTGGGGGCTATGCCCAGTGCCGTGGCATGGCGGTTGTCACTGGGATAATTTTCACGGTCGGCGGCTATCGCTGCCACAATACGTTGCTTTACTTCATTTGTTATTTCCATTTGAATGCTGTTTTAAATTCGTTCTAACGTCGTTAATTATATCTTGGCTACTGCATCATGCTCGAAGGCACTGATGTCCATATAGGCTGAGTAATCTTCTTCCTCGGCTTGTGCAGGAAGGGGAACGGCTTCCGCCTGTACCTCTGTTATCAGCTTTGCTTCCTCTTTGGCAAGGATGCCCACACGCTTGATCTTGCCGTCCTTCATCATCTTGTCGAATTGAGCTACATACTTGGACTGTTCAGTATAGGCTGCCTTGTCGTACTCGGTCTGCTCGGCTGTATTCTCATTGTAACGGGCTACGGGCTTGCAGGTGGTGATATATCGTCCGTTCTGGTAGATATATACCTCGTTGATGGTTCCGTCGGCATCGGGCAGATAATAGGCATCTACCTTGTAGTTCCTCGGCTCCAGCTTTTCGATGATTTCCGGGCTGGGCAGTCCGTATTGGTTGTACATCACCGTGCAGTAGGTGTTCTGCCGGATGGTTGTTTCGGTATGCTGCCCGATGAACCGGTAAAGAACGGCCTTGTCCCAAGGGGCAAGGTTCGGGTTCTGATGGGCGCAAAGCACATCCCAACGGCTCATGCCCGGATAGCGCTTTTGGTTGGGGTGAGGCTGTGCGTTGAAGGTCTCAATGGCGCGTATATCATCGGCTACCAGTTCTTCATAACTATAGGTCTTCACCTTGTAGGTGTTGTTCTTTTCGTCATACACCTTTTCTTCCTTCGGGCGGTTGGCCTCCAGCTTGGCATACCATCGGCCGATACCTACCTGCGTGCGTTTCTCCACACCGTATTTCTTTTCGCGGTTCTTGTGCTCGGCACGTTTTTCACGCGAGTTCCCGGGGTTACACCAGCGGATCAGGGGGAAGACGGTACCGGCTTGCATCAATCCGTCGGCAAAGTCGCTTACCAGGTGGTGTTCCACTTCTAACTCGGCGGGGATATACATGCCATTCCGGTCCAGGGTCTGGAACATGTTTCGCATGCAGTCTAAAAATAACTCGGTAGTCTTGTACCGGTTGTAGGCATATCCCACCACAGCACCGCTCACCACATCGTAGGCATAATAGGCTTTCACTCGGTTGCCATCCTTCATTGGGCGCGGCAGGTCGCGGTCGTCAAGAGAAACCTTACTCAAGGAATATTCACCGATGCTGCGCAGATGATAAGGACGGTAGGCATTGTTGAAATCCCATTGGCTCATGTGCAGCTTACCGCGAAGGGCCTTGTTCTTGGGGTTGTTCAGGTAGTTGGCTACTGTGGCCGGGCTCAATACCAGCGGATTTCCATCCTTGTCGGTAAAGTCTGCCGGATTCAACACCTCGCCGGTTTCGGGGTCATATAGCTCCAGTTCTCCTTGTACAAATAGATTGTACTGCTCCCACACAGTGGTATTGAAAGGCTGCTCCGGTTGGGCATCGATGCTCAGCAGCAGGCGTTCAATGTCGTAGGTCACCTTCCTTCGGTTCTGGTTCATGAACTTGCGGCTGATAAGGCTTTCGTAGCCGTTGGCCTTGAAGTCATTCACACGCTTCTTGAAGCGGTTGGAACTCACAGGCAAGGTATGTCCGAACTCTGCTTGATAGTAACTGATGGCTCCTGCCAGTTCGCCCCAGTTCACCGGCCCGGCCTTCATGGCCTTTCGCATAAACGTGGCATCCTCCATGGCACGCATCACTGCCTCAATTACCGAAGCGTTTACCGTATATTCTTGGATGTGTTCCGGTGGCAGTGTATCTCCGTTGTCAAAACGGAACCGGGTGTAAAAATCCCGGGCTTTCGCATCGATGTGGTAATGGCTGCCGAGCCAATTTCTTATAACGTCCTCTTTCATGTCTCCGTATTTTAGTTTTATCCTTTCCTGAAACCGCAGTGGCATGGTCGCTATCTCTACCAGTGCATAGCTTCCAAGCCCCTTGCCGGGTCGCACTACGTTGATTTCTTTCTTGGCCGCTAATTTCTTGTAATTGGGTACCGACAGGATGGGAGCAAGTTCTTCTTCGGAAAGAGTGGAAGGATGAACGCCTTTCAGCGTGCGGCTTCTGCTGTAGTCAGCCTTCCCGTTCACCATCACCGGTCGGTCGTCGTAGGTCAGGTCATTGTAGGATATGCACAATATCTTTCCATAATACTCCATTTCATTTCTGTTTATAAGGCGGCTGCCATCTGTTGGGTCTCGTGCTGCAGCTGCATGAAGTCTGATACAAACTCACATTGGTAGGTTTCGGTCCGTTTTCCGTCCACGTATACGTCCACATCGTTGGTCTTCCGGTGGACTACCAGTTTTACACGGGGACCGAAGGTGCAGGTCATGGTTTTCTCGCACTCTTCAAAGGTGGTTTCGCAGTTCGGGATGAAGTTCCCGTCAGTCAGTTTGCCGCCTCGCTTCAGGGCAAGAGTGCGTATCCGGCGCGCCTGATCGCTGTCACGGACAAAATTCAGTGCTTGCCACACAGCCTGACGGCTGCATCCGAATGTCTTCATCAAGAAGGTCTTGGTCTCGTTATCTGTCAAAATCTGCTTTCTCATATCGTCATACTTTTTAATCGTTATCGTTCGTTCAAAGGTTTTCAACGGCTTCCGCTATTTCCTAATCACCCGTCAGTATTTCATGAAGGCGTGTCCCTTTCTGCAGTTCTTCGACCAGCACCTGCATCGCTTCCTCACACACACAGCTCACATTCTCTATCACCCGGTAGGCATCCGAGTTGCTTATCTCATCCTCCGTCATGAATTGTCCAGCCAGCTCCATCGCCTGGTCGGCAATATTCTGCGTATGTGCCGTACTGCCTATCATCGTGCGCAACTTCTGTTTGAACAGACTCTCTGCTGTTCTCGGATTGAAATTCTTTGCCATAACTCTAAATTTTAAAAGTTTATATCGTGGGGCGCGGGGAATCGAACCCCGACGGCTTTCTACGCTTTCTCATTTTCGATTTACCAACTCTCCGGCCGTGCCTGCCGCCCCTGCCCGTCTTTCCGGGCTGCCAGTTATCCGGCAATCTATTTGCCTTGTCCTTCTATCATCGAAAGGACAACCATCCTGTCTTCATCCCAAAGCGGAAGCCCCAATTCAATGGTCCGTTTCACCACTTCCATCTCACCGACCAGCCCTACCGCTTCTTTGCGGAAATCGGTATCGTCATACGCATGCGCCTTGCCAATCAGGAAGTCGGTCAGGTTGCCGATAACTTCCTTTTGCCGTTCACATTTCATCTCATAGTTCAGCACCCGTACATGGACATCGCGGATAATCCGGCTGTCCCCATGTTTCTTGAAATCTTTGCAGAACTCATCCTTGTTCATCGAAGTGTTCAGATAAACCGCATGGATGTAATCAAAATCCTCTGCTGTAGGGGTTATCCCCGTCCGTTCCATAAATTCTTGCTGTGTCATAAACTCACTTATTTTATTGTATTATTCTGCATCTTCAATTTTGAAAGAAAAGCACTTATCCGCCAGTACTCTTTTTACAAAGTCTAAGTCGTATCTATCAGCTGAAAAGAAAACTGCCTGATAATCTACACTGGGATAAGCCTTGATTGCTGTTGTATCTACCATCTTCTTGACCAGTCCGTAAAGAGCTTCGGCGGTCTCAGCTGTTGCTTGAGCTATAATTACTTTTGCTTTCATTTTCTTTAATCCTTAAAATTCGCTAATCACACGCCTTTTTTGTATATTTGGCGCACTGTTTACATCTTAAACACGCTGCAAATATAGACAAGATTTCTCGATTATGAAAGAAAAACAACAAGAAAAATCGCCTATAAAGCAAAATATCTTGCTTTACTTAGAAAATAAAGGTGTAACTCCCTATGAATTCTATAAAGAATCGGGGGTCACAAGGGGAATTCTACAACAAAATAATGGAATCAGCGAAGATAATATAGCAAGATTTCTCGCTTATGCTCCAGATGTAAATATCGAATGGCTTCTTACCAGCAAAGGAAGTATGATAAAAGATGGTTCTACCGATATTCAAATATCGAATGATACAACCACTTCATCTATGCCAACCACGTCCATGAACCCAGGCATCGGCACACCGTATTACGATGTAGATTTCATCGGCGGCTTTGATGAAGTGTTTAATTCACAGGTAAACATACCTGCCACCAACATTGTAATAAGGGGATTCGAGAAAGCCAGCCTCTGGTGCAATGTCACCGGGCACTCCATGGAACCCAAAATAAACCATGGCGACATCATTGCCCTGCACCAATGCACACTCAACGACATCCAGTATGGCGAAATCTATGCAGTGGTGTTGGATACCATCCGCACCATTAAAATCCTCCGCAGGTCGCCAAATCCGGACAAGCTGCGCTTCATTCCCATCAACACCAATGACTACGATGAACAGGAATTCGACAAATCACGCATCATCAATGTCTTTGAAGTAATCGGAAGTATCAGCAAGTTCTTCTAAGTGGTACACGCATGCCCCTACAAAAGGCTAAAAAAGGACGCACGCACACACCTTTGAAGGATTTTACCTGAAGTAAACTCGTAAATACACTGTAAATCAAAGGATTTATTTTATTATAATAAGGTATATCACACAAACGAGTGTCGTTTTTCCTCTCTGAAAACAGCGAAAAACGGCACTTATTTACATTTGCTACATTCTTTCCTATTTTGGGCGAACCATCCAAAAAGCGAAAAAGTAACCCTAAAAGTAACCCTAAACTCATCGAAGTAGTAACCCTAAACAGTAATCGTAATAGTAACCCTAAATCCCAAATTACCACGCGTAAGAGCATAAAAAAAGGGGAGCCATAAGCTCCCCAATCAGCATTCAAAGAAATAACGCCTACAAGCCTTTCTAACGGCGTTACTATATCGTTCCAATATTACCCTTACTACCGCCCGAAATGAGCGTAGATTGCTTAATTATAGCCTTTTTCGTGCATATTGTGCCGTTACCAGACAGCCCGGCATGAAGCAGGTAATTCTTGGTTGCCCCCACCTGATCTGCCGTCAGAACCGTATAAACAGCCGATATACTGCTGAAATACCAATCTTTCTGCTTCGTCCCGTCTATTTTATGCAGCAAATGCACATGAATCACTTTTGCCATATTCATTTCTATTATGCTGCAAATATACCAAATAATGCTTATTTGGAAGAATTTTAAGGCACTATATTTAAAAATAGGCACAAAAAAAACGGCCACACAGCCGTTCACACCATCATATAACAAAATCCATCAACCCAGCCATAAAAACGGCCACACAGCCGAAAATAAAACCCTTCCAGGCCGTTTTAGCCCCATCTGCAAACCCGATGTAAAGCAATCCCCCGAATATCCGAAGAAAAGCCCCTCAAACGTAAAGCAGATGTAAGCCCATGTAAAGAGAAAAACCGCTTCGAAATATTCAGCCCATTTTCCCGACCATGCCTAAACCCTTTGGTTTTCAAAACCTTTTGCTCATTTTTCCCGACCATTGAAAAAAACGCTTCGTTCTATGCCCCATATATCCTGTTTTTGTTTGTGGTTTGAGAAACAAAAGTAGATAATTTGTATTGCAAAACGATGGAATATTGGCAGAAAAGGGAGGAGTAAAGACATAAAAAAAGTCTGTTGCGCTTTCGCACGGCAGACTTTCAATTCTCTCTAGAGTTCGTACTGAATTATTCAGCTTTAGTAGAGTCACAGCAAGCAGCTGTAGAGTCACAAGCAGCTGAATCTGCTACAACTTCTTCTACAACAGCAGCTTCTTCTACTACTGCAACTGAATCAGTTGCTTCTGTGTTGTTGTTAGCAGCTTTGTTTCCGCAAGATGCGAAAGATACAGCTGCGAAGGCTACGAACAAAAATACTAATTTTTTCATTTTCTTTGCTTTTTAAATCTGTAATACTAATGTTGCTTTCTTAAAACGATGCAAAGGTATACACTTTTTCAATACGTTGTACCAAAAAGAACAACTTTTTTTCTAGTTTTTTATGTTATACAACCTATTTTGCTGATTAGTAGCATGTTTTATAACATATTTATTCTTCAGTAATGCTGTTATATAAGAATCGTTTGATGCTTTTTTTGGGAGTTTTTTCGAACTCTGTAGGATAAAGTTGTATTTTACTCACTTGTTCATAATTTCCTACCAGTTTATTCAGATTCTTCAAGTTTTCATCCATTACTGTTTTTAGGTTTTCGGGGGTATTGAGTCCCAGACTGTCCAGACTTTCATAATCAGGATATACTAAAGCTACCAGTTTCTTGTTGCGCTCTATGATTAAACTTTCTAGAACAAATGGCATATTATTTAGTTTGGATTCTATCTCTTCAGGAAAAATATTCTGTCCATTAGAACTCAGAAGCATGGTTTTACTACGGCCTCTTATATAAATGAATCCGTTAGCATCTATTGTACCTAAATCGCCTGTTTTCAACCAACCATCTTCGGTAAATACCTCACGGGTAGCTTCTTCATTCTTATAATAACCTTTCATTACGTTTTCACCACATACCTGTATTTCTCCAGTAATGTTATAGGGATCATCCGAGTCGATACGGACTTTCATGATATCCAGTATCTTTCCGGCAGAACCAGGTATAAATTCATTCCATGGAGCATAACTGATCAGTGGGGCACATTCGGTCATTCCGTAACCGATGGTGAACGGAAATTTTATTTTGTAGAAAAAATCGGTGACTTCCGGGTTCATGGCAGCTCCACCGATAATGACTTCTTTAAAACGTCCGCCTAATGCGTCAATCAGTTTTTTGCGAATTTGTGCATAAATCTGGTTGTCTAGTAAAGGTATGTTAAGCGCCCATTTCATGCTGCGTTTGTTAATGAGCGGCTGAATTACATTCTTATAAATTTTTTCTATAACCAATGGTACTGTAATAATAAGGTTGGGTCTTACTTCCTCAAAAGCTTTCATCAATATTTTGGGAGAAGGTGTCTTTCCTAATAAGGTGACATGTGTACCGACAGCAGTAGCGGTTAGAAAATCAAAAGCACATCCGTATGCATGGGCCAAGGGAAGGAAGGAAAGTACTTTTTCTCCTTTCTTTAAAAGTTCTGTACGGATACCAAAGGTAACGTTTCCTGCCAGATTATTGCCCGTAATCATTACTCCTTTACTGAATCCGGTAGTTCCTGAAGTATAATTCAGTAACATGACCTTCTCGTTGGAGAGTTCTGTGTAATTGATATTTTCCTTATAGAAGCCTTTGGGGAAGTTCTTTCTCATAGCTGCATCAATATTCTTCATGAATTTTTGGACGGTTTCACCGTCACGTTGATGCAGGCATCTGAAATCCGTTAGAGAAAATACAGCGCGTAATCCACTTAATGCCTCTTCTTCCAAATTTTCCCAAATATTATCGCTGGTAAACAGAAATGTGGATTCAGAATGATTTACAATATGATGGACATCATTTGGCTTGAAGTCTTGTAAAATAGGAACTACAATAGCTCCGTATGTAACAGTTGCCAAATAAGCGATACACCAACGGGAGGTATTCTTACCTATAATAGATATTTTATCGCCACGGCGCAGGCTGCAATATTGGAATAATAAGTGTATCTTAGCTATTTCTTCCGCTACTTGTCCGTATGTAAACGTGGTATCTTCACCATAATCTGTGTAACAGGGCAGATCCCAGTTTTCTTTGAAGCTATTCTCATATAGCTTGATAAAGTTTTCTTTTATCATTGCACAATTTTTGATGTAATGTGCAAAAATAAGCATAATTATTGGTATTCTAAAGAATTTAAGCAGAATAATATGTACCTTTGCTCGCTAATTAGATAAAAAGGTATGATTGATACGATAATTTTCCAGGATAAAACGGCTGTTTATTATACATTAGGCTGCAAATTAAACTTTTCAGAAACTTCAACCATCGGCAAAACACTGAAAGAAGCAGGTATACGTACAGCACGTAAGGGTGAGAAAGCTGATATTTGTGTTATTAATACTTGCTCTGTGACCGAGGTTGCGGATAAGAAATGCCGTCAAGCCATTCATCGTTTGGTTAAACAGCATCCGGGTGCCTATGTAGTAGTGACGGGATGCTATGCCCAGTTAAAACCTGACCAGGTGGCTAATATAGAAGGTGTGGATGTTGTTTTGGGAGCTGAACAAAAAGGAGAGTTGATGAATTATCTCGGAAATTTGGAAAAGCATCCTCAAGGTGAGGCGATTACGACAGCTGCAAAAGACATACGTAGTTTTTCACCTTCGTGTTCTAGAGGTGACCGTACTCGTTATTTTCTGAAAGTGCAGGATGGTTGCGATTATTTCTGCTCTTATTGTACAATTCCGTTTGCTCGTGGGCGTAGCCGTAACGGACGTATTGAAGAGATTGTGGAACAGGCACGGCAGGCTGCTGCTGAGGGAGGAAAAGAAATTGTTATTACTGGGGTGAATATTGGAGACTTCGGAAAGACAACCGGTGAAAGTTTCTTTGATCTGGTAAAGGCTTTAGATCAGGTGGCAGGGATTGAACGTTATCGTATCTCGTCTATTGAACCCAACTTGTTAACGGATGAAATAATAGAATATGTGTCACGTTCACGTGCATTCATGCCGCATTTTCATATTCCTTTGCAGTCGGGCAGCGATGATGTGCTGAAATTGATGAGACGTCGATATGATACCGCATTGTTTGCTTCCAAGATACGCAAAATTAGGGAGATCATGCCGAATGCGTTTATTGGCGTGGATGTAATTGTGGGAACACGTGGTGAAACAGAGGAATATTTTGAAGATGCTTATCATTTTATTGAAGGGCTTGATGTGACGCAGTTACATGTTTTCACTTATTCGGAGCGTCCCGGTACGCAGGCCTTGAAAATAGAGTATGTAGTGAGTCCTGAGGAGAAACATCGCCGTAGTCAGAGATTGTTGGTTTTATCTGATGAGAAGACAAAGGCGTTCTATACCTCTCATATAGGAAAAGAAGCTTGGGTATTAATGGAAAAATCTAAGGTTGGCACTCCTATGCATGGATTTACTGATAATTATATCCGGGTGGAGATGGACCACGATGATCAATTGGATAATCAGTTGATTCGTGTAAGAATGGGAGGCTTTAATGAAGAGGGTACAGCGTTGAAGGGTGTTTTAGTCTGAAAAGAAATGAAAAGGGTGTCTGTTGTCATATTGAATTGGAATGGGGTAGATATGCTCCGTAAGTTTATACCTTCTGTTATAGATAATTCAGTAGGAGAGGGGATTGAAATTTGTGTGGCTGATAATGCGTCCTCTGATGGGTCTCTTGAAATGCTTCGTACTGAATTTCCTGTAGTCCGTTTGATTGAGTTGGATCGAAATTATGGCTTTGCCGAAGGATATAACCGGGCTTTGGCGCAAGTTGATGCAGAATATGTAGTTTTACTGAATAGCGATGTGGAGGTTACTTCGCATTGGTTGGAACCTTTGTTGGATTATATGGATACCCATTCCGGAACAGTTGCCTGTCAACCTAAACTGTTAAGTTGGCATAATAAGGAATATTTCGAATATGCCGGAGCGTCGGGGGGATTTATTGATCGATATGGATATCCTTTTTGCAGAGGGCGTATTTTTGATGTTGTTGAAAAGGACTGCGGACAGTATGATACGGTAACGGAGGTGATGTGGGTAACGGGGGCCGCTCTTTTTATCCGGTTGGCTGATTATCGTGAAGTTGGAGGGTTGGATGATCATTTTTTTGCTCACATGGAAGAAATTGACTTGTGTTGGCGTTTGCGCAGCCGGGGAAAAAAGCTTGTCTGTATTCCGCAAAGTGTGGTATATCACGTAGGAGGGGCTACGTTGAAAAAAGAAAATCCGAGAAAGACTTTTCTGAATTTCAGAAATAATCTGTTGATGCTTTATAAGAATTTGCCGGATAAGGAGTTAGAACATGTACTTTTTATACGTGGTATACTGGATAGAGTAGCTGCCCTTGTTTTTTATCTGAAAAAGGATAGAGCGAATGCGCGTGCTGTAATGCAGGCGAGGAGAGAATTTGAGGATATAAGATATTCTTTTGCTGCTTCTCGTATAGAAAATATAATGAAGTCTACAGATGAAATGATCCCGGAACGGACTCATTTTAGTATTCTTATGAAATATTATTTGTTGGGTAAAAAACATTTCTCTCAGTTGAAACTTTTTTAAATTGCTTCTCTTTATATTTCTTTTTATAGCATTATTCCCGTATCTTTGTTTGGTGAAATTGGATCAAAAAAGAAAAGGAGCTGTAAATGAATGTTCATGAGGTGAAATCTATTGAAACAAAGTCTATTCTGTCACGTTTGAAAAGTAAAGATAATTATTGGGGTATTGCTTATAACATGAATTTGTATAGAGGGTGCCAACATGGTTGCATTTATTGTGATACACGTAGTTGTTGCTATGGTATTGGTGATATTTCTCATATTTCTGTAAAGAAGAATGCTTTGGAATTACTGGATCATGAACTGGGAACGAAACGTGGAAAAGCGACCATTGGTACAGGCTCAATGAACGATCCTTATATGCCGTTGGAAAAACAGATGAAGCTGACTGGAGGTGCGTTGGAACTTATTGCCAAACATCGTTTTCCTGTTCATGTGATAACAAAGAGTAGTCTTGTGACTCGTGATGCCGATTTATTGCAGGATATAGGGCGCACTTATGCTGCCGTTAGTTTTACTATCACTACAGCGGATGACGAGATGGCGCGAAAACTGGAGCCTAACGCACCGACCTCTTCCGAGCGTTTTAAGGCGATGAAGATATTGTCCGATCGGGGTATATATACAGGAGTGGCATTGATGCCTGTTTTGCCTTTTATAAATGATTCTATAGAAGATATTGAGGAAATAGTGGAGAAGGCTGCCGAAGCGGGAGCGTCCTATGTGCTTCCTTTGTTTGGGGTAACTTTAAGACGGGGCTCCCGTGATTATTTTTATGATAAGGTAGAGCAGATTTTTCCAAAGATGGCCAAGCGATATAAAACTTATTTTGAAGACCGTTCTGAATGCACTTCTCCTAATGCACCCTATTTGAATGAGGTCTTTTATCGCAGAATAGAAACATTAGGAATCAGTGCTACCATGAAATTTTATCATTCTGAAGGAAGAAAACAACTTTCTTTATTTTAGTAAGTAGAGCCATGAACATTGTCTGCATATTCATTATTATTGGTTTGTGTTGTTATTTGCATGATAGTATATTTGCGTTTTAAGAGGTAGGCATACAATAGGGTAAATTTTTAATTAAATGACTGGATGTTTGTCAGATAATTTTTTTCATCGTGTATAATGTACTTCTACTCCAACATTTCTGCAATCACTTCCCATAGGCGGATTTTCTTTTGATAACCGGATGATTATTTCCTGAATAGTTGGAAATTCACTAAATAGTCTTTGCCCTATGCGTTCACAGACATGTTCTAAAAGTTTGGATGAAGCTTTCATTTCTTTTTTGACAACTGCATATATATCAGCATAACTTACGGTACCTTTCAGTTCGTCTGTTTGTGCTGCATGGGTGAAATCAGTTCTTAGTTTTAAATCAATTATAAAATTAGCTCCTACTATTGTTTCTTGTGGATCGACTCCGTGGTGAGCGAAAAACTTGGCACCTTCCAAATAAATATACATAGATGTTGCTTTCATATTTTTTCAGTTTGAAAAACAAAAGTAGAACTTTCACTTCATATCTCAAAATTAAAAATTATTGTTCTTGTTTTCTTTTTTATCTGTTTTATTGGTCTATTTTATAGTATTAACACGAAATAGAGTCGATGGCATGGGTGTTTTCATTAATTTCGCATAATATGGAAAGAAGGATTCGTAAATTAATAAGGGTAAGTGCCATTACAGTGGGAGCCTTGCTGTTTACTGCGTTTGTGGTAGTGGCTTTTGTGATTAACTATGTATTTACATCAGATAAATTAACTCCAGTAGTGTTGAATGTTGCTAATCGTTTACTGGATGCTGATTTGAAGATAGAAAGAGTCGAATTGACTTTCTTTTCTACTTTTCCTCAATTTGGGTTAAAAGTTGATGAAGGTTTTTTGGTTTCTAAGGTCTTGAACGATAGTCTTCCACAAAAAACTGATTCTTTATTGGCATTTAAAGAATGTGTGTTGACAGTAAATCCTTTGGATTATTTTTTGAAAAATAAGATTAGTGTCCATAATCTATCTTTGAAGAATGTTGCTGTTTATGCTTATCGAAATAAAACAGGTAAGGCAAATTGGGAGATTGTGAAAACTTCTTCGGATACATTGGCTGTGGAAAAAGATACTATTCCACAAAATAAATTTGATAGCGAGATAGATATCCGTCAGGTTGAATTAGAACATGTCAATTTGATTTTTGACGATCGTAATACAGAGGTTTATTCACGTATAGATGATGCTGATTTGCGCCTAAAACTGGCGTTGACAAAAGGAGCTTCTTCATTGGGAGTAGAATTTGAAAATAAAAATATTCTTTTTTGGCAGCAAGGTGAATTATTGATTAATAAAGTAGCCGTTTTCTTGCAGACTGATATTGAGGTAGACAGGTCTACGGCATTGTGGACATTGAAAAATACAGGGTTGACTATAAATGGTATCCGGATGGATGTAAACGGTGAATTAAGACGTGATACAGTTACAAAAACGGTGGGTATGAACTTGAAATATGGATTACATGCACCTTCCATGGAAACCGTTATGAATATGATTCCCGAGGCTTATGTGAAACGTGGACAAATTTCGGCAAAAGGTGAGGTTAAAGTTAATGGAACATTGGAAGGTAATTATGGAAACAAGCAGCTTCCGGCGATATCATTGAATATAAAGATAAATGATGCATCCGCCCGATATGAAGGACTTCCTTATGGTATTGATAATTTTACGGCTGATTTTGAATCGTATATTGATTTGATGCGTCGCAACCCTTCTTTTTTGAACTTGAAAATTCTTCATTTTGAGGGAGTACATACTAAGATTCTAGCAGATGCGAAAGTGGAGGATTTATTGATAGATCCATTTATAACGCTTCATACTGAATCTACTGTTGACCTGGATGCTTTAGCTAAAACCTTTCCTTTGCAGGAAAGTGTAACTATCCGCGGTAAATTAGATGCGGGTTTAAACTTAAAATGCCGTCTCTCTTCTTTGAAAAAACAGGATATTGGGCGTATCAGGTTAGGTGGAAGATTGGCTTTAAAGGATTTTGAATTAAAAGATACTGCAAAGAATTTTAATTTTTTAGGTAATGCCGATTTAAAATTCAGTGATAGTGAAACTTTGCAAGCTGAATTGGAAATCAGAGAAATACTATTGAATAGTAGGAAATTATCTTCAGAGATAGATCGGATGAAAGCGAAGGTTGTTTCAACCAATCCTCAAGATACCACAAAGATTGTTACTTTACAATGTGAATTGGAAATGAATAAATTGCGTGCGAATATAGGAAATTCGCTCAAAATATATAGTGGCAAGACTACTGGAACTGGCGAACTTGCTCCGAAGGAACAAAATCCGGCGATGCCGATGATTAATTTTTCCATGCGTACGGATTCTCTTTTCTTTAATGCTAACGAAACGAAATTAGCATTAGGCGTGGCAGGCATAAAAGTGAAATTAGAAAAGAAAAATGATTCGTTATGGACACCTCGGGGGATTATCGGTTTTGATAGGTTGTTGGTACGTGCTCCTGAATTTGGTTTACCTCTGCGAGTACGTAAGACAGCTGTAACAATAGATGGTCCGAGAATAACATTAAGAAATGCTTCTTTGAAAATAGGGCATTCAGATATGGTTGCTACCGGGGAGGTAATAGGATTATATCGTGCGATGGCTAAAAATGAAATTTTAAAAGCGCGTTTAGCAATATCTTCTGAGATGATTGATTGTAACCAATTGATTAATTCATTCTCTTTATCTGAAGATTCAGCATCTGTGGCGGTGACAGATACAGTGCCTCCAACAGAAATGAAGCTGTTTGTGTTGCCGGGTAATTTGGATTTTGAATTACAGACAGATTTGAAAAAAGTAGTGTTTGAACAGGTGGAATTTGAAGATGTGTGTGGAAAGGTGGATTTGAAAAATCGTACATTACATTTAAGGAATTTGGGAATGCGTGCATTAGACGCTGATATGAAGGCCGTTATGGTATACCGTGCGGATTCAGTCAGAGGAGGATATACAGGCTTTGACTTTAAAATTAGGGATATAAATATAGCTAAGCTGGTAGATTTTATACCTTCAATGGATACCATTGTACCTATGTTGAGATCTTTTAAAGGAAGGGTTCAGTTTGATGTGGCTGCAGAGGCACGTCTGGATTCAAATATGAATATTCGTATACCTACTTTACGTTCGGCCATGCATATAAAAGGGGACAGCTTAGTATTGATGGATGGTGAAACCTTTGCCGAAATATCAAAGATGTTGATGTTCAAAAATAAAAAGAAGAATGTATTTGATAGTATTTCGGTTAATATAGTTGTCAATGACGGTAGTGTTCTTGTTTATCCATTTCAAGTGTCTATAGATCGTTATAAAGCTGCTATAGGGGGAGAGCAAGGGTTGGATATGAATTTTAAATATCATATATCCATTTTGAAGTCACCCTTGCCCTTTAAGGCCGGAGTGAATATTTCCGGTAATCTGGATAAGATGAAAATACGCGTAGGTAAAGCTAAATATAAAGATGATGTGACTCCTGCTGCCATTCATAAAGTAGATAGTACGCGTATGGATTTGGGAAGGCGTATTGTGGAACGGTTTCACCGTATTGTAGGGGTGAGATAGAAAAAGAATTTACTTGGTTTATATAAAAAGCTCCTTCATGACTTTCGTGAAGGAGCTTTTCTTTTGTGTTGTTACATTATATAATAAACCATTATCCACATCTTGATGTGCCACAAGTCTTGCAGATCAAGCATCCTTCTTGATATACGAGAGTTTCGTTGCCGCAATTGGGACATTTTTGTCCTTCAGCACTAGTACCATCTGTTACATATTTTTTCAGTGCTCGTTCTACACCGTTTTTCCATGTGTTAATGTTTTCACTGTCAAGTTGCAGAGAATCTACCAGTTTGATAACACGATCAATAGGCATCCTCCAACGAAGTACACCCGAAATTAATTTTGCATAGTTCCAATATTCCTTGTTGAACTTTTCGGACAAACCTTCAATGGTTGTTTTATATCCACGTTTGTTTTCGAACTGGAAATCATATCGTTTGTTGCCTTCTTCATCAATGTTTTTGATGATGCGTCCGGTAGTGACTGATTTGGGCAATGAAATACCTTCTTCATCATCTTGCAGACCGGTAAAGATCTCGTATGGATGTCCATCCAACAAGCCTACAAATGCGACCCATTTTTCTTTGTTGTTTTGGAAGCGTACTACTTCCGCTTCCAGTACTTTGGGGCGCACTTCTACTACCGTAGGTGGTTTGCAAGGAGGAAGTTCTTCTTTTTTGTCTTTCTTGTCCTTTTTGGTAGAAAGTAAAACTCCAGAGCGAGAGCCATCACGATAAACGGTACATCCTTTACATCCTGAACGCCATGCCTCTACATACAAGCGGTTTACCAATGCTTCATCTACGTCATTGGGCAAATTGATAGTTACACTGATTGAATGGTCAACCCATTTTTGGATGCGTCCTTGCATTTTTACTTTCATCAGCCAGTCTACATCATTTGATGTGGCTTTATAATAAGGTGACTTTTCTACCAATTCATCAATCTCTTCTTGCGTATAACGCTTGGTGGGATCGTAACCGTTTACTGTCATCCATTCCACAAATTTATGGTGGAATACAATATATTCCTCAAATGCATCTCCTGTTTCATCTACAAAATCTACATGAGTCTGAGGATCATTCGGATTGACTTTTCTTCTACGTTTGTATACCGGCATAAATACCGGCTCTATGCCAGAAGTTGTTTGGGTCATTAGGCTGGTAGTTCCAGTGGGGGCTATGGTCAAGCAGGCAATATTACGTCGTCCGTATTTTTTCATCTCCTCATATAAATTAGGATCAGCTTCTTTTAAACGGTTGATAAACGGATTATTTTTTTCTCGTTCACTGTCATAGATAGCGAATGCTCCACGTTCTTTCGCCATGTTAACAGATGAACGATAGGCTTCCAGAGCGATTGTTTTATGTACTTGTTCAGAAAACTCTGTTGCGTCTTCTGTTCCGTAGCGTAACCCCATAGCGGCAAGCATATCCCCTTCAGCTGTGATACCGACACCTGTACGTCTGCCCTGTCCGCTCTTTTTATAAATCTTTTCCCATAAATGTTTCTCTGCTTCTTTTACTTCCTCACTTTCAGGATCGGAATCGATTTTAGCTATGATCTTCTCGATTTTTTCTAGTTCCAAGTCAATAATGTCATCCATAATGCGCTGGGCCAATGCTACATGCTTTTTGAACAAGTCGAAATCAAAGTAAGCATCCCTTGTATAAGGGTTTACTACATATGAGTATAAGTTGATAGCTAATAAACGACAAGAATCGTAGGGACACAGAGGAATTTCACCACAAGGATTGGTAGAAACTGTACGATACCCTAAGTCGGCATAACAGTCTGGCACGGATTCACGTATAATGGTGTCCCAGAATAATACACCGGGTTCAGCAGACTTCCATGCATTATGGACAATCTTTTTCCATAAAGCAGATGCGTCAATTTCTTTCGTGAAAACAGGTTGATCGGAATCTACCGGATATTGCTGTTTGTAAGGAGTGCCATTTACAGCTGCCTGCATAAATGCATCATCTAGTTTCACGGATACATTAGCACCGGTTACTTTGCCTTCGGTCATTTTGGCGTCAATAAATGCCTCCGAGTCTGGATGTTTGATGGATACGCTTAACATTAAAGCACCACGACGCCCGTCTTGTGCTACTTCACGTGTTGAATTGGAATAGCGTTCCATGAAAGGCACCAGTCCGGTTGAGGTCAGTGCTGAATTTTTAACAGGGGAACCTTTAGGTCGTATATGAGATAAATCATGTCCTACGCCACCACGACGTTTCATTAATTGTACTTGTTCTTCATCAATGCGGATTATAGCTCCGTATGAGTCGGCTGCTCCATCAATTCCAATGACAAAGCAGTTCGATAAGGAAGCCACTTGAAAATCGTTCCCGATACCTGTCATGGGACTACCTTGCGGAACAATGTACTTAAAGTGATCCAATAACTCGTAAAGCTGCTGTGCGTTTAACCCGTTCTTATATTTTGCTTCAATGCGGGCTACTTCATTTGCAATGCGCCAATGCATGTCTTCGGGAGACTTTTCGAAAATGTTCCCGAAAGAATCTTTTACTGCATATTTGTTTACCCAAACCCTTGCAGCAAGTTCATCACCTTTGAAGTATTGTAAAGATGCTTCAAAAGCTTCGTCATAGGTGTACGTTTGTTTTTCCACTTTTATTTTTAGATTTACTATAATATCAATAAGTTGTTTTAGTGTAGAAGCCGCAACTCATTATAACAAAAGTTTCGGCAAAGCTATATATGTTTTTTCAATTAACAAAATAAAAAGTAGATAAGTTTTCAACAAATTGAAAGTTATCCAAAAATATTTGTTAATTTATTGATTATCAAAAGATATATGTGTTGGTTTATTTACGGAAGTTTTCTATTTTGAAAATTTCAATGAAGGAAATAAGTGATTGACTAGTTGAAAAGACCAAATTCTTAGCATATATTATTTTGCAAAAAATGAATTATTACTCTTTTCTTTTTTTATCTTTGCAAGAAAAATATATATGGAATCGATAAATAATAGACGGACGATCCGTAAATATAAGCAGGAAGATATTTCTGCTTCTTTGTTAAATGATTTGCTTGAAAAGGCATTCCGTGCTTCTACAATGGGCAATATGCAATTATATAGTGTGATTGTGACCCGTGACAAGCAGATGAAAGAGAGATTGGCACCTGCTCATTTTAATCAACCGATGGTAACAGGTGCTCCGGTTGTACTGACTTTTTGTGCGGATTTTAACCGTTTTAGCAAATGGTGCAGAGAGCGTAAGGCGGTACCGGGTTATGACAATCCCATTTCTTTTCTGAATGCTGCTACGGATGCATTACTTGTGACTCAGAACTTTTGTACATTGGCGGAGGAAAATGGATTAGGTATTTGTTATTTGGGAACAACGATTTATAATCCTGATCAAATTATTGATATTCTTCGGTTGCCGGAATTGGTTATGCCAGTGGCTACTATTACAGTAGGATATCCGGACGAATGCCCTTCACAAGTCGATCGTCTTCCTATAGAGGGTATTTTGCATGAAGAAGTATATCATGATTATACCAAAGAAGATATTGATCGTATCTATAGATATAAAGAGTCACTTCCGGAAAATCATCAGTTTATTAAAGAAAATCATAAAGAAACATTGGCTCAGGTATTTACTGAGGTCAGATACAAGAAGTCGGATAATGAATGCATGTCTGTAACTTTGAAAGAAACCTTGAAGAAACAGGGCTTTGAAAAATGAGTTACCGGAAACTATTAACCTTAAAACTACAGAAGTGCGCAGAGGGAAATAAAGAAAATACCCTTTGCGCACCTCTGTAGTTTTATTTCTATTTTCTTTTGAGAGAAGCTTCAATTTCCTCAATATCCGCTTTAAATGTTTTATCAACCTCCACTTGGTCTTTTACTATTTTACAAGCGTGCAATACGGTTGCATGATCTTTATTACCTATTAATTGACCAATTTTGGAAGAAGAGGAGTCTGTATGTTTTTTGGCCAGATACATAGCTACCTGACGTACTTGTACCACTTCTCTTTTTCTAGTTTTGGTATGGATGGCAGATTCCTCTATCTCGTAATGGTTGCATACTTTCTGTATGATATCTTCCACTGTGACAGGCTTGCTTTCACAACAGCGTACAGCTTTTCGTACAATTCTTTCAGCCAAATCCAAATCGACATCACGCTTGAAGATAATGGATTGTGCCAGAAGTGAATTAATGATGCCCTCTAGTTCACGTACACTTTCATTTACGTTTTCAGCAATATAATTAATTACTGTTTCCGGTATATTCAAACCGTCACGACGTATTTTATTGCGTAAGATATTCTTTCTCAATTCTACATCCGGTTTTTCCAATTCGGCCACTAAGCCCCATTTAAAGCGGGTCAGGAGACGTTCTTCCATACCTTGTAGCATTACCGGTGCGCGGTCAGAAGTCAAAATAAGTTGCTTACCGTTCTGGTGCAGATGGTTAAAGATGTGGAAGAACGTGTTCTGAGTTTTGGTTACTCCTGCGAATTCTTGAATATCATCAATAATCAAAACATCTATGGTTTGATAAAAACTGATGAAATCATTGAAATGATTAGTACGCACAGAGTCGGTATATTGCACCTGAAACAGATGTGCTGATACGTACAATACTCTTTTTTCAGGATATAATTCCTTGATACGAGTACCAATAGCATTAGTCAAGTGAGTTTTACCCACGCCGGACGGTCCATACAAAAACAAAGGGTTGAATGTTTTTGCCGGATTTTTAGCTACAGTTTCCCCTACCGTACGTGAGAACTCATTACTATTTCCTTTTATGAAATTCTCAAAGTTGTAATTTGGATTCAAATGTGGGTCTAAATCCTGCGGAGCTGGTGCCTGCATTGGATTAGGTGCCTTGTTACCATCTCGTATAACTGTTTGTGTGGGTAGTGCTGAAGAGCGTTTGCTTCCCTCCATGTTTACAGTTATATGGTTGGTTTTATCGGTCAAGATACAATACATAAGCTGCGTTCCCTCCCCAATTTCTTTATATAGGGCAGCGCGCAGCAAGTCCACAAACTTTTCTTCTAAAAATTCATAGAAGAATGGGCTGGGGACGCCAATTGTCAGTGCCTTGTCCTCATATTTAAGCGGTACGATAGGCTCAAACCACGTTTTAAAGGTCGTTTCAGGTACGTTGTCTCTGATAATGTTCAGACAGCGACCCCATAAAACGACGTGATCGTTTTCAATCATATGAAACATTTATTATAAAAAGCGAAACTTCTACAATGCAAATTTCGAAATGAATTTCTGAAAAAACAAATCGCTTTTTTCTTGCTTTTTATTTTTAAAGAGTAATCTATTTAGTTTCAGTAACTTATAAAAAACTCTATCTAAAGGCTTCTGAAATATTTTTGTTATTTGATAATTGGCTGATTTATAGCTGACTATCTGTCAAAATAGGCTTTTATTTATTTTAAATGAAATAAGTCTACATGGTATTTCTGCCCTATTTGCAGTCATTTACTGAAAAAAGGTAGAAAAATGGTTAAGTAGACTTATTTAGAATCTTTTTAAATTAACAAATCTGTTACTTATCTTTCTTCCCAAACAAAGAGAAATGTACATAACGTTTAGGATGCGCTTTCAAATCCTCCAATAAGGTTGCAGCATTTGCTGTTGTCGCACTCAGATTTTGGTAAAAGGTAGGATCATTGAATAGTAAGCCGATGCTGTTGTCCTTGCGATTGAGTTTTTCTGTCAGCATTTGTACATTATATAAAGTGGAATCTATTTTATTGAATGTTGATGCATAATCAATACCTTTCAAGTTGTCGCTGATAGTAATGAAATTATCAGCAATCGTGTTTAGTTTTCCAGTAAGTTGCGGAAGATCCCTTTGCATTAATATGTTTAATTGACGTGTTGTCGCATCCAGATTGGCTGTCAGTTTTTCTGCGTTGTGTAAGGTTGCACCCAATGCAGGATCAGCTAATATTTTATTTAATGAATGTAGGATAGAATCCATTTTGGGCAGCATCTGCTCTATTTGAGGAACTAGCTTTTCTTCAGCGGCTCCCATGAGTCCCGCATTCGTTTTGCCAGGCAGTGTATCCCCCGGTTGATAGTATTCTGTAGAATTAAAGTTAAGGAGTAAGTTCATCTTTACTGTTCCCAGCATTTCTGTAACCAATTCTCCTGCACTTCCTTTAGGGATACGCATTTCCTTGTCTACTTCCACTTCTACTGTGACATGTCCCGGTTTAGCATAGTTGTAATTGATATTTCTTACTGTACCTACTTTGTAACCATTGGCAAAGACGGGGCTTGATCCGGCTAATCCGTTTATATTGGTATATTCTACATAATAGTAGTTGGCAGATTGGAACATATTTATTCCTTTCAGGTAGTTGATACCAAAGATCAGCATAGCCAATGCAGCGATGCCTATTAATCCTATTTTTACCTCTTTCGTCATTTCAATTGTACCTTTTATATTATCTATTCTTTTTAAATTCTTTGATGGCTTCGTTCACGTTCATTTTCTCTCCGTTTTTGAAAGCGATAATGAAAGCGTCCTTAAATTTAGGAGTAATATTACGTTTCATGCGTAGTATTTTATTATAATCCGTACTTTCTCCGTAAGTATATTTATAAAGTCCTTTTTCGCGGTAATAGCTAACGGGTGATACACCTTTCAGTTGTTTGCTTCCTTTGGGTAATATTTTGTTTGATACCAATATTTGTATTTTAAATACAGGCTTGGCAGATGTTCGGGCTTGGTCGCCTGTGATCTTTTTTTGTGTGGCAGGCACAGGCTTTTTGGTAACTTTGTCAGGTTCCGTTGCAGTGTCTGGTTCCGCAGTTTGTATTTCTATTCTTGATTCTTTCGGTTTGTTTTCTGGTTCCGGCAATTCTTGTCCTTGTACTCTGCTGCGACCGGTGGGGGCATCATGTTCGCGCTTGTAATTGAGGAATGCTTTATAAATGCTGTTAGATAATGCCGTAGTGCCTGCATCGGATAAAAGATATTGTTCTTCATCCGGTGTTGAGATATAACCTAATTCAACCAAAACACTAGGCATGGAAGTGGCGCGTAGAACTAGAAATCCGGCTTGATGTACTCCTTTGTCTATCCGTTTGGCTGTATTCTTGAATTGTTTTTGGATAAGAGTGGCTAATTTTACACTCTTCTCCATATTTTTGTCTTGTACAAATTCAAAAATAATATAGCTTTCGGAAGAATTTGGATTGAATCCGGCATAACGTTGTTCATAATTATCCTCTATCAAAATAACCGAGTTCTCCTTTTTAGCAACTTCCAAATTTTCTTCAGTACGGTGAAGTCCTAACGTATAAGTTTCTGCTCCCCGTACAGTTCTGCTACGGGCTACAGAATTGGTATGTATAGAGATGAATAAGTCGGCCTTAGCATTATTAGCTATTTGTGCACGACGGTCTAAAGGGATAAAGACATCTGTCTTCCGGGTGTATATTACCTTTACGTCATTACAGTTATTTTGGATCAGTTGTCCTACTTTTAAAGCTACGTTCAGATTGATATTTTTTTCTTTTCCACGTCTGCCGATGGCGCCAGGATCATGTCCGCCATGACCGGGATCAATGACGACTATAAAATCCTTTCCCTTTGCCGCCAGGCAGAAACAGGGGAGGACCAGCCACAGGCTACACAACAGGAATATTATTTTAAGTCTATCGGTTTTCATATCAATCAAGTTGCAAATGTAGCGATTTTTAGTGAAAACTCGGCTTTTGTCTTTAAGTTTTGCGTTTTTTATTCGAAACTTGCCACAAAACCCGAAAAATAGACGAGTATTTGGACTAAATTCTTTTATTTTGTATCCCAAAATAAGTATTGAAAGATGGATTTGCTTAAGTTTATGAAGAATTGGACGTTACCTTTAGCTATGCTTGCAGGGGTTATCGGCTATTTTGTTTTTGCCAACTTCACTTTTCTGGAGCCGACAAAGCCATTTATGAATGGGTTGATTTCTTTTCTAACTCCTTCCTTGATTTTTGCCCAATTGTTGCTTACATTCTGTAAAATTGAACCAAAAGAGTTGGTTCCTAGAGTATGGCATGGCTGGTTGTTGGCTATTCAAGCTATTTCTTGTGGTATCATTGCGTTGTTGTTGATATTTTGTCCGATGGACGAATCTTATAAGGAGATATTCGAGGCGGCTATGGTTTGTCTTATTTGTCCTACTGCTACGGCAGCGGCAGTAATTACGGGAAAACTAGGTGGAAGTGCTTCCAGTTTGACTACTTATACATTACTTTCAAATATTTTGGCTGCAATAGCAGTTCCTTTGGTATTTCCATTGGTTGAGCCACATACGGATGTTACTTTTGGTATTGCTTTTCTTAAGATTTTAAGTAAGGTTTTCCCATTGTTGCTTGCGCCGTTTTTTATCGCTTTATTATTCCGTTATTATATCCCTCGATTCCATAAGTTTTTACTGGAATATCATACTTCAGCTTTTTATTTATGGGCGATAGCATTGACCATTGTAATGGGGCAGACTACTCGTTCTTTGGTTAACAGTACAGCTGATGTAACGGTAGAGATGTTGATTGCTTTTGCTGGTTTAGTAACTTGTTGTTTACAATTTTATTTTGGTAAAAGAATTGGTAGTGCATACAATGACCGTATAAGTGCAGGACAGGCATTGGGGCAAAAAAATACTGTACTAGCTATTTGGATGGCGGTTACGTATCTTAATCCTTTATCATCTGTCGGGCCAGGTAGTTATGTGGTGTGGCAAAACATCATCAATAGTTATCAGTTGTGGAAGAAAAGAAAAAATGAGATGAAAAATTAAGTCGCAGCTATTTACTTTGTTATACGTAATGCTTGGTATAGTAAAGTATATAGCTGCGTTCCATTAAAAATGAATTTGCCGTATATATCTCTTAAAGATTTCTTACGAAACCTGCAAAACGCTTCAATCCTTCTGCCAGTGTAGTACGTGGGCAGGCGATGTTCCAGTGCATGAATCCTTTTCCTTCAGTCCCGTACATTGCTCCTGCATTGAGCCATAATCCAGCTTCGTTAACCAATCGCTGTTCGAGTTCCTGCGAGTGTATGCCGAGTCTGTGACAGTCCATCCAAACGAGATAGGTTCCCTCCAATGCCGTGATAGGAAACTCGGGCAGATGCTCCCGACAGAACTCCTGCATATAGAGAAAATTGGCCTGTAAATATTTGATGAGTTGGTTCAGCCACTCTTCCTCTTCGTTGTAAGCTACTTGAGTAGCAATTACACCAAAAGGATTGACATCACATACTTCGTTATCGTTAATGGCCCGATCGATTTTCGCCCGACGGTCAGCATCAGCACATATAATGTTCGCAATCTGTAATCCGGCAATATTGAACGCTTTACTGGGAGATATACAGACGAATGGTGACGGAAATTTTCTGAGATGGAAGCAAACGGTGTGTAACGGTACTCTGGAAAAACCAGTTCGCAATGAATCTCATCCGAAACGACCATAACATCGTGGCGAATACAAATTTCACCAATACGTACCAATTCTTCACGTTTCCATACTCTTCCGGCAGGATTGTGAGGATTGCACAGCAGCATCACCTTCACTTTCGGATCAGCAGTCTTACACTCTAAATCTTCATAATCGATGGTGAAAGTATTACTTGCAAAGATCAACGGTGATGATACCATTTCACACCCATTGTTACAGATTGAAGAAAAGAAACAATTATAAACCGGAGTCTGCACCAACACCTTATCTCCCGGAACGGTCAAAGCCTTGATGACTGCCGAGATGGCCGGGACTACGCCTGATGTGTAAATTATCCATGTGCAGTCAATCGTCCAACTGTGACGGCGTGCGAACCAATCTGTAACAGCCTCGTAATAACTGTTGGGCACACGGGTATAACCGAAGATACCGTGTTCCACCCGTCGGCGTAAAGCATTGACGATAGCGGGGGCTGTACGGGAATCCATGTCAGCCACCCACATCGGCAATACATTTTCGCTTTCTGAGCTATCCCATTCTTTTTCTTGAAGTCTTCTATTTTAAGTATTCTTTGAAAAATTCCTCCAGCTTATCGAATGGAATAATGTCTGTCCGGTCATATAAATCCGTATGTACGGCACCGGGAATAATCATCAGTTCTTTATTGTCGCCTTTCAGCTTCTTGAAAGTATCCTCACTAAAATAGCGGGAGTGAGCTTTTTCTCCATGAATGAGCAACACGGCACTGCGGATTTCATCGGCATACGCAAGGATAGGTGCGTTGAGAAATGCAAGATTGGAGGTTTTGTTCCAGCCCAAACCGGAGTTGATGGAACGGGGATAATAACCTCGTTCGGTCTTGTAATAATCGTAATAATCCTTTATGAACTGTGGCGCATCACCGGTAGGCTCCGGGTTCATCACGGTGCGGGGATAAGTGTCGGTACGGTAGTCTTCCGTGCGCTGGGTGTTAAACTCCTGACGTATTTTGTAGCGTGCATCCGCATTGTCTGCGGCATCGAAATAACCGTTTGCTGTACAGCGACTGATGTCGTACATAGTGGAAGCTACCGTTGCCTTGATACGTGTGTCGTTGGCAGCCGCATTGATAGCAAAACCACCCCAACCACAAATGCCAATGATGCCGATTCGTTCGGCATCCACATCCGGACGTGTCGCAAGGTAATCCACCGCCGCCGAGAAGTCTTCGGTGTTGATGTCCGGTGAAGCCACGCTGCGAGGCTGTCCACCGCTTTCACCAGTAAACGAAGGATCGAAAGCAACCGTCAGGAATCCTCGTTCGGCAAGTGTCTGGGCATACAGTCCCGACGACTGTTCCTTTACAGCTCCAAACGGACCGCTGACAGCAATGGCCGGCAGTTTACCTCCGAAAATCGTTTTCGGTGCATACAGGTCGGCGGCGAGCGTGATGCCGTAACGATTTATGAAAGTCACTTTGCTATGGTTCACCTTGTCGCTCTTCGGGAACGTCTTGTCCCATTCCTGTGTCAGATTTAACTGTTCCATATTTTTGTGAGTGTTTTGTGCCGGGCTTTCCGTCAGGCCGAAGAGGCAGAGGAAAGCAGCCATTAAAATAGTTGTACGTTTCATAACCGATGTAATTTAAATTTTTATTGTTTTCTTTATCATAGTGCAAAATTACAGCGGATTACAGGAAAAGCCGGTAGATGGATTACTGATTGTATAACCTCAATTACAGACATTTTTTTACATGTGTCTCATCCAACGTTCTCGCTTCAAGCGGACCAGGAAAATCAGCCCCCTGAAACACAGCTTGATGCACATGGCAACCCATACACTTTTCAGACCTAATGACGGGGCGAGCAAGGCGGCTAATGACAGACGCACCGCCCGGATATTGAAGAAATTCATCAAGCACGGGACAAGCGTATCCGCTGCTCCGACAAAGACACCGTAAGTGATAATCGAGGCTGCAAACATCGGCTCAGCGAACGCTTCGATGCGCAGTGCCATTATGCCCAATTCCCGAATCTCCCCGACGGGGGCATCTAACCGATAATTTGGGGGCGAACAGATACATGAGTACACCTATAACCCCATAACGGTCATACCATATAAATATGGTAATGCGGGCGAAACTTCGGACCAGTTTCCGGCGATCGGCACCGATACTCTGCCCAACCAGTGTCGTGCAGCATCGGCAATCCCATACTGGGCATATGCAGAGGCTTTCGGCTGTAATGGCAAATGAATTGGCTGCGATGGCGAAGACGCCCAACGGAGTCACGATAACTGTTGTCATGATTTGCGTACCACAAATGACGATATGCTCTAAACCGGATCGGATTGTGTTATGGCAGTTGTTCCTATAACAAATAAACTTGCAATCATGATGACTGATATACGTTTCATTATCACTTGATTTTATTAAGTTTTGAATTTCAGAATCTTGATGCAAAGATAAATACATGACTGAAAATACAGTGTAGATAAATTACAGATGTTATAACCCTAATGACATGATTTCCGGAAAGAATAGTATAAATCTGTAGCCAAGGTTGATACAATGTCTCAACCTGTTATTCTAGAAAATGATAAGTATAGAGTTTGAAATCTTAAATTGATGTTAAACAGGAAATTAGGCAAGGATTACAGCTACGTAATACCCCGGAATCGAGCGAGTGACTACACTATCAGCATCAGTTATGTTATTTTTATCAATAGTAACCGGAGCGTATTTGCAACAGGTGAGAAACTGAATACTGCAAGAAATTATCATGTTGCCTCTTTGGTTGAAATAGTGCTATGAAATAGAGATTTTAACCCATCGAAAATGGCAGGAAGAGCAATAGTGCCATGCACCTCGTCGGGAAATTTTTTATAAATGACATGCAAATGCTTGTTTTTCATTTCAGGGATGATCTTATTTTTTAAGCTGTCGGCCAATGAAAACTGAATAAGTTTGATTGCAGGACGTTGGCGGGTGGCGAAAGCAACATACAAATGTTTGCCGGAGAAGTCTTTTTGATAAACATTCTTTGCAGCTTGTTGTAGAAAAACTCCTCGGTCCCACCATAAGCTTGGATCTATTGCTATATACGAGTCAAAAGACTCGGGGTGATTTGACAGTGTCTGTAGGGTAAATAAACCTGCGTATGAATGTCCGACAAGAAAGTTTGTACCGTTGGCAGGAACTTTATTTTCCACTTCCAGACGTAGTTCCTCTATCAGAAAGCGATAGAACTGTTCAGCTCCACCACCTGCCGGCTTATCATAGGGACAAATAGTACCATCCCGGCGGGCGGCTGAGCAGGTAGGAGTGAAATCTCTGGTCCGGTCTGTGTTTAAGACAGCAACAACGATGCAAGGAGGTAAATTTGAGGTTTTAGAAGAAGAGAAGAAACGCGTAAAGCCAACCACGGAATGAAAGAAGGAATCTCCATCCAATAGATAAAGAACCGGATAAGCCTTTCCTTTTTCACCTGCTTTGGTCTCAGGTACATAAATCCAATATTTTCTTTCTTCATTCAGTATTTCAGAAAACAATGTATGATGCGTTCCGATATAAATGGAATCTTGTTTTTGTGCGGAGAGCGGGAATATCCATCCTATTTGTATAAACAGTATTATATAAAGTTTCTTCATTTATTCGTTTTTTGGGGTTGCAAAGTTCGATGAAAATGTGGAAATGGACAATCCCTATTTTTAGGTATTTCAGAATATCTCCGATGGAAATTCCCTCTATGTTTTATGATTTTGTGGAGGTGGCACCGGATGCATCGGAAGGAATTGATTGAACCGGATTTTTAAGTAACTTCTTAGGGGAATTCATTAAAATATCCTATCACTTCTAACATTTCCCGATTAATTTTGTATTTTTACAGACATACAAAGATTAACTGTAACAAGATATGATTATTTCTGTCGTCTTAGTATCTATGATGGTGGTTTTCGTAACAGTTTATCATTTTGTTACAAAGCCGAAAAAGCAGCAAGAAAAGATTTATTCGGCGATGACCACCGATGAGCTTATCAGGTTCGTGCAGTCCATGCACTGTGAACTAGTGAAGAGAATTGATGCTGATGCCATTATCATCGGTTTTCAAGGAGGTTATTTTCATTTATTAAGAGAAAAAACAGGTCAGAATATTCAGTTATATTATAAAGATTTCTATGCATGTAGCTATGAACAGTCTAAAAAAATAGTTTTTGACATTAACAACATTAACTGCCGATACACAGCTTGGACTTGCTATTTGCGTAAAAGTCATGAGGACGGAGAAAGTGAGACACCTTTTACGGCTTGTCTGTCTGCCTGTCTGTTCTTGTCGGGCAGTGAAACTCAGTTAAAACAACATTTGCGGGTATTGCTTGAGTCATCTTTTATGATAGCCCGTAGTTTTAAAGAGTTGGCAGAACAATCTGATTCAATACAAGACGTGTTGGTGAAAAAAGAATTCGAAAATCGTTTAGCTTTGTTAAGACGAAAATTGGAGATTGGACATGGTAAGCTGTTGGAACCTGTCGATGTTTCCCGGCAAGATATGGATCAGATAGAGGATATTCTTTCTCTTTTTGGTACAGTGAAACAGGAAGATATAAAGGGAATGACACTGATTTGCAATGAGCGGATAGAGAGGCGTACCGAATTATTGTCTATTCTTTCTCTTCGGTTGAAAGATGCTGTGATGGATGAAAAAGGACAGGCGGGAAAAGATGCTCTGATCTGTATCACACTTGCTGAAGGGCAGTTGGTGATTGCGTTGGAGAAAGCTGAAGGCAGTAATGAACGATCTCTTTATTATAAGTTGTCGGCTATGCGAACGGACAGAGTGGATGCTTTTTTCGATGAAACCCAAAAAGGCAGAGTATTCAGTAGTATGATTGAGGTTAGATTGACAACGGATCATGATGATTATTGGGAGTTGAAATATATGTTGGACGATGCTAAAGAAAAAGCGGAAAACAAACAGTTTGACGAACTGACGGAGGAACAACAGGCGTTGCTGGCTTATACCGAGCCTACCTTGCAGACTACTATTTATTGGGGGAAGAAATTTTTCAGGCAGCAATGTTATCTTCAGGCGTTGGGGTGTTATCTTTCTATTTTTCGGTATTATCAAGTCCACTGGACGGAATTGCCGGAGCGTGGCAAGGAAGAATATTATGTGATTTGTTATCATATCGGTTTTGTTTATCTCACATTAGGGCATTTTGAAAAGGCTTATTATTATTTGACTAATGCTAAAAGAAATTCATCCATTCATGCGATTCGTGATTTTACCAACTGTCTCGTCGAAATGAAGGATACAGGAGCTCTTGAGTATATTTATTCTATGGTGAGTTTGGTTGGCAGTCAGATAAAGATGTATGGTGATGAAAAGAATACCTTGTTTCCACTTTATCATTTTCTTCGGCGCAGGGCAGCACAAGTATTAGTAAACTTGAAATATTATTCGCAAGCTAGGGAACTGCTCTATCAAATGCTGGGAGAGGAGGAGAATCGTGAGTTTGCGGAACGGGAATTGCAGTATCTTGAGAGTATGGGTGCAAGTGATGATGCGAAGCGGAACGAGTGAGAAGAATGTGAGGAGGTTGAATGAAAGTTTCATGGAATTTCATAATGGGATGTTGCTAGGAGTAAAGCAGAAATGTGGAAAATGTTCTGTAACATGGGCTGCTCTTCATTGAACTCTGTGAAGTTACATTTTGTTTGTATTGATGATAAAGTGTAATCCCTATACCGTCCTTCTGAGCTTTTGATCTGATGGTATCTTGTCAAGTATCCTTGGATGAGTAAAGGTTGTTTATCTTTCTCATCTCTGAAAGAAAAGGTATAGGAGTAGAGTTGTCCGATGCAGCATATTATGCTAATTGATTGTCATTAGTTTACATCAAAAGATAGAAGCCTCTAAAATTTACTTGTTTTTCGCAACAAATTGATGATTTAACGATTTTTTTCATCCTCTTTCTCCAAACAGAGAGAAAAAAGGCAAAACCGTCTTTTCGGCTCCCGACTTTTTGTTGGATCTTCGATCAGAGGGTGAGTACAAGGGTCGGCCAGTCAGCCAGTTGTTTCCGGTTTCTCCTTCGGGACATCCTTGGGTTTCCAGGCTACGATGAAGCTAACAGTTGTGGATTTGATCTAATAACTTTTTGCAAACCAATCGGTGAGTATCTTTTGCATTCGCATCGAGAGCTTGGTTACGGGAAGGTCTGTCTTTTCGGTAAAGAGCTTAAAGCTGCGGTCTTGCATAGAAACACCGCTCTGCAGTGCCAACACCTCGTATTTGATTCTCTTGAAGGACCCTAGGCGGTCGCCCCTATGAAGAGAGTTTTATACTTGATTTTTTTTAACCCGATACTCTTGTATGCCGTTGATGTGATTAGTGTTTCCTCTATAGCTCTGCCGTATAAAATAAGCATTCCCTATAGAATTAGGTAAAGTCGCTCTATAATTGAAGAGAGCGACTTTACTTACGATTTAATACTAACCTTCCTGATATATCCAGTAATCATTATCCTTTCTATTATCTTTGAAATATTGAATACGGTCAACGATGTCAATGCCTTCTTTGTTTTGTGGAATGATAAATCTGGCACGCTCTTTATTGTCCTTCAAAGAGTATGATACAAAAGCATTGTTTTCACATCTCAACAGCCCTTTTCTGTAAGAGAGCGCACGGATATCATATCGTTCTACAGAATTTGCTACTGCTTGTCCTTCAATGAGTGCTTGAAGCATACATTGGTAGGCATTAGATGATTCACGCTTTTCAGAGTGCAATGCCACAAGAGCGTATGGTTGTTCATCATACATAGTATATTTGCCATAACGCTCGGGGCGGAAGCATGGATACGCGATATAATAATATCGCCAATCGTATTGACTTTTAGTCTTGCATTCTGTTAGATACGCATCAATTTTTTCTTGTAAGTAAATGTCGTCTATTTCTATATCAATCTCAAGCAGAGAACGTAATGATTTTTTTGTCTTATTAAAATCTGGATTTTTGCCTGTCGGATGAAATAATGCATACCAAGCCTTATTGCCAATTTCATCCTGATTCCCAGAACCAAGTTGAATGCACCAATTATTTATCCTTTGGCTATAATCATACGTTGCTAACATTGCACAGTCAATAATATCGCGAGAGCATCTATCAAAGACATGGATGAATCGCTGATAAAGATGAGTATTCTCATACCCAACAACATCTGTACGACCCTGAAGCAGATAGTGATCCTCCAACTGAAAAAGACCAGCAGAATGCTCGGGATGTTCTTTGGTAAACTGGAGCTTTTGACGCTCCTCTTCCATCTGAATTACATTGAAATTCAGTCTCACGTCATTATCAATCATTATACTATCTGCAATTTCCCCAGAAAGAATAATATTTTCTACCTGACGAAGATTTGCGGGCATACGGTTTCCTGCATCACCATTAGGGGTATCGACAACTTCGTTTCTGGAATTTTTGAGCAGATTCACTACCACACGCAAGCGTCGACGGAAATCCATTTCTTTTATCTTATCATAGTTCATTAAATAGATAAGAAAGGAGTAGAGCATTATTAACCAATAGGTAGTATTTTTACGCAACGCGGCTCCGGTCAATACCCCTTTGAAAATATTGAGATCTGTAATTTGTTGAGATACGACAACTTTTTCGTGTTCATGATAATCTTTTGACAGGTAAGAGTTGAAAAAAATATCAATTGGGTTAAGTATTAATGAATTAGAACGTTGCGCTTTGTTTTGAATATTGACCATGCAATCAAAGGCTTGTTCAAAAAACACTACATTTTTTGGTTGATTCTTATAAAGCCTTTCCAGTAAACTGAAATCATCTTCTAAATCAAATTCTGATGAAGAGCGATCTGACTTATAGACAAGAATAAGGGAAATCATATGGAAAAAGTTTAGAAAACCGCTATCGACGAGATTATACTCATCCCTATAAATCCAAAGTAAATCGGTCCATTCGCGGTCTATCTTAAGGCCAATGCGTTTAGCAGTAGCTTCATCGTCATTTTCAGAACGCATAACCTTTAAGAGTTCTGCCTTAAAATGTTCAAAGTCAGTGAGTGGTTTTCCACGGGAGTTCATCTTGATGTAAATGTCATCGGTTAACTTCATCTCCTCAATATCGCGGAAATAGAAATTAATTTTATCCAATTTGTTCCATAAGTCATTAATATCGGCAAAACGCTTTTGGATTTCATCAAGCATTGTGAGCATTCCTCTAACCGTAGGATCGTTGCTCCATTCCATTGGAAACCATCCCTCATTTTTAATTTCATCACTAAGATGTGTTTTCCATGTAGGTTCGTAGTTAACGAGCTTTATAAGAAAATCTCTCGCGCTATAACGTGTGTTGTATGAAAACCTCGCAAGTCGCTTATCGTTGATGCCCTCTTTTTTATCTGCATACCAATGAAGTAGCCAAAGAGTAGTTAGTCGTTGCTGTCCATCAAGAGGAATCAGCTGACCATTCTGAATATTACCATAAATGAAATCGAGGGTTAAACCATTGTTTATTAATCCAGCATGTATTGCTGATAGAAAACGTTCACGAGTCTTTACTGCATGTGCATCAGATCGGCCTTGTGCATAAGCACGTTGAATCCGTGGTATAGTGATTCCACTTATTCCGTAAGGATTGTTTTCAGAAATCAGATTCTTCAGTGTCGTAGTTTCCATTTGTCAAGTTGGGTATAGTGGTATCGTTATTATCCTGTTTATAGTAAGGTGAAATTTTCTCATTAAGGGCCTCGGCATAATCTCTTCGGTCTGTCTCTCCCCAAAAGAAAAGCGATGGACCCTCTTGAGTATAGTACTTGAAGAATACGTGTTTTGTACAAATTGGAATGTATCTTCCTTCTTTATCATAATTAATGACACGGTGTCTTTTAACATCAAAAACGGAGTTGCTAAGAGCCGCGTTTTGAGATACATCTAGCAGTGCCATATTTGCTAATCCATGCGAGTAGCTATTCTCCTTAACGACATCTTCCTTAGACGTGAATATGATAATTACTTCCTTCTGAATCTCATTAAAGCGTTTACGCACATTCCCTGGATCCTTATCGCTATGAAGTTGTTCAATCAATATCTCCATTTTCTCTATAAGTTCATTATTTACCTCAAAAATAGAACTTTCAGAAGATTTCAAAAGTGCAATATGACTTTCTAGCCATGTAAGAATATCTTTATTCTTTTTAAGGCTTTCGGCATTTTGAGCGTGGATATGCTCCAAACTCCATATAGAATCTTTATGTTTGTCAAATGGGAACCTTCGTTTACCATCGTCCATCAGACGTTCTGTTTCCACATTAAACAAAGTCAATACCTTTTGTAGTTTGTCTTTCCTTGTATCGTATGATAAGTTAAGTAACTCTTCTTTATCTTTAATGCTTATTGATTCTGAAATCATTTTGTCGAGCTCGCTAAGAAATATATCCTTAGCAAGAGGAGTGTTGCCATCATTTTGCCATACGGTATAAATTTTCCTTAGTGGAACTCCTATAGTAATCAGATAACCAATTTTATGGTAAAAGTCATGGTTCGTATACCATTCGCGGAGTGTAAGAAACACATGATAGATGCGACTCCATATCTCAAGAAGCGGATTTTCTGTGGTGGTTTCCGATAGAGACTTTATTTGTCGATCAAAGTAAAAGAATGTACGATACTTTTCACGATCATTCCCTGATTTGTCTACCATCAGATCAAGGATAAGATCTATACGAGTTGGCATTTGATCTCCATCAATATTGGACAAAAAGCCCCAAAATGATGGATTTTGTAGTTCTTGCTCAATCATGTCCCACTGGAGTGAGATTTCCTCCTGTCGTCCTGACATCTTGTCTCGCACACTGTCTTTAAGAAACAAGGCTTTGACAAGTTCCGAGCTTGTCAGTGGAATTTTTCCAATGTTTAGACGCTCAAATAGCTCAATACCATTCTCAGCAGAATCCACTTCGTACCAAATGACGTTTACTGATGATATGAAATATTCATTGAGTTTGGTCAGGTAAGCTGCCATTTCTCGACGCTCACCCTGTGTCTTTTCTGTAAAATATTGCTCTATATATTCGTATGCAGATGCGATAAAATAATAATCTATATTCAGCTCTCTAAGCGAAAGATCAATATTACCAAGAAAGTTTGCTGATTCTTTACGAGTTTCATACTCTAACTTAAAGCTAGGTTCATATAGATCTCCCAGTTTTGCTTCCATATACTTGCAGATGAGGTATATGGTTGTAAGACGTTGCTGCCCGTCAATGAGCTCGAACCTCTCATTGCTTTTCTTTACAACAATTGGTTGTAAGCAATATGGCTTTCCCGCACTTTCATAAATGTCATCGAGAAGGAGTTTTATTTCCTCCGAGGTCCATCTATAACCCCGTTGATAATCGGGGAGGTAGAAAAGGCCCTTGATCTTCCCTACATTTTTTGTATCAAGAATAATGTTTGACATATTGTAGTATCTTAATATAATTTTTTATACAATGTAATATCGTATGCTGACTGATTTTCGCTAGTTTGTATTTAAAAGGTGGAAACTTTACGAAGTTACTTGTTTTTTCGCTAAGAACCGATGTTTTAATGTTTTTTATCGTTTCTCTTCGAACAGAGGGAGAAAGGGTAAAAACTGCCTTCTAGGGCTTCGATAGATCTTGTTCACAAAGATAGGGTATGTTGGAGTTCGTTTTGCCCAAAAGGGTAGTAAAATCGAGGATAGATTCACAGGTATTTTCTGGTTCCCATGCGAGTGTTATGTGTTCTATTCGGAGTTGTATTTTGTTCGATCTTTACACTCGGTTACTCTACGTTTTGCAGCCAAAAGAAAAATGATTGAAGTTATTTCATCATAGTGCAGCCATCTCTTCTCCCTTATTTTGACTTTACTTTATTGAACGTATATAGGAATACGGGGATAAAGTAAAGTTGGTTTTCATTTGAATAGCAAACTAATCTTGAATATATGTTGTAAGGTAATTTTTGTAGAATAGACATTTAATTCGCTTGGAAAAATGTCGTGTAATGGGGATGATTCGTTTGAAAAAGTGTAGAGCCTTTATACTGCTGTGTCTTCTAGTCTTGCGATTTTGTCTGCAATATATCATTAAATAGATAAAAAGTAATATTTTTGCATATTATATGATAAGTTGATTATGACAAAGAATACAATGGGGATTAAGTTGCCTCGAAAATTGGGGCAGAAGATGTCGGTTGTGGGAGAGCAGATAAAACTGGCTCGATAGCGGAGGAATTTGAGTGTGGCTCAGATGGCGGAACGGGCACTTGTTCCCCGTTGACTGTGTTCCGAATAGAGAAAGGCGCACCGACGGTAGCAATCGGAATATACTTGCGAGTGCTGTATGCTCTGCAGCTTGGTGATGATATTCTGTGGCTGGTCAAAGAAGATAAATTGGGAAAAGCTTTGCAGAATTTGAGTTTGAAGACAAGGGAACGTGCTTCGAAGAAAGAGTAAGCGATGAAGACGCTATATGTATATGCCGATTTTGATTGGATCGAAGAAACAGAACTCGTTGGTGAGTTAGGCTATGAATCTCTTCGTAGCTCGGATTGCTATTGTTTTACTCTCAATGATGGATGTTTTGAAAAAAACACGGAGATTTGTTTCTGAGCGATGATCTGAATAATTATCAGGGACAGCAATATACGCAATCGGAGAAAGATATATTTGGATGTTTCTCGGATGCTTTGCCGGATCATTGGGGGGCGAACGTTGTTGCTGCGACGTGAGCAGATTGTAGCGATGGAGGAGAAGCGACCGGTACGAAGACTGTTTCCTTTCGACTATTTGATAGGTATCGATGACTTTTCCCGAATGGGGGCTTTCTATTGTAGAAATGATTTTCCGTTCGGTACGAAGCTCGGCTAAATCAAGGAATGCGGTTTTTCTTCCATAAGAGAGCCTTTGGGAACTATTTCGTAGGAATAGGCTTTCTCAAAGGCTTGGTGTCCGGCATCTGTTATAAGTCCTCGGTCTTCAAGATTGATACAACGTTCTTTGTTTAACTCAGTCCAATGACTTCCTTTGCGATGAGGTGAAAGCCGCTGTGCAAGGCATCCGTCTGGCAATTTCTTTAGAGTTGAATCAATCCACCCGAAGCACAATGCTTCTTCAACAACTTCAATGTATGGAATACATTCGTATGTGGGCTGTTTAGAGCGTGAAGTTACAACCCAACACGATTTCACCCGATTATGGTTGACCTTCAGCCATTCTCTCAACTCGATGCGGTCTGTGAAGTCTAGTAGATTGATAATTTCCATATTTGCCTCCAACTGATATGTTATTAATCCAACTGTTTTCTATAAACTGAGTCCAATGTATTTCCTTCTTTATCTTTCCATACCAACCAGCCGTTGTTGCTGCTACCAATACAGAAATCTGCGGCAGTACTGGGACTTGAAAAAGTTTTATCTGATGTCAATACCAATATTCCGTTCTCAGTAGAAGTGTAATCTTGAAGCATCTTTTCTCGTTTTTCTTTCCAGTTGAAAGACGGAACCATTGTTTTGGCAACAGTACTTCCTTTTAGGACTGTGAATCCATCGGAACTGTAGAAACCTTTTGCATTGCATCCTCTACCTTTGGTGTAGAATAGATGTTCTTCTTTGGGTTGTGATACTTCAAAAATATTGCAACCGATAAATGATGCCAAAAACTTCACATCTTCGAAAAATTCATTCATTGAGTCCTGTTGATGCTCCGGTAGGTTAGGGGCTTTAGGAATTTGTTTATTATCGCTTAAAACAAAAGCGTTTGCTTTCTTGGCTTCGGCTATAGCTTTATGTTCTAGGTATTGCACATCAACTTTAGTCATATCGGCGTCTTTCGATACAAATATGAGTGCTTTTTGCCAAAACGATTTTTTGCTATCGTGGTCTTTTACACGTTCTTTAAAGTTCTCCGTTTCACCTATATACGCCTGCGGCTTGGTTGATTCATCTTCCCCCAGCAATATATAGAATGCAGGTTTTTGTAACTTCTCTTGTGTATTCAAATAAGAGAGATTAGAACGTGGTACGACAAACATTTGGCAAATTTTGTTGCTAATGAATGCGTATTGAGTTCCTTTTGGGTCTCCATCAATGAGATATGTTGTTACTGTCTTTCCCATAAATATGTCTAAATTCAATTACTTTGAGGTATAACTCATTTAAGAACTGACTTTTCTTAATGCAAATATACACTATTATCGAATATAATTCCCTATATTTGTCTAATAAAATCATATCAAGTAATGAAACTGAATAGAATAAAGACTGTTTTATCCGAAAAAGGTATTTCTCAAACGTGGTTAGCTAAACAGCTAGATAAGAGTTTCAGTATGGTCAATGCCTATGCCTGTAATCGGATTCAGCCTAATTTGGAAACCTTGCAACGGATTGCGGAGATATTACAAGTTGATTTGAAGGATTTGATAACCGATAAAAAAGAAAGGTTACAATAAATTATTTAATACGGTTAGGAGGTTCTGGTTCCTTTTGTAACCTGTTGCAGATGTGCCTATGAACTTCTGATAATATATATTATTAAGAACATGACTCCTGAAGAAAAAGCAAGAATAAAGATAGACCAGTGGTTTGCCGATGCTGGTTGGAAAGTAGTCAACAGGGAGGATTATGAACCTACTTGTACGGCTGTAGCCATAAGAGAAGGTTTATTGAAAGGAAATCTTGAGGCAGATTATTTCCTTTTCATTAATGGAAAAGCAGTAGGGGTACTTGAAGCTAAGCGTGAAGAAACGGATGCTTTTGCTTCAGAGGTATGCGAGCAAGCAGCCTTATATGCAAGAAGTGTTCCGAATATCTATCAGGCATATCAAAAGCCATTGCCTTTTATCTTCACTTCGAATGGTAAGGAACTATATTGCTGTGATTTTCGTGAACAAGATTCTTGTTTCAGGCAGGTCATGAATATCCCTACACCACATGAATTGGTAAAGAGGCTGGGAATTGAAGATGCATTTGCCGGACTCCCTACATTGAAAAAGAAAGGGCTGCGTGATTGCCAATATGAGGCAGTGACAGAACTTGAAAAGAGTTTCCGTGCCGGGCAAAATCGGGCGTTGATGGTTCTTGCCACCGGTGTGGGTAAAACATATACTGCTTGTCTTGCTGCCTACCGGATGCTTTCTTATACACCAATGCGTAGAGTGTTGTTTCTTGTAGACCGAAATAATCTTGGAAAACAAGCAGAAGGAGAATTTGGGACCTTCCGTCTGACAGAGAACGGGGAGGCTTTCAATACTATCTTTACGGTCAATCGCCTTCGCTCGTCTTCTATTCCTTCTGATAGCAATGTCGTTATTTCTACAATACAACGTCTATTCTCATTCTTGAAAGGAGAAACTATTGAGGATAATGATGATGACGAGAATGAACCTATAGAGGAAGTAACCTTGCCTCCTAATCCCAACTTACCGCACGACTACTTTGATATGATTATCATAGACGAGTGCCATCGCTCCATTTATGGGAACTGGCGCAAGGTGCTGGAGTATTTCGATACGGCAAGATTGGTTGGTCTGACCGCAACTCCTATCCCTGAAACAATGGCATTCTTCAATAATAACTGCATTGTTAACTACACATTGGAAAAGAGTATTGTTGATGGCGTGAATGTGGATTGTCGGGTATATAGAATAAAAACGCAAGTCACAGAAACGGGTGGGGCTATATTAGAGGGTGAGAAATTTAAAGAAGAAACAAGATATACAGGTGAGGTTAAGATTGTAAGTAGTAAGGAAACCAAAATCTATACAAATAAAGAACTTAATCGGAGTATTATCAATCCGGCACAGATAAAGTTAGTCCTTTCGACCTATCGGGATGTGGTTTATACGGAATTGTTTAATGACCCGCAACGTGAACCAAATATGGACTTTTTGCCCAAAACATTGATTTTTGCTCTCAATGAAGCTCATGCTACAAATATCGTACAAATAGCTAAAGAGGTGTTTGGACGAACTGATGACCGCTTTGTTCAGAAAATTACCTATTCGGCAGGCGACAGTAACGAACTGATACGCCAATTCCGTAACGACAAGGATTTCCGTATTGCTGTCACCTGTACGTTGGTTGCCACCGGAACAGATGTAAAGCCGCTGGAAGTGGTGATGTTCATGCGTGATGTGGAGTCATTGCCTTTGTATATTCAGATGAAAGGGCGTGGAGTACGTACTATTGGTGATGAGCAACTTCGCAATGTTACCCCGAACGCATTCAGCAAGGATTGTTTTTATTTGGTTGATGCGGTAGGCGTGACGGAACATGCGCAAACAGTGGCACCTATAGATGATGCTCCTACAACAAAGACGATTACTCTAAAGGAGCTATTAGAACGTATTAGTCATGGCTATATTCCTGACGAGTATCTCAAACGGCTTGCTGCAACGCTTGCCCGAATATACAACAAGGCGGATGATCCGCAACGGAAAGAGTTTGTCCGTTTGTCTCATGATGACATGAAGGAACTTTCTGCCAGAATATACGATGCACTGGAGAAAGGCATTCTTCCACCGTTTGTAATCACTGATGAGCCTAACAATGAACGTAAGGGGCTAGTCGCTCCGCTTGCCAATCATGCAGATGCTCGGAAATACCTTCTTATACTTGCAGCCGGATTCGTCAATACATTGATGCCGGGTGAAGATACGCTTATCTCCAAAGGGTTCTCCATTGAGGAAGCAAAAAATACGACAGAGGCTTTTGAAGATTTTTGTAAAAAGTACTATGACGAAATAGAGGCACTGCGCATCATTTACAACAATGAGGGAGAGCCTATAACCTATTCGATGCTAAAGGATTTGGAGAACAGACTTAAAATGGCAAACAATCATTTTACATCCAAACAACTCTGGAACTCTTATGCCATAGTTAACCCTAAAGTGGTAAGGCGTTCCATTACCAAAGAAGAAAGCGATGCATTGACCAATATCATACAACTTGTGCGCTTTGCTTTCCACCAAATCGAACGATTGGATAGCGTAGTTACTACCTCTAAACAGTTTTTCAATCTTTGGTTAGGGCAAAACCAGCGTGAAATAACTGACAAACAGCGAGAGGTTATCAGTCGTATTGTGGATTACATCGCTTCTAACGGAGCTTGTACTATCAGAGATATTCGTGAAGATGATGCTACCCATGCAGCCCAAATGATTAGAGCGTTTGGCAATATGCAGAAGGCGGACGAGGCACTTCATTCACTTTACACATTTGTAGTTTTAAGAAAAGCAGCATAAAGAAATGGCAACAAATAATACAACAGAGCAATCGCTCACCAAAAAAGTATGGAATCTGGCAACCACTCTTGCCGGACAAGGAATTGGATTTACTGATTATATTACCCAACTGACCTATCTTTTATTCTTGAAGATGGATGCCGAAAATGTAGAAATGTTTGGAGAAGAGTCGGCTATTCCAACTGGTTATCAGTGGGCAGATTTGATAGTACTTGATGGCTTGGATTTGGTAAAACAATATGAAGAGACCCTTAAATTGCTTAGTGAGCAGGATAATCTGATAGGTACGATTTATACGAAGGCGCAAAACAAGATAGACAAGCCTGTTTATCTGAAAAAGGTCATCACCATGATTGATGAGGAGCAATGGCTCATTATGGACGGTGATGTGAAAGGAGCTATCTACGAAAGCATTCTTGAAAAGAATGGACAAGACAAGAAAAGCGGGGCAGGACAGTATTTTACTCCTCGTCCACTTATTCAGGCAATGGTAGATTGTATCAATCCGCAAATGGGGGAAACGGTTTGTGACCCGGCTTGTGGAACGGGTGGATTCTTGCTTACAGCTTACGATTATATGAAAGGTCAGTCAGCAAGTAAAGAAAAACGTGATTTCTTGCGTGACAAAGCTTTGCATGGTGTGGATAATACGCCTTTAGTGGTGACGCTTGCTTCCATGAATCTTTATTTGCATGGTATTGGTACAGACCGTAGTCCGATTGTTTGTGAGGATTCTTTGGAAAAAGAACCGTCAACTCTTGTAGATGTGATTCTTGCCAATCCTCCTTTTGGAACTCGTCCGGCTGGATCGGTGGATATTAACCGCCCGGATTTTTATGTAGAGACCAAGAATAACCAGTTAAATTTCCTCCAGCACATGATGCTTATGCTCAAAACGGGAGGACGTGCAGCAGTTGTACTTCCTGATAATGTTCTCTTTGAGGCTGGAGCAGGTGAGACTATTCGTAAACGCTTATTGCAGGATTTTAATTTGCATACTATCTTGCGTTTACCTACAGGTATTTTCTATGCCCAAGGCGTAAAAGCCAACGTGTTGTTTTTCAGCAAAGGACAACCGACCAAGGAAATATGGTTTTACGACTACCGTACAGATATAAAGCATACGCTTGCCACCAATAAACTGGAACGGCATCATTTGGATGATTTTGTTTCTTGCTATAATAATCGAGTAGAGACATACGATGCAGAAAATAATCCGCAAGGTCGTTGGCGTAAATACCCTGTAGATGAAATTCTTGCCAGAGACAAAACAAGTCTTGACATTACTTGGATAAAGCAAGGTGGTGAGGTGGACAACCGTTCATTGGCAGAGCTGATGGCTGATATAAAGGATAAAAGCCAAACGATAAGTGCTGCTGTGGTTGAACTTGAAAAGCTACTTGCGAATATTGAAGAAAATTGAGTTATGGGAAAAGAGATTTTCACAAATGATAAATATATAAACGACCTGTTCTTGAAGGTTGTTAACCTTGTCACGCAGGCAAGGGAACGTGTGGCAACAGCCGTCAATATAGCTGAGGTTTATACTAAGTTCCATATCGGACAATATATAGTAGAATATGAGCAAAAGGGGGAAACAAGAGCCGAATATGGAAAGGCGGTGCTGAAAGAACTCTCCAAACGTCTGACTGATAGGTTGGGAGATGGATGGTCATATTCAACGCTTAAGAATATACGGCAGTTTTATATTGTTTTTTCTAAAGGGCTAACCAGTGGTTGTCCAAAGCCGAGTCAAAAGGCTAACCAGTGGTTAGCCGATTATCCGAAGTCAGAGGAATGTATCTCTGAGCCGACATTCGCTCTCTCATGGTCTCATTATCTTATACTGATGAGGGTGGAAAATCCGGATGCCCGCAGTTTCTATGAAATAGAATGTACTCAACAACAATGGTCTAAAAGACAACTCAGCCGTCAAGTAGGAAGCTGTCTTTATGAGAGATTGGCTTTGAGCCGTAACAAAGATGAAGTAATGCGGTTGGCTAAGGAAGGACAATCTATTGAGAAACCATCAGACATTATCAAGAATCCCATCACATTAGAGTTTCTTGGTCTAAAACCCGATGCAGTTTATTCAGAGTCTAAATTAGAGAATGCCATTATCAACAAGATGCAGCAATTCCTATTAGAACTTGCAAAGGATTTCTATTTGAAGCAAGGCAGAAAAGGTTCACATTTGATGAGCAGCATTTCTTTGTTGACTTGGTGTTTTACAATCGTTTGCTACAATGCTATGTGCTTATAGATTTGAAGATAGACAAACTAACTCACCAAGACCTTGGGCAGATGCAGATGTATGTCAACTATTACGACCGCTATGTCAAACAAGACTTTGAAAAGCCGACAATTGGTATTCTACTGTGTAAGGAGAAGAACGATGCACTAGTGGAACTTACCTTGCCTAAGGATGCTAACATCTATGCTTCTGCTTATCAACTCTATCTCCCCAACAAGGCTTTATTGCAAGCTAAGGTGAAGGAATGGATTGAAGAGTTTGAAGAAAATGAGGAATTAAAGAGACTGGAAGAACATGAATAGTAATTGTGCAGCCAAAACTGCACAATTACAAACAGAAATATAACGATGGATACAAAAGCGTTACGTCAAAAGATACTCGACCTTGCGATACATGGAAAACTTGTACCCCAAGATCCCAACGATGAACCAGCATCAGTTCTGCTCGAACGAATCAAGGCTGAAAAAGAACGACTGATAAAAGAAGGCAAAATCAAACGGAGTAAGAAGTCTGCAAAGTCTTCCGATACGCCCCATTATCCCTATTTGTTACCAAATGGGTGGGAATGGTGCAATTTAGAAGATATTGTGTGCGAATTGAAATACGGAACTTCAGAGAAGTCTTTAAGTGTGGGAAAAATAGCTGTCTTGCGAATGGGGAATATTACTAATGTCGGTACAATCGATTATTCTAATTTAGTGTATTCGTCAAATAATGAAGATATTAAGCTGTACTCACTTGAAAAAGACGATTTACTGTTCAATCGCACAAACAGTAGTGAATGGGTAGGGAAAACGGCAATCTATAAGAAAGAACAACCAGCCATATATGCTGGCTATCTTATTCGCATTAGACCGATATTGATTTTTTCAGACTACCTTAATACTGTAATGAATAGCAGCTATTATCGTAATTGGTGCTATAATGTAAAAACGGATGCTGTTAATCAGTCTAATATCAATGCTCAAAAGCTTTCGCAATTAATGATACCTATCCCACCCTTAAAGGAACAAGAAAGAATTGTTGTAGAGGTGGCCAAGTGGATTTCTTTAATTGATACTATCAAGAATAGCAAGGAAGATTTACAAACAACTATCAAGCAGGCAAAAAGTAAAATCCTCAATCTTGCTATTCACGGCAAACTCGTGCCGCAAGATCCGAATGACGAGCCAGCCATTGAACTGTTGAAGCGCATAAATCCCGACTTCACACCTTGTGATAACGGGCATTATACACAGTTGCCTGAAGGATGGGCTATTTGTAAAATGAAACAGATTACAAGTATAACGAATGGGAAGTCTCAAAAAAATGTTGAAACACTTAACGGTATATATCCAATTTATGGTAGTGGCGGTGTTATAGGTAGAGCTAATCAGTATCTTTGCATCGCAGGTTCTACAATAATTGGAAGAAAAGGTACAATTAATAATCCTATATTCGTAGAGGAACATTTTTGGAACGTTGATACAGCTTTTGGCTTGAAGGCTAATGATGCTATACTTGATAAATATCTGTATTATTTCTGCTTATCATTTGATTTTAGCAAATTAGATAAAAGTACGGCTATGCCCAGTTTAACAAAAACATCTATTGGTAATGTTTTAATACCCATACCGCCATATAAAGAGCAAGAACGAATTGTGGCTAAAATAGATATGGTGCTTGATACGATGAATGAAATATTACGGGCTGTATAAACAATCCGTTTTTGTTCTGCCTTCGGTGGTATAGGTATCTCTTATTTTGAGTATTCAGAAATCCAATATCGTTTATGAGTGTCACCTATCAATCTGGTTACACTCATAAACATTGCCACATAATCAATCTCAATATCACTGTGTATTTTTAGAATCTTCATTACTGATGATTTTACCTTGAAAGGAAAAACAACTAGTTTTGAATCTGTTGTAAAATCATCAAAGATTATACAAGGAAGATTTGAGCATATCCCTGTCGTTTCATTGGTATAACCAATTATAAAAGACTTACCTGCGGTTAAGACTGGTATTGAGTAGGAATCATCATAAGCCGTTGAATTTATAATATAAGCAGTAGGTTGTTCATAATCTACAACTTATTCAAGCCTGCACATAGCCCATCCTTCAGGCAACTTCTTATCATGTTCGATATATTCTCTTATATTGTTACTGTATTCATTATAAATCAATGTAGTATGGTAACAAAATTCAAAAATCATTTGGCAAAGACTAATCTCGCCAAGAACACCGTTACATCGTATGTGTGGACGGTACAGTATTTCCTCAATCATTATGGAGAAGTAAACAAGAAGAACCTTTTGGCATACAAGGGGTATTTGGTGGAGAACTTCAAACCACAGACGGTTAACCTGCGATTGCAAGGAATTAACAAGTATCTGGAGTTTACGAAACAAGAAAAACTAAAAGTGAAGTTCGTAAAAGTACAGCAAAAGAACTTCTTGGAAAATGTAATCAGCGATGCTGATTATAAATTTCTTAAAGCCCAACTTAAAGTAGATGGTTATGAGGAGTGGTATTTTATTGTGTGGTTTATGGCGGCTACCGGAGCACGTGTTAGTGAATTACTCCACATCAAAGCGGAACACATTAAAGTGGGCTATCTTGATTTATATAGTAAAGGCGGAAAGATTCGACGACTATACATCCCCAAGAATCTACGGACAGAATCTGAAAAATGGTTGAAAAACCAAGGCTTGACATCCGGTTACATCTTCCTGAATCGTTTCGGACAGCGTATTACTACTCGCGGAATCGCTTCCCAACTCAAGCATTTTGCAGAAAAATACGGAATGAACAAGGAGGTAGTTTATCCTCATTCGTTCCGTCACCGTTTTGCCAAAAACTTCCTTGACCGCTTTAATGACCTTGCTCTACTAGCCGACCTAATGGGGCATGAAAGCATAGAAACTACACGCATCTATCTACGTCGCACTGCCAGCGAACAGCAGAAGATTGTGGATAAAGTGGTTAACTGGTAAAGTCGCATCAGCCTTTAGAAGTGTATTCATTTACACTTCTAAGGCATTTTGAATGTTATCAAGAACAGAGAATAGTTCTTCTATCTTTTGAACAATGCGTTGTTGTTCGGCAAGTGGAGGAAGTGGCATTTCAATTTTATGTAAAGCATTGGAAGATAGTCCAAGTAATCCAATACCTTTCCCTCCTATCAGATTGTTTTCCTTTAAATATGCAAATGTGTAGTAATAAAATGGCACACATAAATCTATCTTTGGACGAAGTCTATGAATATGATTTTGAATGCAAATATCGTAATCATAATTCCATATTGCAGAGCGTCCAATATCTCCACCTTCGCATACAAGTAAATCACCCTTCGTAACAGTGCATTTATTCAATTCGCTTTCTTTGAATGGCATTTGTTTTATTGCTGTAAAATCAAACTTATTCCAGTACACATTGGATGTGGTTAAATAATCCTTGAATATACCTTCTTTGTTTGACGAATTGAGTGCTTTGCCTGTATTGTGGCTAAAAAGTTCTCCTAGAATAGTTTCTATCCATCCAACGGGATAATGCCCGTTATCACAAGGTGTGAAGTCGGGATTTATGCGCTTCAATAGTTCAATGGCTGGCTCGTCATTTAGGTCTTGCGGCACGAGTTTGCCGTGAATAGCGAGGCCAAGAATTTTACTCTTAGCTTGTTTAATTGTAGTTTGTAAGTCGACTTTTCCTTGTTCGACTTGGTCAATCAAAGCAAACCAACGCTTTGTCTCAACAATTATACGTTTTTGCTCTGCGATAGGAGCTAAAGGAATCGGTAAGCATCTGAACTTATCAAAATCAATACTATCTACTGTCGTTCCATCTTTATGATATTCTTTTAAGATAAAGTGTTCGTTAGCTTTAATAACAACATACAGATATTCAGAAAGCTCCTGTATATGGGGTGAAATAGTTTTTAAATCTTGGTTAACTGTAGCTGGCTTTTCTAATATAGAAAGAGGAAGAGTATGTCTTAATATGCCACTACGTGTTACTACAAGTAACGTACCTTTCTCATATATTGTCATTACTTCCAAGGCCTTATCTGTGATTTTCATCAGGGAGTTTGTAATATAGCTATACTTCATATCTTTAGAAGTTACCCATAGATGATTCCCATTATCCCAATATTCTTTATTATCCATTGACGGAGTTTTACCTCCACCAAAAGAAACAATATCTTCTAAATTGCACCATTCCCACCCATTTGGTAACAAATAGGGATAATGGGGCGTATCGGAAGGAAAAAAGGAGAGGAAAAATCCTCTCCTTAATCTAAACCATGTATTAGACATTTAAGTTTTTCATCGGCAATCCATAATTGTTTTGGTTGAAAATTTATATGCAGCATATTCACATTCATACTAATCAGCCTTCTTCATTCTAATGGTACAAGTTACATTTGATAAATAGAATAAGAAACAAAGCACTTATTCTTCATTTATCCGATAAATAACCATCGGAAACAATGCTGTCATTGCAGCAGGTTTGATCGTGACAAGAGAGGTTCCGGCAAATACAGTTGTGGGCGGTGTTCCTGTCAGACATATCCGTAATATCAAGGAATAAAGAAAGGAGAAAACAATAGAAAGTTATAAGCAAATATGCCCTCATGCTCTCATTATGCATATAATCAATTGATAATGAGTGTTGAATGAATGATGGTAGCATATTTTTGAAGAAACAATTTGCCCTCATGCTCTCACTGTTTAATTATACTGATTACTATATAATGTGTTTATATTCAATGTGATATAGCTGAATTCGTTTCAAAATCACTCAGGTGAGAAAAGAGTCTATTTTGCCGTTTTAGGTGAAGAAAAGTGGCATAATGCCTACAAGATCTCTTTTATATACACGAATCTTATCATATTTTGCTAGGAGAAACAACGGTAACTACTACATTTTAGGGAGTTCTTGATAGTTTATATAGAGATCATTATATGATAATCGGGCATTCATATTGCAGTTCTTTACTATTATAAATTGCTTAATCACAGTTGTGATTAGAGTTAATCACTATCGTGATTAATTTTAGTCACAAAGGTGATTAAACTTAGTCACAGTCGTGGTTAAGTAATTTCAAATAATAGAAAAAACAAATAGGAAAGTACGTTGAGTAGAACTTATCAGCATGAAAATGTAATCGGATGCTTATAAAATAGGGTACACTGTGATGAAAAAGCTTAAAATGCAATGAATGATAAACTTTTGAATTAAGACTTTGTATGTGTTTATGTTGTTGATTATAAGATAGATATACTCTTTTTGTTTGTTCTGTAGAATGAGGGCATGAGGGCAAAGATACTTTTTGAAATATGCTATTATTATTCGTTTTGTATTAATTATCAATATGTTAACTTCTTAGTGAGAGCATGAGGGCATAATTGCTTATAACTTTCTATTAATATTGGTGTTATGTTGAGTCGATTTATTGTGAAATACAGAAGTGTTTTTAATGCTTGTTGTAGCAATTATTAAAAATAATCGCTAAGAAACGTTTTTCCTATTTAAGAAATTATTATATTTGTACCGACTATTCTACTATGGCGTAGTAGAACGTTATATATTTTAAGAAGCGTTATTGAAATTATCTTCTATCATCAAACTTCGCAACTTTGATAAAGGTCTGAAGATGATAACAACAACGCTCACGTCTGTGTTATATACCTGCCATTACTGTGGCATCTATATACCTAATGGCGTGGGTGGCTGTTGTTTATCTAGACCAAGGCAATGCGAAGGCCCGATGATAAGATAAACAAGATACAGCCCTCACGCTTTTTTTATTAACCGCCGAACAGAGGAGGGGGAGTTAGGCAAAGTCTTTTGACAAGATAGACTGATCTAACATTTACAGACGTATGAAAACAACACTGCAAGCGGGAATGCGTATCCTTATTTCCCGTTATCTGTCAAGTCGAGGTTGCGGAGACAAAGTGTATGTCACCGGACCGCCAGGAATCTTCTGCCCACAGACGGCAATTATAGCATCTTTCTATAAAAAATATTCTATGGTATATAATTGGGGCGTATAATGTCTGAACAGAATCATTGAAAAATTATAATCTAAATTTATTGTACGGAAATTATGGAAACAAACAATATGGAAATGTATGAGGCTCCTAAAGTGGAGATTATCGAAGTAGAAGTGGAAAAAGGATTTGCAGTAAGTGGTGGAACAGAAGACTATGACCAACATCCTTGGTAATTGAAATAAATAATTTAAAAACATACACGTATGAAAAAGATATTGTTCACATCTTTGGCTGTTCTTGGATTAGGAATAACCGGTTGTTCCAATGAAGATTTGGGCGTGGCGAAAAGTGGCGTTGATGAAGTATGTGCCACTATGGGAGATGCTGAATCGCGTACTGCTATGAATGGCAATTCTGTCGTTTGGAGTACAGGTGACGAGATTGGCATTTTTGTAACGAATGGAAGTTCTTCTACATATACTAACACTAATTATTCATTATCCAGTGGAGCCGGGACCAAGAATGCAGGGTTCTCAGGAGTACTGGAAGGTGAGAATCCTGTAAAGAAAGCTGCTTTTTATCCTTATGGCAGCGATGCTTCTTATGATGGAAGTAAAATATCATTAACGTTGAAGGATACCTATAATTATAAGGAAGGAGAAAACAGCAGTGCTCTTATGGCTTGCCAAATAAATGAGAGCGCACAGGATGTCTTGGCATTTAAAAATGCAGGTGCTTTGATGAGCGTAACTGTCAATAATATCCCGAAGGACTATATTTGGGCGAAATTGACTTCTATGACCGCTCGAGAAAGAACTACTGCTCCAGCCATTGCAGGAAATGCACAAATAGCATTCGCCGAAGGTATCCCTACATTGACAACCACAGGAACATTAAATTCCTCTTCCATAACTATAAACTTTACTGCTGGCAATGACGTGACCAGTAAAACATTCTATTTCCCGTTGCCTGTAGCCGAGTATCCTGCCTTGGAACTTTCCATTGGTAATGGCTCTACAAGCCAGGTTTTAAAGACAAAAGCTTTAGATGCTAAACGTAACGAACGTTATACCACAACTATAACGTTGGACGAAGTATCCGGAAGTGTACCGACAACAGTTGAAAGTGTATCAGCGGTAGCCGATGCTTTAGCAACAACTAATTCGGTTTCTGTGACTGATGTGGCTCCAACTGAAGCCAGTCCTACAGTTTCAATACCGAAAAAAAATACACCGGCAGAAAATGTCAGCATATCCTTTGAAAATATTTCTACTACTGCTACTGTTGCTATAAAAGAAGCGAGCACTGGCGCTAGTGGTAATTCAGCACCTGAAAACGTGTTGGTATCTGTACCGCAATTAGATACTGCGCCTAAATTTGAGATAGAGCTGCCTTCTTCTACCGTAACTTTGGCTGCCAATGGCGAAACAGCTACTTATGATGAAGTAACGGCAACTACTGCTGCAAATACATTGGTTCTTGATAAAGGGATTACGGTTAATACATTGAAGGTAAAAGCCGGTAATGTAAGAGTGAAGAGTGGTGCCAAAGTAACAGCCATTATTCGTGAAAGCGGTAACACTTCAACTGTCATTATTTATAAAGAAGAGGGGGCTGAATTACCCAATCTGTCCGGTAATGACGCATTTGAAGTAGTTGATGCTGCCGTAGCCGACTTGCAAAATGTCGCAAAAAATGGTGGAACTTATACTCTTGCCACAGACTTGACGGGAGATTTTACTATTTCCGCAACAAAGGAAGTTATCATCAATTTGAACGGTCATAAAATTACCAACAAATCTGGTGATACATTTACCGTAAATAAGGATAGTAAACTGACAATCAACGGAAATGGTACAGTGGATAATGTAAGTCATGGGAAGACTTGTATCTATAATAACGGTACAGTAATTCTTAATGACGGAACCTATATTAGAAGTAAGGAAAACGGTCAGAATTCAGAAAGTTCAGGTGGTAACAGCTATTATAATATTCTGAATCATGGCGAGATGACGATTAATCCAAATGTGGAGATATCGCAAAACGGGCATTATTCTTCGATGATAGCCAATGGGTATTATGATTATACCAATACGAATCCGCGAAATGGATATGTAAGTGGTACCAATCATCAGAATCCTTCACTTATCATAAACGGTGGTACATTTGCCGGAGGTCTTAATACCATTAAAAATGATGATGGAGCCCAGCTTGTCATCAACGACGGTACGTTCACCAATATGTCTCAGGCAACCGTACAGAATCATCATGTGGCTGAAATCAAAGGAGGTACATTCAATACGACTGGTTCCGCTCAGTATGTGGTGGATAATGAAGGTCATAATGGTGCAGCCAATGACTTGGGACAGATGACTATCAGTGGTGGTACACTGAATGGCAAGATTTATGTGGTTGGTGCAGGTGCATCGCTGGCTGTTACCGGTGGTACTTTTTCCGATCCGTCCGCACTTTTATACTTAAGCGGTAATGCTAACGTGAAGATACGTTTGAATGGAGACGCTACTTGTAATGGCTTTAAAACGCAAAGTGGACAATCTGTAGAATTGGACTTGAACAACCATGTGCTTACACTTGCTAAACCGACCGTTGGCTCGGCTGGCACAGAAACGAACAGTTGTCAATTGTTGAAAGGTTCTACCGTTACTATGAAAAACGGAACACTGGCAAGTGATAATGATAAAATTATGATTCAGAACTACTGTAATTTGACGTTGGATGCTATGACAGTGAAGGGGCTAAATGCCTTATATGTATTGAGTAACAATTGTGGTAATATTTTGATTAGCAATACTACGATTAATGCCGGAACTGGTGCATATGCATTTGATGTTTGCGGCTATTCAACCTACACTGACGGAGTTAAAGTAACTGTTAAAGGTACTAGTATTATTAATGGTAACGTGGAATTATCAAAAAGTACCGGAAACACCGAACCTATGGAATTGAATATTGAGGGTGGTACTTTTAACGGCAATTTGGTTGTTGATTCATCGATAACAAATGCTTCCTCTATCATTAACGTGACTGGTATTCCTTCTTTTAAAGGAACCGGTTGGGATAGTTATAAAAAATAAGAGAATTATTTGCTATCATGTTATTAGTCATGGCAGAAAGTGATTTGTAATAAAAGAAGGTCGTCCTGTCTCGAAAGGTCGGGCGGCTTTCTTTTTTTAAGATTAGAAGATTATGAAACTTAATCCCCATTTCAAACTCCGCTCCATAGCCGGAGAAATAATAATTGTGAACCAAGGTGTTCCCGATACTGATTTGACCCGTATTATTTCCTTTAATTTTTCCGCTTGCTTACTTTGGAAACGACTTTCGGGAAAGGATTTCACTTTACAAGAGGCAGCCTTGGTGTTGGTGGAATCTTATCATATTCCTCAAGAGCAGGCCGAAAGAGATGTGGTGATTTGGGCAGATGCACTAAAAAAATGTTCAGCCTTACTTGATTGATATAACAATGGATATAATACTCGATAAACCGGAGCAAATGCTATTTGCCTTGCTCCGATCCGCGTTGAACAGCACAAAGCCGGTTAGTGAAATCCTTTTTACCGATATATCTCCTGCCCTTTGGCAGGCGTGTTACAAACTAGCTTGCACTCAGGGAGTGATGGCCTTGGCATGGGACGGAATACAGACCCTGCCGGCCTGTTTGCAACCCCCGAAGGCTTTGAAATTAAACTGGGCGATGGCGGTAGAGAACTATGAAAAACGCTACCGGCGGTACTGCCATACCATAGCCGAACTTTCAGCTTTTTATAAAACGCATGGCATTACCACGGTCCAGTTGAAAGGAGTGGGCCTCTCCACCTATTATCCCATTCCTTCGCACAGGGAAGGGGGAGATATAGACATCTTCACTTATTCGGCAGACCATTCCCGGAAAAGTGATGCCGAGGCCAACCGGCTGGCAGACCGGTTAATGGAAGAAAAAGGAATAGAGGTAGACCTTGAACACTCCGAAAAGCATAGTATGTTTTACTATAAAGGTATTCCGATAGAAAATCATAAAACCTTCATTAATTCGGAAACATACCGTATAGCGGTGAAGATGGATAAGCTCCTTCAAGAACTATTACAACCCGTATCGGCGGAATTGGATGGAAAATATCCCATTTTCATTCCATCTTCCACTTTTAATACAGTATTTCTCGCTTTTCATGCCGCCCAGCATTATGCACGCGGCCTGGCACTTCATCATCTTTGCGACTGGGCTTGTCTGCTGAATAGATACGGCCTGCATATTCCTGAGGAAGTGACGGATATTCGTTTTAGAAATATGATGCTGGCAATGACTCACCTTTGTAATGATTATTTAGGAACTTCCGTTCCTGTATATGGAGGAGAAGGGTTGGCGGAGGAAATCTTGCGGGAAATCATCCGGCCACCCTATACTAAGTTTGTTCCGGCGAAGAATAAATGGAGCATTCTGGTTTATAAAACCAAACGTATGCTGCATACTCATCGTGCGTGTAACAGCGTGTTGCGCATTTCACTGTGCAAATGGGTTGGAAATTCTATTCTGTTGCATCTGCGTTCTCCCTATACCATCTTCCAAACGGAACGAAAATAAACGGTTTATGTTGAAAAGAATCTGCCGTTTGTTGTTGCCTGATGAAAGGAAAATGGGGATAAGGGTGGTTTGTGCCGTATTTCTTTGCGCATTACTTAACTTTGCCGGACTCGCTGCCCTGTTGCCTGTCTTGTTTTTTCTGTTGGATGACGGGAGGGATAAAGATGCCGCCCTGTTATTTTGTCTGGTGGCAATAGTCTTTATTTTGGTGAAAAACGCTTTGGTAGCGGGGCTTTCACGTTTTCAAAACCATTTTCTGATGTCTCTTTACCGTCGGCTCAGCTTTTCTCTCTTTACTTCTTACTATCAACGGGGATTATTATTTATACGCAGCAGGGGGAGTATCCGGCTGGGCTATGAGGTAAACTATATTTGTTATGCTTTTTCTTTAAATCTTCTTTCCTCCTTGCTTCGCATGACAGGAGAACTGCTGCTTATTTTATGGGTGACGGCAGCTTTGTTGGTTTACGCTCCGTTGACGGTACTGATGCTGTATATTGCCTTTCTGCCTTTTATGTTGATTTACGGATGGGGGATCAGGAAACCGATGCGCCGTTATGGTGAGCAGGAGCAGCAGGCTCGTCGTGAGCAGTCCCGGCTGGTCACGGAAACGATGAAAGGGTATGCCGAATTGGAACTGAATGCGGCGTTTCCTTTTTTTCAGCAGGCATTCGCCGAGAGGATAAGGAAAATCAGTGAGAGCCGTTTGAAACTGGAAATGATACAGCATCTTCCTCTTTGCCTTTCCGAAATGGCGGTCATATCGGGGCTGACCTTGCTCACCGTTTTCGGAACAGGAGATATCAAAGCGCTGGTAGGTGTCTTTGCTGTGGCGGCTTTCCGGCTGTTACCCGCTTTGCGCGGCATCTTAGGTGGTTGGACACAAGTACAGAATGCGGTCTATTCTCTGCGGATTATAGAGGAAGGGTTGGGGGATAAGGGGATAGAAACAGTTTCTCCATCATGGGGGCAGGAAGCGTTTTCTTTTCAAAAAGAGATACGGATAGAACACCTCACCTATGCTTATCCTGAAAGTAAAGAGGTTCTAAAGGACTTTTGTTGTACTATTCGTAAAGGGGAATATGTAGGTATCTGTGGTGAGAGTGGTGTGGGTAAGTCTACCTTGTTTTATCTGCTTTTGGGATTTATCACTCCGGATAAAGGCGCTATTCGGATAGATGGCAGGTCGCTTGCCGATGTGCCGAGGCAGGAATGGCATCGCAAGGTGGGATATGTGCAACAGGAAGTGTTTGTGCTGGATGGGACCTTGGCGGAAAATATTGCTTTGGGATGCCGGTTTATAGATAAGGAATGGGTAGCGGAGATAGTGAGGCAGGTGAGATTGGATGCTTGGGTGGATGAATTGCCGCAAGGAATGGATACTCCTTTGGGTGAAGGGGGAGGAAGGCTTTCGGGAGGTCAGAAACAACGGGTAGGCATAGCCCGTGCTTTGTATAAGAAAGCGGAGGTGCTTCTACTGGATGAGGCTACTTCTGCATTGGATAATGAGACTGAACGGGCTGTCAATGAAATGCTTCTCAGTCTGATGAAGGAGTGTAGGGGGCTGACTATTCTTACGATAGCCCATCGGGAAAGCTCATTGGCATATTGTCATCGTGTAATCAGATTAAATGGAAAAGACAATGGATCAAATTTATAAAATAGGTGGCCACTGCTTCGCATTGCCGGACGAAAGGTTGATGGAGGTGGTGGATGGTATCAGCGGTTTCAAGCCTTTTATTTGGCAACCGGATCTGGTTTTGGTAAAAGATGTATACGAGGGTGCTTGGTTGCCGGATTTTACTGTTTGGGAGGGAAACGGTTGGGATTTTCCGGCTTTTCAGAGAAAGTCCTATGGGTTCGGATATGAAGATGTAACCGGTACTTTCGGTGTGAGTGGGGATAGTTTTTTGTTGGAACTGGCTCCGCAGGGAGAACCGTCGCTTTATCTCCGGACGATGGGTGAAACTGGGAAAGGTATCTGTTTATATGGTCATTATTCTCCCCGTCTTTTAAGATTTGCCTTATGGATGGGGTATGGCCTGATGACGGTACGGAAAGATACGGTTGCCTTGCATGGCAGTTGTATTGTTTATAAGGGGAAAGCGGTTCTTTTTTTAGGTGAAAGCGGAACCGGCAAAAGTACCCATACTCGTTTGTGGAGGGAAAATATAGCAGGAAGTAAGTTGCTGAATGATGACAGTCCCATTGTGCGTTATGAAGAGGGGGGCGTGTGGGTATATGGCAGCCCGTGGAGTGGGAAGACTCCTTGTTATAAGGCGGAATGTTATCCGTTGGCCGGATGTGTACGTTTGTCACAAGCACCGTATAATAAGATACGGAGATTGAACACTTTGCAGGCTTATGCAGCTTTGCATCCGTCTGCTCCTCCTGCATTTGCATACGAGGAGGAATTATACAGTGGGGTTTGTAGTCTGTTGGAAAAGATGGTTTCATCCATTCCTGTTTATCATCTGGAGTGTTTGCCCGATGCGGAGGCGGTGAAATTAGTATGTCGTACTTTATATGGAGATGGGTATGAAGCGGATAGCGAATGAATGTTTCTTTGCGTGGGTGGAGTCGGAAATCAAAAGTGGCAGGAGTGTGAAGTTCCGGGTGAAAGGCAATTCCATGATGCCTTTACTGAGAAATGGGAAGGATGAAGTGGTGGTGGGGCCGTATGATAAGGAGGAGTTGAAACTTTTTGATGTCATTCTGTTCCGGCAGACAGACCGGTATGTATTGCATCGGATTATTCAAAAAAGAGGCAGTCGTTATTTGATGCAGGGAGATGGCGTTTGTCGTTTTTATGAGGAATGTGAGGACACGGATATCATCGGGGTGGTGAGAAGGGTATGCAGACCTTCCGGAAAGAAGATTGAAACAGATTCCGCCTGTTGGCGGTTGGAAAGCCGTTTGTGGTTGGGACTTGGTGGATGCAGAGGAATGGTGTTGCGTGTCCTGAATAGATTGGGTTGTTGGCTCCTTTTTTGACGAAAGCCGTCAGCTTGGAAGGAAATATTATTCATAAAGCAGGTATTTCTCTCTCATCTTTTTGTAGGCTTCCAGTTCATTCTGCCATCCTGCACGGATTTCTTCTTCACTGGCTCCTTTCGTGATTTGTTCCCTTACGGTACGGTTCCCTATCAACAGGTCGAACCATTGTGGGCGGGTAAAGAACTTGTCCGCTTTTCCAAGGTCTTGATAAGCTTGATAATAGGTGATGATGTATTTTAAAGAGAATCCTTTCGGGGCGGTGATATGGCGGAGATTATTGCCATAGCAGTATTGGTTTTTATACATCGGATTCTTATCAAAGCCTTCCAAGGCTTCCGGTCTGAAAGAAAAGGAGGAGATGCGGATATCCGGTGAACCGATTACTTGAAAAGGATAAAGAGTACCTCTGCCCACACTGATGGCTGTACCTTCAAACGGGCAGAGTGAAGGATATAAGGCAATTGCTTGGTCGTTGGGCAGGTTGGGAGAGGGCTTTACCGGAAGCGAATAGGGTTGTCCGTGTTTCCAACCTTCTACGGGGATAACGGTCAACGCGCATTTTTTGCCATTGGATAACCAGCCTTCACCATTGATCATTTGAGCCAACTCGCCTACAGTGCAACCGTGTAAAATAGGTATGGGATGCATGCCCACGAAACTTTTCTGATTTTTCTGTCGCACAGGACCGTCCACATAATCGCAAGGATTGGGACGGTCTGTGATGACCAGTTGTTTCCGGTTCTCGGCACAAGCTTCCATTATATACTGCATGGTGCTGATATAGGTATAGAAACGGGCGCCTACATCCTGAATGTCAAACACAATCAGGTCTATATCCTGTAGCTGTGCCGCAGCCGGCTTTTTATTTTTACCGTAAAGGGACAGGATGGGTACTCCTGTACGGGTATCTTTTCCGTTCTTTATGGTTTCTCCGGCATCGGCGTCACCCCGGAAGCCGTGTTCGGGAGCGAATACCTTTTTTATTTGTATATGCGCTGCCAGCAGGGTGTCCAACAGATGAGTTTCTCCTACCCTGGAGGTTTGGTTTACAACCAATGCTACACGCTTCCCTTTTAATATAGGTAAGAGGTGGTCCATCTGTTCGGCTCCGGTAATAACTTTTTGCGCGGTCACGGCGTTGAAAGTAAACAAGAGGCAGCATAGGAAAATGTATTTTGTTTTCATGATATGTGGTGATTATTTTGTAATATTGCACAAAAATAAGAATTTAATTGAGAATGGACGCACTTGCTATCATTAATAAATATTATCCTGAAGATAATGAACTGAAACATATCCTGCTGACGCATAGCCGTTCGGTGGCCGATAAAGCGTTATGGATTGCCGGCAAGCATCCGGAATTGGATCTGGACAAGCAATTTTTGGAAGAAGCGGCAATGCTGCACGATATCGGTATTTTTATGACAGATGCTGATGGTATTTGTTGTTTCGGATCTTATTCTTATATTTGTCATGGATATTTGGGGGCTGATCTGATGCGGAAAGAAGGATTCCCGCGCCATGCGTTGGTCTGTGAGAGACATACGGGGGCAGGTATATCTTTGCAAAGTATTATTGACCAGCAATTGCCCGTTCCTCATCGGGATATGGTTCCGGTATCACTGGAGGAACAGGTTATCTGCTTTGCCGACAAGTTTTTTTCAAAGACACATCTGGACAAGGAAAAAAGCGTGGAGAAGGCGTTAAAGAGTATTTCACGTTATGGGGAAGATGGGATAATCCGTTTTAACCATTGGTGCGAATGTTTCTTGTAAGCCTTAAAAATAAATTAAATATCCGCTAAATAGTTCATTATTGGCGGATAATGCTTAATTTTGCCCCTCAAAAGCGTAAATGATTTGTGAATGACGCCACTAAAACGACATAGATTTATAACATTCCTACTACTATTTGCATGCCTGTTGCTTTCTTTAAGTACGGGTGCTCAACGCAGAAAGCGGAATTCTGCATCCGGCAATGATTCCCTGAAAGTAGATAGTACTTTGGTAGATACGTTGTCTATTGATACGGTTGCACCTAAAAAGAAGCAGCCGTTGGATGCGCCTGTTATTTATGAAGCAAATGACTCTATCGTATTCACTGAGGGCGGATATGCCCATCTGTATGGTGACGGTAAGGTGAACTATGAGAAAATTGAATTGACCTCTGCTGTGATTACAATGAACATGGATAGCAGTACGGTGTATGCCCGTGGTGTTCCCGACTCGGTTGGCGTGGAAAAAGGTACTCCTATCTTTAAAGATGGCGAGACTCCGTACGAGTCAAAAATCATGCGTTATAACTTCAAGTCGAAGAAAGGTTTCATCAATAATATTGTAACTCAGCAAGGTGAAGGGTATGTAACCAGTGAAGAATCAAAGAAAGGTTCCAATGATGAGCTTTATCTGCGTCACGGACGATACACTACGTGTGACAATCACGAACATCCTCACTTTTATCTGAAGCTTTCTATGGCGAAAGTACGTCCCAAGAAGAATGTAGTATTTGGTCCTGCCCAGTTGGTGGTAGAGGATGTGCCGTTGCCTCTTGCTATTCCTTTTGGCTTTTTCCCGTTCAATAGCAGTTATTCGTCAGGATTCATTATGCCTACATATGGTGATGAAATGAATCGTGGTTTCTATTTACGTGATGGTGGATATTATTTTGCTATCAGTGACCGTATGGATTTGAAAGTGCTGGGTGAGATTTTTACAAAGGGCTCATGGGGACTTTCCACGCAGTCCAATTATAATAAAAGGTACAGATATAGTGGTAATTTCAATGCCAGTTATTTGGTAACGAAGACAGGTGAGAAGAATATGCCGGACTATATGGTTACAAAAGACTTCAGAATTGCATGGAGTCACAGACAGGATGCCAAGGCTAGTCCCAACAGTTCTTTCTCGGCTAATGTGAACTTTGCAACCAGTAGTTATGACCAGCGTAACTTGAGTAGTTTGTATAATCCGCAGCAATATTCAAATAATACCAAGACGTCTAGTGTGAGTTATTCGCGTAACTTTCCCGAGATAGGATTGAATTTGTCCAGTACATTCAATATTTCTCAGAATACACGGGACTCTTCTATCAGCGTGACGTTGCCGGACTTGAATATTTCATTGAACCGTATTTATCCGTTCAAGCGTAAGAAGGCGGTAGGTGATGAACGTTGGTACGAAAAAATCTCACTTCAGTATACCGGTCAGGTGACGAACTCTATTAATACCAAGGATAATCTGATTCTGAAGCAAGGATTGAATAAATGGACCAATGGTATGCAGCACAAAATTCCTATCAGTGCTACATTTACCTTATTCAAATATATCAATATCGTGCCTTCTTTTAACTATACCGAGCGTTGGTATATGCGCAAGGTAGAGCAGAGTTATGATCCGTCGGCACCTAATAATGTGCGGAGAGATACAATCAACGGTTTCAACCGTGTGTATAACTATGATTTGAGTTTGCAGGTGAATACCAAGATGTATGGTTTCTACAAACCGTGGAAGAAATTGTTTGGTGACAAGATTGAAATGATCCGTCACGTCTTTACTCCTTCGGTTAGCATGAGTTATGCGCCGGATTTCAGTACGTCTAGGTATGGATATGTGGGAACGTATACTTATACTGATACGGATGGAGAGGTACGTACTCAGACTTATAATCCATATGAAGGTTTGCCTTACTCCTTCTCACCCAGTGGTAAATCCGAGAATTTTACTTTCTCTATAGACAATAATGTGGAAATGAAAGTGAAATCCGATGCGGATACTACCGGAGTGAAGAAAATCAGCTTGATTGACCAGTTGGGGGCCAGCATTTCTTATAATGCAGCAGCTAAAGAGAAGCCGTGGGGAAACTTGAGTATGAATCTGCGTTTGAAACTGACCAAGAGCTATACTTTTAATATGAACGCCCAGTTTGCTACTTATGCTTATGAGTTTGATAAAGATGGTAAGGTAGTGGAAGGTAATCGTACAGAATGGTCATACGGACGTTTCGGTCGTTTTCAGGGGTATAGCGGTTCTTTTTCGTATACATTGAATAATGATTCGTGGAAAAAATGGTTTGGCCCGAAAGATGAAAAGGACAGTAAAGGGGATAAAGACAAGAAGAATGAAAATCTGGATGAGTACAGTGATGATGACAATGAAAACAAGGAGGAAGAAGATAATTCCGGCTTGAGAAAGACAGAGAAGGCGGCTATAGATCCGGATGGCTATATGGCTTTCAAGATGCCATGGTCATTGAGTTTGAGTTATAGTTATAGTATTCGTGAGGACAGAAGTAAGCAGATTAATATTAAGACGATGCGTTATCCTTATTCAATAACCCATTCATTGAATGTTTCCGGTAATGTGAAATTGGGTAGCCGCTGGAATGTGAATTATTCTTCAGGATATGACTTTAATACGAAAGAGATGTCAATGACAACGGTCAATATCAGCCGTGACCTGCACTGTTTCAATATGAGTTGTGGCTTGGTATTTGGTCCCTTTACTTCCTATAACTTCAGTATTCGTGCTAACTCCAGTATGTTGACTGATGCTTTGAAATGGGACCAGCGAAGCAATACGGGTAGTGCAGTGAATTGGTACTAGGAGAAACTGAGAATAAAAAATAAGAAATGGTTGCATGTTGTTATCGGCAACCATTTCTCATTTTTTTTATTCTGGTCTTTAATTTATGTCTACCATTCAATGGGTGTTTGCCCGTGTGCTTGCAAGTATTCGTTGGTGCGGCTGAAGTGCTTGTTGCCAAAGAAACCATTATAGGCTGACAGGGGTGACGGATGTGCGGAAGCCAGTACCAGGTGTTTGTTGCGGTCTATGAAGGCTCCTTTTTTCTGTGCATAAGATCCCCATAAGATGAATACAATATTTTCACGTTGTTCTGCCAGTATACGGATGGCGGCATCTGTAAATTCCTCCCAGCCCCGTCGTTGATGAGAGCCTGCTTGATGGGCACGGACTGTCAGTGTGGCATTGAGTAATAATACTCCTTGATTCGCCCAGCGGGTCAGATTGCCTGAAGTGGGGATGGGAGCACCCAAATCGCTTTGTATTTCTTTGAAAATATTTTGTAGGGAAGGGGGAAAAGGTACTCCGTCATTAACGGAAAAGCAGAGTCCGTGCGCCTGGCCGGGACCATGGTAGGGGTCTTGGCCGATAATGACGACTTTCACTTTATTAAACGGGCACAGATTGAAGGCGTTGAATATAAATCTACCCGGTGGGTAAATAGTGGTAGTCTGGTATTCGCTTCTTACAAACTCTGTGAGTTTGATAAAGTAATCTTTTTCAAATTCGGGTGCCAGATGTTGTTTCCAGCTTTCTTCTATTTGTACGTTCATAGGCTTTCTTTTTATTAAAAATGTGCGTTAAAGATAGGGGTTATTTGTAAAAATGACAAATAAAAAGAGGATGACTTTTGTATCACCCTCTTCTTCGATTGCTGATAGATTATAATCAAATAAGTTGCATACCCAATTGAGCGCATTCTTTTCTCATATCTTCGGGCCATATACTGGCTTGGATTTCACCTATATGGGCTTTCTGTAAATAAAGCATACAGAGTCGTGATTGTCCTATACCACCGCCGATACATAAAGGCAGAGTTTCATCCAACAAGCGTTTGTGGAAGTACAATTCTTTACGCTTTTCCTGTCCGCTGAGTGTCAGTTGGCGGAGTAACGCTTCTTTGTCTACACGGATACCCATAGAGGAAAGCTCAACAGAACGGTCTAATATTTTATCCCAAACCAACAAGTCACCATTCAGGCCGGGGAGTCCGGTTTCCGGATTAATTGTGGTGTAGTCATCATAGTCAGGTGCACGCAGATCATGTTCTTTACCGTCACTCAGTTTACATCCTATACCTATAATAAATACAGCACCATATTTTTGCGCAATAGCATGTTCGCGTTCTTTCGGAGTTTTGTCGGGATACATTTGGCAAAGCTCTTCTGAGTGGATGAAATGAATGTCATGTGGCAGGAAGGGTTTGATCTGCGGATACATTTCGCATACCATATATTCTGTGCGGCGCATGGCTGCATAAATACGGGTTACTATTTGTTTCAGGAAATCAACTGTGCGTTGTTCTTTGGTAATTACACGCTCCCAGTCCCACTGGTCTACATATAGTGAGTGGAGATTACCTAATTCCTCATCAGCCCGGATGGCGTTCATGTCGGTATAGATGCCATAACCCGGTTCTATATTGTAATCGGCCAAAGTCAGCCTTTTCCATTTTGCCAATGAATGGACAACTTCGGCCTGTGCGTCTCCCAAGTCTTTAATAGGGAAAGATACCGGCCGTTCGGTTCCGCTCAAGTCATCATTGATACCCATTCCCTTCAATACAAATAGCGGGGCGGTGACACGGCGCAGACGTAATTCTGACGACAAGTTCTGTTGAAAGAACTCTTTTATTTGCTTAATGCCTAACTCTGTTTGTTTTAAATCAAGCAAGGCTTTATAGTTAGCTGGTTTAATTAGGTAACTCATTGTAAAATAGATCTAATTGTTTTAATTGCTTGCAAATATAGAAATTATTTGTGATATTGTTATATATTTGGGTAAAAATATAATCAAATTGATTGTTTTGTTCTTAAATTAATGTGCAAAATATTATTTTGATAGATAAATATCTCAAATTATTAGGAGAAAGACAATATATTTTGTACTTTTGCACGTCCAAGTTTCAGACGCACCCGTAGTTCAATGGATAGAATACCGGATTCCGGTTCCGACGATATGAGTTCGATTCTCATCGGGTGTACAATTCAGTAACCTCTTTGCAAAGAATTGCAAGGAGGTTTTTCTTGTTATATCTTCTCCGTATGAACTTTTTTTTCTTTTTTGAGTTATTCCCTTATGTAACTTTTTAAAATATGCCTTAATATTTAGTTTATTCTAAAAAACAAACACTAATAAAGGATATAGTTCCTTTTATTCCTTGTATATACTAAATATGCGTGCATATATTCGCTGTTGATTTTAAAATTATTTTCTTTTTGAGGTGTTTTAAAACTAACGCTTAATTAAACTTTTTTATTTAAACATTAATTTATCAACCAAATCTGAGATTCATGAAGAAAGCTCTCTTTTTTATCGTATGCCTCTGTTTTGCAATAAACATGATGGCGCAAACAAAAACGATAACGGGGGTAGTGGTAGATGCCACTGGTGAACCTGTTATCGGAGCGAGTGTCCTGGAGGTGGGGACAACAAATGGTACAATAACTGATGTAGACGGTAACTTCACTATCCAAGTACCTGTGGGGGCGAAACTGGATGTAAGTTATATAGGCTACAAAACACAACAAATTGTTGTGGGAGTGCCAAACATCTACAAGGTTGTTTTAAAAGAAGATGCAGAAATGCTGGATGAGGTCGTGGTGACTGGTTATGGAATGAGTCAGAAACGTTCGTTGATGACGAACTCTATTTCGAAGTTGGACGATAAAGTGTTGCAGAATGCGGCTATGAGTAATGCGGCTCAATCCTTGCAGGGGACTGTCAGTGGGCTGCGTGTGACAAATACTTCGGGTAAACCGGGTAGTTCGCCCAATATCGTATTGCGTGGTGGTGCTTCCATAAACAAGAATCTGGAAGGTCCGTTGGTCGTGGTGGATGGCCTTGTGCGTTCTATGGATGATATCAATCCTTCGGATATTGAATCCATACAGGTGTTGAAAGATGCGGCTTCCACAGCTATTTATGGTGCCCGTGCCAATAATGGTGTGATTCTGGTGACAACCAAGAAAGGGGTGGAAGGCAGAACACAGATTACTTACAAGTTCAAAGGCGGTGTGAACTTTGCGCGTGAAGGATATAAATATCTGGATGCCGGTGACTATTTGTATTATCAACGTTTGGGATGGCAGCGTACCAATGGCGGTACAAGTATGGAGAACCAGAAAGGTTTTGGAGTTAACTCCGGAGTGGATCTGGCTTTCATGACAGAGGCCAACAAGCATTTATTGAATGAAGGATGGCAATTTATGGCGGACCCTACAGATCCTGATAAAACTTTGATTTTTAGAAATCATGCCGGTGAACTGCATGACCTGACTTTCCGTAATGCCGCGTTTACCCAAGATCATTATTTGAATCTGTCGGGAGGTAATGACAAAGGAACATTTTCTTCATCTTTGGGATACTATTCAGAAGATGGTCAGATTATTTCCACCAATTATCAGCGTGTGAATGGAACTATCAACGGCTCGTATAAATTGTTACCTATTTTGACAGTGAATGCCGGTGGTAGTTTTTCATGGTCCAAGATGCCCGATTTATGGACTTACGATCTGAAAAGCCCTTGGAATGGAGAAACGGGAGAGTATGAGTTGTTCTATCGTACTATGAGTATGTTTCCCACTTGGAACCCGTGGAATGAGGATGGAAGTCCTGCTGCCGGATGGAGTAATCAGGATGGTAATCCTTATTATTGGAAAGATAAGCTGACTCGTTCTACGACGAACCGTAAGACTTCGTTTAATATTGGTTTTGCTTTAGAAATTATTCCGCAGCAATTGTTTCTGAACGGAAACAGCTCTATGTATTATACCGATTATCAGTTTGAATTGTTCGAAAAGAAGTATCAGCAGATAGGTCAGGCTCCTAACACCAATCGTAATGCTTCGCAAACAAATACAAAAGTATTTCAACAACAACATGCATTGACTTTGGAATATAAAAAAGGTTTTAGCGGACATAATATCAATGCTATGCTAGGTGGCGAGTATTTTGATTATCAATATCAGAACTTGGAGGCGCGTGTCTCCGGTGCTCCTACAGATGATATACCTACTTTGAATGCGGGTACTAATCGTACTTATACTACTTCCATCAAGACCGGTTATCGTATTCTTTCCGGTTTTGCCCGTGTTAATTATGATTATAATTATCGTTATATGGTGTCGGTGGTAGCCCGTTATGACGGTATCTCTAAACTATCTGACAATCGTTGGGGATTCTTTCCGGGTATATCCGCCGGTTGGAATGTGCATGAGGAAGCTTTCTTTAAAGATTCAAAGTTTGCGGAAGTAGTATCCTTGATTAAACCGCGTATCAGCTATGGGTTGAACGGGAATGTAAATGGTATTGGTAACTTTGATGTATATGGTAAATACGGTTCGGTGGGTGCTTATAATGGTAATCTGGGTTATTTGAATACCGGAGTGGTTAATAGTAAATTGCGTTGGGAAAAGAGTCATACGTTTGAACTGGGTCTTGATCTGGGCTTTTTCAATAATCGGGTTCACATGATTATGGACTATTATAACCGTACGACTTCCGATTTGCTGACTGATGTGAATTTGCCGGAATATACGGGATTCCCTTCGTTCAAGACGAATCTGGGTACTATCAGTAACCGTGGCTTTGAATTGGAAGCCAAGGTGAATCTGCTGACAAAGAAGGACTGGTCATGGGATGTCACCGCTAATACTTCGTTTGTGAAGAATATGGTGAAGAAGCTGCCTTTTAATGGGAATGCGAACAACCGTCAGGGGGGTGAGCAGATATGGGATCCAAAATCCAACTCATTGGTTTGGGTAGGCGGTATTCAGGAAGGAAAAAGCTTGGGTGATATCATTGCTTATAAACAAGTACGTATCTTGCGTGACTGGGATGATGTGAGAAACCATGCCGGTGATTTTGTGGATGAAGTTGCCAACCTGTATGGGCCGAATAAAGCTGCCGAATATGCAGGAAAGCCGGGATGGAAGCCTATTGAGCCTGGAGATGTATTGTGGGATGACAAAAATGGTGATAACATAATAAACTCATACGACCGTCAGGTGGTGGGTAATATCTATCCGAAATGGACCGGTGGTTTTTCTACCACGCTAAACTATAAAAACTGGTCTTTGTATGGTCGTTTTGACTATGCGGTAGGTCATACCATTTACAATGATTTGAAAGCAAGAATCTTGGGGCAGTATAACGGGTCGTTCAATTTGATTACGGATGTCAGAAATTCGTGGTCTGAAAACAATACGGAAACTAGTATCCCTAAGTTTTATTGGGCTGACCAGAATGCGAAAAAGAACATTACCCGTTCCAATAATGGTACAACGAATCTGAACAATAATAACTCTACTTTCTATGAAAAGGGGGATTATTTGTGTCTGCGTGAGGTAACCTTGAGTTATAAATTCCCGAAGAATCTTATAAATAAGGTGTTCTTGACCGATGCGTCCGTGTATGTTACGGGACAGAATTTATTCTATATTACCGGATATGACGGAACCTCTCCGGAACCGGTTATGGATATTCAGGCAAATGGTCGTGGTGGTATAGACAATGGACGTTATCCTACACCAAGAACCGTTTTGTTTGGTTTACAATTGTCATTTTAATATGTAAAAAAGAGAAAGTATGAACATAAAAAAGGTAATATTGGCTTTTGCCGCATCGGCTATGTTGGCCGGTGGATGTACTTCGTTGGATATGGACCCGGTGAGCGATATCACTGACTTGAATTACTGGAAAACTCCGGAACAGTTTGATTCATTTGTTTTTGGACTGCATAGTCGCTTCAGAAGCCATTCGTGGAATATGTTTTTGTTGGGTGAGGCAAGAAGTGATGTCTTTGGGGGAACTCCTTTTGGTGGAGAAGCCACCCAGGGGATGGAACGTTTTCCTTATAATACATTGAATGCGGAGAATCCCGGAATCAGCGGATTTGGTGATTTGTATCAGAATATCAATCAGATGAATTTGTTTATCAGCAGGACCCTCCATGCGGATGTTCTGACTGAAAGTGCTAAGAACTATTATTTAGGACAGGTGTATGGATTGCGTGCCTACTATATGTATCAGTTATACCGTTCATGGGGAGATGCCGTGTTTACGGAAGAGCCCAGCTTGGGTTTTGAAGTGGGTAAATTGGCAAAAGCGGCGACTCCGGCTGCCGAAATCTTTGAGCAGGTAAAAAAAGATATAGAATCTTCTTTAAGTTATTTTGGGCCTGATTATACCATAAAGGAAAAAAAATCGCTGTGGTCAAAGGCTGCCACATTGATGCTGAAAGCGGATGTATATTTGTGGAGTGCCCATCGTGACGGGGGAGAAGGAGATGCCCGGACAGCAAAGAATGCGTTGGTTGACATACAGAATAATATCAGTCGTAGCAATCTGGACTTGATGGATACTTACCAGGGAGTGTTTGCTTATGATAATAAAGGTAATAAAGAGATTATCTTTACCATTCATAATGAGTTGTTTGAATACAACCTGTGGAATGGAAATAATGATTTGTTTCCGCAGGCGGATTATTTAGGGAAATTCTATAATGCGGATGGTACTTTGATAAATACGTCTGTCGAGAATAATTTCGGTATCATGCGCCTGATGGTGAAATTGGAAAACTTCAAGAAATTTCTGCCGGGAGACACTCGTCGTGACGTTACATTGAAAGATGTATATAATAAGGTGGAAAATGGCGAGTTGGAATTGGTGGGGCTGTATCCGCATAAGTATTGGGGAGTTATGAATGGAAGTACACGGGTGAGATGTGATGATTATCCTATTTATAGATATTCGGATTTGCTATTGATGCTGGCTGAGGCGAAAGTGCTTTTGGGTGAGGATCCGGCTACAGAGATAAACCGGGTGCGTCAGCGTGCGTTTGGTGATGCGTATGATGCTTCAACAGTGGGATTCCCCAATCAGGAAATTGATAAGTATCCGGCGGATGCTGTTCTGCAGGAACGTTTGTTTGAATTTATGCTGGAAGGAAAACGATGGTATGACTTGCGGCGTTTTGGCGATTCGTACGTACTTGACTATACTCCGGCGGAGTCTGCCCGTCTGCTTTGGCCTATCAACCAAGGAGCTCTTACTAATAATCCATTGTTGAAACAGACGGTTGGTTATTAAATTTTTGTCTGATAAGTATCCTTAATTGCATAAAAAGACGGTATTCTTTATGAAATTAATAAAGAAACCGTCTTTTTATTTTCTAATTTCAATAAAAACTTTTATTTTTACACCCGTAAAATTATAAATATTATGAGAAACCCTAGCTTATTACTGCTAATTGTTGTTTTTATATTAGCACCCTTCAAGTTAAGTGCGGCGGCAGATACGGTTGCTGTCCGCGAAACCCGGATTCCTGTGTTGATTGAAAGGCAGGATAATGAGTTGTTTCATTTACGTATAGAGGCTGCTCAAAGTCAGATGCTGAATGAAGTGAAGTTGGACTTCGGCAAAGACGTGAATTTAAATGAAATTGAATCTGTGAAACTTTATTATGGTGGAACTGAAAGCGTGGAGAGGAGAGGAAAGACTTATTTTGCTCCGGTAGATTATATATCTAATAATACTCCGGGAAAAACATTGGCTGCCAATACTTCTTATTCCGTTTTGAAGTCGGAAGTAAAGGCCCCGAAGCGCGAGGTTATATTGAAAGCTGACCAAAAATTGTTTCCGGGAGTGAATTATTTTTGGATTAGCCTGCAAATGAAGCCTATTGCTTCTATCTTGTCTAAAGTGTCGGCAAAAGTGGTGGAAGCTAAGATTGACGGACAGATTGCTCCTTTGAAGATAGTTCGTAAGGCGGATACCCATTATATGGGGGTAGGCGTGCGCCATGCCGGTGATGACGGGGCTGCTGCCTATCGTATTCCCGGGTTGGTCACTTCAAATAAAGGAACCTTGTTGGGGGTATATGATGTACGCTATAATAATAGTGCGGATTTACAGGAGTATGTGGAAATAGGTCTGAGCAGAAGTACGGACGGAGGGCAGACTTGGGAGAAAATGCGCATTCCGATGGCATTTGGTGAATATGATGGTCTGCCTAAAGCACAGAATGGAGTAGGTGATCCTGCCATTTTAGTTGATAAAAAGACAGGAACTATCTGGATTGTTGCTGCCTGGACACATGGTATGGGGAATGGTCGTGCGTGGTGGAATTCACAAACAGGTATGGACCGTAATCATACAGCGCAATTAATGATGGTGAAAAGTGATGATGATGGTAAAACCTGGTCGGAGCCTATGAATATAACAGAACAGGTGAAAGATCCGTCATGGTATTTCTTGCTGCAAGGTCCCGGTAGAGGTATCTCTATGGAAGATGGAACATTGGTCTTTGCCAGCCAGTATATTGGCAGTGATCGTATTCCTAATGCCGGTGTTATATACAGTAAGGATCATGGAAAGACATGGAATATCAGCACATTGGCACGCACTAATACTACTGAATCTCAGGTAGTGGAAGTGGAACCGGGAGTGCTGATGCTGAATATGCGTGATAATCGTGGCGGCAGTCGTGCCGTTTCTATAACTACAGATTTAGGTAAAACGTGGAAAGAACATGAATCTTCACGTACAGCCTTACAGGAACCGGTTTGTATGGCCAGTTTGATTAGTGTTAAAGCTAAAGAGAATGTATTAGGTAAAGACATTCTTTTGTTCTCTAATCCGAATGATACCAAGAACCGTCATAGCATTACAATCAAAGCAAGTCTGGATGGCGGGGTGACTTGGTTGCCCGAGAATCAATTGTTGTTGGATGCCGGTTGGGGTTGGGGATATAGCTGCTTAACTATGATTGACAAGGAAACAGTAGGGATTTTATATGAAAGCAGTGTGGCCCACATGACTTTCCAAGCGATAAAATTGAAAGATATTGTAAAGACCAAATAAATAATGAAACGCTGGTTTTCTAGTTTTATTGGTATGATACTGGTTTGTGCTATAACCATAGCACAAACCAGTATCTCATTACTTCCTAAACCTCAGTTGTGTAAGGATACGGGGAAGAACTTTACTATGGGAAAGGTGAAACTTTCTACTCCGGTATTGAGGCCGGAGTGGGAAGTTTTTATCATGAATGCGGGTGGTGAGATTGTTGAACACTCATCATCGGTGATTGAAGTGGAACTGGTTCCGTCTATTGATGAAGCTAGGTTAAACCGGGATGAAGCCTATCGTCTTTCTGTTTCAAACAAGCGAATAAAGATAGAGGCTGTAACAGAACAGGGTGTGTATTGGGCTATGCAGACACTTCGGCAATTGGAGCAGAAAAAAGGGAAAAGAAGCTCTGTTGCCGGATGTGAGATTGTAGACTGGCCGGCATTCAGGATACGCGGATTTATGCAGGATGTGGGACGCAGTTATATTTCAATGGAAGAATTGAAAAGAGAGATAGAGATTTTATCCCGGTTTAAGATTAATGTATTTCATTGGCATCTTACGGAAAACCAGGCATGGAGATTGGAAAGTAAAATTTTTCCTATGCTGAATGATAGTGTGAATACTATCCGTATGCCGGGTAAATATTATACGCTGGAAGAGGCACGCGATTTGGTGGATTTTTGTAAGAAACATCAGGTGTTGTTGATTCCTGAGATAGATATGCCAGGGCATAGTGCTGCCTTTGTGCGTGCTTTCCGCCATGATATGCAAAGTCCGGAAGGGATGAAAATATTGAAACTGTTACTGGATGAGGTGTGTGAGACATTTGATGTGCCTTATTTACATATAGGTACAGATGAGGTGGAGTTTACCAATCCGCATTTTGTACCCGAAATGGTGGCGTATGTACGCTCAAAAGGGAAAAAAGTAATATCCTGGAATCCGGGCTGGCACTATAAACCGGGGGAAATAGACATGACACATTTGTGGAGTTACCGTGGAAAGGCGCAACCGGGTATTCCTGCTATCGATTCCAAATTTCATTATCTGAATCATTTTGATGTTTTCGGTGATATTGTAGCTTTGTATAACAGCCGTATTTATGATCAGGCAGAAGGCAGTGAGGACGTTGCGGGAACTATATTGGCTTTGTGGCACGATCGTTTGATTGACAATGAGTGGAATCTGGTTATTGAAAATGGCTTGTACCCCAATATGCTTGCTATTGCCGAGCGTGCCTGGAGAGGGGGAGGTACGGAATATTTTGACGGACTGGGTACGATACTTCCCTCCGAAGACACGGAAGCATTTAAAGAATTCGCTGATTTTGAAAAGCGTATGTTGTGGCATAAGGAGCATACGTTTAAAGGATATCCTTTCGCCTATGTAAAACAGACTAATGTAAAATGGAATATTACGGATGCTTTTCCTAATGGGGGCGATATGGATAAGGTGTTCCCGCCTGAACAGGAATTAAAGGATATCTATCATTATAACGGGAATACGTATGGTGTACGTCAGGCAATGGGGGCAGGTATTTATTTGCGTCATGTCTGGGGGGATATGGTTCCTGCTTTTTATGCTGATCCTAAGGAAAACCACACGGCTTATGCATATACTTGGGTGTATTCGCCCAAGGATCAGGAGGTGGGGCTGTGGGCGGAATTCCAGAATTACAGTCGTTCGGAAATGGATCTGGCGCCATTGCCTGGCAAATGGGATTATAAGGGAAGCCGCATCTGGATTAATGGTTGCGAAATATTACCTCCTGTATGGACTGCTACGCATAAGGTGAAAAGTTATGAAGTACCTTTGGGAAATGAGAATTGCGTAGGAAGATCTCCATTGGCGGTGCATTTAAATAAAGGTTGGAACAAAGTTTTCTTAAAGTTACCTATCGGTAAGTTTAAGATGGCTGAGACGCGTCTTGTGAAATGGATGTTTACCACTGTCTTTGTGACTCCTGACGGAGAAAGGGCGGTAGAAGGATTGATTTATTCACCAGATAAACAAAAATAAAATGAAACGTATTGTCTTATTGTTATTGGGATTATTATTAGCGTTACCCCAGTTTGCTCAGGAACGCAAGTATTCTACTTTTTATGAGCAGAGAGCGACTTTGTTTGAAGAACTTCCGGTTACTTCAAAAGATATTATTTTTTTAGGGAACAGTATTACCAACGGTTGCGAGTGGGCTGAGTTGTTCCAAAATAAGAATGTGAAGAACAGGGGTATCAGTGGAGATATCTGTATGGGGGTATATGACCGTTTGGATCCGATTGTAAAGGGAAAACCGGCAAAGATTTTTTTATTGATCGGTATCAATGATGTTTCTCGGGGAACGTCTGCGGATAAAATTATTTCAGAAATAAGTATGATTGTTCGGAAAATAAAGCAAGAATCTCCAAAAACAAAATTATATTTGCAAAGTGTATTGCCGGTGAATGATTGTTACGGTATGTTTAACGGGCATACATCACGCTGGCAGATGGTAAAACAAATTAATGATTTGTTGGAACCATTGGCGGTAAAGGAAGGAGCTGCCTATATTGATTTGTATAGTCATTTTGTGGAGAAAGAGACAGGCAAGATGAATCCAGTATATACTAATGACGGATTACATTTATTAGGAAAGGGATACTTGCTGTGGCGTGATATTGTAAAACCTTATGTTGACCAAAAATGAAGAAGACATTAATACTGATTTTATGTTTGTTTCTTTGTACCGTTTCATTTGCACGGAAGCGGGTGAAGGTTGCTTGTGTAGGTAATAGCATTACCTATGGCATAGGTGTATCCGATCCTGATAAGGAGTCCTATCCTGCCCGGTTACAGCAAATGCTGGGTGAAGGGTATACGGTGGAGCGTTTTGGAAAGCCGGGAGCTACGTTGCTGAACAAGGGACACCGGCCTTTTATGCAACAGAAAGAGTTTAAGGATGCATTGGCTTTTGCTGGTGATGTAGTGGTTATTCATTTAGGAGTGAATGATACAGATCCGCGTGATTGGCCCAATTACCGTGATTTTTTTATAGCGGATTATCGTGCACTGATTGATTCGTTCAGAGTGGCGAATCCTGAATGTCGTATTTTGATTGCCCGTCTGACTCCGATTGCCGACCGCCATCCGCGGTTTGAGTCCGGCACACGCGACTGGCATGATGAGATTCAGCTGGCTATAGAAACGATAGCGAAATACGCACAAGTACAGTTGATAGATTTTCATGCACCTTTATATCCATATCCTTTTATGTTGCCCGATGCTGTCCATCCCGATAAGGAAGGTGCGGCTGTCTTGGCAAAAACGGTGTATGAAGGCATAACCGGTGATTTTGGCGGTTTGCAAATGCCGGAAATTTATACGGACAATATGGTATTGCAGCATGGACGTCTGCTGACTATTCAGGGAAAAGCGGATGCCGGTGAGAAAGTAACTGTTTCCATAGACAGGCAGCAACTTCAGGCTGTGACGGGAGCAGATGGAAAGTGGGCGGTGGATGTCCGGCCATTGAAGGCGGGCGGTCCATATACACTGACTGTTTCTACAGAAAAACGGAAACTGGTCTATGAAAATGTGTTGGCGGGAGAAGTGTGGCTCTGTTCCGGACAATCGAATATGGAGTTTTATCTGAATTGGAGTGCGACTGCCGCACAAGATGTTCCTCAAGCTGCAAATAGCAATATCCGTTTTTATGATATGAAAGCCCGTTGGCGTACGGATGCGGTGGAGTGGGATGCTTCGGTACTCGATTCATTGAATCATCTGCAATATTATAAGGATACACGGTGGACAGTTTGTTCGCCTGAAACAGCTGGTAATTTTTCGGCGGTGGCTTACTATTTCGGAAAGAAATTGCAGGATAGTTTGCAAGTCCCTGTAGGACTGATTTGCAATGCCATTGGCGGATCTCCTACTGAAGCATGGATAGACCGTAGTACATTGGAATATCGTTTTCCGGCTATTTTACGTAATTGGATGCAGAATGATTTTATCCAAGACTGGGTGCGTGGGCGTGCTGCCTTGAATGTAAAGAAGTCTTTCAATAAATTGCAACGCCATCCTTATGAGCCTTGTTATTTGTATGAATCGGGTATCCGTCCTTTGGAACAGTTTCCGGTCAAAGGCTTTATTTGGTATCAGGGTGAGTCTAATGCCCATAATCGGGAGACTCATGAAAAGTTGTTCAGATTGTTGGTGGAAAGTTGGCGCAAGAATTGGGGGGATGCGGAACTTCCATTCTATTTTGTCCAATTATCCAGTATAGACCGTCCGTCATGGACTTGGTTCCGTGATAGCCAGCGTCGTTTGATGGCGGAGATTCCTCATATCGGTATGGCTGTCAGTTCAGATAGGGGAGACTCATTGGACGTACACCCCAAACAGAAAAGAGAAGTCGGTGAACGGTTAGCTGCATGGGCTTTGAATAAAACATACGGATATAAAAATGTCATTCCTTCGGGACCGCTTTATAAATCAGTCGTATTTAGTGGAGGTGCGGCTTATATTTCTTTTGATTATGCGGAGAAGTTGTCCACTTCGGATGGGAAACCGGTTCGTACATTCGAAGTGGCAGGTGATGATGGATTATTTTATCCGGCACAGGCTGTTGTTGAAAACGGTAAAATAAAAGTATGGAGTGATAAGGTGAAAGAGCCGGAAACGGTTCGTTACGGATGGCAGCCATTTACCCGTGCCAATCTGGTAAATGGCGCCGGTTTGCCTGCTTCCACATTCCGGGCTGAATAGTATATAAATTAATAAAGATAGGTAAGATGAAGAAAACATTAAAAGTTTTGATGATGTTAGGATGCTTTCCGATGATGCTCAGTGCAAAGGAGTATAAGAAGTCAGAGAGTCTGAGTCTTGATAAGGGATGGGAGTTCGCCCAGGTCGGCCGGAATGAATGGTTGCCGGCTACGGTGCCCGGAACGGTACATCAGGATTTGATTTCTCATAATAAACTGCCCAATCCATTTTATGGGATGAATGAGCAAAAAGTGCAGTGGGTGGAGAATGAGGACTGGGTCTATAAAACTACTTTTAATGTGACAGATGAGCAACTCTCGCGGGATGCTGCCTTGTTGATTTTGGAAGGATTGGATACGTATGCAGATATTTACCTGAACGGCTCTTTGTTGGAACGTACGGACAATATGTTTGTCGGCTATACTCTTCCGGTAAAAGAGGTGTTGCGGAAGGGAGAAAACCATTTGCAGATTCTGTTTCATTCACCTGTCAAGCAAACGTTGCCCCAATGGGAAACCAATGGCTTTGATTATCCTGCTGATAATGACCATAGTGATAAGCGGGTCAGTATCTATAGCCGTAAAGCGCCTTACAGTTATGGCTGGGATTGGGGAATCCGCTTGGTAACCAGTGGTATCTGGCGGCCTGTGACACTGACTTTTTATGATGTGGCACGCATTGATGATTACTATGTACGTCAGGCTTCGGTAACAAAAGATCTGGCGAAAGTTGAAAACCTCCTGACTGTAAACAGTGTTTCTGCAACTCCTCAGAAAGCGGAAGTAACCGTTGCTTATTCTTATAAGGAGGGTGAAAAGGTAACCGAACAGAAAGAGGTGACATTGCAGCCAGGAACAAACCATATTCTTCTTCCCATAGAGATACGGCAGCCTCATTTATGGATGCCTAATGGTTGGGGGGAACCTGCATTGTATGACTTTGAAGCCGTAATAAAGGTGGATGGTAAAGTGATAGCTTCTCAAAAAGAGCGTATCGGACTCCGTACAATAAAGGTGGTGAAAGAAAAAGACGATCAGGGAGAATCCTTCTATTTTGTAGTCAATGGTGAACCGATGTTTGCCAAAGGCGCGAATTTTATTCCGGATGATGCTTTGCTGCCTAACATTACTGAAGAACGTTACCGCCAGTTGTTCAAGGATGTGAAAGATGCCAATATGAATATGATTCGTGTATGGGGTGGAGGGATTTATGAGGATGATGCTTTTTACCAGGCGGCGGATGAGAATGGAATTTTAGTTTGGCAGGATTTTATTTTTGCCTGCACTACTTATCCGTCCGATCCTGCTTTTATGAAACGGGTAGAGGCCGAGGCGGAATATAATATCAAGCGTTTACGGAACCATGCCAGTCTGGCTATGTGGTGTGGAAATAATGAAATTTATGAAGGTATGCGTTACTGGGGATGGGATAAGAAATACACTGATCCCGGTATTATGGAAGGAATGAAGCAGGGTTATGACAAACTTTTCCGTGAGTTGTTGCCTCGTAAAGTAGCTGAACTTGATCCGGACCGTTTCTATATGCATGGTTCTCCGTACGAGGCCAATTGGGGACGTCCCGAAAGCTGGAAGATTGCCGACAGCCATAATTGGGGTATCTGGTATGGTCAGAAACCGTTTGAAAGTCTGGATACGGAAATTCCGCGTTTTATGAGTGAGTTTGGTTTTCAGGCATTTCCTGAAATGAAGACGATTGCTACTTTTGCCTCACCGGAAGATTATGCATTGGAATCGGAGGTGATGAATGCTCATCAAAAAGCCACTATCGGTAATTTCCTCATCAAGAAGACTATGGGACTGTATTATAAAGTACCTGAAGATTTCGATCAGTTGGTTTATATGGGTTTGGTTTTGCAGGGGGTAGGAGTGCGCCAGGGTTTGGAAGCCCATCGTCGTAACCGTCCCTATTGTATGGGGACTTTATATTGGCAGCTGAATGACAGCTGGCCGGTCGTTTCCTGGTCGAGCATTGATTATTATGGCAATTGGAAAGCGTTGCATTATCAGGCAAAAAGAGCTTTTGCTCCGGTATTGGTAGATGCTGTCAAGGAAGGGGAGGATTTGAATATTTATGTTATGTCGGACAAGCTGGAAGCGGATAAAGAGGTGACTTTATTGTTGCGTGTGATGGATTTTAATGGAAAAGTTCTGACTAAAAAGAGTATCAAGGGCGAGGTTCCGGCCAATGCTTCCACCTTATATTATAAGGAACCTTATGCGGGTATAACAACAAGTCCTCAAAATACTTTTCTTCTAATGACATTAAAAAACAAGAAAGGTGAGGTTTTATCCGAAGAAATTTATTACTTTAACCACGCAAAAGATCAGGAGCTACCGAAGACCGAGATCCGCTATAAAGTGAAGCCGATGGATGGAAAATATGAAGTGACTCTGTCTGCCAGACAGCTGGCCAGGGATGTGTTCATAGAGATTCCTGTTCAAGGTGCGAAATTTACTGATAACTTCTTTGACTTGTTGCCGGGACAGACAAAGAAAGTGATTATTACTTCAGATAAACTGAAGAAGAATGAAAAGGTTGATATAACTATCAAGCAATTAAGTGATACTAACTAATCAATTAATATCTATTATGAAAACTTTAATGGGCCTTGCAGGGCTGACAATGGCAGGTTTTATGCTTTTATCCTGTAACACAGAAGTAAAAGAAGCAAATTATCAGATAATTCCGTTACCGCAGGAAATTTCGGTAATGGATCAGGCTGCTCCGTTCATTTTGTCAAATGGAACTAAGATAATGTATCCGGAAGGCAATGAAAAGATGCAAAGGAATGCTGAATTTCTGGCAAGTTATATCAAAGATCTTACCGGAAAGTCATTGGCTGTACAAGCTGGCACAGATGGCAAGGGGATAATCCTGCAATTGGGTGGAAATGCTAAAAATCCTGAAGGATACCAGTTGAAGGTAACCAGCGACCAAGTGGTTATTTCCGGACCTACGGAAGCCGGAGTATTTTATGGCATCCAGACTTTGCGTAAATCTATTCCGGTGGCACAAGGAGTGGATATCGCTTTACCGGCGGTTGAAATCAATGACTATCCTCGTTTCTCTTACCGTGGTGCTCATTTGGATGTTTCCCGTCATTTCTTCCCGGTTGATTCGGTAAAGCGTTTTATAGATATGTTGGCTTTACATAATATGAATCGTTTTCATTGGCATCTTACAGATGATCAAGGTTGGAGAATTGAAATCAAAGGTCTTCCTGAATTGACGGAAGTGGGTTCTAAGAGAACGGAAACCGTTATCGGTCATAACTCGGGAAAATATGATGGAAAGCCTTATGGTGGCTTCTTCACACAGGAAGAAGCAAAAGAAATTGTAGCTTATGCTGCCGAACGTCATATCACGGTTATTCCTGAAATAGATTTGCCGGGGCACATGCAAGCGGCATTGACTGCATATCCTAACTTAGGCTGTACAGGTGGTCCGTATGAAGTATGGAAAATCTGGGGAGTATCGGAAGATGTGCTTTGTGCAGGAAATGATGAAACCTTGAAATTCATAGATGATGTATTGGGAGAAATTATTCAGATTTTCCCGTCAGAATATATTCATGTGGGTGGTGATGAATGTCCTAAAGTGCGTTGGACAAAATGTCCAAAGTGCCAGGATCGTATCAAAGCTTTAGGTATTAAGGCTGACAAGAACCACACGGCAGAGGAAAAATTACAGAGCTTCATTATCAATCATGCGGAAAAATTCTTGAATGACCACGGACGTCAGATTATTGGCTGGGATGAAATTCTGGAAGGCGGGTTGGCTCCTAATGCTACTGTCATGTCATGGCGTGGTGAAGGTGGCGGTATTGAGGCTGCCAAGCAGAAGCATGATGTTATTATGTCACCGAATACTTATTTGTATTTTGACTATTATCAGAGCAAGGATGTGGAACAGGAACCGGAAGCCATTGGCGGTTACTTACCTTTAGAACGTGTGTATAGTTATGAACCTATGCCGGCATCACTGACACCGGAGGAACAGAAATATATTAAAGGTGTACAGGCTAATTTGTGGACTGAGTATATTCCTACATTTAGTCAGGTGGAATATATGGAATTACCACGTATGGCCGCTTTGGCAGATATTCAATGGACAAATCCTGAACATAAGGATTATCAGGATTTCTTGCAGCGTTTGGTACGTATGGTGAAGATATATGATGTATATCAGTATAATTATGCCAAGCACGTGTTTGATGTGACTGCCCGGTTTGAGCCTAATGCGGAAACTGGTACGGTGGATGTTACTTTGTCTACTGTAGACAACTGTCCGGTATATTATACATTGGATGGCACAGATCCCACTACCGCTTCACAGCTTTATACAGAACCGGTGAAGATCAATACAAATTGTACGTTTAAGGCTATGGCTGTCCGTCCTACAGGCAATAGTCGTATTGTGAAAGAAGACATTGCGTTCAGCAAATCGACTTCAAAGAAAATAACAGCTCTACAACCTGTGAACAAGCAATATGAATTTGCCGGTATCTCTACCTTGGTGGATGGTTTGAAAGGAAATAGAAATTATAAGACAGGACGTTGGATTGCTTTTTATAAGAATGATATGGAAGCCGTGATTGATTTCGGGCAGCCGGCTGATTTCAGCAAAGTGACACTTACTACAAATGTGGAGAAGGGTGACTGGATATTTGACGCGCGTTCCATCAGTGTCGCTGTTTCAGAAGACGGTGAGAATTTCAAGCAAGTAGCTTCAGAAGAATATCCTGCAATGACTTTGGATAATCCAAACCAATTATATGAACATGTATTGAGCTTTGAACCTGTGAAAGCACGTTATCTGAAAGTATTGGCAAAGCCGGAATACAATATTCCTTCTTGGCATGGAGGCAAAGGAAATCCTGCATTTCTGTTTGTAGATGAAATTACTGTAGATTAATTGTAAAATCAGTGCTGGTGTTGCGTAGCGTTTGTCCTAAAAGATAGCTGCGCAACACTGCTTGTAAAGAATTTGTAAACTTCACCATGAAAACATGATCAGGAAAATAATATATGGCATTTATGCGATAATAGGCATGATGGTAGTGACTGCTTGTAGCAGCCGGCCGGATGTTTATGAAATATCTCTTGAGAAAATGCAGGGATTTCCTACGGAGGATGCTGGTTTTCTTAAGGGAGTTTCTGCATTATATGCGGGAGTGATTGATGGAAATTTATTAATAGCCGGAGGTTGTAATTTTCCCGATACACCGGCGGCCGATGGCGGGAAAAAAGTCTTTTACCCAGATGTATATATAACCTCTTTGTCAAATGATACGGCTTTTGAGTGGAAAAAAATAGGCCAACTGCCTCAGGCAGCAGCTTATGGAGTCACTATTTCTACTGAAAAAGGGTTAATTTGTGTTGGAGGAGCTACAGCAACCCATAGCCTGTCTGATGTTTTTCTTTTATCTTTGCAAAAAGACGTTTTGAAAAAGGATACGTTACCATCCTTACCTGCAACTATAGATAATATGGCAGGTGCATTAGTAGGACATTCACTATATATTGTCGGGGGAAATGTAAATGGCATTCCGTCCTCGGCCATGTACATGCTTGATCTGTTGGATTTGTCTGGAGGATGGAAAAAAGAAACAGATATTCCGGGTGAACCCAGAGTACAACCTGTTTGCGTGGCGCAAGACGGAAAACTTTATATATGGGGTGGCTTTGCCCCGGCTATTGAAGGGCACCAGGCTTCTTTATCGGTAGATGGATATATGTATTCTCCGGAAACGAAAGAATGGTCATCGGTTGCCACTCCGTGTGATGCAGAAGGTAATGAGATCTCTTTAGGTGGTGGAATGGGAACCTCTTTTGGCGAGGGGATGATATTGTGTGCCGGAGGAGTTGATAAGGATATATTCTTAAAGGCTCTCCAAGGTATTTATGCGGGAAAAGAATATTTGTCACATCCTGTAGAGTGGTATCGGTTTAACAGAAATCTGCTGCTCTATCATCCACAGACGAATAAATGGACTACATTAGGTGAATATGAGCAAGGTGCGCGTGCCGGAGCTGTAATAGTTTCTCAGGACGGATTCCATTACATTATTAATGGAGAACTGAAACCGGGCATTCGTACCAATGAAATTAATAGAATTAAAGAAAATAGAAGATGAGAAAATTGATTATATTGGCAGGAGCTGCATTGGGCTTGTTGTTTGCAAGTTGCACAAAGGAAGAGCAACGCACACTTTCTGTTATTCCTGCACCATTGAAGGTGGAATTGCAACAGGGAGTGTTTCCTCTGAATCCGGAAACAGGATTGTATATAGATGCGTCCGAAGGAGATAAAAAGATTTTGAAGGATTATTTGGCGGCTTCTTTCATGAAGCTGAAACCGGTAGCGGCAGAAGAGGGACATACTATTGTCTTGAAGCAAGTGGCTCAATTGCCGGAGGTAAACTCTTCCGAGGGGTATGTTCTGACGGTAACTCCTGATCAGGTACTTATTCGTGCGACTTCCGGAGCAGGACTATTCTATGGAGTTCAGACTATGCTGCAAATGGCTGATGAAAAAGGATTGCCGGTAGGAATCATTACAGACGAGCCCCGTTTTGCTTATCGTGGCTTTATGATGGATGTTTCCCGTCATTTTTTCAACAAGGAATTTATAAAAAAGCAGATGGATGCTTTGGCATATTATAAATTGAACCGTTTGCATCTGCATCTTACTGACGCTGCGGGCTGGCGTATTGAAATAAAAAAATATCCCCGTCTGACAGAATTTGCGGCATGGCGTGAGTTTCCTACATGGAAAGAATGGTGGAATAACGGACGACGGTATGAAGAAGAAGGTAGTAAAGATGCTCACGGAGGTTATTATACTCAAGATGATATCCGTGAACTGGTGGCATACGCTCAGGAACGTTTTATTACTGTTATTCCTGAGATAGAGATGCCTGCACATTCGGAAGAAGTACTGACTGCTTATCCCGAGTTGTCTTGTACACACGAACCTTACAAACAAGCCGATTTCTGTGTCGGTAATGAAAAGACTTTTGAGTTTCTGGAAAATGTGTTGACAGAGGTGATGGAACTTTTCCCGTCCGAATATATTCATATAGGAGGGGATGAGGCCGGTAAAGCCTCATGGCCCACTTGCAAACTGTGTCAGGCACGTATGAAAAAAGAGGGCTTGAAAGATGTGAACGAGTTACAGAGTTATCTGATTCATCGTATCGAGGTCTTTTTGAATGCCCACGGACGTAAATTATTGGGTTGGGATGAAATATTGGAAGGTGGTTTGGCGCCTAATGCTACTGTCATGTCATGGCGTGGCACGGAAGGGGGAATGAAAGCGGTTGATTCCGGCCACATGGCTATTATGAGTCCGGGTGAGTTCTGCTATTTTGATTCTTATCAGGATGCTCCTGATTCCCAGCCGGAAGCAATAGGAGGGTATCTGCCTTTGGCCAAAGTTTATTCATTTAATCCTGTACCCGATACTTTGAGTGCGGATAAAGTCCAGTTAGTGTATGGAGTACAAGCTAATTTATTCACAGAATATATTCCGACTCCGGAACATGCGGAAATGATGATTTATCCTCGTATTCTTGCGTTGGCGGAAGTTGCTTGGAGTGATCCTTCTGTGAAGAACTATGATGATTTTCATGCTCGCGCATTGAAAGAGGTAGAGGCATTGAAAGCTGAAGGATACCATCCTTTCGATTTGAAAAATGAGATAGGAAATCGTCCGGGAGCGGATCAGCCCATACAACACTTGGCAGTAGGTAAGAAAGTGACTTACGGACCGGATGCCGCTTATTATCCCGGCTATTCGGCCGGTGGTGATAGTGCCTTGGTAGATGGGGTGATTGGAGGCTGGACTTATGGTGACAAGCGCTGGCAAGGTTTCATAGACAAAAAAAGAATGGATGTGACCATTGATATGGAAAAAGAAACAGAAATTCATTCTGTTGGAGCAGACTTTATGCAGGTGTGTGGACCTGAAGTCTTTATGCCTTCAGAAGTAATCATTTCCGTTTCTAATGATGGTAAGGAGTTTACGGAACTGAAGCGCATGGAACACAAAGTAGTGAAGGATGACAAGGTGACTTTCACCAACTTTGGTTGGGAAGGAAATGCCAAAGCACGTTACATACGTTATCAGGCATCTTCGGGTGAATTCGGAGGTTTCTTGTTTACAGATGAAATTGTAGTGAAATAATAGAACCTATATAAACAACAAATAGCATGAAGAAACAAATTTTGTTATCGGCTGTTCTGATTTGTATCTCAGTTTTTTCTGCGGCAGCACAGAAAGAGCCGGTAGATTATGTAAACCCTTTTGTGGGTACTACTAATTACGGTACGACAAATCCCGGAGCATTAACTCCTCATGGAATGATGTCGGTGACTCCTTTCAATGTGATGGGAGTTCCCGAAGGGGATAAGGATAAAGATAAGCAATGGTGGTCCACTCCATACGAATTCAATAATAAATATCTTACCGGTTTTGCGCACGTTAACCTTAGCGGGGTAGGCTGTCCGGAATTGGGGTCATTGTTATTGATGCCTACCACCGGCAAACTGGATGTGGATTATCATAATTATGGAAGTTTCTATCAAGGTGAGACTGCAAATCCGGGTTATTATACCAATATACTGGATAAATACAATGTGAAATGTGAACTGACTGCCACCCCACGTACCAGTATGGCACGCTTTACTTTTCCTGCCGGACAAAGCAATATCTTGTTGAATCTGGGAGAGGGATTGACCAATGAGAGTGGTGCTACCGTTCGTTTTGTAAACGACCGTGAGATTGAAGGTACCAAGTTGTTGGGAACTTTCTGTTACAATCCTCAGGCAGTATTTCCCATCTATTTTGTAATGCGTATCAACAAAGTACCGGCAAAACGCGGTTATTGGAAAATGATGCGTCCGATGGGTGTGGAGGCGCAATGGGACGATACAGCCGGTAAATACAAACTCTATACTGCTTATACAAAAGAAATAAGCGGAGATGATATAGGAGTGTGGTTTACTTACGATACTGCGGCGGAAGAAGTGATTGAGGTCAGTATGGGCGTATCTTTTGTCAGCATTGAGAATGCTCGTCTGAATTTGGAAAAAGAACAGCCTTTCGGCACAACATTCGACAAACTGCGTGCGGAAGCCCGTAAGAGATGGAATGATGACCTTTCCCGTATCAAGGTAGAAGGTGGCACGGAAGAACAAAAGGGAGTATTCTATACCGCTATGTATCATACCATGATTCATCCTAATATTTTGCAGGACGTAAGTGGACAATATCCACAAATGGAGGGAGACAAGATTCTGACCACCAACCGTAACCGTTATACGGTGTTCTCATTGTGGGATACTTATCGTAACTACCATCAGTTGATGACTTTGGTCTATCCGGAACGTCAGATGGATATGATACATACTATGATGGGTATGTATAAGGAACACGGATGGTTCCCGAAATGGGAATTATATGGTCGTGAAACATTGACTATGGAAGGTGACCCCTCTATTCCTGTTCTGGTAGACAGTTGGATGAAGGGATTGCAAGACTTTGACATTGACGAAGCTTATAAGGGAATGTATAAGTCGGCCACTACTCCGGGCAAGGATAATCTGATGCGTCCGGATAATGACGATTATATGTCCAAAGGGTATGTGCCGATGGAAAGCCAGTATGACAACTCGGTTTCTCATGCTTTGGAATATTATGTTGCCGACTATGCGCTGTCCACTTTGGCGGAGGCTCTAGGTAAAAAGGAAGATGCGAAACTGTTCCGCAAACGTTCTATGGGGTATAAGAATTATTATAGCAAGGATTTCGGAACTTTGCGTCCTATCACCAAGGAAGGTAAGTTCTATGAACCGTTTGACCCGAAGGAAGGAGCGAATTTTGCACCTAGTCCCGGTTTCCACGAAGGTAACGCATGGAATTACACTTTCTTTGTTCCTCATGATATCAATGGATTGGTGAAACTGATGGGAGGTGATAAGAAATTTGTCGATAAGCTGCAAAGCGTGTTCGATGAAGGAAATTATGATCCGGCTAATGAACCCGATATAGCTTATCCTTACCTGTTCAGTCGTTTCAAGGGTGAAGAATGGCGTACACAGAAATTGGTGAAGGAATTGCTGGCTAAGTATTTCACAACTAAGCCGGATGGAATTCCTGGCAATGATGATACGGGTACGATGTCTGCATGGGCTATATTCAGTATGATGGGATTCTATCCGGATTGTCCGGGTGTGCCCGAATATACATTGACTACTCCTACTTTTGATAAAGTGACCGTTCAGCTTGATCCTAACTATTGGGGCAAGAAAGAATTGGTTATCAAGAAAGAAGGACAAGGGGATTATATAAAGGAAATCAGACTGGGCAATAAGAAAATTAATAAATATTTGATTTCGCATGATGATTTGATCAAGGCAGGTGAAATTACTTTTATAGTAACAGAAAATCCTAATAAGAAATAACTATGAATACGAAACGATTTTTGTGTGCTGCGTTAGGAGCTGTTTGTTGTTTTGCTTTTATGCAAGCGCAGGTACGTACAGAGCAGACTTTCGAAAAAGGGTGGAAATTTACGCGTGAAGATAATGCGGAATTTGCCAATCCCAGTTATAATGACAGTAAATGGCAGAACGTCACCGTTCCTCATGATTGGGCGATTTATGGTCCGTTCAGTATCAATAACGACAAGCAGGAAATGGCTATCACTCAGGATGGACAGACAGAGGCTCTGGAACATGCCGGCCGTACCGGAGGTCTTCCATTTGTAGGAACCGGATGGTATCGCCTGAACTTTGGTGCTCCCGGTTTTGAAAAAGGCAAGAAGGCTACTTTGATATTTGACGGAGCAATGAGCCATGCCCGTGTCTATGTGAACGGGCAGGAGGCAGGCTATTGGCCATACGGTTATAATTCCTTTTATGTGGATGCGACCCCTTATCTGAAACCGGGTGAGAAGAACGAGCTGGCAGTCCGTTTGGAAAACGAGCCTGAATCATCACGTTGGTATCCGGGGGCCGGTTTGTACCGCAATGTTCATCTGGTAATCAATGAAGATGCGCATATCCCGACATGGGGGACGTATGCTACCACTCCCGTGGTGACAGACAAATATGCAAAAGTGTCTTTGAAAACTTCTTTGGTTAGTCCCGAAGGAGCCAATAAGGATAATTACCGTATTGTGACGCAGATTAAGGATAAAAACGGCAAAGTGGTTGCTACCGGGGAAAACAAGTTAAGTGTTTTTGACAATACTTTGTTTGAACAGGAGTTTGCAGTAGCCAATCCTGAGTTATGGAGTCCTGAAACTCCGGTTCTTTATACGGCTGAATCCAAAGTATATGAAGGGAATACCTTGAAAGACGAATATACCACTCGTTTTGGTATCCGTACCTTGGAGATTATCCCCGACAAGGGTTTCTTTCTGAATGGAAAATTGACCAAATTCAAAGGAGTATGTAACCATCATGACTTGGGCCCGTTGGGAGGTGCTGTAAATGATGCCGCTATCCGTCGTCAGATTCGTATTCTGAAAGATATGGGCTGTAATGCAATCCGTACTTCTCATAATATGCCGGCTCCCGAACTGGTGGAGGCTTGTGACGAGATGGGTATGATGGTGATGGCGGAATCCTTTGACGAATGGAAATCGGCAAAGATGGCCAATGGATATCATAAAGTATTTGATGAATGGGTGGATAAGGATTTGACGAATCTGATTCGTCACTATCGTAATAACCCAAGTATTGTGATGTGGTGTACAGGTAATGAAGTACCTGATCAGTGGAGCGGCAGTAACGGTCCGAAACTCTCGCGTATGTTGCAGGATATTTGCCATCGTGAAGATCCCACTCGTCCTGTAACACAAGGTATGGATGCGCCCGACGCCGTGGTAAACAATAATATGGCTGCCGTTATGGATGTGGCCGGTTTCAATTATCGTCCCCATAAATATCCTGAAAACTATAAGAAGTTGCCTCAGCAGATTATTTTAGGTAGTGAAACAGCTTCTACAGTAAGTTCGCGTGGTGTCTATAAATTCCCCGTTGTCCGTCAGGCTATGAAGAAATATGACGATCATCAGTCTTCTTCTTACGATGTGGAACATTGTGGTTGGTCCAATTTGCCGGAAGACGACTGGATTTGGCACGAGGATAACGCATGGGGGATCGGAGAGTTCGTATGGACGGGCTTCGATTATCTGGGCGAACCGACTCCTTATTATACTGACTGGCCCAGCCATTCTTCTTTGTTCGGTATAATCGACCTGGCCGGATTGCCCAAAGACCGTTACTATTTGTACCGCAGCCATTGGAACAAAGATGAAGAGACACTGCACATCCTTCCTCATTGGACATGGCCGGGACGTGAAGGAGAAGTGACCCCGATCTTTGTCTATACCAATTATCCGTCTGCAGAAGTGTTTATCAATGGCAAGAGCCAGGGTAAGCGTACCAAGGATTTGACTGTAACGGCTGAAAATAGTGCGGATTCTGCTTCCATAGCAGATTTCAAGCGCCAGAAACGCTACCGTTTGATGTGGATGGATACAAAGTATGAGCCGGGAACCGTGAAAGTGGTTGCATACAATGAGAAAGGGGATGCTGTAGCCGAAAAGGAAATCCATACGGCAGGTAAGCCCGACCATATAGAATTGGTTGCAGATCGCAATGAAATAAAGGCTGATGGCAAGGATTTGTCATTTGTCACAGTGAGAGTGGTGGATAAAGAAGGTAACCTTTGTCCCGACGCACAGCATCTCATCAAGTATGCTGTAAAAGGTGCGGGAACCTATCGTGCCGGTGCAAACGGAGACCCCACTTCATTGGAACTTTTCCATGTTCCGCAAATGAAAGTGTTTAACGGAATGATGACTGCTGTTGTGCAAAGCACCGATAAACCGGGAGAAATTACACTGACCGCAACAGGTAAAGGACTTAAATCAGGTAGGCTAGTTTTAATAAGTAAGTAAAAAGATTTGTTTCAATTTCCACTATCTGTGCCCCGCTTGATTTTATTAAGCGGGGCTTATTTATTTAAAAAAGTTAGAAAATAATTGGGGAAACCTGCTTCTAAAAATGAAAAAGTTGCTATTTTTGTTGTCAAATGTAATATGCCAATTAAAAATCCTAACTTATCATAGTATCATGTTGACCCAAATCATTAACGCAAAGATTCTTACCCCACAGGGCTGGTTGAAGGACGGGTCTGTCCTTATGCGCGACAATAAGATTTTAGAAGTTACCAATTGTGATTTAGCTGTTATCGGAGCCGAGCTGATTGACGCTAAAGGTATGTATGTTGTTCCCGGTGGTGTGGAAATCCATTGTCATGGTGGTGGTGGCGGTGATTTTATGGAAGGTACGGAAGAGGCTTTCCGTACAGCCATTAATGCTCACATGAAACATGGTACTACCAGTATTTTTCCAACATTGTCTTCTTCTACCGTACCGATGATTGAGGCGGCTGCCGAAACTTGTACCAAGTTGATGGCGGAACCGGACAGTCCGGTATTGGGATTGCACCTGGAAGGTCATTATCTGAACATCAAGATGGCCGGTGGACAAATGCCTGAGAATATTAAAGATCCGGACCCTAATGAGTATATTCCTATTGTAGAGAAATGGAATTGTATCAAGCGTTGGGATGCAGCTCCCGAATTGCCGGGGGCTATGCAGTTCGGAAAATACATTACGGGAAAAGGGATTGTGGCATCTGTGGCCCATACTCAGGCTGAATATGAAGACATTCGTTCTGCATGGGATTCAGGTTATACGCTGGCCACGCATTTCTATAATGCGATGCCCGGTTTTCACAAGCGTCGTGAGTATAAATATGAAGGAACAGTAGAGAGTATTTATCTGATAGACGATATGAATGTGGAAGTGGTGGCCGATGGCATTCATGTACCACCTACCATTTTACGGTTGGTTTATAAGATAAAGGGTGTAGAACGTGCTTGTGTCATTACAGATGCTTTGGCATGTGCGGCCAGTGACAGTAACGTGGCTTTCGATCCTCGTGTCATCATAGAGGATGGTGTGTGCAAACTGGCAGACCGTTCAGCATTGGCAGGCAGTGTGGCTACCATGGACCGTTTGATCCGTACCTTGGTGCAGAAGGCGGAAATTCCTTTGGAGGATGCTGTCCGTATGGCTTCCGAAACTCCTTCGAAATTTATGGGAGTATATGACCGTAAAGGTTCCTTGCAGAAAGGAAAAGATGCCGATATCTTGATTCTTGACCAGGATTTGAATATCCGTGCCGTATGGGCGATGGGCAAGCTGGTCGAAGGAACTTATACATTATAAAAAAGAGTGCTTTCGGCAATTTGATACTCTTTATATTTTGTCATTCTGAACAGCGTTCAGAATGACAAAATGATAGCTTTCACAAGGTGAATTATTTGTCACATTTCCCTTCTGCATTGCTCTGCCGTGCGGAATATAGTGGCTACTTTTTCATCCGTAACCTCGGCATCCATATTGATGCAACATATACCTGTCAAGTTTGGATTACCCGATTGGGTTACTCGCTCTTTGATCATCCGGGCCAGTTCATCCTTACTATATCCGTTTAGTTCTACCGGATTCAACCGGATATTCAAGAAGGTATCGGGTAAGTATTCACGGAGTGTTTTCACATCTCCTCCCCAACCTACATCAAGAAAATCAAGATGTGGAATTTCTGCAAAATTCGCTGCATGCCTGTGTGGGTCTTTTCCGCAATAATGAATTCCATAAGGACGGTACTTTTCGCTCCATTCCATATCAATGGGTAAAAGGAAACTACGATAATCATCTTCGGAAATCATGGTATGCGAGCATTCCGAATGAATATATACCGGTTTCTCCAATAAGCAGGCTACACGGTTTACCGATATGGAAGTGGTCTTGGTTTCGCTATAAATATAAGAGAAAAAACGTTCTACCACACGAGCAATCGAGTAAAAATAGGCATGTGTCTTTTCCGGCTCCAATATCATATCCATCAGAATATTCTCTCCTTTCAAATCAATTGCCAGATTGAGCACGCCACCCCAATTGATATCCCCACAGACGTATCCATAGCGAGCTTTCAACTCTTCAATTAGTTTTTGCAGCTTTTTGAAAGCCGGGCTTTGAAACGGTTTTTCCTCATCCAACTCAAATCCTTCCAAGTGCGGGCAAATTACTTGAGGAGCGGCATTGGGAATATAGTCAATAGAGCATCCCAACATTTCCGAAAGTAAATATCCGGCAGCCAAATGTACAGCACCTATCTGGGGGAGATCCTTATCATAATCTTTGCCTAACCCGAACTCACCGAAACGTTCGTGCAGTTCCATTTCCATGCGTCTTTCATCTTCCACCCTGCGGATGGGGTCATAGAAAAAGCTTTCATCGAAAACAATCCCTGCATGTTTGTTCCACCACGAGGGATGAAACACAATATCTACAGGAAGTTTATAAGAACATAAATCATTCATGGCGTTAAAATCATTTATATCCTATGACGGACGAATCAGCTTTTAGTACTGCATAAAATGTCCTCTTCTATCTCTTTCAGTTCTGCCAACTCTTTGTTCACCCGTGTCAGCTCTTTAATTCTGTCAGATACATAATGGAAGAGGAAATAGTCAGTCAGAATAGCCATCAGCATCAAGATAGATATGGTCAATACCATCCACCATTGATGGTAATTATAAAAAAATACACCGAGGAATATGGTAACAATTGGGTATCCTGTAATATAGCCCCAATGAAATAACTTTTTGTATTGGAGTACATTCTTTATTTTTTTCCAGTTTTATAATTCCGATAAAGTTTAGAGCCAAAACATAAAGCAAGATTCCAAAGGTTAGTCGGCAGAAAGGGGAGAAAGTTACACCTTTGTGCTATAAAAATCTTTGTATTGAAAGTAGGTATTACAGGTCTGTTCTTTCAAATGCAATGATTTAGTAATTTTCTTAATGTAGCAGGCAGGATTACTTTTTGCGGACGTTAAAGCATTTGTCGAAAAAGTCTTTTTTGTTTTTCCCGTAAACATTCGTGTCAAGTCCTTTCCATGTCTCAGGAAATATCTTTTTAGCGAGTTCCACCTCTTCTTTAAGAACCGCAATATTATCAGTCATCAATGCCATGTTCAGTGCGCGGTTAATGCGGAAACTGGCATACTTGAGGCTGTCTGTAGCATATTCTTTTATGAGGATGGCATAGGCGGAATCGGCAGACCGATAATTTTTTTGGGCGGTAAGGCTGTCTCCGAAATAATCTTCAAACATCGCTTTCATTGACCATAAGTCGGCACTGAGGGGGGATTGTTTTTCGGCTTGCCGGAGTACAGACAGAATCTCACGGTACTTTTTGCACGCTGATAAATAACTGATTCTTCCCACATACACTTTTATATTGGTAGGGTCAATGGCTAACGCGCTGTCCAGTTTGGCCCATATTTCCTTGTCGTTTATAGAGATATGTTCACTGTCATTATTAAAGAAGAAAGTGCTGTCCAAAGAAGGAGACCATAGGTTTCCCGCTTCTGCTACCAGACGGTTGGCTTCTTGGGTGTGGAAGTTTTCTTCTGTAGTTACGGGGGTGGAATGGTGTTTGCATGAAGCTGTAAGAGTTAATAATAAGCCAAGTAAAATGGTGGTTTTCATCAGTCTGTGTATTATGGGTATTAGTTTGTTGCCAACACAAAAATAGGATAAAAAAGTGATATGTGGCAAAAAGGCAGTAAGAGTTTTGTTGCAAGTGTCGATTTTGCGCATAGGACTTCTTTTTCTAACTCATATATATCAAATATATTTTCAGATGATTGGTTATAACGGTTCTGTTTATATCAGACAATGTTTTCATTGCTTTCCGTGTACATCAAATCACTTCGTATCCTTTTGTTTATTCATTCTGTTTTTTAAGAAAGGGTCAACTACCTGATTATTTTTCTCCTTAATCCATCTTTTCCGTTATATTAAGCCTTTTTCCCCTAAAGATTAAGTACTTTTGTCCAGATGTGTTCTATCTCCATAGGTTGCGGAGTTGACTCCATAAGCTTTGGAGATAACTCCATAGCCTTTGGAGTTAAGTCCAAAGCTTATGGAGATAGAATACAAAAGGAAGAGAACCCTTAACCATAGAGCAGAAAGGGCTTACGGATACAGATCAAATCTTTTAATGATGGATATAAAATATGATTTCAAGGCCAACCCTTTCAAGGAAAAGGACGGCAAGCCGGTGCTTTATCCGGCGGTAGTGGTGAAGGAAACGATTACTACCGATCACATTGTGAAGGAGTTGTCCAAGCACAGCGCATATTCGGCGGGCTGTGTGGTGGGAGTGCTACAGGAGGTGGCCGATATGGTTGTATCCCATTTGCGGCAAGGGAAAAATGTGCGGCTGGACGGACTGGGTACGTTCTCTCTTGCCTTGTCTTCGCGTGAGGTGACAGACCGGAAAGAGATACGTGCGGCATCCGTGAGGATAAAGAAAGTGAACTTCCGTCCGGTACCGGAGTTAGTCAAGAGGGTACGTCAGGATACGGATATCCTTCGTGCTGAGTTCGGCTTCCTGCCTACGGGGAAGAAGTATACTAAAGAGGAGCGTTGGAAATTGCTGGAAGCTTATTTGAAGGAACATGGTTCCATTACACGTCTGGTTTATTCGGAATGCTTGGGGATGGCGCGCACCACGGCTGCTTATGAGCTGAAGGGTTGGTACGAAGAGAAGAGATTGGACAAAGAGGGAAAGCACTCTCATGCGGTGTATGTGCTGCGCAAGCAGGAAAGTGTTCCCGAAGTTTAGTTTTTTTTATCCGTTTGGGAATAAAAAGAGAAGGAAGGTGGTTATACAAGAAAGGGTGGTAGCACTTTTTAAAACTCGGGGTTCTTCTTCATTTTGGGGGCAACACTTCACTACCAAAGTTCGACCAATAAAGACATTCGAATGAATATTCGAAAATAGAGAATAATATATCCCCGAATACAATCTAATAGCCGATGAATAAAGGGATATGAATAAATCACTTGCCCCAAAATGAAGAAGAACCAAAAACTCAGGGTAGAGACTTTTACAGTTTGTCACATAAAGTCCCGGCTGCTTTCAGATAAGCCACATAGTTCAGGTAAAGTTGGAAACGGGCATCCACTTGGGTTTCGTATGCCTGTTGCCATAGTGCTTGGGCTTCCAGATGGTCTGAAAGAGTTTCCAGTCCTACTTCGTACTGGCTTTTGCTGACGCGTCGGTTCTCTTCCGCCTGCCGCAGGGAACGGTCGGCAAGTTCGCTTTCCAGTTTCGCTTCGTCCAGATTGTTGGCGGCCTGGGTCAGTTCCAGTAGCATTTGCTCGTTCAGATTTTGCTGTTGCAGACGGGTTTGTTCCAGTTTGGCTTTGGCTGCACGTACCTTGTTGCTGCGTTCGCCGAAATGGAAAAGGGGAATACTTACGTTCAACAGGACAGAGAAACTGGCATTATCCAGAAAATTCTTTTCGTTCAGTTCCAAACCGTGTACATAGTCGTATGAACCTTTGATGCCTACTTTGGGAAGCAGTTCGCTGCGGTTTAACTTGACTTGTTGGCGGGCGATGGCCACTTGTTTGTCCAGTATACCGTATTCCGGACGACGGGTGATATCTAGTACCTGTAATTCCATTTCCTGTTCTATTTCCGGGAAATCTCCGGAAATGAGGATCTCCGTGGTCAGCGGTTTTCCTATCAGGTGGCAGAGGTTCATGGTAGCCAGGCGGAGAGCATTCTCGGCTTTGCGTATGCCCAGTTCACTTTCATTCAGTTTCACTTGCACTTTCAGCACATCGTTCTGAGGTTTCAGTCCGTGCTTGTAGGCACTCTCCACGTTCTTTTGCAATTCGGCCAATACGGCATGGTATGTGTCGGCCACTGTTTTCATCTCTTTCGCTTTCACTACCAGAGCGTATGCCTGGTCTGTTTTCAGAATGACTTCTGTGGCGGTCAGGGTTTCGTTCATCTGTGCCATTTCTTTACCTAACAGGGACATTTTGTAGGCGGCGCGGATTTTACCGCCCATATAGAGGGGTTGTTCTAATTGTATGCCACCCATGTAGACCCATCCTATCTTGTAATCCAGGTTGATACCGGGAAAATAGGCGAAACCTGAGGGTTGTCCCGGATTAAACTGTCCGGTGGCGTCGGGCAGAAAGACGGGCAGGTTGCCTCCGGCTATGCCATAACTGCCGTCGGCATTGCTGTAAAGTCCCGTTCCACTAGCTGTCAGATTGGGGAAGAAGTTCCCCTTGTAACTCTTGGCTGTGTAGTGGGCGCTTTCCGTTTGTTTTACAGAAGCCGCCATCTCCTTATTGTATTTCAATGCCATTTCACGGCATTCTTTCAGACTCAGTGTTTCCTGTGCCTGTGCCGGGGCGACAAGATGCCATAACAGAAAACAGAAGGGGATTATCATTGTTTTTTTCATTTGTTCTTGTTTTTGTATGTCAGTGAAATAAATCAATCGTTTCTTATTTTGAAGAACAAGGCGTATAATATAGGGATAAAGAGCAGCGTAATCAGCGTGCTGCACAGCAATCCGCCCATGATAGCTGCCGCCAGTGAGCCGAACATGGCATCGGACAGCAAGGGAATCATACCCAGAATGGTGGTCAGCGAAGCCATCATAACAGGACGAAGACGGCTTTGGGAACTGTCTATCAATGCGGTAACAGGTTCTATCCCTTTACTGATTTGAAGGGTGATTTCATCCATCAGTACAATTCCGTTCTTTATCAACATGCCGATAAGACCCAAGGTTCCTACGATGGCCACGAAGTTGAATACCTTCCCCGTGAGCAGCATCACTGCTACCACTCCTACAAAAATCATCGGGATACAGCAGAAGATGATGATAGGCTTGCGGTAGTCCTTGAATAGCATTATCAGGATGGCAATCATCAGAATGATGGCCAACGGGAAGTTCTGGAACAGGTATTTCATGGACTGGTCGCTGGCTATCTTCTCACCTTGCCACACCAGTGAATATCCTTCGGGTAGTTGTATCTTCTCTATACGTTCTGCAATGGCAAGACGTGCTTTTTCCGTTTCTATGCCCGGTGCGGGCGAACACTGTACACGCTGGCTTCTCTGACCGTTGTAACGGGGAACTACCGGGTCTTCCCATCGGATATCAATTCCTTTGCTGATTTGCTTCAGCGGAGTACTTCCCATGATGCTTTCCACCAAATCTTCTTTCGAAAGCGTGCCGGCTTTCAGTTTCACCATGGTTTCTTCGTTCAGCAGTCCGTTCAACGAGGGCAGTGACGAGAAGACTTGTGCATTGCCTAAATCTTCTATGGGTTCTCCTTTTTCGTCAAGGCATTTCAGATAGATATTGTTTTTGTGGATGCCTTCGTAGAAAGAGCCGATGGGAATTCCTCCGGTAGCTGTGAGCAGGGAAAGGCTGACATCATTGCGGCTCAGGCCGAGGGCACGGGCAGACGGCTGGTCATATTCGATGGTCAGTACGGGTACTTGAGGTTCCCAGTCGGTGGTGATAAGGCAGACTTCCGGTGTATTTTCCATGATGGTACGGGCGCTGTCGGCCAGTTGGTGCAGAACGGCAGGGTCGGGGCCCAGGAATTGCGCTTCTATGGGATATTTCTTGAACATCAGATTGTATCTTTTCAATTTGATGTATGCGTCCGGATAGGCTTGGGAAAGGTAAGCTTGGATTTCATCTATATGTTCTACCAAGGTTTCCGGTGAGGTGAAATCGATAATCAGTTCGCCATACGAAAGCGATGGGTTGGCAACGCTCCGCACCAGGTTATAGCGTCCGGGCGTACCGCCTATGGAGGTGGTGACGTGGGTTATTTCCTTGCGTCCTTTCAGATAGGTTTCTATTTCTTTCAAATCTTGTGCCACACGAGTGTGGTTGTTTCCTTCCGGCAGTTTGTATTCCATGTAAAGCTGGTCGTAAACCATGTCGGGGAAAAAGCCCTGACGCATGTATGGATAGCCGAAAGCGGAAAGTAGCAACAGGCCAATCATGGTGAATACAAAACTCCACCGGTGGGCCAGACCGAACCGCAGTGCCGAACGGAGACCGGCATAGATTTTACCTTTGTACACACGCTTTCCGGCACTGTCGGTATCTATGGCAGGATGTAGTCTGCGGTCGGCCATCAGCGGTACGTGAATCAGTGCCAATACCCAGCTCAGCAGCAGGGAAACGGCAAGTACGATGAAAAGGTCGCGCGTGTAGACTCCTGCGGTGTCGGGAGACATGTAGATAGGTAGAAAGGCGATAATGGCTATCAAGGTGGCTCCTAAAAGAGGCATAGCTGTCTGTCGCCCGATAGCAGTCATGGCTTCCATTCGTTTTTTTCCGGCTTTCAAGTCTACCAGTATGCCGTCTATGATGACGATAGCATTGTCTACCAACATGCCCATTGCCAGTACAAAAGCAGCCAATGATACGCGTTGCATCGTTCCGCCTGCCGAATAAAGGAACAGGAAAGAACCGAATACGGTGATGATCAGGCTGATACCTATGATAAGGCCGCTCTTGAATCCCATTGCTATCATCAGTATCAGTACTACGATGATGACGGATTCTATCAGGTTGATGACAAAGGTTCCCAAAGAGCTGCCTACCCGTTCGGGCTGATAGAAGATTTTGTGGCATTCCACTCCGGCGGGCAGACGTCCGGTTTTGAGTTCTTCCAACTTGCTTTCTACGGCATGGCCTACTTTTATAATGTCCGAGCCACTGGAGGCGGCGATGAGTATACCGAGAGCACGTTCATGGTCATAAAACATTTCATTGCGTGTGGGATCCTCGTAGTCTTTTTCTATGCGGGCGATGTCGCTCAGGCGAAGCTGGTCGTCATCATGTCCCTGGACCAGCATTTTTCCAATATCTTCTACGGTTTTGAATTTATCGTTTACTGTGACTCGGATACGGTTGTCACCATTTTCATAATATCCTGTATAGGTGGTTTTGTTCTGTCCGTTCAGTGTGGCGAGAACTTCGGCAGGTTTAACACCGAGGTTTGCCATACGGTCTTGCAGCAGGGAGATGTTGATACATTCGGAACGTTTGCCGTAGAGTTCCACACGGTCCACGCCTTCCAGTTCGTTCACTTCCCGTTTCACCAGTTCGGCATAGTCGGACAGTTCACGGTCGGACAGTCCGTCGCCTGTCAGGGCATAGAACATACCATATACGTTTCCGAAATCATCCTTGACTATCGGGGTGGTGGCTCCTTCGGGCAACAGGGCGTGGGCGTCGCTTACTTTGCGGCGCAGCATGTCCCAGCATTGTTCCACTTCGTCGTCCGGCACGGTGCTCAGCAGTTCTATCTGTATCAGGGACAGGTTGTTGTATGAATAACTTTCTATATTGTCTATGTTGCCCATGGTGCGGATGTTCTTTTCGAGCACGTCCGTTACTTCCAGTTCTACCTGGTGGGCGGAAGCACCCGGATAGGTGGTGACTACCATGGCAAGCTTTACTTTTATTTCGGGGTCTTCCAGCTTGCTCATCTGATAGCAGGAGTAGGCTCCGCCGAACAGCAGAACCGCTATCAGGAAATAAATCAGATTCCTGTTACGGAATGCCCATTTGCTGATATCCATTATAATAATCCTCCTATATTTGTGTTAGTGACAAGTGGTAAAGGTTTTACAGTTTCTCCATCCTCGATGTGATGTACTCCCGAGGATACAATCAGCTCTCCCGGTTTCAGCTGTCCGGCAGTGATGAGGCTGTGTCCGTTGTTCAGTAAACGTAGCATGGATATTTCCTGTTTGTGCACTGTGTTGTCCGATGGGTTGAAGACGAATACATACGCTTTGCCTTCTTTTTGCAGGATGGCGCCGGTAGGGACAGAGAGAGTGTTCGTCTGTTCTGTGCGGTAAGAGATGGTGACCATGGTATTCATTCCGGGAGAGGGGACAGCCGGCGTTCCGGGTACTACTTGCAGGCGCATGGTGTATAATTGGTTTGCATTGGCTTTCGGGGTGACACTGATTAGTTTCAGCGGATAGGTTTCGCCCGGATAGATGTCAAACGTACAGTGATAATTGTCGAACTGGTCCCGGCGGATGTATTCGGCCGCAGGAAGGTTTATTTCTACTTCGGGAGTCCCACTGCTGATCATGGATAGGACGGGCATTCCGGCTCCGATGGTTTCGTGAGCTTCAAACAGGCGTTTTTGGACGTACCCGTTGAAGGGGGCGTAGAGCCGTGTATAAGCCAGTTGGTCTTTGTGATGTTTGTACTTGGCAGTGATTTGTTTGAGTCCGTATACAGCTTTGTCATTGGCGTTGGGGGTGGTTCCGTTGTCTTTGTAAAGGGCCATGACTCTTTCCGCTTCCGCTTTTATTTGCTGGTATTCTGCTTCTGTGGCATCCAGTTGTACTTGATAGTCGGTGGGGTCCAGTTCGGCCAGTAATTGTCCCTCCTGCACACGGGTACCGTCTTTTACATGTATTTTGCTGATGGTTCCGCTTACCCGGAAGGCAAGGCTGATATCTTGTGCGGCTTTTACCTTTCCCGGGAATTGCAGGAAAGTTTGCTTGTCGGCAGAAACGATCGTGTCTATTTTTACTGTCTGATAGCCTTTGGCTTCCTGGGTACGCTGTGTGCAGGAACTCAGTAGAATCAAGGAAATACCTGTTAGAATAAGATAAATTTGTTTCATATATCATGCTATTGGTTTTCTGATGCAAAGTTATCCCGAAGCAAGAGGATAGAAAAGGTTGATATGAATGATAAATTGTCCGATTTGTATATTTTCTAGTAGATATATAGCTGAAAAGTTTGCGATTTGTATTTATTTTGCAGTGAATGAATAAAAGAGATAGATGGATGGTCGGACAACAGATGCCTTTTCAGTTTACAGTGCTTTCGAGCAGTGATCCGCATACTTTTAAAGACGGACAGATTATTTCTACATTTAATAAATGTGGCTTTTTCTTTTGCCGGAGGGGAAATGTGGAGGTTTCACTGGAAGATAAGCTTTTTCAGATAAAGCCCGGTGATGTGTATATTTACATGGCTTCTACCTTGGTGCATCTGCTTCATAAGAGCGAGGATGCGGAAGGAATTATGGTTGAAGTGGATTTAGATTATATCATTCCTATCGTCAATAGGGTGATAAATGTGGAAAACCAGCTTTTTATGCGGAAGCATCCTTGTATATCACTTTCGGATAAGCAACGTATCCATTTGGAGTATCTGTTGGATAATTTGCAGGAAAGGATAGGGGCGGAGGACGTACTGGAAGTGAATTTGCAACAACAACGCCTGACTTTAGAGTTGATTAAGTCAATGGGACAGACTTTTTGCTATGAAATATTGAATATGTATTTCGCTAACCAACCCATGCAGCCTTTGCCACAGAATAAGAAGGATGTGATCTTCCAGAATTTCATGCTGGCTCTTTTCCGTTTGTATAGGAAAGAGCGTGATGTTGCCTATTATGCGAAGATGCAGCACATTACTCCACGTTATTTTTCTACGATCATTAAGGAGAAGTCGGGGAATAGCGCTTTGCAATGGATTGTGCAAATGGTGATTACCGAGGCGAAACAATTGCTTGAAGGATCGGATTTGAGTATCAAGGAGATTGCGAACCAGCTGAATTTCCCTACGCAGTCTTTCTTTGGAAAGTATTTTAAGCAATATGTGGGGATTTCACCTAAAGAATATAGAAAAGGCAAGTTGAGGATTAAGGATGGAATTTGATTTCTGAAAATGCAATCTATTTTATTTTAATGTACCTTTGTGTACAAATCATAAACGTTTTATTTATGACCCGAAAGAAAGAACAAGAGCAATTCATATCTTATATTACAGAACGGCAAACTCATGAGGGCCAGATGGCAGTGGCTGATTTTTTGCGGAAATATGCTGTCCGGTATCATAACTCTGATTTCATTTCCTCTGATCCGGTGCAGTTTCCGCATCGTTATCATTCTAAGGCGGATATTGAAATCAGTGCTTTTTTGACTGCTTTTCTTAGTTTCGGAGCCCGCCCTCAGATACTGAAGGCAGCAGAACGACTGGATTCTATAATGCACCGGCAGCCTTTGCAGTATGTGTTGTCTGGAAACTGGAAAATAGATTTCTGTGGTGAGGAGTCGTTCTATCGGACGGTTTCAAAAAATAAGATGGCACAATTGTTTTATTGGCTGCATACTATATATAATAGGTATGAGAGTATGGAGGATGCTCTTCTTTGCGAAACGGATGGAACTCCGATGCAACGTCTTTGCCGTTTGTTTGGAGTGTCGGATAAGGCGCCGCAAAAGAAATTGAATATGTTCCTGCGCTGGATGATCCGTCGCGATTCGGAAGTGGATTTTGGAATCTGGAGGAATTTCTCTCCATGTGAGTTGATTATCCCTTTGGATACGCATGTCAGTGAGATGGCTTTCAGATTGGAGCTGACCCGAAGTAAATCTTATACGCTGAATAATGCGAGAACTATTACTGCGGCTTTGGCTGAGGTTTTTCCCGAAGACCCTTGTCTGGGGGATTTTGCTTTGTTTGGTTATGGGATTAATGAATTATGAAATGTAGTTGGGGGTGTGTTTCTAGAAACAGGTAGCTGTGGTGAGGATGATTATGGAATATCGTTTGAGATAAGTGGAAATCTAAAAATAATCCCCGAAGGATATCACATCCATCGGGGATTTTCGGTTTTTTGGTTAAAGGTTAGTATAAAATTAGGTTAGGTTGTTTCTTAAATTATAGGGGTACGTATTCTACAAAGGCCTCCATTGCTTCATAACATGCCAAACCAAGTTGGTCATACAAAGCGGCTGTACCCCGATTGCGGTCTTCACTTCTTTGCCAGAACAGACGTTCGTCATTGCCCAGGAACGGTGCGCTTTCCATCTGAGACTGATGCTTTAAGATGGAGTTACGTTTAGCACGCAGTTCTTCAGGACTGAACGGTACGGCCATTTCAATGTTTTCAATTTCCCATTCCGCCCATGCGCCACGATACATCCAGATGCGACAGTCTTTCAACCATTCGGCACCGGCTTCTTTCTCGATGTCAATAGCGGCAAGCACTGCGTCTGTGCAGACACGATGGGTTCCGTGCGGGTCGGCCAAGTCACCGGCTACATAAATCTGATGGGGCTTTACTTCACGTAATAACTGCAAAACAATTTCTACATCGGCTTCACTGATGGGATTCTTTTCAATCTTGCCGGTTTCATAGAAAGGCAGATCGAGGAAATGAACACGGTTCAGTGGAATTTGATTGTAAGTGCTTGCGGTACGGGCTTCTCCACGGCGAATCAATCCTTTGATGGTCAGAATATCACGGCTGTCCATATCGCCTTCTTTCTTAGCGGCAAGGAATTTCTTGATTTCAGCATATTTGTTTTTGATGGTTTCGTTGGAGTTTTCATCAAAAAGCTGGTTGAAACCGTTGATGAAGTGCATGAAACGTACTACTTCTTCATCGCCTACGGCAATGTTTCCGGAAGTTTCGTATGCTACGTGTACCTCATGACCTTGCTGAACCAGACGGCGTAAAGTTCCACCCATTGAGATTACATCGTCATCCGGATGCGGAGAGAAAGCAACCACACGTTTTGGAAATGGTTTCGCACGTTCGGGGCGATAGGTGTCGTCCGCATTCGGCTTGCCGCCGGGCCATCCGGTGATGGTGTGCTGCAGATCATTGAATATTTTGATATTTACGTTGTAAGCAGAACCGTAAAGTGCCAACAGTTCGCTCAATCCGTTTTCATTATAATCTTTATTGGTGAGCTTCAGAATCGGCTTTTTAACACGCATACATAACCATACGATGGCACTGCGGATTAGTTTGTCGTTCCATTCACAGTTGGTAACCAGCCACGGACGTTGGATACGGGTAAGGTGAGAAGCTGCAGCCAAATCTATGCAAACATTTGCATTGTTGTGCATTTGGAGATAAGAAGCGGGTAAGGTGTCACTTACTTTGTCTTCCACCGCTTTCTTGATGATATCGGCTTTGTCATCTCCCCATGCCAGCAAATAGATTTTCCGGGCAGTCATAATAGTTGCCACTCCCATGGTGATGGAGCAGGGAGGAAGATTGTCTACTCCTAAGTTGTGTGCAGCTTCAGCACGCGAGGTTGAGTCAATCAAAATCAGTCGGGTAGGAGAGCTCAAGCTTGATCCCGGTTCGTTCATGGCAATATTGCCTTCACGACCAATGCCCATTAATACGATATCTATACCGCCAAAAGTTTGGATACGTTGTTCGTACAGGCGGCAGTATTCGATAACAGCTTCCTGCGGAATCGTTCCGTCGATGGTGAATACATTTTGTTTGTCAATATCGATTTGGCTGAGGAATAAATCGTTCAGTTGTGAGAAACTGCTTCCCGCCCCTTCGGAAGCCAAGGGGTAATATTCATATAAATTGAAAATTACTACGTTACGGAAACTTAGTCCTTCATCTTTATGTTTACGGACCAGTTCGGCATAAAGCGGACGTAATGAAGCACCGGTTCCGGCACCAATCACGCAGAACTTTCCTTCGCGCTGACGTTCCTGAATTTTTGCCGTAATTTCATTGGCTATTTGTTGTACGCCTTCTTCCATCGTTTCATAGATGTCGGTAGGCACTTTTTCGCAGCGGGTTAAGACAGAACGTTCCACCGCATTTTCGGGTTTATAATATTTCGGAGATACTCTGTTCAGAGAAATCTGCGAACTTAGGTTTGTTCTCATAAATTACAAATTAGCTTTTTCGATGTCTTTGAAATATTTGTAAGTACCGACTTTCAGTTCGTCTGTAGCGGCTTCGTCACAAACAATGATGCCATGTTGGTGCATCTGTAATGCGCTGATAGTCCACATTTGTGTGATACCACCTTCAACGGCATGTTGCAAAGCGCGTGCTTTGTTGTGTCCGTTGCAGATAATCAGAACTTCTTTAGCTGAAAGGACAGTCCCTACACCTACTGTTAACGCAGTTTTAGGTACTTTGTTCACGTCATTGTCAAAAAAACGTGAGTTGGCAATGATTGTATCTGTAGTCAATGTTTTGATACGTGTGCGTGAAGACAAAGATGAACCCGGTTCGTTGAATGCGATATGTCCGTCGGGACCGATACCTCCCATAAACAGGTCGATGCCTCCGATTTCGGCTATTTGCTTTTCGTAGTTGGCGCATTCTGCTTCCAGGTCTTCGGCATTTCCGTTTAGTATATGTACATTTTCTTTCTTTATATCAATGTGGTTAAAAAAGTTTTTCCACATAAATGTATGGTAGCTTTCAGGATGATCTTCAGGTAAGCCTACATATTCGTCCATATTGAAAGTAACGACATTCTGGAAAGATACTTTTCCCTGCTTGTTCAGTTCTATCAGTGCCTTGTACATGCCCAGCGGTGAAGATCCTGTAGGACAACCTAAAACAAAAGGTTTTTCAGGAGTCGGATTTGCCGCATTGATTTTACTAGCTACATAGTTTGCCGCCCATTGTGACAGCGCTTGGTAATCAGGTTCGATAATTACTCTCATGGTTCTTTCTTTTTTTAAGTTTTAAGTGTTAAGTTAACTATACGGGTTATTCCATATTATCCGTTTTAGGACGGAGGAATGTCAACTGTACGACCAATGCTATTGCAACAATGATGGCCAACATGGCAAATCCCAGTCCCAACTTACCTCCGTCTGTCCACTTTCCCAAGACTTCGGTAATGGCTGCTCCCGCAAACACGCCTGTCATATTCATGATACCATAGGCGGTAGCACGGTGTTTGGATGATACGAACTGGCATAGAATCGGCATATTGTTGGCATCGAAGATACCATAACCGATACCGAATAATAATCCAGCTCCCACAACGGCTACGAAACTATGGCCGAACCCTAGTAAAAGCAGGGATGGAATAGTAAGTCCCAAGCCGATGGCACCCGTGTACACACGTCCTTTTATATTTCTTTGCACCCACTTATCGGATAAGGTTCCACCAATAATTACACCAATGAACGAGGATAGTGCGATGGTGATAGTCGACATGGGGCCGGCTTGTGACATCGGTATATTCAGGTTCTCGGCGAACAAGGTAGGTAACCAGTTTTTGGTTGCCCATCCCGGTAAACTGGGGGCTGCGAAATATAGCAGAATCACCCAGAATGCAATATTACTGAAAAGTAATGATAATCCCTTCAATAAATTGCTTTTTTCTTTACCGGAAGGTGAATTTATTTGTTCAATTTGTATTCTATCCTTCTTTTCATGTAGAAAAAGCATCAAAATTACGGCGTATGCAATGCCGGCGATGCCGAACCAATGAAAGGTTGTATGCCAGGAAAAAGCGGCGGCTACTGTAGCGCCGAAACCTCCGATGGCCTGCCCGGTGTAGAGCCCGGTCATGTGAATACCGATAGCTAATGAACGTGACTTATCGGAGTGATAGTCGGCGATCAGTGATAATCCGGCAGGAATATAGAGCGCTTCGCTGATTCCCATCAAGGCGCGAAGGAAAAAGACTTCATTATAAGTGTCGGCTATTCCCATCAGATAAGTGACGGCCGACCATACAAACAAACTGCCAACAATAAGCCATTTGCGGTTCATGCGGTCGCCCACCATTCCGGCTATAGGGCTCATACAGCCATATATCCAAAGAAAAACTCCCATCAGTCGCCCAAAATTGGCAGCTGACTGAAGCTCGGTGATATCCACCGCCATGGCATCTCTCATTGTGGATAGCATTTGCCGGTCCATGTAATTCAACAGGGCGACACCCCATAATAATCCTACTACAACCCAAGGATAAATTTTACTGTTTTTCATGCTAATAGATAAAGGGCTTTATAAATGTGATTTTTTGTTGTCGAGTATTTCCTTGCACAATGTATAGCCCTTGATCATCATTCTTGGAATGTGGAACGGGCCTTTGAATAGGTTACCCTTGGCCATTTGTGCAGGCGTGCCGTCACGATGGAGATATCCAAACCATTCTCCACACTCTTTATCAGGAAAATGGGCGTATGTCCAATCGCTGATTTGTTTGTGCATGTCAAGGTATTTTTCATTTCCGGTTGCTAAATATGCATACAAAGTAGCGATGACAGTCTCTGTCTGAGGCCACCAGAATTTCATGTCTTGGGAATAATCCTGTGGCGGAAGGTTCTTGCAGTCTTTGAAGTTGATGATACCTCCGAATTCTTTGTCCCATCCCCACTCCCAGGACCAATCAAAGATAGTGAGGGCCAGTTCCGTAATGTCTTTGTCCCAGTTACGGTATTTGGCTTCTTCCAGCAGAAACCAGGCTGTCTCAATACAATGTCCCGGATTGATGGTGCGGCCCATGTTGCTGTCAATGAATTCTCCGTTGGGACCTACTGTTTCAAGCAAAGCCTTGAATTCAGGATGCATGAAGTCTTTACGTAGCTGGTCGATGGAGGCGTCAATCTGTCCATTGAAGCTTTCGTCCTGAATAGCCTGACGGATACGTGATGCCACATTAATCAAAATCATGGTAATGGAATGTCCTTTCATCGGGAGGGTATCCAGATATTTGGGAGCCAGTATGCCCGGTGTTTCCATAAAATACTGCATCCGTTTGAACAAGTCTAATGCTTTTACAGCATACGTCTGGTCACCGGATGCGATGGCATATTCCGACATGGCGATGGCTGCGAATGACTCCGAAAAAATATAACGGCGTTTGCGCAAAGGAGTGCCTTCGGCAGTCACTTCGAAATACATACGTCCGTCAGAGTCAAAACAATGCGCTTCTATAAAGTCTATTGTACTTTTGGCTGCCGCCAGCCATGCTTCGTTCTTTTCTATATTATTATATGCATAGGAACAGATAAAAGCAAATCTTCCTTGGAACCACACTGATTTGGTGGTGTCCATCAAGCTGCCGTCTCGGTCAACGCAGGTATAAATACCTCCATTGACCTTGTCCAGCCCGTATTTCAGCCAAAACGGCATGATATTGGTGGTCAGATCTGTTTTGTATGATTCCGACCATTCTTTTATATAGTCTATTGAAAACATCGTGGTTCAGGTTTATTTGTTACATCTTTCGAAGAAATTGATTGCTTCCAGTTCGGCTTTCATGGCAGCTTCTTCCTCATCTGTCATGTTATGGAACGGAGTCCGGTTCTTTCCTAAATCCAGCCCGATCAGTTTCATGATGCGTTTACCGCCAACGATGTTTCCACGATAGTGACAGATGACATTGATAACTTCCTGTGCGAAATTCTGGCGTTCGCGTGCCAGTTCCAGATCACCGGCTTTCCATGCTTCGATAATACCTGTGAGTTCTTTGCCGTTATAGTTGGTTGTTCCACCGATACCGCCCTGTGCACCGCCCATAGCCAGACAAGGAAGGATCGTTTCATCCTGGCCGTGCAACATGTCAAATTTGCCATTTTTATATAAACGGCATTGGTTGTATTCATACAGGCTTTCGAAAGTATATTTGATACCGGCGAAATTAGGAATGCGACCGTCTACGGCTTCCAAGAATGCTACCATTGAGAGGAATGCTCCGTTGAAAGCTGGGATGTGATAAAAATAGAAAGGAAGTGCAGGAGCGCCGCATGCTATTTCTTCGCAGTATTTCACCAATTCTTCAATGCGTCCTACTTTGGGGAAAGGAGGTGCCATTGCTCCGATACCCCATGCTCCGATTTTCTGAGCGTGTTCTGCTAGACGTTTGCTTGATTTTACACAAGTGCTTCCTACATGGACAATGACTTTGAATCCTTCGGGTGCTACTTCCATCCAGCGTTCAGCCAGTTTCATGCGTTCGTCTTCTGTCAGCATATAGCCTTCTCCGGAAGAACCATTGATAAATACGCCTTGAAGTCCGTTTCTAACCAATAGTTGGCAATAGGCTTCAATAGGTTCATAATTTACTTCTCCGTTCTCATAAAATGGAGTAAAAGGTGCATCAATTAATCCGTGAATCTTTTCCATAGCCTTTAATTTATTTGAAATGAATATTTTATATTACTTAATCATGTTGCGTGCAAATATATAAATGATTTATGAAAACAACAAGTAAAAACTAAATTTATTTATTAATAATCACTCTTTTAATAAATAGAAAGATGAATAAACGACTAGGAAATATTATTTAAATGTATCTGGAAAGTGGGATTGTTACAAAAAATGATAATTTGCTTACATCTTCTAAAATATTTTTTGAAAATTCTCTTTAAATGTGATTTGATTTCATAAAAAAATAACTATATTTGTGGACATTAACGGAATATTTTATTATGGGTGAGAATTTGTTGAAAGAAATTGAAAAGGGCTCAAAGATGGCTGTGATGAAGAAGAAAATCATTACCCATTATATTTATAATGGAAGCTCTACGATTACTGATTTAGCAAGAGAGATGGATTTAAGTGTGCCTACAGTTACAAAATTCATCGATGAAATGTGTGAGGAAGGTTACATTAACGACTATGGAAAGCTGGAAACCAGTGGGGGAAGACATCCCAGTTTGTATGGTTTGAATGCAGATTCCGGGTATTTTGTAGGTGTTGAAGTGCGTCAGTTTTCCATTAACTTAGGGTTGATAAATTTTAAAGGAGATGTAGTTCAGCTAAAAATGAATGTTCCTTTTAAAGCGAAGAATACCCCTGAGAGTTTAGACGAATTGTGTAAGTTGATTAAACATTTTCTTCAAAAAGTCAGTGTTGAGAAAGATAAGATATTAAATATTAATGTAAATCTTTCCGGGCGTGTGAATCCGGATTTGGGATATAGTTACAGTATATTCAATTTTGATGAGCGCCCGTTGACGGATGTTATATCAGAAAAGGTGGGTGGTTATCGTGTTTCTATTGACAACGACACCCGTGCTATGATCTACGGTGAGTATATGCAAGGTGTTGTGAAAGGTGAGAAGAATATCATCTTTATCAATGTCAGTTGGGGATTGGGTATGGGAATTATCATTGATGGAAAGATTTATAAAGGAAAATCCGGTTTCTCTGGCGAATTCGGGCATAATTTTGGATATGAGAATGAGATTATCTGCCATTGTGGGAAAAAAGGATGCATAGAAACGGAAGTTTCGGGGGCTGCTTTGCATCGTATTCTGTTGGAACATATTAATAATGGTGAGAACTCTATTATCTCCAATACCAAGAAAAATTTGGAAGATTTGACCTTGGATGATATCATTGATGCGGTAAATAAGGAAGATTTGCTGTGTATTGAACTGGTGGAAGAAATTGGAGTGAAATTAGGCCGCCATGTAGCGGGACTTATTAATATATTCAATCCGGAGCTAGTCATTATTGGTGGTGCATTGTCACGTACAGGTGATTATTTGACACAACCCATCACTACAGCTATTCGAAAATATACACTGAACTTGATGAACCGTGATTCTGTTATTGTAGAATCTAAATTGAAAGAAAGAGCCGGGATTATCGGTGCCTGTATGTTGTCGCGCAGTAAACTGTTTGAATAATATGTAGGTATTATAAAGTAAGGGATGAGTCCATTACATGATTCATCTCTTATATTGCCTTCTTGTTAAGTTTAACTCTGAGCAAGCTCAATAAGTTTTTAAGGAGCTAGTATTATGGTTGATAGAACACATGATGAAACTAAACTTTGGGAATCTTTCATTAAAGGAGAAACGGCGGCATTTGAAGAAGTTTATCGACGCTATTATTCGTTATTGTATTCCTATGGAATTCGTATGGTAGGTGACAGAGAGCTGGTTGCCGATACCATACAGAATCTGTTCGTCAAGTTGATTTTAAATTGTAGGAATTTGCATTATACTGATAATGTAAAGGCGTATTTGCTTTGTTCTTTTAGAAATAAATTGCTGGATGCGTTTCAGTCTTTACGTCCAATGGAAGTGATTGAAGAATGCCATGAGTTTTTTCCGATGGGTGAAGAAATAATAAATTCTTTATTTAAGAAAGATGATGTGGATGTGAAGAATGAAAGGAGGCTGGCTAAGGCAATTTCACGTCTTTCTGGTCGTCAGCGTGAAATTCTGTATTTATATTATGTAAAGGAATTGAGCCATCAGGAAATATCCGCTATCTTAGGTATGAATCCTCAATCAAGCAAGAATCTTTTGTCGCGTACATTGGCACGTTTGCGTGAATTCTTTTTCTCTGTTTCAACCATTTGGATTTTCAGTATCTTGGTGCATTGTGTTCATGTGCCTGTGCGTAGTGTTTGGGCTTTTCACTTCTCTTGATTTAGCGAGTAGTTAATTGTTGTTGTTTTATCATTTGGGCATGTTTTCATGAAGTGATATTTGTGTGATGAATAAGTTTTTTTATTTGTCATATAAGGTTTATCTATTGGTCTTACGAAGACTCATGCAAAGAAAAGTGTGATTTCTTTTCTTTTTTATGAGTACCTTTTTTATCGAGTGCCGTTTTCTTAATAAAAAGGTATTTCGATGAAAAATAAAAAAACAATATATAATTCAGATGAATTTCGTAAAACAGTTCGATGCCTGACTGAGAAGATTCGGGAAGCAGATGAATTGGAATTTGTTGATGTGGAAAAATCTTTTCAGGACGTGATGAAACGAGTAGAAAGGGAAAAGAGGGTTTCCTACAGACGTCATATTTATAGGTGGTCTTTGTCGATAGCGGCAGCGATTGGTTTGATTTTAGCTATGAACTGGTGGAGTACCAATGCTGATGAGGGTACGGAGCTTGATATAGCATTGCTGAATGACACGACTTCCATTTGCGGTGATGAGGTGATTCTGATAACAGATAACCAAGCTATGAATCTGAAAAATGATGCTTCTTTAAAATATGATACTTTAGGAAGTTCGAATATTCAGCAGTATGCATTAAATACTAAAATATCCCAGGCTTCATCTGTAAAGAATGAAATGCACCAGATAATGGTTCCTAATGGGAAAAGAGCTGATATTACTTTTTCTGATGGTACTAGAATTTATATAAATTCAGGTAGTAAAGTGATATATCCGGATATTTTTGAAGAACAGAAACGTGAAATCCTGGTAGAGGGGGAGGTTTATCTGGATGTAGCCAAAAGGAAGGATTGCCCATTTGTTGTCAAAACAAGAGAGTTTGATATACGCGTACTGGGTACTTCGTTTAATGTCTGTGCCTATAGGGAAGATGAGGCTTCATCTGTTGTTTTAGTACATGGAAGCGTGGAAGTAACTACTGAGAATAAGAGCAAAGTAAGATTAGCACCTAATCAATTGGTGGATATTAAAGGTAATAAAACGCAGGTACGTAAGGTTGATGTGTCCGAATACATCAGTTGGAAGGATAATTTATTGCTGCTTCATCAAAGACCCGTAGGAGATGTTTTGAAGAAACTTGAGCGGTATTATGGGTGTAAAATACGGTATGATGCGGAGATTACTACCTTGTCATTGTCAGGAAAACTGGATCTTCAAACAGACATTACCGATGTTATGGATAATTTATGTCTTTCATTATCATTGCATTATACAATAAATGATAAAGATGAAATCTATGTGAGCCTTAAATGAGAATTGTTGAACCTTAAAACACTTTAGCCTATGGAATAAAAGAAGAATGTAAAAAAAAGAAAACCAGACAGTATTTGCCGTACTATCTGGTCACTGAATCGTTGTTTAATTATTTACCTTGAAATAAATAGAAAAAACAATCAAATATATGAAAAAATACACGAATAGAATAAAACTCATGCCTAAATTCACAAAATGTATGAGTTTAGCCATGATTTTAACATTTACAAGTTATGAAGAGGCTTTTGCGGAAATGAGTTATGCGGAACAAACTAGCTTTACCGTTTCTATGGAGAACCAGACTTTGAAGAGTGTGATTAATTGGGTAGAAAAGAATAGTCAATTTATTTTTATATATCGTACAGATATTGATTTGTCTCGTCGTGTCAATGTGGATGTACGGAATAAAACAATAGAGGAGGTACTGAAACAAATGTTTGCCGGTACTGATTTGGAATATCATATCCGTGACAGACAAGTAATAATTCGTAAGGCCATTTCTAGAGAAAAAACGCCTCCCATTGTTATGCTACAAGAGAAAGTGACTGTCAAAGGTATAGTGACCGATGCCAAAGGAGAAGCAATTATTGGGGCTAATATTATAGAGAAAGGTACTACCAATGGTACCATAACTGATATAGACGGCCAGTTTACGTTAATGGTAAGTGAAAAAGCGTCTTTGGTCTTTTCTTATATCGGTTATCTGACTCAAGAAATGGTTGTAGGGAAAAAGCCGTTTTTGAATGTTCAACTGCAGGAAGACAATAAGACTTTGGATGAAGTGGTGATAACAGGTTATGGGGGCACACAACTTCGTTCCAAGATGACTAATTCTATTGCTAAAGTTGATAATTCTACTTTAAGTACGGGTGTCCATACTAATCCGGCGCAAGCACTGTCTGGTGCAGTGGCAGGATTAAGGGTGCAGCAAACTAGTGGTAATCCGAATTCCACTCCTACTTTGGTACTTCGTGGTGGTACCAATCTGGATGGTAGCGGTTCACCTTTGGTTATTATCGATGGTGCTGTACGCGAGTCGTTGAGTGATGTGAATCCGGAGGATATCGAGTCTTTGGAGGTCATGAAAGATGCTGGTGCTACAGCTATTTACGGTGCGCGTGCTTCCAATGGTGTAATTCTTGTTACTACTAAAAGAGGTTCGGAAGGACATACGGAAATAAATTTGAGTGCGAAAGTCGGTTTCAATTTTTTCCATAGCCAGTATGAGTTTTTGAATGCTCATGATTATTTGTATTATATGCGTTCAGCATTTTATCGGTCTTCGCATATATGGCAGGATAAATCGGGCGCTTGGCATGGATTTGCCAGTGATGCGACTTTATCCGGAACACAGCCTTACGGAACAGGAAACAGATATTTTGATGAAAAAGGGAATGTACTTAATGGCAATAAAGACAATACAGCCGTATGGGGTGTTATGAATTATACAGATGATCTGGCTTTCCTGTTAAAACAAGGTTGGCAGACAATGGATGACCCGGTGAATCCGGGACAAAAATTGATTTATTGTGATAATCAGCTGAAAGATTATAATATCAAATCTCCGGCTATTACTCAGGATTATAACTTGAGCGTATCCGGCGGCAATGATAAGGGACATTATTATGCAAGCCTAGGCTATAATCGCAGCGAAGGAAATGCGATGAACAACTGGTATCACCGTTTGAATTTCACGATCAATGCAGATTATAAAATTAAGCCTTGGCTTACTTCTAATTCTTCTTTGACATTTACCGATGCAAAATGGGACGATGGTGGTGCAGGATATGCCGGTGAAGGTGATTTTTTCAGTACTACCTTGTCCGTTCCTCCTACATTCCGTGTGAAAAGTCCGGATGGCGATTGGTTGGCAGGCCCTGCCGTGGCTTCTTATGCCCGTGGCTGGACCACAGTGAAAGTGTATGAGGATGCATTGAACTATGATAATAATACAGACAAGTTTAATTTGAGTCAGTCTTTTACCTTTAATATAATGAAAGGGTTGACATTCAAGACCACAGGAACTTGGTTTTATTTTGATGACAGCAGAGAGTTCTTCAAAGGGGACTATATTGTAGCTACAGGACCGGTGTATGACACTAATCATAGTACTTCCAACAAGCATGAACGACTTTTGGACCAGACTTATAATGGAATCTTGAATTATCAGACTACATTCCGGCAAGATCATTCTATAGATGCGATGGCAGGCGTAGAATATTATGACTCATACAAGAAAGGTTTTTCGGCGTCCGGTTATGGATCTCCATTATCTGATTTTCAGGATTTGAATTATACTTCGACTGCTGCCGGAGTGCGGCAAATAGATTCCTGGCATTACAGACAACGCATTTTTTCATTCTTTGGTAGAGTGAATTATGATTATAAGTCCAAGTATTTGCTGAGCCTTGTTTTACGTCGCGATGGATACTCCAAGCTGCCAAAAGATAACCGTTGGGGAACCTTTCCCGGTATATCAGCCGGTTGGGTATTGAGTAGAGAGAATTTTATGGAGTCTTGTAGCAATGTACTTTCTTATGCTAAAATTCGTGCTAGTTACGGTGCCAATGGAAATGTGTCTGGTGTACTGGATGCTAATGGTAATGTAGTGACAGGACTTGATTATTATACGGTTCAAGGCTCTTATGGTATTATGAAAGATAAAGATGGTAAAATAGTACCCAACTATAATGGCAAAGTTCCTTTGATGATAAACGATTTGCCTAATCCCACCATGAGATGGGAAAAATCGTACACATTCGAGACAGGTTTCGATATTGGTTTTCTGAATAACAAATATATCTTGAACTTCACCTATTATAATAGACGTACACAGGATAAATTTGCAGAAATCACCCTGCCTTCCCATAGCGGAGTTTCTTCTTTCCTTTCTAACAATGGAGAAGTACAAAACCAAGGTATGGAGTTAGAACTGACTGCCAATGTTTTGCGTACCAAAGATTGGAAATTTACAGTTAGTATGAATACCGCTTATAATAAGAATAAGATTATCTCATTACCGTACAATGGATTGCCGAATAATATGCAGGATGCCTATCAGGTTTATACGGGACGCAAGCTGGCAGATGGTACCTATGAAAGACAATGGGTGGGTGGTTATCAGGAAGGACAGGAATATGGTGTGATTTACGCCTTTAAATCTCTTGGTATTTATAAGAGTGAGAGTGAGATTCCAGGTAATCTGATAGACAGATCCACTTATACGGAAAATGGAGCAGATGCCAAAGTGCTCTATGGACCTGAAGCTTGGGCTAAATTGTCGGATGCCGAAAAGGAGAAAGGACTGCCTATACAGGCTGGTGATGTGAAATGGCAGGATGTGAATGGGGATGGTGTAATTGATGATTATGACCGGGTGAAATTGGGTAATACGATACCTCATTGGACCGGAGGCTTTAACATTAATACTTCATGGAAAGGATTAACTTTGAACTGCCGTCTGGATTATGCTTTAGGCTATTGGGTGCATGATTGGAAAACTCCTTGGATTATGGGTAATATGCAGGGAACATTTAATACCATATCTTTGGTTAAAGATTCCTGGTCGGAAAGTAATCCGAATGGAAAATATCCGGTGTATGGATGGGCTGACTTTTTAGGCAAACGTAATTATGACAGAATATCAGACATTAATTGTTATCGTGGCGATTATTTGGCTTTTCGTGAAATAAGCCTGTCGTATTCCTTGCCTCAGAGTTGGATTCATAAATCCGGTTTGAGCAAGGTGGATGTTTCTGTAACAGCACAGAATTTGGGATATATTACAGCAGCCAAAAATATGGCGACCCCCGAATATGGTGTCAGTCAGAATGGAGGATATCCCCTCCCTAGAACAGTTGTTTTGGGTTTAAATGTTACATTCTAATAAATAGGAAGGATTATGAAGAAAATATTTTATAGCATATTGTTGAGTGGGATGATGGTATTGTCTGCTTGTGATGCGTTGGACCTGTCTCCTGAAGATTATTATGGCTCTAATGATTTTTGGAATCAGAAATCTCAGGTAGAAATGTTTATGACTGGTATTCATGCCGATTTAAGAGATAAATATCAGATGCCTGTCACATTGGGAGAGTTCAGAAGTGAGATTCTGATAAGTGATGTTACTTCTATGGGTGAGGGGGTATATGGTCCGCCTATGACTAATAATCTGCTTACGAAAGATAATACCGGTGTCGATGATTGGTATGAGGTGTACCCAAATATCATGCATATAAATTTGTTTATCAGAAATGTAGATAAAGAAATTGATTATATGACTGGAATGGAGAAATCATTTTATTTGGGACAGGCTTATGGCTTGCGTGCATATTACTATTTCTATCTTTATCGAACATTTGGTGGTGTGCCGTTAGAGACGGAACCGAAAGTTACCGAGGGTAGCATTGATATTACGCAATTATATAAGGCTCGTTCTACTCCGGAGGAAACGTTAGAGTTTATCAAAGAAGATATTAATAAATCCGAAGCTTTCTTCAATGAGTCGGATAAGAAGATGTCCGACCAATATGAATGGTCTTATTATGCAACGGAACTTTTGAAGGCCAAGATATATATGTGGTCTGCCAAAGTCACTACAGGATTACCCGATGATGATATTGCAGGGGATCATATAGCTACTCTGACTGCCGTAGATCCTAATAACAGTGACTTGTTGACAGCAAAGAAGGCTTTATTGAATTTGGTGAACCAACAATTCGAACTGCTTCCAAACTTTGCGGATTTATGGACTCCGGAAGGGAAGAAGAATAAAGAGATTATTTTCGCTCTGTGTTTTAATAAGAATGAATTGACCAATTGGGGGGCGAACTGGTTCTATAATGTAGCCTTGTTTACCAATGCTACGGACTTGGATGGAAATAAATATGGTCCGGATCCGTTGAAGCTATTGACAGCCGGACCATTACGTTATGAGTATAAAGTGCCGTTTATCGAGATTTATGATAAGGAAGATACTCGTTTGGATGCTACTTTCTTTCAATATATGTTCGAAGGAAAGACTCGTGGCGCTTGTTGGAAAAAACTGATGGGACATACGGATGGAGGAACTCATTATTATGATTCAGATGTACCGGTATATAGATATGCTGATGTTTTGTTGATGCTGGCCGAGTGTGAAAACGGGTTGGGAGCTCCGGATAAATGTGCTGCATATATAAATGAGGTACGTAAGCGTGCTTATGGTGATAAATTTGAACAACATAAATATATCGCAGGAGATTATGCGGATAATGAGTGGGCTATTTTGCAGGAACGTGATAAAGAGTTTGTAGGTGAGGGAAGCCGCTGGTTTGATTTATTGCGTTTACGTGATTCCAACGGAAAACCTTTTGTCTTTTCTGTTAAAGCGCATTATGGAAGTTCATTGCCTATATTAACAGAGGATAAGGCGTATATGATGTTGTGGCCTGTTAATGTGGAAGTTTTGAATGGAGATCCGGAAATCAAGCAGACTCCGGGGTATGAATAATAGTGAGATAATATGATGATAATGAAAAGATTGCTCTTTTTAGTATCTGTATGCAGCTTATGTATGGTTGGTAATTCTCAGAATTACCAACCTGAGAAGCATGCAGTTGTGAAATCAGATCGTGGGGATGGACGGTTACTAAGTACTTATGCCATTGTGCATGAGATGTTGAAAGATACACATCCCCAATATGCTTACCGTTCCGGTATGTCCGCACAGGATTTTACGCAATGGCAGGATGGAGTGCGTGCTGCAATGGTGGAGATCATGAAGTTTCCCGAGATAAAGGGACAACCGTCTCCTGTCTGTGTGAAAACGGAAAAAAAAGAGGGATATATTTTAGAGAAATGGGAGTTCTATCCTTTTCCAAAGTCAGTTTCCACTTTTCTGGTTTTGAAACCGGAACATTTGAAGGGTGCAGTACCCGGAGTCTTGTGCATTCCGGGTTCCGGAAGGACCAAAGAAGGATTGGCCGGTGAGCCCGGCATCTGTGATAAGTTAACTGAGGATTATAATAATCCCAAAGTAAGTATGGCTTTGAATATGGTTAAAGAAGGTTATGTGGCGGTAGCGGTGGATAATGCCGCTGCCGGAGAAGCCTCCGATTTGGAATGTTATGATAAAGGATGGAATTATGACTATGATGTTGTTTCCCGTTTTTTGCTTGAACTGGGATGGAGTTGGCTAGGGTATACTTCTTATCTGGATATGCAAGTGCTGAATTGGATGAAAGACCAGTCTTATATCCGAAAGGACAGGATTGTGATTAGCGGATTCTCATTAGGTACAGAACCGATGATGGTCTTGGGGGTGTTGGATAAGGACATTTATGCTTTTGTGTACAATGATTTTCTATGCCAGACTCAAGAACGTGCCGTTGTGATGACTAAACCTGACAAGGAAAACAGGCGTCCTTTTCCAAATTCTATCCGTCATCTGATACCTGGTTATTGGAGGTATTTTAATTTTCCAGATGTTGTTGCGTCATTAGCTCCTCGTCCTATCATTTTTACAGAGGGAGGGTTGGACCGTGATTTCCGTTTGGTGCAATCTGCTTATGCTGCTAGTGGAAAACCGGAAAATGCGGAGTTTCATCATTATCCGAAGTTTGCTGATAAGGCAGTTAGAAAAGATGTGGAGCACCTTGATGAAGGACTGGATTCAAAGACCTATTTCGAAACGGTCAATGTAGATCCCCCTTCTCATTATTTTAAAAACGAACTGGTTATTCCTTGGTTACGCAAAGTTTTAAAGTAGGTTCAGGTATTTTGATAGGCTGTGATTTTTTATATAATATGGGCTCCTTGTTTTTCATCTAGGTGAAAGCAAGGAGCTCTTTTTTATTGATTGTGAAGAATTCTTGCAAAATTTAATCTTGTTTTAATGCAGATTGTAGTGTTTCCCAATTTTTATTGAAGTCGGGCATGGAATGAAAAAGTAAATTCGCTCCTTCATTCAGTAATACATTGTCGTGCAATGGTCCTGTATTCACGGCGATAGTAAAAATACCGGCGGCAACTCCCGCCTGTACACCTAGTGGTGCATTTTCTATTACTAACGCTTCATTGGGTTTGAAGCCGCCTTTCTTTAGGGCTATCAGATACGGTTCCGGATTTGGTTTCCCATATTTCACATCAAAGGCGGTAACCATTAAGTCTGCTTGGAAGATGCCCGGAAAATTATGATTTAACCGGTCTAATAACGAAGTTTGTCCCGAACCGGTCACTACCATCGGAGTCAGTCCTTCGCTCTTTATTTTAGTCAATACTTCCAGTGCGCCGGGCATTCGTTCTGCTTTGGGGCATTTGTTGAATTCTTCAGTTTTGGCTTGGTAGATGGCTTTTATTTCTTCTTCTGTAGCATCATGCCCACGCTCCCGGCGACTTACTATATTGATCGTAGATGCACCGGTACGCCCTTCGTGCATATAAGCTTCTTCTCGGCTGAGGCCGAAACCGAAGCGTTTCATTATTTTATGCCATGCTTCAGCATGGTTGGGCATGGAGTCGAACAGCACTCCGTCCATATCGAATAATACGGCTTTCAGGTCGATGGATTCGTATCCATGAGCATGAAGATAGTTATTTATCGCTTCTTTAAACATAGAATAAATGTATAATTATTACTTCCAACGGTTGTGACCGTTGGATTGGAACAAAGTGAAGAATCTGCAAGCACTTGGTGGATGCTTTCAGATTCTTCACTGTCATTCAGAATGACATTGATAAATGGCATTCTTTATAGGTTCTTGACGATTATAATCTAGCTTGGATGGCTTTAGACTCTTCTTCGTATCCCGGTTTGTTCAACAAAGCAAACATATTTTTCTTGTATGCTTCCACGCCCGGTTGGTTGAACGGATTTACTCCCAGCAAATAACCGCTGATACCACAAGCTTTTTCAAAGAAATAGATGATTTCTCCCAGATAGTATTCATTCAGCTCGGGCACAATCAGTCGCATATTGGGTACACCACCGTCAACGTGTGCCAGCTGAGTTCCCAGTTCTGCCATCTTGTTCACTTCGTCCACACGCTTTCCTGCCAGGAAATTCAAGCCATCCAAATTTTCGCTGTCCGAAGGAACTTGAAGTGTATGTTCCGGCTTTTCGATAGAGATAACTGTTTCGAAGATAGTACGTTCACCTTCCTGAATCCACTGTCCCATAGAATGGAGGTCGGTAGAGAAGTCGACGGCAGACGGATAAATACCTTTACCGTCCTTGCCTTCGGATTCACCGTACAATTGTTTCCACCATTCGTTCATATAGTGCAGTTTGGGATTGAAGTTTACCAAAATCTCAATCTTCTTGCCGTTTTTATACAATTCATTGCGGGTAGCGGCATAAACGGCAGCAGGGTTTTCGGCAAACGGAGTAGCCGGCCCACATACTGTTTCCATTGTGCGTGCGCCTTCCACTAATTTTTCGATGTCGAAACCTGCCACTGCGATAGGCAACAAACCTACCGGAGTCAAGACAGAGAAACGGCCACCTACATTATCGGGGATAATGAAAGTCTGATATCCTTCTTTATCTGCTGTAACACGTGCAGCACCTTTCTTGGCATCTGTAACGGCAACAATCACTTTCTTCGCCATTTCCTTTCCAAGCTGGTCTTCACACTGTTTTTTCAGCAAACGGAAAGCCAAAGCGGTTTCCGTAGTAGTACCAGATTTGGAAATATTAATTACACCGAACTTTTTACCTTTCAGGTATTCAGTTAATTCGAACAAATAATCTTCGCCGATATTGTGGCCTGCAAATACGATGACGGGTCCGTCTTGTTTTGCTTTCAACCATTGGAAACTATTGGATAAAGCTTCGATTACGGCCCGTGCTCCCAGATAGCTTCCACCGATACCTGCTACTACTACTACTTCACAGTTGTCGCGCAGAACCTGGGCAGTAGCTTTCAAGTCAGCCAAATGTTCGGCTGTTATAGACGATGGCAAGTGCAACCAACCCAAGAAGTCATTACCTTTACCTGTACCGTTTTCCAATGTTTCCATGCAGGCTTTCACCTGAGGTTCGTAAGCAGCGATTGTTTCCTTAGAAGCAAAACCGGCTACTTTGTCGATGTTTAAACTAATATTCTTCATTGTATCTGATATTTTATCTGAATGAATCAGTTAATAATTTAATCTCAATCATGGGCGAGATGCGCTCATATAAAATATTATATACGGCATCTACGATAGGCATGTTCACGTGCAAGTGCTTGTTTAACTCCTTGATACATTTCGTTCCGTAGTATCCTTCGGCAATCATTTCCATTTCTATCTGTGCGCTTTTTACGGAATAACCTTTACCAATCATGGTCCCGAATACGCGGTTCCGGCTGAAATTGGAATAAGACGTTACCAACAGGTCACCCAGATAGGCGGAATCGTCAATAGAACGTTCTACGGGATGTACGGTATTCAGGAAGCGGTTCATTTCCTGAATGGCATTCGATATTAATACGGCCTGGAAGTTGTCTCCATATTTCAGACCGCTGCAAATTCCGGCGGCGATGGCATAAATATTCTTCAACACAGAAGCATATTCTATACCTGCCACATCCGGGCTTACAGAAGTTTTTATATAATGTCCGGCCAGTTGGCGGGCAAATATTTTCGCCTTGTCAATGTCTTTACATCCGATAGTGAGGTAAGAAAGACGCTCCAAGGCTACTTCCTCTGCATGGCACGGACCGGCGATGACGGCTATATTCTCTTCGGGAACACCGTATACCTGGTGAAAATAATCGGAAACAATCAGGTTCTCGTCAGGAACGATACCTTTGATAGCAGTGACAATGAACTTGTCCTTTATTTTGGTTTTCAGCTTTTTCAGGTGGCTTTTCAGATAAGGAGAGGGGGTAACAAATATCAGAGTATCCGATTCCTTTACCACCTTATTAATATCTGATGAAAAGTTGATGTTCTTTATATCAAAGCGCACACTTGTCAGATAAGCCGGATTATGTCCCAAACGCTTGAATTCTTCGATTCTGTCGTCGCGGCGCATATACCAGTTGATTGAGTCAGCCTGAGCCAGGACTATTTTTGCAATAGCCGTGGCCCAGCTGCCACCACCCATTATCGCTATTTTACCGGGCAATTTCATGCTTATTATTTATGATGGATAATTGACAATTGGAATAATTCTCAATTTTTAATTCTCAATTCTCAATTTTCGCAATCCATCCGGCAACTTCGTCCACCGTAGGATTGGTCAGTTCCAATTTATATTTTTTATTGATGCCACAGATGTCCATGTGTAACTTCTGCGGGTTCACTTCTTTCATATCGCTCACCAAGTTATAGCCTGCCTTTTGAATGACAGGAACCCAGTCTTCTGAAATGCCCAATTCTATAAATTTGGCGGGAGTGTCTTTCGGAGTAACCTTTTCGGGACGCATCTGGGGGAAGAACAATACTTCCTGAATAGTAGACTGTCCGGTCATCAGCATAGTCAGACGGTCCATACCGATGCCCATCCCCGAAGTGGGAGGCATACCATATTCCAACGCACGGACAAAGTCCTTGTCAATAATCATCGCTTCGTCATCTCCCTTTTCGCTCAGTCTCATTTGTTCTTCGAAGCGTTCTAACTGATCAATCGGGTCATTCAGTTCAGAGTATGCGTTACACAATTCCTTGCCGTTTACCATCAGTTCGAAGCGCTCTGTCAAATCCGGATTGCTGCGGTGTATTTTTGTCAGCGGAGACATTTCTTTCGGATAGTCGGTGATGAAAGTAGGCTGGATGTAAGTACCTTCACAGAATTCTCCGAAGATTTCATCAATCAGCTTGCCTTTACCCATTGTATCGTCAATTTCCATGTTCAGTTTCTGACAAACTTCGCGTATCTGTTCTTCGTTCATGCCTGTCAGGTCATAGCCGGTGTGTTCCTTGATGGAATCCAGCATAGTGACACGCTTGTACGGGGCTTTGAAATCAATAATGTTGTCGCCTACCTTTACCTGAGTGGTTCCATTTACATCCAGACAGATTTTTTCAATCATCTTTTCTGTAAATTCCATCATCCAGTTATAGTCCTTATAGGCTACGTATATCTCCATGCAGGTGAATTCCGGATTGTGTGTGCGGTCCATTCCTTCGTTACGGAAGTTCTTGCCTATTTCATACACACCTTCGAAACCACCTACGATAAGTCTTTTCAAGTACAATTCGCTGGCGATGCGCATATACAGCGGCATGTCCAGTGCGTTGTGATGGGTAATGAACGGACGTGCGGCTGCTCCGCCGGCAATGGATTGCAGAATCGGAGTTTCTACTTCCATATAACCTTTTGAGTTGAAATATTCACGCATAGAGCTGAATACCTTGCTGCGTTTGATGAAGATGTCTTTTACCTCCTCGTTTACGGCTAAATCCACATAACGCTGGCGGTAACGCAGTTCGGGATCTTCAAACTTATCGTAAGCGACCCCATCCTTATATTTTACAATAGGAAGTGGTTTGATAGACTTGGACAGTACGGTCAGTTTTTTAGCGTGGATACTGATTTCACCCATTTGGGTTCTGAATACGAATCCTTCTATACCAACGAAGTCACCAAGGTCCAGCAGACGTTTGAACACTGTGTTGTACAATTCTTTATTTTCATCCGGACAGATGTCGTCACGAGTGATATATACCTGGATACGGCCTTTTGAGTCTTGTAATTCGATGAATGAAGCTTTACCCATCACACGGCGGCTCATCATACGTCCGGCTACCGATACTTTGCGAGGTTCCTCATCATCTTTGAACTCAGCTTTTATATCTGTCGAAAATGCATTGGTTACATACTCAGCTGCGGGGTATGGTTCGATGCCCATAGCTCGCAATTCACTCAGACTGTTTCGTCTGATAATCTCCTGTTCACTTAGTTCTAATACGTTCATCCTGTTAAAACATTAACTCAATTTGTTGGCAAAAGTACGAAAGATTTTGCAAAGTACCTCATTAAGACGTGTTTTTATTTCGATAAAGCCTGTTCTTGAGCTAGTTCGCACACCATAGATATCATGAACAGCACACCGATTGCGCCACAGGCAATAATCAAGGCGAGATTAATCATGCGGGCTCGGAAATGAGTGGAGGTATGCAGATGGGAGGCAGTGTACTCTTTAAAGAACAGATAGAGTCCCGGTACAGCCGAACTTGCTAGCAGAAAATCTTCGGGAATATGGAAAAAATAGGTCTTGGTAAAACCTATTAATGCCCAGTGACAGAGGAACATGACAAGAAAGATATTGACTCGTTTGGAAAATGCCAGCAGCAGTCCGATGGTGAACACCGCTATCGAACAGGGCATTACGGGTGAGGTCATCATGGGAAAACTCATCCCCCTTATGATAGAGAACAGCGGATAGGCCAGTGGCAGAGTGCAGAGCAGGACGGCCAGTGTGGTATGTTTATGGGTCCGTTCAAAAGGGGTATAGTTCACCTTTAGGTCATAAATCCAAAAAAGGGCCATGATTCCCCAAAATCCTGCCAATGAGGAATTGTAACTTCTTGGCTCGCAATAGATCATGTAGTATACGGCAGCTATCCACACGTTCAGAAAGATAAGATATAGCTTCATCGCTACCTTTATCTTTTTAGTGGGGCTTTTAAATAGAGAATAAGTTAAAAAGATGCCGGTAAGGGTGATGATGACTTGGTAAATCCATGTACCGGCATTGTAATGAGCGATTGTATCCCAAAAAATATTCATCTTCTTGATAGATTGGTCATTAATTTGGGCGGCAAAATTACGAAAAAATGATGGAATAGCCTATCTTTGTAGCGAATATATAAAAATAGAGAATAACGATGAAGAAGTTTATGAGTCTTATGTTGCTGGTTTGCGCGTGTTTGTTGAACCAGCCGGTGAAGGCGCAGCAGGTTACTCCTGATGCAGCCGGTTATATAGTGAAGGTGGGGGATATGGCTCCTGATTTTGAGATGGAGTTGACAGACGGACAAAAAGTAAAACTCTCTGATTTGCGTGGTAAAGTAGTGATGCTTCAGTTTACCGCCAGCTGGTGTGGGGTTTGCCGTAAGGAGATGCCTTTTATTGAAAAAGATATCTGGTTGAAGCATAAGGATAATAAAGCCTTTGCCCTTTATGGTATAGATCGTGATGAACCTTTGGAAACCGTAGTAGCGTTTGCCAAACGTACTGGTGTGACGTATCCCTTGGGTCTTGATCCGGGTGCTGATATTTTTGCCAAGTATGCGGATCGCAAGGCAGGTATCACCCGTAATGTGTTGATTGACAAGACGGGAAAGATCGTGATGCTGACTCGTTTGTATAATGAAGAGGAGTTCTCTTCTTTGTGCAAGAAGATAGATGAAATGGTAGGAGAAAAGTAATAGGTGATGAGAATATCGGTTATATTTATCACATTTTTATTTCTTACTTTATCACCGCTTCTGGCGCAGAAAAAGCCTCGTACCGGCAAGGAACCTTTATTGGGCAAGGAGTACGCCGCCTATAAGATTACATCCAATGAACTGAGTGGAGCTTGTTTCTACTTGGTGAGTGGACATGGAGGTCCCGATCCGGGAGCTATAGGTATCTATCAGGGACGTCAGTTGCATGAAGATGAGTATGCATACGATATCATTTTGCGGTTGGCGCGTGAACTGTTATCGCGGGGCGCCAAGGTACACATCATCATTCAGGATAAGAAAGATGGTATTCGTGACGGTCATGTTCTGGCAAATAGTAAGCGTGAGACCTGTATGGGGGATCCTATTCCCTTGAATCAGGTGGCTCGTTTGAAGCAACGGTGTGACTGGGTGAATAAACTATATCGGAAGGATAAGAGCAATTACAAACGTGCCGTATTTATTCATGTGGACAGTCGCAGCAAAGGACAGCAGACGGATGTGTTTTTTTATAATGCTCCCAAAAGTACAAAGGGTAGGCGGTTGGCCAACAACTTGCATCGCACCTTTGATAAGAAATATGACAAGCACCAGCCCAACCGTGGCTTTCGTGGGACGGTGAGCGAACGTAATTTGTATGTGTTGCGTAATACGACTCCTGTGGCGGTGTTTTTGGAATTGGGAAATATCCGGAACAAACGTGACCAACAGCGGCTGGTGCTGAAGAATAACCGTCAGGCATTGGCAAATTGGATTGCGGAGGGAATAGTGAAAGACTATAAGCAAGGCAAATAAAGTAGAGGACAGCGATGTTCTGTTGTTTTGCCAGCTTTGTGATGGCTGGGCAAGTTATAATCGGCAGAATGTGACAAGTTGTTCGAGTTTGTGAAATTTCGAAATCAAGCCTTGAATACTAAAGTTGTGAAATAAAGAAAGGGAGTGACCCACGATCACTCCCTTTTCCTTTACTTGATTTCGATTTCCTCTTTCATGTCTATTTCCTCGCCTTGAATATCGGTGAACCGATATTGCAGGAAGGCCAGACTCTGGTCGGGGATAATCTTTATTCCGAATCCGTATTTCATCTGCCATTTACGTTTCAGGGAAACCAGACCCTGATTCACGTAAGCTGCGATGTACGGATGGATGTACAGCGTAAATTTCTTCATCTTCAATTTGTTGACCAGATAATCAATCTTACTCTCCAAAGTATCCGTGAAAAGGATGGATGGCTTTATGCTACCTTTCCCGAAGCAGGTGGGGCAGGTTTCATTGGTGTTGACATCCATGGCAGGACGCACGCGTTGGCGGGTAATTTGCATCAATCCAAATTTGCTGAGAGGCAGAATGTTATGTTTAGCTCTGTCTTTTTGCATGTTCTGACACATGCGTTCGTACAGTTTCTGCCGGTTCTCGGCCAAATTCATGTCAATGAAGTCAACCACGATAATACCACCCATATCACGCAGTCTTAGTTGGCGTGCCAGTTCGTCGGCAGCTCCCAGATTTACGTCCAGTGCGTTAGCCTCTTGTCCGTTAGCAGATTTGGAACGGTTACCACTATTGACATCCACCACATGAAGGGCTTCCGTGTGTTCAATAATCAGGTAAGCTCCACTCTTATACGAAATTGTTTTTCCGAAAGAGGACTTGATTTGTTTGGTAATACCGAAGTTGTCGAATATGGGAAGCTGACCTTTATACAGCTTTACAATCTCCGCCCGTTCAGGGGCGATGAGCGAAACATAATCCTTGATTTCGTGGAACACCGTTTCATCGTTCACGTAGATGTTCTCGTAAGACGGATTAAAAAGGTCGCGCAGCATGGCCACCGTACGGCTGGTTTCTTCGTAAACCAACGCCGGCAGTTTGGGAGCCTTCTGTACTTTAGTGATTGTTTCTTCCCAATGTTTCAGCAAGACTTTAAGCTCTGCATCAAGCTCGGCCACCCTTTTGCCTTCCGCTACGGTGCGTACAATCACTCCGAAGTTTTTCGGTTTGATGCTTTGCAATAACTGTTTCAGACGGGCGCGTTCTTCGCTCGATTTAATTTTTTGTGATACCGAAACCTTGTCGTTGAAAGGGATTAATACCAAATAACGTCCGGCGAATGACAATTCGCAGGTTAGTCTGGGCCCCTTGGTCGAGATAGGTTCCTTTACAATCTGCACAATAACTTCCTGACCTTGCTGGAGGGTGGTTGAAACCGTCCCTTCCTTTTCGATATCAGGCAGCATAGTAGCTTTTGTGATGGGAAAAAGTTTTTTACGGTCGCTTAAAACTTGCTTCAGATACTTCTGATAAGAATGAAATTGAGGACCTAGGTCTAGATAATGAAGAAAAGCATCTTTTTCAAAGCCGACATCCACGAAACAGGCATTAAGGCCGGGCATCAGTTTCTTTACCCGTCCCAAATACATATTTCCCACATTGAAGGAAGCACTTCTCCCTTCTTTCTGAAATTCCACCAACGCTTTATCTTCAAGGAGTGCGATGGAAATCTCTTTGGGTTGTACGTCTACTACTAGTTCGCTTGTCACTTTTGTATTCTTAAATTGTTCACTTTCCTCATTAAACAAAGAACAAACCCGAAAGACTTTTGTTGCTTTGCAAGGTTTGTTCTTTATTTGTCGTCACAGACAGACTACAAATTATTTTTTGCTTTTATGTCTGTTCTTTCTTAGTCTTTTTTTACGCTTGTGAGTAGACATTTTGTGTCTTTTCTTCTTCTTTCCGCTTGGCATAGCTTCAAATTTTATGGGTTAATACTCTTGTTTATTATTTCTTTACTGATAATGTAAATGTCTTAGCTGGTTTAAATGCCGGAATATTGTGCTCCGGAATAATGATTGTAGTGTTCTTTGAAATATTGCGAGCAGTCTTCTGAGCTCTTTTCTTTACTACAAAACTTCCAAAACCACGCAGGTACACATTTTCCTCTTTAGACAATGAATCCTTTACTGTATCCATGAAAGCCTCAAGTGTGGTTAACACTGTCACCTTGTCAATACCGGTATTTTTCGTAATTTCGTTTACGATATCTGCTTTAGTCATTTCGCTAAATAATTATTGTTATACTTATATCTTAATTTTTTGGACTGCAAATATATAGCTTTTCTCCCTCTTTAAGAAATATATTCAGAATAAATTTCCTAAAAAAAGCATCTTCTTCCATTTTCTTGGTTTACTTTTGCGGAAATATTGCATAGAATGTACTTTTATATAATACTGATATGGAGAATTTTAGCAGAAAATTGATAGATTGGTACAGGGAAAACGGACGTGATTTGCCGTGGAGAAGGACAAAAAATCCTTATTTGATATGGATTTCGGAGATTATTCTACAACAAACCCGTGTGGCTCAGGGATATGATTACTATCAACGTTTCGTGACTCGTTTTCCTGATGTGTTCGCACTGGCTGCAGCCGATGAGGATGAGGTGATGAAATATTGGCAGGGGCTGGGGTACTATTCTCGTGCGAGAAATTTGCATGCTGCGGCCAGAAGGATGGCAGAGGCAGGAGGGTTTCCTGTAACATACGCCGGGGTGCGTGCTTTGAAAGGAGTGGGGGAATATACGGCGGCAGCTATTTGTTCATTTGCTTACGATATGCCATACGCTGTGGTGGATGGTAATGTGTACCGGGTACTGTCCCGCTGGTTGGGCATTGATACTCCCATTGATTCGACGGAAGGAAAGAAACTGTTTGTCCGGATTGCCGATGAGTTGCTGGACTGTGAGTGTCCCGGTCTCTATAACCAGGCTATCATGGATTTTGGAGCTTTGCAGTGTACTCCGGTGGCGCCCGACTGCCTGTTTTGTCCGCTAAGCGATTCTTGTGTGGCGCGCCTGAAGGGGATTGCCAGCTCTTTGCCTGTGAAGCAACATAAAATCAAGGTGACCAATCGTTATTTTAATTATATATATGTACGCATGGGCGCGTATACCTTTATACATAAGCGCAGCGGAAATGATATATGGAAAAATTTGTATGAACCGCCTTTGGTAGAAACAGATCGTGAATGGACGGAAGAGGAACTGTATGCATCGCCACAGTTTCGCGGGATGCTGTCCGGGGGAGAGGAGCCCATAGTGCGGCTGGTGCGGAAAGGGGTGAAGCACGTGTTGTCCCACCGGGTGATTTACGCAAATTTTTATGAAGTGATTCTCCCTGAGAATTCGGCTTCTTTTGCGAAGTATCAGAGAATAAGCGTGGAAGATTTGCATAAATTTGCCGTATCGCGTTTGGTGAATCAGTTTTTTTCGCTAATTTTGGAGCCTAATAATTAAAAAGGAATAATAGAATGTCAGTAAATAAAGTCATTTTGATTGGAAATGTAGGAAAGGACCCTGATGTGAGATATTTGGATACCGGCATTGCCGTTGCCACTTTCTCGTTGGCTACCACCGATCGTGCCTATACGTTGCAGAATGGAACACAGGTTCCCGAACGTACGGAATGGCATAATATCGTGTTATGGAGAGGGCTGGCTCAAACTGCGGAAAAATATGTCCGTAAGGGCGACAAACTCTACATAGAAGGAAAAATCCGTAGCCGTTCATACGATGATCAGAATGGCATAAAACGCACCATTGTCGAGATTTTTGCTGATAATATGGAGATGTTGACCCCGCGTAACGCCTCACAGCAACCGGGTACGGGATATGTGCAGGCACAAGCGGTATCCCGGCAGCAGATGTCTGCACAAGTAGCTCCGCAACAACAGCAAACTTCGGATAATAGCCTGACAGACGATTTACCTTTTTAAGTAAGAGAACTTGATGTTTAACTAAAACCAGATTCCTTGGACCCTGACTCGTATTTATGCCGCTTGGCGGATTTATTTGACGGTGTAACCGTAACGGCTCCTACCATAGGAGCCATCATAGCTATCTTATTAGCTGTTTTATTGTTGTATGCCTCAGGCTTTGTGTCTGCTTCGGAAATAGCTTTCTTTTCCCTTTCACCTGTTGATTTAAGTGAGATAGAGGAAGGAAAACATACTTCGGACAGGCGTATCAGCGCCCTGCTGAATGATTCCGAACGCTTGTTAGCGACTATTCTTATCTCTAATAATTTTGTCAATGTAACCATTATCATGCTGTGCAATTATTTTTTTGCCAGCACCATACACTTTGGAAATTCCGTGATTCTGGAATTCCTGCTAATAACGGTTGTCCTTACTTTTCTGCTATTGCTTTTCGGTGAAATCATGCCTAAAATTTATTCGGCACAGAACACGTTGAAGTTTTGCCGTAAGGCAGCTCCTGCCATTTCTTTTTTAAAGAAATTCTTTTCACCTTTGTCGGCATTGCTGGTCCGTTCTTCCTTTTTGGTGAACAGATGTGTGGCAAAAAGGAATTATAATATTTCTGTCGACGAGCTTTCACAGGCTTTGGAATTGACGGACAAGAGTGAGATTTCAGAGGAAAGCAATATTCTAGAAGGTATTATCCGTTTTGGTGAGGAAACGGCCAAGGAAGTGATGACTTCCCGGCTGGATATGGTGGACTTGGAAATCAATACCCCTTATTCCGAAGTGTTGAAATGCATTGTGGAAAATGCCTATTCCCGTATTCCGGTATATGCCGAATCGCGGGATAATATAAAGGGGATTCTTTATATAAAGGATTTGCTTCCTCATTTGGGCAAAGGCGACAACTTTCGTTGGCAAACATTGGTCCGTCCCGCTTACTTTGTGCCTGAAACAAAGATGATTGATGACCTTTTGCGTGATTTTCAGGCAAACAAGATCCATATTGCCATCGTTGTCGATGAGTTTGGAGGTACTTCGGGTATTGTTACAATGGAGGATATCATCGAGGAGATTGTGGGAGAGATTAATGATGAATACGATGATGAAGAGCGTACGTATGTGAAACTGAATGACCGTACCTATATATTCGAGGCAAAAACCTTACTGTCCGATTTTTATAAAATTATGAAAGCTGATCCCGCTCTTTTCGAGAAAGTGGAAGGAGATGCGGACACTTTGGCCGGTTTGTTGCTGGAAATAAAAGGGGAGTTTCCTGTATTGCACGAGCGGTTGGATTACGGGAATTATCATTTTGAGGTACTTGAAATGAATACGCGCCGCATTTTGAAAGTAAAAGTTATCATTGACCCTTCCCACTCCATGGAAATGGAAGAAGGAAAGAAATAGATTTTATCATGCCTTTATACCGTACTTATAGCGAAGGGGAATTTCTGCTTGGAATATGGAAGTCTGATGAAACAACGGAACAACTGCTGGCATCGTTGGAGCATAAAGACTGGTATAGGGAGAAACTGGCTGTTTTTTCCGAAAAACGGAAGCATGAATGGTTGTCGGTACGTGTGCTGCTGAAGGCTTTGTGTGGAGAAGAAAAGGAGATAGCTTATTACTCTTCGGGAAGGCCTTATCTAAAGGATGGAAGCCGGTATATCAGCATCTCGCATACTCGCGGTTATGTAGCGGTGGCGCTTCATTCTTCCTGTGAGGTGGGAATGGATATAGAGCAGTATGGAACCAGAGTGCGGAAAGTAGCTTCCCGTTTTATTCGTTCCGATGAAGAGTCCACAATGATGGAAGGAGATGAAGTTTATGCTTTGTTGCTCCATTGGTCGGCCAAGGAGGCACTGTTCAAACTGATGGGAGTAGAGGAGGTGGATTTCATTCGTCATCTTCGTATTTTTCCTTTCAGCCTGTCGGAAGAGGGGGAGTTCGAGGCATGCGAATATCGTACAGGCCGGCAGGGACGTTACCGGGTCCGTTATGTCACTCATCCCGATTTTGTATTGACTTGGATTATAAAATAATGCTCAGGCGAATCACTTCGGCTGAGCATTCCAAATAAACTTGGCAGAGTTTACTTTAAAATAAATGTTCTTTTTACCTGATACTCTTTTCCGGACAGTGAAACGGAGAAAATAGCGGATGTGATTAAAGGCATCCCTTACGTTCAGTGTTCCAAGCTCTTTCCTCGAAAGCTTCAGATTTGATAAATGCACAGGCAGGTCTTCTGACTCGTTTCCGCTATAAGCACCTTCCCGGAAATTATCCCAGTGGTTATTGGCATTTTGCTTATGCGTTTAGTGAAACATACAGCAGCGGGACTGTTCAGGATTCTCACCTTGATTCCCTTTTAATCATTCACCTCGGAGGGGAGATAAATGAACCGATGCACCGCAAAGATACAGTTTATATTTAAGAAAACAATTATCTTTCTTTATTTTTTAGAGCCTGTTTAAATTTTGAAGAAAATTTAGAAACAGGTGCTTGTCATCTTCTCATTCTTTACTCAGTGTAAATATGAATTCCAGACCTCCACCGGGGGTGTTCTTGGCGAAAATGGTTCCTCCATGCAGAATGACAGCGTTTTTCACAATGGCCAGTCCCAGGCCTGTGCCGCCCAGTTTGCGTGAACGTCCTTTGTCCACCCGGTAGAAACGCTCGAACAAACGGCTTAGATGTTCGGGATCTACTCCTACGCCTGTGTCCGAGAAACTGAAATAGTAAAAACGTTCGTCTTCACGGAAACAGCGGATGGTTACGGAAATATGACTTCCTGCGTATGCAATGGCGTTGTCCGTCAGATTCCGGAAGATGGAATATAGCAGGGAAGAATTGCCTTGTACGGTCAGTCTTTCAGGCAGCATATTGTGGGCAGTGATCTGCTTTTCTTCCAGTTCCAAAGTTACTTCGTTCAGGATATTCCGCATCATGGTGGTGAGGTTTACCGGTTCTGTCTCGATCATGTTCGGAGCTTCTTCCATGCGGGTAAGTACGGAGATATCCCGTAACAGATGTGCCAGCCGGTTACTTTGTGCATAGCTTCTCTCCAAAAAAGCATTGATTTTCTCACGGGGCAGGGTAGGGTTGTTTACTATGGTTTCCAGATATCCCTGTATGCTGCTTACAGGGGTTTTCAATTCGTGGGCAATGTTCTGTGTCAGCTGTTTTTTCAGAAGTGCTTGCTCCTTTTCTTGAGTGATGTCATTGATGGAGATTTCAAAGCTGTCATCTTGAAAGATAATGCACTCCACGGCAAAGATACGTCCGTTTTTGTCTATGTTTAATGACATCCGTTTCTCTCCTTTGCCGATACTGCGTTCCTTGTTTTTTGTAATGAAACGGGTGATGGGCTGCAATTCGGGGATGGAGAAGATTTCTTCCGTAGAACTCAGATTTTTGTCTGAGATAAGGTTGGCATATTGTGTGAACAGGTTATTTACCAGAATCTCTTCTTTGCGGTGGTTGAATACGCCTAAACCTTCGTGCGAGATTTGGAGATGGGTGATCAGTTTCTCGCGTTCGATATATAAATCTTCTTTTGCCTGATGCAGACGTTTGTAAATTTGGATGATATGTTGGGATATCTCGCCCAGTTCGTTTTTGGGAAAGGTATCCTGCATATCAGTGTCTATCGGTTCATTGCGGTCGGCTTTCATGGCGAATTGTTGCAATTTGGTGATAGACATTCCCAATTTATGTGTGAACCGGTAGAATATAATTATTAATATCAGGCTGATTATCAGTGTAAACCATACATAATGGGAGTCTGCTTTCAAGTGTCTCATCAGACTGACATTATAGGGAAGGGCCGAACGAATGATATAGTCCAGGTTAGGATAATACTTGGCCGAATAGAAAAATTCACCGCCCAGGCTTTCCGATTGTCTGTTAATGGAATAGCCGCTGCCATAAGTGATGGCTTCTTTTATTTCCTGACGGTTATGGTGGTTCTCGAAGTGGCTGGGATCTTTTTCCAGATTGTCATAAATTACAGTACCATTCTTGTTGATCAGTGTCACACGTAGATCTTCAAAGGTGTGTTCGCATACATAGTCGTCCAATTGTTGAATATTCAGCGTATCCCTGCCACGGAGAAAATCATTCAGGCGGTCGTTGTAATTCTGGAGTTGTGTGTTCAGCAGCTCTATTTTGTATTCCTTCTCCCTGCGATATTGGAATGCCATGAAACAGATGGCGAATGCTATGAATAAGGAGATTACCGACAAGAATAGTTTCTTGTTGAATGACAGGACGTGGCTGGATAATTCAATAGTCATGGAAAGGTACAGGTTAGGTTATTCGCATTCAAAACAGTATCCGTATCCTAGGCGGGTGACGATGCATTTTCCGTATTCGCCTATTTTCTTACGCAGGCGAGTAATGTTGACGTCAATGGTACGGTCCAGCACATAGACTTCCTCTTGCCATACTTTAGCCAGAATATCTTCGCGTGAGAATACGCGGCCTTTGTTTTGTAACAACAGCAACAGGATTTCGAATTCTTTTTTTGTCAGGGAAATTTCTATACCGTCTATGCTGACTTTCTTCTTGGTGATGTCGACTAAAAGCCCTTTGTATTGCAATTGTTCCTGCACTTCTTTTCCCTGTGTGGGACTGGTACGTCGAAGGACAGCCTTGACGCGTGCTATAACTTCGCGCAGTGAAAATGGCTTCGAGATATAGTCGTCGGCTCCCAGGTTGAATCCTGTCACAGTATCGTTTTCAGTATCTTTAGCAGTGATGAATATAATGGGAATAGAAGCGGTAGCTTTATTCTTTTTCAGCATGTTCGCCATTTTGAATCCTGAAATTTCTCCCATCATCACATCCAGCAACAGTAAGTCGTATTGGGTCAGTTCCATCTTCAGGGCTTCTTCGGCGGAGTTTGCTGTATCCACAAAATACCCTTCGTTTTCTAAATTGAATTTAAGAATCTCGCATAGATCTTCTTCATCGTCAACTACTAAAATGCGGTAATCGTTCATATATCCATCTTTTTAATACTACAAAACTAATCTTTTCTGATCAGCATTGCAAAGATGGAGCATTTTTATTACTATTTGATGAAACAAATATTACAAAAAGATTACATGTTATAAAATCGTTAAGTTTTCATCGCAGATTACACCATTTTAATGATTCTGTAATCATCCCGCCGGATAATAATTGGAACGCAATAAATTATGATTTCGTAAACTCTCCGGCTACTGGAATACTCATTTGGTAACGTATTTCTCTTTCACTTTTTCCGTGTCCCAAAAGGAACATCAGTTTGGTTAGAACGGATTCCACCGTACTGTCGTAGCCGCTGATGACCCCTGCGTCCAGCAGATGGAGTCCGGTTTCATATCTTCCCATTTCCACTGTTCCGGTAGAGCATTGGGAGATGTTGACAATGATGATTCCCCGTGAAGTGGCATCCCTTAGAAGTTCGATGAACCATGGCTTTTGCGGAGCGTTGCCCGAACCGTAGGTTTTTAATACCACTGCGCGTAATCCCGGTGTATGCAGGATATTGCTGATCATGTTTTCCTGGATGCCCGGGAAAAGGGTCAGTATAATTACATTGGTATCATAAAGATAGTGTGGTTTTAATGGCAGATTGGGATCGGCTTTGTGAATACGGTCATATTCATATTTTATGTGGATGCCTGCTGTCGCCAGCGAAGGGAAATTGTATGAACGGAACGCATTGAAATTCTCCGCATTTATTTTTGTGGTACGGTTTCCGCGCAACAGATGGTTTTCGAAGAAGATGCATACTTCGGGTACAATAGCAGTGCCGTTCGGATGTTTGGCAGCGGCTATTTCTATGGAAGTGATCAGATTTTCCTTTCCATCGGTGCGCAACATGCCGATGGGCAGCTGGCTGCCAGTCAGGATAACCGGCTTGCTCAGGTTTTCCAGCATGAAGCTGAGCGCTGAAGCGGTGTATGCCATGGTGTCTGTACCGTGCAGAATGACGAACCCGTCAAAATTATCATAATTGTATTTGATGATCTTGACTAACTTGGCCCACAAGGCAGGTTCCATATCCGAAGAGTCAATGGGGGGATTGAATTGGTAAGAGGAGATGCGATAGTTGAACCGCTTCAATTCGGGGACATTGTCTTGTAACTGGTCGAAATTAAAGGCTTCTAGTGCACCTGTCTCAGGATTTTCAATCATGCCGATCGTACCGCCTGTGTATATTAGCAAAACGGAAGGATATTCACTCTGTATCATGCGCTTCTCTTGTTTAATTTTGGCACAAAGATAGTAATTATGTATAAGTATGACAAAAATAAGAAGGAAAAATAACAAAATGTTTTCTCTATGGACCGAGGCTGGTTTTCCCGGATAGGGTGGGTGGAAGATATGGAAAGATTACGTGTAAGATTATATATCTTATGCTTGTAAGATATATAATCTTATGCCTGCAAGGTACTGTATCTTTCACCTTCATCGTACTGGCCTTTCAGGTGAGCTTTGAAGAGGAGGGCATTATGAGTGAATGCCGTAAACGCAGATGCAGACGCAGCAGACGCAGGCCCTTTTTTCTCACACACGTGCGCGTATAATACAAGGTGGGGAAATAGAATAAACTACCGTAAGGTGGAAGACCCTATTTTAGAGAAAATGAACTTTGAATCTGAAACTTGTACTTTCAACCGACAATAAAAGAGTCGTATTCACTCTACATTTGAATAAGGATACAACTTTTTTATGTTGTTCAGTTACAATCTGTATCTTTTTCAGAGCGTTCATCTTCGTTTTGACCTCCCTCTCTGATGACAGTTAAAACAGGTTATTAAAAATAGATACACATTTACATATACAATGTACGCGCACGTGTGTGAGAAAAAAGGGCCTGCGTCTGCTGCGTCTGCGTCTGCGTTTACGGGTTGTGGAAGATCAGTTTTTCAAAGCTTCCAGCAGCTTGTCTGCCGCTTTTTCCGCATTCCCGTTTTCCTCGTCCAATAAGGTCACGAATTTACTGCCGATGATGGCTCCTGCGGCATGAGCGGATGCGGTTTCGAAGGTTTGTTTATTGGAAATTCCGAAACCTATCATGCGGGGATTGCGTAAATTCATGTCGGCGATGCGTTGGAAATAGGCTTGTTTCTGTGCGTTGAAATCTTTTTGAGCACCGGTGATAGCGGCGGAAGATACCATATAGATAAAACCGTCGGTGTGTTCATCAATCAGGCGGATACGTTCTTCGCTGGTTTCCGGAGTGATGAGCATGATGATTCTTACATCCTGTTCCTCGGCTATGGAACGATATTCCTCCATATAATCTTTGAAAGGCAAGTCGGGGATAATCACCCCGTCGATTCCCGTCTCCCGGCAAGTGCGGCAGAAATCCTTGAATCCATATTGCATGATGGGATTGAGATATCCCATCAACACCAGCGGAATCTGTACTTCTTTACGGATATCTTTCAGTTGGTCGAAAAGAAGTTTCAGTGTCATGCCGTTTTTCAAGGCGCGGGTGGCGGCGTGCTGGATAACGGGACCGTCAGCCATCGGGTCACTGAAAGGAATGCCGATTTCAATCATGTTAATCCCTTTTTTTTCCAGGACTTTGATGGTGCTTGCCGTACCTTCTAAAGTAGGAAAGCCTGCGCAAAAATAAATAGAGAGGATGTCTTTTTGCTTGATACTGAATAACTGGTTGATTCTGTTCATTGTATTTTTTGTTTTAATTGGTTTATAAATGTGTGGACGGCGGCGGCGTCTTTCAGAGCCGGAGCAGTCTCGAATCCGCTGTTCAGGTCGATGCCTGCCCATTGTTCATGCTTGAATTGCAACAGAGAGGAAAGGCTGCCGGGACGGAGGCCGCCACTCAGCAGGAAAGGCGTTTTTCCCCGATAGGCTTGCAGGATATTCCAGTTGAAGGTTTTGCCGGAACCGCCATATCCGGAACAGGCAGTGTCGAAAAGAAAGTAATCGCAAATGCCCTCATAACAGCCGACGGGTCGCAGGTCAATTTCCCGTGCAATGGAAAACACCTTAATGATTCCTAATCCGGCGGCTTTTAATTTGCGGCATTGTTCCGGTGTTTCCCTGCCATGCAACTGGATATGGTGCAGACCGAATTCCTGTGCTTTCAGCAGGATGTTTTCGCTGCTTTCGTTGACGAAGACTCCGATCCGGTGGCATTGTTCCGGCAGGTATTCCGGACGATGTGATACGTGGCGGACAGACTGGGGGAAGAAGATGAATCCCATCCAGTCTGCTCCGGCTTGCTCTATGGCGCGTATGTTTTCGGGCTCGCGCATACCGCATACCTTGATAATCATTGTTGTTGCATCCTAACATTTCTCTAGTTTGGTTATAAATTCTTTTAAGGCTTCTCCAGGTGCGGGTGTTTTCATAAAGTTTTCCCCTATCAGGAAGCCTCGGAAGCCGGCAGCTCGGAGTTGTTTAACTGTTTCGGGGCTGGAGATGCCGCTTTCAGAGATCCGGAGCATTTCTTCGGGTAGTTTTTCCGCCAGGCGGAAAGAGTTTTCCACCTCTGTGTGGAAGCTTCCCAGATTACGGTTGTTGACTCCTACCATGTCAATGTTCTCGTCTATATATTCCAGTTCTTGCTCGTTGTGGATTTCCAGCAGGACTTCCAGTTCCAGTTCATGGGCTTTGAGGGCCAGGGCTTTGCATTGCTCTTTCTTCAAAGCGGCGGCTATAAGAAGGATAGCGTCCGCTCCTACGATGCGTGCCTGATAAAGTTGGTATTCATCTATAATGAAATCTTTCCTTAGAATGGGAAGTTGCACGTGGGGGCGTGCCGAACGGATATCTTTCAGAGTGCCGCCGAAGTATTTTTCATCGGTGAGGATGGAAAGTGCGGAGGCTCCGGCCGCCTCGTAAGCGGGAGGAATAGTATCTGCCTGTGCGTCTTCTTTTATCCATCCTTTGGAGGGGGAGCGACGCTTGAACTCGGAGATGATGCCGTAAGGAGAAGAGGCAAGACTGGCACGCATACTGATACGTGGCATGGGTTCGTTACAATTGTTTATCAGCATTTCTTTGCTGATGGCAGCCTTTTGCAGTTCGATCTCGATCTGCTTGCAGGCGATGATTTCTGTTAATATATCTGTCATTGTATGAGGCGTTTGGTAGTGGAATACTGGGTGTGTAATCAACTGTTCAGTTCCACAAATTTTTTCAATGTATTCAATGCTTTTCCGCTTTCCAATGATTCACGGGCGATGGCCACGCATTCTTCTATCGGTTTGGCCGGTTCCATGGCCTGTATGGCAAAAGAAGCGTTAATCAGTACACAGTCTGTCTGGGCTTGGGTGGCTTTGTTCTCCAGTACGTTATTGAAGATTTTTGACGCTTCTTCGGGAGTGTTCCCACCATAAAGCTCTTCTTGTCTGGCAAGGGAGAAACCCAGTTCGGATGGCTTGTAGATGGTTTCGTAGCGATTGGTCATCACTTTGAATTCATCGGTCAGTGAGATTTCGTCGTAACCGTCCAGGTTGTTTACTACGGCAAAGCCAATGCCTAGTTTCTGGAATACGTTGGTGTAAAGGCGCATTTGCGGCAGATCGGCGACCCCTAGAAGTTGGTAAGCCGGAAGACATGGATTAACCAGCGGACCTAGCAGGTTGAATATGGTACGTACTTGCAGTGCTTTGCGGACAGGGCCTACACTTTTCATGGCAGGATTGAACAACTGGGCATGCATATAGACCATTCCACATTCTTCCATAGAACGGGTCAGCTTATCCGGATTATTAGTGAATTTTACGCCGTGTTGTTCGATGACATTGCTGGCTCCGCTGACGGAAGTCGCGCCATAGTTGCCATGTTTGGCAACATGATATCCGGCTCCCGCTACAATGAAGCAGGCGCAAGTAGAGATGTTGAAGGTATTTTTTCCATCACCGCCTGTACCTACAATATCAATAGGGGTGTAAGCGGAAAAGTCTATAGGTATGCGGGTGGTGAGCAATGCTTCACGGAAACCTATCAATTCTTCTACTTTGATGCCGCGCATTTGGAAAACGGTCAGCAGAGCGGCTATCTGTGCGTCGTTATACATTCCCCGGGTTATGTTGAGCAGCAAATTCTTTGCTTCTTTTCGGGTCAGTTCCTCGTGATTGAAGAGGCGGGATAATATAGCTTTCATATTTATTATGTACGGTTTGGTTTATGCGTTTAGAAAGTTGGCTATCATGGTTTTACCATCGGGGGTTAGTACGGATTCGGGATGAAACTGGATGCCGTGGATATCGTATTCTTTATGTTTCAATGCCATAACGAGACCTTCCCGGCTTACTGCGGTTATTTCAAGGCACTCAGGGAAACCGTCCGTATCTACCACCCATGAGTGATAACGTCCTACCGGCACTTCATCCGGCAGTCCGTTGAAAATGTAATCGGTTTTCTCTCCTTTGTCTTTTAATTGATTCTTTTTAATTGAGATGGGGGTCTGTACGCCATGAAATACTTCGCTCAGATTGGTCAGTTTGCCGCCAAAAGCTTCTCCTATGGCCTGTTCTCCCAAGCATACACCCAGAATCGGTTTCTTGCCGGCATATCTTTTAATTACTTCGAGCAGCAGGCCTGCTTCTGATGGAATACCGGGACCGGGTGAAAGAATGATTTTATCGAATTTTTCCAATTCTTCTAGTTGGAAAGCATCGTTACGTAATACGGTAACTTCGGCTCCCAGTTCTTTTACCAAATGACTCAAGTTGTAGGTAAATGAGTCATAGTTGTCTATAATTACTGTTTTCATGATGATTCGTTTTTACATTTGTTCTGCCAGGATGATTGCTTTTTTAAGTGCTCCCAGTTTGTTGTTTACTTCTTGTAACTCGTACTCTTCATTGCTCTTAGCTACGATGCCGCCACCGGCTTGAAACCATAGTTCGTTGTTGCGGCTGACGAATGTACGAATGGTAATAGCTTGGTTCAATGTGCCGTTCAGCCCGATAAATCCGATGCAACCTCCATAGGCTCCACGGCTGTGAGGTTCGTATTCGCTGATCAGTTGCATGGCTTTTACCTTCGGAGCGCCACTCAGAGTTCCGGCCGGGAAAGTATCAATAAATGCTTTGATGGGATTGGCTTTGGGGTTCAGTTCGCCACTGACCCGGCTTACCAGATGAATGACGTGGCTGTAATATTGAGCTTCTTTGTAAAATTCTACTTGTACATCGTGACAATTGCGGCTCAAGTCATTGCGTGCCAGATCTACCAGCATTACGTGTTCTGCATTTTCTTTGGGATCAGCCAATAGGTTGGCGGTGAGTTCAGCATCTATTTTCTTGTCTCCGTTGCGGCGGGTGGTTCCGGCGATAGGGTCGATGGTGGCACGTCCGTTTTCTATTTTACAGTGGGTCTCGGGAGAGGAACCGAAAATACGGAAGCCCCCGAAATCGAAGTAAAATAAGTAGGGGGACGGGTTGATGCTGCGTAAAGCACGGTAAAGTTTGAAATCATCTCCTTCGTAACGTTGGATAAAACGGCGTGAAAGGACGATTTGGAAAACATCACCGCGCATACAGTGGGCAATGCCTTTGCGGATGTTCGCCTTATGCTCTTCATCGGTCAGGGTGCTGGTAGTTTCGCCCACGGTACGGAAGTCGTAAGTGGTATAGTTACGGTTGTGGATTGCTTTTTCCACATAATCCAGATGGCTGTCCTCACCGTCCTGCAACATTTCCAGTAATAACATTTCATTGCGGAAGTCATTGAAGACGATCAGGTATTTATATAAGATATACAACATATCCGGAGCATCGTTCTTAGGGTCACGGCTGTCTTTTACATTGATATGTTCGAAGTAGCGTACGGCATTGAACGTGGTATAACCATACAGTCCGCAGTAGTTGTTGTATTCTCCGCTTACCTTGAAACGATTCAGAAAATCGGAGATCGCATGGTCTGCCCGGAAATGTTCGGTGATGGGATGTTCTTCCATGCTGCCGTCAGGGTAGGTGGCAGTGGCTATGCCATGGTTGATTCCGATGCTGGCTACAGGATTCAGTCCGATGAAAGAACGGTTGTTCTCACTTCCATGATAGTCGGAACTTTCCATCAGCGCACTCTGTGGGAAAATGTCGCGTACTTTCAGATAAGTACTGACCGGTGTATGTAGGTCACCCAGTATGGTTTTGTATCGGGTGGTATAGGTAAAAGTTTTCATTGTTTCTTTTCTGTTTATAGTTGTCCGTATAAGATTTTTACTCTCGTGGGTTTCTATGTGTTATTGCAGGGAGGCCCTTGTGCTGGATTCTTTCAAGTAGGTTTCAATATCCTTATCTCCGCGTCCTGATACGGTGAGAACCACTATATCCGTTGGCTTGAATCTCATTTTGTCCAGTGCTCCCAATGCATGAGCCGATTCCAATGCAGGAATAATACCTTCCAGCCGGGTCAGTTCAAATGCGGCACGGATGGCTTCATCATCGTTTATGGCGAGTACCAAAGCGCGTTGCTGTTTGGCTAGATTGGCATGCATGGGGCCTATGCCCGGATAATCCAGACCGGCAGAGATGGAGTAAGGTTCCTCTATTTGTCCGTCCTCGTTTTGGATAACCAAGGTCTTTGCTCCGTGGATAATTCCCATTTTCCCCAGTTGGATGGTAGCGGCCGAGAAACCGGTGTCTATGCCTTTGCCTCCTGCTTCGGCCAGGACAATCTGCACACGTTCATCATCTATATAGTGATAAATGGTTCCTGCCGCATTGCTTCCTCCTCCTACACAAGCCATCAAGTAATCGGGATATTCCCTTCCTTCCTGTTCTTTCAGCTGCTTTTTGATTTCTTCGCTGATAACGGATTGCAGACGTGCCACCATATCAGGGTAGGGATGAGGACCTACGGTAGAGCCGATGACATAGTAAGTATCTGCAGGGTGGCAACACCAATCGCGGATGGCTTCGTTTGTAGCATCTTTCAGTGTCATGTTGCCGGAAGTGACCGGGCGGACTTCGGCTCCCAGCATTTTCATCTTTTCTACATTGATATGCTGGCGTTCTACATCGGTCTTGCCCATGTAAACAATGCATTGCATGTTCATCAAAGCGCATACCGTGGCGGTGGCCACACCATGCTGTCCAGCTCCGGTTTCTGCAATGATACGTTTTTTCCCCATACGTTTTGCCAGTAACACCTGGCCGATGGCATTGTTGATTTTGTGTGCTCCGGTGTGGTTCAAATCTTCACGTTTCAGGTAGATTTTACAGCCGTATTGTTCGCTTAGCCGGTTTGCCAGGTATAGAGGTGAAGGGCGTCCCACATAGTCGTGTAGTAACTGGTGGAATTCTTTTTTGAATCCTTCACTTTCCAATACTTTGGAATAGGCATTTTTTAACTCTTCCACACAGCGATGAAGGATTTCGGGAATATAGGCCCCGCCAAATTCGCCATAATAACCTTCTTTGTTTACCTGATAAGTTTTCATTGTCGTTCTATATTAAATTTTGATTGTTAATTGCACTAACGAAAAAAGGCCTGTCGTAAGTACGACAGGCCTTCAGTTTGAATATCCTTATTAGAATGTCAGGTATATATACATGGTCTGGTTCCCTTACGACTTGTTTAGTTGTAAGAAACGCCACCAATATGTATTTACCATGATTCTATTCATAAAATCTGTTTTTATTTTGGGGCAAATGTAAGCGTTTTGTTTTAAACTCCAAAGAAAAACTTACTTTTTTTTTATTTATTTGCAGCCTCGTGTATTTTCCCTTTCACTTCTTCCACTTTCTCACCTACTTTTCCGGCTACTTCACTGCTTACTTGTTCTGCTTTATGTTTTGCATGATGAGCCAGGTCTTTTGCATCTTCTTGTAAGTCCTGAATGGCATCATACACGTCTCTTCTCAATTTGCGGCCTCTGTTGCTGTGCGCAAAACAACTTAATGCACTGCCGACCAGCGCTCCTAGTGCCAGTCCGGCAAAGAATTTTCCATTATTCATAATCTTATTACTTTAAATTGGTTTTATAAATGAACATTTCGGGTGGCGGAATGGTTTTAATACATCAGTTAATAAATCATTAAAATGAAGTGTATGAAACGTAAACTTTGGATAAGGATAGGTGCCGTGTTGTTGGCAGGATTGCTGTTATGGTGGCTCTTTTGGGCTATTTTGATCGATGAGGACGAGAATGAACAAAGTCTGCCTGAAACAGAACAGATAGAGTGATTTGCCATATGATAAAAGGATGATCTTCAGGCATGGGTACGAAAGAACATATTGGAATAGTCGGTAGAATATTCTGTTTGCTAAAGTCTATAGAACAATAGAATGTAGTTCTAAGCTTATGACAGGAAAATCTGTTCCGGCTTTCTTCTTTTGTTCTTCTGTCTGAAAAATTAATATCCATTTTGCATCTGTCTTCTCAGAAATAATCAGTATATTCGCTTCATTAACCAATTAGACATGATTGAATATGAAAACAATGAATTATTCTATAATCAGATGTATCTGTGCATTGGTCATCGGTGTGTTGCTGGTGGCATGGCCTGAAGCTGCCATTCTTTATCTGGTTATTACAATCGGTGTCCTGTTTCTAGTACCGGGACTCTTTTCTGTATTTGGGTATTTGATTCGTGGCAAGCAGGATGGCAGCAGTTTCCCTATTGCCGGGCTTGGTAGCCTTTTGTTCGGATTATGGTTGATGATTATGCCGGCATTTTTTGTCGGTATTCTGATGTATGTGCTGGGTGCTGTTTTGGTACTGGCGGGAATCAGTCAGATTGTGAATTTGTCTGCTGCGCGTAGTTGGACGGTGGTACCGGGAGGTTTCTTTGTGATACCTGTGTTGGTGCTGATTGCAGGTATTGTGGTATTATTTAATCCATTTACGGCGGCGGCTGTTCCATTCATCATTCTGGGAGTGAGCAGCATTGTATACGGACTGTCCGATTTGATAAACATCATCCGCTTCCGTCAGAAGAAAGAACCGGGTATGCCTGAAATAGAGGATATTACTCCTATAGAAGAGATAAAAGACTAATCCGATTGATATGAAAATACGAGGGGGCTATATTTTATATCTTTTGATTTTATGTGCGGTTGTAGGTTGTAAGGGAACTTCTTCACCTTCCACCGCATCCGAAACGGATAAGTATGCTGGGACATGTGAGGGGGAAAAAGCGAAAGCTATTTTGTGGGTGGATTATAAAAGAGGACGTAAGATAGCGGACGGGACTCCGATAAGAACGGTAAAAGTCTATGCGGATGTTCATGCCGATGGAAGTCTGAAAGTGCTTTCTTGGTGTAAAAAGCAGCCGATGAAGGTAGAAAATTACTTATTGAAAAGGGTGGCAGTTTACCGGATCAGGAAAGAAATGTTCGAAGGGGGGTATCTGAAACCGGGAGAACAGTATTTGCAGTTGCGCTATCTGCCGGGAGAGGTGAAATAATATGTTGTAGGAAGCATTGAAATTCGTAGAAAAAGGTTTTTGTTTCTTTTATATTTCGTATCTTTGTGTAACACAAATTGTTAGAAATATGAAGAAACAAATCTTATTGTCTTGTGCTCTTGCCTGGGCTGTGATGGCAGGTGCTGAAACGATTGACATTACTACTTTCCGTTATGCCGGACCCTACATTGTACAGGCTCCTTTTCAGGTAGACAGCGTGGATGTGAATTCAAAGACTTTTGTATCCGGACGTTTGTTAGATACTCATCTTTCTGTGGACGTATTGCAGCAGGGAACTTTATTTACAGGCGGAGTTTTGCCGGGAAGTGACTCGGGATATGCCTTGCACATGGTGGGCTTTGTGTTGGAGAATACTCGTTATGCTACGGCCAAGTTGAAGATTGACGGTCTGGAAAAATACCAACTTTATGTAGATGGGAAAAAGCAGGAAGGGACTGAACTCGCTTTGGAGCCGGCCACCCATTCTGTAGTTGTTAAATATCTTTCTGAAACAGGGAAAACAGATTCCTTGAAAGTGAGTGTGGATACGGATCAAGAGGGAAGCATTTCACTTAAGCAAGATAACAAAAAGCTATATACTTTAGCGGATGTGTTGCATGGAACTCGTTTTGCCGGAGTAGGACTTTCTCCTGATGGCAGATATCTGATTACTAATTATCGTACGACTTGTGTAGGTGGCCGGTCGGCCGGCAGTACGCGTATTACTGAACTTGCCAGCGGTAAGGTTTTGGCGGAGCGTACTGAGAATATGCAATGGATGCCTCGTTCTAACCGTTATTATTATACCCGTACAGGAGTGGATGGCAGGCAGCTGATAGTTGTGGATCCACTTACCGGAGTGGAGGCTGTGCTGGTGAATAAATTACCTGACGGGTATTTCCAGTTCGCACCTACGGAAGACTACCTGCTTTTCACCATGACCCAGGAAGGACCGAAAGAACGTAAAGAAATTTATGAGGTACTGGAGCCGGATGACCGCCAGCCGGGATGGCGTAACCGTTCTTATCTGGCTAAATATGATTTGAAGACCGGTTTGTTGCAGCCACTGACTTTCGGTTATCACAATGTCTGGGCTGCCGATATTTCCAATGACGGCCGGTATCTTTTGATGATGACCAGTCAGAGCCGTCTGACCAAGCGTCCTACTACTTTATTCTCACTATATCGGTTGGATATGCAGACTTTACAGGCGGAACTGCTGATAGATAAAGATGGTTTTATCAGTGGAGCCCGTTTTTCACCTGACGGAACGCAGGTATTGGTATCCGGCTCGCCTGAATCGCTGGGTGGAATAGGGAAAAATGTAAAGGAGGGGCAGACTCCGAGTATGACGGACGGTCAGCTTTATTTGCTGAATATAGCTGATAAGAGGGTCACTCCGCTGACGAAAGATTTTAATCCCAGCGTACAGCGTGCCGTGTGGAATAAGGCCGACGGGCAAATATATTTCACGGCCGAGAACCGTGACTGTTACAGTTTGTACCGGATGAATCCCGCTGATGGGAAAATTCTGCAACTGGAGGTTGCAGAAGATTTGGTCAATTCATTCTCATTGGCGCAAAATGCTCCGGTTATGGCCTATTATGGACAAAGCGCCTCAAATTCCGACCGTTTGTACACCATGAATACCAAAAAGATGAAATCATCTTTGTTGGAAGACTTAAGTAAGGACATCTTGAAAGATGTGGAGCTGGGCGAATGCAAGGCTTGGAGTTTTACCAATTCGCGTGGTGATACCATTTACGGCCGTTATTACCTGCCGCCTCATTTTGACGCTAACCGGAAATATCCTATGATTGTGAATTATTATGGTGGGTGCAGTCCGGTCAGCCGTAATTTTGAAAGCCGTTATCCGCATCATGCATACGCGGCATTGGGCTATGTGGTGTATGTGATAGAACCTAGCGGTGCTACCGGTTTCGGACAGGAATTCTCTGCCCGCCACGTCAATACAGCCGGGGAAGGGGTGGCACAGGATATTATAGAAGGTACAAAGCTGTTTTGTAAAGAACATGCTTTTGTCAATGACAAGAAAATAGGCTGTATAGGTGCGTCCTATGGCGGCTTTATGACACAATACCTGCAAACACAGACCGATATTTTTGCAGCGGCCATCTCTCATGCCGGTATCAGTGACCATACCAGTTATTGGGGGGAAGGATATTGGGGATATTCGTATAGTGAAGTTTCCATGGCGGATAGTTATCCGTGGAGCAATCCTGATCTTTTTGTAAAACAAAGCCCGTTGTTCAATGCGGACAAGATACATACGCCTTTGCTGTTCCTGCATGGTGATGCGGATGTGAATGTACCGGTGGGAGAGAGTATTCAGATGTTTACAGCACTGAAATTGCTGGGACGCGAAACAGCTTTTGTGGCGGTAACGGGGCAAGATCATCATATTGTAGACTATGGCAAGAGGATCCAGTGGCAGAATACAATCTTTGCCTGGTTTGCCAAATGGTTGCAGGACGATGCGACTTGGTGGAACGCTATTTATAAGCCGAAAAACTTATAACTTTTATGGTGTAAGAGACTTTGGACATGTGTTTTTACATTGTTAGTATGTATAAGCTTATACGTTAGTATATGTAGGCTTATACGTACTGACGTATGACCTTACACGTACTAACGTGGGCTGAGTCTGTTTTCACTATCCGTTTTCCCTATACTGTTTCGGTGACATTCCTGTATATCTTTTAAAATATTTCCCAAAGAATGAGATATCTGGGAAATTAAGTGAATAGGCTATCTCCTGAATAGTAAGATCGGTGGATTTTAGTTTGGCTTCCGCATCTGTTATCACTAGTTTGGCGATGATATCTGTAACAGTTTTTCCCGTAATCTTATTGACAGTAGTGCTGAGGTGCTGAGGGGATATATGAAGCAGATCGGCATAAAAAGCTACACTCCGTTCTTTCGTATAATGTTTGATGATATATTGGACCAGACGTTTTACAATTTCTTCTCCACGATTGAAAGTACGTGTGGTTACATTGGTGTTCTGATGAATGCTGCCTACACCATGCAATATAGTGAGCAGCATGGTGCTGATTAAGTCTTTATTGGGCTTGGCTCCCATACGTTTCATTTTTATCAGCAACATAAAATAGTCTTGAAACAACTCGGTTATTTCGGGACGCAGAGGAATAATGGGCGTGTCAATCAGGGCTGAAAGATAGTTCATGGTGGAATTGAAGAGGTTTATTCCATTCAGCAACTCTTTGTTGAACCCTATCAGGTACAGACGGCAGTCGGGACTTTGCCGGTGGACATGTACAAAGGTTTCTGGCAAAATAGTGACAATGTCGTTCTTTTGTATCTTGTGTTCAGACAGATGGATCGTTATGTCACATTCACCTCGCAGGCACAGAAGGAACAAGCATCCTTCCATTCGTTGCGGGTAGTGGTAAATACGGCCTAATGATCCTGTCATGTCAATTTCTGCAACGAAATCCTTATTTGATTTAAATAGGTTAATGTCATCTATATACTTCATAAAAATAAAGAAGATTTTGATTATGCACCACAAATATAGGACAGTTAAAGCAGATAACAAAGAAAATGCTTAAAAATAGACTAATATATCTTACTGTTAGCACTTGTACGCCTTTAATAATTATGAGAACTTTGCAGCGGAAACTAATAGTGAAGATTAACAGTATGAAAGGTAAAAATTTGTCTATCATGGCAATGATTGCAGCAGTGTTCTGTTCTTGCGGACAGCAACCTGCACAAGAACGCGGTCCCCGTCCCGTGAAATTGGCGGAAGTGACCTCGTTAAGCAGGATCGAAAAATCGTATTCAGGTGTTGTGTCGCCTGATCAGTTCAGTGACTTGGCCTTTAAAATGTCCGGTCCGCTGGTAGCAATGAATGTACTCGAAGGACAGCGGGTAAAGAAAGGACAGGTAGTGGCCGAAATTGATCCGACAGATTACAAATTGGATTATGACGCTAAGAGGGCTTCATTTCAAAAGGCGGCATCACAGATGCAACGCGCGGAGAAACTATTGGCTAAGAACGCCATTTCCATGCAAGAATTTGAAACGACCCAAGCTTCGTATACCAATGCCAAATCGGCATTTGAAGATGCGCAAAACACATTGAATGACACAAAGCTACGCGCTCCATTTGATGGTTTCATCCAAAAAAAATACGTTGAAAACTATCAGCGTGTACAACCAGGACAAGGAGTAGTGTGTTTGATTAATCCGGCTAAATTGCAAGTGGAGTTCACTATCCCCGAAACGAATATTTCTTATGTAACTTCTCCTTCTACTATTTACGTAGAGTTTGATGCCTATAAAGGAAAATTATTTCAAGCAAAAGTAAAGGAGTATGTAGAGGCTTCTCCCGATGGGGCAGGAGTTCCTGTATTCCTTTACATTGATGATCCGGAATTTGATTTGAAAAAATACAAGGTATCGGTGGGGTTCTCATGTCGTGTTATTGTCAATATTGAGAATGATGTGGTAAAAGAAGGGATTACAGTACCTTTGTCGGCTGTAGTGTTTGACAATACATTGAATAGTAAAAAAGTATTTGTTTATAATCCATCCACACAGAAAGTGGAACAACGCAAAGTCAACGATAAGGGTACTATTGTTGGACGTAATGACTTGATTGTTACCGGAGATGTGAAAGCGGGTGAACAGGTCGTTTCTGCCGGAGCCTCTTATCTTGTGGATGGCCAGCAAGTAAAAATATTAACAGAATAAAAAAGGAGAAAGCATATCATGAATATTCCAAAATATTCTTTGGAGAACCGGAAGGTTATCTATTTCTTTTTGGCTATTTTGCTGATAGGTGGAGTAATCTCCTTCTTCAAGCTGCCTAAGAAAGAAGATGCGCCTTTTGTGATAAAGACTGCGGTATTGGTTACCCAGTATCCGGGAGCGAACCCACATGAAGTGGAGAAACTGATTACGGAACCGATTGAACGCGAAATTCAGTCCATGACAGATGTATATCAGATTAAATCGGAATCTTATTTCGGACTGTCCAAGATTTCTATTGAACTTCAGCCTACGATTGATCCGGATTATATGCCTGTGAAATGGGATGAATTACGTCGTAAAGTGGCAAATATACAACCCAAATTACCCAGTGGGGCGTCTACCATTACAGTGAATGATGACTTTGGTGATGTGTATGGCATTTATTATGCTTTGACCGCTGATGAGGGATTCTCGTATACTGATTTGCGTGACTGGGCCCAGCGTATCCGTACCCAGTTGACTCCGATTGAGGGAGTGCAGAAAGTGATGTTGTATGGGGAACAGACAGAAGTGATCAATGTCAAGATATCCACCTCCAAACTTTCGGCACTGGGCATTGATCCCACTTCAATTATGGGCATCTTGCAGAAGCAGAATATACAGGTGAATACGGGAGATATAGCGACAGAAATTTATCAGTTGCGCTTGCGTACGGAAGGAACTTATACCAGTCTGGAAGATATAGAAAATCAGTTGATTATCAGTAAGGACGGACGGGAAGTCCGTTTGGGGGATATTGCAACAGTGGAGCGTGGATACTATGATCCGCCTTCAACCTTGATGCGGGTCAATGGTAAACGTGCTATTGGTATAGGTGTGGCCAGTGGAGCAAAGGATAATGTGGTAGCTGTGGGTAAAGCAGTGGACGAAAGGTTGGCGGAAATAGAGCAATTGTTGCCTATCGGTATTGAACTTGCCTCCCTTTATCCTGAGGATAAGATTGCCGATGAGGCGAATAATGGCTTTATCCTGAATTTGATAGAATCATTGGTTATTGTTATCCTGATTATCTTTGTGGTGATGGGATCGCGTGCCGGTATGCTGATAGGTAGTTCGTTACTTTTCTCAGTAGGTGGTACTTTGCTTATTATGTTGATGTGGGGAGTAGGATTGAACCGTACTTCTTTGGCGGCATTTATTATCGCCATGGGTATGCTGGTGGATAATGCCATTGTGGTGACAGATAATGCGCAAATAGGTATCAAGCGCGGAAAATCACGTTATCAGTCATTGATAGAGGGGGCCATCAAGCCGCAGTGGGCATTGCTGGGCGCTACTTTTATTGCTATCTGCTCTTTCTTGCCTTTGTATCTGGCACCGGCATCCGTGGCTGAGATTGTGAAACCGCTATTTGTTGTATTGGCTGTGTCACTGGGATTGAGTTGGATTCTGGCTTTGTGCCAGACTACGACTTTTGGTAATTTTATTTTGAAAGAAGCTGTTCCCGGCGGTGCAATGAAAGATCCGTATGATACTAAACTCTATCATAAATTCGAGAAGTTTCTGACCTTGCTGATTAAACGCCGTTTTGTGACATTGACCACCGTCTTTGTGACTTTGGTGCTTTCTTTGGTTATTATGGCTGTTATGCCTCAGAGTTTTTTTCCGAAAATGAATAAGCCTTATTTTCGTGCTGATCTGGTATTCCCTGAGGGATTCAGTATTCATGCGGTAGATCAGGATGTGATGAAGGTGGAGGGTTATTTGAAGAATCATGAGAAAGTTAAATCATATTCGGTGACATTGGGTGGTACTCCGTTGCGTTACTATTTGGCAAGTTCTTCTTTTGGACCGAAGTCTAACTATGCTAATGTGATGGTGGAGACTAAAGACCCCGAAGATGCAGCCGAAGTAGAACAGCAGTTTTATGAGCACATGACTCAGAACTTTCCCAATATCATTACCCGTTCGGCACTTTTTGCTTTGTCTCCGGTGCCTGAAGCTGCTATTGAGATTGGTTTTATCGGTGAAAATCCCGATACATTGACCGCATTGGTTGAAAGGGCGAAAAAAATAGCCCGCCAGTGTGATATGGTGACGGATATCCGTTCCAACTGGGGAGATAAGGTGCCCGTGTGGAAACCGATGTTCTCTCAACAGAAAGGTTTACGCTTGGGGATTACCCGTCAGCAGGTTGCCAACTCATTCCGTACGGCTACCAATGGTTTGCCTTTGGGAGAATATCGTGAGGGGGATGTTTCCTTGCCTATCCTGCTGAAAGATGAGGATGTGGAAAAAATGAACTTGAATGATGTGAAAAGTGTGCCTGTATTCAGTACGAAAGGAAATTCCGTGAAAGTGGAACAGGTAATCGATAATTTCGCTTTGGGTTATGATTATAATGTAGTCCGTCGCTTTAACCGCGAGCGTTGTATGATGATGCAATGTGAACCTAAACGTGGAGTCAATACGATGGCTGCGTTTAAACAGGTGCTTACTGCCGTACAAGAGCAGATGCAGTTGCCCGAAGGGTATAAAATGAAATATTTCGGTGAGCAGGAAACACAGGATGTAAGTAATGCTGCATTGGCGAAGAATATTCCGCTGACTTTCCTGTTGATTTATGTGGTTCTGCTGTTTCTTTTCCCCAGCAACTACCGCAAGCCGGTATTGATTATGCTTATGTTGCCGCTGGTGTTTATCGGTGTGGTATGGGGATTGCTCTTGTTTGGCAAGTCATTGGACTTCTTTGCCATCCTCGGTCTGTTGGGATTGATTGGTATGAATATCAAGAATGCCATTGTGCTGGTCGATGAAATCGGACTTCAGTTGAAGGATGGAAAGGGGGCTGTGCTTGCCGTGGTCGAGGCTACCAAGACGCGTATCGTTCCGGTGACCATGGCTTCCGGAACTACTATTCTGGGTATGCTTCCATTGTTGGGCGATGCCATGTTTGCAGGTATGGCGGCTACCATTATGGGTGGTTTGTTCGTATCAACGGTACTGACCATTTTTGTTCTTCCGGTAACTTATTGTATTTTCTTTAAAATCAGAGCAGACAGATAATGAAAACTAAGATGATCTATATTATAAGTATGGCTTGTATGACCGGTACACTTTCGGCTCAGACTGTCGTGGATTATTCTACTTTTGAACAAAAGGTACTGGATTATAGCCAAACCTTAAAACAGAGTGTGGCGCAACGTACAGCTATGCAGAAGGCTATGAAAGCGGCAAAAACCGCTTTCTTTCCGGCTGTTGATGCAACGGGAAGCTATCAGTATCGTATTAACAAATACGAGATGGATTTTGGCGGAATGGCTGTTCCTATGGAGCACGATTCATACAGTGCCGAAGTAGGGGTATCACAACCTATTTATGCCGGTGGCAGTATCTATCACAATTATAAGGCTTCCCAAATACAAACTCAGATGGCGGATAAGTCGGTGGATTTGACAACGGATAATATTATCTATGCCGCTGAAGCCAGTTATTGGGGAACAGCCGCACAAAAAGAAATGTATGAAACGATGTGCCAGTATGTACAGATTATTGAGCAGTTGACCAAAGTGCTGCAAGATAAGTACGATGATGGCTATATCAGCAAGACGGATCTCATTCAGATGCAGACTCGTTTGAAAGAGGCTGAATTGCAACGTTCCAGCAGCTATCAGTCTTATCAGGTCGCCTTGCAGAATATGAATGTACTGATGGGATTGGAACCGCTGGCTGAAATGGATTTGACGGATTCTATTTCTACCATATTGCCTATGCCTGCCTTTGTTGGAGCGGAAACAGCCTTGAATGTGCGTCCCGATTATGCTATCTCCCAATTGGATGTGGATTATCAGAAAAGACAGGTAAGTCTGGCTGCCGCCAAGTACAACCCTTCTCTTTCTATCGGTTTTAAAGAGACATGGGGAACACAGATGTTGAACATTTCGGGCGAAACTATGTTTAATAGTAATGTGTATGCCTCTATTAAATTGCCGATTTTCCATTGGGGAGCCCGCTTTAAATCGACGGCTGCACAGAAGGCTATTTTATTGGGCAAGCAGTATGCATTGCAAGATAAGCAAGACCAAATAAGCAAAGAAGTGGCGAAGGCGTGGACTAGTCTGACAGAGAATACCCGTCAGATAAGTATTGCCGAGGAGAACTGCAAACTGGCAGAAGAGAATTTGGATTTGAACACTTTTAGTTATACTGAAGGTAAGTTGACTATTTTGGATGTGCTTTCTGCACAGCTGACATGGATACAGGCATATACAAACCTTATCCAATCTTATTATGAGCAGAAGATTGCGTTGGCTGATTACAGAAAAGCGACCGGTATAAGGTATTTAGGACAGAAATAGGTAAATTCAGACCAGATTCTTATTATAAAAAAAGTCACAATAAAGCAGGTTTGGCTATCTTTGTATCCCAATCTGCTTTATTTGTTTTTATCAGTTTATGTTTACTGTAAAGCTTGTTTTAACAGTGGAAAAAATAACAGGTTACAATGAAGAAAATATCATTTTTGATCGTAATCTTTATATGTATGGCAGATGCGGCTTTGGCAGTCACGCAAGAGGGCGGTCTGTTTTATTTGCCTGAAGATACGACAATGCAACACAAAGACAGCACAGTACAGAAAAGGACTTTTTTCAAAAGATTTCTGGACTATTTTAATGATGCTAATAAAGATAAGAATCATAAGAAATTTGATTTTAGTATTATTGGCGGACCACATTACAGTACGGATACCAAACTGGGGCTTGGACTGGTGGCAGCGGGGCTTTATCGTGCTGATAGAAGTGACATGCTTCTTCCCCCGTCCAATGTATCTTTATTTGGAGATGTTTCCACTGTTGGCTTCTATATGTTGGGGATACGCGGAACTCATATCTTTCCGCAGGACAAATACCGGCTGGATTATACTCTTTATTTTTATTCCTTTCCTTCCAAGTTTTGGGGAATAGGGTACGATATGGGTAATGTAGATGCCAATGAATCTGATTTAGATCGCTGGCAAGCACAAATTAAAGCTAGTTTTTTGTTTCGGATAGCGGATAATTTATATATAGGTCCTATGGCATCTTATGATTATGTGCATGGTAAGAATATGGAACGCCCCGGATTACTGGAGGGAATGAACCTTACTACTGCTAATTATGGAGTGGGCCTTTCTTTGGCATATGATTCGCGCGATGTGTTGACTAATCCCCATAAGGGATATTATTTGAATATTACCCAATGTTTCCGTCTTAAGTTTTTAGGAAACGATTATGCATTCAGTACTACGGATTTGCGTACCAGTTATTATCATCCTGTATGGGAAGGAGGATTGTTGGCAGGAGAATTACGCGGTACTTTTAATTTCGGTAATCCGTCGTGGGCTATGATGGCGCTGTTGGGAAATTCGTATTCCATGCGTGGTTATTACGAAGGGCGCTATCGTGACAAGCATAAAATAGAGGGGCAGGTGGAATTGCGTCAGCATGTATGGAAACGTAATGGTGTTGTAGTTTGGATAGGGGCCGGAACTGTATTCAATAAGTTCAGTGCTTTGCGCATGGACAGAGTGTTGCCTAATTATGGAATAGGTTATCGTTGGGAGTTTAAAAAGAATGTAAATGTTCGTCTGGACTATGGATTTGGAAAAAATGGACAGTCTGGTTTTATTTTTAATATAAATGAAGCATTTTAAAGAATTTATTCAGTGGTGTTGTGAGCCACAACGATTGTTCGTTCTGTTCATCGTTGTCTTGGCCATTCCCAATGTGGCATTGTTTTTTACAGAACAACAAATGACACTTTTGGCACGTATTTGTAATGTCATTCTGCCGGTATCGGTTTATTGGTTGATTATGACATTGGGGCGTAAACCTGGAAAGACTATTTGGATCTTATTTCCGTTTGTTTTCTTTGCGGCATTCCAATTGGTATTGCTATACCTGTTCGGGCGTTCTATCATTGCAGTAGATATGTTCCTGAATCTGACAACTACTAATTCCGGGGAGGTGATGGAACTGTTGGATAATTTACTGCCGGCTGTAATTGGTGTTTTTGTTGTTTACATTCCTGCTTTGGTCTTGGGAGGTTTCTCATGGGCCCGAGGTAATCAGTTGGAATATTCTTTTATTCGTTCTCAACGTAAGTATGCCTTGGCAGGCATTGTTGCAGGAGTGTTATTGACTGTTATCTGCTATGCGACGCAACGTGATTATCAAGTAAAGATTGAAATGTATCCGGCTAATGTATGTTATAATTTAGTATTGGCTGCAGAACGTGCGGGCGAAACTGCCGGATATGCGGAAACTTCAAGGGATTTTACTTTTAATGCCAGTGCCGCACATGATAAAGACAGCCGGGAAGTTTATGTCTTGGTGATAGGGGAAACGGCCCGTGCCTGTAATTTCGGACTTTATGGTTATGAAAGGAATACCACTCCATTACTTGATAAAATGGAGGGGTTGGTAACTTTCACGGATGTGCTTACCCAGTCTAATACTACTCATAAAAGTGTGCCTATGTTGCTTTCGGCAGCTTCGGCTGAGGATTATGACTGTCTTTATAGACAGAAAGGAATCATTACCGCTTTCAAGGAGGCAGGATTTCATACAGCCTTTTTTTCGAACCAGCTTCCTAACCATTCTTTTATTGATTTTTTGGGGATGGAGGCAGATGATTGGAAGTTTATCAAGAAAGACACTCCGAAAGGAGCCAATATTTCGGATGACGAACTATTGTTTCTAGTAGAAGAGGAGCTAAAGGCAGGTCATCAAAAATTATTTATCGTGCTGCATGCCTATGGATCACATTTTAATTATAAAGAACGTTATCCCGAATCCATGTCTGTCTTTAAACCGGATAATCTGACAGACGCCAAATATGAGAATAAAGAGTATTTGATGAATGCATACGATAACACTATCCGTTATACAGATGGTTTTCTGGCTTCTTTGATCACTTTATTGCAGAAAATGAACTCTTTTTCGGCTATGCTTTATACTTCGGATCATGGAGAGGATATTTTTGATGATAATCGAAAATTATTTTTACATGCATCCCCGGTCCCGTCTTATTATCAACTGCATGTACCATTTTTAATTTGGTTGTCCAAAGCATATAGAGAAGAGAATGTGGAAGTACATGAAGCTATATTGCAGAACCGTGAAAAACCGGTAGCAGGAAATGCTTCTGTGTTTCATACCATGCTGAATTTGGCAGGGATACAGACACCTTATAGGGCAGATAGCCTATCGGTAGCAAATAGACAATATCTCATTCGTCCGCGTTATTATCTTAATGATCATAATCTTCCTAAGTCATTGGATAAGATAGGATTAAAAAAGGAAGACATAGAACAGTTCAGACGAAATAATCTTGTTTATCCTTGATGTGAAAAAGATTTAAAATGGTTGGAGAATTATAATAGAATTACGTATTAATGATTAATTTCGCACAGCTTTGTTATTGTATTTATTACGAAAACTATTATAATTCTTTTATTATGAAAAACAAGAAAAACAATTTCTATCTGATGGGAGTGGTGTTTATAGCCATTCTCGGCGGTTTACTTTTCGGTTATGATACAGCTGTTATTTCGGGAGCGGAGCAGGCTCTGCAAAAACATTTGGGATTAGATGCTTTCTGGCATGGCGTGACTGCTTCCAGTGCATTGATAGGTTGTGTCATTGGTAGTGCTTTTTCCGGTTATTTTGCTTCGGGGTTAGGACGTCGTAATTCGTTGCGTCTGGCTGCTTTATTGTTCTTTCTGTCTGCTTTAGGCTCTTATTATCCCGAATTTTTATTTTTCTCTAAAGGAGATACTTCGTTTGCATTGATCCTTGCTTTTAACTTTTATCGTATCATCGGGGGGATCGGTGTAGGACTTGCCTCTGCTGTTTGTCCGATGTACATTGCCGAAATTGCTCCTTCCGAAATTCGTGGTAAATTGGTTTCTTGTAATCAGTTTGCTATTATTTTTGGCATGTTGGTAGTCTATTTTGTGAATTATATGATTAAAGATGGTATGCCGGATGAAGTGCTTGTTTCCGATGGTTGGAGATATATGTTTGGTTCAGAAGCGGTTCCGGCTGCATTATTTGGCATTTTATTGTTTTTGGTTCCTGAAACTCCGCGCTATTTGGCTATGACCCATCAGGATGATAAAGCGTTTTCTGTACTTGAAAAAGTAAATGGAACAGATAAGGCTAAAACTATTTTGTCTGAAATAAAGGCTGTGACTTCCGAGAAAACAGAGAAACTGCTTACATACGGGTTGACAGTTATTGTAGTCGGTATCTTGCTTTCTGTATTTCAGCAAGCTATCGGTATTAATGCTGTGCTTTATTATGCACCGCGTATTTTTGAGAAAATCGGTGGCGGTGGTGATGGTATGATGCAGACTGTGGTAATGGGGGTAGTTAATATTCTCTTTACATTGGTTGCTATCTTTACCGTAGAGAAGATGGGACGTAAACCCTTGTTGATTGTTGGTTCTATTGGTATGGCTGTAGGTGCATTCTGTGTTGCATTTTGTGATGAGTTTCAGGTGGGAGGTATTCTTCCTGTTCTTTCCATCATTGTTTATGCTGCATTTTTTATGATGTCATGGGGACCTATCTGCTGGGTGTTGATTGCAGAGATATTTCCGAATACTATCCGCGGCAAGGCAGTGGCTATCGCTGTAGCTTTCCAATGGATATTCAATTATCTGGTCTCTTCCACTTTTCCTGCCATGTATGAATTCAGTCCGGTGTTTGCCTATGGGCTTTATGGCGTGATTTGTGTGCTTGCAGCGCTGTTTGTATGGAAGATGGTTCCTGAAACAAAAGGAAAGACTTTGGAAGATATGACTCGTCTTTGGAAAAAAAGAGCGAAGGAGGCTTGAGAATCTTTCTTCTGATCAAGAACTATTTCATATTGTTTCCTTTTGATAATATCGTCCGACGGATATAAAGCGTATGTCTTATATTCATCGGATGATCGCTTTATAAAGGTTGGATGAGCCATCTTTGTCTTGGACGGATGTGAATAGAGCAAGAAAAAAGACAGGCATGCGAAAATATTTTCGCATCTGTCTTTTTTCTTTTTTATCAGGATGGGATTGTTTTATTTCTTTTCCCCTATTGTTTTCAGCATTTCTTGTACGGCTGCTTCCAACTGCTGGTCTTCACCTGCCAATGCCTTTTCTGGAGTATTATAAACTTCAATGTCTGGAGAAAGTTGGTGATTTTCTGCATATTGTCCACGCATATCCATGCAACCCACCTGAGGAATACCGAACACAATGCTCGGATCGATTTGGTTTTCCCACCATACGGCAGTCATTGTGCCCGGAACCGGTGCGCCAATCAGTTTGCCTATCTTTAATTCCTTGTAAACCCATGGGAAGCCATGTGCGTTACTGTAATTGTCCTCGCATACCAATACGCAGGATGGCTTGAGCCATTTATTGAATGGGTCGCTGCCTATGTATTGTCCGCGTGGAACGAAACGCTGATATTCCTTGCCGCTTAATAAAGTGGCCAAGTCATCATGTAGCCAGCCGCCTCCATTGTGGCGTGTGTCTACAATAATAGCTTCTTTGTTGCGGCAGCGTCCCAATACTTCACTATATACTTCGCGGAAACTTTGACTGTCCATACCTTTTACGTGTACATAGCCTATGCGGCCTTCGGATAATTTATCGACTATATTGCGGCAACGTTCTACCCAACGTTTATACAGCAAGTTACTTTGTTCGCCCGTGCTGATAGCTTTGATGGTGATATCAAAACGTTTGCCGGTAGCCGGATTATATATGGCCAGTAACACTTTTCTTCCGGCTTTGCCTTCCAGTAGCGGGAAGTAGTCTTGTCCTTTTACGATAGGTTTGCCGTCAATTTTCTCGATGATGCAACCAGGAGTAACATCCGTTTTTTTCACGGCAAATGGACCTTTTGCTAATATTTCTTTAATTTTTAGCCCGTCACCATCATAAGTTTCGTCATAGAATGCTCCTAGGGTCGCTGTGGATAGTGTAGGACCGTTTGAGTAGTAACGTGCTCCGGTGTGTGAACCGTTTAACTCACCCAGCATTTCACTTAGCATTTCCTGAAAATCATAATTGTTATTGATGTATGGAAGAAAGCGTGCGTATGCTTCGTGATAGCCTTTCCAATCTACTCCGTGCAGATCTTTTACGTAGAATTTATCTTCTACTTGTTGCCATACATGATCGAAAATATATTCGCGTTCACCATAGGGTTGGTAGTCGAAGAAAGCTTCGAATTCTACAGGTTTGGTTTCACCACTGCTGACAGTAACTTTCTTGATACCACCTTGGCTGCAAAGGAACAGATTCTCGCCTTTCTTATCAGGAAGCAGGGCTCCGCCACCGACTTTTTTCATGACGATTTTAGTCTTGTTTTCTTTAAGATCGTGTTCCCATAAATCATATCCGCTTTCGAAGGCTGCTTGATAATATAGTTTGTCACCCTTCGGAGTTAATACAGCATCTCCCAATCGTGAAGAATTTACAGTTAGACGAATCACACGGTCACGGCTGTTTTCAAGGTCGAAAACCAGTGGTTTTACTTCCTTCTTGTCATCTTCTTTCTTGGAGTCTTTCTTTTTATCTTTTTTATTATCAGCCTTCTTTTTCTCTTCACTCTTCTCTTTGTCTTTCTTTTCTGATTCCTCCAGCAAAGCAAGTTCTTCCTTGCTCATTCTGAAACGGTCGTATGCGTCCAAGTCGAAGAACATGATGTAGATATCCGCTTCAGCGCCCCAGCTTCCGTGGCTGCGGAATCCTGCGCGGTCACTTTCCCAAATCATGGCTTTTCCATCCAATACCCATTTGGCATTGCCGTCACTGTATCCACTTTCGGTCAGATTATGAATTTCTCCGTTGCCAGATGCGTTGACCAGTGCAACATCCTTGTTATTCCATCCGCCAATACCTATGTAGTTGGTAAGAATCCATTTGCTGTCCGGACTCCATTGATACCATTGGTCACCGTCGCTGTATGAATATTCATAGTTGCCATCCATGACGGTTCGTACAGCTTTTGATTTCAGATTCAGAACACGGATGGTAGTACGGTTTTCAAGAAAGGCTACTTCTTTGCCGTCAGGACTGTATTGAGGTTGGAATGAAGTGATATCCGAATTGGTCAGTCTTTCCTCTTTGATATCGGTTGCGTAAGCGAACTGTTTTTCTTCCTTTTTAGCTAGACTGGTTTGATAAATCTGCCATAATCCGTTTCTTTCGGAAGCGTAAACAATACTTCTTCCGTCCGGAGAAAAGTGAATATCGCGTTCCTGTTGCGGAGTATTGGTGATTTGTTTGGTGGTGCTGTATTCTGTTGATGTGACATATACATCTCCGCGTAGTACAAAAGCAATTTCTTTTGCATCGGGTGAAAGGGATATTTCTGTTGCTCCGCTACGCTTAATCTGGCGGATGAGATCTTTGTCGTTCTTGTCGGTGACAATGGAAATCTGAACTTTTTGCGGAATGGCACCTTCTTTTACCGTGTAGATTTCGCCATCATATCCATAGCATAATGTTCCATTGGAGGCGGCACTCAGGAAGCGTACCGGATGTTTGGTATGGTTGGTGATTTGTTTGGATGTATTACCGTCAATATCACGTTTGAAAATATTAAATGAGCCTTTTTCCTCACTTAAATAATAGAATGATTTATCATCTGAAGCCCAAACGGGAGTGCGGTCCTCACCATTGAAAGTAGTTTGTTTGCGAAAGGTACGGTTTCCATTCAGAGAACACAGCCAAATATCGCGGGTAATGGATGAAGTGTGATGTTTACGCCAAGGATCTTCATATCCTTTTTTGTCATGGTAGAGCAAAGTATTACCTGTGTGATTGATACTGATATCTTCCATCGGCATGGAAGAGAAGAGGGCAGGGCGTCCTCCTTCGGTATTAACTTCATATACTTGTTGGAATTGTCCGGAGGGGAATTGTGCGTCTTCTACAGTTGGCATTATATTGGCTAGAAACAGAATGTGTCCGGCGTCTTTATAAGCCACCGGTGTTTCATTACCCGAATGGGTGGTTAATCTTTTGGGGATACCCCCTTCCTTGTTTACCTCAAAAATATCCATACTTCCCATGCGGTCTGATGCGAAAGCAATTTTTTTTCCGTCAGGACTCCAGATAGGTTTGGTGTCGTGGGCAGGGTTGGTTGTAATCTGACTGGCCCTGCCGCCTGTAGAGGGTACTGTGTAGATGTCACCTTTATAGGTGAATGCGATGGTGGTTCCATCCGGAGAAATGGCACAATAACGCATCCATAATGGATTGTCCTGTGCATACGTGGAAATTGACAACAAAATTGCTGCCACACCTAGTAGCTGTCTTTTCATGTGGATAAAATGTTGTGGTTAATACTAAGTTATTTCTTCTTTTTCAGGAAATATCCTCTGATTCTTTGCATGATCTTGATACCGGTCCGTACTCCGTCATAAACGGCGATTCCTGTATTGATATGTTGCATAATGCCTTCTACGCCTCCTTTTTGTTCTACAGGCGCAAAAAGTTCATGTATGGTTTGTACCATTTCTTTTTTAGCTTGCTGTACTTCTTCCAACTTCTCAGCTTTTCGTTGTGCTATCACTTCCAAAGTGATGATGGGCGTTTTATTAGGAGTATTCTCTTTCATAATCAGTTGTCATTTAAAAGCAGGTTGGCAAGGAAATTTACCATAGGCTGGACAATCAGCCGTTTGCGGAATAAAACGATTAACAGAATCAGCAGAATAATGCATCCGGTAATGATTCCATAGCTAGCCATAAGCCCGCCTACATGAGGTTCGAGTACATAGGCCAATGTAAATGACAAGTAGAAAAGTGCGATAATACCTAATATCAATAATATAAAGACAAGGATGAGGGTTGATATCAGTATAGTAAGTTTTTCTACTAAATGTAATTTTACATAATCCTTTTGTAACTCTGCGTACTTTTTAAGCTCTGCCAGAAGTTGTTGCAGATTATCTATATTTTTATCGTTTGCAAACATGCGTGGAGTTTTGATTTAAAAATTATTGTCATTCCGGATCCAAGTCCGGAATGACAATACACTTTTGTGGGCGTTGCTTATTCTTTTACCTCGGCTGCAATTTCATCGACCAGATTTTCCATATCTGTGCGACTTAATTTGATACCTCTTTTACGTAAAGCATCAGCAATTTTGCTACGAGTGTCTTCTCCGCTTTCAGGAGCAAATAAAATACCTGCTGCTGCACCAACTACGGCTCCGCCTAGGAATGCAGCTAAAATACTTAATCCTTTCATAGTTTTTTTGTTTTTTGTACCTTACAAATCTAACAAATAAAACTGAATGTTGTTGTTTATTTTGTCTATTTTTGAATAGAAATTGGAGATTCTTCTCTGATTAACTAAATTTAACTCCATTCTTGATGTGAAAGCTGTTGATATATTGCTACTTTTGCACCAATATAATGGAATTAAACTAGAGTATTAATTTATAAAAGATTGAGTAATCATGAAAAAATTAGTTGTGTTGGGTATGGGATTGTGCGTAGCCTTGGCATTTTCCTCATGTAAATCTAGCGAAAGTGCTTACAAGAAGGCTTATGAAAAAGCAAAACAACAGGAATTGGCTGAAGCTCCTGCTGATCAGGTAGAAGCAACTCCGGTTGAAGCTGCTCCGGTAGTATCTGCCCCTGTGACAACTGCTCCTGTTGCCGGTCCGGTTCGCGAAGAGAAAGTAGAATTGGTTTCAGGTGACGGCTTAAAAGCATATAGCGTAGTATGTGGTAGCTTTGGTGTGAAAGCGAATGCAGAAGGTTTGAAACAATATTTGGATGGTCAAGGTTATAATGCCAAAGTGGTTTATAATGCTGAAAGAAATATGTATCGCGTTATAGCATCTTCATATGATGACCGTGCGCAGGCTACTCAGGCAAAGGAGGAGTTTAAGGCAAAATATCCTAACCGTGACGATTTCCAGAAGGCATGGTTACTATATAGAGTATATTAATGACTTCTTTTTGGTAAATTAAGAAGAAAATATAGTCTATTTTTCTTTATTAAAAGTGGCAACTGTGAAGTTGCCGCTTTTTTTTATAGCTTTGTCGGTTCTAAACAACAATAAAAACTAAGGGTATGAAATATTATGGCAGATTATCGGTCATTGCTCTTTTGGCTATAGCACCGCTGTATGGCTTTGCCCAGGAAAAGGTGGTGCCTATAAAATACGGAGATATGGATCAGTGGATAATCCGTAAGGTTCATGAGTCCGGTGTTATAGGCGGCAATACCAAACTTCTTTATGAGATAGGTCCTACAAAGGAAATAGATGGTAACAAACCTTATAAAAATATGGGAGGGTCTCCTTGGGGAACCTCTAATGTGATGGCTAAGGTAGTGGGCATTGTTAAAACAAATAATTCTGTTTATAGAGACAAACGGGACAATGGATATTGTGCTCGCCTGGAAACGCATATAGAGAGCGTCAAAGTATTGGGGATGGTGAATATTACTGTATTGGCAGCCGGATCCATTTATTTAGGTGATATGCTGGAGCCTATAACAGGAACTAAGAATGCTGAGAAGAACATGAACTGGGGAGTTCCTTTTACTCAACGTCCCAAAGCTGTCCGTTATGATTATAAGGTAAAGATGTCTGGTGAGAAAGATCGTATCCGGTTGACAGGTTTCAGCAAGAAAGGTCAGGTGGCAGGGCAGGATTGTGCGATAACTGTTTTCTTTTTGCAAAAACGTATGGAGGACGCTGAAGGAAATATTACGGCGAAGAGGGTAGGAACTATGGTGATGAAATATGATAAGGATTCGGATGGTTGGGTAAATGGTGCTACTTATGAAGTGCTGTATGGTGATATAACCAAGCATCCGTCTTATAATCATGAAACAATGGGGTTGAGAGAGAGGGATTATACTAGAAATAGTAAGGGAGAAAGTGTCTTGATTAAAGAAATAGGATGGGCGGAGGCCAATGAAAATCCTACGCACATGATACTGCAATTTTCGTCCAGTCATGGGGGGGCTTTTATCGGTTCTCCTGGAAATACACTTTGGGTTGACAATGTGAAGCTGGTCTATTGAGGATAGTAAATGCTTTTGTTTGTATAATGTTGCTTATATATTAGTCTGTGTCACTATACGATAGAATATTTTAAAATCGTCTTGAGCTTTTTTAAAAACAACAGGATGTATTTAAAAAAGCTCTTGTTCTTTTCTAAATACGTCCTGTTGTTTTTATGTATCAGTTTTTTGCTTGTATAGCCCGATATCTTGTTACAAGATTCGGTAAATACTACCTCAAGTTTCCAGAATTGTATAGCCAAGATCTGTAGATTCTTGTTATATGATTTATTTGCTGTTGCTGCTTATGTGATCAAAAAAGCAGTTGAAGAAAAAGAGGGAGCATCGTTTGTTACGATACTCCCTTCTTTAATCTATCAGAGTTTTATCAGGTATCAATGATTATTTTACTTCCAAGATAACTACGCGGTTCAAATAGTTCTTACCAAACATGTTATCTGTTCCACCCATAGCAACTTTTTCAAGCTGGCTTTCTTTTACGCCTTCTGCAACCAATGCATCGTAAACAGCCTGAGCACGTTTTTCAGACAAAGTCTGGTTGAATGAAGCAGATCCTGTAGCTTTATCAGCGAAACCTGCAATTTTGTACTTAGCGTTAGGATTAGCTTTGATTGCTTTAGCCATTAACTGTACATTAACCATACCTTCCGGACTGATCTTTGCTTTACCGATTTTGAAGAAGATAGCAACTTCTGCAGCGCTAGGAACTTCTTTAATCACTTCCTTAACTACTTCTTTCGGAACTTCGCGGATCACTTCCTTGATCACTTCTTTTTCTACTACACGGTCTTCAACTTTAGCAAACTTCTTGCCACCAAAGATGTAGCTGACACCAGCTGTCAACATACCTGTTCCTTCAGCTTTACGGTGGCTACTGATATTACCAAAGATAGAAGGAGCGATGGCGCCGCGAGCTTCAACATCGATAGCCCAATATTTGTTAATGTTGAACTTCAAGCCTACACCGGCGGATGCACCAATACGTGCTCTTGCTTTGCTTTCACCTTCGGGAACCATTGTTCCATCATTCTTGATTGTTACGTTCTGTGACTTAGCTACGGAAAGCATAGGACCAGCAAAACCATATACTTCAAAAAAACGGCTAGGATTAGCACCTGCAAACAGAGTTGACAAGTTTACCATAGCGTCAATGTTAGCTCCTACGTAGTTCTTGTTGTGTTCGTAGTAACTGTTATCCAAACACAAGTGTTGTGTGATACCATTTACCTGACCACGTATCCCCCATGTGGGAGTAATTAACTTACCCAAAGAGATGCTGAAGTGAGGAGCCAGCTTATTGAAACCATCGTTTTCAATAGCGTGGATACCTCCACCTACACTGACGAAGATGTTATCGCTCCATTTCGGAGTATAATAGTTGGTGTCTTGTGCTTTAAGAGTAGTAGCACAAGCACCTGCCATCAGAAGCGACAGAGTTAATACTTTATATTTCATTTTACTATAATTTTTTGGTGAATTATTATTCTACGTGTTGGTTTAAACTGATTGATTATTTACCAGCTGCACCACCACCTGCATTGCCATTGTCTCCGTGACCGTGACCGTGTGATAATACTTCCAAACCTGCATCAGTAGTACCTGCTTCTTTTACTTTTACATTAGGAATAGTATAGATTACATTGTCAACAGTAGCGCTGATAGACATAACGTATTCAGTCATAGGTGTTACAGGTTTGAATACAAATGTTACTCCTTCTGTCATTGTTACTTCTGTCTTGATTGTCTTAGTTGCCATGTTATCATAAGTATCTACTAATGCTTTCAATACAGCAATAACATTGTCGTTGCTCATAGCTCTTGAGTTTACAAGAGTTTCAATGTATGAATAGAGTTCTGTTTTGTTAAGAATTTTAGTACCTACCAATGCATCGTATTCAACTTCTTGCGGCTTGCCTGTACCTGTATATTCTTTTGAAGTCTTGTTGGATTCAGATTTAACTTGTTCAATTGAATCTTCATCTTTAGAAGTACTTACATTCTGTGCTGCAGATGCTATTTTCTGTGCGTAGAAAGTTACAGGAATAAGAATCATCTGACCTTTTGCTACTTCTGGAACTTCAACATCGATAGAAGCTACGGGCAAATACTTGGCACTTGAGAAAGGACAAATAACAGTAACTTTTTGTTTAGCGATAGCTCCATTTTCGCCAGCTGCAATAGTTGTTGTTGCTGTACCTAGATTTTCGCCTGTTGTCTGATCATACACAGTAGCAAAGATTGTGGCACTAGCGGGTGCTTGTTCGATTGGTTCTACATTAAATTCTTCCTTTTCGCAGCTTGTGAACACTACAGTTGTTAAAGCTACTGCGGCCAATGCCAATTTAGCACCAATACCGCTCAAAAAACTTTTCTTTTTCATCTCAATAAAATTAAAAATTTAATAATTCTGATTTAATAAAATATGGATTAAAACTATTTTGTTGCATTATATTTTCACTTGCATTACTATATGGCATTTTATAATAATATTTTTCATTTCCTGCATTATATGTTATACCCGTACCCAATGAAGTAGAAACCCTTGGTATATATTTATGTCTTTTATATCTATAAGGTGGTAATGCAACGATGAATTTAAACCCTCCATTACTATTGGCATGTTCAGCTTTTACAGCGTAAAAACCTATACTGGCATAGCGGAAGTGTCTGATCATTTCAAATCTTACCCCTTTTTCTTTTAATAAATATTGTTCAGCTCTCAATTTAAACTGTGTATTAAACCTTGGCCAGTAAAAGTTTCCCCCTACAGACCAATAAGTAGTGTACTTATCATTATAGCGAAATTTAAAACCTCTCCAATATCCAAATCCGACATAACCGAATCTTCCTTCTATAGAAAATCGCTCATCCTTGAATGGATAAAACAGATTTAAATCTGCACCATATGTATCATAATCAAAGAAACCTATTGTTGCTGTTCCCAGTATATTATAAGGCAGACGAAATTGTTGTGCCAAGGTTAGATATCCAGGACGAACTTTTCCTGCAAGTTCTCCATATCCGTCATTATACACAGGCAGAATAATCTGTCCAGTAAATTTCATTCCTGGCCAAAGCGACACCTCTACCGCCGGGCTAAACTCTAATAAAGCCTGATATATCTGTGTAATGATATAGTTCTTAAAGTATAGCTGCGGATATACCAATATATCTACTTTAAACAGCGAACTGTTCTTTTTCTTTTCTTTCTTCACCTTGTCCCAACTGTCACCTATATCATAACTGACTTTCCAATCTTCACCACTTACCACTGTTGTGTCACCGGCAAGAGGCTGATAGGTCAGTGAGACCTGAGGTATATTATAGTTGGTAACAATCAACTTACAAGATTTATCCTTGGGTAATCCCATTGACTGTATGATATCTACAGCCTTTCTAATACCCAACGCTTGAATTTTGTAAGCACTGTTTTCAACCACATAAACTCTTTCTTCAGGAGTATCTGTCCATCTTACATTTTCAAATCCCATTTTTACAAGACTATCTGTTGTTAATTCTCCTGTTGATTGACTGAAACTTTTTAATGGAATCATAACAAGCAACAATATAGCTATACAATACAACAAACATCTATATAAAACTCCTTTTGAAGAGCTCTTATTTTTCATTTTATAACAAATACTTGTTTCAATTTAACATTATGCGACCCTTACGTTAAGCCACATATTCGGTGCAAAAATAAGTACTATTTTTTAAATAGCAAATAAAATTAAACGAAATGAATCGTTTCTTTTGAAAAAACAGTTGAAAAAGCATATTTTAATCTTTATATATAAAATAGGTATGGAATAAATTTGTATTTTTGCAAACTATATGAGTAGAATATTAGCGATAGATTACGGTAAAAAGCGCACAGGTGTGGCTGTGACGGATGTTTTGCAAATTATTGCAAACGGGTTAACGACTGTCCCTACACACCAACTACTGGACTTTATTCTGAAATATGTGGAAAAAGAGCCTGTGGAACGCATCATTGTAGGGCATCCCAAGCAAATGAATAATCAAGAGTCGGAAAATATGCGTAATATTGTCCCTTTTGTCAATCAACTAAGGAAAAAATTACCGGATATACCGATAGAGTTTGTTGACGAGCGATTTACGTCCGTATTGGCCCACCAAGCCATGTTGGATGGAGGTTTGAAGAAAAAAGATAGGCAGAATAAAGCTTTAGTTGATGAAATCAGTGCTACGATAATCTTACAGTCCTATTTGGAGTCGAAGAAATATATTTAATAAATAAAAACAGATTAAGAAAAATGATATTACCTATTTATGTGTATGGACAACCGGTGTTGCGTAAAGAAGCAGAGGATATTACCCCGGATTACCCTAATTTGAAAGAGTTGATAGCAAATATGTTTGAAACCATGAATCGTGCAGATGGTGTGGGTCTGGCTGCTCCGCAAATTGGTTTGCCTATTCGTGTCGTAACTATTGATCTGGATGTGATGTCTGATGAATTGCCCGAATTTAAGGATTTCCGTCGGGCTTATATAAATCCTCATATTTTAGAAGTGGGTGGAGAAGAAGTCAGCATGGAAGAAGGTTGTTTGAGTTTGCCAGGTATCCATGAAACGGTGAAACGTCCGGACCGTATTCATGTGACTTATTTGGATGAGGAGCTGAAAGAACATGACGAGTGGGTGGAAGGCTATTTGGCAAGGGTCATGCAGCATGAATTTGATCATTTGGACGGAAAAATGTTCATTGATCATTTGTCTGCATTACGCAAACAGATGATTAAAGGAAAGCTGGGGGCCATGTTGAAGGGCAAGGCGCGTTGTTCCTATAAGGTCAAGACTATAAAATGATAACTCCGCGATTTTGATTTATGCGCCACAGGTGGCGCATTTGTGGGGAAAACCGTATTTTTATAAATACAAAATGATAAAACGGATACTCTATACATTATTAATAATGTTCCCTGTACTAGCTTCGGCACAGATAAATACGGACAGGGTGATGGCGATAGGGCGTAATGCGCTTTATTTTGAGGATTATGTCCTTTCGATTCAATATTTTAATCAGGTGATTAATGCAAAGCCTTATTTGTCTGATCCTTATTTCTATAGAGGTCTGGCGAAGATAAATTTGGATGATTTTCAGGGGGCGGAGAGTGACTGTTCAGAAGCTATTGAGCGGAATCCGTTTGTGGTAAGTGCTTATCAGGTACGTGGATTGGCACGGATCCAGCAGAATAATTTTGCGGGAGCTATAGAAGATTATACCAAGGCATTGGAGTTTGATCCTGAGAATATAGGGGTATGGCATAATATGGCCCTTTGCCGTATCAGGCAGGAAGATTATAAGGGGGCGAAGAATGATCTGGATAAGCTGATCGCTATTTCCCCCCGATATACAAAGGCCTATTTGATGCGTGGTGAGGTGGATTTGAAGCAGAAGGATACTTTGGCTGCCGAAAAAGACTTTGGTAAGGCGATTGAAATAGACCGTTATGATGCAGATACATGGGCCAGCCGTGCTATCCTTCGTCTGCAGCAACAGAGATATAAAGATGCGGAAGCTGATTTTGATCATGCCATCCGTCTGTCCACCCGGAATTCAGGTGTCTATATCAATCGTGCTTTGGCCCGTTACCATCAGAATAACCTGAGAGGAGCGATGAGTGACTATGATATTGCATTGGATATTGATCCCAATAATTTCATTGGCCATTATAACCGGGGCTTATTACGTGCACAAGTAGGCGATGACAACCGGGCTATTCAAGACTTTAATTTTGTTATCGAAATGGAGCCCGACAATATGATGGCTATTTTCAACCGTGGTCTGTTATTGGATCAGACAGGAGATTATAAAGGGGCAATTAAAGATTATTCTACGGTGATAAATGAATATCCCAATTTTTTGCTGGGCTATCAGTACAGAGCGCAGGCACGTAGGAAAATAGGGGATGTAAAAGGTGCTGATGCAGATGAATTCAAAGTGTTGAAAGCACAACTGGATAAACAGAACGGAGTAGATCCTAATAAGCAGACTGCCGATAATACAGAGAATAATAAAACCCGTAAGAAGTCCGACAAAAACATGAACAACTATCGTAAGATTGTGGTTGCCGACAACGAAGAGGGAGAAGAAAAATATAAGAGTGACTATCGTGGACGCGTGCAGGATAAGAATGTGAATATTGTTCCCCAGCCTATGTTCGTGCTTACCTATTATGAAAAGCACGATGATGTGAAACGACAGGTCAACTATTATAAGTTCATTGAAACATTGAATAATCAGAAAGTACTTCCCGGTCGTCTGATTATAACTAATGAGGAAGCTCCTCTGACGGAAGAACAAGCTACAAAACATTTTGCATCCATTGACGAACAGACTGCTGCTATTGTGGCTGATCCGAATGATGTGAACAAACGTTTTGCACGTTCATTGGACTTTTATCTGGTGCAGGATTTTGCAAGTGCCATTGAAGATTTGAATCAGGCTATTATTATTGAGGGTAATTTCTTTCCGGTTTATTTCAATCGTGCTTTAATCCGTTATAAGCAGCTGGAATACCAGAAGATGGAAAAAGAGTATAATTTGAAAGCCAATCCGGGAGAGAAGAGTGCTGTGAAAGCTGCGGACTATGAAATGGTAAAGCGCGATTTGGACAAGGTGATTGAGCTGGCTCCGGATTTTGTCTATGCTTATTATAATAGAGGTAATGTGCTTTCTATCTTGAAAGACTATCGTGCGGCAATTGTTGATTATGACAGAGCCATCCAGTTGGATCCTAAATTTGCGGATGCTTATTTCAATCGCGGCTTGACACATATCTTCTTGGGTAACAACAGGCAAGGTATACAGGACCTGAGTAAAGCAGGTGAGTTGGGACTTTTCTCTGCTTACAATATAATCAAACGCTTTACGGAACGAAAAGAATAACATTTTTTTGCTAAAAAGAGGATAAGTCAAAAAGATTTCGTTATTTTTGCATCCTCAAGAAAGAAAATAAATAGAAGATTATGATAAAGATAACATTCCCCGACGGCTCTGTTCGCGAATATAACGAAGGAGTTACTGGTCTGCAGATTGCAGAAAGTATCAGTTCACGGCTGGCGCAAGATGTTTTAGCTTGTGGCGTGAACGGTGAAACGATTGATTTATCTCGCCCTATCAATGAAGATGCAAACTTCGTTCTTTATAAATGGGAAGACGAACAGGGCAAACATGCTTTCTGGCACACTAGTGCCCACTTGCTGGCCGAAGCATTGCAAGAACTTTATCCAGGCATTCAGTTTGGTATCGGTCCGGCCATTGAAAACGGTTTTTACTATGATGTAGACCCGGGTGAAGCAATCATTAAGGAGGCAGATTTGCCAGCTATTGAGGCCAAGATGGCCGAGTTGGCTGCAAAGAAAGAAATATTGGTGCGTCAGAGCATTGCTAAAGAGGATGCGTTGAAGAAATTCGGTGAAAGAGGTGAGACTTATAAATGTGAATTGATCTCCGAACTGGAGGATGGACACATCACCACTTATACACAAGGTGCGTTTACCGACCTTTGCCGTGGTCCCCACTTGACCTCTACTGCTCCTATCAAAGCTATCAAGCTGCTTTCTGTGGCCGGTGCTTATTGGAGAGGGCAGGAAGACCGTAAGCAGATGACACGTATTTATGGTATAACTTTCCCGAAGAAGAAAATGCTGGACGAATATCTGGTAATGCTGGAAGAAGCCAAGAAACGCGACCATCGTAAGATAGGTAAGGAAATGGATTTGTTCATGTTTACCGATATGGTGGGCAAGGGACTTCCCATGTGGTTACCGAAAGGTACTGCCTTGCGTATCCGTTTGCAAGATTTCTTGCGCCGTATCCAGGCCCGTTATGATTATCAGGAAGTAATGTGTCCGCCTATTGGCAACAAGAACCTGTATATCACTTCCGGACACTACGCCAAGTATGGTAAGGACTCGTTCCAGCCTATTCATACACCCGAAGAAGAGGAAGAATATTTCCTGAAACCGATGAACTGTCCTCATCACTGTATGATTTATAAGAATTCTCCACGTTCTTATAAAGACCTGCCGTTGCGTATCGCGGAATTCGGAACCGTATGCCGCTACGAACAGAGTGGTGAATTGCACGGACTGACCCGTGTGCGCAGTTTTACGCAAGATGATGCTCACTTGTTCTGTCGTCCCGACCAAGTGAAGGAAGAATTCCTTCGCGTGATGGATATCATTAACATTGTGTTCAAGTCTATGAATTTTGAGAATGTGGAAGCTCAGATTTCTCTTCGTGACAAGGTGAACCGTGAAAAGTACATTGGTAGTGATGAGAATTGGGAAAAAGCCGAACAAGCCATTATTGAAGCTTGCGAAGAAAAAGGCCTGACTGCGAAAGTGGAATATGGTGAAGCTGCATTCTATGGACCTAAATTGGACTTTATGGTGAAAGACGCTATCGGCCGTCGCTGGCAATTGGGAACAATTCAGGTAGACTACAACTTGCCCGAACGATTCCAGTTGGAATATATGGGTTCAGATAACCAAAAGCATCGTCCGGTAATGATTCACCGTGCACCTTTCGGATCAATGGAACGTTTTGTTGCCGTATTGATTGAGCACACTGCCGGTAAATTCCCGCTGTGGCTGACTCCTGATCAGGTAGCTATTCTGCCTATTTCTGAGAAATTCAATGAGTATGCGGAAAAAGTGAAAGCAGAACTGAGAAAATTCGATGTTCGTGCTATTGTGGATGACCGTAATGAAAAAATCGGCCGTAAGATTCGTGACAACGAAATGAAGCGTATTCCTTATATGTTGATTGTAGGTGAGAAAGAAGCTGAAAACGGTGAAGTTGCAGTCCGCAAGCAGGGCGAAGGCGACAAAGGAACTATGAAAATAGAAGAATTCGGAAAAAATATTGCCGAAGAAGTTTCTAATATGATAAATAAATGGTAACTTTGCAGCCGTTTGCAAAAGAGCACATTGTTAAACCTTTATGTATTCTTTTGCGTTAAGATAAAGAAATACTAATTAAAATAAGAAGAAACAAACAGGAACTAAAAGTTTTTTAATGAAGAATGACAGTTTAAAAGGGCAACACAGAATCAATGAACAGATTCGTGCCAAAGAAGTCCGCATAGTGGGCGACGATGTAGAACCGGCAGTTTATCCGATAGCTCAAGCTTTAAAAATGGCTGAGGATCATGAGGCTGACCTAGTTGAAATTTCACCCAATGCTGTTCCTCCAGTTTGTAGAATTATTGATTATTCTAAATTTCTTTATCAATTAAAGAAACGTCAAAAGGAACAAAAGGCTAAACAGGTAAAAGTAAACGTAAAAGAAATCCGTTTCGGACCTCAAACAGATGATCATGACTACAACTTCAAGTTGAAACATGCCATCGGATTCTTGCAGGACGGAGACAAGGTGAAAGCATATGTGTTCTTTAAAGGTCGTTCCATTCTTTTCAAAGAACAAGGCGAAGTATTATTGCTTCGTTTTGCGAATGACTTGGAAGAATATGCAAAAGTAGAGCAGATGCCCTTGTTGGAAGGTAAGAGAATGACTATTTCTTTGGCTCCGAAGAAAGCGGGCTCTCCGAAGAAGGCAGAAATGGATACTGCTAAAAAGGAAAATCCGAAAAAGGCAGTAGAAGCAAAAGAATAAAAAAAGAGTGCGTAACGCGCCGGTATAGTGCGTTACCACCATTTGAATAATAATTTAAAATTAAAAACAAGATGCCAAAGATCAAGACTAACTCCGGTTCTAAAAAAAGATTCGTTCTTACCGGAACAGGTAAAATCAAAAGAAAGCACGCTTTTCACAGTCATATTTTGACTAAGAAGACTAAAAAGCAGAAAAGAAACCTTGTACACTCAGGTCTAGTAGCTAATGCTAACTTGGATCAAGTTAAGGAATTGCTTTGCATGAAGTAATCTAAAAACAACGAAAGCGTAAACGTATTATTTAAAGTATTAACCGAATGTCTTTAGCTTGAAGTTCACCGTGTGAAACAGTGGCGCTAACATTCAAAAAGAATTAAAACTATGCCAAGATCAGTAAATCATGTTGCTTCTAGAGCAAGAAGAAAGAAAATTTTAGGTCTTACCAAAGGTTATTTTGGTGCAAGAAAGAATGTATGGACAGTAGCAAAAAACACTTGGGAAAAAGGTTTGACCTACGCATACCGTGACCGTAAAAACAAGAAACGTAACTTCCGCGCTTTGTGGATTCAGCGTATCAACGCTGCGGCTCGTCTGGAAGGAATGTCTTATTCTAAATTGATGGGTGCATTACACAAAGCTGGTATCGAAATCAACCGTAAGGTGTTAGCTGATTTAGCTATGAACCATCCGGAAGCATTCAAAGCAATTGTTGCTAAAGCAAAAGTAGCTTAATTCTTCTGTAAACGGTGATATAAAGATTTATTAAAAGAGCAATCTCTATGAGGTTGCTCTTTTTTATTGCGGATGCTTTGTGATGTTTCATTAAGAATTTGAAATAACAATAAGCAGAATTACAGAGAGTTATTTTCTTGCTTATTATTTTTAACAAACAAATCCTGCTATACTCTTGTTTATATCATAAAAAGGACGTATATTTGTCATACGGAAAGAGATGAAAAGCGAGCCGCATTAGTTGGATTGGGAAACTCATCAAACTAATCTGAAAACCGAGACATAGCTTCATCTTCCAATGGCGGGCCACGCCTTCGGGTAGCATTTATGCCGGTGGATTACAAAGGAGGAGAGCACTCAAAACCTGTCATTCGGAGTTTCATCGCATCACTGGTGCGGCTTCATTATAAGGCGATGTTAATTCAAGAGATTAGCATCGCTTCTTTTTTATAAAAATAATACGGATATGATATTTTATTTTTCAGGTACAGGTAATTCAGCTTGGGTGGCAAGGCAGCTGGCGGAAGGACAGAATGAGGAATTGCTCTCCATCGCTGTGGAAATAGATAAGAATAAGGAGTATAAACTAAGAGAAGGAGAAAAAGTAGGTTTTGTCTTCCCTGTGTATGCATGGGGACCTCCGGAGATTGTACTTCGTTTTATCCGTCGGTTGAAGATGATTAAGCCGGAATATCTTTTCTTTGTCTGTACTTGTGGAGATGATACGGGTCGGACTGCACAACTCTTTTCTTCTGCTGTTGCCCGGAAGGGATGGCGGTGTGCTGCCGGTTACTCGGTCACCATGCCGAATACTTATGTTTCTTTGCCAGGTTTTGATGTAGACGATGAAGATGTGGAAACCCAGAAAGTGCATAATGCTGTTGCCCGTGTACGCTTTATTAACGAGGAGATAGTATCAAGGGTTCAAACGAAACATTATAATTGCCATGAAGGTGCGCTTCCATTTACTAAATCCTATTTTTTGCGTCCGTTTTTCAATACTTTCCTGATGTCTCCTAAACCTTTTCATGCTACAGAGGCTTGTATTGCTTGTAAAAAATGTGAGAAAGCTTGTCCTGTGAATAATATAAAAGTAACGGATCGTCCTGTTTGGGGAGATAACTGTACCCAATGCCTTGCTTGTTATCATATTTGTCCGGTTCATGCTGTGGAATATGGAAAAGTTACTGCGAAGAAAGGACAATACAAAGGACGGTTGTTGAGAGACTTATAGGTGCGAGAAATGGTCTGTATTGGTTTTATATTCCAAAGAAGAAGATTCTATACGTAGACATTAAGTTATCTATCCATTTGGAAGGTGTGTCGAAACCCTCATGAACTAAAAATCACCCTCGTTACAGAAGTTGAACTGCACTCCAAAAGTTGGACACAAAACTTTAGGAGTGCAGTTCAATTTCTGTAACGAGGGTGATTTCAATAAAAGGGAAGTATTCCCTTTTATTTTATCTTCCGCCGGTTTAACGCTTGTTGATAACGTCTTGCATTCGCTTGATGCTGGGCTGCTGTGACAGCGAAATTATGAGTGCCTGAGAAATCTTCTTTGGCACACATATAAATATAATTATGCTGTGTATAGTTCAGTACGCTTTCCAATCCTTGGATGGATGGGATTCGGATAGGTCCCGGAGGCAAACCTGCATACTTGTAGGTATTATAAGGAGAGTCCACTTCCAGATGTTTGAAAAGAATGCGTTTCAGTCCGAATTCCTGCAAACCAAATTTTACCGTCGGGTCTGCTTGCAACAACATCCCTTTATTCAATCTGTTGATGTAAAGTCCTGCGACCATGGGTTTTTCAGGACCATTGGCCGTTTCTTCCTCCACGATAGAGGCCAGAGTAGATACTTCTTCAGGAGTAAGTCCGATACGTTGAGCCTTTTTCAACCTTTCACCATTCCAAAAGGCGGCATGTTCTTTTTGCATCCGTTTCATAAAAGCGTCAGCACTCATATTCCAATACACCTCATAAGTGTTAGGAATAAAAAGGGAGGGGAGTGTCTCTTGGGCATATCCCATTTGTGCACAATAAGCACTGTCGGAAATTAATTTGGCAATATCCAGAGAATCAATCATGAGCTGGCGTGAAACGGCCCGCACTAATCTGTCCACGGTGCGTACACTGGGTACAGTCAGATTAATGGGAGTCTGATATCCCATAGAAAGACGCCGGAAGAGGTAGCGCATATTGTCCGATGGATTGAGAGCGTAACGCCCTGTCCGTATATTGTCGCCATACTTCTCTTTTTCTGCCAGATATTGAAAACCGAACATACTTTTAGGATGTCCGTTCCGGATTATTTTATGGTATACAGAATCCAGGTTATCATCTCTGTCTATATAAATATAGGTAGTCTTTGTAAGTTGGAGCTGTTTGGCAAAGAAATAGTAATATATACTTCCTGCGCCACCTGCTCCCGCTAGGATAATTATAAGAATAACTATCCATACAATAGTATGTTTCTTTTTATTCATTTTAGTCTATCGGGCTTTTTTGTATGCAAATATAGGCAAATATCCCTTTCTTTTCTACTTTTGACGATTTTGTACCCCTAAAAATACAATTTTGTCCACTATCCGGTTGATGTAAAATGTGTAAATTTGACCAAACAAAAAACGAGAACGCAAAATAGTATATTAATTATTTTATTTTTAATCATGAAAAATGCACTTATGGGCTTGGCATTGTTCGCTGCAATGCCGGTATTTGCTCAACAAAAAGCGACTATCAATGTACATCCCGAGCAAGGGAAAGAAATCATCAGTAAACATATTTATGGACAATTTGCAGAGCATCTGGGAACTTGTATCTATGGAGGTTTGTGGGTAGGTGAAGATTCTAAAATTCCCAATACCCAAGGCTATCGTAATGATGTGCTTCAGGCTTTGAAGGACTTGAAAGTGCCGGTGCTTCGTTGGCCGGGGGGGTGTTTTGCCGATGAATATCATTGGATGGATGGTATCGGTCCGAAAGAGAATCGTCCCCGGATGGTCAATAATAACTGGGGAGGTACAGTAGAAGATAATAGTTTCGGAACACATGAATTTCTGAACTTGTGTGAGCTGATAGGTTGTGAGCCTTATATCAGTGGTAATGTAGGAAGCGGAAGTGTGGAAGAAATGGCGAAATGGGTGGAATACATGACTTCTGAACAAGGTAGCCCGATGGCGAAACTGCGTAAGGAGAACGGTCGTGAAAAACCATGGAAAGTGAAATTCTTTGGGGTAGGTAATGAAAGCTGGGGATGTGGAGGCAGTATGCGTCCTGAATATTATGCAGACTTGTATCGCCGTTATTCTACCTATTGTCGTAATTATGATGGCAACCATTTATTCAAAATAGCCAGTGGTGCCAGTGATTATGACTATAACTGGACCGAAGTGCTGATGAAAAATGTGGGTCATCGCATGGCAGGTCTTTCTCTTCATTATTATACAGTGACCGGATGGAGTGGAAGCAAAGGTTCGGCTACCGAGTTCACTAATGATGATTATTATTGGACTATGGGCAAATGCCTGGAAATAGAACCGGTATTGAAGAAGCATATCGCTATTATGGATAAATACGATCCGAAAAAACAAATCGGCCTGATGGTGGACGAGTGGGGAACCTGGTGGGATGAAGAACCGGGAACGGTCCGCGGACATTTGTATCAGCAAAATACGCTGCGTGATGCTTTCGTGGCTTCTTTAACTTTGGATGTTTTCCATAAATATACGGATCGTATCAAGATGACGAACATTGCCCAGATTGCCAATGTGCTTCAATCTATGATTCTGACCAAGGAAGACAAGATGGTTTTGACACCGACCTATCATGTCTTTGAAATGTATAAAGTGCATCAAGATGCTACTTATCTTCCTTTGGAACTGAACTGTGAACGCAAGGTGGTACGTGACGACCGCATTGTTCCGATGGTAAGTGCTACCGCTTCACGGGATGCAAACGGTTTTATTCATATTTCCTTGTCTAATGTGGATTTGCAGGAATCGCAGGAAATAGAGTTGAATCTGGGTGAGGTGAAAGCTAAGAGTGTTACCGGCCGTATTTTGACCGCTAACAATATAGGTGATTACAATAGTTTCGAGAAACCGAGTGTGGTTGCCCCGAAAGAATTTACCGGAGCCAAGGTTAATAAGGGAAGCTTGAAAGTGACTCTTCCTGCCAAGTCTATCGTGGTGTTGGAAGTGAAATAAATCACGTACGTACGTGTAGCCCTTCACATACGTCAGTGTAGGGCTATGCATACGTATGTATTGCGCCACACGTACGTATGTGATGGATTACGGTAATTCTTGTATCCACTTCGCTTCAATTTTGTTTTCTATCTCATCCGGCAGGGCAGCGAAGAAATCTATATTCGTTCTTTTCTCTACGCTGTCTACTGTTACTATATATTTCTTCAGCGGCTTATGTCCGGCGCTGTTGGGGAAGATAAATCCTATGGCTTGCGGATTTTTCTTATCATTTATCAATATGACTTTATAGAAAGCATGGGGGACGGCCACTTTGTTGTTGCCGATTCGTTTGGGGCGTTTAGTATCATATATGGGGCCGCAGGCAATGTATACAGCTCCATATTTTTTTGCCCATTGGCGTGACTTTTCCTCCAGGTCATTCCAGTCACCGCGGTTCAGATTAGGATTTTGCGGACAAATGTTACTCATATAAAAAGATTCCTCCATGGCTTGTTTGCTCCATTTCATATCGGCGGCAGGGGCCATGTGTCCCCGGTCGTATCCTGATTTTGTATAATCTCCCGTATATGCTTTGGCTCCACGTACGTCCGGGTCGGGCAAGAATTTGTCTGTTCGCCCTTCTTTTCCTTTTGTTTCTGTTTTAGTAAGCTCCCATGCTACCCATTGTGGAGTTTTGTAATCGGCATTATAAGACAGGGTATATCCTTTACGTTTCAATATCTGTCCGCCTGTGCCCGATTGCATCGTCGGGATTTCCAATGCACCGCCATGCTGAGTCGGAATACGTATTTCGGGCTTTTCTTCATTGTTTTCGATAGTGGGGATATTTTCAAGCAGCTTCCCGTCAAATAACTGATATTTATAGGCCAAAAGTCCCAGCAATATTAAAATAATGACGATTCTTAGGGGACTGTTCGCTTGTTTCTTTTTCTTTGCGCTCATATTTGTTCTGTTTTAGGGGTGCAAAGATAGAATAAAATATAAAAATACATTATCTTTGCTGAGGATAAGAAACTTTTATGTATCTGTCTGAATGACAGCGTAGAGTAGAGATTGAGAAAGTTGTCAGTAACGATTTGGCGACCGTGTAACTGCGCTGAACTGCTGCGTTTTGCATCTCGTCGAACAACTCTATGCAAATATAGCGTTTTTCTTGGATATAGCAAAATCGACGACTGTGTTTATGCAAAATGCGGACAGAATATTCCATCCGCATTATTTAATCAGCGTCGCCGCTCCCGTTCTTTTTCATCGTCGCGTTGCATCCGCAGGTTCAGACGCTCGCGCAACTTGTCGAGAAAATAGGTACGGCTCTCGCCCTTGCGCCGTTTGATGTCGGTATAAGCGTCATAGAAACTTCGCGCATCGAGACGAATACCGAACAACTCGCCGAAGAATCCGGCCAATTCGTTCATGGCTATCTCTCCGTCGTCAATACGTTTCATCTCGTGCAAGGCGTATATCAACTCGACTATTTCGACTACAGCTCCCGTCCAACGTCGTTTACAGACATGAGGTTTCGGCGGATAAGTATCGCCGTAGCGGTTCAATATCTCTAATTCCGTGTCTATATATCCGATGACGATATGCAGGAACCGAATTTGGGTATCACTCTCCGGCGTTTCCTCTTTCGAGATATAGCCGCATAATACGTGCAGGCGAATTCGCGCATAACGCAAAGTGCGAAAAACGGCTTTGCGGTCGTCTTCCTCGTCGCAGAGGGTACGAAGCGTGTTATCGAAGTCGCGGAACAGTTCTTCCGTGACGGCTTGGATGGCGGATTCCACCAAACGATCCGCCGTGATATGATGGGTCATAAATGTTCGTTTTATAAGTAAATAAATCAGTTTCTTCGAGTTTATTGAGGTGGGACTCGGAGGAGATTTATTTCTTATAAAGCGAACAGCATCCGGCCATCAAAGCAGATACAGTTCAGTCGTATTGTTACTCAATTCAATATAATTTTGAAACATTCTCACCATATTGACATGGAAATTCCAGAGAGACAATGATATTAGCTTGGAATAGTAATCATTGTTCCACTGAAAAACAGATATGTTTTCTAAGTTAATTCAGAAAAGGAATCTTTACGGTAAAAGAGGCGTCCGCAGATTCGATTTCGATACGTCGGTCGTAAAGCGCATATTGGTGTTGCAAATTCTTCAGCCCTATACCGCTACGCATGACGCTGGAGCGAAGTTGCAGATTATTGACGACCGCAATACCCTCCGGACTGGCCGAAATTTGTACGGTCAGTGGCATTTCGGGTGTCGCTATGTTGTGTTTCAACGCATTCTCCACTAACATCTGCACGCTGGCTGGAATGATCTGCCGATCGTACCACCTCTCGCAGTCGGCGATTTCGATTCGCAGGGCATTTCCGAAACGAATACGCTCCAGATAGAGATAGGATTCGACGAAAGCCAGCTCTTCGGCGACCGAGACCGATGGCCTGTCGTGTGTCGTAAGCAGATAACGGTAAACTCCGGAGAGTTTCTTGGCGAAACGGTTGGTCTTTTCCGCATCTTCGTAAGCGAGCGATGCCAAGACATTGAGGCTGTTGAACAGAAAATGGGGGTTGATCTGGTTCTTCAACGTCTCGAAGTGGTAAAGTGCTTTTTCTTTCTCCATCAAGGCTAACCGACGTTGTTGTTCGATCTGCCGGCGATTATAGAAAAACAGTTCGATGAAAAGCACGATAAGGCTGTTCCATAACATAATAGGGAATACGCTGCCCGCGATGCTGAATGGATGTGCATACAACCGTGCGACGGCATAATTGATAGCAACGGCAAACAGTCCCACCGGCAGTGCCGTCAGCAAGATACTCGATGCAATTCGTATGACGTTCCGGTCGGGAAATCGCTTTTGAAGCGACTTGGCCACCCGATAATCCGCATACCCGATAAGGATACAGCAGGGCAGATTCATCAAGAAATTCACCCATAATCCTTCGCCCCCAGTCCTTTCCGGCGTATGTGCCAGCACGGAAAAGGTATGGATGAAAAGCAGCAATGATGCAGCAATCAGCAGGACGAAAAACAAAATCGTGTTCTTTTTCATGGTTCGGACGTGTTTACCGTATATCGTCAATCCATTGCAAGACCCGCTCCGTGCGGTCGCGGCTGACGATAACTTCGTGAGGACATTCCGGCGAAAAGAATATTTTCAGCCGACCGCCGAAATAACGGGAGACCTTCCCGATGGCCCGAATATTGGCGATACAGTTGCGTGCCACCCGAAAGAACCCGGCTTCGTCCAGCATCGTCTCCAACTGTTCCAATGTATAATCGACGATGTAGCGACGCGAGGAAAACAGATGAAGGAAGACATATTTCTCCTCGCTGTAAAAAAATGCTATGTCGGATGTTTCGACATAGCGGAACGTATCTCCCGACCGGACGAGAAAGCGGTTTTTACGGATTCCGGTCATATAGGTCGCTTCGAGCCGCTTGAGTTCGGGTGTGGCGGTACGCGGCAGGCGATTCCGTTCGAACTTGCAGAGAGCCGTCTCCAACGCCTGTTCCTCGACGGGTTTGAGTAGGTAGTCGATGCTGTTTACCTTGAATGCCCGCAGCGCATATTCGTCGTAAGCGGTAGTAAAGATTACCGGAATATCCGCTGCCGTCCGTTCGAAAATCTCGAAACTCAATCCGTCGGAGAGACGAATGTCCACAATCATCAGGTCGATGCCTCCCGATGCGAGCTGCAAAACGGCCTGCTCGACGCCTGTAGCCCATCCCGTCAACATATAATCGGGGCGCAGGCGCTGCATCATCCGTCGGATCTCTTCGTAAGCCAGCCGTTCGTCTTCTATGATAATATACTTTGCCATTTTATTTTCACTTATAATTTTCAAAATTACGATAATTTTTGCGGTTATACGAGTTCGGCGGCGTAAATGTCTACCGTCCGAAGCGCTACGATAAGTTCACCGGCAGTCAGTCCGTTACACTCTATTCGCAAAATCTTTTCCCAATCTTCCAAATCGACATTCCATTTTTCGACCTGCGGATATCGGCTCAATAATTCACGGAGCCTTTTCAAATCGTTTCGTGTCGATATAGAGGTTCTGAATATCAGTATTTGCATGGCTAAAAACTCCAGTTAAATCCTGCCGTTACCCGAAGCGATACGCTGAAATCATGGCCATCCTCGCGGAAACTGTCGAGAAATCCTCCGAAATCGCGATCCGAGATTCGTATCGAACGCAACCAGTTTCCGCCTATCCCAAAATAGACACTCGCTTTCGGGGAGATGCAGAACGTCGGCGACAAGGTCGAACGCATCATTGTCGAGGAGTAAATTTTGGACTTTCCGCCGATTCGCATCACGGAGGAGATACCGTCCATTTCGATAGCGGTCAGCTCCAGTTTGAATTTTCGGTTCAGCCATTTGGCCGCCGTCACTTTCAGCCCGCTCGACATATCCACCCGAATTTCGTATTTGCCGGAGGTACGCCAGTTCAAATAACCCATCGGCAGAATCATCGGTACGCCGAACGAGTTGGTCAAACCCGCACCCACACCGATGTCGAGATTCTCCCGCAACTTATAGACGAAAATGACAGCGCCGTTGGCCAGTATGCTGCGCCATGCTATTTGACTCGGCACGGCATAAATGCCGCAACCCAACGAGGCGATCAAGCTCCATCGTTCGGAGATGGGGCGCAGGTGCGATACGTTCAGACTCGTATTCAGAATCCGGTCGGGATTCAGCGCGGCGGCCGCACCCTCGTTTTGAAGCGAGGCATACGTACAATCGAGCGTCGCCGACCATGCGACGAGTTGTCCCCGGTCGTTTCGTTTCACGGAAAGAGGCAGCGTGTACCGCCCCGAAAAACGCCACATTGCTCCCGAACCGAATCTGCCTCCTGCTTCGTCCCTCAAAGAAGAGGACGAGAGGTATTCGCTACTCACATAGCCTTGCCCGAAAAGAGCGGTAGGAAGGCCGATACAAATACTTAGTATAAGGATTGTATGAAATCGTTTCATCGTTTGAGTTTTCCGCAAATGTAGCTCGTGTACGATTTTACACCAATGCCGTTCCGATAGAATGATTGTTTCGAAGGATGAGATGCAGTATGAAACGGATAAATCGTTGGTATGTATTTTCGATGAAACCGGAACTCTCCTATTTGGCTTTTTTGAATAGTTTGCCATCTATTCCATTCTATTTTGTTCTAATCGCCCGACTTCGGAGGGGCGATTGTCCCCGTCAGGGCAAGGCTTTCGGGAGTAACCCGAAAGGTATCGAGTAACTCGATACACACCTTGCTATGTTCCGACGAACATAAAATCCGCCTTCGGGCAGATTGCGGGAGAACCGATTTCAACCGCAGCATAAAGCCGAGCGATTCGTCTTGTCGCTTGGATGCAAAGCCAAGGCTTCCGAGACGACTTTTCAAGAAGCAAAAACGCCAAACGTCACCATTCCGACAACACTACTGCCATTTCAGGCAGAAGCTATACAACCGATATTTTCTTACCGTAGAAACCAATGTACGACCATCAGGCTGGACAGCCGAAGGTCGGCAGGAACAGACCGATAAGTAGCCGAATAATCCGAGCGGCATACGCACGTTGGTCGGTTCCGACGTTGGGCTATTGGGCGAAATATCCGTCCGGTTCTATGGCTCTGCACGGATTAACGTCCAACACTGCGTACCTGCTATTGTCGGCAAGATGGTTTCAGTATGCGACCGGCACGACGCCAAACTGTGCCATACAGACGCCACAAGCTGCCACGAAGCTTCAGACAGTAAGCAGGTACGGAGGGATTGAGTAGATTTGCCGCAAATCTTAAAAATCGTAGAACATGGAAATAGTTATCGTAGAAAAGAAAACCTTTGAAGCACTCCTTTCCGGCGTGGAGACGCTGACGGGAAAAGTCGGGGCGTTATGTCGCCGTTGCAATGACAAGCAGATGCAAAAGTGGCTCGACGGGGAGGAAGTGTGCCGCCTGCTGCGCATAAGCCCCCGCACGCTGCAATCCCTGCGGGATAATCGGACAATCGGCTGTACGCAAATCAACCGGAAATTCTATTACAAGCCGGAAGAAATAGAGAAGCTCATGCCCATAGCCGGGCAGTTCAGGGATGGCTTCGGCTAATATTTATTTTTACCAACCGCTAAATCCACAGAAAAGATGAATGACAGTAACGTAATCACGTCGGAGGATGGACGCATAGCGTCGGCGTTGCACGCTTTGAAGAGATGCGCGAAAGATGTAGATAAGCTCACGGACGGATTTCATCCGCCGCTCGGAGGAGAACGGTATATGACCGACAAGGAGGTGATCGCCCGGCTGAAAGTCAGCCGACGCACCTTGCAGGAGTATCGTACCGAGCGCAAGATACCCTATATCGTGTTCGGCGGCAAAGTCCTCTATCGGGAATCCGACATCGAGAAGATGCTCGCGGAAAACTACCGCAAGGCAATTCTCTGAAAACGAAAACGGGCTGGTGTCGAAGCCTGCCCGTTTCCTTGTTTGTCCGGTTCAATTCAGAAGCCCGTCCTTATATCGAATGACAATCGGAGGTGTCGTGCGTCGGGGTGCGGTGGCTGTCTTTACCAGCCACTTTCTGAAAACCGACGCAGGGTAGGTGTTCAGTCGGAACGCGAGAGCTACGACGACCTCCATGTTATATACGTCCGCCCGATTGCCGCTGTCCAGACGGATACACGTGCAGACCTCGTAGTCGTGCAGGGCGTTTTCTTTGAGAATGGCTTTGATAGCCGCACGTATCGTTCCGGCAGTCGTGCCGAATAATTCGACTATTTCCGATTCCGTCATCCATACGCTTACCGTATCGGTCGGCATATTCAACCTGCCGTACTCGTCTATCGTGATTATTTCTCTTTTCATCGTATTCTGTTTTTTTAAGTTCATTAAATCGCTTGACAAATAAAGCTCTCCATCTGCTCGATACGCTGCGCGAGTTTCTCCATATCGCGGCTCACTTTCTCGGCTGTAATCTTCGCATAGATTTGCGTCGTGCGGATGCTACGGTGTCCCAACATCTTCGAGAGCGTTTCGATAGGTACGTCGTTCGACAAGCAGACCGTCGTGGCGTAGGTATGGCGGCTCATGTGCCACGTTACGTTTTTCTCGATGCCGCATTTCTTCGCTATGACCTTGATACTGTTCTTGCAGTTATCGTAACATGGAACGGGCAGCAACTTGTCTCCTTTGTCCATACCGTCGTATTTCTCGATGATATGCTTGGCGACATCCAACAGTCGGATATTCGTTTCGACACCCGTTTTCTGACGGTTGGTATTCAACCACAAATGCCCGTCGAACGAAGTTTGCAGGTTCGCTTCGGTAAGGTTCGCCATATCCGTCCAGCTCAATCCCGTAAAAATGCAGAAGATGAACAAATCACGAATCAGTTCATAGCTTTTCTTCTTGAATGTGCCATTGATTAAGAGTGTAATTTCCTCTTTGGTCAGAAAGCCCCGTTTGGTCTCCTCTTTGGTGATGCTATACGCGAAAAACGGATCGCGTTGCAACAAGCCGTTATTGACGGCCATATAGATAATCTTCCGAAACGGCATCATATACGACCAGACCGTGTTGTTGCAGTGATTCTTTTCCACTTTGAGGAACAACTCGAAGTCCGTGATGAATGCCGGAGTAAGTTCTTTGAGCGCAATGTCGCTGACCTTGTACCGCTTTTCGATGAACTCCGTGAGGTGTTTGTAAACGACGCAGTATTTCCAATAGCTGCGCAGGCTTTTGAGTTTGCCAACCTGCTTCTCGTAATCCTCGTTATGTTGACGGAATACGGCGAGCAGCGTCTCGTGGTTCATACCCAATCCTAAATAGGCATTGCGGACTTTCTCGGCGGTAACGTAGTTGTCGCGGTCGCTGATCTGTTGATAGGCTCGATTGATACCCACACGAATCTTATCCAACATCCGGTTGGCCTCCTGCGCCACGATGCTGCGACCGGAAACGCGTCCCGACTTTACGTTCCACGATTTCTCCTCCACGTCCAATTTGCAACTGAATTGAGCAATTTTGCCGTTTACGGTAATACGGCACATAACCGGAATAAGCCCGTTCTTTTTCGGGGCATTGCGTTTTAGATAAAACAAAACTTTGAATGTCGATCTCATAACTCTACAATTTTTTTGGTTACAAAATTATTCCTTGTAGAGCTGTTCTTCGATATGCAAATTGCAGCATATCAACGCAATCGCACCCGAAATAGAACTTTTTTCGCCTCCCTCTGCCCGAATTTCGGAAATCCGGCTATATTTGCAGTCGGAGCAAGACGAATAGAGCTTGTATTTCAGCGCTTTGAAATCCTCCCCAAACCATCGTTGCCATTCGGAACAGAGTAACGGGATAGTAACGCAACTCCGGTTTCAGTTGGCTTTTCAATGGCTTCAGTTTGGCTTCGACATCGCAGTTCGTTACTCTCTAAACCCCTTGTTTACAACCTTCTTGCTCCAATCCGCTCTAACTATCATTTTTTATCCTTATCTTTGCCTATGATATAGCTGTAAATTTAAATAATACCGACATGCTATCCTAACTAATCAAACCTATTATATATGAAAAAGAACCGATTATCGTTAGCGTTCCTGGGTTTGCTGATTGCAGCTTCCCCTTTACGGGCACAGGATACGCCGCAGACTGAAACAGCCGAGCAAAAGGACAAAAGAATGGAATGGTTTTCACAAGCCAAGTTGGGTATTTTTATCCATTGGGGGATTTATTCTGTTAGAGGAGTGTCCGAAAGCTGGTCCTTCTTTAACAACTACCTGCCCTACGATGAATACATGGAGCAGGAAAAAGGTTTCACAGCCTCCAAGTATGATCCGAAAAACTGGGTGGATCTGATCAAAGAGAGTGGGGCCAAATACACAGTGATAACCACCAAGCACCATGACGGAGTTGCGTTATGGGATACCAAAGTAGGAGATATCAGCGTCGTGAAAAGCACTCCGGCAAAACGTGACCTTATCGCTCCCTTTGTAAAGGAAGTGAGAAAACAAGGATTGAAGCTTGGTTTCTATTATTCTTTATTGGACTGGTCGCATTCTGATTATCCTAACAAAACCCGTACGGAAGTACGTTATAAAAATGATCCTGAACGTTGGGCCCGATTCAACAAGTTCAATTTCGGACAATTGGCGGAGCTGAACAAGACTTGGAAACCGGATCTGTATTGGTTTGACGGAGATTGGGAGCAAAGTTCGGAAGCATGGAATTCCAAAGGAATTGTAGATTTGCTTCGTTCGGATAATAAAAATGTGATTATCAACTCGCGTATACAGGGGTATGGTGACTATGCCACTCCCGAACAAGGAGTGCCGGTGGTGCGTCCCGAAGATAAATATTGGGAACTTTGTATGACCATGAATGATTCATGGGGATATCAGCATACAGACAGCAACTATAAATCACCCTATATCCTGCTTCGTACATTTGTAGACTGCCTGAGCATGGGTGGTAATCTTTTATTGGATATCGGTCCCAAAGAGGACGGTTCCATTCCTGAAGAACAGATCGCTGTGTTGAAGGAGTTCGGCCGATGGACCAAGAAGCATAAAGAAGCTATTTATGAAACTCGCGCAGGTATTCCTACCGAGCATTTCCAGGGATATACCACACTGAATAAGGCGGGGGATATTCTGTATTTATACCTCCCTTACAAACCTAACGGTCCGGTGGAAGTAAAAGGGCTGATGAACAAAGTGAACCGTATATGGGTGGTTGGTAACGGAGCTATGTTGAATTACAAGGTCTACAATAAAAATTATTGGAATTCAGTGCCGGGTAATCTCTACATTGATGTACCCCAACAGGTGCAGGATGAGCAGATTACCGTGCTGGCCGTGTTGCTGGATGGACCGATCAAACTATATCGCGGAGTGGGACAAGTGCAAGATAATAACTAACTTGAATCTGAAAAATACATGAAGAAACTTATTTATACCCTGTTACTTTTGCTGGTTACTTTTCCGGCAATGGCACAAAGCCTTTTTGAACAATATGAGCGTTTTCTGACCGAACCGCGTACTTATGTATGTTATCGTCCGGATGGAAAGTTGAAAATAGATGGTAAACTGAATGAAAGTTCCTGGAATAAGGCGGCGTCTACTGCCCCGTTTGTAGATATAAGCGGAGAAGGATTCCCGACTCCCAAATATGAAACTACCGCCAAGATGCTGTGGGATGATGAATTTTTATATGTAGGAGCTGTTCTTCAAGAAGAGGATATCAAGGCGCGTCTTACCCAGCGTGATACCATCATCTATTATGACAATGACTTTGAAGTGTTTATTGATCCGGATAGCGACGGACACAATTATTTTGAAATAGAAACCAATGCGCGTGGCGTGATTTTCGATCTGATGCTGGACAAACCTTATCGTTCGGGTGGAAATTTCATGGTGCAATGGGACTGCCCCGGATTGAAGACTGCCATCCATTGCGAAGGTACACTGAATAAATCAAAAGATAAAGATAAGTATTGGAGTGTGGAAATGGCCATTCCTCATCAGGCGCTGACCATGAACTTTAACAATCCGTTGAAGGCTGGCAATACCTGGCGCATCAACTTTTCGCGTGTACAGTGGCTGAAGGAGAAAGGACCTGAGGAAAACTGGGTATGGACTCCTACCGGAAGAATCGATATGCACATGCCCGACCGTTGGGGATATCTTTATTTCGTAGACAAGAAAGTGGGAACCTCGCAGGATGAGTTGGTTTATCCGTACAATCAGGCTATTTATAAACTGCTGTGGGCCATGTTCTACGCACAGCAGGATAATTATAGTAAACAACATAACTACTTGCGTGCCACAGAACAATTCTTTTTGACTGATAAAGAGTTGAAGGCTCTTCCGGCTGATGCCCGGATTGCGGTGGAAGCGACTCAGAATACCTATCAGATAGCTATAACCAATCCTGCTGAAGGAGTTCGTTATGTGATCAATAATGAAGGACGTTTCCGGACAGAAAAGATACCTGCCCGTGAAGTTAAAAACTGGTTGTGGATGCGTCTGAATAACCGTTCGGATGCCGAATGGCAAAAGTGGTTTGCGTTGTTGAAAGAATGTGGTATTTCGGGTGTCATGTTCGAGGGATACAATGAAAATATTTACCGCCTCTGCAAAGAAGCCGGATTGGAGGCGCATTATTGGAAATGGACGATGAACCGCAGGGAACTGCTGGACAAGCATCCCGACTGGTATGCTGTGAACCGTAAAGGCGAGTCTTGTCACGACAAACCGGCCTACGTGGATTATTATCGTTTCTTGTGCCCTAATCACCAAGGTGTGGCCGAATATCTGGCAGAAGACTATGTAAAGGAAGCCCATAAGCCTTATGTGGATGGTGTTCATCTGGATTATGTCCGTATGCCGGATGTAATCTTGCCTGTCAGCTTATGGAAAAACTATGGTATCGAGCAGAAAGAAGAGTTGCCGGAATATGACTATTGTTATTGTGATGTATGCCGTGAATTGTTTAAAGCTAAAACAGGACAGGATCCGTTGGAATTAAAGTATCCGATGGAAAACCAGAGTTGGATTAATTTCCGTCTGGATGCCATCACTCGTGTGGTGGATGCCATCACTAAAGCAGTGAAAGCGGATCATAAAGCTATTTCTGCCGCCGTATTCCCGGGACCGTCCATGGCTCGTCACATGGTACGCCAAGATTGGGGAGAATGGACGCTGGATGCTTATTATCCGATGATTTATAATAAATTCTATTATGAAGGTCCTGAATGGATCGGGCGTTCGGTAAAGGAAAGCGTTGAAACGGTGAATGGTCGTGCCAAGATATATGCCGGACTGATGTTTGGTGATATTAAGGACAATTTTGAAGAGGCGCTGGATGAAGCATACAATAACGGGGCATCCGGTGTATCTTTCTTTGATGGTCCGGATGAAGAATATTTGCATAAATTCAAAGCTTATCTGGATAAGAGAGGGTTTGTGGTGAAGTAACCCTGGGCTGATAGATCCTTATATCAGAGAAATAAATCTCTTTTTAGCGGTCACTTTCGATTTTTATCGTAAGTGGCCGCTTTTGCGTTTTATCGTTTGTTCTTTTAATGAGTGCGGAAAAGGAATTTATGTGTTCCTTTTTGGTCTTTCTTGGATCTATCTTGAAAATGAATCTGTTAGAATAAAAAAAATGGAGTTCTCTTAGTAAGAGAACCCCATTCCGCTACAAATGTAGCTATAATAATCCAAATACGGAAATCTTTTATTCAGGAATCAGTCTCTGATAAGGATTCTTATAATATTTGTTTGCAAATTATCCATCTCTGATTATATGTAAATATCTTATTGTCAGTAGTATATGTCTTTTTGGAGTTCTCTTACTAAGAGAACCCCAAAAAGACATACATAAAAAGTAATGTTTTGATGGTAACAGAAAATAGTATGGAGCTTGAAAATCAAGCGTTCCTTTCAAATCAAGACATAACGGGCGAAGCGCCTAGGTTACTGCTCTGCAGTTCAATCGCTTCCAGCTCAGACCTGGGGTCAAATGAAGGAATCACGCCAATGGCGGGAATAGGAAAAGAATATCCTGAATTCAGTTGGTATTACCTGTATCTTTCCAACAAAGAACTGAAACGCTATATCAGTGTTTTCAGTGGCAGGAAAGCTGTTCGGCTTCGTACACCATCAGGTACCGTAGAAGAGAGATTTTTTTGCTTCAAGGTGTTTTCTTACACTGCCACCGATCATAGGAAACGTTTCGAGCAATGTGCTTATACCAAAGAGGAATATACCGCTCGCCGTGACTCTGCCCGGGTGGTGAAAGAGGCTTTTGCTACCGGCTCCACTCAGAAACTGAATGCGTTGACGAACGAGAAAGGGATTGAAGGCAACGGTTGGCTGTTTGTATGTGCCCCCTTGGGGCAGTTGGAATGTATTCTGTCTGCCATGCTTCCCCGCCAGTATCTGGTGACGGATTATAACACACACCGTGCGGCGGTAATCCCTCAACGTCAGATGGAAGAATTTATCTATCTGTATGAATCCATGCCTTACAATATCGAGCTGATGAACCGGCCTTTGGAGGACTATCTTCAGAAAAAGCAACGAATCCGTATTACCGGTGGTGTTTTTCGGGGGAAAGAGGGGTGTATCATGCGTTTGCACCGCAATACAAGGCTGGTATTCGCTTTTGGCAATATGACGGTGGCAGTGAGCTATCTTCATGCGTTTCCGTTTGAAAAAATTGATTAGTTTAATTAAAGCCATCCACACATTCCTTGCAGGACGATGGATGGCAGATAAGACTACAGACGCAACTAAGGTTGCAAATCTATATATTCAGCAGTGACATTGAAACAGGGACAGGCTTTTTGCGGATTCAAGTCATGATGGCCTACAATCAGTGCCTTGGGATAACGCTGATGCAGATGTTCAATCAGTATTCTCAGAGCTACCTTTTGTGCTTCCGTCCGGGTATCTTTCGGAGTCTTTCCGTCGGCATCCAGACCACCTATGTAGCATATACCGATACTGTGACTGTTGTGGCTTTTGCAATGTGCGCCGATCATTTTCGGTGGGCGCCCGGCTTCTATAGTTCCGTCTGTAGGAATCACATAGTGGTAACCACAGCACTTCCAGCCCAATGAACGATGGTAGCGGTCAATGTCCTCTGCTCGCAAGGCACTGCCCGCCTTGTTGGCAGAGCAGTGCACGATAATCAACGAAACCGTTCTCATAAACCGCTTCCAAGCGCTCCTCCGGCAGCGCCTGTAATAAGCAGCTCAATGATGCGGACGATGTACAGCAGTACATTTTTCCAGTTCTTTTTCATACGCTTTGTCTTTAAATAGATGAATAATATAAGTTCCATGACGTTAAAAGATTCGTGGAGCCATTTTATATTCCATATCTGCAAATGTTTCCTTGAGTTTGCGACACGGGGTAAACACGATGTGCGCGCCCTTGATGTTCTTCTTGGAGAACAAAGCCTCCGAAGCGGCTCCTTCGCATTTCAGGGAGATACTGAATGTTCCGAGGCCGTCCAGGGTGACTCGGTCGCCTTGGGCAAGATGCTCGGACAGGCGGTTGAAGACTTCCTCCAGCACCGCTTCCATCATGCCGTGTGAGAAAAAGCGGAGATGTTCCGTCACTTTCTTTACGAGTTTCTTATGCGAAATCTTTTCGTTGGCCACACACTTTGCATATGCTTTCTTGGGCATCGTCCTGTCGGACGCATTTCCCATCGAGAAAACGTGGTATTTTATCATAATGACGGATTGTTTTCATTCGTGGAAGCCGAGGTCTTTCCTTTGGCGGCATCCAAGTCGACTGTGCCTTTACCGGCCTTTTCGGCCTTCAGGGTGGCGGCTTGGGCTATGCGGCTTGCTACGGGATTGAAAGTGGCGCGGGAACGAAGATTTTGGAAGTCTTCTCCCGGCGTGAACACAATGTTGACGGCGGTGATGTTGCTTTCTGTAAATTTCTTCAGGTCTTCCGCACTTTCCGAGCCTATAGAAATCCAGAAATTACCCAATTCAGCCAGTTGTACTTTCTTTCCCTCCAGAAGCATCTCTACAAGGCACTCGCACATATCGGCTATTACACCTTTTACCGTTCCGCGAGTGAATACGCCATTGTGGTCGGCAATGTGTTTGACAAACTGGCTGAATGGCATGATTTCAGAAACTTGAGCTTTTGCATACGCTTTTTGGGCGGCATCGACATCCATCGGGTTGCCCATCATAAATACACTGTAATCAATCATAATAAAATAAAGTTTAAAAGTTTTGTGTTTCCGGGATGTTCGTTCATCCTTCCGACACGACAAAATTAATGCGGGGAAATACCGTAAAAAAATCTATTTATTATCGTTTACTAACTGTTGACTGCCGTTCACTAGCTATTGACTGACCGTTAACTACCCGTTGACGAATCATTCAAACAATAAGCTTATGGATAATGAGACACACTTCAGCATCGTCTTCAACATTTATGGAGGCAGCAACCAGATTCTTCCCAATGCTACTTCCGCCACACAGAATTATTATGGTGATGAGGCGGAACTAGAGAAGGATGATGTAAGCAAGGAGAAGGAACCTGCTTTATCTCCCGAGGCTATGCGCCTTTTCTCTTATATAAATAAGGTGGAGGATTTACGTATCTATCTGGTACAGATAGCAGAATGTACCAATGCGGTGGAACTGGCCAGGGTTATAGTTAAGATGGGCGAACGGGAACCGAAGATTACTTCGGAAGAGATGGTGAAGGAGCGTTTTATCTCGTTGTTTTTTCCTCTCACACCTTTGTTCGTATCGGGCAAGACTGTCAGTAATATCCGTGCGCGTATCAATAACGCTTGGGCAAGACGACCGAGAAAGCGGTTATGACCGGAGGTGAAAGAACGGTGATAAGTGTGGGAAAAAAGTAAGATATGTTCGTGGGCAAAGTAAGATATGTTACTTTGCGATTTAAGTCCACTTACTTTGCTTGGGAACATATCTTACTAAAGATCCGAAAAAATAGCTTTCGTGAAAAGTATGGTAAGTACCTTTGCTTTTGAAACAATATCTATAATCGATAACAGAGGTAAGAGTGCTTACCGAATTAAATGCTTATGTGATGAATGATTACGCAAATATTACTCAAATAACACTTTTGGTCAGGAGACTGGATATTGGTACAAAAGTAATTAGGGTTAGACAGCATTCTCAAGAAAATCAATTGTTCAAATATAGAAAAGATCTATCTTATCCACCGAAAGAAAAGGTTAAGTTGGCAAGGGCTAATATGGATGGACAACCTATGTTTTATGGTGCTGTTTTTTCAAACTTCTGTATAAATGATAATCCACGTCTTACATGTCTTTTTGAAACCAATAGGGAAGTCTTAGATGATACTTTTGTAGGGAAGAAAGATTTGACTTATTCACTTTGGCTGAATAAGAGAGAGATTAATCTTTTTGTAATCCCAGTATTTGATAGTTATCCACATCCTGCGAAGGACTTTGAATGGTATTATGAACTATGGAAAGAGTTGAAGAAAGATGATAAAATCAATAAAGAACAGATAAAAGTCTTAAAAGAATTGTCACGACATTTTTCCTTGACTGGAGAGAAAAAAGAAGAGGAAAACAGCTATGCTTATACAGCTGATTTTACAACTCATTTATTTAAGACTCATCCTGAAATTGATGGAATTATTTATCCTAGCGCAAGACTAAAAGAAGAAGGTATAGGTGTTAATGTAGCTATTCGCCCTGAAGTGATTGATAATGCTTTTGAGCTGAAAGCGTGTTCTGTCTGTAGATATTTCAAAAGAAATAAAAAACAACAACTAATATTGAACTATAAACATTCTCGATTTAGACAAAATGGTAAGATATATTATGTGATAGATAGAGAATTTTATCGGGATTTGGATTTTAAGAATACCGAATACGACTTTAAAACCTTACAATTTAAGTATTAGCGTCCAAAAAAGACGTATATGAAAATTAATAAATACTGATGATATTTGTCACTGTGATCAAAAAATGAATTATGTATCGCGACTCAGATTGGCTGATGATATTTGTAAGAACTATGACGAATTAATACGTATAATGCGTGCCAGCGCATAATAAAATAGAAATATTTTTTATATGAAAGTAGTGATTTTAGCTGGAGGTTTTGGTACTCGTATTAGCGAGGAGAGCCAGTTCAAGCCCAAGCCGATGATTGAGATAGGTGGCAAACCTATCCTATGGCATATCATGAAATGGTATTCCAAGTTTGGTCATAATGAGTTTGTTATCTGTTGCGGATACAAGCAGCAGGTTATCAAGAATTATTTTGCCAACTACTATATGTATAATAGTGATATGACATTCGACTTTTCCGCCAATGGAAAAGTGACCGTACATAATGATCATACGGAAGACTGGAAAGTGACGGTGGTTGACACTGGTTTGAACACCATGACGGGCGGACGCCTTAAACGCGTCAAAGATTACATATCTGGCGAGCCGTTTCTTATGACTTACGGTGATGGTGTGTCAGATGTTGACATTAATGAATGTATCCGGTTTCATGAAGAGGCAGGGACTATGGTCACGTTGACAGGTGTGCTTCCCGAAGGCCGTTTCGGAGTAATGGACATTGACGGTTCTATGATAAGGTCTTTCCGTGAAAAGAGCAGGGATGATATGGGATGGATCAACGGAGGTTTCATGGTTGTGGAGCCGGAAGCATTGGAATATATAGAGAATGACACGACAACGTGGGAACGTGAACCTCTTGAAACGCTTGCTTCCCAGGGGCAGCTTTCCTGCTATAAGCATCATGGCTTCTGGCAGTGCATGGACACGTTGCGTGACAAGGAGAAACTGGAGAGCCTCTTGGCTTCGGGCAAAGCACCTTGGAAATATTGGAAATGATAGAAATCAAAGAAGAAATATGGCATTCAATAATGTATATAGAGGAAAGAAAGTATTGATAACCGGTAATACCGGTTTCAAGGGGAGCTGGCTGTCAGCATGGCTGCTCATGCTGGGAGCGGAGGTATACGGCTATTCAAATAGTATACCTACCAAACCGTCCATGTTCGAGGTTGTTGGCCTGTCCGACAGAATTCATCACCATTATGGTGATATCCGTAATAAGGAGGAGATGAATGATTATGTCCAAAATGTAAAGCCTGACTTTGTCTTTCATCTTGCTGCACAGGCCATTGTCTCCACTTCCTACGAGGAGCCTTTTGACACCATCACTACCAATGTGGTAGGTACGACTTCCGTGCTGGAGGCCATCCGTAATATCACATGGAATTGTACCTGTGTTCTTATTACCAGTGACAAGGCTTACGATAACGTGGAGTGGATCTGGGGATATCGTGAGACGGATGCGGTAGGCGGAAAGGATGTCTATTCCGGCTCAAAGGGTGCGGCCGAACTCACTATCAAGTGTTATTGGAAATCCTTTATACAGGCTATGCCCAATATCAAATTGGGAGTGGCCCGCGCCGGGAATGTTATCGGAGGTGGTGACTGGGCGAAAGACCGTATCATCGTGGATTGTGTCAAGGCATTTTCAAGGAATGAGGTGGTGGAGATACGTAGTCCCAAAGCTACCCGACCCTGGCAACACGTATTGGAACCATTGAGCGGTTATCTCAATCTTGGACAATACCTTTATGAAGGAAAGGTGGAGAATGGAGAACCTTTCAACTTTGGCCCTCGTGCGGAACAAACCAAGACCGTGTTTCAGTTGGTTCAGGACTTGGCCGGACTTTGGGGACTGGACAGGAATACGGCAGCCCGGCTGACCGGTAATGTGCCTTTCGAGGAGGCTACTTTATTGAAACTTAATTGTGACAAGGCACTGGCTTATCTTGACTGGCACTCTACATTGCACTATGAGGAATGTGTACATTTTATTGCTGACTGGTACAAGGCTTTTTATACAAACGTCGATGTGGATATGTACAGCTTGACCACTGCCCAGATAGATTCCTATGTCAGGACTGCCGGAGCACAACATTTAAAATGGGCAGAATAATGATGGAAGGAGTGGCAGTTCATCCCCTGAAGCATATTGTTGTACCCAAAGGGGATATTTATCACGCTTTAAAATCTACTGATGAAGGTTATGCCGGATTTGGTGAGGCCTATTTCTCACAGATAGAACAGGGTGCAGCCAAAGGCTGGAAACGCCATAACCGCATGACTTTGAATCTGGTTGTGCCCGTCGGTGCTGTCAAGTTCGTAATCTATGATGACCGTGAGGGCAGTCCCACCCGTGGGCAGTTTGAAGAAATAACCCTGTCACCTGAAAGCTGCTATCAGCGGCTTACTGTAGCTCCCGGACTATGGATGGCCTTTTATGGAGAGGGGGAGGGCATATCCATGCTGATGGATATCATACCTGAACCTCATGATCCTTCGGAAGCAAGCCGGATGGAGCTGGAGGCAATAGACTATAAATTTTAAACATTGTAGCTTTATGAAGATATTGATTACAGGAGCTACCGGATTTGTAGGTAGGACACTGGTTCCTTATCTGTTCAGTCATTCATTGACAGATATTTGTCTGTTGGTAAGGGACAGACAGAAAGCAGAAAGCATGTTTCCTGGTCTTTGCTTGAAAATAATTGCTACGACAGAGGGTGGATGGTGCAAGCAGGTTATCGGTTATTCTCCTGATGTTGTTATCCATATGGCAACTTTCTTTACTGCAAGAAGGGATAATATGTCCATAGAAAAACTGATTGGATCAAATATCCTGTTTACCACCCGTTTGCTTGAGGCAGTTTCCCATACCTCCTGCAGCCACTTCATTAATATAGGTACATTTACTGAATTTTTAAACGGCTCGGGTGAATATTTGCCCAGTAATCTTTATTCCGCTACCAAAACAGCGGTACGCTCCATTATAAGGTATTATCAGACACAGTCATGTTGGAGTTGGATTAATGTGGTAGTCTACTCTCCCTATGGACGGTATAATTCAAGCAAGAAGGTGATTGATTATCTGGTCAATGCGGCAGGGGCGGAAAAGCCTGTAGATTTTTCTCCGGGTAACCAGGTACTTGACTTTATACATGTTGATGATATAGCCGATTTCTTTTATACATTAATCCTTTCCTTGGATAACTTGAAGGACGGTTATTACCAGTTTCATCTTGGGACGGGTGAGGGCCATTCTTTACGCGAAGTGGCGGATATGATAGAGTCAGTCTGGAATCGGCCCGTAAAAGCGAATTGGGGCGGTCGCCCGTATTTGCCTTCTGATGCCATGTATGCCGTGGCCCCTATAAATAGGAACATCACTTTGCTGGGATGGAAGGCGTCCATCTCCTTGAAGGAGGGTATCAGGATATTGCATGAAGATATGAAGACATATGAAAATGAATAATCCCGTTCTAATCCTTGGTGCTGGAATATCCGGTCTTGGAGCTGCATACAAATTATCTTGCAATGGTCAGCAGACTGTAGTTTTGGAAAAGGATACTACTTATGGAGGTCTTTGCGGTAACTTTACCATTGACGGTTTCCGTTTTGACCGTTTTGTTCATTTTTCCTTTGCTAAAGATGAACAAGTAAATAGAATCTTTATGGATGGAGCCGGAGAGGTATTCAGACATGTTCCTAATGCATATAATCTTTATCAGGGAATATGGATAAAGCATCCGGCCCAAAATAATCTTTATCCGCTCAGTCAGAAGATGAAGGATGCCGTAGTAAGAGATTTTTTATCCCGTCCGACAGATATTGACTCTTCTCAGATACAAAATTACGACCAATGGTTACGGCTTCAATTCGGTCATTTTTTTGCAGAACATTTCCCGATTCCTTATACTAAGAAATATTGGATGACTGAGGCAAAGGATTTGGAAACAAGATGGATGGGCAGCCGGGAAGGAAGCCGTTTATACCAGCCTTCCGTTGAAGAAGTGATACAGGGGTGCAATACATCCGAAACTCCTGTAACCTATTATAGTAAGGAGATGCGTTATCCACGAAAAGGTGGGTTTAAGCAGTTTTTGTCTGCTTTGGTAGAAAACCAGGATATTCGTTATAACCAACAGGTCATATCGATAGATGTAGAGAATCGTCTTCTTCGTACATCAAAAGGCGATGAATATCAATTTGACCGTTTGATTAGCAGTCTTCCGCTTCCTGAGGTAATTAAGATGCTGAAAAACGTTCCTGTTGATGTTTGCAATGCAGCTGCACGGTTACACTGTACCTGTGGTTATCAGATATCGGTCGGACTGAAGACGAAGAATATCCCTCCTTATCTTTGGTGGTACATTTATGATGAGGATATTCTTCCCGCACGTGTTTACTCACCTTCCTTGAAGTCGCCCGACAATGCTCCCGAAGGTTGTTCCTCACTTCAGATGGAAGTGTACTGCAACCGTGATGAATATACACAGGAGGAATTGTTAGCGCGTTCAGTGGGGAAACTTGTTTCTTTAAACATTTTAAAAGAAGAAGATATCCTTTTTACTGATATCCGTTTCGAGCCATATGCCAATGTCATTTTTGACCATAATATTTATGAAGCCCGTAAGATTGTCCGTGACTACCTTTCTTCTGTTGGCATTGAGACAATTGGGAGGTTTGGAGAATGGGGATATCTGTGGAGTGATCAGAGTTTGATGAGTGGATTGAAAGTTGAAATGTAAATAAGCATACTAAGAAAATGGATAGAGATATTTCATTGGATGCCATAAAATTAGTGGCCTGCATTTTTGTATGTACTCTTCACACAATAGGGATGTTTATGTCTGAGTCTTCAGATTTTCATTTATCCTATCTTTTATTTTATATGTCGGGGATTGCAGTTCCATTGTTTTTTATGGTAAACGGCTTTTTATTGGCCCCTAAGGATGGTGGAATGAAGTATTATTATAGGAAGATTTTTAATATTGTCAAGATCGTATGTGTATTTACTTTCATTTTTGATATTCCTAAACTTGTTAGAGGTGATATCTCTATATTAATACCGTTTAAACAGGCTTGTAGTAGTCTGTTTTTTCAAGGTGGAGTGTTCCCTGTATTTTGGTTTTTGGGAAGTCTCATTTTTATATATGCCCTAATGCCATTTTTAAAGAAATATATCATATCAATAAGAACTAGATTATACGGTTTATTGCTTTTCCTGTCAGTGCTGCAGTTTATAATATACACTTGCGATATTTATACAAATTACGTTTATTCTTTTATATTTGAAAATGTGTATATACCGCAATCTTTTCGTTTGTATTCCCATCTGATGTATTTTCTATTAGGTGTTTGTTTGAGGTTATATCTTACAGACAATAATATGTTAAAAAATGTAATAGGGGGGGTAAAGCGGTCTTGTGCTATATAATTTATATTTTATGTGCTGCGTTAATTTGTTATTTATTATATCGCAATGTTGGTGCGATAGAATATTTTCAAAATTCAATTATCTGTGTATTGGCTTCTTTGTCTTTTTTCTTGAGCTTAAGGTCGATAGTTTTTAGCGGTTATATAGGGAGGACTATTGTTAATCTTTCATCTTGTAGTATTTTAGTTTATACCATTCATTATCCGATTCTTTCATTATTGTATATGAAAACAGATCTGTTCGTACATACAGATTTTTCCTTTTTTGCTTGGGCAGGTTTATTGTTGTTATGGTTCTTCATATCTTATTGGGTATATCAGATACCGTATATTAGCTCTTTCTTAAGAATTTAGTGAAAGTCTTGTTTCATCTATGTCTGTAAAACAAAACTATTTTTATAGTTTGCTGAATACTATTTCAGGGCTGTTATTTCCGATTGTAACATTTCCGTATGTTGCCCGTATCTTGATGGCAGACGGGATAGGACAGGTAAATTTCTATCTTTCCATCATTAATTATATATCCATGTTTGCAGGGTTAGGAATACCGACTTATGCCATTCGGGAAATAGCTAGGGTGAAGAGCAATGTGAAAGAGATGAATCAAGTGGCAGTGGAAATACTTCTATTACATACCTTTCTTACTCTGTTGGGATATATTATAGTAGGTGTTGTAGCGCTTACCGTAGCGCAAGTTCAAGTCAATCTTCCTCTTTTTCTGATTTTAAGCACGAATCTCTTTTTTATTGCTATTGGATGTGAATGGTTTTATCAAGGGATGGAGGACTTTAAGTATATTACAATAAGAGGTTTGATTGTTAAGATGTTGTCGGTGGCATTGCTTTTTGTTTTGGTGAAAGACCGGTCGGATTTACTTTATTATGGTGTGTATTCAGTGGTAGGAGTCGTTGGAGGTAATATCTTTAATGCATTCCGGTTAAGAAAGTATATAAAGTTCCATCTATTGGAATTAAAAGAACTTCATCCTATGCGGCATCTGATTCCTGCCTTGCGGATATTCCTTTTGAATGTTGTGGCCAGCATTTATCTCCAACTGGATACAGTCATGTTAGGATTTCTTAAAGGGAATGAGGCTGTAGGCTATTATACCGGTGCTATTAAATTGACTAAAATGCTAATGGGCATCACTTCTTCTTTATGCGTTGTCCTTTTGCCACGTCTGTCCAATTTGGCGGTGGAGAATGAACATGAGGAATTTGAGCAGCTATTAAGGAAAGCATTGGATTATGTGATAACGATAGCGGCACCAATGAGTATGGGGCTTGTTATAATGGCCCCCACTTTAGTCTATCTTTTTTGTGGTGAAGGATATGTACCATCCATTTCAACCATGCAGATAACGGCTCCTATCATTCTTTTTATCAGCATCTCGTATGTGTTGGTACAATCCATATTTTCTCTGGGTAAGGAAAATATAACTATTATCACAGGCATAGTGGGTGCTTTGACCAATGTTGCTATAAATTTCATGCTTATACCACATTGGGCTCAGGACGGGGCGGCAATAGGAACTTTGTTGGCAGAATTTTCTGTTATGATAGCCTATCTGTTTATCATACGCCGTTTTTCGATTATTTCTATATTCACTCGCCATACCGCTCTGTGTCTGTTTGCCGTAGCCATTATGGGAACCTGTCTATGGGGAGTGTCTTTGTGGAAGTTTTCTCATACCTTAAATCTGTTTGTAATGCCATTGGTGGGAGGTGCGGTTTATGCCACCGTTTTAGGCTTTGCTAAAGAGCCTTTACTTCTGGATGTATGCCGTATGGTCAAACAAAGAATAAGAATAAAATAATATTGATATAATAATGGATACAGCAGTTCTTTTTGAGACATTTGCACGGCCTCAATATGCCCGTCAGGTTTTTGACCAGATAAAGAAGGCAAAGCCTAAGAAACTTTACTTTTATTCTAATAAGGCGCGTGTTGACCGTCCTGATGAAGTAAGGAATAATGAAGAAATTCGTTCATGGGTGAAAGAAATTGATTGGGATTGTGAACTTCACACTTTTTTTCGTGAAGAGTATGTGGATGTATATACATCCGTACAAGGTGCTATGGACTGGGTGTTCGAGAATGAGGAACAGGCTATAGTGTTAGAGGATGACTGTGTACCTTCGGTTGCTTTTTTTGAGTATTGTGATTTTTTCCTTAATAAATATAAAGAAGATAAGAGCATAGGGTTTATTTCTGGAGCGAATTATTTAAAGAATTATATTCCACAGAAAGGGGTAGATCATATATACTGTAATTTGTTTTGTTTTTATGGCTTTGCTACTTGGAAGGATAGATGGAAAACTTTGGATTTTAATATAACCTGTGAAGAGGTTATTGAAAAGGGCTATATCAATCGATATTATAGAGGGGAAAAAGAGTCTATTATTATGGAACAATATTTTATGAGAGTGGATGATTTCGTGAAACGTACTCATTGTTGGGACTATATATTTGATTTGAACTCCTTTAAAAATGATTCGTATGGCGTTTACCCTATTGTTAATCTTGTTATGAATATAGGAGCGTATGGCGTACATACTAATGCGAGTGTCTTGAAGTTAGTTAAGGGGGTTTTTGGAGAACGACATTATCCTTTTGCTCCAAAACATAAAGGTGCGTTTACAAAAAGATTTAATAGAATAATGATAGAAAAAATTTATAGAAACGACAAAAAGGGGGAAGTTATAAAAAGGGGATTAAAATTTTTGTTGGGACAGAACTTCTATTCATATCTAAAGAGTATTGTAAAGCAATAATAAGTATTTGTGATATTAATAAATCAATTACAAGATGAAAGTTTTACATATATCTACATCCGATCGTCAAGGTGGAGCGGCAATAGCTGCATATCGTCTTAATGAAGCTTTACAAAATGAAGGAGTAGATTCAAAAATGTTGATATATAATAAAATAACTTTGAATCCTACAGTCGAACGTTTTTCTTCTTTTTGTAGTATATGGGAAAAGTTATTCTATAAACCGTTAATCCCTTTGCGTACTTTAATAAAAGAAAAAATGTTGCATAATGTTGTGACATTTTCTATGGGTAAATATTGGAGCTGTCGAATTCACAACTTGCCTCTTGTACAAGAGGCTGACATCATATATATCCATTGGATTAATGGCGGTTTTTTAACTGTTAAAGAAATAGAAAGCATACTTAAGTTAGGGAAACCGACTTTTATTTTCCTTCATGATATGTGGCTGTTGACAGGTGGTTGTCACTATGCCTTTTCTTGTCAAAAATATTACTCGTTATGCAATGAGTGTCCTACTATAAATAGAACTAGTGTGAAATGGATATGTAAATATGTATTTAAGAATAAAGAAAGATTGAAGAATTATAGTAATCTTCATCTTATATCTCCAAGTCATTGGATGGATGATTGCGTAGGAAAAAGTGCTTTATTCCATCATGTTGATAGGATGATTATTCCAAATTTGCTTAATACTGTTAGATTTAGTCCGATAGATAAAATCGTAGCCCGTCAATTATTACAGCTTCCTTTAAATACTCAACTAATTTTATTTGCAGCAGATTCAGGAACACAAAATCCATATAAAGGATGGCCTCTTTTAAAGAAAGCACTAGGTAGAATGTCTGGGTCAAACATGGCAATAGTGGTGCTTGGAAACTTTCTTTGTCCTGACGAAATTTCTTCTTTTCCATTTGTGTCTTATTCTATGGGGAAAATATCTGATGAGTACTCTTTGACATTGTTATATAATGCAGTTGATGTTTATGTAACATCTTCTTTGGCTGAATCATTTGGACAAACCATAATAGAAGCGCAAGCGTGTGGTACCATTCCTGTGGGGTTCGATTTGGGAGGAATCCCTGATATTATAGAACATGAGAAAACTGGATATCTAGCAAAAGAAAAAGATATTGAAGATTTGAAAGATGGAATTCTTTGGGCATTAAGTCATTCTGAGGATGAAGCAATAAAGAAGAATATGATTGACTCTGTTTCAAATAAGTTTTCATATAAAATAGTGACAGAGCAGCATATGAGAAAATGGAATATGATAAAATGAGATATAGATGAATTTGCTAAATGAAACAGATACTTTGATTTCAGTTGTGACAGTGTCATATAACGCTGTTTCAACTATTGAACAGACTATCCTTTCCGTTATTAATCAGACTTATCCGAATGTTGAGTATATTATTATTGATGGAGGAAGTACAGATGGAACAGTGGACATTATCAAGAAATATGCGGATAAAATCGCTTATTGGGTGAGTGAACCAGATAAGGGGATTTATGATGCGATGAATAAAGGAGGGCTTAAGACTACAGGTGATTTTATTCAGTTTCTTAATGCTGGGGATTGGTTGGAGAATGAACATGTCATAGAAAAAATATTTAAAGATTGGTTTAAAAGGGTGGATGTAATTTATGGTGATATGATTATTCGTCGTAGTGATGGGGTGTATTATGCAAAAGCTCAAGATTTGTCACATTTTGAAAATGACTTTCCTTTGTTTCATCCTTCGACGTTTATAGCTAGATCTGTATTTGTTAGTCATTTATTTGATGTATCCTATAGGATTTCAGCAGATTTTAAACTTCTACGCGATGTCTATTATGAGCATGGCAAATTCTTATATCTTCCTTTTGTTTTTACTAATTTTGATGCTATATATGGACTTTCTTCGTCAGAATGTGCCTTAGAAATACTTAGGGAACGAGGAAGGATTTATGGTAAGGATAAAACGGTAGGATGGAAATTTATATATATGATTTACAGCGTGAATTTAAAGATTAAATCCTTGTTGAAACAGATTTTGAAATTTTGTAGTTCATCTTGTTATCAAAGAGTAATAAAGATGCGTGTTCCAAATCATTTAGAGAGAATTTCATGATACATTCTTTGATTTTATCTGATAGAAGGAATAATCAATATAAAACCTTGGGTATATTGATATTCATAATATATCCTGTATTGTCATTTCCGTTCATTCTGAAAGGTATTTTAAAAAGGGAAAGATGGGCTTATTTGTTAGGTGCTATTTTTATGGGGTACATGGGGATGTTATATCCTCCGGCAGGAGATATGTATAGATATGCTGAAGACTTTAATTTATATAAAGAACTAGATTGGGAATATTTCTGGATTTTTATGGCATTGAAATTTGATTATTTCTTGCCGCTACTTTCATGGATATTGGGTAAATTGGGTGCATATCCAGAATCGACACGATTTCTGTTTGTGGCATGTTCTTACTATCTGTTATTGGATTTGTACCATGATATAACATTGTCAAATAAGGGTATGACTAGGCGGACTAGAGTTTATTCTCTTATATTACTTGTCCCTTTAACCTTTTCAATTTATCTCTTTCGAATGGGTTTTGCCCAAACTGTTTTAGTCTATGGAATTTATTGGTTTCTAATAAAAAATAGAAAGAAAGGGCTTTTCTTTATAATATTTGCCGTCCTTATTCATATCAGTTATATGCCTTTTGTTTTTATTGCGATAGCTAGTAGATATAAGATATTTAATTTTTCAACCAATGTATTTTGCTGTCTTTGTTTCCTTTTGGTTTTAATAGAGTCATCATCATTAGGTGTAACTCTTTTGCGTTCCCTTCCTTTTTCGGAATCTTTGTTGGCTCATCTCGAAGAGTATATTTCTGGAAGTCAATCGAAAGATTTAAGTTCTCAATTTACTGTAAAACAATTAATTGCAAAATACTTCTTTAATATTGTTTACTATATAACTTTATATCAATATTATATATTCTATAAATCAAATCCACAACCATTGAAGATTAAACGGTTTATGAATATATTCATTCTCATTATTATTATGAGTTCTTCTGTACCTATACTGCATGACCGTTTACTTGATGTCTTAAAGGTATTTTTGATATTATCGTCACTATGTTTCATAAATAATTCGTTGAGAATGCAAAGATTTTTACGAATAGTAGTGGTATTTATGATAATTAATACATTGTTTGCTTTTTGGCAATTACGATTTTTTTTGAGATTTAGCCAGTTTGATATTTTATTTAAATCTTCTTCGGTACAATTGGTTGATTTTCATTATACGGATAAATGGATTTCTAAGAATATAGATGAAGAAGGACATCTTATAAAATGGCTGAAATTAGGATATAGACCTTTATGAATAATAAGAATTTGAAAATAGCTTTTTTTTTGCCTACTTTGAATATAGGGGGTATTGAACGTGTTTTTATCACTTATGCAAATTATTTGACGGAAAAAGAATATGATATTGATTTTGTTCTATGTAAAAAGGAAGGCAAATTACTTTCTCTTTTAAATTCAAGCATAAAATTATATGATTTGGGTAATATGCAATTAAGATATTCTTTTTTCAAGTTAAGGCAATATATGAAAAAGATCCAACCTAATGTTATTATTAGCGGTGGAGATTTCCCGAATTTGATACTTATTATATCTTCTTTGGGTTTAAAAAATAGGCCTAAGATTATTATATCTCAGCATAATTATTACAATGTGGAGACAAAGCGATTGGGGTGGTGGGCACATAGTACATGTTTTTTGATGAGGACTTTTTATCCTAAAGCTAATAAGATTATAGCTGTATCTGATGGAATTTATGAATTTTTGACTAATAAGATATATATATCTACTGATAAAATAATGAAACTTCCGAATCCAATTGATGTAAAAGATATAAAGGAAAAAAGTCTGAAATTATTAGATATAACATTACCTGATAAATATATTTTATTTATTGGGCGATTAAGTTATGTGAAGAATCTATTTCTTTTATTGGATGCGTTTGAAAGAGGAAAGTTAGACGATAATTATTTAGTAATAGTAGGTGACGGAGAAATGAAGGATGCATTAATAGAAAAAACTAAGAAAATGAATAAGGTAGATAAAATTATGTTCTTAGGTGAGATAGAAAATCCATTGCCGATATTGAAAAGATCTCAATTGTTGGTATTGCCTTCTTTTTCAGAAGCTTATCCAACAATTTTATTAGAAGCCCTTTGTCTATATATCCCTGTTTTATCTACTCCTACTAAAGGGGCAAAAGAAATATTAAATAATATGGCCGGGACATATATTTCAAATGATTATTATAATATAGAAGAATTTGCTAAACTTATGGAAAATGGTGTGAAAGAAAAGCTTGACCCCCAGCTTGTTGATAGAAAAATTAGTTTAAATTTTATTGATGTTATTGGTTTTAGAATTCAATATGAAATAATAGAAAATTAGTAAATAATGAATGTTCTAGTAGATTTTACTCAAATACCGATTCAAAAGGTAGGAGTAGGTGTATATGCGAAGGAAACATTTAGAATACCTAATAAAGATGTAAATGAATTATTTTTTTTATTGCAAGATGATGATAATGATTTAAGAAATGCTTTTTTAGGATCTAAGATTATTCTAGTAAAATCTAAATTCTTTAGGATTTTTTTCTTTAGATTCTTATTAGAACAGTTTTATATTCCATTCTTATGTTGCAAATATAGGATAAATATTTTACATAGTCTTCATTATAGTTTTCCTATATTCTTATTTAAAGTAAAAAGAATCGTTACTATTCATGATCTTACCTTTTTTATACATCCGGATGTTCACACATTTATAAAGCGATATTATTTTAGACTATTTATAAAGTTGGCATGTAAATATGCTGATCGGCTTATTTGCGTATCAGGGTCAACTAAAAGAGATTTGGAGAGGATATGTACAAAAATATCAGCTTCAATTGATGTTGTACCTTTGTCATGTTCTCCTAAGATACAAGTTGAAGAACAAGAATTAGAATTAGTGAAGAGGAAATTTGGTGTAGGATCCCACTATATGTTGTTTATAGGAACATTGGAGCCTAGAAAGAATATTCTTAATTTAATAAATGGATTTTATGAGTTTAATAGAAAGAATAAAGGATATAATTTGGTTATAGTAGGGAAAAAGGGGTGGTTTTATGAGTCAATATTTAAATTAGTCGAAAAGTTAAATTTGGAAGGGAATGTTATTTTTACGGGATTTGTTACTACAAAAGAAAAATTTATATTATTGTCTGGAGCGCATTCTTTCATTTATCCATCGATTTATGAGGGATTTGGTCTGCCTGTTTTAGAAGCTATAACTTATGGTGTACCAACTATTACCAGTAAGTTGTCATCATTGCCTGAAGTTGCAGGAAATGCAGCGCTTTATATAGATCCTTATAATGTTCAGAATATAGCCGAAATTATAGAGACTGTGAATTGTGATGAAGAAATAAGAAGAAGGTTAATTTTAAATTCTGAAAAACAAAAATTAAAATATAGTTGGGAAAAAACAGCTTATTTGACCTATTCTGTGTATAATAGATGTGGAAATATTTAGTTAGATGTCTGTACTTTTTAATCATATTATTTAATAAATATAAGTCAGAGCTACGATGAAAAAGCATGCATACCTTATAATAGCCCACAATAATTGGAAAATATTAGAAAGGCTATTAATTCTATTAGATGATAATAGAAATGATATTTATTTACATATAGATCGCAAGTCTGATCTCATAAACTTCTCAAATAACGTCCATAATGCAAATCTTTCTGTTTTTCATGAAATAGATGTTAGGTGGGGGGACGTTTCCCAGATACAAGTTGAACTTCTCCTTTTTAATGCTGCATATTGCAAAGGAAGCTATTCTTATTACCATCTGATAAGTGGTAGTGATTTACCAATAAAGGACCAGGATGAAATTCATGCTTTTTTTGATGGTCATTATCCTGCTGAATTTATTGGTTTTTCATTAGGAATGACATGTGATAATCGTATTAACAAGATTCATATTTTCCCAAGGTATCAAAGAATAAAAAACAGATGTGCAAACAGAGTGTTGCATTTACTCCGTTTTTTTTGTATTTTCTTGCAAAATATTTTGAATTATAATCATTATGAGCTGAATGATAAACTCATAATGGGACCCAATTGGGTGAGTATCACAGACAAGGCTGTGGGTTTGATACTGTCAAAAAAGAGTATAATAATGAAACAATACCGATTTTCTTCTTGTGCCGATGAAGTCTATAAACAGACTATTATAGGAAATTCTCTTTTATTTGATTATGTATATGACAAAAATGATGATTATAAGGGATGCATGAGATATATAGATTGGACTAAAGGCAATCCATATATATTTCGTTCTGCGGATTTTGAGCAATTAATGTCCTCAGATAGAATGTTTGCAAGAAAATTTGATGAGGGAATAGACTTTGATATAGTTGAAAGGATATTTGAAGCATTGAATAAAAGAAAAAGATAACCCTAAAATAGGATCTAGCATTTTTAACATATTAATATAAAAATGATTACAGCAGCGGTTGTTACATTTCATACGTCTCGTAAGGATTTAGTTCGCTTGATGGATTGCGTCTTACAATCTTCGATAGACAAGTTTTTTATTATAGATAACTCAACAAATGATGCTTTGCGTGAATTTGCATCAGCATCGGAACGGATTGCTTATATTCATAGCGACAATCTAGGGTTCGGAAGTGGGCACAATGTTGCCATTAATCGAGCAATAGACTTAGGCAGCGATTATCACATCATAATCAATCCGGATATTTACTGGGATGGAAATATAGTAGAAGAGCTAGCGCAATTTATGAATGAAAATAAGGATTGTGGGCTACTCATGCCCAAAATTCTATATCCGAATGGGGAGATTCAGTATTTATGTAAGTTACTTCCTACTCCGTTAGATTTGTTTGGAAGAAGATTCATTCCATTCAAGGCTTTTCAAGAAAAGCGTGATGCATGGTATGAAATGCATTGGAGTGGATATGACAAGGTAATGGAAGTTCCCTCTTTATCCGGCTGTTTTATGTTCATACGAACCGATGTGTTGAAGCAGATAGGTGGCTTTGACAAACGTTTCTTTATGTATGCCGAAGATTTGGACTTATGCCGTAGGGTTGGGGAAGTTACCAGGACAATGTATTATCCTGAGGTCTCAGTCTTTCATGAATATGAGAAAGGTTCGTATAAGAATCGAAAGTTATTGAAGTATCATATTTGTTCTGTTATTAAGTATTTCAATAAATGGGGGTGGGTTATTGACCGGAAGAGAAAAAAGAGGAATGCCCATTGTCTGAAGCTTACCGAATACCTCCGAAACTAAACATTACATCATGCTAAACATTGTATTGATTTTCCTCGGCTTCCTTATAGCCGTGGCTCTTGCCCGTATCATCATCCCCCGTATTCTAATCATCTCCCTCCGCAAGCGGCTGTTCGACACACCGGATGCGCGTAAGGTACACAAGAAGCCGGTGTCCCGTCTGGGCGGAGTCTCTTTCTTTCCTGCCGTCCTGTTTACCGTCACTTTCCTGATAGGAGTCTGTGACATGACGGGATGGGTCCCATTGGTGAACGTTTCCCGGTATTGGGCGCAGGCGTTGCTCCTATGTTCGGGGCTGACACTGCTATTCATTGTGGGCATTGCGGACGACCTGATCGGGGTGCGTTACCGTCAGAAGTTTCTGGTACAGTTGGTCGCCGCCGCCATGTTTCCGCTGGCCGGTCTGTATATCAATGATTTCTATGGGCTGTTGGGCATACACTATGTCTCCTCCTTCATCGGCGTTCCGCTGACGTTGCTGCTGGTGGTCTTCATCACCAACGCCGTCAATTTGATAGACGGCATCGATGGTCTGGCATCGGGGCTGAGCATGGTGGCGCTGTCGGTCTTCGGGACATTGGCTGTCATTGATGGCAGGTGGATGAGTGCGTTACTCGCCTTTGCCACAGTGGGGGTACTGCTGCCGTTCTTCTTCTATAACGTGTTCGGCAATGCGGACAGGGGGCGTAAAATTTTTATGGGGGATACGGGAAGCCTTACCCTAGGCTATATCCTGAGTTTCCTGGCGGTGCAGTACACCATGAACACGTATGAGGCGGGCATCAATTACGAGGGTGCCATGCTGATAGCCTTCAGTGTGCTGCTGGTTCCTTGTCTGGATGTGGTGAGGGTGGTGCTGGGCCGTGTGCGCCGTGGCAGGGATCCTTTCATGCCGGACAAGACGCATATCCACCACAAATTTCTGGCCATGGGCTTTACGCCCCGGCGTGCGATGATTTCTATCCTCTGCATCTCGCTCCTGCTCTGTCTGGCCAATATGGCCTTGGTCAGTTATTTGGACAATACGCTGCTGCTCCTCTGCGATGTGGTGGTGTGGACGGTGATGAACCTCTATATGGACAAGGTGATTCTGCGGCATAATAAATCGAAGATATGATAATCCCTTCTTTTCGTCTTTATCACTTTGCGGTGAAACTTATTTGGAAACGTATGCTGGTGCTTACCCTGTTGTTTTGGCTAGGTGTGACAGGAGTGTATTATGTGGTGAATAGTGCGGCCGTGTGGCATGAATACGGCTGGTGGTTGCCCTTGATGGTGGCCGGTACTTATTTCCTCTTTATGGATGTAAAACTGATGTTGATGATGATGCGGCACGAAGAAAAGAAGAAATGGAAGCACTATAAGTTGAATGGTAAAATAAAAGAATAAGAGGAATACCGGAATGAAGATAAAATTAGGGATAGGGGTGTGCTGCTTTTTTTTTTCTGTGAATACGGCAATATCCCAGATAAATTACGGCACGACGGGATTGATGAACCTACCTACTGCGGATATGCAGCGTGACAAGACTTTCCTGGCGGGCGGCAATTGGCTGAACCGCCACGCCACCGTGCCTCGCTGGTGGTATGACACATGGAACTATTATATCAACATTACCATTTTCCCTTGGCTGGAAGCCGGGTATCTGTGTACGGGACACAAGGCCGTTCCCGCTGATTACGGCAATAACTCCGGCTATTGGGTACCGTCTACTTATGGCAAGTTCACCAACCAGGACCGTTCTTTCCATTTTCGTTTACGGTTATGGAAAGAAGGGTGGGGGAAGGAATGGACTCCACAGGTGGTGATTGGGGCTAATGACGGGATAGGCGATTCGGCTAACGGCGGTTCATTGTCCGGTCAATCGGAACAGGGATACGGGAATGGTTTCTGGAACCGTTACTATCTGGCTGTAACCAAGCATTTTTATTTTGAGGATCTCGGCACTTTGGGTACACACGTGTCTTGGATATACAGCAACCGCTTCGACAATAAATTGAATGATCCTGCTATGGGCGCGAACTTTCGTTTCCATTTGAAGGAGGACGGTTCTTGGCTTCATAAGGTAGTGAACGGCATCAACCTGATGGCGGAAGTTGTCCCAGGCTATACAGACGTAAAAGAGGACTTGACATTTAATCCCGATGGAGCGAAGTATCAGGTAAATGTGGGCATGGAATACGGTTTTTGGAAAGATTATATCAATGCCGTAGTAGAATTGAACCGTTGCAAATACTTTTCATGCGGTATCTTTTTCAAAGTACATTTGAAATAAAAACACAAATATATGTTACATAAAATACCACTTTTCTTTTTGTTCTTTTTTCTTTTCTCCTCTTCTTTATTGGCGCAGGATAATGAAAAATTTGCCAATATGGCTTGCAGGTTTATTGGCTGTAATCGTTCAGTGCTTCATTGCGAATTGCAACAAAAGCAAATTCTTGTCATCCGGACTTCGGATGGTAAGGAACTGAAATTATTGTGTGTATGGTTTCCGCAAACACGGGGGGACGCGTATGAATTGGATGAAGTAACCGCTTCTTTAAGAGAAAAAGCGGATAATGTGTTGATAGGTTACGGGCAGGCTCCCGGGAATCCGATGTTTTGTTATTGTCTGCAGGCCAAGAAGATATCGAAGAAAATAAAAAAAGGAGAGTGGGAAAAATATAAGATTCCTTTATCGCTATGTGATTATCGGTTCGGATACACGGCTCTTTCATTTAAAAGAAAAAAAATAGATAAGTTGCCCTTACCCGATTCGTTCTGAGCCGACTAATCATTGCAGAGTGTTCAGGTTCCCGGCTGCTTTCATGGACTTGCGTTTTATCTTATCCTGCAAGAAGTTGGAATCAAGACCCCAATGCATGCTTTCCATTGACTGGTGACTACGTATCACGGCACCCGGGTGTGACGCCCCAGGAGGCAGCTCGACACATACAGCCTTTTTTTACAGACATGCGTTCCTGTGGATTTTTTCACCGTGTCAGACTCAAATTGCATCACGGTCAGGTTTCCTCCCCATTTTTCTTTGTCTGCGATAAGTTCCATTCCGTCAGACACACGATAAGTCCTCATCTCAATCCTGCCGTGCTCAAGAAGTGCATCTTCCGTGTAAGTTTGCAAGGGCGGCGTGTTTTGATTCTTTCCTCAATCACATAGCGCAACGACCGCCGGTTAGCCTTGAGTTCGATGACAAAATCTCCATTCTTCTCCCTGATTTTGTCGATAATCTCCTTTTGCATGGAGATGGCGTCGGCTGTGACCACATCTCCTGCAATATCCAACTTGTCAAGCAACTGCGGGATTGCTGTTATTTCATTGCTCTTTTCCCGACACGCTTCCGTGATCAATGTGATACCGGCGTTGAACAAATATGCCGGGACTATATCGGGATTACGTCCGTTTTGCAGCAAGGTGCCTCGCATTGCCTTTCCGTCCACGCATATTATATCCCGACCGCTGATGAGTTCCCTGCGGAAGGCATCCATGAAATCCGTCATCCTCTCAGCCATACAAAGCGAATCAATGCCTTTCTCCACACGACAAAGCGTAGGCTCAGAGGGAACGCCGTTCATCAGAAGACCCATTTTACGAAATCGCGTCAGATTGTGCTTGCCGAACTCTACAATCCCGGCGCGTCCGACACATTTTGACGCACGCGCGAGCACGATCAGAATCAGTATGTCATCCAGGCGATGACGGTGGTTGCCTTTGGCTGTTCTTCGGAAATCAGGGACTGACGAGGCAAATTCCATCAGTCGTTCCATGAGGCTCCCTTTAGGGAAAATTCGGTGTTCCTTTTTTTTATATTATTAAGCAGAAAATGTTGTAAATCAATAAAATATCACTTGTTTTTGCGTGGCAAAAATCAAGGCGGGATGCCAAATAAGACCGCTCCCGCCTCTAAAAAAAATAATAACGATGAAAAAGAAACACCGCAAGCGGTGCTTCGGCATCGCTATGCGCAAAGATAAACATTTTCCCTATAAAATAGAACTATTTCTGAGAATCTAGCCATCTTTTAAATGAAAGAGCCGTGATCTGAAATGATAAAAAAGATTATCCGATTAGGATTTCCGGAATAGATTTTGTTCCTTTGTAAAAAAGGAGGGTTTATGGTTGGAAATATAAGTATAACAGATATGTATATGAGTGTATTGTCTTCACTGAGTGTAGATGAAAAGTTGGATTTGATTGCGAAATTGACGAATTCCATCAGAAATGCACATACAAAAGAGCGAAATATTGAAATGGAAGATCCTTTTGCTTGTTACGAAGGTGATTGGGGCGAAAATATGTCGGCTAAGGAATATGCAGACGATTTACGTAAATCACGTACTTTTACACGTACAGTAGATACTTGGTAAATATGGCCCAATATTTACTTGATACCAATGTCCTTATTTCGATGTTTAGAAATAAAGGAAAAGTCAGAAAACATATTTTGGAAGTAGGATTTCCTAATTGCTATGTGTCTGAAATATCAATAGCGGAACTTTTTTATGGAGCTGCTAAAGGTGGAAGAAAACAAAATTTTGAGGATGTGAATAATGTGCTCAGGCAGTTTGAAGTATTGCCTATTTATTCATGTCTTGAGAATTATGGACACATAAAAGCTTTGTTGGAACGCCAGGGGCAACGGATTGATGATTTTGATCTTTTAATTGGAGCGACAGCTTTGCAAAAAGGACTGGTTATGGTAACTGCCAATGTCGGACATTTGGCTCGTATTCCCGATCTTGTTGTTGAAAATTGGGAATAAACAAAACCGGAAGAAAACTGAATGAGTATTTGGCCTAGCGATTGTGGGAATACAATGAGAAGTATGACCTGACAAAAAACAATGATGCGGAGGTTAACACTCAGTTGGCGGACCTGATAAAACGTGCCTGCGAGCAGACCGGGTGTCAGGTAGTGGTTCTCATTGACGAATATGACGCGCCATTGCCGGATGTGCTGCACGAGGAGGAGAATCTTCCTGTCCTGCGCAACGTGATGCGTACTGCCGATACGTTGTATGTCATTGAATTGAAACTGAACAAGAGTGTTGATGCCGCTTTGTTTCAAATAAATCTGAAGAATTATCCCGACGCTTTGCCCTCTGCGGACTTCCCGTGGTGAAGGTAGGTATAAACTTTGACTCGGAAAGCCACACTTTGAGCGATTGGATCATAGAAGGATAGACGATATGATAGGTTCTTTATAACGATAGAATCTCCACTATAGGCTGTATGCGATAACGCATGCGGCCTTCCTTTCTTTTGTTGTCGGTGGCGACCGGCATCCGCATAATGTATTGTAAGGACGATTGTCTTCGTGACTACCAGCAGGAGATGAAGACCCGCCTCTTTGAAGAGTGGGAACTTCACCGGAGTGTGATGGTGCAGATGCCCACCGGTACGGGAAAAACGCATCTGCTGGCCGCCATAGTGAGGGAGTTCTTGTGTGGTTCCGACACCCGGGTATGGATTGTGGCACATCGCAGGGAGCTGGTGGAGCAGATAGAGGAAACGGTTGCCCGATACGGGATGAGGAAGGAGGACGGAAGTGTGAAAGTGATGTCCATCCAGTGGTTATCACGAAATCGGAAGGCTATGGACGGGCAACCGGATTTGATCGTTATTGACGAGGCGCATCATGCTTTGGCGGAAACCTACCGGGAGCTTTGGAAGAAGTATCCGGAGGCGAGGAAACTGGGTATGACTGCCACGCCCTGCCGGCTGAACCGCAAAGGATTCACAGATTTGTTTGATACCTTGATCACTTCATGGAGTATTGTGGAATTTATCGGGAGGGGCTGGTTGTCGTCATTTGACTATGTGTCCATCCGTGCGAACAGTAAAGAGCAACGGCTGATTGACTCGTTGAAGAAACGGGGCGCGGACGGGGACTATCAGGTAAAGGAAATGAACGCGGTGCTGAACCGGGAGACCGGCATCAGACGGTTGTATGAAAGCGTCCGGAGATATGCCGCAGGGAAGAAAGGGATTGTCTATGCCGTGAGCATTGCGCATGCCCGACAGATTGCCGCTTATTACAGCTTGCATGGTGTGAAATCCGTTGCTATCGACAGCAAGACTCCTGCTTCGGAACGTGGGAAATTGGTAGAAGCTTTCAGGCAGGGAGAGATCAGCGTATTGGTTAATGTGGATATTTTTTCTGAAGGGTTTGATTGTCCCGATGTGGAGTTCGTGCAACTGGCTCGTCCCACGCTTTCGTTAGCGAAATATTTGCAACAGGTGGGACGGGGGCTGCGGAAGTCAGATGATAAGGAATCATGTATGCTGATAGATAATGTAGGGTTGCATCGGATTTTCGGTCTGCCTGTCCGTGACCGTGACTGGGAGGCGATGTTCGAAGGACGGATGGCGGGAAATGCTCAGCCCCGGACACGGATGGAGAACAACGGGCTGTCTGTGTCTTGTTCGCTATCGGAAGATAGCAAACGGAATGAAGGACTGGAAATTGTGATGACACACAACTGTCTGCTGGATGCTATTCGGAACGGGGATTTGAATTGTTTGGGAGGAGGTGGTCCGGTCGGTGAGGAACAATGGACTGTTTTGAAAGCCTGTCATGACCGGCAGAGTGGTTTGTGGGGCTTGAGGTGCGGGAACAAAATCACAGTGATTCCTCAATACCGGGAAGTATTTGATATTTGTGCAAACCGGGCTGCTGTCCGTTTTAAAGATGGCCGGACAGGAGTGGTGGATAAGTCCGGAGTCCTCATGGTGGTGACAGGCTGTTGCCGGAGATTGAGATTCCTGAAGGGAGAACTTCTTTCTGTCACCAAAGAGGATGGGAGTGACTGTTACACTGATTTGAAGACAAACAGAACTTATCAGGAGAGGCCGGTGGTTTTTTCATACGGCGGCATAGAGTTGCTGCGGGTGGGGGAGACTTTCCATAGCCGCACGCAGAAGGCGTATACCTCTATGCATGGTTTGCACAAAGACAGTCTTTGTTTTTATGGTTTCTACTTGAAGATACCGGATTACCGTGTTCCGAAGTCTTGCCGGCTAGTTGATCCTGTGTGGTCTACTATATTTGATGTCTTCGCCTGCGTGCTGGAAGGGGATGATGAAGAGGTGTACTGGTGTTGTGGCTGTTTGGCGGATCGGAGCATTGTGGTGATGGACGGGGAAGGAAGCTATTATCATGTGGAGAAAGGAAAGGGGAAGCAGTATATAGCTTGTAATGCTCCTAAGGCGGGCGAAGCGGATTTTGCCTCCGTGGTGGAAGGTCTGAGGAAGGAAGCCGGGCGGCGTGCGGAGAGCGTACAGCGGGAACGGCAACAGAATGAGGAAGAGAAAAGGCGGAAGAGGCTGGAGGAAATAAAAGATGTCCTTCCTTTCCGGATGGGGATGAAGTGGGGGCTGAAATGGGGAGATCGTATCGTAGTGCCTCCTTGTTACCGGAATATCTGTATTCCTGTAGGCGGTTATTGTGCTTTTGAAGGGAATGCCTGCCAGTGGGGGGTGATGGCGCTGGATGGAAAAGTGGTGGTGGAGGCCAGATATCAGAAGGTGGAGATAGAAAAGGATGGAACGGTGCATCTGACCATCATTCCGGGTAAGGTAAAGACCATCAAACTTTGACGGATATTGAATTGTTTGGGTATGGAGTGGGTAAATTTCAGTATATCACGGGTATTTGATGAGGAGAGCAATTAGTGTAAAATAGTTTTTACGCCTTGATGTTATAATCTTTACATAAAAGAAAACAATTCTACCGTTGAAGCTCTTACGTGGGATACCGCTTTCAAGAACATAAACGAACCAAGCGGATGGGCCATGAAAGGGATACATGAAGAAGCCTACCAATAAATCCGGCATCAATTGACATAACAAAATCGGATAACTGAAAAATTATCCGCTTTTAGTTTCTTTATTTCGAAAGAAAGATATATATTTGCAACGCTTTTTCAGAAAAGCACCCAATATTGCAGAAAAAACAGTTGCCGAAATGGCTCAGTTGGTAGAGCAATTCATTCGTAATGAATAGGTCCCGGGTTCGAGTCCCGGTTTCGGCTCAAGAAGCGGTAGAATACCGCTTCTTTTTATTTTATATAGTTCTCTTTTTCCATATAATAAAGCCCTTCTCCACGGTCACCATTCTCTAAATCAGTTAACTCTACTTTAAATATTCGGTAGGGGAGAATATTTTTCTGGTGTCTGGGCATATCCACGGTCAGCAGATAGGCATTGCCGTATTCGGTAGCATCGAAGTACTCTTTTATCTCTTGTTTCATCAGAACAGGTACTTCTTCTCCATCTATCCAAACGATAGCTTTTAGTTTGTCAGCCGATGGTGCCAGCAAAACGCCTTTGGCTTGTTTGCTTAAACCTGTTTGCTCAATCTTGCTAAGATCCTGTGCATGTACAAGTGAGGATTTTTCTTCTTTTTGCCATTGCAGGGTGCGGGTCAGACTCATGGGTCGAACATATATCTGATAGGTGGGCATGCCTCCAGGGATGTGGAAAATACGTAGTCCATAGACTTCCATACGATGATAGCGAATGTTGAGAGTGGTATCACGATCGGCAATGAAATTCCATGCCCAAAATTCGAGACGTTGGTCTTTTTCCGCTAGTCCGGGTTTTACGGTATGTGGGTAGGTAGACATATTGATAGCTCCCATACTTTGATACTTTCCTTTAGGAATACGGGTGGTGTAGTATCCGTTTTTGTCAGTGATGGCTTGTTTAATGTCATCAAAAGAAGGGCTCTGCCAAAAGATGGAACAACTGTCAATGGGTTGTCCGTTATAATCTGTTACTTGTCCGCGTATGGTTACTGAATCCCGTTGTTGTGCATATCCAGCAGAATAAAGAAAAAATAGGATAAAAAGGAGAATCAATTTAGGAATAAAAGGTGTTTTCATTATTTTATCTGTTAATTGTGTTTTTAATGTGTATCTTTTTCACTTCTCACCACTTCCCATCCTTTGAACTGTATCAGGACTTTATGTAACGTGGTTCCTTGAGCCAGATACAGCGCTTTTCTTCAAAATCATCATAATAATAAGAAGCGTAATCCTTTATGAACAGGTAGAGGACAACATTGCAATAAGTCTCAAAACATTTTTCCAGTCTTTCCAATGAAACCCCTGCCTTTGAGAAATCAAAATAAATCACCTGGAAACGGTTGCGCTGGTCGGTGGAATTCTTACCAATCCATAGTCCGCTGAATAACTTTCGAAACGGTCTTTTTGCAAAATGTCATAGTAGGCTTTCATCATGCTTAGGAAAAGGCTTTTTCCGAAACGGCGCGGACGTATCATAAAGATATAGCTGGCTGTATCTTCAATCAGGGGCAAATACATGGTCTTGTCCACATAATAATAATTTTCAGTCCGCATCCGCACAAAGTCCGAGATGCCGTAAGGGATTTGAGGCGCTTTCTTTGTTTCCATCTTTCTTCTTCTCTTTTTTATAGCTATACAAAGTTACACCATTTTTTTCTGATACCCAGCATGGAAAGGGCTGTTTTTTCCACTCTATTTCGAAAACGTTGGCAAAAGCACCGCGCAGCCTTCCTCTTTTCGGAGGCAAGGCTGCGCAAAAGTTCGGGGTGCAAAGCATCTCTTCATTTAATGAATGCTGTAAGAGAAGCGTTAAAGATATGCATGAATTTGTCGGAATCGAATTCACGTTGCCATATTATGAATCGTATGCTTCTTCGTGCACTCCCTTCACGGCCCGTCCGCTTGGTTCGTTCATGTTCTTGAAGGCGGCGTCCCATGCAAGGGCCTCGGCGGTAGAACATGCCACACTGGGTACGCTTGGCACGCTGCGGGCTGCGCTTTCACTGGGAAAGTGCTCCTGGAAGATGCTGCGATAGTAATATTCTTCCTTGTTTTGCGGTGTATTGATAGGAAACCGTTCGGCTGCGTGCGCCATTTGCTCGTCACTGATGGCTTCGGCGGTAAGGGCTTTCAGTGTATCAATCCAACTATAGCCCACGCCGTCGCTGAACTGCTCTTTCTGTCGCCATGCTACACTGTCGGGCAACATGTCTGCAAAGGCTTTGCGAACGACTTTCTTTTCAATGGTATTTCCGGGGCACATCTTTGCTTCGGGATTGAGGCGCATGGCTATGTCCAGAAATTCTTTGTCCAGGAAAGGCACTCGGCCTTCCACTCCCCACGCTGCGAGGGATTTATTGGCACGGAGGCAGTCATAGAGGTGGAGCTTGCCTAGTTTACGCACGGTCTCTTCATGAAAGGCTTGGGCTGTAGGAGCTTTGTGGAAATAGAGATAGCCGCCGAACACTTCATCAGCCCCTTCGCCACTCAGCACCATTTTGATTCCCATGCTTTTAATGACGCGTGCCAGCAAATACATCGGGGTAGAGGCGCGAACGGTGGTGACATCGTAAGTCTCGATGTAGTAAATGACGTCGCGGATAGCGTCCAATCCTTCTTGGATGGTATAGTGGATTTCATGATGCACGGTTCCGATAAAGCGGGCCACTTCGCGGGCTTTTATCAGGTCGGGCGCACCTTCCAGACCGATAGCAAAGGAATGGAGCTGAGGCCACCAGGCATCTTTTTTATTGTCGGTTTCTACCCGTTTGCCTGCATATTTCTTGGCAATGGCAGAGATGACGGAACTGTCCAGACCGCCGGAAAGAAGTACGCCGTAGGGCACATCACTCATCAGTTGGCGTTTAACGGCCTCTTCCAGTCCGTCGTGTATGTCCTGGGAATAGGCATTGTTGTTTTTCACGGCTTCGTATTCAAACCAGTCGCGGACGTACCAGCGGGTCATCTTGCCTTCTTTTCCCCAATAGTAATGGCCGGGAAGGAAGGGTTCGTATTCATCACAGAACCCTTCGAGGGCTTTCAACTCGCTGGCGCAGTATATTTTGCCGTCCTTATCCTTACCTATATATAAAGGTATGACTCCGATGGGGTCGCGGGCAATGAGGAAATCGTCTTTCTCCTCATCATAAAGGGCGAAGGCAAAGATGCCGTTCAGGTCTTCGAGGAAGTGAATACCTTTGTCACGGTAAAGGGCAAGGATGACTTCGCAGTCGCTTCCGGTTTGGAAATCATATTTTCCGGCGTACTTTGCACGAACATCCCGATGGTTGTAGATTTCTCCGTTCACGGCGAGGATTTGTTTCCGGTCGGGACTATATAGGGGTTGCCCTCCGCTTTGAGGGTCTACGATGGAGAGGCGTTCATGGGCCAGGATGGCAGAGTCGCCTACGTAGATGCCGCTCCAGTCCGGCCCGCGGTGGCGGAGCTTTTGTGACATTTTCAATGCCTTCTGACGCAGTTCCTGCGTTTGTTGCTTTATCTTGAATATTCCTACGATTCCACACATAATTGTATTTGTTGATTTATTTATTGAGATAACTGTCTATGTCCGTTGCCGCTTTCCGTCCGCTGGCAATGGCGCGTACCACTAGGCTGGCTCCGCTTGCTGCATCGCCGGCTACGAATACGTTTTCGGCGAATTGGGGATGTTCGGGCTTTAGGAATCCCATTGCCAGAAGAACCAGGTCGGCTTCAATCACTTCCACCTTTCCGGTGGGCTTCATGACAGGGCGGCCGCCGTCGGGACCGGGAATCCATTCCACCTGTTCCACTTCCACACCGCAGACTTTACCGTTTTTGCCGAGAAACTTATGAGTGGCGAGAGACCACCGGCGGCTGCATCCTTCTTCGTGGGAAGAGGTGGTTTTCAGCACAAGGGGGAATTGGGGCCATGGAGTGGCTGGATTTTGTCCTACGGGCGGTTGGGGCATGATTTCGATTTGGGTGACGCTTGCAGCACCCTGACGGTTACTGGTTCCGATGCAGTCGCTGCCGGTGTCACCTCCGCCGATGATTAGTACTTTCTTACCTTTGGCAGTAACCAGTTGTTCTTTCGGGAACGTCATGCCGGCAAGGATACGGTTTTGTTGCGCCAGCATGTCCAGTGCCGGGTGGATGCCTTTCAGTTCGCGTCCGGGGACAGGGAGGTCACGGGCGGTCGGAGCTCCGGTGCAGATGCAGTAGGCGTCAAAACCTTCGGGGAGTTGCCGCACATCCACATCGTTGTTCATTTTGAAGTGGATGCCTTCTTCTTCCATCACCCGGATACGGCGGTCGATGATGGGCTTGTGCAGCTTGAAGTTGGGGATGCCGTAACGTAGCAGGCCGCCGGGAGCCTCATTCTTGTCGAAGACGGTCACTGTGTACCCTTTTCCGTTGAGCTGGTTGGCGGCGGCCAGTCCGGCGGGCCCGGCGCCGATAATGGCTACTTTCCGTCCGTTGCGTTCAATGTTCCGGGGCTTGATGTAACCTTCGCGGAAGGCTGCTTCGGCAATGGCCGCTTCGTTCTCGCGGATGGTGACGGGAGAGTCCATGCTCAGTTTCAGCACGCAACTCTTTTCGCAGAGGGCGGGGCAGATGCGGCCGGTGAACTCAGGAAAATCGTTGGTTTCGTTCAATATCTTGTAGGCTTCCTCCCATTTGCCTTTGTAAAGGGCATCTTGGAATTCGGGCTGCTTGTTGCCCAGCGGACAAGCCCAGTGGCAGAAGGGAACGCCGCAGTCCATGCAGCGTGAGGCTTGAAGTTTCCGGTCACGGCTGTTCAGAGTCTGTTCTACCTCGCTATAATCTGATATCCGGTCGTGGATGGGACGGTAGCCCGCTTCCTGACGCGGTATAGTTAAAAATACTTTTGGATTTCCCATATCTTTGTTGTATTTCTTTGTTGATAATTTGTGTGATGTATTAATAATCTCTTTGTACATCAGCTATTTTTTGCTGTAGCTTGCGCATTTGTTCTTCTTGCAATACTCGTTTATATTCGATAGGTACTACCTGGATAAATTCATCCACATAGTGATTCCAGTTATCTAATATTGTTCGTGCCAGTTTGGAACCGGTATAGAGGTAATGCTGACGGATCAGTTCATGCAGCTCCTTCCGGTAAGATGCCTCCTCGATAAGTGAGAGCTCCACCATCTCCATGTTGCAGAAATAATCGAAGTTGTGGTTCTTGTTCCACACGTAAGCCACACCGCCACTCATCCCGGCAGCGAAATTCCGTCCGGTTTCTCCCAGTACCACAACTCGTCCTCCAGTCATATATTCGCAACAGTGGTCGCCTACACCTTCTACCACGGCTGTCACTCCGGAATTGCGGACTGCGAAGCGTTCACCCACTCGTCCGTTGATATACACCTCACCATCGGTAGCGCCATACAGCAGGGTATTTCCGGCGATGGTATTCTTTTCCGCATCGAAATTGCTACGCACGGGAGGCAGTACTGCAATGCGTCCGCCACTCAGCCCTTTGCCTAGGTAGTCATTTGCTTCGCCTTCCAGCTTGAAACTGATGCCGTGGGTCAGGAACGCACCGAAACTTTGGCCTGCCGAACCCTTGAATTTAATGTGGATGGTCTGTTCGGGAAGTCCTGCCTGCCCGTATTTCTTAGCAACCGCCCCTGCCAGCATGGCGCCTACCGAGCGGTCCGTATTGGCGATGGTGTATTCCAGGGAAATCTCTTTTCCGTTTTCTATGGCATCCCGGGCGGCGGCCAGTATGGTTACATCCTTTACATGGGCGATGTCGTGCTTCTGTTCCATGACATGGTGTATGGCAGCCCCGTTGTCCACCCGGTGCAACAGTCTGTTGAAATCCAGCAGTGAGGCTTTCTTCTCACTTGGCGCTTGTTGTATTTCAATCAAATCCGTACGTCCGATGATATCCTCCAATCGGGTGAATCCCATTTCGGCCAGATATTCGCGCACTTCCTGTGCCAGGAAGGTGAAATAATTCACTACATATTTATAATGCCCACGGAAACGTTTGCGCAGTTCAGGGTCTTGGGTGGCCACGCCTACGGGACAGGTGTTGGTGTGGCATTTGCGCATCATGACGCATCCTAGTACAATCAATGCGGTGGTACCGAAACCGAATTCTTCTGCACCTAGCAAAGCCATATTGATAATGTCCCGTCCGGTTTTCAACTGTCCGTCCACTTGCAGTTTAACTTGTCCGCGGAGTCCGTTCAGTACCAACGTCTGTTGCGTTTCACTCAGCCCTATTTCGGGCGAGATACCTGCATACCGCATACTTGAGGCAGGTGACGCTCCGGTTCCTCCTTCAGCTCCCGAGATGACAATCAGATCGGCTTTCGCTTTGGCCACGCCGGCGGCGATGGTTCCCACCCCGCTTTCGGCTACCAGTTTCACACTGATTCGTGCCTGTGGGTTTACGTTTTTCAGGTCGAATATCAACTGGGCCAAATCTTCGATGGAATAAATATCATGGTGGGGCGGAGGGGAAATGAGTGAGATGCCCGGAATGGAGTGGCGGGTTTTGGCAATTACCTCATCTACCTTGAATCCCGGTAGTTGTCCTCCCTCTCCCGGCTTGGCGCCTTGGGCTACCTTTATTTGGATCTCTTCGGCATGAACTAGGTATTCGGTGGTGACTCCGAAACGTCCCGACGCTATTTGCTTGGTCTTGCTGCATAGTGAGATACCTTCGTAAGTGCCTGTAATGCGTTCGCTGTCCTCACCACCTTCACCTGTATTGCTGCGTGCACCCAGTTTGTTCATGGCCAGTGCCAGTGCCTCATGTGCTTCCTTGCTGATGGCACCGAAGGACATGGCTCCTGTCACGAAATGTTTCACGATGCTTTCTACCGGCTCCACCTTTTCAATATCAATAGGGTTTCGTTTGTGCCCGAAGAAGTCGCGCAGGAAGAGAGGTGAATCTTTTCCATCTACCATAGAAGTGAATTCCTTGAACTTTTTGTAGCTGCCCAGTCGGGTGGCCAGTTGCAGGGTGGAGATGGTTTCCGGATTCCAAGCATGCCGTTCTCCGTCTTTGCGGAAGGAGAACAGTCCGTTATGCGGTAAAATGTCGCTCACTTCTTTCGGAGAGAATCCGGCATCGTGCAGGGCGATGGCATCTTTGGCGACTTCTTCCAGACGGATACCTCCGATGCTGGATGTCTGTGTGCCGAAATAGCTTCTCAATAATTCCTCACTGACCCCTACGGCTTCAAAAATCTTCGCGCCCCGATAGGAACGGATCGTAGAGATACCCATCTTGCTCATGATTTTAAACAAGCCTTTGCAGATGGCTTTGATATAATTCTTTTCGGCCGTTTCGTAATTCATCTGCACATCGCCTTTTCTCACCAGTTCATCCAGTATGGCAAAGGCCATGTACGGATTGATGGCACTGGCACCATATCCTAGTAACAGGGCGGCGTGCATCACTTCGCGAATCTCGCCGCTTTCTACAATCAATGCGGTTTGTACGCGTTTCTGAACCGAGATGAGGTGATGATGAACAGCGCTTACCGCCAGCAGTGACGGGATGGCGGCATGAGCCGCATCAACAGAACGGTCGCTTAGAATGATATAGTTTACTCCGTCGGTCACGGATTGCTCGGCCTGTTTGCACAAATTACTCAGCGCTTCCTGTAGTCCGGCTTTTCCTTTGCTCACCTCGAATAGGATGGGGAGTTTCACGGTATTGAATCCTTTATATCGGATATTGCAGAGAATGTCCAGTTGGGTGTTATTTAGTACGGGATGGGGCAGACGTACCATTTTGCAATGGCTTTCGCTGGGTACTAAAATGTTCATTCCTACGGCGCCGATGTATTCGGTGAGCGACATGACTAATTCTTCACGGATAGGGTCGATAGCCGGATTGGTAACCTGTGCAAATTGTTGGCGGAAGTAGTTGAACAGTAACTGCGGTTTGTCCGAGAGAACTGCCAGCGGCGTGTCGTTACCCATAGAGGCGACAGGTTCGGCCTCTGTGTTACACATTGGTATGAGGGTACGTTCTATATCTTCACGCGAGAAGCCGAAGGTGCGTAACATACGGTCATAACCGGCTATCTGGTTGTCTATCTTGCGCCCGCTTTTCAAGGTATCGAGTTCGATGCGGTTGGTAGACAGCCAGGTGCGATAAGGACGGGCTGATGCCAATTGTTCTTTCAGTTCTCCGTCATAATATATTTTACCCTGTTCAGTGTCAATCATCAGTATTTTTCCCGGTTGCAGACGTCCTTTTTCTTTAATCTCTCCCGGTTCGAAATCCATCACGCCTACTTCGCTGGCCACTACCATCATGTCATTGTTGGTGATGAGGTAACGGGCAGGGCGGAGGCCGTTGCGGTCCAACATTCCTCCGGCAAAGCGTCCGTCACTGAACAGCAACGCGGCAGGTCCGTCCCAAGGTTCCATTAGGATGGAGTGATATTCGTAAAACGCTTTCAACTCTTCACTGATAGGGTTTTTATCATTGAATGATTCGGGAACCAGCATCGCCATGGCATGGGGCAGACTCAATCCCGACATCACAAAAAATTCAAGCACATTGTCCAGTGAGGCACTGTCGCTCATACCTGGCTGAATAATGGGGCGGATGGCTTTGATATTCCCCAATGCCGGAGAGGAGAGGACACTTTCGCGTGCTTCCATCCATCCTCGGTTGCCGCGGATGGTATTGATTTCACCATTATGCGCCAACAGACGGAAAGGCTGTGCCAGACTCCATGTAGGAAATGTGTTGGTGCTGAAGCGGGAGTGTACCAATGCCAGTCCACTGGTAAAGTAAGGTTGTGTTAAGTCCGGGAAGTACTCGCGTACCTGCATGGACGAAAGCATCCCTTTATATATAATGTTTTTGCCCGATAGTGAAACGATATAGAAATCTTTATGCCGGACACGTTTTTCAATCTTTTTACGGATAACATAAAGGGTACGTTCCAAGTTTTCCACATCAGTCACTCCGGTGATGAACACCTGTTTGATATCCGGTTCGGTGGCTCGTGCGTCTTTGCCCAAGCAATTGGGATTAGTGGGCACATTGCGCAGATGCATCAGTGTCAGTCCTTCCCGTTCTATTTCCTCAATCATAATACTTAGGATACCGGCTTGTTCTTTTTCATCTTTTGGCAGAAATATTAGTCCGGTTCCGTATTTTCCCTTCTCGGGTACGGGGATACCTTGCAAGAGGATGAATTCGTGGGGGATTTGTAGCATAATTCCCGCGCCGTCGCCGGTCTTGTTGTCAGCTCCTTCCGCACCTCGATGGCGCATGTTCTCCAGTACCTTTAATGCGGAGTCTACCAGTTCATGTGATTTATTGCCATGAATGTTGACTACCATACCTACACCACAAGCATCATGTTCGTTGGTTGCATCATAAAGACCATTTTGTTCTCTTTTTACCATTATGACTGTCTTTAGTTTGTAATAATGTTGATTTGTATTTCAGTTTGTTTTGCAAAGGTAGATAATTTATTTCTTTTTGCTATAAAATAAATGAGCTGTGTTAGTAAAAAGATGCTCTTCTGCTTTTGATGCTTACATATTGTTTATTCTGCCTGTCTATTACTTTTAAATCGTAACATGATTTGGCGAAATTGCTTTGATAATGTAAGTTTTCATATTTATTTTAAAAACGGATAAAACATTTCTTTTCGATTTCTATTCTTACTTTTTTATCGCTTTCGTCAATTATTTATGGTCTTTTATTGCATTTATGTTAATTGATATTTGTATCTTTGCAGTCAAATCAGAACATATACTTATATAAATTATGTGTGGAATAGTAGGCTACATTGGAAAACGAGATGCTTACCCTGTCCTCATAAAAGGCCTGAAGCGGTTGGAATACCGGGGCTATGATAGCGCAGGAGTCGCATTGATTGATAAAAAAAGGAGGTTGAACGTCTATAAGACGAAAGGAAAGGTCTCAGACCTAGAAGCTTTTGTTTCCCAAAAAGACGTTTCCGGTACAATTGGTATTGCCCACACCCGATGGGCTACTCACGGAGAGCCTTGCCAGGCTAACGCCCATCCTCATTTTTCTTCTTCCGAGAATCTTGCTCTTATCCACAATGGTATTATTGAAAACTACGCTACCCTGAAAGAAAAACTACAAAAAAAAGGGTTCATCTTTAAAAGTAGTACAGATACCGAAGTTCTTGTCCAGCTAATTGAATTTTTCCAGCTTTCCAACCATTTAGATTTACTTACTGCCGTTCAGTTGGCTCTGCATGAGGTGATTGGTGCATACGCCATAGCGGTGCTTGACAAGAATAATCCCGATGAGATTATTACAGCCCGTAAAAGCAGTCCGCTGGTGGTAGGGATAGGGAAGGATGAATTTTTTTTGGCCTCGGATGCTACTCCGATTGTAGAGTATACGGATAAAGTGGTGTATCTGCAAGATGGGGAGATAGCGGTGATTCGCAGAGACAAGGCGCTGGAAGTCGTCAATTTGGATAACGTGCTTCAAAATCCCGAAGTACGTACGGTGGAAATGAATCTGGGACAGCTGGAGAAAGGAGGATACCCGCATTTCATGTTGAAGGAGATATTCGAACAACCCGATTGTATTAACGACTGTATGCGTGGACGCATCAATGCGGACGGTGATAAAGTAGTACTGTCGGCGGTTATTGATCATAAGGAACGTCTGCTCAAGGCTCGTCGCTTTGTAATTGTGGCTTGCGGAACTTCATGGCATGCCGGATTGATAGGGAAACAACTGATAGAAAGTTTCTGCCGTATTCCGGTAGAAGTGGAATATGCCTCCGAGTTCCGCTATCGTGATCCGGTGATTCATGAAGATGATGTGGTAATAGCTATCTCGCAATCGGGCGAGACGGCCGATACATTGGCTGCCATAGAACTGGCGAAAGAGAAAGGAGCTTTTATTTATGGTATATGCAATGCGGTAGGTTCATCCATTCCGCGCATTACAGATACCGGTTCTTATATTCATGTAGGACCGGAAATAGGAGTGGCGTCTACTAAGGCATTTACCGGACAGGTAACTGTGCTGACCATGCTGGCGCTGACCCTGGCAAAAGAGAAAGGGAGCATGACGGATGAGAAATACCTGGAAGTGATTCGGGAATTGACTGTGATTCCGGCTAAAATAAAGAAGATTCTGATCAGTAATCCCAAGATAGCGGAACTGTCGCGTATCTTCACCTATGCACATAATTTCCTCTATTTGGGACGAGGTTACAGTTTTCCGGTAGCTTTGGAAGGTGCGTTAAAGTTGAAGGAGATATCTTATATTCACGCTGAAGGTTATCCTGCAGCTGAGATGAAACATGGACCTATCGCATTGATTGATGCCGAAATGCCTGTTGTTGTGGTAGCTACGCATAATGCGATGTATGAAAAGATAATGAGTAACATACAGGAAATTAAAGCGCGGAAGGGAAAAGTAATCGCTTTGGTCACAGAAGGAGATACGGTAATCAGCAAGTTGGCTGATGATTGCATTGAGTTGCCCGAAACATTAGAGTGCCTCGAACCGTTGATAGCTACGATCCCCTTACAGTTATTGGCCTACCATGTAGCCATTTGCAAAGGGAAAAATGTGGATCAGCCACGAAATCTGGCGAAGTCGGTAACAGTAGAATAGAAGGCAATGCTGCCGGAGATTATGCAGGAAGTTCCCGGAAGTTTCCGGCATAATTCTTGAAAGATGTGCCGTAAGTTTGGAAAAACGACAGAAGGTCTTGTCATACCTTTGGGATGTTTTTATAAGAATCTGAAAATGATATATTAATTTAAGGAGTAAAGAGAGAGCATGGAACCGTTAAAGCATGAATGTGGGGTCGCTATGATACGACTGCTGAAACCGCTGGAATATTATCAGGAAAAGTATGGAACCTGGATGTATGGCTTGAACAAGCTGTATCTGCTGATGGAAAAACAACATAACCGCGGACAGGAAGGCGCCGGGCTGGCCTGTGTCAAACTGGAGGCCAATCCCGGTGAAGAATATATGTTCCGTGAAAGAGCTTTAGGTTCAGGGGCGATAACAGAGATATTCGGTACGGTGCAAAATCATTTCAAGGATTTGGCACCCGAACAATTGCATGATGCCGGATACGCCAAGAAATGCCTTCCCTTTGCCGGAGAGGTGTACATGGGTCATTTGCGTTATTCTACTACCGGAAAAAGCGGTATCTCCTACGTGCATCCGTTCTTGCGTCGTAACAATTGGCGTGCCAAGAATCTGGCACTGTGCGGCAATTTCAACATGACCAATGTGGATGAGATTTTCGCACGTATTACTGCTGACGGCCAGCATCCGCGTAAATATGCCGACACATATATTATGTTGGAACAAGTGGGACACCGTTTGGATCGTGAGGTGGAGCGCCTCTATGTGGAATGTGAGAAGGAAGGTCTGAAGGGTATGAATATCACTCACGCCATAGAAGCCCGCATTGACTTGGGCAATGTCCTCAAGACTTCGAGCAAGGAGTGGGATGGAGGCTATGTGATCTGCGGTATGACCGGTAGCGGTGAATCTTTTGCGGTACGCGATCCGTGGGGCATCCGTCCGGCTTTCTGGTACATGGACGATGAAATCATGGTATTGGCGTCCGAACGTCCCGTCATTCAGACTGCCTTGAATGTACCTGCCGGAAGCATCAATGAATTGCAACCGGGACAGGCTATCCTTATGAGCAAGACTGGAAAGATGCGTTTGACACAGATCAACCGGGCGAAAGAGAAGAAAGCTTGTTCTTTCGAGCGAATCTATTTCAGCCGGGGAAGCGACATGGATATTTATAAAGAAAGAAAGCTGCTAGGTGAAAAACTGGTGAATCCTATCTTGAAAGCGGTAGACTATGATGTGGAGCATACTGTATTCTCTTTTATACCCAATACGGCGGAAGTGGCTTTCTATGGACTGCTGGAAGGATTCGACAATTATCTGAATGAACTGAAAGTAAAGAAGATAGAGGCTTTGGGACATCATCCCAATCACGAGGAACTGGAAAAAATCCTGTCCTGGCGTATCCGTAGCGAAAAAGTGGCCATCAAGGATATCAAGCTGCGTACCTTTATCGCCGAAGGTAACAGCCGGAATGATTTGGCCGCCCATGTGTACGATATCACTTACGGTAGTTTGATACCTCATGTGGATAATCTGGTGATTATTGATGACAGCATCGTCCGGGGAACTACATTGAAACAAAGCATTATCGGTATTCTTGATCGTCTGCATCCCAAGAAAATCGTCATTGTTTCTTCTTCTCCACAGGTGCGTTATCCGGACTATTATGGTATTGATATGGCCAGCATGGATCAGTTTATCGCTTTCAAGGCTGCTATCGATTTATTGAAAGAACGAGATATGAAAGATGTAATAGCCCGTGCTTACAACAAATCGAAAGACCAGGTGGGGTTACCCAAAGAGCAGATGGTGAATTATGTGAAAGAGATTTACGCTCCTTTCACTAATGAGGAGATTGCGGCAAAAATGGTGGAACTTCTGACTCCGAAAGGTACGCAAGCTAAAGTGGAGATTGTTTATCAGACATTGGAAGGATTGCATGAAGCATGTCCCAACCATACGGGCGACTGGTATTTCAGTGGGGATTATCCTACTCCGGGTGGAGTGAAGCTGGTGAACCAGGCGTTTATAGACTATATAGAAAAAGTATATCAATTCTAAAGAATAACATTCAAGATAGATTAGATGAGAAATGTAACATTGATCCTCGACGACGGGAGCCGCTTCCCGGGCAAGTCGTTCGGTTATGAGAAACCGATAGCCGGTGAAGTGGTGTTTAATACCGCTATGACCGGTTATCCTGAGAGCTTGACAGACCCTTCATACGCGGGGCAGTTGATGACCTTGACTTACCCGTTGGTCGGTAATTACGGGGTGCCTCCCTTTACTGTCGAACCCAACGGCTTGGCCACTTTTATGGAGAGTGAACGTATCCATGCCGAAGCGATTATTGTAAGTGATTACAGTGAAGAATTCAGTCACTGGAATGCGAAAGAAAGTCTGGCCGACTGGCTGAAGCGTGAGCAAGTGCCGGGCATTACAGGTATCGATACCCGTGAACTGACAAAAGTTCTTCGCGAACATGGGGTGATGATGGGGAAGATCGTATTTGATGATGAGCCCGATAAAGTGCCCGAAGCAACGTATGCAGGTATCAACTATGTGGATAAAGTATCATGCAAGGAGGTGATTCGTTACAACGAAGGTGCCGGCAAGAAGAAAGTGGTGTTGGTGGATTGTGGTGTAAAGACAAATATCATCCGCTGTCTGCTGAAACGGGATGTGGAAGTGATCCGCGTTCCTTGGAACCATGATTTTACAGGGATGGAGTATGACGGATTGTTTATCTCGAACGGCCCGGGTGATCCGGATACATGTGATGAGGCGGTACAGCATATCCGCAAGGCGATGAGCCTGAGCGACAAGCCTATCTTTGGCATTTGTATGGGGAATCAGTTGCTTTCAAAGGTGGGAGGTGCTACTATCTATAAATTGAAATACGGTCATCGCAGTCATAACCAGCCGGTGCGCATGGTGGGAACGGAACGTTGTTTCATTACCAGCCAGAACCACGGTTATGCAGTAGATAATAATACATTGGGAGCCGATTGGGAACCGCTGTTCATCAATATGAATGACGGTTCCAACGAGGGCATCAGGCATAAAACCAAACCTTGGTTCTCGGCACAGTTCCATCCGGAAGCGGCGTCGGGACCTACGGATACCGAGTTCCTGTTTGATGAATTTGTGAAGTTGTTATAAACCGTGTATTAAAAAGAACAAGTATGAAAGACGAAATAAAGAAAGTATTATTATTAGGTTCCGGCGCCTTGAAGATTGGCGAGGCCGGAGAGTTTGACTATTCAGGCTCGCAAGCGCTGAAAGCCTTGAAGGAAGAAGGGATTGAAACGGTTCTGATCAACCCAAATATTGCTACTGTGCAGACCAGCGAAGGGGTGGCGGACCAGATTTATTTCCTGCCCGTTACTCCTTATTTTGTAGAGAAGGTGATAGAAAAGGAACGTCCGGATGGTGTGCTCCTGTCTTTCGGCGGACAAACTGCCTTGAACTGTGGGGTGGCACTGTACAAAGCAGGTATTTTCGAAAAATACAATGTCCGTGTGTTGGGTACTCCCGTGCAGGCCATCATGGATACGGAGGACCGTGAGTTGTTTGTAGAAAAACTGAATGAAATCAATGTAAAGACCATCAAGAGTGAAGCGGTGGAAAACTTGGAAGATGCCCGTCGCGCTGCTAAAGAATTAGGTTATCCGGTTATTATCCGTGCCGCCTACGCATTGGGTGGACTAGGCTCTGGTTTCTGTGACAATGAAGAGGAACTGAATGTTTTGGCTGAAAAGGCCTTCTCTTTCTCGCCGCAGGTATTGGTGGAAAAGAGTTTGAAAGGCTGGAAGGAGGTGGAATATGAAGTGGTCCGCGACCGCTATGATAACTGCATCACTGTATGTAACATGGAGAACTTTGACCCGCTGGGTATCCATACCGGCGAGTCTATCGTGATCGCCCCTTCGCAGACACTGACCAATGCGGAGTATCATAAACTTCGTGAACTGGCTATCCGTATCATCCGCCATATCGGAATTGTGGGCGAATGCAATGTACAGTATGCCTTCGATCCCGAATCGGAAGATTACCGTGTCATTGAGGTCAACGCCCGTCTTTCGCGCTCATCCGCATTGGCTTCCAAAGCGACCGGATATCCGTTGGCTTTCGTTGCCGCCAAATTAGGCTTGGGATACGGGTTGTTCGACCTGAAAAACTCGGTGACAAAGACCACTAGCGCATTCTTCGAACCTGCACTGGACTATGTGGTGTGCAAGATTCCCCGTTGGGACTTGGGCAAGTTCCATGGTGTGGATCGTGAGTTGGGCTCGTCCATGAAATCGGTGGGTGAGGTAATGGCTATCGGACGTACTTTCGAGGAAGCCATTCAGAAAGGTTTGCGCATGATTGGCCAGGGAATGCATGGCTTCGTAGAGAATAAGGAACTGGTTATAGAGGATGTGGACAAAGCCCTTCGCGAGCCGACGGACAAGCGCATCTTCGTGATCAGCAAAGCCATGCGTGCAGGTTACACGGTAGACCAGATTCATGAGCTGACCAAGATTGACAAATGGTTTCTGCAGAAATTGCAGCACATCATGGACACTTCTAAAGAGATGCACGAATGGGGCAATAACCATAAGCAGATTACCGATATGCCGGACGAGTTACTCCGAAAGGCGAAAGTGCAGGGATTCTCCGATTTCCAGATAGCCCGTGCCATTGGCTACGAGGGTGATATGGAAGACGGTATCCTGTATGTGCGTAATCATCGCAAGCAGGTGCGAATTCTTCCGGTGGTGAAACAAATTGATACCTTGGCAGCCGAGTATCCTGCACAGACCAACTATCTGTACTTGACTTATAGCGGCGTGGCCAATGATGTGAAATACTTGGGCGACCATAAATCCATTGTGGTACTGGGTTCGGGCGCTTACCGCATCGGTTCGTCGGTGGAATTTGACTGGTGTGGGGTACAGGCCTTACAGACCATCCGTAAGGAGGGTTACCGCAGTGTCATGATCAACTATAACCCCGAAACGGTTTCTACCGACTATGATATGTGCGATCGTCTTTACTTTGACGAACTTACCTTCGAGCGTGTGATGGATATCCTCGAACTGGAGAACCCTCACGGAGTCATTGTATCTACCGGCGGTCAGATTCCCAATAACCTGGCTCTCCGTCTGGATGCGCAAAATGTAAATATCCTCGGTACCAGTGCCAAGAGCATTGATAATGCCGAGGACCGTGATAAATTCTCGGCCATGCTGGACCGCATTGGGGTGGATCAGCCTGAATGGAGTGCATTGACTTCTATGGAGGATATCCATGCCTTTATTGATAAAGTAGGCTTCCCCGTTTTGGTACGTCCTTCGTATGTGCTGAGTGGTGCGGCCATGAATGTCTGCTCCAATCAAGAGGAATTGGAACGCTTCCTGAAACTGGCTGCCAATGTATCGAAAAAGCATCCGGTAGTGGTGAGCCAGTTCATTGAGCACGCTAAGGAAGTGGAAATGGACGCTGTGGCACAGAATGGTGAGATTGTGGCATACGCTATCAGTGAGCACATTGAATATGCCGGCGTGCACTCGGGGGATGCCACCATTCAGTTCCCTCCTCAGAAACTGTATGTGGAAACGGTACGCCGCATCAAGCGCATCTCCCGTCAGATAGCCAAGGAATTGAATATCTCCGGTCCGTTCAATATACAATATCTGGCAAAGGATAACGATATCAAGGTGATTGAATGTAACCTTCGTGCTTCACGCAGCTTCCCCTTTGTCAGCAAGGTGTTGAAAATCAATTTTATCGAACTGGCTACGAAGGTGATGCTCGGATTGCCGGTAGAGAAACCGAACAAGAATCTTTTCGAGTTGGATTATGTGGGCATCAAGGCCAGCCAGTTCTCTTTCAATCGTTTGCAGAAGGCAGATCCCGTATTGGGGGTAGACATGGCCTCTACCGGTGAAGTCGGCTGCATCGGTACGGATACTTCGTGTGCCGTATTGAAGGCGATGTTGTCTGTGGGCTATCGTATTCCGGAAAAGAGTGTGTTGCTTTCAACTGGTAACGCCAAGCAGAAAGCGGATACTTTGGAAGCTGCCCGTATGTTACAGAAGAAAGGTTATAAACTTTATGCCACCGGAGGCTCATCCCACTTTCTGACTGAGAACGGGGTGGAGAATACCCGTGTCTACTGGCCCAGTGAGGAAGGGCAGCCTCAGGCACTGGATATGCTGCACCGGAAAGAGATAGATATGGTAGTCAATATACCGAAGAACCTGACAGCCGGAGAGTTGGATAACGGGTACAAGATCCGTCGTGCCGCTATCGACCTGAATGTGCCCTTGATTACCAATGCCCGTCTGGCAAGCGCGTTTATCAATGCCTTCTGTACCATGACGGTGGATGATATCGCTATCAAGAGCTGGGCGGAATATAAATGATTTGAATGTTTAGTGATGTGTGGTTAATGGGGTGCGGCATAACAGTGCACTCCATTAACTATTAATCAGTGACTTCTCTTTCATTAGAAAATTATTCACTATTCTTTCTTTGTTCACAAAAAGTTTCCTAATTTTGTCCGATTAGGAATCCTAAAGATATTCAATACAAATGGATTGTGAACACAAGCTTAAAGCATTAGAGCAGGAAATTGAATCGTTGAAAGAGGAGAACAGGCTGCTGAAAGAAAAATTATCTTCTTCTGAAAAAAACTTTGATAGCGTTAGTTTCAAGGAGAAATATGCGGTAAGAATATTAGATTCTTTGCCGGATATGCTCACCGTATTCAATCATGAGGAAACGGGTATAGAAGTGGTGTCTAATGAAGAAACCAATCATGTGGGTGTATCCAACAATGATTTTAAAGGGATGCGTATGCAGGATATGGTTCCTAAAGAAGCTTATCACAATATACATAATAATCTTCAGAAGGCTATTGCGACAGGTAGAGGTTCTACCGCCCATCATGAATTGGATGTGGACGGGACACTTCATTATTATGAAAATCGTATTTTCCCCTTAGATGAAGAATATGTACTGATAATGTGTCGTGATATTAGTGAAAGAGTTGCCACACAGCAGAACTTGGAAATATTTAAACGGGTACTGGATAAGGTCAGTGATAGTATTCTGGCTGTATCGGTTGACGGAACCTTAGTTTATGCCAACCGGCAGTTTATTGAGGAATATGGAGTGAAAGAGGAGTTGGGCACACAAAAAGTTTATGATTTACCTGTTTCTCTGAATACCAAAGAAATATTTGATAAACGTGTTCAAGAGATTCGTGATAATGGAGGTAATTTTGCTTATCGTGCTAAATATACCCGTGTGGGAGAAACAAAACTTCGTGTTCATCAGGTTTCGGCTTTTATGATTCAAAATCAGGGTGAGGAAATGATTTGGTTCTTTACGCAGGATATAACGGATGTTATCAAGAACCGTGACGAATTGCGTGAACTGAATTATCTGATGGATGCCATACTGAATAATATTCCTGTTTATTTGTTTGTGAAAGACCCTGAGGATGATTTCCGATACCTTTATTGGAACAAAGCATTTGCCAGTCACTCTAAAATTCCTGCTTCCAAGGCATTGGGCCATATTGATTTTGAAGTGTTTCCCGAACATGAGAATGCGGAGAAGTTTCATCGGGATGATTTGGAATTGATCCGTACCCGAGAGCGCATGGAAATGCAGGAAACGTATGTGACGGCTACAGGCGAGACCCGCATCGTGCAGACTTTAAAAACATTAGTTCCTCTGGAAGGGCGTGCACCGCTTATTATTGGCATTTCGTGGGATATTACTAATATGCAGAACATAGAGCAAGAGCTGGTTCAGGCCCGTATCAAGGCTGAGCAGTCCGACAGGCTGAAAACAGCCTTTCTAGCCAATATGAGCCATGAAATCCGTACTCCTTTGAATGCAATAGTAGGTTTTTCCCGTTTGATGACTATGGCGGATAATGCGGCGGATGAAAAACTTTATTCGGATATTATCAACCAGAATTCGGAAATATTGTTGCAATTAATCAATGATATTCTTGATTTGGCAAAAATAGAGGCCGGTACATTGGAATACGTCAGATATCCAATGGACTTGGGAGAATTGTGCCGTAATGTGTATGAGATGCACAAGGATCGGGTGCAGACTGGGGTTGTTTTGATATTAGACAATAAAGACACCAGCTTGATAATCAATGAAGATCAGAACCGAATTATGCAAGTCGTTACAAATTTGATAACCAATGCTATAAAATTTACTTTCAAAGGGGAAATCCGTTTTGGTTTTGAAGTGAGGAAGGAGTATATTGATTTTTATGTAAAAGACACAGGGATGGGGATCTCCGAGGAGAAGATTAAAATGATTTTTGAGCGTTTCGTGAAACTGAATACTTTTGTTCAGGGAACAGGCTTGGGGCTTGCGATTTGTAGGGTGATTGTAGAAAAACTAGGTGGAGAGATTACTGCGGAATCCAAACTGAATGAAGGTTCTACTTTTCGTTTTACAATTCCTTATAAGGCGGGTAAAAAATGTCCGGAATCCGGAAGGGGTACGAAGTGTCCGGAATCAGGGAGTACGGGACTGAGAAAAGTATTGCAAAGAAGAACAGTACTGGTGGCGGAAGATGTGGACAGCAACTTTTTGCTGTTAAAGACATTGTTAGGAAAAAGATGTAATCTGCTATGGGCTAAGGATGGAGAGGATGCGGTGAATCAATTTAAAGAACATCAGCCTGACTTGATTTTGATGGATATCAAGATGCCCCATATGGATGGGCTGGAGGCTACGCGCCTGATTCGTTCTTATTCAAAAGAAGTGCCTATTGTCGCTTTGACTGCCTTTGCTTTTGAGTCCGACAAAGACAGAGCTATAGAAGCCGGATGCGATGATTTTCTGACTAAGCCGGTTTCACAAAATGCCTTGGAAAAAGTGTTGGATAAATATGTTAAGTAGACATTAGCGAGGTATAGTGCGTAAAGACAGCCGACAATATGGACCAGAATAGGGAAGGGAGGATGCAATGCGAAGATTATAGATCTTACCCCCGGAAGATTATAGATCTTGCAGGTGAAAGATTTATATCTTTGGGTTGTAAGGTTACGATGAACCTATAGTAAATAGAAACGGACTTTTATAAAAACAAAAGAGGAACTGCCCTTTCATAGGCAATCCCTCTTTTCTGAATTTGAGAGCATGTTATTTAACTTCGATAACCTTAGCTGCTTTTTCTTTGTCTTCCGGCGTACGCTTCGGCAGCTCGATAGTTAATACACCATCGTTTACTTTTGCATCAATTTTATCTTTATCTACATCATCAGGCAGGATCAATGTCTGTTGAAATTTAGAATAAGAGAATTCGCGACGCAAGTAACGGCTTTCTTTCTTGCCTTCTTTATCACCTTCAGTACTTTCTGTTTTCTTTTCCATAGAGATAACCAAGTCGTTGTCTTCGTTGATATGAATCTTGAAGTCTTCTTTGGTCATTCCCGGAGCGGCGACTTCTACTTTGTAGTCTTTGTCACTTTCAATAACATTGATGGCGGGAGCTGTTGCATTGGCTTTTACCATCCAGTCGTTATCAAAGAAATCATTAAAAATACTTGGTAACCATGTTTGGTTTGATCTTCTTACTGGCATCATAATCTTAATCTCCTATAGGTTTTGGTTAAACATTTTGTTTATTTCTGAATTCCTTCACCTTTCGGTTTTGTCATTCACTATCCATAATGCAAACCGCATACCATTAGTTCGATGATATGCGGTTTATATTGCACTCTTTTAAACCTATAAAGGTTTTCTTAAAGATTAAAACCTTTGCATTAAAAGTTGGTAAGCCTCTTTAAACATTTGATTGTCAAGACTACTGCCAATTTGTAATTTTAGGGGGGACAGATTGACAGTCGTTCTATATCAGCTTGAACCGCATACGGAAGATTCCGTCTTTATAGTCGTAGCTTATAATTTTAAATGTACCTATTTCGGACGTATTTTTCACGTGTTGACCTATACAGAGGCATTCGTCGTAATCGCCGACTTTTACAATCCGTACGGTTTCGGAAGCTTTTTCCGGTAAGCGTTTCATGTCAAAACGTCCTATAGCTTCCTCTTGAGAGATAAATTCCATTGTAACGGGCAAATTTCTTCGCAATACTTCGTTTACGGTGTTTTCTATTCTTGTAATATCCGTTTCTTCCGGACATGTTTGCAGCGCAAAATCCAGCTTGCTTTTTTTGCGTTCTATATGGGCGGATATTGCTCGTCCGCATCCGAAAAGATTGACCATTGTCCTGTTTATGACATGCTCTGTGGTATGCATGGGAGGGTACTCCTGTTTATTATGGTCGTTGAGTGATGGTTGTTCCATAGTTATTTTATTTTTGTTCTGATTTTGATGGGATATTAAAATCCGTTCAAAGATAAATTATTCTTTTGTAATGAGGAAGCAGAGAGGAAATGATTGCTTTTGTATTATTATAAAACAACGAATTTTAAAAGATACTTAATGCCAAAGGGGGAGCACATTCGTAAAAATGTATGACGTTCACGAGGCTCTCAACCGATTTTCATGAGGCATGAACGTCATACTGATTTTACTATTTTACATCACAGGGGTTTGAAATAAAAAGACGAATGAGTCGCTGTCTTTTAAATCTTTTACGGCATCCCCTGCATAAATCTTTCCGTTGGTGAGAGGCAGTTTCTTGATTCCGGCTTTGGGACTAAAGTCTATTTTTTTCAAATCCAACCAAAACAGATTAGGAGTCATGACCGATTCAAAATAATATATTTTATTCTTCTGATCGGATACAGAGCGCCAGCGGGTGGAAGATATATGAGGTTTGTCCGGTGTGGTAATTCCGAAGGGGACGGATACATTACGCATCACACTGAGTACACTGGGTACAGCTATTTTAGCGTCCGGAGTCTGAGGGATTGCATGTATATAAAAAGAGGCACGCACAAAGCGGTCGCTGGAACGGTTTGTACCCGGCAGCATTTGCAATCCTCCTATTTCTTTCCAGTAATCATTGATAGCTAACTGATAATCATATCGTGGAGAATTGGTCATCACTTGGAATTCTTTTCCTTCGTGTATGCTTAAATTCCCGTCCAGATATTCCAGAACCGCTGTATTTCCTGTTTCATCTGTAATAGCCAGGTGAAGAGTGGAAGCTGAACCGTTGGGCATGTGGGGAGCATCAATGCGGAATGATTCTTTTTTCAGTTCCTCGACAGCTTCATGTACGGTGGCAAAATTGTCCAGTACATATTGTGTCCATATACTGATTCCCATGACAGGACGTGTATCTCCCTGACGGTCAAAGACGGATTCTGGCAAAAATAACAGACTGGCAACCAATCCTTTTTCATTCATTCCGTCACACGTACCTATATTATATCCTGTTGCAATGACGCTGCCGTATTTTGAAGTCCATTTCACGGCATTTTCTTTATTATATCCTGCACGTTGTATTCCTCTGGGGAAAACATAGATATTACTCATAATATCTTCTTTCCAATCCATTGTACGTCCGGTTACTACCATATTGTCCGGTCCGATATAGACGGCACGCGTGCATGCATCCGCTTTTTGTACGCTCATATAGAACATACCTGCCAATGTTAGTAATGCAATACTTCCTTTTTTTAATTTCATGATTCTATCATTTATAAAGATTGTCTTTGCCATTTAGAACAAACCGGATAAGGAACAGGTTTATAGAAATGCAGTGATTTGTGATACATTTGTTGATAAATGCTAATTCATCGGTTCAATTGGAATATAAATGACATCCGTGTTCCCTTCATAAATTTCTACCTGATTATCCTATTGGAGGGATTTTGTTGAGAACTGATTTAAGATAGATCGAGGTTTGTGGATTAAAAGAAATACTTGTTTTATCATAAAAATAAGGGGGATAAAATAAAAAAGGAGCAACGCCTTGCTCCAACCTTTGTTAACCTTAAATCTAATACTATGAAAAACACATCGCAAAGATACGGACTTTTTGGAAAATAGCAAATAATCAGACTTAAAAAGTATGCTATATAACATTGTTTAATATTTGTATTTCTCGAAAACCTGTTTTTTAAGACTTCTTTTGCGTATCTTTGCAGCCGTTAAAAAATAGCTGACGATAGTAAAAAGAGAAAATATATGGCATTTGAAGCGACAAAGAGAGAGTGGGGCGAGCTTTACGCCTTTTTCCGCTTGTTAGCGGACGGATATGTGTATGCAGGTACGCCTGATGTGAAAAGGAATGAAGTGCAAAAGTTTCCTGTGGCGATGGTACAGCGTGAGGAACATGACGGGACACGCCGTTATATTCTGGAGGATGAGGCGACCGTACGTATTTGTGGGGAAAAGATAGATAAGCAGATACCTCGTGAGGATTTTGCGGCTGTGGCAGAGTTGGTTTTTGCTGCTGTCAAGGAGAGTCGCGAGAATGATGTGATGTCTCCCGACGGTGTGGAAGAATTTTTGGATGAAGTCGCCATTTATGACTTGGAAGCAAAGACGGATGACCGTACTGATTTTTATGTTGCTTTTTACGGTATAGAGGCCCCGTTGGTAGGTTTTTGCGTTCGTTCCCGTTTGGGGACTATGTTCCCGTTGTTGGATGGAGGGCGTGCCGCCAATTTGAAGTTCGAGCAGACAGGTGTTAAATTCGCTACTCCTACCGTAAACAAAATTAATGCTTTTGGTGAAGAAGATGATGTGGCAGGGCGTATGTTGATGATAGAACGTTTGGGAGGAATCTTGAAATATAATGATGTGGCCGATAAAGTATTCCGCAGTAATCTTTGCATGATAGATCTTCATTTTCCCCGTATGTTGGGCGAGATGTTGCGTGTCATGCATTTGGATGGCATATCCAAAGTTAGTGACCTGATAGAAGCAATCAAACAAATCAATCCGTTGAAAATAAAGGATGAATTGATTCATAAGCATAGTTATTATGAATATAAGATGAAGCAGTTTCTTATGGCTTTGGCTTTGGGAATGCGTCCTGCCAAGATCTTTAATGGGATAGATTCTGCTATATCCGGTTTTCTGTTTGTAGATGGTAATGGAGAGATACTTTGTTATCAGAAGGCTGACCGTCAGGTCTTTGCTGATTTCCTGTTTGTTAATTCCCGGTTTGAGAAAAGTTCCACTGAAAAAGATAAATACGGATATCTGGAACGTGAGAACGGAGTCTATTATTTTAAACTGAACTTGAAAATTGGTCTGTTGAAGAGATAGGACAATGAAAGAATTTGTATTTTCCTAGAATTAAAATATTTTTTCACTACAGATTACACAGATTGAAATACGATTTATTGATTATTTCAATCTGTATCTGTGTTAATCTGAGTAATCTGTAGTGGGAAACTATAGCTTGAATTTCAGAATTTTTCCATTCATTCCATCTAGTAATACGGGAGTTGTTTTGTCCGGCATAAGAGTGAGCTTCTCTGTGTTTCCGGTCAGCAATTCGGTTGCCTCATATTCTCCATAACGATGGATGCCTAAATAATCAAACGCATGTTGCGGAATATTGACGGCTGAACGTGCCGGTATGGAGTCAAAGTTGACCATAATTAATATCAGTTCATCATCCTGTTTTCGTAAAAAGGCGTATTGCTTATGTTCGTTGAACACCCATCCGGCCAGATTGGCATAGGTTAAGTCAAAGAACACACCTTCCCGTATGGCTTTTTCACTGTTGCATATATTCAGCAGGCGGGTATAGAATTGTTTCAATTGCTTTTCATCCTCATTCAGGAATTTATTGTCAAACTTGCCTCCGTTGCGCCAGCGGCGTATGCTGTCCACACTCCAGTAATCAAAGATAGTAGTTCTTCCGTCACGCCCGCTGAAACCTTCCGTATCCATGCCATGTTCTCCCAATTCCTGCCCGAAGTAAATCATGACTGGGTTGGTATTCATGCAAGCCGATACAATCATTGCGGGGATGGCTTTCGAGCCGTTTCCGGCAAAATAATCGGAAGCTATGCGCTGCTCGTCATGATTCTCCAGGAAATTGAGCATTCGTTTTTCGATACCTCCCAAGCTTTGCCAGCGTTGTGGAATAGCAGTTGCCGATTCCCATCCGCAGGTAATGGCGCGTAGCGTATCATACAGACCTACTTTGTCATATAAATAGTCGAATTTACCATTGAACAGATAATTCCTGTATTCTCCCGGATTATAGATCTCGGCGATAAATATCAGTTCCGGATGTTCGGCTTTGATTTGCGGAATCACCCATCCCCAGAATTCTACAGGAACCATTTCTGCCATATCACAGCGGAATCCGTCAATGCCTTTGGCAGACCAGAACAGTAGGATGTCACGCATCTTTACCCATGTGTCCGGAATCGGTTCGAAGTGGCGGCTATGACCGTTCATGTAGTCTATACCATAATTCAGTTTCACAGTTTCATACCAGTCATTGGAGTTGGGCCATGCGTCAAAACGGTCATTACCGGTTGCTTTTGCCGGAAATTCTATGTAAGGTTCCGCTGCGCCACGGTGCAGGTCGATATTACCTTCCAGTTTTGTATCTGGAATATAATAGAAATTATTGTTGGGGCTGAATGCTTTTGTCATATCATCTTTTTCACCCAAATCGGTTACTCCTTCAGGCTTGGCGTCTGAACCATATTGGCGGGCTACATGGTTGGGGACAAAATCAATGATGACTTTCAATCCGGCTTTGTGGCTTCGTTTTACCAGATTCTCGAACTCTTTCATACGGTCCGGGATACTGGTTGCCAAGTCAGGGTCTACATCATAATAATCCTTGATGGCATACGGTGATCCGGCCTTTCCTTTTACTACTGCAGGATGATCGGGTTTGATACCATAGCGGGTATAATTGGTTTGGGTAGCATGTTCAATGATACCTGTATACCAAATATGTGTAGCACCCAGTGTTTTGATCTCGCTTAAAGCCTTTGTCGTGAAATCGGCCATTTTTCCGCAACCGTTTTCCTCCAAAGAACCATTAGGCTTACAACGCAGGCTGTTGTTCCCGAATAAACGGGTGAATACCTGATAGATAATAATTTTTTCTTGTGTATCCATTTTATTCTTTTTTTTGTTTATCTCCAAATCGTTCCATTCTCCAGGAGTAATCTGTCCAGGAGTTCCGTTGCCGTATTGTATCCTTTTTCGAATATCTCTTCGGCTCTTTCCAGCTCCCTGTTGCTGTATTCTTCCAGTCCGTATGATTCGATCAGCAAATCTGCAATCCCTTTTTGAGGCAGTGTATTGGCTTGGAAAATAAAATGATAGGCTCTGAGTGCGATGCTTACCACATTCTTGCTATATTCATCTGCTACCAGCGGGTCTACATTGAGTGCTATCACTTTCTCGCATTCTTTGCGGATGGGGCTTACCGGCAGGTTCATCAAGATTCCTCCATCTACATAATATGTATTGTTGATGCGTATGGGGGCAAACAAGATAGGCATACAGCAGGAAGCAGCCAGCCTTTCGGCTATTTTCCCTTTTTTAAAAGAAACGATGCGTCCGTGATCCAAATCGGTGGCGGTAATAATAGTGGGGATTTTTAGTTCTTCTATCATTTTCGACTCCAGGTTGCTGTTTAAGAAATCAATGAAACTGTCCAGTTTCAGCAGACCTTGTTTGTTGATAGAAAAAGTGGTCAGTTCTTTGAATGAATGGTGCTCAAAAAGTTCAACAATATGAAAAGGTTCTTTGCCGTCGGCATAGAAGACGGCGGCAAGAGCACCTGCACTTACTCCGGAAAGTATTTCCGGCTTGATGCCATGTTCATGCAAAGCCTGCATAATCCCCAAATGGGCAAATCCTTTTATAAATCCTCCGCTCAGGGCATAACCAATGTTATATTTAAATTCATTCATAGTCTGATCTCGTTTAGATACCGACAAACTTACGAATATTTTTGTGAAATGCCATAAAAAAATACGGATTACTCAGCATATTCCGGTAATCCGTATAAAATTTATAATAACTGAAATTTATTTATCAAGCAATACCGTGTGCGTTGACCGATCCATCAATTTTCTTGATCAGTCCTTGCAGTACAGCACCCGGTCCGCATTCAGTAAAGTCATCGGCACCATCGGCAACCATATTCTTCACAGTCTGGGTCCAGCGTACGGAAGCGGTGAGCTGAGCCACCAGATTTGCCTTGATTTCAGCGGGATTTGTGTGAGGTAAAGCGTCCACATTCTGATATACTGGGCATTTCGGAGTATGAATTTCAGTAGCGTTGATAGCAGCTTCCAGTTCCACTTTGGCGGGGTTCATCAGCGGAGAGTGGAAGGCGCCTCCCACTTTCAACGGCAGGGCGCGTTTAGCACCGGCAGCTTTCATTTGCTCGCAAGCCTTGTTGATCCCTTCGATAGAACCTGAGATGACAATTTGTCCCGGGCAGTTATAATTGGCAGCCACTACCACTTCTCCTTCTTTAGAAATCGCTTCACAGATTTCTTCTACTTTTTCGTCAGGCAACGCAATGATGGCAGCCATCGTAGAGGGTTGTGCCTCACAAGCTTTCTGCATAGCCATAGCACGTGCATAAACCAGTTTCAGACCATCTTCGAAAGACAATGCTCCGGCTGCAACCAATGCGGAAAATTCGCCTAGCGAGTGTCCGGCAGTCATTTCAGGTTTGAAATCATCACCCATGCAAAGAGCGGAAATTACCGAGTGCAGAAAAACGGCAGGCTGAGTTACCTTAGTCTGGCGCAAGTCTTCGTCAGTACCTTCAAACATGATGTCTGTGATACGGTATCCTAAAATGTCGTTTGCTTTTTCAAAAAGTTCTTTGGCTAAAGCCGAGTTTTCGTACAGGTCTTTACCCATACCTACAAACTGTGCTCCCTGTCCGGGGAATACAAATGCTTTCATATTTTTCCTATTTTGGTTTAAAAACGTTGCAAAGTTAATTATTTCTTTCGGAACTACGGAATAATAATGAGGCAATTTGCTAATATGCTGCGTTATGTACCGCATGGTAATTAGCGCATAGACAAATTATTTCATTATTTTCATCGGGACAGGTGCGTAAAAGTGATTCAGCGGACCGTGTCCTTCGCCTATATGCACGTCTTTCCCGGCGTGGATGCCTTTGGTGACATATGCTTTTGCATGTTCTACGGCCTGCGGCATATCATATCCCAGTGCCAGAAAAGTAGCAATGGCGGAAGAAAGAGTGCATCCTGTTCCGTGTGTGTTTTTGCTTTCTATCTTGTCTGAAATAAAGAGATGAGGCTTGTCTTCTCCAACTATTTGTAATACATCGCACATCTTGTCGCCCTCCAAATGTCCTCCTTTCAGTAAAACGGATCCGCAACCGAACTTTAATAATTCCGATGCGGCAGCTTTCATTTCGTCCACATAGCCTATGCGGTGTTCCGTCAATACTTCCGCCTCACTCAGATTGGGTGTAATCAGGCTGGCCAGAGGCATCAGTTCCCGGGTCAGTGCACTGATGGCGTCCTCTTCTATCAGCCGGTGTCCGCTGGTCGATACCATGACCGGATCGAACACAACGAAGCGGGGCCGGTATGTACGAAGGCAGGAGGCTATGGTCTTGACTATTTCCACATCATTAATCATACCTATTTTAACAGCATCCGGACGGATATCTTCCATTACGGCTTCTATCTGGCCACGCACATATACCGGTGGTACGGGATGTATGGCACGTACTCCCAAAGTGTTTTGTACGGTGATTGCAGTAATGGCTGTCGCAGCATAACCACCCAAGGCGGAGATTGTCTTCAGGTCAGCCTGTATACCGGCTCCTCCGCTGCAATCGGAGCCTGCTATACTTAATACACAAGGATATTTCTTCATATAAATCTCATTTTGACAAAGTATTTGCAAAGATAACGAATAATCTTGTTTTAAATGTTTGCACAAGTGAAGGGAATCAATTATTTTTGCTAAACATAAAATAAAGTAAAAATAAGGGGAATGAAAAGAATCCTAGTAACGGGAGGCGCAGGATTTATAGGGTCACATCTATGTACTCGTCTGATAGAGGAAGGTAATATTGTTATATGTTTAGACAACTTTTTCACGGGGAGTAAAGAGAATATAAGTTACCTGACCGGGCATCCGCGCTTTGAACTGATAGAACACGATATAATTAATCCGTTTTGGACGGATGTGGACGAGATATACAATCTGGCATGTCCCGCCTCTCCTATACATTATCAGCATGATGCTATCAAAACGGCGAAGACGGCTGTCTTCGGCACGTTTAATATGTTGGGACTGGCGAAGCGTAACAAAGCAAAAATACTTCAGGCTTCTACCAGTGAGGTGTATGGTGATCCGTTGTCGCATCCCCAGAGGGAGGGAGATTGGGGGAATGTGAATCCCATAGGCTACCGGTCTTGTTATGATGAAGGAAAACGTTGTGCCGAAACTTTGTGCATGGATTATTACCGTCAACATGGTGTTTTGGTAAAAATAATCCGCATATTCAATACGTATGGCCCTAATATGCTGACCGATGACGGACGTGTAATTTCCAATTTTGTGGTACAGGCATTGCAAGATAAAGATATAACCATTTATGGAGACGGAAAACAGACGCGTAGTTTTCAGTATATAGATGATCTGGTGGAAGGAATGATGCGTATGATGGCTACGGAAGATCATTTCACAGGACCGGTGAATATCGGTAACCCTTGCGAATTTTCCATATTTGAACTGGCTCAGAAGATACTGGAACTGACCCGTTCTCATTCTAACATTATTTTCGAACCTTTACCTCATGATGACCCTCGTCAGCGCAGGCCGGATATTACTCTGGCAAGAGAAAAGCTGGATTGGGAGCCTCACATTCATCTGGAAGAGGGGCTGACGAAAGTGATTGATTATTTTAAAAGTGTTCTGGCTAAATAATATATACCTATGACATCGGATGTAAATGTTGTAATAAGTCATTCTGAGTACACTGTTTTAGTTGTGGATGATGTGGTTTCTAATGTCTTGTTGTTAAAAGTGTTGTTAACAAACGAGAAGTTTAAGGTGATAACTGCCGGTAATGGAAAGGAGGCATTATCTCAGGCGGTCAATGCCCGCCCCGATTTGATTTTGTTGGATGTCATGATGCCCGAGATGAATGGTTTTGAAGTTGCCGAACGATTGAAAGCCGATCCGGAAACACAACATATTCCTATTATATTTCTGACAGCTTTGAATACCACCGCCGATATAGTGAAGGGTTTCAAGGTAGGTGCGAATGATTTTATATCCAAACCTTTTAATAAGGAAGAGCTTGTGATCCGTGTTACTCATCAGATATCCCTGGTTGCCGCCAAACGGATCATCATGGAGCAGACGGAAGAACTGCGTAAGATTATTATGGGGCGCGACAAGTTATATTCTGTTATCGCGCATGACCTGCGTTCACCCATGGGATCCATTAAGATGGTGCTCAATATGTTGATACTCAGTCTTCCGTCCGAACAGATCGGTAAGGAAATGTTTGATATGCTGAGCATGGCCAATCAAAGTACGGAGGATGTTTTCTCTTTGCTGGATAATTTGCTGAAATGGACTAAAAGCCAGATAGGCAAGCTGAATGTCGTTTATCAGGACTTTGATATTGTGGGGAATATTGCTTCGGTTATCGAAATTTTCAATCTGGTAGCCGGTATGAAGAATATAAAGGTGAACTTCCCGGTGCACGGAAAGATTGAGGTACATGCCGATATGGATATGATGAAGACTATCTTGCGTAATCTTCTCAGCAATGCGATCAAGTTCAGCTATAATGATTCCGAAATTCTGGTTAATGCTGGAATAGAGGGTGATAAAGTCATAGTCAGTGTAAAAGATACTGGAAAAGGCATGGGTGAGGAAGATCAAAAGAAATTGTTGAACACGGAAACTCATTTCAGCAAATACGGAACGAATAATGAGGAAGGTTCCGGATTAGGCTTGTTGTTATGTCAGGATTTCGCTGTTAAGAATGGTGGGCATTTATGGTTTGAGTCTGAAGAGGGGAAAGGTTCCACTTTCTTCTTTTCGGTAGCTTTGAAGAAGTGATTTATCAAAGTCCCACCTCCAGATATACCGGGTTATGGTCACTCATATCATAAGGAATCACCTTATATTTTATACCTTCCAATAAGGTGGAATGGAACAAGTAGTCTATCCGTAGTAAATGGTGAAACCCCCGGTAAGTGGCTCCGTACCCTTCTCCTGCGGTTTGAAATCCGTCTTTCAAGCCGCTTTTCAGCGTTTCATAAGTAAAAGTTCCCGGAGGGTCATTGAAGTCACCGCATACAATCAAGGGATATTCCGTGGCATTGATTAGCGAACTGATTTGTTCAGCCTGTTCGGCACGTCTGACAGTATTTTCCCGGAAGTTGTCAGAATAGTCCAGATAAATGGCTCTTTCCTGTTCCTCATCTTGTGCTCCCCGAGCCTGTGCTGCTTTGGAACGCATTCTGTCAAAGTTGGTAGTCTGCATGTGCACGTTGATGATGCGTATCGTCATACCTTTTACATCCAGGTCGGCCCAGATGGCTCCGTTATTGGTATTCGGAAATTCTATTGTTTGTGACTGTTTGATGGGGTAGCGGCTGTAAATGGCCTGACTCAATCCTTCGGGGATAAACGAGTAAGGGAATGTTTTAGCATATGTATTCTGTAAATCCTGTTCCGTAAAGTCGCCATTACCTCTATATTCCTGAAAACAAAGTACGTCCGTTTCCTCCTTGTTCATCATCTCGGCAAACTCTTTGGCGGAGAATCCCGTGATTTCATTTCCAAATGAGTGGACATTGTAAGTCACTATTTTCAGTCTGTTTTCGTTAGCATACTTGGTAGGGTTATAAATTTGGTACATGGAAGTGATGTATTCGTAGTTTACCATCAGCCCCGTCAATGGAATCCATAACCAATACCGGAGTCTGATGAGCCAGTAAGTAAATAATATCGTATTGACAACCACCAGTATAGGTTTGCTTAAAGCAACGTACGCGGCGAACATATTCTCTACCGGATTTATTTTACCTGAGAAATAAGCGAAGATGGAAAGTCCCAGAATGAAGATTGTGAACAGGATAGATAAAAAATAGGCAAATTTGTATACGGCTAATCTTCCCATAAATTACTTTTGTTTTAGATACTTGTTTATAGTCATTTTCAATAAGTCGGCAGATACCGGTTTGGTTAAAAAATCATTGCATCCGCTTTCTATGGCAGCTATTTTGTCTTTTTCATATGCGTATGCGCTTACAGCGATGACAGGTACGTCGGCAGACATTTCCCGGATGGCTCTGGTGGCGTCCAGACCATTGATGTTAGGCATTTTTATATCCATCAAAATCAAGTCGGGTTTGTATTGTTCATAGAATATGATAGCCTCCATGCCGTCATGAGCATGCACCAGTTTGTATATTTTTCCGATCATAGCCTCTATTAAGTCATAATTGCTTTGATAGTCTTCCGCCACTAGGATGGTCATCTCCTGATGGGAAGTTCTGCTGTTGTCTTTAACGGAAGCTGGTGGAAGTTTTTCCTCCCATTTCATATCTCCGTTTGCTGAAATGTAAGGCAATGTAAAAGTGAATGTGGTTCCGGTTTCCATTTTTGATTGTACAGCTATTTTTCCTCCTAACTTTTCTACAATGATTTTGCTGATGGAAAGACCCAGTCCTGTACCTTGCACCTGGTTGTTGGCCATGATGAAACGGTCGAATATCTTGTCTATCTTGTCATCGGAAATACCGCTTCCGGTATCGGCTATATGAAAAACAATTTCTTTTTCCGTCAATTTATATCCGAAGCTGATAGAACCTTTGGCTGTGAATTTTGTAGCATTACCTATCAGGTTGGAGAAAACCTGGAACAAGCGGTTCCTGTCTGTCGAGATAACCAGTGACGGATCGGACTCTTCGAAAACAAGCTCCACCCCAGGCTGACACCTGAAACTATACGTGTTTTTTACATCCTCACATAAAGTATAAAGGGATACAGGCGCATAGTTGAACTCCATCATGCCCGATTCAATCTTCGACAGGTCCAAAATCTCGTTGATAAGTTCCTGCAGGCGCATGTTGTTTTTTTCTACAATATCGTAATACTGCAATCTTTCCTCGGCGTTTTCCGTTTCAGCTATAATGCGTGAGAATCCTAGAATGGCATTCAACGGTGTACGGATTTCATGGCTCATATTGGCAAGGAAGGCAGATTTCAGCTGGTTGGAGCGTTCTGCTTTCCAAACAATCTCGGATGTGTTCTGTATATATCCTTCCAATACGGTCCTTTGCATATATACCTCTTTATGATATGTTTTTATTCTCATGTTGACGGTCTTTCCGTCAATAAGGAGTTTGTAGTTTATGGTATTGGAAGCATCCTTCTCCTTCAGATTTTCTTCCAGCCATTGACTGAAACGGGCCTTGTCATCAAGGTGCATATAGTTCATGTATTCATCTATGGAAATCTGTTTCTGTTCCTCATCGTTACAGAATATCCGGGTGTATCCCGAATAAGTGAAGAACCGTGTGGACGAATCGTATGCCCATAATCCTATTCTTGCGGCTTTTTCTATTTCGCACAAATCTTTTTGCTTTTTTTCCAGTTTCAGCCTGACGACACTCCGGCCTGTGATATCCCTGTATTGAAAAAGAAAATGCTCCTCATCATACTTGCTGATAATACATTTGTAGTATTTTACGTCATCTTCCAATATTAATTTGTAATTCCGTGCGGAAAGTTTGTCTCCTGCCCGTACTTTGGTGAATTCCGCATACATCTCCCGTGCCGTTTCCACAGGGAAATAAGAGAATATATTTCTCCCTATAATATCTTGTTCTTTTATAAAGAAGTCCGTCGTATTAGCCTTGAAGTCTAAACAGGTGCCGTCTTTATATACGAAAAACATAGTATCAGCCGTAATTTCCAGAATTTTGTCTGCATACTGCTTATCGTGCAATATATTACTCGGAATTTTCATATTAATAGTATGATTCTCAATATACTGTTTCTCTTAGCGAATTTAGATGCGTGATATTTGTTACTGACAGCAAATATACAAAAAAAATATTGTTTATATCATTTTATATCGTAATTTTGCAAGGTAATCAATGAAAAGAAGAAATGAAAAAGATTTTGGTAGCTGAAGATACGGAAAGTAATTACCTCTTATTATCTATAATTTTAAGAAAGGAGTATGAAGTTTACCGTGCCCACGATGGGCAGGAGGCTATTGAGAAATTTGAGGGTTGCCGGCCCGATATGATTTTGATGGATATAAAGATGCCTGTTATGGACGGTTTGGAAGCTACCAGAAGAATTCGTCTGAAAGGGGGGACACTTCCCATCATAGCTCTTACCGCCAATGCGTATGACAGTGACCGTGACAAGGCTTTTGAAGCCGGATGTGACGATTATATGGCCAAGCCGATTATGGCTCCCGCTTTGCGTGAGATGATAGAAAAATATTTTGGTGAGTAAATATTATGCCCTGCGGGATTTTTCCCATGTTCCGCCGGCATGTCTTTTCAAATAGAAGAAACCTTTTATCACATTGATGTTCATGAACAGGAAATAGTAGGGAATATAAAGCAATTTGTTCTTTACGGACTTGGCAGACAGGAAGCTGCCATAAACTCCCCCGAGGTAGAATGCGGATTGCAGCAGAAGAAAAAGAAAGTAAACCGGATGGCTCTCACTACAGACAACCAGCAGGATATTCAGGGGAAAGAGCAGAAACAAGGCAACCGGGGTTACCGACCATCTCAGTACGCGGTGGGAGACATATTGAAAACTGAGGATTCCATAACGTAGAGGATTTAGCAGTTCTTTCAAACGATAGACGGACTGCAATCCTCCTGCCGAGATACGTATTTTTCTTTTCTCCTCTTCTTTCATATCGGCCGATCCGCTTTCCAAGGCATATGCCGTATCACAATATGCTATCGTATACTGCTTCATGGCGATACGCAGGGACAGCATAAAATCATCCAGTAGGGTATCTTCAGGCATTTCCTCATATAACGGGGTGCGGATGGCAAATAATTCTCCGGCAGCACCTATGGCGGAATAGAGCTGATAATCCATTTTTTTCAGCCATGATTCATATTTCCAGTACAATCCTTCTCCTCCGGAAACAGCTCCTCCGGTACTGTACATGTCTACCTGTTTTTCTCCTGCCACGCATCCCACCTGCGGATGGTTAAAACATTTTACTATCTCGCGAACGGCCTGCGGATTAATAAATGTATTGGCGTCTGTGAATATGACCAAAGGCGTGGTGACAAATCCCATTCCCCGGTTCATAGCGGCTGTTTTTCCTTTTCTTTCGGGGACGAACAATAGGGTGACATCGGGATATGCTTTTAATTTTTCATTGGTTCGGTCATTGCTGCCGTCCGTTACCCATACGATATGCAGTTTCTCTTTGGGATAATCCAGTTCGTGGCAGTTTTTCATCTTTCCGTCTACTACCTGTTCCTCATTATAGGCGGTGATGAACAGGGTGATTTCGGGCAGGGCGGTGTTGTTGCCGTTCCGGCAGGTTTCTTGCTCCGGTTCGTCCGTATCGTAGAAGAAAAGAAAACTTTGTTTTATTTTTACCAATATCCACAACAGGATTCCGTATCCCACATAGGTGTAGAATACAATGAACAGGAGGACGAAGAAGAGGATTTCAAGGGTGTTCATGCTAGTATTTCTTTATATATTGCCAATATTTCTCTGGCTGTGTTCTCCCATGAGAACCGACGGACTCTTTCTAATCCATATGCAGTTTGTGACTCATAGAATTCCGCATTTTCTTCTAAATGAAGGAGGGCGGAAGCAATTTCCTCCGGTTCGAACGGATTGACCAGAATACCCTCCGGTCCTGTGATTTCGGGCATGGCGGAAGTGGTTGAGGTGATGACGGGAGTTCCGCAGGCCATCGCCTCCAGAATGGGGATGCCGAAACTTTCGCGTAAAGACGTGTATATAAAGACGGATGCTCCACTATAAACAGCGGGTAGTTCTGTGTTTGGAATGTATCCGGGATGATACAGCATTTTTTTTATTTCTTGTAATCCTTGCCGGTTCAGATATTCGTCTATGATCTCTTCTTTCAGGTCGGCGATAAGCAAGGGAAGGGGCTGACGGGATTTTTTTAAATAAATACCGTATGCCTGCAATACCCTTGCCGTATTCTTCTTGGGATCGGTATTTCCTAAAAAGAACAGGTAAGGATGTTTCTTTATGTATCGGGCAGTGGTGGCTTGTGCGTTCCGTATGGGTATGAAATGTTGTGAATAGCCGTTGTGTACGGCGACAAGCAGTTGTCTGTCAATGTGCAGGAAATGACTGATGCGGTTGCATTCAAAATGAGAAACGGTAATGATTCTTTTGCATCTAGTAAGAATTTGGGGAACAATGATTCTTCGGTAGAAACGTCCCAGTCTTTGGTACATGGACTGGTTCTTGCCTTGTTTTTTTTCTAGAAAGATAATGTCGTGCAGTGTAAGCACCAGTGGAATGTTTCCATACACAGGGGCAGTGTTACTTGTGCAGTGCAGCAAGTCGGGTTTGATTTTTCTCAAAGCCAACGGCAGTCCTATCTGTTCCCAAAGCGGATAGGACGGCCAGTTGACGGTCACGATATGCACGTTGGCGGATTCCTGCAAACAAATATCATCTCCCGGGCTGACCAGTATGAAGTATTCGTTTTGTTTGTCTATCTTTTGCAGTTCCCGGATGGTTTCCAGAGCTACATAGTCCATGCCATGCTTTTCTTTTCTGAAGATGCGTTGGGCTTCTATTGCTATTTTCATCTGTCGTTACTTTATCAGGTTAGAATCTTCGTCCTCGTAATTGTTTTTGCTATAGAAAAGAGCCGTGAAGCTTCTTAAACCTTTTATGGCTCGTTTTTTGAAACTGCTAAACAGGGATCCGTCGGCCGAGACAGTACCATAGCCGGTAAGGACACGGGCTTTGCGGGCGGTGACGAATCTTAATTTTCCGTATTTTTTCAATGCCAGTGCCAGGGAGCCGTCTTCTCCGCGGAGTATGTCTGTCCGGAATCCTTCTTTCCGGGCTGTTTCCGTGTGGAAGGCAAAAGCCATTCCACGTACATTGAGTTCCGGTCTGTTCAGATTTTGTATTTTCAAATAGAGGTCACGCAGTGTTTCATAGAAGAAAAGTCCTAAATGATGTTCATTAGGAAGAAAACTCCACAGGGCGTATGCACCTGCCACTTCTTTGTCCTGTAAGACCTTTATCATGGTACTGATGTACTGGGGCGGATAAAGGGTGTCGGCATCTATGCAGAGATGATACTTCCCCCGGGCATGGTTCAGTCCGCATTGCCGGGCAAAACCGGGACCTTTCCGGTATTCATTGAAGTAGGTGACTCCTAATTCTTTTAGTACCTCTTCGGTGTGGTCGGTAGAATGATTATTGATGACTAGTATTTCTACAGGATAGTTATGTTGGTTTTCACATAAAGACCACAGGCAGCTCAATATCCTCTTTTCTTCATTATGGGCGATGGCGACCACCGAAACCAGCGGAGCATGAGTTGCAAGCTGCCGGATCTTGTCTTTCACTTGGTTGATAACCGCTTGTGGGGCTTGGGTGAAAGGCTTGTCATAGATGGATAAATAGTCAGCGTACCACTTCATGCGTTTTTATATATTCGGACAGTGTGACCGGATTCCGGTGATTACTGAATCGTGATTTGAATTTGTTTTTGAGGATATAGAACAGGGCTTGAATCATCTTCTTCATTTCCGTCAGGGCGGAACGGCGGGGATATAGTTTCTCCACCATTTCCCGGTTCCATTTGTTGAGGAAGAAAGAGGAGTAGTATTCATCTTCGGGATTGACTAGTATCTCCACTTCCTCTTTCCACTCATAGCGGTTCAAGGTTATATCTCCTTCCGTCAGCCACAGCAGTTTGTAGGGGAGGGATTGGAAAGGCAGATAATTCAGGAATAATTCTCCATAGTCGTTTTCATAGTTTCCCGGCATCTTGTTTTTTTCATAGAAGACCAGTTTGTTGTCTATATCCAATATAACCCATTTATGTGATTTTTTGGGAAACAAGTATTCGCCCAGCAGACTGGGAGTTTCTATGTATCCCCGTCGGGCTATCCTGCATAATTCTTTGATAAAAGCTTCGGGATGTTCCACGTGTTCCAATACCTGATTGCATATTACGTAGTCAAACTCCTTGTCTTTGAAGGGCAGGTTTTCTCCATCGGCATGTACAAAGGTCTGATGAGGGTATATTTTCACGTCACCGCAACGGTGGTAATTGGTGTCAATAAATTTTTCGGCTATCACGTTGGAGCGATACGTCGGATTATGGCCCGGACCTATTTCTAGCACTTTGTCGTTTTTATTTATATGGATGTCTCCTCTGTCGTAGGGGGAATCTGTTTTCATTGTTCTGTTCCGTTTAATAAGTTGTTGAATAGCTGAATCCATTGTTGCATTATTACATCTTCAGCAAAACGTTGTACATTGATACGGGCTTTTTTCCCCATTTCTTTTCTTATTTGTTTGTTTTCAATCAGATAATTTATTTTTTCGGCCAGTTCTTCTGTTTTTCCATTTTCGACCAATAGTCCGTCTTCCCCGTCCCGGATGATATCTTTAGGTCCGCATGGACAGGCGAATGACACGGCAGGTACTCCGCATGTCATTGCTTCCGCTATGACCATTCCGAATCCTTCAAATCTGGAACTTGATACAAAGATAGAACTTTCACGGTATTTACAGAACATATCCGGGGTTGCATTTTCAAGAAAAAGGTTCTTTAATTTCAATTTTCCGGCCAGTACTTGATATGCAGTCTTATCCCCTTTGCCATATATATGTAATTCCCAGTCCGGATGCTGGTCACAGACTTTGCTCCATGCTTCCAGTAACAAATCGAATCCTTTTTGATAAGTATATCTTCCGGCTGCGGTTATCCGTTTATTGTTCAAGTCGCTGAATGTTCCGGATTGAAAGGGTAGAGGGTTGCTGATAACTTTTACATTTTGCAGTTCGGACCAGTTCACTCTGTCTTCTTCACTCAGCACAACGAACTTATCCAACTTTTTTAAATGCCTCACCAGACTTTTCATCCATAATTTGGCAAAAAGTTCCTTGACGAAGTTGCTTTCGTCCTTTTCAAAATTACGATAGTTTTTTCGGTTCACGTGTAGCTCCCCTATCTTTTTACTTCCATCTTTGAGGGAAGTGATAAAGTTTATTTCCCGTCGTAACAAAGAAACTGTGATGTCCGGTTTGAGGTGAGACAAAGCGGCAGAGAGCTTGCGTCGGTATATTCTTTGTTTTTTCAGATAAACCGGCACTTTTTTCCAAAGAGGAAGTTCCCATAATTCTTCAAAGTCTATATTCAGTTGGATGATTTTTACTTTGGGCGATAAAGTATAGCAGGGAGGCTTGCCTTTTCCGTCAGTCAGCAAAATATATATGTCATAATTACCATTCTCCGCCAGATAATTGGCTTTGGTGGTCAGTACCCTTTCCACTCCTCCGGGGATATGGAGAGAGGGGGTACAATAGGCGATTCGGATCATAGGCGGGAGTATTACAGGTTGTTTATTACTTTCATCATTTGTTCTTTCCATGACAGGTTTTTAATGGAATCCCTTATTCTGCAAGGAGACAGATCCAGTTCCATATAGAACCGGATAAGCCGGCGGATATCTATGGGACTTTCATCGGCCGGAACTTTCAGTATATAAGGCATCTTGTCAAAGTCTCCATCTGTTTCTGAATATACAAAAGGTATTCCCCGTGCTGCATATTCTCTGTTTTTTAATGTTTTGATTTTGTCGATGCCGCTGCGGTGGCGTGCCAGACTGCCGATGGCAAAGTCTGCTTCGTTGAATAATTCGTCTAGTTCCTCATTCATTTTTTGTCCGTGGAAGATGACATATTTCTCTATATGATATTTGTTGATAAGTTCATAAAATCCGGGAGCGTGTTGTGAGTCATGCATTTCGGATTTCCATATACCGCCTGCGATGTGGAAAAATACGGTTGTGTTTGCCGGGTTTTGGTAATATCTACCCAAACCGTCTATCAGGCGGTCGTAACCGTGCCAATAATGTACTTCGGCCACTCCTAATAGATGAATGACAGAGGTATTTTTAGAAAGCATCTTTTTCAGCGGGATGGAATCAAAGTCAACTCCATTGGATATCTGAATGGTACGTTGGCCGAATATACGGTGATAGTCTGAGAAAGTGACGATGGCGTTCACGTGTTTTGCCAGTGTCTTTCGGAATACTTTATCCACTTGTATCCCCAGGCGTGTGGTCAGTGGAAAACCGGTGTATTCGCTGTCGTAAGGATAGGTGGGTATTTCCATCGCTATTTTAATTCCGGCTTTCCTCAGTTTGCTGAACAGCCGGATGGTGAACGGATTTGCATTATGGAAAGAGCGTACGTAGATTAATTCCACTTGATGTGTTACAGCATAGCGGTATATGCATTGGTAGGAAACTCTCCTTTTCGCCGCAGCTGGTTTGCCTGTTCCGTAGTCGTCTATTATTTCATCGTTTATCATCCTTACCCGGTGGCCGTTGTCCGCTATGCTGTATGTGCATAAACTGACCCGGTGTCCACATGTTTCAAAGCCTTTAACCTGATACAGGATCTTTTTGCTGATGCCGCTGTAAGGGGATAGTCCGTGGAAAAGGAGATAGATGATATTCATAGTCGGGTAGTTGTTAAAGTGTTGAATAGTTCATCCCACAGTTTCATCACTTCTTCGCGTAAATAACGTTGGATATTCTTTTGGGCCTGCTTTCCCATCCGTATGCGTTTGTCCGTATCCTCTATCAGCCGGCATATCGCGTCAGCCAGTTCGTCTGTGTTTCCGTTCTTCACCAGTATTCCGTCTTCTTCCGGAGTGATAATCTCGGCAGGTCCGTATGGACAGTCGAATGAAATGCAGGGAACACCACATGCCATCGCTTCCAGAAGTGCCATCGGTAATCCTTCAAATCGTGAACTCATGACGTATATGGAACTTTCCAGATATTTTTCTTGAATGTTTTTTGTCGGAGGGCATAGTGAAAAACTGTTTTCTATATGATGCTTTTCAATAAGCTCTTGCAGACTGTTCCTATCCTGTCCTTCTCCGTAAATGCGGATATGCCAGTCGGGATGCTTCCGATTGACTTTGATCCAAGCTTCAATCAGGCGGTCATACCCCTTCTGTTCGCTGTATCTTCCTATGCTGATGATTCTTTTTTCCAGGCAGGAACTCCCTTTTTGGGGTGAGAAAGGTAAGAAGTTTGGTATGACACAAGCCTTCTTCACTTCTTTCCAATTATCCGCATCATGTTGTGTCAGAACAACCAGCGCGTCCAGTTTTTTTACAGCTTCCTCCTGTTTCTTTCTCCAATGCCGTGCGATTTGCTTGTATGGGAATCCCCGTTGTTCCATCAGATGCAGGTTACGAGTGTACGGTTTAGCTATATGGGATTCTCCTATTTTTACGCTTCCATCGTCCAGTTGTGTTAGAAAATCCAATTCTCGGCCCAATGTGCTGATGACGATATCCGGCTTCAAGGTTTTCAGCCAATACTCCAGCTTCTTTCTGTACAGGTACATCAGGGTAAAATAATAATACCCTCTTACTAACAGGTTGTGATGATACTGTCTGTCAAAATCAATCGCTATGTCAATGTGCCTGATTCTGGGAGATATCGGGAAAACGGGCGGTCGTTCTTTTTGTGAATCTGTGATAATAAATACATCCTGATGCATTTCGTCAGCCAGATAGTTCGCTTTTTGGATGATGCTCCGGTCTGCGCCTCCCACGGTGCATAGTGCTGTGTATAGATAAACGATGGTCATTTTTCAGTCAGTTTATGAAACAACATTTCCCATTGCGGCATGATGTTTCGGAGTGAGTAGCGTTTTATATTTTGTTTAGCTCTTTTGCCAAAAGCTTTTCTTTCTGCTTCATGTTCTATCAAGTGGCAAAGAGCGTTGGCAAATCCTTGTATGTCTCCGTTTTTAACGAGGAGTCCGTCTTCCTGGTTTCTGATGATTTCCGATGGACCGAAAGGACAGTCGAAAGAAACACAAGGAACACCCAGACTCATGGCTTCGATCAAGACCAGTCCAAAACCTTCGTAATTGGAGCTTAGGGCCAGAATGGAACTGTTCAGGTATTCTTGCGTTATGTTTTGTGTAAAAGGATGAATTGTGATGGAGTGTTCCAGCTTTCTGTCTTTAATCTGCCGGGCTAAGCTATCCTTATAAAATCCTTCACCAAATATATCCAGTATCCAGTCGGGATGGCGTTTCTGCACGATATTCCATGCGTCGATCAGTCTGTCGAATCCTTTTTGCCAGGTCAGTCTGCCTGCCGCTATTACACGGGGAGCTTCACAAGAGCTGATTGTTTGTATATCAATAGAGGTGGTGTTCGGAATGATATGTATATTCGGATGTTGTCCCCACATGGCGGCATCTCCTTGTGTCAGTGTTACTATAGCATCGCTGTATCGTTTTACATCACGGAAACATTGGTAGCTGACGTATCTGTCTTTTATATCTTTAAAAAAACTCTTTTTGCGGTTTGCAGGTATCCGGGTGTATATTTTGGCGCAATGCGATTCAATGATTTTCTTTGCCTTGCAGTTTAATTTACAGATCAAATCCGCTTTGAAACTGGTATTTCCTGATATGATATCGGGATTGATGAACTTGATCTCTTTTTTTAATTTTTGTTCGAATTTATGGTTCAAAGTCCATCCCACTTTCAATTGTTCGAGAAGCGGATGCTGGTATTGCAAATGAAACTTTGTATCCAGATCGATATGTTCCACTTTGTCGGATAAAGGGAAAGAAAGAGGATGATTGCCTTGGGAAGAAGTGATAAGATAGACCTTGTGCCCATAAATTTCGGCCAAGTAATTCATCTTATCCGTTAAAATCCGCTCCATGCCTCCTATACGGGCTATAGAGTCGTATACATATACTATTTTCATTCCCCTGATTTGTTTTTCCGTAAAAATAGTGTATTCTTTTTATATATCCAATAAGAAGTTGTTGAAATTCCTGTCCATATCCGTTTTTTTATGGAATGTCGGCTGTATTCGGAGTAAAGAGTGGGTTTCAAGGGATGAAGATGGGTATATTTAGTAATTAAAGTCTTTGGAATGTTGTGAGTATCATTTGTTTTTGCGAATATTGCATTTTATAATGATTAGCAGATAATGATGAAAGAGATAACGGTGGTGATGCCGGTTTACAAGGTGGAAAAATACGTATCAGAATGTCTTGATTCCATAATCAACCAAACTTTTGATTGTTTTGAGTGTATCATCATTGATGATTGCTCTCCGGATAACAGTATGTGCCTGATAGAGGAAAAGCTGGCCGGATATAAAGGGAACATCAGTTTTAGAATCGTGAGAAATGAGAGGAATGAAGGAGTCTCTGCGGCAAGGAACAAGGGAATAGAACTATCCCGGGGTGGTTATCTTTTTTTTATAGATTCGGATGATATGCTTTATGAGAATTGTCTGGAGAAATTATGGGAGGAAACGAAAAGATATCCGGGGGTTGACTTGGTGCAGGGGGATTCTTATTCAGAAGGGATGGAAAACAAAAACAGTGATTTGCAAAGATATACGGAAGGACGGATACGTATCAACAAGCTGTTTCTGGATTCGAAAATAACATCCACTCCGGTCAACAGATTGATCAGAAAGGAGGTGCTGACAGAGAATGCCATTTATTTCAGGACGGGCATTTTGTTTGAGGACTTTTTGTGGTGCTATTTTCTGTATAAAAAGGTGGAAATGTTTGCTTCCGTCAATTCTTTTACTTATTTCTACAGGCGTTCAAATCCTTTCTCAACCATGAATAGGGCGAAAACGGACTTTGACAAGCCGGCAAAGGATTTTATTTTTATCTTGACCGTTTTTAATGAGCACATGGAACAGGAACTGTATGCCGAAAATATCTGTTTCATTTTGAACAAGCTGATGCCGGTGGTGTATAATGCTGCTGCAATAGGGGTTACAAGGGAAAGTAATGATGCGATAGATAAGTTTAAAAGAAATTTGATAAGGAAGCATTGCAGAGAGTTCCGGCCTATGGAGGTTTTGTACGAATTGAATTTGTTCTATCCTTTTTCTCTGCTTTTGAATTGGGGGATTTACAGACATCACATATTGTATAAATACGCTAATCTGATCAAATTGTATTATAAGATATGGGGAAGGTGGTATCTCTGAATCTTCTTGTGTAATGAATATTATTCCTTTAGGTTGGTAGTTTTCTTGTTACATTGGTTGTCGGTTTCTTTTGTAGCCGGTTCATTCATATGTGACAGGATAGCGGAAAAAGCATAATATAATTCTTTGAATGCTTGCAGGCGGAAGAAAAACAGGTATTCAAAAAAGTATTTGGCGGGGAGCCATTCTTTTGTTTTTGCCGAAGGGATACACCACGGAAGTGGTGACAGGTAATAGTGGATTTTTTCTTGTCGCAACAGTCTGTTGCATTTCATGCTTGCGTTGAACCGTATGATTAAACTCTCGCGGTCTTGTTTGGACATAGCAAGGGACTGGTCGGATTCGGTACAATAATAAATGATTCTTCTGTCTGTGGTTACTTTGGGGGCATATATACCGACAAGGCATGAAAAATACACATCGTTGGCTATTCTTGTTTCATCGAATTGAATGTGGAATGTTGACAGGAAGCTGCGCCTTATCATTTTGCCCCAAGGAACTTGAGATTGGTATCGCAGTTTGTTTTCCGGGTTTACATCATTGAAGAAGTTGGTATAGTAAGTTCCGCGTCGGCTTTCTTGGGACGGATCATCGGACATGACAAAACGTACATTGAAATAGATGACTTTATGGGGGCTGTCCATGTATTCGTTTAAGATAGTAAAACAATCGGCTGTAAAGAAATCATCTGCATCTGCAAAGATAATCCATTTGCCACGGGCGTGGGAGAGTCCTATGTTCCGTGCGTATCCTGCTCCTTTTCCCTCCTTAGTGAACAGGACTTCCGTATTTTTTCTGCCGTTTCCCGGAAAATGAGAAAAATCGACAGATTCGGAATTGCTGTTATCATCAATGATAATGATTTGAATTTCATCCCAAGTGGGAATTGAGCACAGACAGCGTTCCAGAAGACGGGGAGTATTCTTGTGCGGAATAATGATGCTGTAATGATAACTTGTGTTCTTTGTCATTCTTCTTCTTTTTGCAAAGATATTGATTTATATTCAGCATCATGCATTATCTTGTCAATATCTCGATGAGTATGAGAATCTTTCACTGAAAATTCTGGGTGATAATGCCCTCATGCCCTCACTGTGTGCACAACTGGTTGTTTATGAACTATTTGTATAGTGATGGTAAAAATTGTAACTCTCACTTATGCTCTCATGCCCTCACTGTTTTTGAGAACAGAATTTCACATAATCTATTTGTTATCAGTTATATATCCTTTTTTTATAAGTTGTTCCGGTTTAATATGAAGTAGGTCGTTCTCAGGCTTTTTCTTTGCAAAAAGTGCGTCTGAAGGGATCATACCTCTACGGAATATGGCGAATTTCCGGCAGCAGTAAAAAGATCAGGAGGTTTTAAAAAAAGCTCGCCATCTTTTTAAAAAAGAACAAGGTCTTTTTTTTATTTGACCTGTTGTTTTTGGGTGTGCAGGATTTCACATACGTACGTGTCGCTCTATGCGTATGTACGTGCCGCATATACCTGCTTTGTATTATATGATATTCTTTCCTCATTCCGCATTTATTTTCGTTTCTTTATCGTATCTTTGCGAAGAAAGAGTGTAATCTAAATTCCATGAGAATATTATTTTATTGTGATACTGTCTTCAGTTTCGGCGGAGTACAGCGTGTGTTGGCTGAAATAGCCAAGGCTTTGTCCGGAAAACATGAAGTCACGATACTGACTACGGATACTTGTACGGACTTGTCGATGTACGGATATGCCGAAAGTACCGTGCAGTTTGATTCTTTCTCTTATTCCGCCTCCTCTTTCATCGAGCGTTTGTTATGTAAAAGCTATAGTTTTTTATATAAACATGGGTTGCCTCATACCCGGCTGACTTCGAAATGGTATGCTGCCAGTTTTTTCCCTTCTTCTTATAAACGGACATTGGCAAGGAAAATAAATGCCCGGCAATGTGATGTAGTCATCGGGGTACATGCTTTTATGGCCCTGCACCTCTCTGCTGTAAAGAACCGGATTCAAACAAAGACTGTTGGGTGGCTGCATAATTCTTATGGAGCATTCTTTGAGAAAGAAACTCCCTATTTGCCGGGATTGGATTATTTTTTTCAAGTCCAGATGAGGAAATTGGACGAGAGGGTGGTTTTAAGTCATGCAGATGCCGGTTGTTTCTTTCGGAAAATGAACCTGTGCTGCGAGGTGATATACAATCCTCTGACTGTACTGCCTAAAGGTCGGGGAAAGAAGGAATATAGAAGGATTTTGGCGGTCGGTCGTTTTTCATTCGGACATAAAGGATTTGATATTTTAATAAAAGCTTTTTCTGTTTTTGTGAAAACTCATCCGGACTGGACACTGGAAATTGTGGGGGAGGGTCCTGAGGAAGCGCTTTACCGTTCATTGATCAATGAATATGAACTGGAAAAGAACATGGCGCTGCATCCTTTTACGAAAGAGGTGCAGGAATATTATGCACATTCCAGTATATATGTGTTGAGTTCCCGTTGGGAGGGATTCGGCCTGGTGATGATAGAGGCTATGGCGCACGGGTTACCTGTTATCGCATCTGATTTACCGATAACGCGCGAGTTGTTGAAAGACAAAGATATGGCCGTTCTTTTTGAGACAGGGAATATAGCTCAGCTGGCCGGTTATATGTCGTATATGGCTGATCGGACGGATTGGGAATGGATGGAAAATAAGGCGGTGGAATATGCTGATACATTTCATATAGAGAAGGTCTGTGACAGTTGGAATAATTTACTAAAAAAAGTAGTGTATGGTACAAGATGAACAGGAAAAATGGGATATTGTGATCAAGCCTCGGTCCGGTTTGTTCCGGTTGGATCTGGAGGAGGTATGGCGGTATAGGGATTTGCTGGTAATGTATATCAGACGGGATATCGTCACTTTTTATAAACAGACTGTTTTAGGACCGTTGTGGTTTGTTATCCAGCCACTGCTTACTACCGTCATGTTCATGTTTGTTTTTGGCGGTATTGCCGGTATTCCTACCGACGGGCTTCCTCAACCGCTCTTTTATATGGCGGGCTTACTCTGCTGGAATTATTTCTCGGAATGTTTAAGCCGCTGTTCGGATACGTTCAACGCCAATCAGAATATATTTGGAAAAGTATATTTCCCTCGTCTGGTGGTACCCTTGTCCATCGTTATATCTTGTATGATAAAGATGGGCATTCAGTTTGGACTGTTTGTTTTAATTTATATTTATTATTTGTGCAACGGATATTCGTTGATGGTCAACGGATATGCTTGGTTGGCTCCCTTGCTGCTGCTCATGTTGGCAGGTCTTGGTTTGGGGTTCGGATTATTGATATCCTCCTTGACGACCAAATACCGCGACTTGCGTTTCTTGATTACTTTCGGGGTGCAGTTGTGGATGTATGCCACTCCGGTTATTTACCCTTTGTCCGTGATGAGGCAGAGCCATGAGCAGTATATGTGGATCATTGTGGCAAATCCGCTGACTTCCATTATCGAAACATTTAAATTCGGATTTTTGGGAGTGGGGACTTTCAGTTGGTTTCACTTAGGCTACACGTTGGTGTTTACAGTGGTGATAATGCTTTGGGGGATGGTGACTTTTAATAGAGTGCAACGTAGTTTCATGGATGTGATTTAAAAGGAGGGACAGAATGGGAAAAATAGCGATAGAGTTTCAGAATATCAGCAAGCAATATGCATTGGGAAGTATCGGAGCCGGAACGCTGAGCCGTGATTTGAATCGTTGGTGGGCGCGGATTCGTGGGAAGGAGGACCCGTATCTCAGAATCGGGGAAGAGAATGACCGTTCCAAGCAAGCGATGGGGGATTTTGTATGGGCGTTGAAAGATATTAATTTCCATGTGGAGGAAGGGGAAGTGCTGGGTATTATAGGTAAGAACGGTGCGGGAAAGTCCACTTTGTTGAAAATCCTTTCGCGGGTGACTTCTCCTACTGTCGGTTGTATCCGTGCACGGGGGCGTATTGCCTCTTTGCTGGAAGTGGGTACAGGCTTTCATCCCGAAATGACAGGACGGGAGAATATTTATATGAATGGTTCCATCATGGGGATGACCAAGGCGGAGATTACCCGTAAGTTGGATGAGATTGTGGCTTTCGCCGGTGTGGAGAAATATATCGATACTCCAGTGAAACGTTATTCTTCGGGTATGACCGTGCGGTTGGGTTTTGCTATCGCTGCCCATCTGGAGCCGGAAATTCTGGTAGTGGACGAGGTGTTGGCAGTGGGAGATGCGGAATTCCAAAAGAAGGCCATTGGCAAGATGCAGGACGTGGCGAAAGGAGAGGGACGGACAGTTTTGTTTGTCAGTCATAACATGGCGGCGGTAAGAAGTTTGTGTACAAAAGGAATATGCTTGGAAAATGGTACCGTAGTTTATCAGGGGACGGTTCATTCTGCCATTGATTATTACTTGAAAGAGAAAGGGACGGTCCGGAAAAGTAAAATTATAGATTATGTGGGTTGGACGAAAAATACGCTTCATATAGATTGCATTGAGATAAACGGAACGGAATGTGCCTCTTCCACTATTCATGGAGGTCAGAATTTTCTGACTGTGAAAATACAGGGATATTCTGAAGAGGATATGATGTATGATGTAATGCTAGTTTTGAAGAGCAGGACGGAAGTGCCTTATGCTAGTTATGCTCCGGGACATTATTACGGAAGTATCAGTCATTTACCTAAAGGGGATTTTTGCATCGAGAGGCGTATAGGGCTTCCGTCTGTGCTGAGTAAAGGTGTCCTGCAGGCAGATTTGTTTATACATCATCCTATGGTGGAATATTATTTGAAAGCAGTTCGTTGCTGTTTGCTGGAATGTGAGGGATTTCAAAGTGGATTCGGACATGCGCTGACACAAACGTCCAACGGCTTTATCGGATTGGAGGATATAAAAGTTTGATCATTATGTTCTACTATGGAGATGAAGAAAAAAAGAATTGTATATAGTTTGACTGGAAGAGGGTTGTTCTCAGAGTTGTCTAATCTTGCATTGGCATTGGTCTATGCGGACTATAATCAGGAAGAGCTGACTGTCAATACAAGAAACTGGAATGCAAGGGTGGAGAAAGGCTGGAGTGATTATTTCGAGTCGGTCTTGCCAGACTGTAACGGAATGATCTGCTCGCAATATATTGTTTATAAGAAGGGGAAGCCTTGGTGGGGAAATATCTATTATAATCCGTCCGCTTTTTTCCGGTATTATATTTTCTATATAATGAATAGGATATATCTGTTATTTCATCCGGAAACGGAACTAGGGAATGAGGTATTTCTAAAAATGAGATCGGAGGAGTTTCTGGAGAAGCTGGAAGATATCAGAAATGATTATGGCTCTGCCTTGCGGAAAATATTAAAATTTAATGAGAAGACAACCGGTTATATAGAAGAAAGGAAAAGTGAGATGAATTTGCCGGTAGATTACATAGCGGTACATATAAGGCGGGGAGATAAGATAGTTTCCCGTGAGATGAAGGAACTCGGTTTGTCTCTTTATATTGATGCTGTTAAAGGGAAGAAGCATATCAGCCGTAATGTGTTTATAGCTACGGATGATAGTTCTGTGAAGGATGAGTTGAAATCCATACTAGTTGCCGAAGGATTTAATGTTTACTGTAACACAGCTGTGACACAAACAGGATTTGATGAGTCTTTGTTTAATACAAAGGATAAAAAAAGTAGATATATAGATACGTTGAATATGCTGTTGGATATGGATATTCTGATCCATTCTTCATTTTTTATCGGTACTTATACTTCGAATGTCAGCCGGATTGTGCCTCTGTATGTCGGATTCGGAAAATCGCTCAGTCTGGATGACGAATGGAAACTTTAGATTGTAAAAAGCGAAATATTATGTCACAAAGAAAATTTTCGATTATAACCATTAATTATAATAATAAAGAAGGGTTGAGGAAAACCATAGAAAGTGTGGTCGGCCAGTCTTTTAGGGATTTTGAGTATATTATTATTGACGGAGGGTCCACGGATGGAAGCATTGAAGTGATAAAAGAGTATGCCGGTAAAGTGGACTATTGGGTATCGGAGCCGGACAAGGGTATTTATCATGCCATGAATAAAGGAGTTTTACAGGCGCATGGAGAGTATTTGAACTTTATGAATTCCGGTGATGAATTTTATAACAATGGTGTGTTGCAGGAGGTGGCACCTTCATTGGACAGCGATATTGTTGTTGGAAAAATAGTGCATGGCACAGAGGTGTGGGGCTTTCATAAGGAGGATATAACGCTGATGGATTTGATTCGGGGAACTGTATTGCATCAGGCTTCGTTCTTTCGTAAAGAACTTTTTGATGAAAACAGGTATGACGAAAATTATAAGATTGTATCCGATTGGAAATTTTATATTCAGACCTTGATATTCAACAATGTGACGTTCCGCAATATTCGTTCCATCGTTTGTAGGTTTGTGCCTGGAGGGGTCAGTGAAACGGATGCCGGGACAAGAGATCTGGAAAGAAGGCGGGTGTATAAGGAATTGTTTCCGGATAGAATGATAAAGGATTATATAAGACTGGAAAAGGTGGAATCCCCTTTATTGGAACTGATTCCCGAACTGAATAAAACTGCTGGCCTTCATCAGATGGCATACAAATTGGTCTGTGCCTTGTTGTGGGTGCATGGAAAGATAAAACGGGTGCGTGTTAAGTAAGCAGTAAATTGTTTTTTTCACTTGAGCCATGCCCGCAGGATAAGTCTGATGCCATATAGCGCATACTTTATTTTTAGAGAAAGTGGAAGATGTATATAATTGTTTTTTCTGATTCTTAGCATTCTGTCCCATAATTCATTGAAGGGGATTTCCCGTGAGTGTTGGGTATAGAACAAGAACGAACTTTTTATGTAATCGGCCGACAAAGCACGTAGAATATAGGTGGGGAATGTGGCCGAAAGTGAAGTCATCAGGTCGAATGCATCCATGAAAGTGCACAGTTTGGGGGTGTAGTTTTTTTGCGACAGGTTCATGGCGCTTGATTTTCTTGTGACATAGTGATAATAGGGGGAAGTGGTGTATGCGGCTGATTGGCAGTGGCTCAGGTATTGAAAAATAAAGAGTCTGTCTTCATTATAATAAATATGTTCATTGAATTTTAGGTGATGTTTGTCAATGATTTCTTTATGATATAATTTATCCCATAAGTTTCCTTTGTATTTGTAATGCCTGTCGTTAAACAGGGAGTGAATGGCCTCCCACTGGGTTAATTTGCCGGATTTCACTTCGTTGATGTGGTAAATCGGACGACCATCTTCATTTTCAATGATATATCCGCAAGTAGCCAGACCGGCTTCGTTTGTCCGGATAAGTTGATAAAGAGTGGCTATCATATCCGTTTCTATCCAGTCGTCGCTATCCATGAAAGCTATATATTCTCCTTTTGCGGTTTCCAGTCCTTGGTTTCGTGCATGGCTGACTCCTTGGTTCAGAGTGTGTATTACCTGTATTCGTTGGTCCTTGCAGGCGTATTCGTCACATATTTTCCCGCTTCCGTCCGTACTTCCGTCATTAACCAGCAGTACCTCAATGTCTGTCAGTGTCTGGTTTAAGACGCTGCTGATACACAAAGGCAGGAATTTTTCTGTATTGTATATAGGGATGATGACAGAAACCAACGGCATAACTTATAATTCTGTGAGTTTATAAATAAGATCATTCTTTAGCTGGCGAAGCGTATAAAGCAGGTTGCTCGGATTTTGAAACGTTTCTTCCAAGGGCATGATGACGGGAACATACTTTATCTTTAACCGGTGCCTTATGCAATAGACATTGATCAATCTTTCTGATAAATAGCCGAACAGACGTGCCTGATCCGGATAGGCGGACAGTTTTACCCGTTTTTCTAATTCAAACAATACGCGGAATAGCCACTGGGAGTATTCGTTAAAATGTTTCCGTCTGGTGATGAACATATTATATCCGGAATAGGCATTGCAGTGATACATGAATGTATGAAAAGCTTCAGCATATTCGGGTGTGAGGTGTTGAATGACTTCTTTCAGTAAATTGAGGTCATTGACTAGATGGGAAATGGCGTATTGTGTAGCGACGTTATAGGGATAATGACGCTTGGGAGAGAGGATGATGTCATAATCATTTAATAAAGTTTCTAAATCAGGAAATTGATAAGTTTCTTTTAGAAATGAATCTATGTTAATGAAACTCCTGTCTGGTGAAAAAGCTGGAAAAGGGCGATGAAAATCAAAGAAGCGCCTGTAATGATTGAGCCCTATAATGTCACACTTTAGATTTTTCCAAGCCCAATAATGGGCGGTTAGTTCACAAAAGTGAGGATTCCTGTCGGATATATTATCTCCTGTGTTATCTAGTACAGGGAAGAATCGGGCACTGGTTAGGGAGGCCCCCACCTGTATAGGGCAGAAGTACTCATGCTGCGGTAGCCGGCTGTCCTTATGGGCACATACTAATATTTTTATATTTTCTCCCATGTTTGTGATTGAGGGTTATAGCGTTTGATAATGCGTGCGGGATTTCCTACCGTGACACAATAGTCGGGTATGTTTTGGGTAACTACACACCCGGCACCGATAAAACAATGTTTGCCGATGGTGATTCCGGGCAGTACAATCACGTTGGCTCCTATGATGGTATGTTCTCCGATGTGGATAGGGGAAGTGGTGATACCTTGTTCGATGATGCCTTGAGTGATATTCTGATAATTGTGATCTAATCCTATCAGGGCTACGTTTTGTGAAATATTGACCCCGTTGTCTATCCGGATGGGACCGATGACCGTATTGCTGAGTCCTATCCGGCAATAGTCGCCGATTACGATGTCGCCTACGGCATTGTTCAAGCAGGAGAAATCTTCCACTACCGAATATTTTCCCATCTGGAACAGATGGAACGGTGGAAGGTCTTTCCGTACACTGGGATAAATGACTGAGCCCTGGCCTTTTTTTATGTAGAAAGGTTGCCATACGCGTATCCACCAATAGGGGCGTGTCTTTACCGGATGCATGATGAAACCGTGTATCCGTTTTTTCCATTGCGGGTGTTGTTGTAAGTACTCTTTTATATTCATAATTCTATCCATGCTGTGTATGGTTGAACTTCTGTGCCATTCCTTTCAAGTGAAACAAGTTGAGAAGCATAATGATTACAAAATAAGGTGTCTGCCTGAGGATTCTGCTCATGTATTTATATCTCATATTGGACGGAATGGCCAGGTATAACGCACCATTCAGCAAGATAAGCAAAATCCACCACTTTATGGAAGAAGTTGGAGAGAAAATGCAGAGAACACATGAAAAGAATCCGATGAGCGCCAACAGAATGCTGCGGGGAGCGATAAAGGCTTGGAGGGTTTTCAGCAGATAATCTCCGTTTCCGTTCAGTAAGGCTGTGGGGAGGTTACGTCCCATTTTTAATGCAAGGAAAAGCTGGGTGGCTATCCAGCGGCGGCGCTGGTTACGCAAGGCATCCGGTTGCCGGACTTTTTCGTCCAATGTTTCTAGGGTGTCTATATATTCAATGTGAATGCCTTGACGGAGCAGGAGTTCTTCCAGTTCTTTGTCTTCGCCCGTACTATGGGTATGGATGATGTTCCGGACAAACCATCGGAAATCGAAAGCCATTCCGGAGCCGGTAAGGGCAGATGAAAATCCCAGCCGGATGTGTCCCTTGCGGAAGATGGAATTGTTCATCTCTTCGATGGCGGCATCCAATAGGGCTATGTCTGTATTCATATTTTTGGCTTTGCGGTGTGTCTGTATGGCTTTTATACCCTGTGAAACTGCCTTATTCAGTTCTTGAAGATAACAGGGTGAGATCAGATTATCGGCATCCAGTATGAGGACATAATCGTATGGCTGGTCTGTGATGGTCTCTGCTGCAATGCGCAGGGCTTTTGCCTTGGAACTTTCCTTTTCATGCAGTTCTATCAAGCTGATGCGTTCTTTGCGCAGTGAGGCATTGGTTTCGGGACGCATGTGGTCGGATATGACTATCAGGTCGTAAAGCTCTGCCGGATAAGTTTGGCGCAGAACGGAAGTGACGCAGGCGTGAATGACCGCATCCTCTTTATAGGCGGGAACAAGGATGATAAAACGTTGCCGGACAGTAGTCGCGGGATATTTCTTTTGTTTGAAGAAATGAGAGGCGGCAGAAAACAGGACTATATACCCCACACTGACGGAAAGGTAGATATATAGCGTATATTCCATGATATGTATAATTTCCGATAGCATGGGGCTTTTATTTTTTCTTTCTTAAAAGCATATTGAATATCATGCCTGCCGCCAGAAAGGGGATAGCTTTCATGGCTTTGTTGAATTTGCTGTCCACCAAGTAGTTTGGAGTGGCTATTGCCATAGTCAATAAGAAAGTGAGTAATAATCCCCACCATTTTAGGCAGGCGCTCCAGTGGAAGTATACGGACAGGAAACTGAACAGGATGAGGATACCTAGCAGGATGGTGCGAGGGAAAATGAACCATTGCAGAATACGGTCGGCATAATCAAATTTTCCACTTAAAATGGCGCCGGGCAGATTACCGATATTGGTGAACAGGGAATAATATTGGGTTTTAATCCAAGTGCTATGTTGGGTATAGAATTTTTTCTTTCCACTATTCTTCAAGGCATATACATGGGTATTATTTAAATATTCCACATATATCCGTTCGCGGAGCAGCAGGGATTCGATGACTTTTTCATCGTCATCGTCTTTTAAATGACGGATGTTTTCTTTGAACCAAGTGAAGTCTATTGCGGTTCCGGAGCCGTTCAGCGAAGCTGAAAGTCCCAAATTGACATGTCCCGCACGAAGAATGGAATTATTGATCTCGTCGGTGATGGCATTCAATATGCTGACATTATTGGGTCTTTCTTGATAGATGCGATGGGTTTGGATGGCATTGGAGCCGCTGGCATACGTATTGTTGACAACTTCAAGAAAATTGGTGTCCACTACATTGTCCGCATTCATGATTAAAACGATATCGTATTGTCCTTCTTGTAATTGTGACATAGCTGCTTTGACAGATTTCATTTTTGAACTTTTCTTGAACCTGGCTTGCAACAGGGTGATGGGATATTGTGCCAGCTGTCTGTTTGTTTCCGGCTTCAGGTGGTCTGAAATGACGATAATGTCATAGCAGTCTATAGGATATTCTTGTTGTAGAAATGATTTGACGGTATAGGGTATGTAGTCATCGTCCTGATAGGTCGGTATCAGAATGGCGAAACGGTGTTTTACTCTTGATTCGGAATATTTGTCGGTGCGGTTGCCCGTTGCCGCTATGGCGTATACCAGCAGGTAAAAAACAGTAAAGGCGCATATCGCGAAAAGTAATAGTTCTATGTATGCTAGAAATATCATGGCTGTTTGTCTTTGTTTCTAAGTTTGAAAAATGCTTTTGTTCCCTCCCAATGTGCTTTGGCTATGGCTTTCTTTCCTTTCCCCAAGGCGGTCAGTATGTTTTTGGGACATACAATCATTGTCTGGTATAAGATGGAAACCGGAAGTTTCCAGTCAAAGAGATTGCGGTAGGCATATAGTAATCTGTTTCTGCTCAGGTAATAGTATTTCAACGGACTTTCTTTTCCGGTGGAGTTGCTGTCCTTGTGCCATATTTCGCAAGCGGGATCGTACCATAGTTCGTAGCCTTCCCTATTGATATAGGTGCACCAGTCCAGTTCCTCATAATATAGAAAATATTCTTCGGGCATCAGGCTAAGCTTGTCTATTATTGTTTTTTTCAGTAACATGGCGGCACCATGCAGATAAGGCGTTTTTTGGGCGGGGTAGTGGCCTTTATTTATTTTCCCTTTGCCTATGGCTCTGTTTCTTAAGGTAATGGGCGAAAGTTGGGTGTATCCTGCAAATTGTATGGCGTGCGGTTCTGCATAATCCCGGATTAACGGGGAGACACCTGCTATCTTGTCGGAGGACAGAAGGCGTTTTATCAACAAGGGTATGGCATCTTTGACCATACAAACATCATTGTTCAGCAAGAACAGGTATTTTCCTTTTGCAAGGTTTATACCCAGATTGTTACCTCCGGCGAATCCTAAGTTCCGCTCACTGCGTACGGCTTGGATAAAAGGATATGTTTTTTGTAGCAAGGCGGCTTCATTGGCAGTGGAACCATTGTCAATGACTATCATTTCATAACTGACAGAGAATATAGTAGCTGTCCACGAGTCGATAAATTCGCAGGTGTCGTGAAAACCGTTATAGTTCACGGTGATGACGGATAGGTCAGGCTGCCGGTAGTCCATGTATTTCTGAGTATTGTTTATCTAAATAAGGTCCTAAAAAAACAAAGGTGAAACAGGAATAAATCAAGATTCCGTTAGGAAACTGGAAATAAACCATATTGGCGTAAGAAGCTACCAGTATGCCTGCACAACCGCATAACATACCTGTCAGCGGTCCTCGGATTTCCGGATTTCGGATTTTGAATAAAAGAATGTAGGAGCCCGATAGAAATAGAATGGCATGCATACCCAAAAACACACACAGCCCCACTATTCCCATCTGTTTCCATACATCTACCAGACTGGAGTCTGAAGGACAGATGGAAACGAAATAATATTTGTTATGGGGAGGAACTACCCCGTCTATGGCTCCCATGCCTATGCCGAAGGGCATTTCATCCATGTAGGCATTCAGTGCTTTCTGGTTCTCGAAACGCGCCATCATCGATTGGTCCTCTGTGTCGAAAGCGGAACGCATACGGCGGATCAATTTATTGCTCTCTCCGATCTTGGTGTATTTCAGCATTCCTACTCCTCCAACAAGCAGGATAAAGGAAATGATGCCTATTTTCCAACTTTTAGACAGGAACAGAAAGAGCCCCAGCCCTGCAATGGGTACTGCTATGGCCGATCGGGTTCCCGATATTAACAGACCATAAAATCCTGCCATACCCACTATTAAATAGAAGAGTCTGAGAAATAGGTTCTTTGTATAGAAAAAAGTAAGCGTGAAAACAGTGCAGGATAATCCCATGCTGGCACCGAAAAGACCCGCGTCAGTGAAAAATGAGAAATAGCGGATACCGGAATGGATAAAATGGGTACGTGCTCCGTAGGCCCACAACCAGCTTAGCTCGGTACTGTCAAAACCTTTGTTCTTTTGCCAATATCCTTTTGCGGCAGCCAGTAGGGTCATGATACCCCATAGTATTAAAAAGTAATGGATAAAAGTGTAGCGATTGCAGTGTATGGATAGAATAATACAGGTCAGAATAGGGTATAAGGCCCAGGGTCTTAAAATACGAAGCCATGCTTCCATGTAAAATTCACCGGTAATACCATTACCTATGTTGATGATACAATATAGCAGCCAGACCAATGTGATGCAGGTATAGACGTTCAGTATTCTTCTGAAATGATGATTGCTTTGTAACTGTTTCAGAAGAATAAGGGCCAACATGATGCCGTAGAGCAAGTCAAAGATATTGGTAATGGCAATAGGGATGGAATGATATCTGTTAATTCCCATTATCAGGTAATTCAGCATAAAGGTGATGGCCAGCAGAATGGCGGGTTTGTTTATGCATATAAAAATAAAAAGCGTGGCAAAAGGTATGAACCCTATTGCAACTCCTATGGCAGGTTTCATGTTGAGGGCTGTCCATAGGCATAAGCACAGCCCGATAATAAAGCTGGCTAGAATTTGACCTGTATGGGTTATATTTATTTCTTTTGCTATCATTATCTATTTTCCTTTGTATTCAATGGCGGTCAGTCCGAGTTGAAACAGCCTGTATTCCATATTCTTAAAGTTCGTGTAAGGAGGTAATTGTCCTGTAAAATCTTCCACTGTATTTCTGTCTGCTTGTGTCAGATAGAAAAGGAGGGGTACTTCTTTTTGTTTAACTTGTAACAAATGTTCATACAGTGCCTGATCCGTATTTTTCCAAGTACGGTTGGCACGGACAACCAGCAGATTGATGGATGCTTCATTTAACAAAGCCGGAGGCAGAGGATTGCTTTTCAGGACCGGGTGTTCGATTAGAAGAATTTCATCCTTTTCCAGATCGGGACATAGTTCTTTCAAATTGTTTGCCTGTACATATTGGCTGTCTTCGCTTAGAAAATCTTCATCGTATGTAATGCGGCGGACGTTTAAGCCGATGTTGCTCCAATATTCCTCTATCAGGCGGGCGACATGGGTCTTTCCGTCTTTCTCTTCTGTACTTAACAAATTGATAACTCGCTGTTCCTGTGTATTTAGATGAGGCAATAAAGCGGTGCTGAGTTGCTTGACGGCCATTTCGTTTATGGCTTTATTATAACGTCTGTATCTTAACTTGCTTTCTTTAGGATATGCGCCGATAACTGTTCCTCCGGTGATTCGTTCTGTACGTATTTTGTCTCTGAGGGTACGGTCCAGTATTTCGATAATCAGAAAATAACCAATGATGAAAAGTAAAGTACCCAGTATGGATGCAAGTATAATCATGCGTGCATTGGTGGGGGAGGAGGTCAATGGAAACAGGGGCGGGTTCATGATTTTTAATGAAGCCGAAGTCATTTCCAGATTCTTTTGTCGCAAGATGGCTGCATTTAAGGCCCCCATGGTAGACATATAGTTGCTTTCCACAAAGCCGATATGCCTTTCTTTCCGGCCCAGGGTGGCGCCGATGGGGGAGAAATAAAGGAAATCTTCATTTAAATTCTCTCTCATTATATCTCGTGCTTCCATTTGGGCTTTAGTCTTTTCGGCAAGGACTATTTGGTCAAGCCACTGGCTGATGAGTGTTTCATAAGATACATTGTTTGTACTTGCAGCTTCAGCACTTAGTTTCAGGGCGAGATTGTTGATGTTTTGTTCGGCGTTACTTAACATGTTTTTTTGTTCCTCCAGTTTCTTCCGGTTCTTTTCGTCCGGAGTGATTTCCATGGTTGAGATCTGAGTGTTCAATTGGGACATTTGATGAAGTTTGTCCATAAACTCATTGTTGGTACGGATCAATTTGGCCACATCACCTAATTTATATTCATAGAAATCGATCAACGCCTTACTGGTAGAGTAATTGACAAGTAAATCATTGTCCATCATCCGGTAAGCAGCGTCCATGCTTGCCACTTGTTTGGTTTGTTCTCCGTAGTTGATGATGCGGTTTTCTATATTGTACTCGATTAAAGAATCCTCGGCGGCAGTCAGCATTTTGCCTAATCTGGCCAGTTCTTCTTGAAAGAACTTGATAACATTGTCTGTTTCTCCATAGCGTAGTTCATGGTATTGTTTGACAAATTCTTCATTCAGTATCTCAAGTGTGTTATAAGCTATTCCCGGATCGTTGGCACTATAAGCAATCTCGATCATATCGCTGTTTCCCAACCTGGCTACTTTTATATGTTGTGAGAGTAGAGGTACGCTGAAATAAGGGTGGGTATAATTGAGTAGTTGGTAGATAAAATTATTGATGGACGGGCGTTCAAAAGCTACCAGATTATGATAGGTTTTCTCTTCGTTTTGCTTGTCTATCAATGCCTGTAACTCTCGTGGAATGCCGGAAACTAGCTGCTGGTAATGTATGGCTGAAATATAACTGGTGTTTCTTTCGGCATCTCCATAAACCAAACAGCGGGCAAGCAGTTTCAGAGATACTATTTTCAGTGTGCGTTCCGTCGTAATGATATTCATTAAATTACTCATGTGCACAGTGGCATTTCTGGTATCGGTGGCATCTACGTTGTATCCGGAGATGATTCCTGTAAAGATGGTGGTTTTCACATCATACGTTTTTTCCAGACTTCTGGTAAGGAACCACGCTATGATACCGGCTATACATGGAAATATAACCATCCACCAACGGATACGATAGATAAACTTGACTATATATTTAAATAATTCCATGTTTCTTATTCCTTTTTGTCTTTTTTCTTACTTTGCCTCTTGTTTTCTTCCTGTTCCTGTATCGTTGTTTCTTGAACGTCCTTTTCTCCTTGTATGGTCAAGATGGGGGTGTGGGAGATTATTTCAAGGGTCAGCAGTTGGTCGTTAATAGTAGAGCGTAGTAAGGCAAAGTCTTGATTAGCGGCAAATTCCTGCTCTTTAGTCTTGGCCACATCATGAATAGAGGTACGTCTGTTTCTATATTCCTGTTCTGCAACAGCCGATGCACCTTTATATAAAGCTATATTTTCAGCTGATCTTTGCAATGTTTCTATATTAGATAAAATCTGAACATATAAATGAGCTATTTGTATTTTAAGAGTTTCGTATGCTTCCTGTTTTCTTAACTCGGCAATATCCACTTGGATTCGCTGGCGCTTGATTCCTCCCCGGAGGTCGAACAGCTTTTCAAAAGGAATACTGATGCCGCCTCCCACGTTCCACGAAGTTTGTTCTGTACCTACATACCTGTAAATAAGTGGGGTGTTGACATCCGTATTGCTGGCCACATTGTCTGCTATACCGTAAGAAGCACTTCCGCCGGCTTGGATAAACCCCAGCCAGTTCCTTTTCTCTTTCGATAGTAACTTTTTCTGTAACAGTTTCTCTTTCTCTAAAATCTGTAAGCTTGGAGTGCTGCGTGCATTCTCATAAAGGACACTTAACGGAGGCAGCTTTATCTTCGCATAATCCACATTCATATTCCCCAATATATCATCTTGTGTCACAAGAGGTTGCTGTACCGGTTGTGTTTGTTGTTCTTCCTGTTGTGCGCTTAAGTGATGGATAGAACAATACATACAGATGACAAAAAGACATACTTTATCCATATAATAAATCCCCTTTTTATTCCTAAAACAAATTATTTAAACATCTCCTTTTTGGACAAAAGCTGTCAAAGTCTTGAACAGGATTTTCATATCCAGAAAAAAGGAGAATTCTTTACCGTATTTCAAATCTAATTCTTTGCGTTCTTTAGCGGATAATTTTCCGGCATCCCCCCGCTTTTCTACCTGCCACAAACCGGTCAGCCCGGCAGGCGCCATGAAGCGTTCGATACTTTCATCGTTTGTCAGGCGTTCGGCTTCATAGAGTGGAAGAGGACGGTTACCCACCACAGACATATCGCCTTTCAATATGTTGACCAGTTGAGGTAGCTCATCCAGGCTGTATTTTCGTAAAACGCGTCCTACTTTGGTGACTCGCGGGTCTTTTTCTATTTTTATGAAAGGACTTTCATCCAGTGCGTTTTGTTTGGAAATGAACTCTTCTTCCGGAATGATGAAGTCATCGGAAACCAGCATTCCGCCATTATCTATAACACCGTCATCTCCAAATATCAGCCCTTCTAATTCTTCCATCGAGAAATCTTCGGTAATCTCCGGAATACCTTCCGGCAGGTATTGGTTCTGACCGGAAAGGTTTTTCAGTTTTTTATCGGCGTCCGTATACATGGAACGGAACTTCAGGAAATTAAAAATGGTATAATTCGTTCCTACCCTTTTGGATTTGTAAATAACAGGTCCTTTGCTCTCCAGACGTATGGCTATGGCAGTCAGCAGAAAGACTGGTGACAGAAAAACTAATGCTGTACCGGAGAAAAGAATATCGAAGCAGCGCTTCCATTGGGGAAGGATAAAATGCCTGACGTCTTTTTTCTTCCGGTTATGTGCATATAGCAGTTCCTGCCGTTTATTGATGATGTCTATTTTCTGCCTTAACTGGGCGGTGGTGATGTGCAAACTGACGGTATCGTTTATTCCGCTGTTCAGATAGACTTTGCTGGCTTCGGGACTCAGCCTGTCCGTAATGAGTACGACATATGCCTGATAGAACTTTTTTCTAAAAGCACCTATCTGTTCAATATCTCCGTTCATCTCCCCTTGTTCGTGAAGGACAATGATGTTCTCACGTACTTTCAGCCTGACACAAATTGTAATGGCATCCTGGTAGTTTTGGGCATAAATCATCTGGACATTTTCGAGCTTGCTGAATTTGCGCAAAAAATCCTTGTTCTTTCCTATATAAAGCAGAAAGGTCATGCTGATTTACTCAATAATTTTCTTGATTCTTACTTTTAACTCCATGGGATTGAAAGGTTTGACAATATAGTCTTCCGCGCCTTCTTGTAACAGGCGGATGCGCTCTGTGGTACTGTCTTCGCTGCTTAGCATAATCACCGGAATGTGTTTGAATAGCTGATTGGATTTTATCCATTCCAGAAACTCGTCTCCACGCATTTCGGGCATACGGATATCTGATATAATCAAATCTGGTATGTTACCTTCCTGAAGCCATTTTACTCCTTCGATGCCATTCGGTAACCAAATACAATCATAATCACTGGCCAGATAGATTGAAAGGACTTTTGCAATTGCTATTTTGTCGTCCAAGACCAAAATTTTCTTTCTCATAGAGTAATCTTTAGATTTTAATGGGCAAAAGTAAAGAAAATTATTGTGAATAAACAACTTTATTCTATTAATTTTTTTGGCGTAAAGATTGCTTTTTTTTAACCAAACGTCTGAAATAGGAGATTGAATGGAATAAAAGTCCTTTGGAAAAAGGAAAAAAAGAAGACGAGACAATTCCTGTATATTATATATTGTAGTATATATGATAAGGTTAAGATATCATATTGTATAATAGATGATATTTATTATATTGAAAAATAGTGTTTTAGAACATAATAAAAATAAATATATTGTTTTGTATAATTCAAAAAATAGTATTTATCTTTGCTGCCGGAAATGATAAAAGCCATATTACTATGTCGGAAATAAACCAGACGATTAATTTACATGTATCTGTGGACTGTGTGCTGATTGGTTTTGATGGAGAGCAGTTCCGTGTCCTGTTGGTAAGGCAGGTGGGGAAACAGTCCGAAGACGGATATAATAACATGAAATTGCCGGGTAGCCTTATCTATGACGATGAGGATCTGGATGAGGCGGCCAAACGAGTGTTGAATGAGCTGACGGGACTGAAGAATGTGAAGCTGACACAGTTTAAGGCGTATGGATCGAAAAACCGTACCCGTAACCCTAAGGATGTGTTGTGGCTGGAACGTTTTCATCGTTTGGACGAGAAGAAAATAGACCGCATTGTGACTATCGCTTATCTGACATTGGTGAAGATTGACAGACGGTTCGAACAGCTGTCTGATAAATACGATGCTTGCTGGACGCCTGTGACGGAGGTGAAAAGCCTGGCGTTCGATCATTTCCAGATTTTGCAGGATGCATTGGTACATATACGCCATTATGTGGAATATGCCCCTTCCGTAATGTTCGACTTGCTTCCCCGGAAGTTTACGGCAGCCCAGCTGCGGACTGTCTATCAGTTGATTTATGATAAGGTGTTTGATGTAAGGAACTTCCATAAGAAGATAGCGTTGATGCCATATGTAGTACCTTTGGAGGAAAAACAGGTAGGCGTATGCCACAGGGCGGCACGCTTCTATAAGTTCGATCGTTCAATATATAATAAGTCGGGAACGAAGTGATAACAGACAGATAACTTTAGCCTTGTTGTGATTGCTGTGAGAATACTCCGCCTGGTCGTTTCGGGGAATCGGTACATGCTTTGGGATTCTTCACCGGCCTTTCCTTGGAAGGATAATGCTGATAAGCATCGGGACAGAGACTATTATTTTTAAATTCTTAAATTTTCAATTTAAATGTACCTATTAGGTTATGATATTGGCAGTTCGTCGGTAAAGGCGAGTTTGGTAAATGCAGAAACCGGAAAGTGTGTCTCTTCTGCATTTTTCCCTAAAACAGAGGCTGCTATTATGGCTGCCCGCCCCGGATGGGCTGAGCAGGATCCGCAAAATTGGTGGGAAAATCTGAAATTGTCAACTCAGGCTGTCATGGCCGGGAGTGGGATCGGTCCGGATGGAATTGCCGCTATCGGTATCTCTTATCAGATGCACGGACTGGTTTGTGTGGATAAAGGGCAAAATGTATTACGTCCGGCTATTATATGGTGTGATTCACGGGCGGTTCCATACGGGCAGAAAGCGTTTGAGGCATTGGGGGAAACGCAATGTCTTTCTCATCTGCTGAACTCTCCGGGGAATTTTACCGCTTCCAAACTGGCATGGATTAAAGAGAATGAGCCTGCTGTGTACGAACGTATTTATAAAATAATGCTGCCCGGCGATTATATCGCTATGAAACTGACAGGGGATATTTGTACCACGGTGTCCGGTTTGTCCGAAGGGATGTTCTGGGATTTTCAGGCAAATGATGTCGCGGGCTTCCTGATGGATTATTATGGATTCGACCGTTCGCTGATAGCTGATATCAAACCGACTTTTGGCGAGCAGGGGCGTGTAAATGCATGGGCTGCCAAAGAATTGGGCCTGAAAGAGGGAATTCCTGTAACCTATCGCGCCGGAGACCAGCCTAATAATGCTTTGTCGCTCAATGTGTTCAATCCGGGAGAGATTGCTTCTACGGCAGGAACATCGGGAGTGGTATATGGCGTGAACGGTGAGGTAAATTATGATCCGAAATCCCGGGTGAATACTTTTGCCCATGTAAATCATACTGCCGAGCAGACCCGTCTGGGAGTGTTGTTGTGTATCAATGGTACCGGTATATTGAATTCGTGGGTGAAACGTAATGTGGCTCCCGAAGGTATTTCTTACAGTGATATGAACAGGCTGGCGGCACAGGCTCCTGTCGGCAGTGCCGGAGTAAGTATTCTTCCTTTTGGTAACGGGGCGGAGCGTATGCTGGAAAATAAAGAGACAGGATGCTCTATATGTGGAGTTAATTTTAACTTGCATGGAAAGCAGCATATTGTTCGTGCCGCACAGGAAGGGATCGTGTTCTCGTTTAAATACGGTATTGATATCATGGAGCAGATGGGTATCCCTGTACAGAAGATTCATGCCGGACATGCCAATATGTTTCTCAGTCCTATTTTCCGCGAAACATTGGCGGGAGTGACAGGGGCTGTAATCGAACTGTATGACACGGATGGATCGGTGGGCGCTGCCAAGGGGGCCGGCATAGGCGCGGGTGTTTATAAAGATAACAACGAGGCATTTGCCACATTGGAAAAATTGGAGGTGATAGAGCCTGATGTGGCACAGCGCACTGCTTATGATGATGCGTATGCCCGCTGGAAATCTAATCTGGAGAGAGCGATGGCTGCCTTTTAAGGACCTTCGGATAAAGAAATGGCTATCCGCTTGCGTGTTGAAAAAAGATAGTAGATAAATTAGAACAAGTTATTAAAATAAGTAAAGAATTATGGCTACAAAAGAGTATTTTCCCGGTATAGGAAAGATTAAATTTGAAGGTAAGGAAAGTAAGAACCCGATGGCGTTCCGTTATTATGATGCTGAAAAGGTAATAAACGGCAAGAAGATGAAAGACTGGTTGAAGTTTGCTATGGCATGGTGGCATACTTTGTGTGCCGAGGGCGGTGACCAGTTTGGCGGCGGAACAAAGAAATTCCCTTGGAACGGCGATGCCGATAAGGTGCAGGCTGCCAAGAATAAGATGGATGCCGGCTTTGAATTCATGCAGAAAATGGGAATCGAATATTATTGTTTCCATGATGTGGACTTGTGTGAGGAAGCCGATACAATCGAGGAATATGAAGCGAATCTGAAAGAGATAGTTGCTTATGCCAAACAGAAACAGGCTGAAACCGGAATCAAATTGTTATGGGGCACGGCAAATGTTTTTGGTCATGCACGCTATATGAACGGTGCTGCTACAAACCCCGAATTTGATGTGGTTGCCCGCGCTGCTGTCCAAATAAAGAACGCTATTGACGCTACCATCGAACTGGGTGGCTCCAATTACGTGTTCTGGGGTGGACGTGAAGGGTATATGTCTTTATTGAATACAGATCAGAAGCGTGAGAAAGAACATCTGGCTCAGATGTTGACCATCGCTCGCGATTATGCCCGGAGCAAAGGATTTACAGGTACTTTCCTGATTGAGCCCAAACCGATGGAGCCGACTAAGCATCAATATGATGTGGATACCGAAACTGTGGTAGGGTTCTTGAAAACTCACGGACTGGACAAGGATTTCAAGGTGAACATTGAAGTGAATCATGCTACGTTGGCTGGTCATACATTTGAACATGAACTGGCTGTTGCGGTAGATAACGGAATGTTGGGATCTATTGACGCTAACCGTGGCGATTATCAGAACGGATGGGATACAGACCAGTTCCCTATCGACAATTACGAACTGACCCAGGCCATGATGCAGATTATCCGCAACGGCGGTTTGGGTAATGGCGGTACCAACTTCGATGCCAAGACACGTCGTAACTCTACTGATCTGGAAGATATCTTTATCGCCCATATTGCAGGTATGGATGCTATGGCGCGTGCATTGGAAAGTGCTGCTGCTTTGCTTAATGAATCTCCTTACTGCAAGATGTTGTCAGACCGTTATGCTTCATTCGACAGTGGCAAAGGTAAAGAATTTGAAGAAGGCAAGCTGACACTGGAAGATGTAGTGGCTTATGCTAAGCAGAATGGTGAGCCCAAGCAAGTAAGCGGTAAACAGGAATTGTACGAAGCCATCGTCAATATGTATTGCTGATCCGGCCGGGCGGTATTGCACAAGTTTTACCCTTGCAGACCTTTTTTAAATAAGGAGGGCTGTGCAATGAAGTCTGAATGAATTCTGCTAACGGATTATTAAAGAATAAACGGCTGTACACCGTCAGGTGGCAGCCGTTTTTATATTTGTTAGAGGGATATTTTATGAAATAATACTCGCCTATATCGAAAATAATATCTACCTTTGCGACTGCTAAATTACTAAGTTTATTGAATTTATATGATAAAAAAACTATTATCCGTACTGGTCTTAGTTTTTGCCCTCTCGGGTTCTGTGCTTGCACAGCAATCTATGAGTGACCAACAGGTGTTGGAATATGTGAAGACGGGCATGCAACAAGGAAAAGACCAACGTCAGATTGCTACAGAGTTAGCCCGTAGAGGAGTGACACAAGAACAGGCTAAGCGTGTAAAGAAACTTTATGAACAGCAAAATGGGTCTGCTGATAAAGATGCAAATGCAACGATGCAAAATCGGAACCGTTTGCGTGAAAAGACAAAGACTCAGGAAGATATCTACGTAACAGAGAATTTTACTTTCGACCAACGTTCAGCTGCGGACAGAGTGGTAGGGAAGAACTCGTTGGACAGTGTTTCTGCCAATCGCTATTACGAGGGGATGGGCATGGGCGATATGGAAGAAATGCAGAAGGATAAGGTGTATGGACGGGACATTTTTGAAACCAGAAACCTTACATTCGAGCCGAGTGTGAATCTGGCTACTCCTCCTAATTATCGTCTGGGGCCGGGTGATGAGGTAATCATTGATATCTGGGGTACAAACCAGGCTACCATCCGCGATAATGTATCTCCGGACGGATCTATCACGATCCCCGATTTGGGATTAATTTATCTGAACGGTATGACTATTGCCGAAGCCAACCAATATTTGCGTAAAGAACTGAATAAGATTTATGCAGGGCTTGATAATGAACAGAACCCGTCCTCACAAATCAAGGTTACTTTGGGAAACAGCCGGACTATCCAGGTGAATGTGATGGGAGAAGTGTTCCAACCGGGAACTTATGCATTGTCTTCTTTCTCTACCGTGTTTCATGCACTGTACCGTGCCGGTGGTGTGAGCGATATCGGTAGTTTGCGTAATATACAAGTAGTGCGCGGAGGACAGAAGATCGCTACCGTAGATGTGTACGATTTTATTATGAAAGGTAAAATCAATGATGATATCCGTCTGCAGGAAGGCGATGTGATCATTGTTCCTCCATACGAGGCGTTGGTTAGCATAGAGGGTAATGTGAAACGCCCCATGAAATACGAGATGAAAAACAACGAAAGTGTTGCCACATTGTTGAAGTATGCCGGTGGATTCTCGGGGGATGCCTATACCCGTTCTCTCCGCATGATTCGTCAAAATGGAAAGGAGTATCAGATTTATACGATTGATGATATTGATTATTCCGTATTTCAGGTAAAAGATGGTGATGTGCTGACTGCTGAAGCTATTCTGGATCGTTTTGAGAATAAACTTGAAATCAAGGGTGCTGTCTATCGTCCGGGCATTTATCAGTTCGGAGGAACTTTGAATACAGTCCGCCAACTGGTGGAAAAGGCTGAAGGTCTTATGGGTGATGCCTTTACAGGACGTGCAGTGTTGCATCGCGAGCGTGAGAATTTGAAGAAAGAGGTTATTCAAGTAGATATAAAAGGTATCATGGCCGGTACTGCGCCCGATGTACCTTTACAGCGTAATGATGTGCTTTATATTCCCAGTATTCATGACTTGGAGGATGTGGGAACTATCATGGTGTATGGTGAGGTTGCCCGTCCGGGTGAGTTCGCTTTTGCCGACAATACGACTTTGGAGGATATTATAATCCAGGCTGGCGGGTTGAAAGAATCGGCTTCTACCGTCCGTGTGGATGTTTCCCGCCGTATCAAGGATAGCAAAGGTACGGAAGCGGTTTCCACCATAGGACAAATGTACTCGTTTTCTCTGAAAGACGGTTTTGTGATAGACGGAGAACCGGGTTTTGTGTTGCAACCGTACGATCAAGTATATGTGCGTAAGAGTCCTGCTTATCAGGAACAGGTGAATGTGCAAGTGACCGGTGAGGTTTTATATGAAGGTGATTATGCGCTGACAGAGAAGAGTGAACGTCTTTCCGATTTGATTAAGAAGGCAGGTGGAGTGACTCCGTTTGCTTATATCAAAGGGGCCCGTTTAAGCCGTCGTATCAATGACGATGAACGCAAACGTATGGAAACGGTTCTGGATATGGCCAAGACAGGAAAGGACTCCATTGATGTCAACCGGCTGGACTTGGGAGATATCTATTATGTGGGTATCGACCTGGAAAGAGCGATGCTTAAACCCGGCTCCAGTGCGGATATCGTATTGCGTGAGGGGGATGTGATTGAAATTCCTGAATACAACAATACGGTACGTATCAGTGGGGCTGTGATGTATCCCAATACCGTTTCATTTGAAGATGGCAAGACGTTGAAATATTATATCGAGCAGGCCGGAGGTTACGGTTTCCGTGCGAAGAAGAGCAAGGCGTATATTGTATATATGAACGGTCAGGTGAAGAGAGCGAAGAAAGGTAGCCGTGAGCTGATCCAGCCGGGATGTGAGGTGATTGTTCCGGTGAAGGAAAAGAGCAACTGGTCTTTGCAGAACACCTTGTCCATAGCAACCACCAGTGCGTCATTGGCGACTATGATTGCATCTATTGCTAATATCTTAAAATAGAAACAGTATGGCGGAAGATAAGAATTATACGAATAATAAGGAAAGGCCACGGGAAGACGAGGAGTTGGAAATTGATTTGATGGAGTATGTCCGTAAGTTGTGGGCTGCCCGAAAGGTGCTGTTGAAGGCTGCCGGAATAGGTGCTATTGTAGGGGTGATTATTGCTCTGAGTATTCCCAAACAATATACGGTGGAAGTGACATTGTCTCCCGAATCCGGCAAAAGCGGCGGGGGGAGCCTGTCGGGAATGGCTGCCATGCTGGGGATCGGCGGCATGAGTCTGGGCAGTGAGGCGGATGCGTTGAACGTATCTCTTTTCCCGGATATAGTAGCGTCTACTCCTTTCATTCTGGAACTGTTTAATGCACATGTCACCACGTTGGACGGTGAGGTGGATACTACTTTTGTAGCTTATCTCGACGAGCAGAAAGCTCCGTGGTGGGGTGCTGTGATGGGATTGCCCGGGGCGGCTATAGGTGGGGTGAAATCTCTCTTCTCCGATAAGGAAGAGGAAGAAGGGAATAAGCTGGATCCTTTCCATCTGACAGAAGATCAGGCGAAGAAAGTGGAAGCCATGCGTAAGGCGATTACTGCTGATGTGGATAAGAAAACCGGCATCACCACAGTGACGGTGACTTTGCAGGACCCGATGGTTACGGCCGCCATTACAGATACGGTAGTGGTGAAACTTCAAGAGTATATCACAGCGTACAGGGTCTCTAAAGCCCAGCAGGATTGTGCTTATCTGGAACAATTGTATAAGGAACGCCAGCAGGAGTATTATGTAGCCCAGCAGAATTATGCCAATTACATGGATGCTAACAAGGGGGTTGTTCTTCAAAGTGCTTTGACGGAGAGAGAACGATTGCAGAATGATATGAATCTGGCATATCAGGTGTATAGCCAGGTGGCTACCCAATTGCAGGTGGCACGGGCTAAAGTACAGGAGGCCAAACCTGTATTTGCCGTTGTGGAACCTGCCAGTGTGCCGTTGCTGCCTTCGGGAACCAGCAAGAAGGTGATTCTTGTCGGATTTATTTTCCTGGCAGTGGCGGGCGCTTCTGCATGGATCTTGTTCGGACGTGAATTCTTTGAAAATCTGAAGGCAGGACTTAATGCTCCTCAGAGGGGATGGAGAAGAAGTGATATAAAGATATTGACCTATAAAAACAGGGTGTATCTCCTATGAGAGATACACCCTGTTTTTATAGGTCAATCTTCGAAAATGTTGTCCTGAACGTTACGATAGTCCTGTGTGCAGTTTTCGGTTTTTTTAATTTCACTGGCAAAAACCAAACAAACGCAGAATCAAAACTGCCTTTAATATAAACTTTGATTAAAGTCGAAATCCGTTTGATAGTCTTTCAATCTCGGATGTTTCTTGTCCTTGTCGGACAAAATAACCTTGTCGGCCGGAAGTCGCCAGTCTATGCCTAGATCGGGGTCGTCCCATGCGATTCCTCCTTCGCTTTGCGGAGCATAATAATGGTCACATTTGTATTGGAACAACACTTCGTCACTTAGTACCGCAAAGCCGTGTGCGAATCCGCGGGGGATAAAAAACTGCCGGTGATTCTCTCCAGTCAATTCTACAGCTACATGCTTTCCAAAAGTGGGAGAACCTTTCCGGATATCTACAGCCACATCCAGTACTGCTCCCTTGATTACACGCACCAGTTTGCTTTGTGTGAAAGGAGGTTTCTGGAAATGCAGGCCGCGTAATACACCATAAGTGGAGAAACTCTCATTATCCTGTACAAATGTAGTCCTGCATACTTTTTCTTCAAATTCACGTCCCGAGAAGCTTTCAAAGAAATACCCTCTTGCATCATTAAAAATACGGGGTTCCAAAATGAAAACCCCGTCTATTGCTGTTTTTATAACTTCCATTATTCTAATCCCAGTTCTTTTATAACTTTCAGTAAATATTGTCCGTATTGGTTTTTAAGCATCGGCTGAGCCAGTTCCTGCATCTTTTCCGGGGTAATCCAGCCTTTTCTCAAAGCTATGCCCTCAAGGCACGCCACTTTCAGCCCCTGGCGCTTTTCAATGACTTCGATGTAGGTACTTGCCTCGGCCAGCGAGTCGTGAGTACCGGTATCCAGCCATGCGAAACCTCTGCCCAATGTTTGTACTTTCAATTCCTTGTCCTGAAGAAATTGCTGGTTTACGGTGGTGATTTCCAGTTCTCCCCGTGCCGAAGGCTTGATATTCTTGGCTACTTCCACTACCTTGTTGGGGTAGAAATAGAGTCCCACCACGGCATAGTTGGACTTAGGTTGGGCAGGTTTTTCTTCAATAGAGAGACAATTGCCATCCTTGTCGAATTCCGCTACGCCATATCTTTCGGGATCACTGACCCAATAGCCGAATACCGTTGCTTTCTTGTCCTCTTCGGCAGCACGTACGGATTCTCTCAACATGGCGGACAGACCGTTGCCGTGGAATATGTTATCACCCAGTACAAGGCAGACGGAATCATTTCCGATGAATTTCTCGCCGATGATGAAGGCCTGAGCCAGTCCGTCGGGCGAAGGCTGTTCCGCATATTCAAAGCGTACTCCGAAATCGCTTCCGTCTCCTAACAGTCTTTTGAAACTCGGTAAGTCGTATGGGGTTGAGATAATGAGTATTTCCCGTATGCCGGCCAGCATAAGTACCGATATAGGATAATAAATCATGGGTTTGTCGAAGACAGGGAGCAACTGTTTGGATACTCCTTTGGTAATAGGATAGAGGCGCGTGCCCGAACCTCCGGCTAGTACAATACCTTTCATATCTTTTTATTTTTTATAATGTTCCTACGATTTGAATTAATAGGCGTTTTTCTCGCCCCGGAACATGTTGGTTACTGTTTTTATCATGATGCGGATGTCGAGCAGGAAAGTCCAGTTCTCAATATACCACAGGTCTCTTCTTACCCTGCCTTCCATTTGGGAAAGTTCTTTGGTTTCTCCCCGATAGCCGGTGACTTGCGCCCATCCGGTGATTCCGGGTTTGACAAGGTGGCGCATCATGTATTTGTTAATCAGTTGGGAATATTCCTCTGTATGTTTCAGCATATGGGGTCTGGGACCTACAATAGACATTTCTCCTTTGAAAACATTAATGAATTGCGGCAGTTCGTCCAGATTGCTCTTTCGCAGGAAGTTGCCGAACTTGGTCTTGCGGGGATCATTCTTGGTAGCCTGCAATGAATCGGACAATGCATTCACTTTCATGGAACGGAACTTATAGCATTTAAAAATTTTCCCGTTTTCCCCGTTTCTCTCCTGTTTGAAGAAAATGGGACCAGGTGATGAAATTTTAATAATAAGACCTACAAATAGGTATATAAATGGAAAAATTGTAAGTAAAAACAGAGAGGAAAATGTCAAATCAAATAACCGTTTTGCCAGTCTGTTTACCGGGTTCTGCAACGGTTCGGTACGGATGGACAATACAGGAACTTCACCCAATAATTCCAGTTGCAGCTGACGCTTTATGTAATTACGTACATGAGGTACGCTATAGAAGCGGATCAGATTGTTCTCGCAATAGTTCATGATGGCCAGAATATCATCCTTTCTGCTGGATGGCAGACCGCAGTACAGTTCGTGCACGGTGTTATGAGACAACCATTCAAATAATTGGTTTACAGGACCTTTAAAGGGAATCCCTTTGGGGTAATTAGAGTCCTTCTCATCATAGAAAATGCCTAAAACCCTGTATCCGTAAGTCAAATCGTTCAACGTATGGTATAGCTCCACCATATTGTCCCCGTCACCTATCAGTACAGTGGCGTGCAGGTTCCTGCCACTGCGGCGGAACATTTTCACAAAGAACCGTAATGTCAGCCGCCATCCTATAGCTAAAGGTATGAAAGACAGATAGAAAACAAGCAGATAGATGCGTGAGAAGTTATCTACTTTAATAATGGCCAGCACCGTGAGGAAGATGACTACATGCAAGCTGATTGTTCCTAACAGACGGCCTACAATCTGTTCCGGACGCACTATGCGGTTGTGCAGTATGACCCCAAAGATGGATATGCATGGAATATAGCACAGGTTGGAAGTCAGCAGGTAGGTTTTCAATGAAATATGGGCTATGGCCTGTGAATCTATTCCTTTCAGAATAAAAAACACAAGTATCATAGAAAGGTTCAACAAGGCAAAATCACCTAATATCGCTACTAGTTTAATTATATCAGAGTTTTCAGTTGTCGGTTGTTTCATGACAAAAAAAATGTTAGTCGTATGCAAATATAGAACATATAAATTAAAACGCAATACTTTTTTTAAAAAATAATACTTATCTTTGCGGTCATACAACGTAAAAAATGAATCATATGAACATCAAGAATAATCACCTCGTTATAATGGCCGGAGGTGTTGGAAGCCGTTTCTGGCCGATGAGTACTCCTGATTATCCTAAGCAATTTATTGATGTACTGGGTTGCGGCCGTACATTGATCCAACTTACGGCTGACCGTTTCCAGGGGATCTGTCCTCCGGAAAATATTTGGGTGGTGACATCAGAGAAGTATGCGGACACTGTAAAGGAGCAGTTGCCCGATATTGCTGATGATCATATCTTGCGTGAGCCTTGCCGTCGCAATACGGCTCCTTGTATAGCATACGTCAGTTGGAAAATAAAGGCACGTAATCCTAAGGCCAATATGGTGGTGACCCCCAGCGACCACATTGTGATGAATATTGCGGAGTTTCAGCGGGTGATTAATTCGGCGATGAATTTTACGGCCGATTCGGACGCTATCCTTACCCTGGGCATGAAACCTACTCGTCCTGAGACGGGCTACGGTTACATTGAAGCTGATCTCAGTGTACCTTCTACCGCCAATAAGGAAGTATTCCGGGTGTATTCTTTTAAAGAGAAACCTGATCTGGAAACAGCCCGGCGCTATATTCAAAAAAATAATTTCTTCTGGAATGCCGGTATTTTTGTGTGGAATGTAAATACGGTGGTGAATGCTCTGCGCGTATATCAGCCCGCCATATCGAAAGTATTCGAGCGTATGCTTCCTTATTATTATACGGATAAGGAGCAGGAGATGATTAATCAGAATTTCCCTCTATGCGAGAACATTTCGGTGGATTATGCCATTATGGAGAAGGCGGACGAGATATTTGTCCTTCCTGCAAGCTTTGGCTGGAGTGATTTGGGTACTTGGGGATCGTTGCACGAGAATTTGCCGAAGGATGCCCATAATAATACACATATAGGTGAGAATATAAAGTTGTATGAAACCCGTAATTGTGTGATTCATACTACACAGGAAAAGAAAGTAGTGGTGCAGGGACTGGACGGCTATATCGTTGCTGAGAAGAATAACACATTGTTGATCTGCCGGTTGAGCGAGGAACAGCGCATCAAAGAATTCTCGGCGGAGTAAGTATTCTTTCTTGTATATATTTTATTTCTGCATACATGGAGTGTATGCTGTCTGTTATCTGCCGTTCTGTTTGGTCATTTTGTCCTTTGTCATGCCGAAAGGCAGATAGCGGTAGATAGCTATGTGATATGAAATAACTTAGAAGGCCTGCATGAGGCCATTTACAATAAACGAAATGAAAAAAGTTGCTTTAATTTCAGGTATTACAGGTCAGGACGGTTCATTCCTGGCAGAGTTTTTGATTGAAAAGGGATATGAGGTTCACGGTATTCTGCGCCGTTCTTCTTCATTCAACACAGGTCGTATAGAACATCTCTATCTGGACGAGTGGGTTCGTGATATGCAAAAGACCCGTCTGGTGAACCTGCATTGGGGGGATATGACCGACAGTAGTTCGCTGATACGTATCATTCAGGCTGTACAGCCCGATGAAATCTATAATCTGGCTGCTCAGAGCCATGTGAAAGTAAGTTTCGATGTGCCCGAGTACACTGCGGAAGCGGATGCGGTAGGCACGCTGCGTATGTTGGAAGCTGTCCGGATCCTGGGTTTGGAAAAAAAGACCAAGATTTATCAGGCATCTACCTCCGAGTTGTTCGGACTGGTGCAGGAAGTCCCTCAGAAGGAAACGACTCCTTTCTATCCCCGTTCTCCGTATGGGGTGGCCAAGCAGTATGGTTTCTGGATTACCAAGAATTATCGTGAAAGTTACGGTATGTTTGCCGTGAACGGCATCCTGTTCAACCATGAGAGCGAACGTCGTGGTGAAAACTTTGTAACACGCAAGATTACTTTGGCTGCCGCACGTATAGCCCAGGGATATCAGGACAAGCTGTATCTGGGAAATCTGGATTCTTTGCGTGACTGGGGCTATGCCAAAGATTATGTGGAGTGTATGTGGATGATTCTTCAGCACGATACTCCCGAAGATTTTGTTATTGCGACCGGCGAGTACCATACGGTGCGCGAGTTCTGTACCTTGGCCTTCAAGGAAGTGGGCATTGAGTTGCGCTGGGAAGGCAAAGGGGTGGATGAAAGAGGCATCGATGTGGCGACGGGCAAGGAACTGGTTGCCGTCGATCCTAAGTATTTCCGTCCTGCCGAAGTGGAGCAGTTGCTGGGTGATCCCACTAAAGCCAAAACCTTATTGGGCTGGAATCCCCGTAAGACTTCTTTCCCCGAACTGGTGAAAATCATGGTGAAGCATGATATGAAGTTCGTGAAGAAACTATATTTAAAGGCTCAAATAGCGGAATAATGGAAAAAACAGCCAAGATATATGTAGCAGGACACCACGGACTGGTGGGTTCTGCTATATGGAATAATTTGCAGCAAAAAGGATATACCAATCTGGTAGGCCGTTCTCACAAAGAACTGGATCTGCTGGACGGGCAGGCTGTGAAGGAGTTCTTTGATGAAGAGCAGCCCCAGTATGTCATTTTAGCGGCGGCACATGTGGGCGGTATCATGGCGAACAGTCTTTACCGTGCCGATTTTATTTATCAGAACTTGCAGATTCAGCAGAATGTGATAGGAGAGAGCTTCCGTCACAATGTAAAGAAACTCTTGTTTTTGGGAAGCACTTGCATTTACCCTCGTGATGCCGGACAACCCATGAAGGAAGAGGTGTTGCTGACTTCACCGTTGGAGTACACCAACGAACCATACGCTATTGCGAAGATTGCGGGATTGAAGATGTGCGAAAGTTTTAACCTGCAATATGGAACCAATTACATAGCCGTGATGCCCACGAACCTTTACGGTCCCAATGATAATTTCCATTTGGAGAACAGCCATGTGCTGCCTGCCATGATTCGTAAGATTCATTTGGGAAAATGCCTGAATGAAGGAGATTGGGATGCGGTGCGTAAAGATATGAATCTCCGCCCTGTGGAGGGGGTAAGCGGTTTGAATACGGATGAGGAAATTCTGGCTGTATTGAAAAAATACGGCATCTCCGGACAGGAAGTGACCTTATGGGGTACAGGCAAGCCGTTGCGTGAATTCTTATGGAGTGAGGAAATGGCCGATGCCAGTGTCTATATCATGGAGCATGTGGACTTTAAGGATACATACACACCCGGTTCCAAGGATATCCGTAACTGCCATATCAATATCGGTACGGGAAAAGAAATCACCATCGCTCAATTGGCGGATAAGATTGTCAAAGAAGTGGGCTATCAAGGCAAACTGACTTTTGACGCTACGAAGCCCGACGGCACTATGCGCAAGCTGACGGATGTAAGCAAATTGCATAGTCTGGGATGGCAGCATAAGATTGATATAGAAGAGGGAGTACACCGAATGTATCAATGGTATTTGTCTTAGAAGATGAAGATGCAAGATGATAGATCTTTCGGGTGTAAGATTATAGATCGTTCGTATGCAAGATGATAGATCTTTCCGGCATAACACATAAAAGTTTCGGGCATAACTTCAAGAAGTTATGCCCGAAACCACCAAAACCTATGCAGACAGATTGACAAAATCTTCTGCCGTTTTCTTTATTCCTTCGGGAGCTTTTTATTTTACTGCTTTCAACGCAGCTTCATAATCCGGTTCCTGGGTTATTTCGGGAACAAGTTCGGTATAAACCACTTTTCCTTCCGGGTCAACCACTACTACCGAACGTGCCAATAATCCCGTCAAAGGACCGTCGGTCATCAGAACACCATATTTTTCAGCAAAATCGGAAGTATAGCGATAATCAGACAAAGGAATAACGTTACTGATCCCTTCGGTGGTGCAGAAGCGGCCCTGGGCGAATGGCAGGTCTTTAGAGATAGCCAACACTACCGTATTGGGCTGGTTTGCAGCCAACTGATTGAACTTGCGTACGGAAGTAGCGCATACACCTGTATCCAGACTGGGAAAAATGTTCAGAATCAGGTACTTGCCTTTACCGTCCTTTAATGTATAATTGCTTAAGTCTCCTTTTACCAATGTAAATTCCGGAGCTGAAGTTCCTACTTTTACAAATTCTCCGGCCAATGTCACCGGTGCTCCTTTAAATGCTGTTTTTGCCATAATTTTATTATATTTTAGTTCGATACTGTAATGATAACAAATTTAAATGGAAAAAAGTTCATTCTTTTTTATTTTCTTCCTTTGTAAATCAAGAAACCTACCACTAAAACACCGATAGCAATGAAGCAATATCCTAACTCGTGACTGTATTCGGTTACGGTACTCAATAACTGCTCTTCGGGAACCACTGATTGCAGATAGTAACCGATAGCCGCCAGAATGGCATTCCAGATACCTGCTCCCAGCGTTGTGTACAGCAGGAAAGTGGATAATTTCATCTTGGCCAGACCGGCAGGAATGGAGATAAGCTGGCGGACGGCAGGAATAAGACGTCCGATAAAGGTGGAGAGTGCCCCGTGCTTGTCAAAGTAGTGTTCCGCGTTCTGAACCTTGGCTTCATCAATCAGACACATGTGCCCGAAGCGGCTGTTCGCGAATTTATAAACCAGCGGACGGCCTACGAAATAGGCTATGTAATAATTGATGAGAGCGCCGATATTGGCTCCGATTGTCGCAAATATAACTACCAGAAATACATTCAGGTCACTGTTGCCTCCGGCTGCCTTGTAAGCGGCAGGAGGCACTACCACTTCCGAGGGGAAGGGGATAAAAGAGCTCTCGATGGCCATTAATAACGTAATTGTCCAATAATTCAGGTGGTCCAGACACCATTGAATAAATGCAACTGATTCCATAAAATAATTATAAATAATTGTTTAAGTTTAGCTTGCCTTTGCTGATATCGTCCTTGATTACGCGTATCGCTTCGTTGAATAACTGGTCGGGAAACTGTGCGTTTTCATCAACTCCCAGAGCTGCATACGTATCAGGAAGTTCTTTATTGATTTTAGCCAGATAGTGTATGAACGGACCTGGTTGCTGTAAATAAAGATAGCCATAAATCAGAAAGAAATAAGTGCTATGGGCGTTGTGGGGGAATTCTTTGTTTATTTGCTCAAAATACCGGTTGGCATATTCAAAGAGATGTTCATCGAAGTATTTGGATCCGATTTTGAACAAAATATCCATCCGTTCCTCTTTCGGGGTGAATTCCAGGGCGAGGTTGAATTGTTCCTCCGCCTTGTCGATATTATTCTTTCTTTCCTCCTCGCTGATGTCCTTGCTGCCTGCCATTATCGTGAAAAACTGTCCGGCATAGATACGTGTTTCCGCATCGTTCCCGTTCTGCTTCAGCACTTGGTCCAGATACATATATCCCTCTTCAGGATGTCCCAGGGCTACATGACAGAGGGCTGCGATACTATATATATCGGTTAGCTCGAATGCAGTTATCTCCTGTTTCTGTTTTAGCAGCTTTTGTGTATACTTCATGGCGGTTTCGTAATCCTTCATCTCGAAGTGGAGACCAGCCAATGCCATATAAACGGGAGGCTTCTTCTCTGTCGCCTTTTCCAGACGGAGATAATAGTTGATAGATTCCTTGATATTTGCTGTCTGGCTGTAAAGGAATGCTTTCAAGGTCAATGTCTCTGTGTTGTTTTCATCAATGGCTAATGCGAAATCAAAAGCTTCGTGCGCCTTTTCGTATTGCTCTTGTTGCAGATAGCATTTACCCAGTTCGTTCCAATGCTGAACGGAATAGGGAAACTCGTTCAGAGTCATGTTCAGGTAAGGGATAGCCAACTTCGGTTTGTTGAAAGTACTGTAATAATCGCACAGCACGTCGCGAAGACGTTGGTTGGTTTCCGGCAGGGTTTGCATGTCGAAATGGGCAAACAGGCAGTCGATCCACTTCTTGGCGTATTCTTTCTGGTTGACGTCAACGTAGTCCAGAATGATGTCTAGCAGCGTATCCAGTTCATACTCCTCGTCCATGGCCAGTTGTTGTAATATCTTATCGGCCTCTTCCATGTGTTCCTCCTCTATCAGCAGGTCGGCTTGCAGGAATCTGAATTCACGGTCGGCAGGGTTGTTGATGAGCTGCATCACCATTTGGGCTTCTTCTTTTTTTCCTAGCAGCATCAAGGAACGTGCCCGGAAAATCAGGGCGTCTATGTTATCAGGGTGCAATTGGATTGCAAGATTTATGGCCTTGTCAGCGTCTTTATGTCTTCCTTTTGAGGCGTAATATTCGGCGATATCGGTCAGTTCATCAGCTTCAAAATAAGCGGGGGTATGGTTTTCCACCATACCCTCGTATCTTGCTAATGCTTCTTTAAATTCCGGGTCTTCAAAGTAAGAAGACATGTCATAGTTCATAAGCTTGTTTTTATTTATTAATTTTGCTCCAGGTATCTTTTAAAGATACGGTGCGGTTGAACACCAGATTTTCTGGTGTAGAGTCTTTGTCCACATTGAAATAACCGATGCGTTGGAACTGCAAGTAATCCAGCGGTTTGGCATCGGCCAGATATTTTTCTACATAGCAGTTGGTTAATACATTCAACGAATCGGGGTTGATCATTTCTTTCATGGCTTCCAGTGCGTCGCAGTTCTTTGCTTCGCGGATAGCGGCCATCTCATCACGCGGGTTCTCCACTTTCCACAGGCGGTCATACAGGCGTACTTCGGCAGGCAGACAGTGTGCACAGCTTACCCAGTGGATCGTACCTTTGATTTTGCGGTTGCTGCCCGGCATTCCTGTTTTGCTGTCGGGATCGTATTCGCAATATACCTCCACCACGTTGCCGTTGTCGTCTTTCTTGCAGCCTGTACATTTCACGATGTATCCGCTTTTCAGACGCACTTCCTGTCCCGGAGTCATACGGAAATATTTCTTCGGGGCATCTTCCATGAAGTCGTCGCGTTCTATCCACAACTCGCGGCTGAATTCGATGGTGTGTGTGCCTGCCGACGGATCTTCCGGGTTGTTGACAGCTTCCATTTCCTCCACCTGTCCTTCGGGATAGTTGGTAATGATCAGCTTCACCGGATTGATGACTGCCGATACACGGGTGGCACGGCTGTTCAAGTCCTCGCGGACAGCGCTTTCCAGCAGGGCGAAGTCATTCAGGGCATCGTAAGTGGTATAACCTATCTTGTCTACAAATTTGCGGATGGACTCGGGCGAGTAGCCGCGACGGCGGAAACCGCAGAGAGTCGGCATACGGGGGTCGTCCCAACCGTTTACCAGATGTTCTTTTACCAGAATCAGCAGGTTACGCTTGCTCATCAAGGTGTAGTTCAAGTTCAGTTTGTTGAACTCATACTGATGAGGACGGTTGTCGTCCAGATCTTTACCTTCTTTTACCCAGTCCACGAACAGGTCGTACAACGGACGGTGGGGTACGAACTCCAGGGTACACAGTGAATGAGTTACTCCTTCAAAGTAGTCGCTCTGTCCGTGTGCGAAGTCATACATAGGGTATGCTTTCCAGGTTTCGCCTGTGCGGTGGTGCGGAGTCTTTACCACACGATAAATAATAGGGTCGCGGAAGTGCATGTTGGGGCTTGCCATGTCTATTTTGGCACGGAGCACCATTTTGCCTTCTTCTATTTCACCGCTGTTCATTTTGTTGAACAGTTCCAGGCTTTCCTCGATGGGACGGTTGCGGTAAGGGCTCTCGGTTCCGGGTTGGGTGGGAGTTCCCTTCTGTGCCGCGATTTGTTCGGAGTTCTGTTCGTCTATATAAGCCTTTCCTTCCTTTATCAGATTGACGGCGAAATCCCATAATTGCTGGAAGTAGTCGGATGCATAATATTCGTTTCCCCACTGGAATCCGAGCCATTGGATGTCCTCCTTGATGGCTTCCACGTATTCCATATCTTCTTTGGTCGGGTTGGTGTCGTCAAAACGCAAGTTACATACGCCACCATAGCGTGCAGCTATCCCGAAATCCAGACAGATGGCTTTGGCATGACCGATGTGCAGGTAGCCGTTCGGCTCGGGCGGAAAGCGGGTTTGTACTTTCCCTCCGTTTTTACCTTCTTTCAGGTCGTTCTCAACTGCCTGTTCAATGAAGTTCAGACTTTTCTTCTCTGTAGCTTCTGTAGCGTTCATTTCAGTCATTGTGATATCAATTTTACACTTTTGCTGCAAAAGTACGCATTCTTTTTGGGATATCCTTTATTTCACAGGAATATATCCACCGTTTTTTATAATATTTTGCCCCTCGGGTGACAGGATGTAGTCAATGAACGGGGTCACTTTTTCCTTATTGGCTACATTGTAATAGTAATAAAGAGGGCGTACTACGGGGTAAAGTTTCTTCTTTCCGTTTTCAAGGCTGGGCAGTACATAATGCTTGCCGTCATCATAGGAAACGGCAATGGCTTTCACCCGGGGAGACAAGTAGGCCAGTCCCACATAGCCGATAGCACCTTTGGTCTGGCTTACAGACTGGATCACGGCTCCGGTGGCGGGCATGGACAAGCTGCTGCTCATGTAGTTCTTGTTCTTCAGGGCGCTTTCTTTGAAAAATTCGTAAGTTCCCGAAGAGGTTTCGCGAGAATAGACAATGATTTTCATATCAGGGCCCCCCAGCTGTTTCCAATTGGTTATCTTGCCGCGGAATATGGCTTCCAGTTGTTGGCGTGTCAGTTGGCTGACAGGGTTGGACGGGTTTACAATGACGGCCAGGGCGTCATACGCTATAATTACCTCCTCCACTTCCTGTTTGGCGGCTTTCAGTTTCATCTTTTCGCTGAATTTGATGGGACGGGAAGCCATAGCGATATCTGTTGTGTTGTCCATCAGGGCGGAAATCCCCACTCCGGTTCCTCCGCCGGTGACGGTTACCCGTCGGTCGGGATCATCTTTCATGAAAATCTCGGCTGTTTCTTGTGATACGGGCAACACCGTGTCACTACCTTTTATGCGTTGCGCGGTAATATTCAGACTACAAGCCAATAGAATAAAAAGAAATAGAGCTTTTACTTGATTCATAAGTTCTTATATTAATTCGTGTGCAAAAGAAACGTTTTCTTGTGTCATTTGTTTTACTGGTGTGTTACGATTCTGTTACGGGTAATATTCGCCGGCAAGGGTGGATTGAATCTGTTCCTGCGGGAAAATGGTAATAAGATCAGGTTTTTCTTTATCTGTAACAAGTTTGTAATATAATTGTAGCAAATACTTCAAGCTTCTTTCACATCACCTTAATATAAAGAGGCTTTTTTTGCATCAGTTATTAAAATAGAAGACTAAAACTGTATGAAACGAGTTTGGGAAAAGATTGTAGAAGGGATATTGACTTGCAGCGGCTTTATAACGAGCATTACTATTTTGCTGATTGTCGTATTCTTATTTGCGGAGGCTCTGGGACTTTTTAATAAAAAAGTCATAGAAGAGGGGTATGTACTGGCGGTGAATAAAGCCAATCCGGTACAGGAACTGAGTGCGGCACAAATAAAAGATGTTTTTGACGAAGAGATTACCAACTGGAAAGAGTTGGGAGGACCGGACGCGGAGGTTAAAGTTTTCCGGTTGGAGGATATCACCTCCTATTTCTCGGAGGAAGAGCTGGGAGCCGAGTACGAGAAGGCACCCCGGTGCATCGGCGAGATCGTTGCCGGTAATCCAGGCATCATCGCCTTTGTTCCCTTCAAGTTTATAGAAAAGGATTTTCCGGGGCATCTACTGAAAGACGAGTCTATTTCTTTTGATGAGGTTTTTGCTGGAAAGGAATGGTTCCCTACGGCTACTCCCGCCCCTCAGTTCGGATTTCTTCCTTTGATTACGGGTACGCTTTGGGTGAGTTTCTTTGCCATCCTGTTCGCTTTGCCTTTCGGCTTGTCGGTGGCGGTGTATATGTCCGAGGTAGCAGACCATCGGACCCGTAGTTTTCTGAAGCCGGTTATTGAATTGCTCAGTGGTATTCCGTCCGTGGTCTATGGGTTTTTCGGATTGATTGTTATCGTACCGCTTATTCAGAAAATATTTAATCTGCCTGTGGGCGAGACCGGATTGGCCGGAAGTATTGTTTTGGCGATCATGGCACTCCCTACTATCATTACCGTAAGTGAGGATGCGATGCGGAATTGTCCCCGTGCCATGCGCGAGGCCAGTCTGGCATTGGGCGCCACTCGTTGGCAGACTATATATAAGGTGGTGATTCCGTTTTCCATTTCCGGAATCACTTCGGGCGTTGTTCTGGGCATCGGACGTGCCATAGGCGAGACGATGGCGGTGCTGATGGTTACAGGAAATGCGGCTGTGATACCTACCACTATTCTGGAACCGCTTCGTACCATTCCGGCGACTATTGCAGCGGAACTGGGAGAGGCACCCGCCGGCGGCGCGCACTATGAAGCTCTGTTCCTGCTGGGAGTGGTGTTGTTTTTCATCACGATGCTTATCAACTTTAGTGTAGAATATATTTCATCAAGAACAAATAAATAATGTACTAATTTGCCGGTGTGCTAATGATCATGCGGCACACAGCGCAGCCAATGGGTATATTGATAGATTGACAAAAGATTAATTAAGTATTTAAAATATGAAGCAAGATGTTTTCCCTGCCCGGCAAGGGGCGCGTAAAAGACGTTCGCAATGGCTGGCATTCGGTATTTTCAAACTGCTGAGTTATAGCATTGTCCTCATTCTGTTCGCCATTCTCGGTTTTATTATATATAAAGGTATAGGAGTAATCAGCTGGGAGTTTCTGACCACGGCTCCCAGTGACGGTATGACGGGTGGCGGTATATGGCCGGCTATTGTAGGTACTTTTTATCTGATGGTGGGCAGTGCGCTGTTCGCATTTCCGGTGGGAGTGATGAGTGGCATTTATATGAACGAGTATGCGCCGAAAGGCAAGCTGGTCCGCTTTATCCGGATGATGACCAATAACTTGAGCGGTATTCCGTCCATTGTGTTCGGTTTGTTTGGTATGGCACTGTTTGTGAAATACATGGGGTTCGGCGACAGTATCCTGGCCGGTTCTTTGACGTTGGGATTGCTTTGTGTACCTTTGGTGATACGCACCACCGAAGAAGCCTTGAAGGCGATTCCCGACAGCTTCCGTGAAGGGAGTCTGGCTTTGGGCGCGACCAAGCTGCAAACCATCTGGCATGTGATTCTGCCTATGGGGATGCCTAACATCATTACCGGACTGATTCTGGCTTTGGGACGTGTATCGGGTGAAACGGCGCCCATCTTGTTTACGTGTGCCGCTTACTTCCTGCCGCAACTGCCACACAGCATTCTGGACCAATGCATGGCATTGCCTTATCACCTTTATGTGATTTCTACCAGCGGAACGGATATGGAGTCACAGCTTCCTTTGGCATACGGTACGGCGTTGGTACTGATCCTTATTATTTTAATTATAAACCTGTTGGCAAATGCACTCCGCCGGTATTTTTCCAACAAAGTAAAAACGAATTAATAATTTGTCGGTGTGCCGATGGGTTGCGCTGTGTACCGCACGGACATTGGTACATTAGCACATAGACAAATCAGCAAATTATTAAAACATTAAGAATATGAATAAGATAGATGCAAAACATGTAAATTTTTTCTATGGTGATTTTCAGGCACTGAAAGATATAAGCATGACGATTGAAGAGAAATCGGTGGTGGCTTTCATAGGTCCGTCCGGTTGTGGCAAGTCCACCTTCCTCCGTCTGTTCAACCGCATGAACGACCTCATTCCCGGCTCTCGTCTGGAGGGGGAGATTTTGATTGACGGGAGAAATATATACGACAAGTCCGTGCAGGTGGACGAGTTGCGCAAGAGCGTAGGGATGGTCTTTCAGCGTCCCAACCCGTTCCCGAAAAGCATTTTCGAGAATGTGGCCTACGGGCTTCGGGTAAATGGGGTGAAAGATAATGAGTTTATCCGCCACAGGGTGGAGGAAACCTTGAAAGGAGCCGCATTGTGGGATGAGGTGAAGAATAAGTTGAAAGAGTCTGCGTTTGCTCTGTCCGGCGGTCAGCAGCAACGGTTGTGTATAGCCCGTGCCATGGCCGTATCTCCTTCGGTGCTGCTTATGGACGAACCGGCTTCGGCACTGGACCCTATCTCTACAGCCAAGGTAGAAGAGTTGATTCATGAGCTGAAAAAAGAATATACCATCGTTATTGTCACTCACAACATGCAGCAGGCCGCGCGTGTCAGTGACAAAACAGCCTTCTTCTATATGGGCAATATGGTGGAATATGATGATACGAAGAAGATATTTACGAATCCGGGCAAAGAAGCTACCCAGAATTATATTACGGGACGTTTCGGATAAAGCATTCATCACAGCGTTGCACAATGGGAGATAAGATAAAAATGGAATTTATGTACCACAGCTCGATGCAGGCTTGTTTGCTTTTCAGATGTAATGGGTACGGATTTGCCTTTTTATTCTTCTGTCCGGAAAATTAAAATCAGTGTGAATCTGCGCAATCTGCGGTGAAAGAAATAATAATAAACAAAACAAGAATTAAGAATATGGTGAAATTTATAGAATCAGAACTTGTATCACTGAAGAAGGAAGTGAACGAGATGTGGACATTGGTTTACAATCAGCTGGATAGGGCAGGAGAGGCCGTGCTGACCTTTAACCGTGACCAGGCACAGCAAGTCATTGTCCGTGAGAAAAGGGTGAATGCGTTCGAGTTGAAAATTGACAGTGATGTAGAGGACACTATCGCTCTATACAATCCGGTAGCCATTGACCTGCGTTTTGTGCTGGCCATGTTCAAAATAAACAGTGATTTGGAGCGTTTGGGAGATTTTGCCGAAGGCATAGCCCGTTTTGTGGTAAGAAGCGAGGAAACAGTGCTGGATAGTGAACTGCTCCACAGTCTGCGTATAGAAGAGATGTTGAGACAAGTGCTCAGTATGCTCGAAATGACCAAGAACGCGTTGAATGAAGAAAATTTGGAATTAGCCCTCAATGTATTCAGTAAAGACAATTTCCTGGACGAAATCAATGCGGCTGCCCCTGCCGTGCTTACAAAATATCTGGAAACACATCCCGATAATTTCCTGACTTGCCTGGAACTCGGCACCGTTATCCGTAAGCTGGAACGTGCCGGAGATCATATAACTAATATCGCTGAAGAGATTGTTTTCTTTATAGATGCAAAGGTACTGAAACACCGCGATAAAGTAGACGAACATTTCTTGGGAAAAGAAAAAACTCATTAAAATGCTGTTTCAAATTAAACTTTTGCTATCTTTGTATATGTAATGAGGCCGATAAAGAGCATTTTGAATAATAATCTGCCAAAAAAGACAGAAATTTCTAAAAACATGTTGTATGGCATAGTTTTTTATTTGGCTGGTTTAAAAAAAGGCTCCATATTTGCATCGTTATCCTGAAAACAATCTTTTTACCTTAAAAAAAAACTAATACCTATTGAAAACTTAAAAAGGGGGCTTTGTGAAAAGACCCCTTTTTTATTTTTCTATATAAAGGCTCTGTCAGTGTTAAATTTCACCTATTTATTGGTCAATATGTAAGATTTCTGTAATTATTAGCTTATATTAGCAACTTTCTTTTAAGTTAATGCTTAACTTTGCTGGCTCATAAGAATAGCGGTAAAAAGAATGAAGACAAAATACATCAAGTCGTTTTTACTATTTTTGTTATTAGGATGCTGCATCTCGGTGTCAGCTCAAAATATACAAGGCGTTGTAACAGACTCATTGACGAATGATCCCATACCATACTTGTCAGTCTTTTATGAAGGAAAAGGCGTAGGAAGCATTACCGATAATGATGGACATTATAAGGTCGAAACCCGTAAAGGCTGGAATAAACTCACCTTTTCGGCAGTGGGGTATGTAACAAAAGTAGTGAATATAATCCCCGGTGTCACCAAGAACCTGAATGTGAGGATGAGGCCGGACGATATCATGCTGGACGAAGTGGTGGTGAAGCCCAAACGAGAGAAGTACTCCCGTAAGAATAACCCGGCTGTGGAACTGATGAAGAAAGTGATTGCTCATAAGAACAATAACAAGCTGAGTGAGAATGACTATTATCAGTACAACAAGTATCAGAAGATCACAATGTCACTGAATGATGTGACCCCCGAAATGCTGGAAAAAGGCATGTATAAAAAGATGCCTTTCCTGAAAGACCAGATCGAACTTTGTGAGGAAACCAATAAATTCATCCTTCCTATCTCGGTGGACGAGACCGCTTCGCAGAAAATTTACCGTAAACATCCCAAGAGTGAGAAGACCATTATCAAAGGGATGAGCTCTACGGGTGTGAACGAGCTGTTTGCCACAGGAGATATGCTGAGCACGGTTCTGAAGGATGTGTTTACGGATGTGAATATTTATGATAACGATATCCGTCTGTTGCAGTATCCTTTCATCAGTCCTATTTCGTCCAGTGACGCCATTTCGTTTTATAAGTTTTACATTATGGACACCACATTCGTGGACAAGGACAAGTGCTTCCATCTCACCTTTGTCCCCAATAACTCGCAGGATTTCGGTTTCACGGGACATCTGTATGTACTGGCCGATTCATCTTATACGGTGAAGAAATGTACGATGAATCTGCCCAAGAAATCGGGAGTGAACTTTGTGGACAATATGGATATTATTCAGGAGTTCGAGCAATTGCCTAATGGGGAGTGGGTGTTGAAGACCGATGACATGATTGTGGAGATGACCTTGATGAAGATCATGCAAGGATTCCAGATACGAAGGACTACCCGTTATTCCGATTATGCCTTCGATGAGCTTCCGCAGCAACTTTTCAAGCGTAAGGGGGCCGAGATCAAAGAGGCGGACGCCATGATGCGCGGAGACGATTTCTGGAATCAATACCGGCCGGTTCCGCTTACGCAGACCGAGAGTTCTATGGATATGCTGGTGAAGCGTCTGGAACAGATGCCGGGATTCAAATATGTGATTTTTGTATTGAAAGCGTTTATCGAGAACTTTGTGGAAACCGGAACCAAGGACAACCCCAGCAAGGTAGATATCGGTCCGGTAAACACCATGATCTCCAATAACTATATCGACGGATTGCGTTTGCGTATGAGCGCGCAGACCACGGCCAACCTGAATCCGCATCTGTTCTTCAAGGGATATTATGCTTACGGGTTCAAGGACCATCGTTCCAAGTATATGGGTGAGGTGGAATACTCTTTCAACAAGAAGGAATACCTGCCGCGCGAGTTCCCGAAGAACTCTATCACGTTCAGCTATCAGTATGATGTGATGTCGCCCACGGATAAGTTCCTGAAGACGGACAAGGATAATGTGTTCGTTTCTTTCAAGACTTCTACGGTGGACCAGATGTCCTACGTGCGGAATATCGCCTTGAAGTATGAGAACGAGACGCAGTTTGGTTTGAAGACCACGGTGGAAGTGAAACACAGCACGGACGAGCCTACCGGCGGTCTGGCCTATATAACCAATGATGACCAGAAAACGTTGGTTCCTGAGATTCAGACCATGGAAGCCTCCTTGGCTTTCCGTTACGCTCCGGGTGAGACATTTGTCAATACCAAGCAACGCCGTATACCGGTTTCTTTTGACGCTCCGGTATTCACGCTGTCGCACACGACCGGTTTCAAGGGTGTGCTGGGCGGAGAGTATAACTTCAATCTGACGGAAGTAGGGTTGTACAAGCGTTTCTGGTTCTCGTCATGGGGTAAGATTGATATGTTCGTGAAAGGCGGTGCGCAGTGGAATAAAGTTCCGTTCCCGTTGCTGATTATGCCGGCGGCCAACTTGTCTTATATCCTGCAGCGCGAGACTTTCAACTTGATTAATAATATGGAGTTCCTGAACGACCGTTACGCCTCTCTGGATGTATCGTGGGATTTGAACGGTAAGATTTTCAACCGTATTCCTTTGCTGAAGAAACTGAAGTGGCGTGAGGCGATCGGCTTCAAGATGCTGTATGGTCATTTAACCGACAAGAACAATCCGATGAAACATCCGGGTGACAGCGAACTCTTCCTGTTCCCGACCCGTGACGGACGTCCTACCAGCTTTGTGATGGACCCGAAGACCCCGTACATGGAATGCTCTGTGGGTATTCACAATATTTTCAAGATATTGCACATAGACTATGTCCGCCGTCTGAATTATCTGGATCATCCCGATGCGAACAAATGGGGCGTGCGGTTTATGGTGATGATGACATTCTGATGCAGGGAGAGCTCTGATGGTGTGTGGAATGAAGAAACCGAGGTAAGAACTTGTATCGTTCAAATAAAAGGTTTATCTTTGTTCCAGTACCTAAAGTTGGTGAAAAGTATGTTATGCTTAAATGAATGTAAGGCAAAGTTAGTTAGTTTCAAACAATGTTTTGGGCATGAGTTTGGAATTAAATCAATTGGTATCTTCGGTTCGGTTGCACGTCAAGAGAACAGGGAAGATAGTGATTTGGATATTGTTGTAGATATTGATAATCCTACTTTATCCACTATGTACACTTTGAAGACTGTTTTGACGGAAATGTTTCATTGTGAAATTGATTTAGTGCGTTTCCGTTCCTCACTGTCTCCATTTTTGAAACAGAATATTGAAAAAGAAGCCATTTATGTATAAAGGAGGACGACTAACCATTTGCGACAGGTTAACCCAGATAAAAGAATCCATTTACTATATACAGCAATGGAGTAAAGAAATAAATTGTGCTGATGATTTTTTAGCCTCCATGGATAAAGTGATGGTGTTCAATGCATGTGTTATGCGCCTTCAAGTAATAGGTGAACAGGTAGGAAAGTTGTTGTTTTTACAACCATCACCGCTTTCTGATATAAGGAAATTCCTTGGTTGGCTATTTATGATATGCGCAATCTTATTTCGCATGAATATAGTAATGTAGACGAGCAGATAGTATTTACTACTATAAAGAATGACCTTATAGAATTGGATAAGGTTATTACGGTCCTATTGAATAAATATTTGTAAAACTTGAATCTTTTATTGTGATTATGAAATATACCCATCTCTTATTTTCTTATCAAAAGTAAGTTTTCCTATTTTTTAAGCGCTTTTATTGTGTAATACACAATTATAGTGTATCTTTGTGCCCTCAAAAAGTTTCTAAATTCCTTTTATATAAAGGGTAAAGAACCTTTTTTGAGGGTATAAACATGTCTATAAAAAGCAGACAGAAAAGACGTCTTCGGACGAAAGAAACAACAAATAAAAGATTTCAGAAATACAAAATGAAATCTGTGTAAAAAGCTATTTATCAGCCAGTTATAAACACTGTGCTGATATGGTCTTTCAGTATCGGTCAGTATGGATTTCTGACGATAAACCCCATGAAAAAGCTATTCCATCAGTTTGATAAACCGAAGCGTTCTGTGGCATCTCCCGAAGCGTTGGAAGCTTTGCGGAATAACAATGCCGTGCGTTGGTATGTGTTGTCGCTTCCCGATTGCCATAGGGGAGGAGTGCGCGGTTTGCAACGGGAACAGGACCGCCGCATACAGGCAGGCGAGCCCTCATTCGGCTTTTTTGCTCCTTCCTATCAGGAAGTGAGGCGTATAGACGGCAAATTCGTCAATACCCAGCGTCCCTTACTCTTCAACTATGTATTCGTCCGTGCCTCCGAGCGTGATGTTTTCCAGCTGATGCAACGTTTTCCTGTACTCAGTTTCCTGCCTCGGGTGAGGGAGCGGAAGCGGGAGTATTTCCCCTACCTTTCCGATGCGGCAATGGAGAATTTGCAGTGGGTGGCCCGTTCTTATTCCAATACACTTCCTGTTTATATACCCCAGCCGGATGGTTTGCGCAAGGGCGACCGGATACGCATTACCGAGGGACGGTTTAAGGGGGTGGAGGCGACTGTTGTCATTCAGCCGGGAGCCGGGCGAAAGGATGTGATGGTATGTGTGGAGAACTGGATGTGGGTTCCGCTGCTGCGTGTGATGCCGGGTGAGTATGAGGTAATTGCCCTGAATGATAAGGACAAGCATGTATATACCCGTCTGGACAATGACTGTATGTTGAATGGTTTGCACAATGCTCTTCAGCGTTATCACAGTGCGGAGGGGGTGAGTGAGGAAGATCGTTCCCTGGCTGCCAAGGCGTTGAAAGAATATGGCAATCTCCAGATGGATACGGATGTGATGCGTTGCAAGCTTTATGCCATTTTGCTGCCGGCTTATACTATATTGGATATGGAAGAAGAGGCGGCAAAGCTAGTTGGCGTTATGCAGACAATGCTTCCTCTCGTCAAGGCGGAGCAGTCGCGTGCACTTGCTGTGGTTACACTTTATGGTTGTACGGATAGCAGTATCTATTATCATTTGGCGCATGAGGCGATTGATCCGTGGAAGAAAGAGGAAAAGCCGAAAAAGAGTAAGCAGCAGCTGATCAACCGGTTGGATGATTATGATCGGTGGTTGAGGCATTGAAATGGCTTTGTAGGTGGTAAGAACAGTGTTGTGAATTAAAAACAGGTTGAATCGCTAGGATAAGTGAAATATAATTTGTTCTTTTGTTTGCAATAAAAACTAGAGAATATGAAATCAGAACCTTTTAACCCAGTCCAGTTACACTTGTTAAAGATGTTTTCTTATGCTAAAGGCGAGCGTGCCTTGGAAGAAATACGTAAATCTTTGACAGCCTACTTTGCTCAAAGAGTAGAGGAGGATATGGATAAGTTGTGGGATGAAGGTCTGTGGGATCAGGATAAGAATGAGGCTATATTAAAAGAACATTTGAGAGTGCCTTATAATGATTGATATAGTATTGGATGCTAATTGTCTGATTTCATATATTTCGTTAAAAAACTGTTCAATGAATACGTTGAAAGGCTTAGGTTCTGATATTAAGTTAAGATCAATAAAACAAGTATCTGCTTCTTTACTAGCTGATGATGATGTGCCAGATACTTTTCTCGATTGGACTTCAGAATTTGCAGGACAATGGGAAGATGATCGTACGGCAGATGAGGTTATTGAGGATATACGTGGTGCAAGGACTTCGAATAGGGAAATACAACAATGAAAATCATCAAAGCATTTGCTTCCCTTTTGCTTTCTTGACCTTATTCTAGTGCATTCAGTGCCAAAATAACAGTTATATATTTATAATGGCGAAATCAATAAAAGCGAATTATCTATTTAATCTGATAAATTCCGCTTCCCAACTCTTATTTCCACTCATTACTTTTCCTTACGCTTCTCGTATAATGATGGCGGATGGTATAGGACAAGTGAACTTTTTTCAATCCATTATTTCCTATATCAGCTTGTTCACTTGTTTGGGTATTCCGATGTATGCTATACGTGAGGTAGCTAAAGTACGGGATAATCCGGAAAAAATGACACGGATTACAGTTGAAATATTATTGTTACATGCCTTTCTTACTCTTTTGGGTTATATGGCTGTTGCTGTCATTTGTTTGACGGTAACTAAGGTGCAAACCGATATACCTTTGTTTCTTCTGCTCAGTGCCACCATTTTTTTTACGGCGATAGGTTGCGAATGGTTTTATCAAGGAATAGAAGATTTTAAATATGTTGCTATTCGTGGGATGGTAGTAAAGACCATCTCCGTTATATTACTGTTTCTGCTGGTAAAGTCAAAAGAGGATATTTTATGGTATGGAGCTTATTCTGTTTTAGGCGTACTGGGAGGAAATATTTTTAATTTTGTCCGTTTAAGAAAATATCTGCATAAGGATATGATTGAATTTAGGGCGTTGCATCCTTTCAGTCATTTAAAACCGGCTATACATATTTTTGCTTTTAATGTCATTGTTAGTATTTATCTTCAATTAAACAATGTATTATTGGGTTTTATGAAAGATGCTGAGGCTGTGGGATATTTTACGGCTGCAACTAAAATTCTAGTCATAACTATGAGTCTTTCTAGTTCTTTGGGAGCGGTAATTATGCCACGCACTTCCAATTTGATAGCTGAAAATAAGATGGATGAATTTAAGGTCTTGATTCAGAAATCATACGATTTTATTTTAGCATTGGCAATGCCCTTGACTGTGGGATTGATATTTACTAGTCCTAGTGTTATTCTATTGTTAAGTGGTGAAAGTTTTGCTCCAGCTATATTAACTTCACAAATAGTAGCTTTGAATATTTTAATGGTAGGCATTTCGGGTGTAATGGGGCTTCAGGTGCTTTATCCGATGGGTAGAATAAATATTGTTATTCTTTGCACATTCATAGGTGCGGTAGTGAACGTGGTGTTGAATGTATTACTAATTCCTGTTTATGGACATAATGGTACGGCAGTGGCTTATATGTTGGCGGAAGTAGCTGTTACTGTTTCCATGTTCATTATTGGGAGAAGGTATATTCCTATTCAGTTTTTTAAGAAAGAACATTTGCATTATGTGTTAGGAAGTGTTGTGATGGGAGGCTGTTTGTATATTCTTTCACAATTCTATTTAGGAAGTATGAAAACATTAGTGGTTATGATTATTGCTGGTTGTTTAGTTTACACTCTCATATTATTAGCATTAAAAAATTCTATTAGCACAATAATTTTAAAAATGATAAAAAGATCTTTCATAGAAAGGAGAACCTTTTAAATAATATATAAACGATGAATGTGAAAATATTAGTATGTTGTCATAAACTAGATATTTGGGCATCAGATAGTCCATATGTTCCAATTCATGTTGGAAAGGAATTACATCCTGAATTAGATTTGAAAATACAAGAAGATAATGCAGGAGATAGTATAAGTAACAAAAATGATAGTTATTGTGAATTAACTGGAATGTATTGGGCTTGGAAAAATTTGAAAAATGTTGATGTAATAGGACTTTGTCATTATCGTAGATATTTTGACTTTCATAAGCAGTGTAAATGGCCTTATCCTATTACATCTTTTACAACTTCTCAATTTAAATTATTGGATTTTTCCATACCCCAAAGTGTTGTAGACAGGATTTTAAAAGGTGGTATCGTAGTTCCCCGTTCGGTGATCTATCCTATTCCATTATTTTATGATTATGCAAGTTGTCATATTGGGAGTGATATGCGTATCATTCAACAGATTATAGAAGAAAAGGGTGATGCTAAATTTATCAATGCTTTTGAGGATGTAATGTTTCGTAATAATAAACTAATTCATTATAACATGTTTATTATGAAGTGGGATGATTTTAATAATTACTGTAATTGGTTGTTCCCTATATTAAAAGAGGCTGAAAAACGAATTGATATCAGTCATTATAATGTAATTCAGAAACGTATATGGGGATATATGGCAGAACGTTTAATGAATGTATGGCTTTATGCAGAAAAAAAGAATTTGTTATTCTATCCTGTTATTTGGATTAATAATAATTCATCAAATATGGAAACGAGAATTAAATATTTATGTAGAACATTACGTTATAATCTAATTAATAAATTAGCAACTTTACAATTAACTTTTAAAACAAAGTGATATGATTTTGGAATTATTGTTTTGTTTAGTATTAGTACTTTATTTGAAATGGATATTCATATCTATGATGTATATATGTGAAGCCTTGAATGTATTTTATATCCATCATAAAACAAATGTTTTGTGCAAAATGATGGCAGTACCATATCATGTAATTGAATATATGTTGAGATATGGAGGTAGTCGATTTGTAATGTTTAATATTGCAGAAATTCCTTCTGTTCATTTTCGACGTTTATTATACAAAGGTCTTGGTGCTCAAATCGAAAAAAATGTAATAATGCATTTTAGAACAGAGATAAGAGGGACTTATAAATTAAAAATAGGTGAGGGGACAATAATAGGAGATAATGCCTTATTGGATGCTCGAAGTGGATTATATATAGGAAAAAATGTTAATTTATCTTCTAATGTATCCATATATACATTACAACATAATTATAGGAGTAAGGACTTTGGATGTGATTTTGATAAGGATCTAAGTGTAACTATTGATGATAGGGCTTGGTTAGGATGTAATGTAATAGTACTTCCAGGGGTTCATATTGGTGAAGGCGCTGTTTGTTGTGCAGGATGTGTAGTTAGTAAAAATGTAGCCCCTTTTACAGTAGTAGCCGGAATCCCAGCAAAAAAAATAGCTGATAGACCTAATGATATTTTCTATGAGTTTAATGGAAAAAGTTGTAGATTATATTGATAAATAAAATGTATTTTGATATTATATTTATCGATAAATAATAAGAAAAGTAAAGAGCGGTAGAAATATGTTACATACAAGATCTAATTATTTATTTTATGTTATAACATTTTTTTTGTTTGTATTAACTACTTCCTGCTTTTCGTATATCTATTGGAACCCTACATTAGGTGGACAAATATTAAGATGTTTTGATCTTATCTTTATATTCTTATACTTTCGTAATAAAAGAAAAATTGTTAATGCAAATTTTGAACGAGAGGTTAATTGGATATTTAAATTGGCTTTTTTATCTGTAATTGGCAATACATTTTTATATCATCAATCTCCGATGCAAAATGTTATAAATACATGTTC